>JAESFP010000044.1_pt1 | contig 397454 bp, 376 predicted proteins | sample 9266181 | NCBI WGS metagenome assembly JAESFP01 (sample SAMN14502547, study PRJNA617102) | algae metagenome | isolation source: Pegethrix bostrychoides GSE-TBD4-15B and co-occurring heterotrophs from... | place: USA: Grand Staircase-escalante National Monument, Utah | collected 2006-08-15
ACTTGCCGCAGCCCGAAGGACCGATGAACGCGGTCACCGCGCGGTCAAGGATATCGACATCGACATCCTTCAGCGCATGGTTCTGCCCGTAATAGACCTGAACCCCGCGGGCCGAAATCTTGGAGGCGGTGGTGCCGGCCTCAAGGCCAGTCCGTGTCAAATCATTCATAGGAGTCATATCCTTACCAGCGGCGTTCGAAGCGACGGCGAAGCATGATCGCCACGACGTTCATGATGACGAGGAACACGAGAAGCACGATAATCGCGCCGTTTGACCGTTCGATGAAGGCAGGGTCGGCACGGCTGGCCCAGGAATAGACCTGAACCGGCAGGGCGGTCGCGGGGTCCATGAAACCCTCGGGTGGGGCATCCGGATAGTTGTCGACGAAGGCGACCATCCCAATCAGGAGAAGCGGTGCGGTTTCGCCAAGCGCCGAAGCAAGGCCAAGGATGGTTCCGGTCAGGATACCCGGCATTGCGAGGGGCAGGACGTGGTGAAACACGGTCTGCATTTTCGAGGCACCGATCCCAAGGGCGGCATCGCGGATCGAGGGCGGGACGGCCTTGATCGAGGCGCGCGTCGCGATGATGATCGTCGGGAGGGTCATCAGGCTGAGCACCAAGGCCCCGACGATCGAGGATGAGTTCGGCAGGCCCGCAAAGTTGATGAAGATCGCAAGGCCAAGGATACCGAAGACGATCGACGGTACGGCCGCGAGGTTCGAGATATTGACCTCGATCGCGTCGGTCCAGCCGTTCTTCGGTGCGAATTCCTCAAGGTAGATCGACGCCGCGACGCCTACGGGCACGCAGGTGACCAGCACGATCAGCATCATGTAGGCCGAGCCGAGCAGGGCCACACCAAGGCCGGACGCTTCGGGGCGTTGGTCCGAGGCGTCGGGGCTGGTAAAGAAGCTCCAGTTCCAACCGGTGGTCAGGATCCCCGCGTCGCGCAACTTTTCGGCCAGACGCAGTTGGTCGGGCGTGATGTTGCTGTCAAGCTCGGCCGACTCCATCGTCACGCGGCCTTTCAGGAAGCCGTCGATGCGGCCCCCGGCAAGCACATCCGCGGTGACTGTGGTGCCAACCAGCGCGGGATTGGCCAGAACCTGGGCCCGAAGCTGACCGGCGGCGTCCTTCGAGATCAGTTCGCCGATCTCTTTGTCCGAAACGTTCTCCTGGACGATGCCTTGCTTTAGCAGTTCGGTCTGGAGGGCGGTGACCAGCACTTTGGTATAGCCTACGGTCGTAACCTTCGTCATTTCTTCGCGACTGCGGTTGCCCGAGGGGTCAAGCACGTCGGCCGAAAGCTCCATCGGGAAGGCAAGCTGGGCCTGAGTGAACGAGGAGACGCCGTCGCGGAAGATGGTGAAGAGCATGATCGCGAGCGAGCCGAGCGCAACCACGATGGCAATGATGCCGTAGTACTTGAAGCGCACCTCTGCCGCGTTCCGGCGCTTCATCGCGGTACTTGCCGTAAGGATCGACTGCTTGGGGACAGACGAGCGCATCGGCGTGGCCGGGGATTGCGAGATATCGGTCATTCGTATTGCTCCCGGTATTTCCGTACCACCCAGAGGGCGAAGATGTTGAGGCAAAGCGTGATGACGAAGAGCGTCATGCCCAAAGCGAAGGCCACAAGCGTTTCGGGGGCGGCAAAGTCGGTGTCCCCGGTCAGCTGGCCGACAATTTTCACCGTCATGGTGGTCATCGCCTCAAACGGGTTGAGGCTGAGTTTGGCGGCGGCACCTGCACCCATCACCACGACCATGGTCTCGCCGATGGCACGGCTGGCGGCCATCAGGATCGCGCCGACGATGCCAGGAAGGGCTGCCGGAAGGACAACCTGGCGCACCGTCTCGGACTTGGTGGCGCCCAGGCCAAGGCTGCCGTCACGCAGCGACTGCGGCACGGCGTTGATGATGTCGTCCGAAAGCGAAGAGATGAAGGGGATGTTCAGGATCCCGATCACAATGCCCGCCGTCATGACCGACGAGCCAGAGTTGCCAAGCCCCAGGGGCTGGGCAAAGTAGTCGCGCAGGAACGGGCCGACGGTCACCAGGGCGAAGATACCGAAGACGACGGTCGGAATGCCGGCTATCACTTCGATCAGCGGCTTTACCCAGTTGCGGACGCTTTTCGAGGCATATTCGGCAAGATAGATCGCGGCAAAGAGACCGATCGGGACAGAGACCAGCATCGAGACGAGGGTGATGTACATCGTGCCCCAGATCAGCGGAAGGATCCCGAGATCGGACCCGCCGCGGAAGTTCGGCGACCAGGTCAGGCTGAAGAAGAAATCCTTGGCCGGGTATTTGGTGAAGAAGTCGAAGGTTTCCGACACCATCGACCAGACGATCCCGACCGTGGTCAGGATTGCGATGGAAGACGCTGCCATCAAAAGGCCGAGGATGACCTTTTCCACCTGATTGCGGGCGCGGAAGTCCTTGTGGGCGCGGGTCACGCCCCAGTACAATCCTGCGATGGCCAGAACGAGGATCAGGGCGGCCCGTGCCATTGATCCCCAGCCCGTCAGCTCGCGGTAATCTTGAGCCGCGGCCAGGACATCCTTTGAGACGTCCGATCCCAGCGCGACGCCAACCTTGGCCAGCTTGTCGCGGACGTTGGTGAATTCGGTGCGGATCATGCCAGCTTCTTCTTCGGTCATCGCACCTTGATCGACGGCTGTATCAAGACCGCCCGCGACCCGACGCACATCCGCCATGGTCAAACTTCTCGCAGAACTGTCGGCGACGAGGGCTTCCGGCAGGTCCGCGGCGATGCGGGACTCGACCACCATCGGTTGCACGATCAGCCAGATCGTCAGCGCCAGCAGCGACGGGATCATGACGGCAAGCGCGCCGTACCAGCCGTAGTATAGTGGAAGCGAATGAAGATGCCGGGGGTTGCCATCGGATGACGCCAGCGCGCGTTGGCGCGACAGAAAGAAAGCGGCGACGGAAAGGACGGCGATCACGGCGAGAAGCATCAGGACGGACATAGGTCAGCCTCTAGCAGCCAGAGAAGGGCAAGGCGGCACAGATGCCACCAGACTTAAGGACACAGGCGGGGCCGAAGCCCCGCCTGTCGATCTTGGATCTTATTCCAGCGGACCCATCGGGGTCTCTGCGGCGACCGCAGCCTGGGTTGCGGCAAGCTCTGGGTCAGACACGAGGCCGTAGGCGGCCAGCGGGCCGTCCGGGCCAGCCATGTCATTCGAAACGAAGAACTCGACGTATTCTTTCAGGCCAGGGATCACACCGATGTGGGCCTTCTTGACGTAGAAGTACAGCGGACGCGACACCGGGTATTCACCCGAAGCGATGCTTTCGGTCGACGGAACCACGCCCGACATCGTCGCTACTTTCAGCTTGTCGGTGTTGTTCTGGTAGAAGGACAGACCGAACACGCCGACGGCTTTCTTGTCGGCGTCAAGGCGAGCGAGCGTCTCGGTGTAGTCGCCGTCGATGTCGATCGACTTGCCGTCGGTACGGAGTTCGAGGCACATCTTCTTGGCGTTGGCTTCTTTTTCCTTGTCATCAGCGCCTTCGGCGGCGGCGATGAAGAGGTCAAGCGCGCCAGTTTCCTTGCAGCCGGCTTCGACGACCTTGACGTCGAACACTTCGCGGGTGCCGTGCTTGGTGCCCGGAACCAGCATCAGGATGTCCTGAGCGGGCATGGCGGCGTTCACGTCGGTCCAGGTGGCGGCGGCGTTGTCAACCAGAGCGCCGTCCTTGACAACTTTGGCAGCAACAGCGCCATAGACGTCAGCCGGGGTCAGTGCGAAGTCAGGGCCAGCAACGTCCGTGGCGAAGACGATGCCGTCATAGCCGAAGCGGACTTCCATGATCTCGGCTACGCCGTTGGTGGCACAGAGTTCAACGTCCGATTTGGAAATGCGCGAAGAAGAGTTGGCGATGTCGACGGTGTTCTCGCCAACGCCTTCACACATCTTCTTGCGGCCGGCGCCCGAGCCGCCACCTTCAACGACCGGGGTCGGGAAATCGAAGTTTTCGCCGAAGGCTTCGGCGACGATGGTGGCATAGGGCAGCACGGTCGAGGAACCGGTGATCTGGATCTGGTCGCGCGCGAAAGCGGGCATCGCTGCGGCGGCCGCGAAGGCCAGCACCGAAGCGGTGAGGTGGATGGATTTCATGGGAGACTCCTGTGAACGTGTGGCCTGACAGCGGCCTAAACCGGCTCTAGTTTGCTGGCGTGAAGCTTATTTATCGGATTTGTAAAAACTGGATGACAGTTCTGGCTTCGGTTTGCCACAGGCCCGCCGCAGCTTTGCCTTTTACGCAGGGTCAGACGGGTTAGGGTTTAACATCATCCGGGCGATGTTTTCGGCGATCATCATCGTCGGCGCGTTGGTATTGCCGGCGATAATCTGAGGCATGATCGACGCATCGACGACGCGCAAGCCATCGACCCCGCGCACCCGTCCCTGCGGGTCGATGACCGATGCCGGATCGCTGCCCATCCGGCACGTGCCGACCGGATGATAGATCGTCTCGGCCCTGGCGCGAATGTCGGCCTCAAGCGCTTGATCGCTGATAACCTCTTGGCCGGGAAGGGTTTCCCTGCTGATAAACTGCTGTAGGGTCGGCGCGCCCAGCAATCGCCGGGCGATTTTGAGCCCGTTCAGAAGCACCGGGAGATCGTCAGGGTGCGACAGGTAATTCGCCGCGATTCTGGGCGGTGCCAGCGGGTCGGGAGTGGCGAGGCTGATCCGGCCCCGGCTTTTCGGCAAGAGGTCGCAGACGTGCAGCGTCAGGCCATACCCGAGCGAGAGGCGCCGCCCGTGATCATGCAGGTAAGCGGGGATGAAATGGAACTGCAGGTTCGGCCGGTCGCGGGTGGGATCAGATGTTACAAATCCCCCCGCCTCGGCTATGTTCGACGTAAACTCACCCTGTCCGCGCCGCAGATAGGCCCATGCAGCCCGCGCCGCGCGGGGCAAAAACGAAGGCGCAAGCCCGATTGCCTCCCGCCCCTTCAGCGCGGCTTGCACTGCGATGTCGAGATGGTCGGCAAGGTTTGCACCGACCTCGGGCGCGTCGTGGACGACGGGGATGTCCATGGCCTGCAGATCGGCCCCCGGCCCGATCCCGGAGAGCAACAGAAGCTGCGGCGAGTTGATTGCGCCGCCCGACAGGATCACCTCCCCCCCATCGCGGACGCGGAGTTCGCGACCGGCAAGGGCGACGCCCACGGCACGGCGGTCTTCGATCAGGACGCGGCGGACCTGGGCTGCGGTCAGAAGAGTCAGGTTGGGGCGCGTGAGCGCGGGTTCAAGGAAGGCGCGGGCGGCGCTGAAACGGCGACCGTCGCGCTGGGTGACCTGATAAAGACCCAGGCCGGCCTGGCTTGCGCCGTTGAAGTCCGGATTGGTTGGAAACTGGCATTCGGTTCCGGCCTGAACAAAGGCGCGGCTCAGCGGATTGGGGTGGCGCGGGTTGCTGACGGTCAGCGGCCCGCCCTGGCCATGATGGTCATCCGCAATCGCCTGGTTGTCCTCAAGGTCCTTGAACAGTTGGCGCACATGGGGCCAATCCCAGGCGGCACCGGCGGCTTTGGCCCAGCCGCGATAATCCTCGGGGTGGCCGCGCATGTAGACCATTGCATTTATCGAACTCGACCCGCCCAGCACGCGCCCGCGTGGCCAATAGAGGCGGCGGTCGTTCAGGGCGGGTTCGGGGTCAGTCTCGTAGCCCCAGTTCAGCCAGCGCATCTGGGCAAGGGCGGCAAGGCCGAACGGCATGTGGATCATCGGGTTGCGGTCGGGCGGGCCGGCCTCGATCAGGCAGACGCGGCGGTTGGGGTCTGCGGAAAGCCGGTTCGCCAGCACGCAGCCAGCCGAGCCCGCGCCGACGACGATGACGTCGAAGTCGTTCATCCGAGAATCCCTTTCAAGAGGCCGATCAGCCGCATCACCCGAGGTCCGTAGGGGGCGAAGATCAGGGGCAGGACCAGAAAGCGGTTCTTCAAGACGGCGCGCTCGTGGCTGAAGGCGCGAAAGCCGTGCTGGCCATGGGCCGACCCGATGCCAGATCCATTCACCCCGCCGAACGGAAGGTTCGAGTGGCTGAAATGCACCATCGTCAGGTTGATGCCCACGGCACCCGACGTTGTGGCTTGGGTTATCTGGCGCACCCGGGCGCGGTCGCGGTCGAAGATGTAAAGCGCCAGGGGTTTGCTTTGCGCGTTGATCGCCGCGATCACCGGGTCGAGGTTATCATAGGCGATCACCGGCAGGATCGGCCCGAAGATTTCCTCATTGGCCAGCCGCATGTCGGGCGTCACGCCATCGACAAGATGCGGGCCCATCGCCTGGCCGGTCTGGCCGGCTGACATGAGCGGCCGGGCACCCTTGCCCACCGCATCGGCGATCAGCGCCGCCAGCCGGGTGGCATGGGCAGGCGAGACGATCTTGGTAAGATGCGGGCTAGCCTCGCCCGAGCCGAAGGCCTTGACGATCCGGGCGCGGAGGAGGTCGAGGAACGGGTCTTTCACCGAAGCATGGACGTAAAGATGGTCGGGTGAGATGCAGATCTGGCCCGCGTTCAGGAACTTGCCGAAGGTGATCCAGTCCGCCGCGCGCTTCAGATCGGCGTCGGGTCCGACGATCACCGGCGATTTGCCGCCAAGCTCCAGCGTGACCGAGGTCAGGTTCTTGGCCGCTGCCGCCATCACGATCTTGCCCACCGCCGGGCTGCCGGTGAAGAAGATGTGGTCAAAGGGCAACGACAGCAGCTCTTCGGCCACCGCTTTGTCGCCTTCGACCACGGTCACAAGGTCGGGCGGGAAGGTTTCGGCGATCATGCTGGCGATAAGCGCGCTGGTGGCGGGCGTCAGTTCGGACGGTTTGATGATCGCGGCATTGCCGGCGGCAAGGCATGAGACGAGCGGCCCGATCGCAAGGTGAAAGGGGACGTTCCAGGGGGCGATGATCAGGCAGGTACCACGGGGATGCGGCTCGACCCAGGCGCTTGCGCCAAAGGTGGCGAGTGTGGGCATGACCCGCCGCGCGCGCATCCAGCGGCCAAGGTGGCGGCGGGTGTGACGGATTTCCTGGAGGACGTTGAGGTAATCCAGCAGGATCACCTCGGCCTCGGGTCGGTCAAGATCGGCTTTCAGCGCCGCGACCAGTGCCGCCTCATTCCGCCGCACGGCGTCAGCCAGCCTGTCCAGTGCCGCACGGCGTTCTGCCAGACCAAACCCCGTGCGGCGGGCTTCGTTTCCGGCCCGAATGGCTGCGAAGAGTTCAAGGATCGACCGGCTGGACGACGGGGCGGGCGAATGTGGGTTCTGCATGACACGAACCTTAGCCGATCCTGGCCCGCTGCACAGGGGGACGCAACGTGACGTCAGAAGACCGGGCCACAACGCAGGAGGCCCCGCTTTGGGGCGGGGCCTCTGGTCGGGAAAAGCACCAAAGTCAGCGCATGAACCTGCCGTTACTGTGCCTTGCGCAGCCAGACTTCGACGCGCCGGTTGCGCTCGCGGCCAATCTCATCGTCATTGCAGGAGAGGGGCATCAACTCGCCAAAGCTGAGCGCGGTCAGCTTTGCCTTCTATGCGACCTCGATCGAGAGGACACCGCGCAGAATCCCGCGCACCTCTTCGGCCCGGGCCTGGGCAAGCGTCGTGTTCTTGTCGCGGGCTCCGACCGCGTCCGCAAAGCCCACCAGCAGGATTTCTTGTCCTTCGAACTCTCCGGCGGCGATCAGTCGGGCAAGTTGCTCGACGGTCTTGACAGATTCGCTGTCGAGGGTGCTTGAACCGAACCGGAAGCGGAACGACAGCGACAGCCGTTCGGCATCGCGAAGCTCGGTCGTCATCTTCTTGTACTGTCTTCCGCTGAACTCGGGCTGGGCCGATGCCACCTCGACCACGGCAGACGGCACATCTGCCAGCCGCATCCGTTCAAGCTCACGGTCGATGAAGTTTGCTTCCTTGATGTAGGGCTGTGCCTCGCGGGTCTGGGTCCAGTCCAGAAAGGCGCGCGCCTCGGGGTGGATGGCTCCCGGCAGTTTGAATGCATAAAGGCGGCGCGACAGCGAGTAGCCTTCGATCTTCATCCGGAAGTCCGACGGTTCAGACTGCAGGCCGCAGACCTCACGGATCGGCATCAACTTGACGTTGTTGCTGCGCGCCAGCCAGCGGCCGACATAGCCGATCGCGCCTGGCTCGGCCATTACGGCGTCGACCATGTCCTGATAGGCTTCCCAGCGCTGGACCGGGGCCGTTTCTTCCCGGCCAAACGGACGGACCAGCCCGTTCAGGAGCACTTCGCGGTCGCCGGAGCCTTCGGTGTAGCTGTGGACGATGATCGGGAGATCGCTGCCACCAAGTTGCAGCCAATTCGTGATCTGGCCCGAGAAAATCCTTGAGACCTCTTCAGCGGACAGGTCGCGGACCGGATTCTCGGCGTTCAGGATCACCACGATGCCATCGACGCCCAGCACAATCTCGTTCTCGGTGTTGCGAAGGTCGGGCTGGCCTGCGGCGGTCAATTTTTCGACGTCGCCGTCGTTCATCGGCCGGTCGGTGAGGCCGATGTCGGCCCCCCCCTCGATCAGCCCATTGATGGCCGAGCCTGATCCCTTGGTCTGCAAGTCGATCACCGCACGAATACTGCCGTCAGCGTTCGTGATTTTGACCGTGCGGATTGCCGGGTCGTCGGTCGGAATGATCTCCACGCTCGCGCCCAACTGTTCGGCGTATCCGCGCAACAGGGTCGGTATCAGGGTCGTCCCGACCGTGCGTGATCCGTGAATGCCGAAGCTCACTTCCAAAGGCGCTTCCGCAGCGGGTGCCGGTTCGGTTGCAGTGGCTTCGGTCACGGCAGGCTCAGCTGGGGCTTCTGGCGTAGGCGCTGTTACGACTTCTGCCGGAGCCTCTGTCACCGCTTCAGCCGGAGCAGTTTCGGTGGCGGCCTGATCGGTCGCTGTCGCCGCGTCAAGAGCCAGCACGCAAGGCGCGCCAGCGCAATTCACGCGCTTGGCGTCGATCCGCATGATCCCCATGCGGCCTGTGTCGACTATGTAGAAGCCGTTTTCGAAACCGACAAATTTGCCCTGAATCGAGATGGTTTGATCACGCGATGTCAGGATGATTGTTCCGTCCGCCGATGCCTCTTGCGCGATGGCTTGGCCCGGGACACCTGTGCCACCGATACTTAGGGCGACAAGGAACGCGAGGAGAAGGTTGGTCTTTTCAAATGCGCCTGCAATCTGCGCCGAGATGGATTTGCTCACGGGTTCTGTTCCCAAACTGACTACACTCGAAGGGGTGATAACAGAAAACGGCGGAATTATGAGCGGCAAACTGATGAACGCCAGGTTAATCAAAACTTGCAACCCACGCTATAGCTTGGGCCATTGTGGATCTCCTCTGGATTGCAGTGGACGGCGCTGACCGCCGCAAATGCCCGCAAACATTTGAATTCATTGGGGGCGCATCCCAGTGTGATTCGTGCCTTTGCCCGGGGCGGCTGGTCCGGTGGCGGGTCTTTGGGGGGGGGGGCGCATCTTCGCGCATTTGGAGGGCAAACCGCGTCAGTCTTGTGACAGAGAGCAGCTTGGGATCAATGGGACGCGAGCTCGCGTTCCATTGCGACGCAGGCAAGTTCCAGCCCTTCGGCGTAGATCACTTCGTCTTCTTCGAAGCGCAAGGTGAACAGCTTTGCGTTGCGGCGGGTCTCAGATACCACAAACTCGCCATCCGCCAGACGCGCCACCGGGATCGCCGCAACCGGAGTGCCATAAAGCACTTTCGCCCGCCAGTCGCGGATCACCACGGGCTGACCGGGTGACAGCAGCAGGTCCTGATCGGGTCGATCGTGACCCATGGCAGACGCGCGAATGCGCACCAGCTGGACGTGCCGCCGGGTGACAACGGAAAACGATGCCAGCCGCCGTGCGCCCGACCGGGTGACAATCCGGTCGCCAGGTTCCAGGAATTCGACCGGAAGGATGCCATCAAGCGTCCGCACCATCGTCCCCGCGAGGATTCCCGGCGCATCGGGCATTCCTGCCCCGCCTGACGATCTGGAAAACGGCGCGTCCGCGTCCATTCCTGTGCCCCTGCATCCTGTTCTTCAGGAAGTACTGGCAGCGGTTTGTGGTCCGCGTTCGGTGCCTGTTCGTTGATTTCGGGGCAGATGTGGCCTGATCAGGCAGTGCATGTGGCAGGAATTGGGCGGCGTTTTGCCCCTCGCGCCCCGCCACGGGCTTTGCTAGAAGGCCCACATGCGGGTGTGGCGAAATTGGCAGACGCACCAGATTTAGGTTCTGGCGCCGCAAGGCGTGGGGGTTCAAGTCCCTCCACCCGCACCAGCCTGCTCCTTCATGGCAGGCGATGAATTACCCCTTACGTCGGGCCGAAAGCTTTGCTAGAAGGCGCGCGACTTCGCGCAAGGCCCGTGCCTCGCGCCAGTGAACTATTGCGCAGATGCGCCCGAATGATCGAGGAAGGACGTACCCCCCATGCAGGTCACCGAGACCCTGAACGAAGGCCTCAAGCGCGGCTATACCATCACCGTCACGGCAGCCGAACTGGACGCCAAGGTGCAGGCCAAATTGCTCGAAGCCCAGCCTGAGGTCGAGATCAAGGGCTTTCGCAAGGGCAAGGTTCCGCTGGCGATCCTGAGAAAGCAGTTCGGTGCGCGGATTCTGGGCGATGCGATGCAAGAAGCCATCGATGCCGCGATGAAGGACCATTTCGAGGCGACCGGCGACCGCCCATCGCTGCAGCCCGAGGTCAAGATGATCGGCGGCGAGGGCTGGAAGGAAGGCCAGGATGTCGTGGTCGAGATGTCTTATGACACGCTGCCACCGATCCCGGATGTTGATGCCGGCAAGCTGAAACTGGACCGCCTGATCGTGAAGGCTGACGACAAGGCCATTACCGAAGCGCTGGAAAACCTGGCCGGGTCGGCCAAGGATTTCGAAGACCGCAAGAAGGGCGCGAAAGCCAAGGACGGCGATCAGGTCGTGATCGACTTCAAGGGCACGGTTGCCGGCGAGGCTTTCGAAGGCGGCGCGGCCGAGGATTATCCGCTGGTGCTCGGCTCGGGTTCGTTCATCCCGGGGTTTGAAGAGCAACTGACCGGTGCCAAGGTCGGCGATGAGGTTTCGGTCAACGTGACCTTCCCGGAAAGCTACGGCGCGAAGCATCTGGCGGGCAAAGCCGCGGTTTTCGCCTGCACCGTGAAAGCGGTCAAGGAACCGAAACCGGCCGAGATCGACGACGAGTTGGCCAAGAAGTTCGGGGCCGATGACCTTGCCGCGCTGAAGGCCCAGGTCGCTGAACGGCTGGAGGCTGAATACAAGGGCGCCGCTCGCGCGGTGCTGAAGCGGTCGCTGCTGGATCAGCTGGACGGTATGGTCCAGTTCGACCTGCCCGCGAACCTGGTCGAGGCCGAGGCCGGGCAGATCGCCCACCAGCTTTACCACGAAGAGCACCCGGACGATCACGGCCACAATCACGATGCGATCGAGCCGACGGAGGAGCACAAGAAGCTTGCCGTCCGCCGCGTGCGTCTGGGCCTCTTGCTGGCCGAGATCGGACGCAAGGCCGAGGTGACGGTCACGGACGCCGAGATGACGCAGGCGGTTCTGGCAGCGGCCCGGCAGTATCCGGGGCAGGAACGGCAGTTCTTCGAATTCGTGCAGAAGAACCCGCAGATGCAGCAGCAACTGCGCGCGCCGGTGTTCGAGGACAAGGTTGTCGATCACCTCGTCGGGCTGGCCAAGGTGACCGACAAGGAAATCTCGAAAGAAAAGCTGCAAAAGGCCGTCGAGGCGCTGGACGAAATGTAAGAGACCGGTCAGGTCCGACAGGGAAGTCAGGCCGCGCCTTCGGGTGCGGCCTTTTCCGTCTGCGGGTGGCGGATCACCAGAAGACCCGCGCCGATGATCACCGCGATCCCGACCCAGCCAAGCGCATCGGGGAAGTCTCCCCAAATCAGCCAACCCCACAGCACGCCCCAGAACATGAAGCTGTATTCGAAAGGTGCCACAGTCGAGGACGGGGCGATGCGGTACGCGTAGGTCAGCAAGGTCAGCCCTACGGCCGCAATCACGCCACAGCCCGCCATAAGCATAAGGTCAGTCAAGCCAGGCGTGACCCAGCCCCGCGTCAGGAACGCCAACGAGGGGTGCGACGTGACTGTAAAGGTGCCGGTACCGAAGATTGCCGACAGCGCCAAAGCACAGAGAAGGAAGCAGACATTGCCCCAGAATGCCATCGCGGCGGCGGATTCTGTCCGCCCCAATGGCCGCGCGATCACCATTGACAAGGCATAGCCAAGCGCCCCGACAACCGGCAACAGGGCCGCAAGGTCAAAGCCCTCGGCCCCCGGTTGCACGATCATCAGCACCCCGGCAAAGCCTGCCACCAGGGCTAGGGTAGTGGGAAGGCTGACCCGCTCGCTCATGAAAAGGACGGCGGCCAGCGTGATAAACAGCGGGCTGGTGAAGAAAAGTGCGACCGCGTCGGCCATTGGCACATAGGCGAGGCCGAGATAGTAAGCCGTATAGGCGGTAAAATTCAAAAGGCCGCGCGCCAGCATTCTCCACCAACCGGGCGTGGTGATGGTAGAAAGTCGTCCGTCGAACCACCAGACTATGGCAAGGTGGAACGGAAGCGCAGTCAGGCTGCGCAAGACCATGGCTTGGTGCAGGGGATAGTCGCCAGAGAGCTGCTTCAGGATCACGTCCTGAACCGAGAAGATCGCAATCCCGAGCGTCAGAGCCAGAATGCCACGTTTGGTGACCGTCATGTCCATGCCCGTTACGCTAGCCCGAAGGCATCGCGCATCTGTCCTGCCCCCGACAACCAGAGGTCAAAGCGCGGCAACCCGGGCTGCGGTTTCGGGCATTCGTTTCAGCGTCGTCTCGATATGGGTACGCCATTGCGGGCCACGCGACAGCGCATCTTCATAGGCCTCCCGCAACTCATCGGGGCGGTCTTCGGCCAGGGCCTCGATCAGAAGGGCGGCCTGCGCGCGGTCCTTGCGGGATTTGAGCTGATCAGGGCCAGAACGCCGGTTGGCGACGATAAGCTTGTGGATGGCGAAGGCTTCCGGACGGGGGATTTGGACCAGAACGCCCGAACGGTAGAGTGCCGCCGCCTTGATCGGTTCCGCGATCAGGTAGTTCAGGAAATGCAGGGACTGTGCCGCGACACCCAGCGCTGGCAAGTCGCGGATGTCCTCCTCGGGCCGGAACGAAGGGGTGAGGAATTCGACATATGTGTTGGATTTCGTCTGCCGCCAGCGCCAGACCGACCGGTGATTGATCGAGGGAATGGGCGCGAAGTCGAGGGCTTTGAAGCTTTCACCGAGCGGTGTCTCGACAGTGTCGCCAAGGGCGAGCGAAAGGCGCTCGAATTGCGCGATGTCGAGATCGCTGGTCTGCATGATCTGGGGATCTCGCATACGGATACCAAGTTCGCATTCGTATAGGCGAAAGGCATTGGTGCCGACGATGGTGCCGCCCAGCCGGAAGGTTCCGGTCTGCGCCAGAGCCGAGAGCAGTGACCCGGTCGCAGGGTCGACGGTCGGCGCGCCCTCTGCCCGCAGAACCCGGATCAGACGCGTGCGGTCGGCTGCGCGGGCGTCGCTGGCTCGTTTCAGGTCTTGGTGACGGGAGATCCTGTCAGCCATTTCGGGCGTATCTTCGCCGATGTAGCGTTTCCTGACGTCGCTGCCGACCCGGAACATGTCGTACCAGTATGACTTGCCGCCGCGCCGCTCAAGGCGCGGTGTTCCCGTGATTTCGCTCGCGGCCTCGTCAATCAGCGCTGTGCGCAGGTCGATGTAGGCCGCATGGGCAATTGCGCTTAACCTCAGCATGGTCATGTACTACATCTGACTAATGCTGTAGTACATGGGCGGCGCTTCAAATGCAAGCTATCTGTACTACATTCAATGCGGCGTGTAGTACATGTTCTAGCCCCAAAGAAAAACTGCGCCAGGTTGCCCCGGCGCGGTTCTTTTCCCCTACTTGGGAAGGGCTTACTCGTCGTTCGCTGCCGCGCCCATTTCGTCAAACAGCTCGGCGATCTCGAACTCTGCTTCTGCTTCCGCTTCAGCAGCAAGCTCGGCGATCGACTTGCCCGACGCCTGGAGCTCGGCCTCTTCGATCGAACGGGCAACGTTCAGCTTGATCTTCACCACCACTTCCGGGTGGAGTTGCACCGAGACGGTGTGGATCCCCAGATCCTTGATCGGCTTGTCAAGCTGGACCTGGCCCCGGTCAACGGTGAAGCCTGCAGCGGTGGCCGCATCAGCCGCATCGCGGGTGGTGACCGAGCCGTAAAGCGCGCCTGCGTCAGACGCGGAACGGATCACCACGAAGGTCTGGCCGTCCAGCTTGGCGCCGATAGCTTCGGCTTCCTTGCGGGTTTCCAGGTTGGTGACTTCCAGCTGGGCCTTCTTGGTTTCGAAAGACTTGATGTTGCTTTCGTTCGCACGAAGCGCCTTGCCCTGGGGCAAAAGGAAGTTGCGGGCATAGCCGTCTTTGACGTTGACGACTTCGCCCATCTGGCCAAGTTTGGCCACGCGTTCCAGTAGGATGACTTGCATGTTGGTCGCTCCTTACTTCACGGCATAGGGGAGAAGAGCCAGGAAACGGGCGCGCTTGATGGCGGCTGCCAGTTCGCGCTGCTTCTTGGCCGAGACGGCGGTGATACGGCTGGGCACGATCTTGCCGCGCTCGGATATGTAGCGCTGCAGCAGACGCGTGTCCTTGTAGTCGATCGCCGGTGCATTGTCGCCCGAGAAGGGGCAAACCTTGCGGCGGCGGAAAAACGGTTTATTCGCCATGGTTTATGTACCTTTCCTCAAGCTTTGGATCAACGACGCGGTGCGCCGAACGACGGGCGGTCGCCCCGGTCGCCGCGATCACCACGGTCCGGACGGTCGCCGAAGCTGCGCTCGCGGCGTTCGCCGCCAAAGCCGCCGCGGTCACCCCGGTCGCCGTCGCGGTCACGCTCGTCGCGCTTCTGCATCTGGACCGACGGGCCTTCGCCGTGCTTGTCGACCTTGATGGTCAGGATGCGCATGACGTCATCGTGAAGACGCATCAGGCGTTCCATTTCCTGCACGGCAGCGGCGGGCGCGTCCGATTTCAGAAAGGCATAGTGGCCCTTGCGGTTCTTGTTGATCTTGTAGGCCATCGTCTTGACGCCCCAGTATTCGTTTTCAACGACTTTGCCGCCGTTGTCCGCGAGAACCGTGGAGAAATGCTCGATAAGGCCTTCGGCTTGCGTGTTGGACAAGTCCTGACGCGAAATGAAAACATGCTCGTAAAGCGGCATGCGGTCTCCGATCCGTTTCGGGCGCGCTTCATAGGACGGGCAATGACCTTGCAGGCGGCCCGTCCACGAGAGGCTGCGCCATTGCGTGGAATACCTGCAAGGATGCGGCCTTATACAGAGCTTTGCCGCCCGCGCAAGCGAAATGCCCGGGTTTAGGTGCCGTCTCGCTGCGGAAGCGAAGGAGTCCCGTCGGCGTTTCTGATAGCCTTGGCGGTTTTGACACGGGCTGTCCGATGTGACTACATCCCGTAGCATGACTTGACCGGTCGGTGTTCAGATTGCGGATCAGTGCTGCAACGGCCCGACCCCAGCGCCCAGTGAGGACCCGATGACCTTCAAGCCCGCCAAATGGCCCCGCAAACTGCGCTCGCAGGAATGGTTCGCGGGCAGCTCGAAGGACGCGATCTACCATCGAAGCTGGATGAAGAACCAGGGCCTGCCCGCCGACCTGTTCGACGGCCGCCCCGTGATCGGAATTCTGAATACGTTCAGCGAGTTGAACCCCTGCAATGCCCATCTGAACGATTTGGCGGAACGGGTGAAGCATGGGGTCTATGAGGCGGGCGGGCTACCAGTTATCGTCCCGGCCTTCAGCGTCTCGGAATCCGCATTCCGCCCCACTGCGATGATGTTTCGGAACCTCGCCGCGATGGCGGTTGAAGAAACGATCCGCGGCCAGCAGATGGACGGGGTGGTCTGTCTGGTTGGCTGCGACAAGACCACTCCCTCTTTGCTGATGGGGGCGGCCAGCGTGGATGTGCCGGCGATCATGGTTTCGGGCGGGCCGATGCTGAACGGGTATTTCAGGGGCGAACGGGTCGGGTCGGGCACGCATCTGTGGAAGTTCAGTGAGGCCGTCAAGGCCGGCGAGATGACCGCCGCCGAATTCGTCGAAGCCGAGGCGTCAATGTCGCGTAGCCCAGGGTCATGCAACACCATGGGCACCGCCAGCACGATGGCCTCGATGGTCGAGGCCCTGGGGATGACGCTGTCCGGCAATGCGGCAATTCCGGCGGTCGACAGCCGCCGCCGGGTCATGGCCCATCTGACCGGACGGCGGATTGTGCAGATGGTGAAGGATAATCTGAAGCCGTCGGATATCCTGACGCGTGAGGCCTTTCAGAACGCGATCCGCACCAATGCAGCTATCGGTGGGTCTACCAATGCGGTGATCCACCTGCTGGCCATCGCGGGCCGGGTCGGCATTGATCTTTCGCTGGATGACTGGGACCAGTGGGGCCGTGACGTGCCGACCATCGTCAACCTGATGCCGTCGGGCAAGTACCTGATGGAGGAATTCTTCTACGCAGGCGGTCTGCCAGCCGTGATCAAGCGGCTGGGCGAGGCGGGACTTTTGAACAAGGATGCGCTCACCGTTTCGGGCGGTCCGGTCTGGGATGAGGTGAAGGACGCCCGCATCGACAATGATGACGTGATCCTGCCAGCTGACAAAGCGCTGACCCAATCCGGCGGGGTCGTGGTGCTCAAAGGCAACCTTGCGCCGGATGGGGCCGTCCTGAAACCCTCGGCCGCGACGCCTGCGCTGATGCAGCACCGTGGCCGGGCGGTGGTGTTCGAGGATATCGACGACTACAAGGCCCGCATCGACGACGAGGGCCTGGAGATCGACGAGACCTGCGTCATGGTCCTGAAGAATTGCGGCCCGCGCGGCTATCCCGGCATGGCAGAAGTCGGGAACATGGGCCTTCCCCCCAAAGTCCTGCGCAAGGGGATCACGGATATGGTCCGCATCTCGGACGCGCGGATGTCGGGCACCGCTTACGGCACGGTGGTCCTTCATACCTCGCCCGAAGCGGCACGCGGGGGGCCGCTGGCGGTTGTGCGGACCGGCGACATGATCGAGCTTGATGTGGCCGCCCGCCGTCTGCATCTGGATATCTCGGATCGGGAACTGGCCGCGCGTCTGGCCGCCTGGAAACCCGCTGTCGAACCGCCCGCCAGTGGCTATGCCAAGCTTTACCATGACCACGTGCAAGGCGCGGACAAGGGGGCAGACATGGATTTCCTGGTCGGCTGCCGTGGCAACGCGGTGGCGCGGGAGAGCCACTGATGGCACGGATGAAAGTCGCGCTCGTCGGCATCGGCAAGATCGCCATCGACCAGCATGTCCCCGCGATCCACTCCAGCCCGGACTGGGACTTGACCGCGACCGTCAGCCGCAAAGGCCAGGTCGATGGCGTCCAGGGGTTCACGTCGATCGAGGCAATGCTGGAGACTTGCCCTGATGTCAGCGTCGTCTCGCTCGCTCTGCCACCGGTGCCGCGCTATGCCTATGCCGAGGCGGCGCTGAAGGCCGGGCGGCATGTGATGCTGGAAAAGCCGCCCGGGGCGACGCTCGCCGAAGTGCATGCCCTGCAGGCCATGGCCGCCGCAAGGGGCCTTACGCTTTACGCCACCTGGCACAGCCGGATGGCCCATGCGGTGGCTCCGGCGAAGGTCTGGCTTGCGGGCAAGACCATCACCCGCGCCCTCATCACCTGGCGCGAGGATGTGCGGAAATGGCATCCCGGCCAGGACTGGGTGTTCGAACCGGGAGGGATGGGCGTCTTCGATCCCGGCATCAACGCGCTGTCGATCCTGACCGAAATCCTTCCCGCCCCGGTACACCTTAGGTCGGCGCGGCTGGAGTTCCCGTCGAACCGCCAGACCCCGATCGCGGCGAAACTGGTTTTCTCGGGACAGCTGACCGCAGACTTCGATTGGCGCCAGGAAGGCCCGCAGACCTGGGACATCGAGGTCGAAACCAACAGCGGAACCCTTGCCCTACGGATGGGTGGTAATGTGCTGGAGATCGACGGCAAGCCGGTGGCGGGCACAAACACCATTATGGGCGAATACCCCGCGCTTTATGCCCGGATGGCCGAATTGGTCCGCACCGGCACCTCTGACGTCGATCTTGCGCCCATGGTACATGTTGCCGACGCAATGACCCTTGGCGAGCGGATCGTGGTAGAGCCCTTCGACTTCTGACCCCGACGGAGGTCTCGGGTATGGTGGCCTTTATGGACTGCAAGGAACCTTCATGACAGATATTGCCGCCGTCCGGGCCTTGCAGCCGATCACTCTGGTGCGGCAGAGCGGGATTGAACTTAAGCTTCTGGCCCTCGGGGCGCGGGTTGTCGAGCTTTGGGCCCCGGATCGCGATGGCGACAGGGCCGATGTGGTCCTGGGACATGACCGGCCCGAAGACTATCTGGCGGTCGGGGGCTATATCGGCGCGACCTGCGGCCGCTATGCGAACCGGATCGCCAAGGGCCGGTTTTCGCTGGACGGTCGGGACGTGGTTCTGGACCGGAACGAAGGCGCACAGCAGTTGCACGGGGGCAGCGCAGGCTTTGACCGCAAGATCTGGGATGTCGCCAGCCAATCGGCAGAGCATGTCAGCTTCATCACCCAGTCGGGCGATGGCGAGATGGGCTTTCTGGGTGCTTTGGATGTGGTCTGCACGTACCGGCTGGTCGGCCTGCATGGTGTCCTGATCGAGATGACGGCAACGACCTCGGCACCGACCGTGGTCAACCTTGCCAACCACGCCTATTTCAATCTGGCAGGGCAGGGCTCTGGCGGAGTGCTGGGGCATCACCTGAAGCTTTTCGCCGGGCACTACACACCGGTCGATCTGGCGAATATCCCGACAGGCGAGGTGCGGACCGTTGAGGGCACGCCTTTCGACTTCCGTGGGCTTCGCCCGATCGGTCAGGACATGCCGGGGCCGGACGGGTTTGACCACAATTTCTGCCTCTCCGAGCCGCTGGTGCCGATGGCAGATCAGCTTCTGCGCCCCTGTGCCGAGTTGCGCGACCCGGCCTCGGGTCGGGCGCTGCGGATTTGGACCTCGGAGGTTGGGGTGCAGGTCTATACGGGCGCGCATTTCGATGGAACTCAGCCCGGCAAGCATGGCGCGCGCTATGGAAAGTTCGCCGGGGTGGCGCTTGAGACGCAGAAGTTCCCCGATACCCCGAACCGGCCGCAGTTCCCCTCGGCCCGCCTTGATCCAGGACAGGTCTACCGGCATGTGATGCTGCTGGACCTGACGCCGGGCTGAGGATCAATCCGGGCCGGGATCAGGCGGACGGCGCAGCTCGGTCACCTCACGGACGAAAGCATAGTCGTGATAGCCAAGGCGCGCGGCAGGGGAGTAGCGGGTCACGTCGAAGCGGCCTTCGACCAGGCAGTCGTCGCGAAGATGGATGCCGGTGACCTCGCCGATGACCATGTGATCGACGCCGAGGAGCTTGACCACTTGTACTACCCGGCATTCCAGGGTGGCCGGCGCATTGGCGACGCGGGGGCAGTCGATGGTCTGGCATTCGGCCTTGGCGACGCCGACCTTGACGAATTCGTCGGTGCCACGGGGAAAGCGCGCCGAGGTCTGGTTCATCGCGTGCAGGGCCGCAGCCTCGACGATGTTCACGGCAAACACGCCAGACTCTTGCGCGTTCAGGACGCTGTCGCGTGGGTCGCCAGAGAACATGACCTGCGGCGGATTGTAGCCGACGGCGTTGAAGAAGGAATAGGGGGCAAGGTTGTCGCCCATGCTGGAGCGGGTGGAAATCCAGCCGATGGGGCGGGGCGAGACGATGGCCGCAAAGGGGCTGTGCGGCAGGCCGTGACCGTCGGCAGGGCGGTAGAACATCGCGTACCCCGTTTCACAAATTGATCGTGACACTGCGCCATGTTACGGGCCGGTTCCAGAGGATTCGGCACTGGGTCCGGCCAGGCAGCGCGGCTGCAGCATCGGGTTGGGGAAAGCAGACGCGTGTACCGGCTTGAGGAAGAGACAGAGGCGGACTGGTGGGAGGTCGAGGCGCTATACGACCTCTGCTTTGCCCCCGGTCGGACGGCACTTTCGTCCTACCGTCTGCGCGATGGGGTGCCGACAGTGGCGCCCCTCTGTCTGACCTTGCGGGGCGATGACGGGGGGCTGGCAGCGGTGATCCGCTACTGGCCCGCCCTGATCGGTGAGCATGACGTGCTTCTGGTCGGCCCGATTGCCGTCCACCCAACCCATCAGGGTGAAGGGCTGGGGGCGCTGTTGATCAACGAAAGCCTGGCCGAGGCCCGCCGCCTGGGTTGGGAGCGGGCGATGCTGGTCGGCGATGCGCCCTATTACTCGCGGTTCGGATTTCGTAAGCTTGAGGGGGTGGAAATGCCGCCACCGACAAACCCCGACCGGGTGCTGGGGCTGGAGCTGAAGGCGGGGGCCTGGGCAGGCGTCACCGGCATGGTCACGAAAGCCACCTGAAGGGGATTGCGCGCCGGGCCGGGGTCCCCATATCTCGGATATGGACCAGACGCTTCCCGCCCGCCGTTCTTCCGACCTTGCGGTCGAAATCGCTTTGCTTGCCGGGCGCTACAAGCGCGCGAACGGGCCGGTGATGCGGTTGGTGAACCGGATGGGCGGAACCCTGGAAAGCCAGCTTGGCGCTTTGCCTGCTGGTATTCGCCTGCAGATCGAGCGGATCACCGCGCAAGCGCTGGCGGCCTCCTACGGGCTTGCAGGGCGCGCGCCGGACCTTGGCGAACGTGCTCCGATGTTCGCGGCAATTGCTGCGGGGGCGGCAGGCGGTGCGGGGGGCCTCGCGACCGCCGTGGCCGAACTGCCGGTGACCGTGACGCTGTTTCTGAACGCGATCCGGGCCGTGGCGACCGAACATGGCCTTGACCCTGACGACGATCGGGTCCGGGCCGAATGCCTGCAGGTCTTTGGCGCAGGCAGCCCTTTGGCGTCGGATGACGGCGTGAACACGTCGTTTGTCACCTCACGCCTGGCGCTGACCGGCTCGGCGGTGACGAACCTGATCAACGCGATCGCGCCGAAGCTGGCGGCGGTCTTGGGCCAGAAGCTTGCCGCGCAGGCGGTGCCGGTGATCGGCGCGGTTTCGGGTGCGGCGCTGAACGCGACTTTCCTGACCTATTACCGCGAGATCGCACGGGTGCGGTTTGCGCTTCTGAAGCTTGCCGATGAGCATGGCCCCGATCTGGTGCTGGAGGAATTCCGCCTGGCCGTGGAACCGCCCCGGATCATTCGCGCCTGAAGCTTTCCGGCGGACGATCTTTCGCCGAAAAATCTTGGGTTGCGCCACCGTTGCGGGTAAACGCCCCTGCATGCAGGGGGTGGCCATGAGCACAGACGTCATCGCAAAGCTGAAGGAGCATGCGGCGCTGCCCGGCCGCGTCTGGCTGCAGGACGGGCCGGTGACCTATGCGGCGCTGCTGGCAGAGACCGGGCGGCTGGCCAATACCTTGCTGGAGCTGGGCTTGCGCAAGGGCGACCGGCTTTTGCTGCAAGTCGAGAAATGCGAAGCGGTCTTGTCATTATACCTCGCCTGTCTTCGGGTCGGGGTGGTCTTCTTGCCGGTGAACCCTGGCTATACCGTCAGCGAAACCGCGCATTTCCTGGCGGACGCGCAGCCCGCTTTGGCCGTTGTCGATCCCGGAAGGGTGGCGGGGCTGACGGCCCTTGGCGCGCGAGCGATGGCATTGGCCGACCTCTTGCGGCTATCTGCGGGACAAGAGGCCGCGTTCGATGATCCCGCCCATGGCCCGCACGATCTTGCGGCGGTGCTTTACACTTCGGGCACGACGGGGCGGTCGAAGGGCGTGATGCTGTCGCGCGAAAACCTGGCCTCGAATGCCGAGACTTTGGTCGGGCTTTGGCGGTTCACCGCGGCGGATGTGCTGTTGCACGCGCTCCCGGTGTTTCACACCCACGGGCTTTTCGTCGCGACCAACTGCGCTTTGTGTGCTGGGGCCTCGATGGTCTTCCAACGGAGCTTCAGCCCGACGGCGGTGCTGGCGGCGCTGCCAAAGGTCAGCGTGATGATGGGGGTGCCGACCTTCTACACCCGGCTTCTGGCCGAGGCCGGGCTGACGCGCGACGCGACTGCCCATATGCGGCTTTTCATCAGCGGCTCTGCCCCCCTGTCGCCCGCAACCCATGCCGAATGGCAGGCGCGGACCGGACATGCGATCCTGGAACGCTACGGGATGACCGAGACCAACATGATCACCTCGAACCCCTACGACGGCGCGCGAAAGGCGGGGACGGTGGGAAGGCCGTTGCCGGGGGTGGAGGTGCGGGTGACGGGGCCCGAGGGCCTTGCGCTGCCGGTGGGCGAGGCGGGGTCGATCGAGGTTCGGGGGCCGAATGTCTTCAAGGGCTATTGGCGGATGCCCGAGCAGACCGCCCGCGAGTTTCGCGAGGGTGGCTGGTTCGTGACTGGCGACCTCGGGGCTTTTGACGGGGAGGAATATCTGTCGATCCTTGGCCGGGCGAAGGACCTGGTGATCACCGGGGGCCTAAACGTCTATCCGGCCGAAGTCGAGGCGGCGCTGGACGATTTGCCGGGGGTTCAGGCCTCGGCGGTGATCGGGGTGCCACATCCGGACTTCGGCGAGGCGGTAGTAGCTTGCTTGGTGGCCGCGCCGGGGGTGGCACTAGAGGAAGAAGCGGTGCGGGCCGCCCTGCGCGAGCGGCTGGCGGCGTTCAAGATCCCGAAGCGGGTGCTGGTGATAACCGAGCTGCCGAGGAACGCAATGGGCAAGGTGCAGAAGGCCGAGCTTCGAAAGACCCATGCGGGGCTGTTCGCGGCCGGTTGAAAATAATCTTCGGCGGGCGCGAATAAAGCAACCCGCCACGGCGTTGGAGATCATGAGAGCGCTGCGATGCCGGATCACGCGGCAGGTGGCGCTCTTCTCGAATGACCACCTGCCGGGCCAAGCCTGGCTTCAGCTTCACAAGGCGGACCAGCCTGACGGCCCGGTATTCTCCGGGGCGCTGGGTAAGGTTTGACCAAACACGACTTGAAAGGAATGTCTCATGAACAAGACCCTGATGGCTGTCGCGATCCTCTTTGCTTTTGGCGTCGGCGCGGCTTCGGCTGCGGTGCTGGAGGAGGTTGAGACCGCAGGCGGCAAGGTGATGGCAGCCTCGAAGACCGGCATGACCCTCTACACGTTCCGCAAGGACGAGGCTGGCGTCTCGAACTGCTACGACGACTGCGCTGTGAAATGGCCGCCGTTCACGGCTGCAGCTGAAGCGCAGCCCGAGGGTGACCTGGGGATCATCGACCGCTCCGACGGCACCCGTCAGTGGACCTTGAAAGGCATGCCGCTTTACTTCTGGGCAAGCGATGCTGCCAAGGGGGATGCGACAGGCGATGGTGTCGGCGGCGTCTGGGACGTCGTCCGGCCCTGATGACGCCTCCCCCTTCCCAAGGGGGGCGTCAACACCGGGGTCGCGCAGGGTGCGGCTCTGGTCCTGATTTGGCCGAGCTTCGGGCAACGGCCGTCGAACATTGAAGTGATGTCCACCGTGGACAGGTTTTCCGATCCAGTGATTTCAACAGCTTGGTTTGTAGCATCAAGTCATTTTTAACTTTTCCCTGAGCGCCGGACTGCATCCCAGCCCGGTTGCTCAGGGTACCAGTCTGGCGAAAACACCGACCGCCTTAGGGGTGTGTCACGAGGACCGACCAAACGCCCCACGCCGCCGGGCAGCGCCCGACCGCCCCACGGACAGGCGCTTTGCGCCGTCACCAATCGAAAGTCCGAAGATCAGGTTGAACCATGAAGAGCAGGTTGGACCATCAAGTGGCTGTAGCAAACCTATCTGCGCCCAACCGGGAAGTCCGCTCGACTTTTCTGGCTGAGGCCATGTGATCGAAGCGGTCGAGAAAATAGCGCGCACGGGGTCTCGGATCGTTGAAGTACTGGTCTGGGCCAAGCATCTTCCGCGAATTCAAGTCTTTGGTGTCGAGAAGGTCGAAGTCCACTTCCTCGACTTTGCAGTGCCAACCGGGCGCCGACACTTTTGACCATCCCGAAGTATGATGAAGCAGAAGGGTTCTCCTGCAGGAATACCCATGGAAATCAAAGGCAATGACACCATCCGTTACAAATATGTGATTCCCGGCATAGCCCTCGGCGGGAATGATCCTCTCGGCGTGAAGACCAGCGAGAGGCGCTGCTTCAAGATAGATACCGGCCAAGATATGACATGCGCCATGTCCGAAGAAAATCCGGTCAGGCAGATGCCACCGGTGCTGCGGGTTCTGCTTGATGCCGGTCTTCAGTCTGTACATGTGGCTATGATACCCCGACTGCAAGCGAACCAAAGGCCGCTTTGTGTCCCGCTTGGCCGCCCTTTTCCGCCCACTGTCGGAAACGGACCCACTACCTATTCCGCTTGGGTCGACAGCCATTCCATCAACAGCGGCCGAGCAGTTTCGGCCCCCTCGGCGCGGGCTTTGTCGATGACGGCACGGGCCTCATCCAGGTTAACTCGGCGAAGCAGTGCCTTGACCGGGCCGACCGAGGCCGGGCGCATCGAGAGGGAGCGAAAGCCGATGGCGGCAAGCGCAAGGGCCTCGATCGGTCGCCCGGCATCTTCACCGCAAAAGGACAGCGGGGTCGCCGTTTCGGCGCAGCGGGCGATGATGTGTTCGAGGAACCCGAGGAAGGTCAGGTTCAGCGTGTCATAGCGGCGCCGGACAAGCTCATTCTCGCGGTCGGCGGCGAAGAAAAACTGTTTCAGGTCGTTGCCCCCGACCGAGACGAAGTCGGTCAGTTCGAAAAAGGCTTTCGGCGCGTAGGCGAGTGAGGGCGTTTCGAGCATCGCGCCAATCTCCACCGTTGCGGGTGCCGGGTGGCCGAGGGACTTTTCGCGGTGCAGCTCGCGCATCACATGCGCGCGCGCCTGCTGGAATTCGCTAAGCTCGGTGATCAGCGGGAACATCACGGTCAAAGGCCGACCGTTTGCGGCCCGGATCAGCGCCTGCAGCTGCATCCGCATGACACCGGGTTTGTCGAGGCCCACCCGCACCGCGCGCCAACCCATCGCGGGGTTCGGTTCTTCGGGCGGCTTCATGTAGGGGAGCACCTTGTCCGACCCGATGTCGAGCGTGCGGAAGGCCACGCGCTTGCCTTTCGCCGCATCCATAACCCGGGCATAGAGGCGGGCCAATTCCGCGCGCTGCGGCATCTTGGACCGCACAAGGAATTGCAGCTCGGTCCGGAAGAGGCCGACGCCTTCGGCACCCGAGCCCTCGAGGCTGGGCAGATCGGCCATAAGGCCTGCGTTCATGTGGAGCGACACGGTCGAGCCACACTTGGCGGTGGCCGGAAGGCCGCGCAGGCTTGCATAGCGCTTCTGCGCCTCGGCCTGCATGGCAATCTTGTCGCGAAAGGCGCGCGCGACGGTTTCTTCAGGGCGAAGGTGGACAATGCCCTGGTCGCCGTCGACAAGGATATGGTCGCCGTTCAGCGCCTCGGCCACCACACGGTTGGCGCTGATGACCAAGGGGATGGCCAGCGCCCGGGCAACGATGGCGGCATGGCTGCCGACCGAGCCTTCTTCCAGCACGACGCCCTTCAGCTTGCGACCGTATTCCAGCAGTTCCGCCGGGCCGATGTTGCGCGCGACTAGGACGGGGTTTTCCGGCATCTCGGCGCCGGTGTCGCGGCCTTGGCCGGTGAGGATGCGCAGAAGTCGGTTCGACAGGTCGTCAAGGTCCTGGAGCCGTTCGCGAAGGTACTGGTCGGGGACCTGTTCCATCCGCGACCGGGCGGCGGACTGTTCCTTTTCGACCGCAGCTTCGGCCGAGAGGCCGCGCATGATGTCTTCCTCCATCCGCCGGAGCCAGCCGCGGGAATGGGCGAACATGCGGTAGGCCTCAAGCACCTGTTTTTGGTCCTTGTCCAGCTGTTGGGCTTCAAGGAGGTCGTCGATCGAGACACGAAGCTCACCCACGGCCGCCTTGATCCGGTCGATCTCGGTCAGGGGGTCGTCGGCCACGGGGTTGGTGATGACGACACGCGGTTCATGCAGCCAGACCCGGCCTTCCGCGGCTCCTTCCTGACCGGAGGTCGCCCGGAACATTACCGGCTGCTTGTGCAACGCCCGCATGCCGCCTTCTTCGCCGATGAAGGCGCCAAGCTCGGTCATCTCGGCCAGGACCATGGCGACCACATCCAGCGCGTAGATCTCGTCCTCGGAGTATTGCCGGGCGGTTTTCGACTGGACGACTAGGACACCAAGCTTTTCGCCCACCCGCTGAATCGGGACGCCAAGGAATGAGGAGAACAGCTCTTCCCCGGTCTCGGGCATGTAGCGAAAACCTTTTTCGGAAGGCGCATCGGGAGTGTTGACCGGCTGCCCGGTGCGGGCCACGCGACCGACAAGACCTTCGCCCAGCTTCATCCGGGTCTGGTGGACGGCCTCGGGTTTCAGGCCTTCGGTCGCGCAAAGCTCCAGCGTCTCGGGGTCGCGGAAGAGATAGATCGAGCAAACCTCGGTCCCGATGCTGTCGGCGATAAGGTGGGTGATCTGGTCCAGCCGGTCCTGGCCCTTGCCAGGCACGGCCATCATGTCGCGCAGGCGGCGTAGAAGCTTTCGGCTGTCGCTTTCGGTTCGTTCGGGCATGATGGTTGCTTCGGTCCCCTTTAACTGCGGTTAGACCACAAGTGGCGCGGCGCGGGAAGTGGGCGCGCTGCGCGCGCGGGGTCCCCTTGCCGGGCAGTTGCTGCTTTTGGCTGCGGCGGTGTGGGAACGCCCCGCGAAATGCCGGGGTGGACGGGAGCTGGGGGCTAGCGGCCGAGACCTTCGGTATCGCGGGCTAGCGTTCGGGCAGAAGGGCCAGCCGGTCGGCCACCAGCGCCTGCAGATGCCACAGGCGAGGGTCGTGGATGCCGGCTTTCTCCAGTTCCATGACCGTGTTCAGCAGGTATTCGGCCATGGTGCCGACCGTGCCGACAGCAGTTGCGAACATTTGGACCAGTGCTGCCTCGGATGGTTCGGGGGTGTACATGCTCCAGTTCGGATCGGCGGTAAAGGCGATGGCCCGGACCGGCCCCTGCGGCGTCATAGCGCTGACCCATCTGGGCGGTGTGGGCGGTTCCTTCTGCAGAAGGCTGACCAGAGCGGCCTGCATATCATCGGCCTGCATCCGAAGGACGATGCCGGTACAGTCGCCGCCCCGGTCGATCGACATCATCAGCCCGGGCGCCGACGGGCTGCCGCGATGCCGCATGGTCGGCCCGATGCAGAAGGCGCGGTGCCAGCCGGTGACATGGGCGAGCCGACGCTCTGCGACCCCCATCCGCGGGTTCCAGATCAGGGAACCGACGGCAAAGACCCAAAGCCTGCCCGGAGTTTCCGTTTCTGCCAGCAGCCGGGCGGCTGTGCGGGCGTAGAACCCGACGTCGGGCGAGGGCGCGCGGACCGGACCTTCCTCGTCGGTGCGCGGCGGCAGGCGGTCGACAAGCGCACGGGTCAGGCGCAGGGGCGGGGCGGCTTTGGGCAAGCGGTGGAGAGCCGCTGCGGTCATGGTCAGAACCGATTCTGAAAAAGCGTGCGCAGCATCATCGCACCAGCCTCGCTTTGCAGCGCCTCGGGGTTTTCGGCCATCCAGTCGCGCAGGAAGCGGTGGTCGAGATAGTCCCGGTCCTCAGCCGACAGCGGTACTGCGGCAGGCAGCTTTTGCTGCGCTTCGGGGCGGGGTGCCGCGCAAAGGGCATCGGGCGTCCGGAAGATCGCGGTCCAGCGGGAAGGCGGGAAATCGACTAAGGTCGGGGTCATGGTGGTTCTCCATCGGTATGACTGTGGACCATCCTGCCGGACGCGACAAAAGGCTGGTATCCGTGGCCACGTTGTGGTGCTCTGCAAAAATGAAGAGCGGGTTTCGCGACTGGTCTGACGTGCGTGTATTCCTGGCGGTCATGCGCGCGGGCTCGACGCTTGCGGCCTCACGCGAGCTGGGGTTGGCGCAGCCGACGGTCGCGCGCCGGATCGACGCGCTGGAACATGCGCTGGGGCTGGTCCTGTTCGAGCGGGATACGCGCGGTTTTCGCCCCACGCCCGAGGGTCAGGCGCTGGTCCCCCAGGCCGAGGCGCTGGAGGCTGCCGCGGGTGGGTTCGTCGAGCGGGCGGCTGGCCTGATCGCGGGGAGGACGCGGACGATCCGCTTTACCGCCTTCAAGGATGCGTTCAACCACCGGCTGGCGGGCGTGGTCGAGGCCTTTGTCGACATCAACCATGGCGTAAAGTTCGACTTCATCGCCAGCGATGAAAATCTCGATTTGGTGACGGGCGAAGCGGACATGGCGCTGCGGGCGGGCCCTGTCAGTGACCCGACGCTGATCTGCCGCAAGGTTCGGGACGTCACATTCTCGCTTTTTGCGTCGAAGGGGTATGCGGCCCGGCACCCGCTGCCACAGACCGAAGCCGAGTTTGCCGACCACAGGTTCATGGTCCATGCCGGGCGATTGGAGGGGCGTGGCTTCAATCTCTGGTTGCTGGACCGGATCGATCCGTCGCAGATCGCCATGACCTGTGATGCCGCCAAGGCCATGTCAGCCGCGATTCTGATGGGGTCCGGGATCGGCCCGATGCCCAGCCGGGCGGGGCGCGATGATCCCAACTTCGTCCGGTGCCTGGATTTGCCGCCCGAAACGGCCGTGCCGATATGGCTTCTGATCAACCCCACCGCCTGGCGCAGGCCCGAAGTTAGGGCCTTCGCCGCGTTTTTCGTGCCACGGTATCGGGCGCTGTTTGCCGAGGCGCGACCCTAGGCCCGGTCCAGCTCGAACGTATCGTGCAGCGCCTGCACGGCAAGCTCCATGTACTTGCGGTCAATCAGCACCGAGATCTTGATTTCAGACGTCGTGATGACCTTGATGTTCACGTTCTCGGCCGCCAAAGCCGCGAACATCTTGGCCGCGACACCGACCTGCGACCGCATGCCGATGCCGACAACGGAAACTTTGGCCACATCGCTGTCGGTCACCAGTTCGGTGTAGACGAACTTGCCCGCCGCCGTCGCTTCGTCGATCGCCTTTTTCGCCCGGTCGACCTGACTTGTCGGCAGGCTGAAGGTCATGTCGGTATGGGCGCGGCTGTCCGAGGGTTTGTCCAGCTCGCTGATATTCTGGACGATCATGTCCACATTCACGCCCGCGTCGGCCAATGACCCGAAGATCGCGGCGGCGACGCCGGGGCGGTCCTCGACTTTCAGCAGCGTCATCTTAGCCTCGTCCCGGCTGTAGGCGACGCCAGACACAACTTTCAGTTCCATGATTTCATCCTCGTCGCAGACCAGGGTTCCCGAGGTCTCGTTGGTGTCCTCGAACGAGGACAGTACCCGCAGCCGCACCTTGTAGCGCATGGCAAGCTCGACCGAACGGGTCTGCAGGACCTTGGCGCCAAGCGAGGCAAGTTCCAGCATCTCCTCAAAGGCGATCCGGTCCAGCTTGCGGGCCTTCTTGGTGATGCGGGGGTCGGTGGTGTAGACGCCATCCACGTCAGTGTAGATGTCGCAGCGTTCGGCGCCGAAGGCGGCCGCGAAAGCGACAGCGGTGGTGTCACTGCCGCCCCGGCCTAACGTCGTGATGCGGCCCTCCGGCGAGAGGCCCTGGAATCCGGCGACCACGGCGACCTTGAAGCCTTCGGCGAACTTGGCATCGATATGATCGCGCGGGATCGAGAGAAAACGGGCCGCGCCATGGGCCGAGGTGGTGTTGATCGGCACTTGCCAGCCCTGCCAGCTGCGGGCCGGGACGCCCAGTTCCTGCAAGCGCAGCGCCATAAGGCCTGCTGTGACGTTTTCGCCTGACGAGACGATGGCGTCGTATTCGCGGGCGTCATAGAATTTCGACGTGGTTTCGACCCAGCCGACAAGCTCGTTCGTCTTGCCGGACATGGCCGAGACGATGACGATCACATCATAGCCGCGTTCGACCTCGGCCTGGACCTTCCTGGCGGCGTTCTCGATCCGCGCCAGGTCGCCGACCGATGTTCCGCCGAATTTCATCACGAGAAGCGGCATGCACCCTCCACACCGGTATTGGCCGTCGCGGGCTTCTTTATGCGGCGTCAGGGATGGGTGCAAGGGTTGCGGCAAAGGGTTCGCGTGGTCATGGATTCCGCATTTGCACGGTAAGCGAACGCGCCTCATCCTGCGTACAGCAAACTTTCGAAGGATCCCTGATGAAATCTCTTCTTCTGTCACTTCCCGCCCTGCTGCTTGTCGGCAGCGCCGAGGCCGAAACCGTGCTTGGCGAGGTCACCGGAAACTGGGCCGCGCCGAAAAACGACGGCTACTACTACCGTGCGATCCTGACTGATGAGGGCGAATTCCTGCGGCTGCGGATCTATCAGGGGATGAACGCGGATGCGATCGAGAGCGAACCACAGTTCGACAACGCCAGGATCTCCCATGGCTTTGGGCAGGACTGGCTGGAGGTCGGCCCGAACGGAGAGCTTTATCTCAGCAGCCTTGGCACGACAGAGGGCTACGCCTATTCCGAACGGCTGGTGATCCAGATGATGGACAACCAGTTCACCGCGATGGCTTACGAGTGGTACAACAACGGACCGGACTCGGCGTCGTCGATGCCGGAAGACCCGTTCCAGTGCTGGGGTGAAGCCTGCTACTCCTGCAAGGCCGATTTGTGGAACCATGCCGCAGTTGCCGGTCGCGAGGCGGTGGCCGTCCCGGACCATGACTTCGAGGCTCTGAACGCTTCAGACTGGTCGCCGACGCGGATCTTTGAACTGGGGTATTGTCCGGCTCCGGACTGATTGCGCCTCAATCAAGGGATCGGACACGGGGGCCTACCGGGCCGGACAAGATCGCAGCGACGAGACGGGATGGGCAGGTCTGCCCATCCCTGAGGGCTAGGGTCAGGCGCCGATCACGCCGCCGTCTTCACGGGTGATGACCAGCGTGGCCGACCGCGGCACGGTGCCGTTGTAGTCCGGGAAGCCCGAGCCGAAATTGCCGGCGGCGAACTCTTCCGCCGTTGCGTGACCCCCCGGGTGCTGGACGTTGACGAACATCGTCGTGCCGTCGGGGGTCGAGATGACGCCGGTGATTTCCTGACCCCAAGGACCGGTCAGGAAGCGGCGGATTTCGCCGGTTGCCGGATCAGCGCAGAGCATCTGGTTCATGCCAAAATCTGCCAGCGGGCCATCCTCGGCCGGGCCAATGTCACCCATGTCGGTCTGGATCCAGAGGCGAGAGTTCTGGTCGCACCAGATGCCGTCGGGGCAGGCGAAGGTGTTGTCGTCGGTCAGCGCTTCGCCTTTGAAGGTGATCGACTGCTTCGGCGTGCCCGCGATCACGAACAGCTCCCATTTGAAGGTGGCGAGCGAGTGGTCGGCCCCTTCGTAGTTCCAGCGCACGATCTGGCCGAAGTTGTTTTCGGCGCGGGGGTTGACCGCGTCGATCTGGGTCAGGTCGCGGCGGTTGTTGTTGGTGAGGGTGAAGTAGACCTCACCGGTTTTAGGATCGACCGTGCCCCATTCCGGGCGGTCCATCTTGGTGGCACCGGCTTGGTCGGCGGCGGTGCGGGCGTTGACCAGGATGTCGGCCAGATCGGCAAAGCCGTTCTCGGGCGTCAGGCCGTTCTGACCCGGGGCAAGGGCAAGCCATTCGCCGGTGCCATCCTCGTTGAACTTCGCGACGTAAAGCGTGCCTTCGTCGAGAAGCGCGCCAGAGGCAGTGGCCGGGTCGTAGGCCGCAGCCGAAACGAACTTGTAGATGTATTCGAAGCGCGTGTCGTCGCCCGAGTAGCAGACGACCGGCTTGCCCGCGACAGCAGGGGCGAAGACCACGCCTTCATGCGCGAAGCGGCCCAGATGGGTGCGCTTCACCGGAACCGAGGCCGAGTCGAAGGGGTTGATCTCGACCATCCAGCCGAAGGTGTTCGGTTCATTGCGATAATCCTCGGCCGCGCTGGCCCCGGTCACCCCAGCGTTGAAGCGGATGTATTCATCGGCACCTCCTGCGGCCTTTTCCCAGCCATAGCGGGATGCTTCGTCCGATATGCCATAGCGCTTGTGTTCGCGCGGCTGTTCGGCATCAGCGTTGATGAAGTAGCCGGACCAGTTTTCCTCGGCGGCCATGTAGGTGTTCCAAGGCGTCGCCCCGTAAGCGCAGTTGTTCAGCGTGCCGCGGGTTTTCATGCCGTCGGGCGAGAACTTGGTGACCAGATGCGCCGAGCCTGCGGCAGGACCGGAAATCGCCATCTCGGTCAGGCCGGTGACGCGGCGGTTCATCGGGTCGGCAATGATGACCCACTGGCCATCTGCCCCACGCTGGACGCGGGCGACCGAGACGCCATGGGCGTTCATTTCCTTCAGGACTTCTTCGGCATCGCGGCTGCCGTCGGCGGCAAAGACCACCATATCGCCGTCAAGCGCCTGACCCGCCCATTTCACGGAATGCAGCAGGCGCGGCTCGATGTATTCGTGGTTGAAGACCAGAAGGCCGTCGGTCGACGATCCGTCGATGCCGAAGTAATGCATCCCGTCATGGTGCATGCCGGTCTGCATGCCCTGCTCGGCACCGGTGTTGCCGCCTGGAACGAACGCAGGCATGTCGCCGGTCAGCGGCGTGCCCCAGGCGCCCATGACCTGGACCTTGTACCCGGCCGGAACCACAACTTTATCTTCCTTCGACAACGGCACAGCGGTGAAGCCGAGAAGAGCCGAGGTGGTCTGCGCAAGAGCCGCGCGCGAAGTCAGGCCAGCGCCGAACAGGCCGGTCGCGATGGTGGCAAGCCCGCCGACGAGAAAGCCGCGACGCGAGGCGCGGGCTTCGATCACATCGTACATGGTGGGGTTGGCGGAACGGTTCGAGGGAACCTCGTCGCCATGTTCGTAAAACGGGGTGGCGCGGAAATCGGAATAGTCACGTTCGTAATTCGACATGCCTTGCTCCATCGCGAAGGATTGCTGGGACAAGGGGCAGCCGCTGGACAGCAGGCGGCTGATGATACCCCTGGGAATCGAGAATGCAGGAGGCAGGATTCGGTCAAATAGCGATTTTATGACAGATTTATAACAGTGAGGTGTCAGTGCGACCTCAAAGCAAGCATCTGCCTTTTTGACTGATCCAATGGCCCAAATGAAGCCGAAGATCGTGACTTTTGCGGGGACGGTGACCGGACGCAGGGTCTGACCGGCCAAGCGCGATCAGCGCCGGCAAAACGCGATTGCGGTCAGTGCGTTTCTTCCTCTTCGCAGGCCATATAGGCGTCAAAGACCCAGCCGACCGCGTTGTCGCCGGTCCATTTCTCGACAAATACCCACTGTTTGCCGTCGTGCCGGGTCTGGGCGATGGCCCGGACCACGGTGCCGTTGCGCAGCGTGGCGAAGATCTCGCCCCCAGGCTCGGCCCGGGTGTTGAGCGGGGTGCCGGTGGGATCGGCGACCCTGCAGGAAACCGGGTCCACTGCGGCACCGGAGTAGGGGTCCTGCGGCAGGTCCAGCGTGGTGCCCTTGCAGTCCAGGTAGGCCCCGAAGACCCAGGCGCCTTCGAAGTCGGCTGCCAGTTCGCCGTCGTTGAACCGTTCAACCAGGGCCCAGGTCTTGCCGTCGACCTCGCGGTGTTCGATGAAGGCCAGGGGGGTGCCGTTTTTCGCCGATCCGATCACTGGCCCATTGGGCGACAGGCGGATGTTCAGTGGCGTACCAGTCGGATCGGCGACAGTGCAAATCGGCGCGCCGCCACAGGCCAAGGCGGTGCCTGACATGGTGAGCCAGACGGGAACCCAACCAATAAAGCGGGTGCGCATGGAACGTCTCCCTTTCGACTGACCAATACAGATCGCGTCAACAATCTCTTGCCCGATACTGCTGATCCGGTCGCTGGCTGTCACCTGCTGAATACCCGACCCTAAAGCGCCCGCCAGCCAATGTCTTGGCGACAGAAACCTTCGGGCCAGTCGATGCCACCGATCATGGCATAGGCGGCGTCACGGGCTTCGGCCAGGGTGGCACCTCGGGCGGTCACGTTCAGGACCCGGCCACCATTCGCTACGATGGCACCGTCTTTTTCCGCGGTCCCGGCGTGGAAGACCATGTGGCGGCTGTCCTCGGGAAGCGCGTCAAGGCCTTGGATCGCGCTGCCTTTCGCATAGGCGCCGGGATAGCCCTCAGCGGCCATGACCACGGTCAACGCATGATCCTCGGCCCAGTTCACCTGGGCTTCCGCCAGGCGTCCTTCGCTGCAGGCGAGCAGAAGATCCAGTACCTGTGCGCCAAGCCGCATCATCAGGACCTGGGTTTCCGGGTCGCCGAAGCGGCAGTTGTACTCGATCAGCCGGGCATGGCCGTTTTCGATCATCAGCCCGGCAAAGAGTACCCCCTGATAAGGCGCGCCGCGCCGGGACATCTCGCGGATTGTCGGCAGGACGATCTGGTCCAGCACCTGGTTCTGGAGATGTTCGGTCAGGACCGGGGCCGGGGAATAGGCCCCCATGCCGCCGGTGTTGGGGCCGGTGTCGCCATCGCCGACGCGCTTGTGGTCCTGGGCCGTACCGATGGGCAAGGCGGTGGTCCCGTCGGTCAGGATGAAGAAGCTGGCTTCATCGCCGGTCATGAACTCTTCGATCACCACTTCGGCACCCGCCGCGCCGTACTCGCCGCCGAACATGTCGTCGATGGCGGCCAGCGCCTCGGCTTCGGTCATCGCGACGATCACGCCTTTGCCGGCGGCCAGACCGTCGGCCTTGACGACAATCGGCGCGCCCTTTTCGGCGATGTAGGCATGCGCTGCGGCGGCATCGGTGAAACGGGCATAAGCGGCAGTGGGCGCGCCGCACGCGTCGCAGATTTCCTTGGTGAAGGCTTTCGAAGCTTCAAGCCGGGCTGCTGCCGCCGAAGGACCAAAGGTCAGAAGTCCTGCTGTCCGGCAAGCATCGGCAACGCCTGCGGCCAAGGGGGCCTCGGGGCCGATGATGACGAAGTCGATGGCGTTTTCCTCGCAGAACGTGGCCACGGTCGCGCCCTCCAGAATGTCGATGTCGGCGCATTCGGCCAGCATGGCGATCCCGGCATTCCCCGGCGCGACGATCAGCCGGTCGGTCTTTGGGTTCTGCTTCACCGCCCAGGCAAGGGCGTGTTCTCGCCCACCGGAGCCGAGGATGAGGATGTTCATACGCGCCCCTGCATCTATCTGGCCGCGCTATAGGCGGCGCAGGACGGGGAAGCAAGGTTCGGGGACCCTTGCGGGTGACTTTGTAGACCTTCCCCATCGGGTCATAGGTTGTCCATTCGCCCACGGGCACGCCCGCGGCAAGATGGCCAGAGCATTTGATGGTGTCATCAAGTCGGAACCAAGTGGCCGCCACCGTCGTTGATCGGATGACTTTTCCCTCACAACACTGGAGCATGTGATGCAGACGATTGAAGGCAAGCGGGTTGCGATCCTTGCGACCGACGGGTTCGAGCAATCCGAACTAGAGGCGCCCCTGCGCGATCTACAGGCTGCGGGCGCCGAGGTTCACGTCGTGTCGATGAAGCGCGGCGAGATCAAGGGTTGGGAAGGCAAGGATTGGGGGCGCCCGGTTCCTGTCGACCATGCTCTGAGTGAGGTCCAAGCAGACGATTATGATGCGCTGGTGTTGCCCGGCGGCCAGATGAACCCCGACCTGCTGCGGGTCGAGCCTGATGCCATCGCGTTCATCAAGGAGTTCTGGACCGCAGGCAAGGTGATCGGCGCGATTTGCCATGCGCCTTGGCTGTTGGTCGAGGCGGGCATCGCCGAAGGACGCAAGATGACCTCGTACGCCTCGATCCGCACCGATGTGCAGAACGCTGGCGCACATTGGACGGATCAAGAGGTGGTCACGGACATGGGGCTGGTGACGAGCCGCAAGCCCGACGATCTGCCGGCCTTCAGTGCCAAATTGGTCGAGGAGATTGCCGAGGGCACACATCACGACCGCGCGGCCGCCTGATTGCGCGCAACGCCGCGATCCAATGCTTCATCTTGGCGCGCGGATCGGGCATGAATGTGTGATGAGCGAGCTTTTCGAGGACGACAGCCCGACCCCCGCCGGCAACCAGCCCGAATACACCGTGTCGGAGCTTTCCGGCGCGGTGAAGCGGGTGATCGAGGGCGAGTTTGGCCTGGTGCGGGTGCGGGGCGAGGTCGGGCGGGTTTCGCGTCCGGCCTCCGGGCATCTTTACTTTGACCTGAAGGATGACCGCAGCGTGATTGCTGCGATCAGCTGGAAGGGTCAGGTCGCGAAAATGCAAGTGCGTCCGGAGGAGGGGATGGAGGTCGTCGCCACCGGGCGGATGACCACCTTCCCCGGCCAGTCGAAGTATCAGCTGATCGTCGATGACGTGGCCCCCGCCGGGGCTGGCGCCTTGATGGCGATGCTGGAAAAGCGCAAGGCCCAGCTGGCGGCGGAAGGGCTGTTTGATGCAGCGCGGAAAAAGCCGATTCCGTTTCTGCCGAGGGTGATTGGAGTGGTGACCTCTCCGTCCGGGGCGGTGATCCGGGACATCCTCCATCGCCTCCGTGACCGGTTTCCCAGGCATGTGCTAATCTGGCCGGTGGCGGTGCAGGGCCAGGACTGCGCGGCGCAGGTGGCGGCGGCAATCAAGGGGTTCAACGCGATTGCTCCCGGCGGGCCGATCCCGCGCCCCGATGTGCTGATCGTGGCGCGGGGTGGAGGCAGCCTGGAGGACCTCTGGGGCTTCAACGAGGAAATCGTCGTTCGCGCGGCGGCGGCTTCCGCGATCCCGCTGATCAGTGCGGTCGGGCACGAGACAGACACGACCCTGATCGACCATGCCGCCGACCTGCGTGCACCGACCCCGACGGCGGCGGCAGAGCTGGCGGTGCCGGTCCGGCTGGAGCTTCTGGCGACGCTGGACGCGCTTGGGGCGCGGCTCATGCGGGGGGTGGGACAGGGGGTTGTCCAGCGGCGCCAACGGCTGCGCGATCTGGGCCGCGCTCTGCCACGGGTCGAGACGCTGGTGGCCACGCCCCGGCAGCGGCTGGACGGGGCCGTGACCCGGCTTTCGGCGGCGTTGGGGCTGGCGGTCGCGAAGAAGCGCGGGCTCTTCGACCGGTTGGCCGGCCGGATGCAGCCAGCGGTGTTGCGGTCGGCGGTGGTGCGGCAGCGCGATCTGCTGGGCGCGCGGGTGGAACGGCTGGAGCGGGCGGTGCACCTGCGGCTTGACCGGCTGGGAGAGCGGCAGCAGGCGCTGGCAGACCGGCTGGCCCCGGCGCTGGGGCGGCTTCTGGGCGATGCGGCGCGGCGGGCCGGAGAGGGGCGGGCGAAACTGGCTGATCTAGGGCGGCGGCTGGAGGCGGCCCCGGCGGTGCGGCTTCGGGGACTGATGGACCGGCTGGAGGCCCTCGATCGGACGCGCCTGACCCTTGGCTATGCGGCGACCCTGAAGCGGGGTTATGCGGTCGTCAGGGGGGATGGGGCGGTGGTGACCACGAAGGTGGGGGCCGAAAGGGCGTCGGCCTTGGAGATTGAGTTCCGGGATGGGAGGCTGGCCCTGGGGGCAAGGCCGGGGAAGAAGGCCAAGGGCGAGGGGCAGAGCGGGCAGGGGAGCCTGTTCTGACGGGAGTGTCCACGGTGGACAGTCTGTGTGACTTGAATTATTTCAATAGCTTGGTTGTGGTCGTTAACCTTTTGTTCATGCTTGCCGGGTTTACCAATCGCCCGGCGCTAGGTGGCGTTTGGGAGGGTGGTGCGTGAAATCACGCACCCTACGCTAGCTACGCTAGCCGGTCGCAGGCACGACGATCAATGCCTGATCTTGGGCGGGGGCGCCGTCTCGGGCGGCAGGGGAGGGCGACAGAAGATCAGGCGGCAACCGCCGCTGTCGTCAGGTCCCAAGGAAGTCTTCGCAGGTCACGGCTTCACTGGAAGGGTAGAGCAGAATGGAGTCCTTGCCCCAGATGCCGTCCTCGAACCCCAGAAGCCAGCCGCCACGATCATAGAAGCTGTTGCAGATCGGCCCGGCGCCGTCTTCGTATTCGTAGCAGATCATCCCGTCCTGTTCGCGCCAGATGCCGTGCAGGCAAACTTCGGCATCACGCCAGATTGTGCGGCGGCCCGGCAGGAAGGTCTCTACCCCGAAAAGGCCGGTATCGTTGTAGGTGTCCATGGTCCTGCCCTCGACCAAGTCTTCAAAGGCATCACCGGAAAGCGGTTGTTCCTGTGCCACGGCGGGCAGGGGGATCATGGCCAGGAGGGGTGCCAGACACCAGCGCATCATACCCCGAAATAGCCTTCGCAGGTCACCACCTCGTCCGCCGGGTAAAGCATGATGGGGCTTGAGGTGCGGTCGCCCTCGTACCAGGCCATCATCCAGTCGCCGCGGTCATGGTAGGTCCAGCAATAGGTAAAAGGTTCACCTTCATAGTCAAAGCAGATCTGGTCGCCTTGTGGCCGCCATGTCCCCTCCAGGCATTGGTCGGCATCGCGCCAGATCGCGCGGCGGCCAGGGAGGAAGGTCTCGACCCCGTAGCGACCGGTCTCGTCATGGGTGTCCATGGTCCGGCCTTCGACGAAGTCTTCGAAGGCTTCGGCGGAAAGGGGCAGGTCCTGGGCCTGGGTGGCGAGCGGCAGAACCGACAAGGCGAGGGCAAGACAGCGGTATATCATACGCCAACCTCCGGGCCGAAACAGGCAAGCGGTTCGGTGGTTTCTTCGACGACGACCGGTTCGGGGCTGGTCTCGAAGGTCAGATAGCGCGCTGTCATGCCCGATCCCGACATCACGATCTCCCAGCAGTCCGGTTCAGGATCGTCTTCATATTGAAAGCAGATCGCCGTGCCTTCGGGGTACCAATGGCCGGTCTTGCAATCGTCGCCCAGCACCGTCCAGCGCACGCGGCGGCCGGGAAGGTATTGCTCGACCCCATAGACCGTGCCGTATTCGGCCCAGGTCATGGTCTTGCCCAGGGTGAGGGCGTCGAAAGCCTCGGCAGACAGCGGGGTTTCGGCGACGACGGGCGAGGCGGCAAGGCAGGCCGCAAGAAGCAGAGCGCGCATCCTAGCCCCCCACGTCCGGACCAGGGCAGGTCAGGGGGCTTTCCGCGACGGTTACGCGTTGCGGTGGTTCCTCTGGCGCCGCAGTGACGGGTTTGGCGAAAACCGCGCCGCCCTCGCGCCAGTAGCGCCAGCAATGGGTGCCTTCATATGCCGCATAGACGAAGCAGATCGCGTCGCCTTCAGGGTACCAGACCCCGTCAACGCAGGGACCACCGGCGTTGGCGTCAACGGTCTTGCGACCGGGAAGATAGCGCTCGCTTCCGTAGATCTGACCGTCGACGGAATAGTCGAGCGTCTTTCCCCGCGACCAGGCGTCGAACTCCTCAGCCGTCATCAGGCTTTGGGCCCCTGCGGCGGACCCGATGAGGCAAAGGGCAATGGCAAGGCGCATCCTAGACCCCGACGTCCGGGCCGGGGCAGGGCAGCGGATTGGTGCTGGCCTCGACCTCGTAAAGCTCGGCCCCGGGTTCTGAGCTTACCGAAAGCGCCACCAGCGCGCCATCACGAAGCCAGAAGGTCCAGCAGGCCGGAACCGGCGAATCTTCGTAGGCAAAGCAGATGTTGTCGCCTTCCGGATACCAGCTGCCGTATTGGCATTCGTTCGGCAGCACGCTCCAGCGGACCTTTCGGCCCGGCAGATATTCCTCGACGCCGAAGATGAAGTTGTATTGCTGGTAGGTCAGCGTCTTGCCGGTGACATGAGCATCGAACTCTTCGGCGGTCATCGGGGTGTCGGCAAAGCCCATCGAGGGCAGCAAAGCCACGAGGTATGCGGCCAGTCGGGCATCTGTCATTCCACTAGGCTCCTGAGTCTATCATAAGGCTAAACCCCGACGTCCGGCCCAAGGCAGGTCAGCGGTTTGGTTGCCTCGGTAATGCTGTGTGGCGCGGTGTCGGGAGAGTCGCCGGCCGGACGTGCCGCCAAATGGCCGCCTTCCACCCAGACCGTCCAGCAATGCTGGTCGGGATAGCCGTCGTAGGCAAAACAGATCATGGCGTCGGCTTCGTACCAGTATCCGAACTTGCATATGTCATCGGTGAAAGCCCAGCGAACCCTGCGGCCCGGAAGATATTCCTCGGTGCCGAAAACGCCGGCGGAGTTCGAGAAGTCCAGGGTCTTGCCGGTGACGAAGGCCTCGAATTCCTCGGCGGTCATCGGTGACTGGGCGGCGGCGGGGGCCCCTATGAGGCCCGCAAGAAGGCCGAAACGGATCAAGTGCATCCTAGACCCCTATGTCCGCGCCGGGGCAGGTCATCGGCGTTTCTGACCGGTCGATGTCTTCTATCCGCTCGTCCTCGTCCGTGTCCTGACCGATTCCGACAATCCCGTCCCCCTGGCGATAGAAGTGCCAGCAGGCCGACATCTCCTGGGCTTCGAAGACGAAGCAGAGGTCGTCACCCCGTTCGTACCAGTAGGCGTTGACACAGGCGTCTTCTGTGAACGCCCAGCGCAGGGTGCGGTTGGGTCCGTAGTCTGCCATCCCCGTGGTGCCGGAATTGTAGCTGTAGGTCACGGTGCTGGTGCCGACATAGGCCTCGAACTCGGCCCCGGTCATCGGCGTCTCGGACCAGGCTGCGGCAGGCAGGACCGCGACAAGCAGGGCGCCAATACGCACACCGTCACACGCCCACATCGGGGCCGGCGCAGGGCAGGGGGCCGCCATCGCGGGAGCTTTCGAGGATCTCCCAGCCGCCGCCTTCGCCCATGTAGCGACCGCGGATCTGGCCGTTTTCAAGGAAGTAAAGCCAGCAGGCCGGGGTTGGATCGCCCTCATACTCGAAGCAGATCTCGTCGTTCTTCTGGTACCAGACGCCATAGATGCACAGATCGCCGTCGAAGGCCCAGCGGACCCGGCGGCCTTCCAGATATTCCTCGGTGCCGAAGAGGCCGTTGCCGTAGTCGTAGGTGATGGTGTCGCCAACGGTGGCTGCGTCGAATTCGGGGGCGGTCAGCGGTGTTTCGGCCAGCACAGGCGAGGCGGCAAGGATAAAGGGGACGAGGACGTGACGCATCGGGGGCTCCGTGTGAATTGCCGAAAGTCTGCCAGAGGACGGGCGCAAAGGCCAGTCAAGGCGGCGTGTCCTGGGGTCGGGTTTCCCGCCAGTTTGCCAGATGCGGCCGGATCGCCCGGCGCCAGATGCGGGGGGCAAGCGCAATGGCACAGGCAACCGGAAGAGGCCAGGGCAGGCGGGGGGCTTCGGCCGGTTTTGGCAGGCGAAGGGCCGGGAACGGACGCGACGGGTGCAGGTGGTGGTCGGAATGCCGGGGGGCGTTCAGCATCAGGGCCGAGGTGAACCAATGCGCGGTGTTCCAGCTGTGGTTGGGCCCGACGGGTTCAAGCTTGCCGTCGGCAAGGCGGGTGCGTTCAAGGCCGTAGTGCTGGACATAGTCGGACAGCAGGATCTGGCTTTGGGCGTGCAGACCCAAGGCGAGCCAGATCAGAAGGCCGGGCAAACCGGCGATCAGTGCGCCCAGGGCAAGTGCTGCAATGCTGCCCGCGACATAAGCCAGATAGGGATGGGGGCCAAGGCTGCCGCCGCGCGATCGCAGGGCAGTTTCGGCCCGTAGGCCCTGAAGAAAACTGCCCCGCCAGGCGCGCGGGGCGAAACGGTAGAAGCTCTCGCCGAAGCGGGCGGTGTTCGGGTCCTCGTGACTGGCCACATAGCGGTGATGGACCAGGCGGTGGGCACTGGCGTGCTGGCCGAAGAGGATCGCCACGTAGTAGGCCGCGCCCAGCCGAAACTGCTCACGCCGCGGCCGGTGGATGAGTTCATGCGCGGCGGGATGTCCGACCTGGCCAAGCCAGAAGCCGGTGGCGAGGAACAAGAGTACCCGTTCGCCGACCGTCAGACCGCTGTCGCTGGCGATGGCCCACACGGCGACTGGCAGGATGGCAAGCGCGCCAAGGCCAACGCAGACAAGAAGAAGGTCCGCTGCCGGAAACTCGGTCCCGTCGGTCTGGTCTATGGCAAGGGGGACCAACTGGTCCAAAAGGATGGTGAGAAGCGCCATGTAGACGAAGGCCGCCCAGAGCCAGACCCCGCCGAACGCCGTCCCAAGCCCCAAGAGCGGCAATGGCAATAGCGACGCGACCGCAAAGGCGGCAAGTGGCAGGGGGCGGGCGGGTTCGGCTTGCATCGCCTACGGGTCCGGGACAAGGCTGCGGCGGGTCCGCAGGAGACGTTTGATGCCAGAGAGCTTGGGCGAATTCATGGCGCTTGCAACTGCCATAGTGTCGCTGGTGGCGGGAACCCTGCTGTATTCCTTAGGGCGCAGGGATGTTTAAGACGGTCGATGTCGCGGTGGCCGCCAGCGCACTGGCAGCGGCGCTGGTCTATTGGCTAAGGTTTGCGGCTCGGGAAGAGGTAAGCGCCGGGGGGGCCACCATCAAGGCACTGTCGACGGGTCTGCTCGCGGTAGTTCCATGGCTTTCGGTCTTGCTGGCAGTTCCCGGGCTGTGGCCAATCGCGCTGGGCCTGACGCTGGGCGCGCTGGGTGACTGGTTTCTGGCGCGCAAGGGCGAGGCGGCATTTCTGGCCGGAATGGCGGCGTTCGGGGCCGGGCATCTGGCCTATGCGACGGGGCTGCTGGGCTGGCGACTGGACGATCTATCGGCTGGCGAAGGGGCGCTGATGGCGGCTTTGGTCGTGCTGCTGGCATCTACCGAGGTCTGGCTTGCCCCGCGCACCGGGACGTTGCGTTGGCCGGTGCGGGGATATGTCATGGTGATCGGGGTCATGGCGCTGGCGCTGGTGTTGCTGCCGGAGGGCGAGGGGCGGTGGCTGCTGCAGCTCGGCGGCGCGCTGTTCGTGCTGTCGGACCTTCTGTTGGCGCTGCGATTGTTCGTGGTGACCGACAAGGCGTGGCACCGGCGGCTGTCGCTGGCGCTGTGGCCCGCCTATTGGGGTGGACAGGCGCTGATTGCCTATGGGGCGATGATATACTGGCTGAACCGTCCGGGCTGAGACCCTTTCCATGCGTCCCGGGAGGTATTAGGTGGAAAGGGTCAGCCAAGGGGGCCGCGCCATGTCTTTCTTCAAGAAACTCAAGGACCGAATGTTCCGGTCCTCGGCCAAGATCGGCGAGGGGCTGGACGCGCTGATTGCCGAAGGCGCGGAACCACCAGAGCCGCCGCGCGTGCCATTGCCAGAAGTGCCGTTGCCGGAGGTGCCCGAAATCCCGGAGCCGGCACCGTCCGAGCAGCCGGAACCCGAGCCCTTCATGCCGGAACCGGAATGGACTGAGCCTGAGCCTCCAGAGCCGGAGGATCCGCCCCCGATAGACAAGGTGATGGGATCGTCACTGGAGGCGTCGGTCACACCCGTGCCGGGCGTGGCGCGGCCGGGGCTGCTGGGGCGGCTTTTCGGACGGGTGCAGGCAGAAGAGCCGCGCCGGGTCCTGGACGACGCACTGCTGGAAAGCCTTGAGGAGCTGCTGATCCAGGCCGACATGGGGGTCGACACGGCGGTCCGGGTGACGGCGAACATTGCCGAGGGGCGGTTCGGGCGCAAGGTCTCGACCTCCGAACTGCGCGGCGCATTGGCGGCGGAAGTGACCCGGATCCTGGAGCCGGTCGCGCGGCCGATGCCGATCTATCCGCAGAAGCCTCAGGTCGTGCTGGTCGTCGGCGTGAACGGCTCGGGCAAGACGACGACGATCGGCAAGCTGGCCAGCCAGTTCAAGGCGGCGGGCAAGTCGGTGGTGATCGCGGCCGGCGATACCTTTCGCGCGGCGGCGGTCGAACAGCTGCAGATCTGGGGGCAGCGGGCCGGGGTGCCGGTGCTGACCGCGCCCGAGGGCTCGGACCCCGCAAGCCTTGCGTTCGATGCGCTGACCAAGGCGCAAGAGGACGGCGCGGACCTTCTGATGATCGACACGGCGGGGCGGCTGCAGAACCGGCAGGACCTGATGGAGGAACTGGCCAAGATCGTCCGGGTGATCCGCAAGAAGGACCCCTCGGCCCCGCACAATACCTTACTTGTGCTGGATGCGACGACGGGCCAGAACGCCATCACGCAGGTGGAAATTTTCCGCAAGATCGCCGATGTCTCGGGGCTGGTGATGACGAAACTGGATGGCACTGCCAAGGGCGGGGTACTGGTGGCTTTGGCCGACAAGTTCGGCCTGCCGATCCACGCGATTGGCGTCGGCGAGCAGATCGACGACCTTGCCCCGTTCGATCCGGAAGAGTTTGCCCGCGCCTTGGTGGGGATAGACGCGTGAAGTGGTCCTTGGCTGCCGCGTTGGCACTGGTTGGCGGTCAGGCGTCTGCGGACCCGGTCTGTGACCAGTTCTGGGCGGCGGTCACCGACCTGTCGGAAGAGGCACCGCAGTTTGCCGGGCGGCTTGCGGGCAAGGATGGCGACTGGTGCCTGGTCGAGGATTTCGTCTTTGAAACGCCGGGCGATTATGTGCCGGACTGGCACGCCAAGCGGGTGCGCCTGCGCGGCGGTGCTCTTCCGTGGCTGTCGGCGCTGATCGCGAGCGGGTCGGTTGGCGGATCGGGGGGCGGGCTAGTCCCGGACCGGCTGGAGATCGACGTCGAGGGGATGCGGCTGGTGGTGTCCACGGGCAACCCGCAGATGGATTATCTCTTTGCGGCACAGGCGCGGGCAAACCTGATCGACGGGGCGTTGCGATTAAGCTGGGATGCGGCGGCGCGGGTCCTGAAGCTGGAGTCCTTGACGGTGGATTTCCCCGGCGACAACGCGCTTTCGCTGAATGCGGTGGCGCGCGGGGTCGATCTGGGATCGACCGGCGCGATGCAGATGTCGGTGACCAGCTTTGCCGTGACGGAGGCAGACCTGTCGGTCACGACGCACGGTCTTTTTGAATGGTATGGCTTGATGGCCATGGGACCGGTCTTCCTGCCCAACGAGGGCGACATGGAGGCTGCCGTGGCCGGGTTGAAGGCCGAGGCGACGGCGGGCATCGCGGCGCTGCCGGATGCGACTTTCCCCGCCGCGACGCGGGCGGCGATGACGGCGTTTCTGGCGGAACTGCCCAACCCGGCCGGCGTTCTGACCGTCGCGCTGCGCTCGGATCCGGGTTTCGGTCCGGCGCGCCTGTCGGGCTATGCGGTGAACGGAATCCCTGATAGCCTAGCCGGTGCCGCGCCCCTGTTGGACGGGGTGACAGTCAATATCGGATGGACCCATGAGGATACGCCTTAGCCTGACCGTTCTTGCAACCTCATGCGGACTTGCCCTGTCCGCTGGTGCCGATACCAAGCCCGCCGATTGCAAGACAGTTGCCGCGATGCTGGAAGCTGCGGTCGGGTCAAGCCTGACTGCGCCTCCTGCCAGAGAGGAAGACGGATGGTGCGTTCTTGACGGGGCCGCGCTGAAGGGCGGCGGGTCGGATCAGCCGGACATTTCGGTCAAGCGGCTGCGGGTCAAAGGGACCGAGGCTGACGGGGTGCCGGTGACGCTGGACATCGACCTTGCCGGTCTTCGGGTCACGCCGAAAATCGGCGACACGACCATGGATGACCGGCTGCGGTCGCTGCTGCGGCTGCAGACCGCCGATCTGACGCTCTCCGTCAGCCGCAACGACGCAGAGGACCGGTTGGAACTGCGCGGCGGTCTCTTGCAGCTTTCCGGGGGGACGGAGGTCAAGTTCAACGGCGACATCGACGGGGCGCAGCTTTCGCGTGGCTCGGTTTTGCTGGGGGCTTTGACGGCCTTAGATCTGGAATGGAAGAACGACGGTCGCCTGCTTCGCCCGGCGATGGAAGCTGCGGGCGAGGGCCTGGTTGAGGGCGCAACGGGCAGCGCTGCGGTCGATGCGGCACGCGCGGCGCTGGTCGCACTGGCCGCAGCGCTTCCGGCCGCAAGCCTGACCGGGGAGTCTGCCGAAGAGCTGGAGCAGCTCATTGCCGCCATGCCGCAAGGCCGGGGCCGGTTCTCGCTGGGATTTGCCTCGCAATACGGGATCGGCGCGACTCAGCTGGGGATTGCAGCGCTGTCGGATGATCCGATGGGGCCGGAAACCCTGGCGCGGCTCCTGTCGGGAACTGCGATCAACGTCGACTGGCAGCCCGGTCTGGCCCCTTGAGCGAAACGCTGGTTGCGCTGGAAGGCACGGCGGCCGGGCAGAACATCGCGCTGATCCTGGCCTTGGTGTCGGCCTTTGCGCATGCCTGCTTTGGCGCATTGCAGAAGGGGCGGCACGATCCCTGGGTCACCCGCGGAGCGATTGATCTGTGGTTGGCAGTTCTTGCCGCGCCGGTCGCGCTGTTCGTGGTGCCCTGGCCGCAGGGGGCGGAATGGGTGGTGCTGATTGGTGCGCTCGGCATTCATTTTGCCTACAAGATGACCATGGCGCTGGCCTATGAGCGTGCAGCCTACACGGTCGTCTATCCGGTGGTGCGCGGGACCGGGCCGCTGATCACGCTGGCCTTCGCGGCGCTTTTCCTGGCGGAGACCTATGGCGCGCTGCAATGGCTGGGGGTGATGATCCTGTCTGCCGCGATTCTGGGGCTTGCGGTGACAAACCTGCGCGAGGTCATTGTGGACCCAAAGGCGCTGAGGACGGGGCTTGCCTGGGCCTTTGCAGGCGGACTTCTGGTGGCCGTCTACACGACCTATGACGCCTGGGGCATCCGGCTGACGCCGGATCCCTTCACTTTTCTTGCCTGGTTCTTCTTCATTACCGCGCTGGACTTTCCGGTGCTGATCGGGGCAAGGCTCTGGCGCGGCTCGCTAAGCGTTGCGGGCGAGGGGCGGGCGCTGTTGCTGCGCGGGTTCATCGGCGCGCTGGTGGCCTTCGTCAGCTTCGGCGGAGTGATGCTGGGAACACGGATCGGGAAGGTGGGCGAGGTTGCGGCGCTGCGGGAAACCTCTACGCTCTTTGCCGCGCTGATCGGCTGGCTGGTCTTGGGCGAAAAGGTCGGGGCCGTGCGGGCCGCGTTGATGGGACTGATCGCGCTGGGCGCGGTCATGGTGCAGGCAGGATAGGGCGATGGCCGAGAAGAAAATCAATCCGGTGCTGAAGCAGGTTCTGGAACTGGGGCCGACGCTGGTCTTCTTCCTGATCTACATGCGGATCAAGGATGAGTCGTTCGCGCTGGCCGGGACCGAGTATTCTGGTTTCATTGTGGCAGCCCTGATCATGGTGCCGCTGCTCCTCGCCTCAATCTTCGCGCTATGGTTGTTGACGGGTTCGCTAAGCCGGATGCAGATTTTCGTCGCGCTGATGGTGGTGTTCTTCGGCGGCTTGACGGCATGGTTCAACGATGAGCGGTTCTTCAAGATGAAGACGACCATCGTCTACGGCTGCTTTGCGGTGATCCTGGCCGTGGGGCTGATGCGCGGCAGAAGCCTGCTGGAATGGATCATGGCGGATGCTTTGCCAATGAAGCCAGAGGGTTGGATGATCCTGACCAAACGGCTGACGCTGATGTTCGCGGCGCTTGCGGTCGCGAATGAGGTGATCTGGCGGACGCAATCGACGGAACTTTGGGTCAAGCTTGAAACCTTCGCAATGCCGGCCGCGCTGTTCTTGTTCTTGCTGGCGCAGTTCGCGATGCTGCAGCGCCACATGATCGACCCCCCCGAAGACAAACCCTGACAACTTTCACAGGATTGCCCCGCTTGGGTCCGGGTTCTGCCCAAGCTCTGCCTTGAAGCACGGCTAGACCATGATCAAGCAAGAGAGGGTCCTCCCATGTACCGCACGCCGATCGACCTCGTCCGCCTGTTCCTCAGCCTCTTTCAGGACATGCCGCCGCTGTCGCGTTCGATGTATGTGCCTGGCGCCGTGCTGCTGATCGGCTACCCGCTCCTCTCAATCATGCTTGGACCCCACCACCAGGGGCAGGCCTTCGCGACGGCCTTTCTGGCCGCCTTGGCTATCCGGATCGGGATGGGCTTCGAAGGCATGGTACGGCGGATGCTGACCCGGTACTCGGCCGTGCAGGCCGTTGTTTTCGCGCTGCTTTTCGCCGGCGTGCCCTTGATGGTTCTGGCGCTGGCCGATGATCCGCTATGGTGCCAGCGCATGCAGAGCATGTTCTATGTCGTGATCGGCGGCGTCTTCCTGCAGGACGTGCTGAAAGGCCGGACCGACACGGCGGCAAGCTTCTGGCCCGATGCTGAAATGCGCGACCACCTGTCGAACCTGACCAAGATGATGGTCGTCTACAACTTCGGCTTCCTGCTCTTGAACGAAACCATGATCAAGGTCATGGATCCCTCGTACTGGCTTCTGTTCTGGGCGGTCCTGCCGATCATCGGCCAGATGGTCCTGCGGGCCATGGTGCTGACGGTCATCAACCTGGACGACAACGGCCACAAGGCCTGACGCTGGGCCCCGGACCGGGGCCGTCTCCGCCTTAGTTTGACATCACGCAGGCGGTTTTCTTCACGTCGATACAGCGACGAAGTGCGGTCAGCACGCCAGTCGGCGCGTTCGACAGCGGCAGGAAGCCAAGCTCGCTTAACTTGCGCGCATAGGTTTTCGACAGGCTGGGGTCGATGCCAAGTGCTGCGTCATAGCTTGCATAGGCCGCATCCATCCGGCCAAGCGCCGCATCGATCCGGGCGAGCGTGTCGTGATAGCCGGCCTCCATCCGCTGTCCATCCGGGTTCTCGCGCAGGACTTTGGTGACCTGATCGGCCTCTTCGGCTTTTCCATCCGCCAGAAGGGCGCGACCCTGGACATTGACTGCCGCAAGGTTCTGCGGAAAGCGCTTGAGCAGCGCGTCCGCTTCGGCCGCGACGGTGGCCGGGGGCGCATATTCCCCCAGCGCCAGAAGACGACGGGCAAGGATGTCTTCCTCGATGGCCGGGTTCGATTCGGTCACAACGCCGGGCCGCAGCGCCTCGTCCGCCACGGCCACCACCTCTTCGTGACGACCAAGGGCGCTCAGTGCGGCAAGCTTGTTGCGATAGGCGTTCTGGTAGCCGGGGACCAGCGCGATGGCCGTGTCGAAGTAGCTGATCGCCTCATCGGCGCGGTCGAGGTCGATCAGGCAGCGGCCTTTGATCTCGTTTGCATAAGCATATTGCGGGTCGATCCGAAGCGCATTGTCGGCGTCATCCGAGCAGCGCTGCCCTGCGCGAAGCTGCCACCAGGTCTCGGCCCGGTTGGCCCAGGCATCGACGTAATCCTCGACTGCAAGTGCCGCTGAATAATGCGCCAGCGCCCCGGCTGTATCGCCCTGATCGTAGCGGACATTGCCAAGCTCGACCCAGACCCAGGCGTTCTCAGGCGTGAAGTTCAGCGCCTGCTGCAGGGTCTCGGCTGCCGCGTCATATTGCCCGAGCATCCGCTGCGCCTCGCCCTTGAAGACAAGGGCCGTGGCGGCGGCGTCTTCCGTTTCCGCCGCCACGAAGGCTTCGTCGCAAAGGGTAATACGCGCTTCGAAGTCCTGACTGCGGTCCTCGCAGCTCTGGGCCAGGGCAGGGGTCGAGGCGGCAAGGATGGCAAGGACAAAGACAAGACGGCGCATCGGGGCCTGCGGAATAAGGAAATTCCCGGAAAGCGTGGTTTACCTGCTGCCGAAAATCAAGTGCGGCGAAAGCCTTGCGTCAGATGGCCGGTAGGCCCGGGATCACGCGGCCGGAAGGCCCCGGCCCACGCCGCCCCAACCCCGACCGCCAAGGATCAGGCGTGACCAGCGGCGACCTGGACGGTGGACGGGCAGATCGCAAGCTGCCAGCCGGCCTTCGATCAGCGCGCGGTAAAGCGCGATGGTTCCGGGGCGCAGGTAAGGCGACCAGTGGCAGATGCGGCGCGGCGGGTCGGCAAGCGGATGGCCAAGGGCTGCAAGCCCCTCCAGCGTGCGCGGCTGGTCGATCCAGAGGTCGTGCCAGCGCGGGCGGACCCGCCCCAGGCCCTGCCCGATCGAGGTGCGCAAGCCAAGATGGATGCCCCATTCGAAAAAGGCGTCGAAGAGATCGTTCTCGCGGGTCGTGACGTTGACCACTTCGACCACGCGGCCGGCAGGCGAGGCCAGCGCCGCCAGGGTCCTGCCACGGGTTTCGGCGGCCGCAAGCAGAATCAACCGGCTGATCTGGCCGGGCTTGATCAGGGGCAGTGCCGCAAGGGACACGCGCGCGCCCATCGAATGTGCGATGACCTGGACCTGGCGACCCGAAAGGTCGTCGACCAGACCGACAATCTCGGCCAGAGCCTCTCCGGTCCAACCGGCCCTGAGATGGGCCCGCCACGGATCGCATTTCGCGTTCCAGCCAAGCGCGATGCCAAGGCCGGATTTGCCGTCAAGCCCCAGGTGACGCGGCCAGCTGACGGTGCGGCGGTCTTCGTCCGGGGTTTCGAGCGACATGATCGAGCCATGCGGACAGTCGCGTGCAAAGCCGGGGGCGTAGCGCCAGCCGTGGATCATCACCACCACTGGGGCCTCGGGGGGAAGCCTGTCAAGTTTCCGCGCCAGCCTGTCCCGGTTGAGGAGAAGGCCGCCTGCGCCTGCATCGGCGCGAATCGGACGGGGATCGTCTGTCATGGCCTGATGTCACTGCTGCTGCTCGTTTTCTTATCCATGCCGCGATGCCGCAACGGCGGCGTGACGCAGAAATGACGGATGCGTGACAGCGGTAGCGCTGTGGCGGGTTGACCACACAAGATAGCGGGCGTATTCAAGCCCAGTGGCGAGTTGTTACCGGATTGCGGGCCACGTTAAACAAACCGCTAAAGAGGTGAAGGGCTTCCGCCCCGGCACCTTTGGGTTTTCCGGGGCTTTTTCTTGGCCGGGAGGCCCGCGATGACGCAGGACTGGAAAACCCGCACTCAACTGGTGCACGAGGGCAGCCGCCGCAGCCAGTATGGCGAGATGGCCGAGGCGATCTTCCTGACGCAAGGCTTCGTCTATCCGACGGCGGAAGCGGCCGAGGCACGGTTCATGAAGGCGGGCGAGGATGAATTCATCTATGCCCGGTATGGCAACCCCACGACCCGGATGTTCGAGGAACGGATCGCGGCGCTGGAGGGGACCGAGGATGCCTTTGCGACCGCTTCGGGCATGGCGGCGGTCTCGGGGGCGCTGATGTCGCTGGTCCGGGCGGGGGACCATGTGGTGTCTTCGCGGGCGCTGTTCGGCAGCTGTCTTTATGTGCTGGAAGAGGTGCTGCAGAAGTTCGGCGTGCGGGTCACTTTCGTTGACGGGGCCGATCCCGATCAGTGGCGCAAGGCGGTCACGCCCGGCACGAAGGCGGTGTTCTTCGAGTCGATGTCGAACCCGACGCTGGAACTGGTGGATATCCGCAGCGTCAGCGAAATCGCCCATGCGGCGGGCGCGATCGTCATCTGCGACAACGTTTTCGCAACCCCGATCTTTTCCCGTGCCGTCGAACAGGGCGCGGATGTGGTGGTCTATTCGACCACCAAGCACATCGACGGTCAGGGCCGCGCGCTGGGCGGGGTCATCTGCGCCACGCGCGATTTCATCCGCAAGACGGCCGAGCCCTTCATGAAACACACCGGCGGCTCGATGAGCCCCTTCACCGCCTGGATGCACCTGAACGGCATGGCGACGCTGGACTTGCGCTGCCGGGCAATGGCCGAGACCGCGCTGACGGTGGCCAGGGCGCTGGAGCAAGAGGCGAAGGTGGCAAAGGTGATCTTTCCGGGGCTGCCCTCGCACCGCCAACACGCGCTGGCCATGGCGCAGATGGGGTCGGGAGGGACACTGGTCAGCTTCGAAATCGAGGGTGGGAAAGACGCGGCTTTCCGGTTCATGAACGCCCTGGAAATCACCAAGATTTCCAACAATCTGGGTGATGCGAAGACCATCGCCACCCATCCCGCCACAACGACCCACCAGCGCCTGCCGCAGGATCAGAAGGACCTGCTTGGCATCACGCCGGGTCTGATCCGGCTGTCTTTGGGGCTGGAAGATGCCGGCGATCTGGTGGCCGACCTGTCCCGGGCGCTTTCGTTGGCCTGAGGGTCGCAAAGCGCGCTTGCATTGCGATGAAAACTGCCTATCTGATGCAAACCGATGTCGGACCAGGGTGATCCGGCGGCGGTATCGATACGTATCTCTCTCCGGAAATTGATGGTGGCCCAGGGGCCTGCCTGAACCGAAAGGATCCTCCCATGAACGTCTTTACCCCCGAGATTGATCGGAAGCCTTCGCGTGACGAAGCCGAGGCGGCCCTGGCCGTGCTGCGGCAGTGGGCAGGCAAGTCCTCGGACACCGAGATCGCGACACTCGATTCGGCGGTTGGCTGGCTGCTGCCGGGGCAGGGCTATCCAGCCCTGTCGCGGGCCTATCCGTCCGAGTTCAAGCCGGATGCGTCCTACCTGCGGTCGCTGCCCGATCTGCAGAATGGTCCGTCCAGCCTGATCCGGGGTGCCAAAGCGCGGATCGAGCATGTCGGGATCTCGAACTTCCGCCTGCCGCTGAACTATGCCACCCGCAACGGCGGCTCGCTGGTCCTTGAAACCTCGGTCACCGGGACGGTCAGCCTTCAGGCCGAAAAGAAGGGCATCAACATGAGCCGCATCATGCGGTCGTTCTATGCCCATGCCGGACGCGAGTTTTCCTTCGGTGTGATCGAAGCGGCGCTGGACGACTACAAGGCGGACCTCGGCAGTTTCGATGCCCGCATCCAGATGCGTCTGTCCTTCCCGATGCAGATGCCGTCGCTGCGGTCGGGTCTGTCCGGCTGGCAGTATTATGACATCGCGCTGGAGCTGGTCGAGCAGGCCGGGGTGCGCAAGCGGATCATGCATCTCGACTATGTTTACTCGTCGACCTGCCCCTGCTCGCTGGAGCTTTCCGAACACGCCCGCGCGGTGCGGGGGCAACTGGCCACGCCGCATTCGCAGCGCTCGGTCGCGCGGCTGTCGGTCGAGCTGACGGGCGAGATGTGGTTCGAAGACCTGATCGACCTGGCCCGCAAGGCAGTCGTCACCGAAACGCAGGTCATGGTGAAGCGTGAGGACGAGCAGGCCTTTGCCGAACTGAACGCCGCGAACCCGATCTTCGTCGAGGACGCGGCCCGGTTGTTCTGCGAAAGCCTGCGGGTCGATCCACGGGTCGGCGATTTCCGGGTGATCGCCAGCCATCAGGAATCGTTGCACAGCCATGACGCGATCAGCCTTCTGACCGAAGGTGAGACCTTTGCGGCGACAAGCCTGGACCCGCGGCTGTTCGCAAGTCTGATCCACGCCGGTTGACGGCCAACGATTGACGGCCAACGATTGACGGGAAGCGCGGGGCCACGTAGCCATGCGCCACCATGGTAGACTTCCGCCCCGTTGCCTATGTTATTGGCCGCATCCTGATCGTTCTGGCGATCCTGATGCTGGCCCCGGCCATCATCGACTGGCGGGCGGGGCTTGAAAATGGCTATGACTTTTTGGCGTCGGCAGCGCTGACCGGGGTCGCGGGGGCGGCGCTGACCTTGTCGACCGGCAATTCGCTGGGCAAGGCGCTGGACACCAGGCAAGCCTATCTTCTGACCGCCGGCATCTGGTTTCTGGTGCCGTTCTTCGGCGCGCTTCCCTTCTATATCGGCGCGCCCGGTCTTACCCTTCTGAACGCCTATTTCGAAGCGGTTTCCGGCATCACCACGACCGGAGCAACGGTCATATTCGGGCTGGAAGGCCTGCCCGCCGGCATGAACCTCTGGCGCGGGATGCTGAACTGGCTGGGCGGCTTGGGCATCGCCTTCATCGCGATGATCTTCCTGCCCCTGATGCGGGTTGGCGGCATGCAGTTCTTCCGCACCGAAGGGTTTGACACCTTTGGCAAGGCCTTGCCACGTGCGACCGACATCGCCCAACAGCTTATGGTCGTCTACGTCGGGCTGACGGTGGCCTGCATCGCCACCTACTCGGCCATCGGGATGACGACACTGGATGCCGTCGTGCATGGTTTTGCCACCATCGCCACGGGGGGCTTTTCGCCCACGGACATCTCGTTCAACAAATACATCGGAGCGGGCGAATACTTGGGGGCGCTGTTCATGATCCTCGGTAGTCTGCCCTACATTCGCTATGTGCAGCTGGTGAACGGCTCGGCGCGGCCATTGTGGCAGGACAGTCAGGTGCGCACCTATCTGCGCTGGCTCGGGACGGCGGTCGTCTCGGTCACGCTCTGGCGGGTCCTCACGACCGGGGCGCCATTGGAGGCCACCTTCCGTGAGTCCTTGTTTAACCTGACGTCGATCATGTCCTCGACCGGGTTCTTTTCCGGCAGCTTCCCAACCTGGGGCGGGTTCATGCTGGTCGTGGCTTTCGTCATCGGTGTGGTGGGGGCCTGTTCGGGGTCGTCGGCGGCGGGGTTGTCGGTCTTTCGGGTGCAACTCGTGGTGGCCGTGCTAAAGCGCGAGATTCGGCGGATCGGCAGCCCGTCCAGCGTGGACCCGATCCGCTATGCGGGCCGGGCGGTCGAAGAGGACGTGTTGAATGCGCTGATCCTCTTCGTTTCAAGCTATATCCTGATCCTTGGCGTCATGTGCGTGGCAATGACGCTGCTTGGCGTTGACACGGTTTCGGCGCTGTTCGCGGTCTGGACGACACTTGGCAATGTCGGCTACGGCTTTGGCCCGCTGGTGGAACGCACGGGCACCTTCATCGATTTCCCGCCCGGCGCGATCGCCATCATGACGCTCTGCATGATCCTCGGCCGCCTGGGTCTGCTGGCGATCCTTGTGATGGTGCTGCCGAACTTCTGGCGACGCTAGTCCCAGCAGGACACGAGCGCAGTCATTCCGTTCGCAGTGTCGGCAAATTCGGCAGGCGAAAGCGGTCTGGTGCTGGCTGTCGGAAGAGGTGCGACACCGGTTGGGGCGAGAATGCGGGTGATCTCGCTGGCCGACAGCGCAAAGACGACGCCGGGGGGCAGTTGCTTGCCGCCCGGCGGGGCTGCGGGCAGAAGCATCCCGATCACCGAACCCGAGGCGTCCAGCACCGCGCCGCCCGCATCGCCGGGCAGCGCCTGCAAGTCGAGACGGCGGAGACCCGTTTCTCCGTTCAGGCCGGTGACGTCTTCCAACGTGCCGAAGGTCAGGACCGGTGCGGGAAGTCGGTCTTCGTAGGAATAGCCCGAGACGGTGACTTCGCTGCCCAGCCGTTCCGAGGCGGTGACGAAACCCGCCACCTTTCGGGGCGCAAGCGGGGCGAGGGGGGTCAGAAGAGCCAGGCCAGTTGCCGTGTCCGACAGGGTGACCCTGGCGTCGGTTGTGCGGTCGATGGTGACACGGGCGCAAGCTTCGACGGCTTCGGTCGTCGTCAGGACGGCACCGTCCGGGCTGATGAAGAACCCGCTGCGGCTGAGGCGCGGCTTCCTGACCTCAAGCCCCGACAGAAGCCCCGCCTTCGTCTCGGACGACATCGCTGCAATACCGGGGTCAAGTGCGGTGTCGCCCGTGGGGGCGAAGGTCGTCTCAAGCTGGCGCAGGATGCGGCCATCCCGCGCTTCGTTCCCCGGGGTCGAGATCAGCATCCAGCCCTTGATCAGCCCGCCCTTCAGCTGGGCAAAAACCGTGGTGTCGACCTTGGCCGATGTACCACGGATACGGAACGTCTGCTCGCCCCGTTCGCGCGCGCCATCAAGCGGCACGGATTCCAGCGTCTGCAGGATGTCGTAAAGCCCGTAGAACAGCGCCTGGTCGCCGGGTTGCGAGATCAGCACGATCCGCGGCCCGGCGTCGTCCTTGGCCCGGAAATGGACGAAAGGCGGCTCGTAATGGTCGAACTCGACCAGTCCAAGGGGCAGGGTCACGGTGATACCTGCCGTCTCTTCGACGACCTCGGTGAAGCCGAAGGTGGAAAGCTCGCCACGCCAGTCGTTCAAAAGCCGGTTGCGTTGGCGGGTGGTCAGGATGCCCGTCGGCTCGATCGCCTGGGCCTCTTGCCAGGCCGCCATCGAGTTGCGGGTGCCGGGGCCATAGTCGCCGTCGATCGCGCCTTCATAAAAGCCGAACCACTGCAGGGCGACCTGCAGGTCCTTCCGCTCTTCCGGGGTCAGCAGGATCTCGCTGTCACGGGCTTCCTGCTTGGTTTCATCCGGAATTTCCGCCACGGGTTCAGGTTCGACAGGTTCCACGACCGACGGAGCGTCTGTTGCCGGCAAAAGGGCTGCCGCCCCACCGGCAGGCCAATACTGGTCACGGAAATCCGATCCGTAGGCGATGAAGCTGTCTTCGGGGATCTGCCCGTCACGCTTCAGCGCGTTCAGCCGGATGGCCGCTTCATCGGCGGGGTAGGGGCCAAGCATGATGCCGTACCAGCCCGACCGAAGCTGGAACCCCGCCGTCTCGGGGAAAAGCGACGCATAGGCGCGGGCGCGGTCTTCGGCAGCGGGAAGGTCGGGCATGGCCTCGACCTGCAGCCAGATTGTCCCTTCCTGCGCCATGACCGGCTGGGGTCCGGCGATCAGGAAAAGCGCCGTTATGGCAAGTGCAAGCACGGCAACAGGTCTGAACATCTTGGCGTCCTGAAGAAGGTATTGTTTCTGTGGCGACATTAGTCATGCCAGTCCCGGCGGCAAGAGCGAAAGGGACACCCTTCACGAGGCCTTTACGGAATTGACCCTTTCGCCCCCAGTAGATAGGGAGGGCGCGACCGTTTCGCCGACCCTTGCCGCAAGAGACAGACCCATGTCCGACGCCCTCGCCACGCCCAGAAGCTTTCAGGAAATCATCCTGCGGCTGCAGAATTACTGGGCGGCACAAGGCTGCGCGGTGCTGCAGCCCTATGACATGGAGGTGGGGGCAGGCACCTTCCACCCCGCCACGACCCTGCGGTCGCTTGGCTCCAAACCCTGGGCCGCCGCTTATGTGCAACCCTCGCGCCGTCCGACCGACGGGCGCTATGGCGAGAACCCGAACCGGCTGCAGCACTATTATCAGTATCAGGTGATCATCAAACCCTCGCCTGCAGACCTTCAGGACCTGTACCTCGGCTCGCTTGCCGCCATCGGCATCGACCTTGCGCTTCATGACATCCGCTTTGTCGAGGATGACTGGGAAAGCCCGACCCTTGGTGCCTGGGGCCTGGGCTGGGAGGTCTGGTGCGACGGGATGGAGGTCAGCCAGTTCACCTATTTTCAGCAGGTCGGGGGGCACGACTGCAAGCCGGTCTCGGGCGAGCTGACCTACGGGCTGGAACGGCTGGCGATGTATGTGATGGGCGTGGACCACGTGATGGAGATGCCCTTCAACGACCCCAAATCGCCCATCGCCTTGAAATACGGCGACATCTTCCGCCAGACGGAAGAGGAATACAGCCGCCACAACTTTGACGGGGCCTCGACCGAGATGTTGTTTCAGCACTTCAAGGACGCCGAGGCCGAATGCGAACGGCTGCTCGCTTTCGACCCCGAAGATCCGAAATCGGGCAAGCGGATCATCATGGCACATCCGGCCTATGACCAGACGATCAAGGCCAGTCACCTCTTCAACCTGCTCGATGCGCGCGGTGTGATCTCGGTCACCGAACGGCAGGCCTATATCGGCCGGGTCCGGGCCCTGGCCAAGCAATGCGCCGACGCCTTCCGCCTGACCGAAGCGGGGGCGGATCAGTGAATGCCGGACGCATCGCCGTGGGGTTCATCGTGCTGACATCGGTCCTTGGCGGAGCGTTCCTCTGGTACACCGCCGAACGCGCCTATTACGCACCAGTGGCCTTCCAGCCCGGCCAGGAAATCCGCCTGGTGCCGCTTGTCAGCAACGAACCAGAGCCGATCCTGGTGCAGAATGTCGAAGGGATCGACGCCATAAGCTCGCCCATCAAGTTCCGCGCCTGTTTCACCACGCCACACAGCCTTGCCATGCTGACCGAGACCTATCGGTCCTATGAAAAGGCCGAGCCTCTGATTGCGCCATCCTCTTTCGACTGCTTCGACGCCGCCGCAATCGGCAAGGCGCTCGAGACCGGCGAGGCATTGGCCTTCCTCTCTGAACCGGAAATCCACCGCGGTGTTGACCGCGTGGTCGCCGTGTTCCCCGATGGTCGTGCCTTCGCCTGGCATCAGCTGAACGGGAGCCTTGGGAACTGACGATGACCGAGGCCGAGGATCCCCTCAAGAAACTCCGGCGCCGCCACAAGCGCGACCTGCGCTATGCGCGGGCCGAGGGGTTGTTGCAGGGGGTGCTGTCGATGCTGCGGCCGGGGGATGTCGTGGTCGATTGCGGTGCGAACCGGGGCGATGTGACGGCCGAGCTTGCCGCGACCGGGGCCGAGGTCCATGCCTTCGAGCCTGATCCTTACAACATCGCCAAGCTTTCGGACCGCTTTGCCGGTGCTGCGAACGTGCATCTGCACGCCTCGGCTGTGGGCATTTCGGCAGGCAGCATCCGCCTGATGCGCGCCGCGAACTGGGAGGCGAACCCCGAGCTCGCCTCGGTGAAAAGCACGGTGGTCGCGGGCGGGCAGAACATCGCCGAGGGCGACGGGATCGACGTCGCGCAGATCGATTTCCCGGCCTTCCTGCGCAACCTTGTGGCGGCGCATGGCCGGGTTGCCTTCGTCAAGATGGACATCGAGGGTGCCGAACTTGGACTGCTTGAGGCCCTTCTCAGTGAAAAGCTTTTCGATCACATCCAGCTGACCGTCGCCGAGACCCATGAGCGCAAGTTCAAAGACCTGCGCCCGCGTTTCGCGGCCCTTCGCCAAGCCGTCGCGGCGGCCTACCCGCAGACCCGCGTCAACCTCGACTGGATCTGACCTTTCAGGATAACCCGACCGATGCCCGACCTCTTGATCGAACTCTTCTCGGAAGAAATCCCGGCCCGGATGCAGGCGCGCGCGCGGGAAGATCTGAAGAAGCTGATGACCGACGGTCTGGTCGGGGCCGGGCTGACCTATGCCTCGGCCGGCGCCTTTTCGACCCCGCGCAGGCTGGTGCTGTCGGTCGATGGCCTGACCGCCGAAAGCCGCCCGGTGCGGGAGGAACGCAAGGGGCCGAACACCACCGCCCCGGCAGCGGCGGTCGAGGGGTTTCTGCGCTCGACCGGCCTGACGCTGGACCAGCTGGAAAAGCGCGCCGACAAGAAAGGCGAGGTCTACTACGCCGTCGTCGAAAAGCCGGGCCGCAACGCTGCCGAGATCGTGGCCGACGTGCTGGAAACGACAGTCCGCAATTTCCCTTGGCCAAAGTCGATGCGCTGGGGGACGGGCTCGTTGCGTTGGGTGCGTCCCTTGCAGTCGATCCTCTGCCTCTTGACCGATGAGACCGGTGCCCGTGTCGTGCCGCTGGCGGTTGACGGGATCGAGGCCGGCAATACCACCGAAGGCCACCGCTTCATGGGCATTGGCCGCTTCACCGTTTCGGGCTTTGACGACTACGCGGTCAAGCTGAAGCGCGCGCATGTGGTTCTGGATGCCGCCGAACGGGAAGCCGCGATCTGGCAGGGCGCGCAAAACCTGGCCTTTGCAGCCGGTTTGGAGGTGGTTGCCGATCCGGGGTTGCTGGCCGAGGTTGCGGGGCTGGTCGAATGGCCGGTGCCGCTGATGGGGCGGATCGGCGAGGCGTTCCTTGCCCTGCCGCCGGAGGTGCTGCAAACCTCGATGCGCGAACACCAGAAGTTCTTTTCGGTGAAGAACCCGAAGACCGGCCGGATCGAGGGCTTCGTGACCGTCGCCAACATCGAGGCCCCGGATGGCGGCGAGGTGATCCTGAAGGGCAACCAGAAGGTCCTCGCGGCCCGCCTTTCGGACGCCAAGTTCTTTTGGGAGAATGACCTGCGGGTCGCCAAGGCAGGCATGGCTGAGTGGGCCGAAGGCCTGAAAGCCGTCACCTTCCACAACAAGCTCGGCTCTCAGGCCGACCGCATCGACCGCATCGCCGCCTTGGCGCGCGAGATTGCCCCGCTCGTCGGAGCTGACGCTCTCCTCGCTGAGCGCGCCGCGCGGCTGGCGAAGCTGGACCTGCGGTCGGCGATGGTCGGGGAATTCCCTGAGCTGCAAGGTGTCATGGGCCGCTACTACGCGCTGGAGGCCGGGGAGAAACCTGCGGTCGCCGATGCCGCGCGGGACCACTGGCGTCCGAAGGGCGAAAGCGACGGGGTGCCGACCGAGCCGGTTTCGGTCGCCGTGGCGCTGGCCGACAAGATCGACACGCTGACCGGGTTCTGGGCGATTGACGAGAAACCGACAGGAAGCAAGGACCCGTATGCGCTGCGAAGGGCGGCGCTGGGGGTGATCCGGTTGGTACTTACCAACCGGCTGCGGTTCTCGATTGATCGGCTCGTTGATGTGCAGGTTCTGCGGCACCAGACGGGACGCGCTCCCTCCGACCCGGCCAGTCTGGCGGCCATTCTCGACGCAGCAGTCGAAACCGGCATGTTCGGCGCGAAAACCCGCGCACTGGTTACCGGTCTGGAAGCGGCTGCTCCCGATTGGCTGGCGGCGGTCCGTGACCATGATCCTGCGGTCAGCGACGACCTGCGCGATTTCCTGCACGACCGGCTTAAGGTGGTACTTCACGACCAAAACGTCCGCCATGATATCGTGGACGCCAGCCTCGCGATGGAGGGCAACTGCGACCTCACACTGCTCGTCAAGCGCGCGACGGCCCTGTCCGAAACCCTGAAAACCGAAGACGGCGCGAACCTCCTGCAAGGCTTCAAGCGGGCCAACAACATCCTGAGCCAAGCCGAGGCCAAGGACGGCGTCGAATACTCTTTCGGGGCGGACCTCAAGTTTGCCGAGACCGACGAGGAACGCGCGCTTTTTGCGGCCCTCGACACAGCCGAGGCCACCATCAAACCCGCCATGGCCGCCGAGGATTTCGCCACCGCCATGACAGCGATGGCCGCCCTTCGCGCGCCCATCGACGCCTTCTTCACCGCCGTGCAGGTCAACAGCGACAACGAGATCATCCGGCGCAACCGCCTGAACCTTCTGCACCGCATCCGCGCCATCTGTTCCGGTGTCGCCGATCTTTCGCGCATCGACGGGTAAGACCGCCCGAAGAATCGTCACACCACTGACATGTCACGCTTGATTGACAGTCCAATCGGGCTATGCTGCACTTGAACAATAGGTGCTGCGGTGCAGAAACACGACCCGATTCCAGAGTTCGCCCAGATCACGCCATCGGCGGCGATCGCGGCTGCGAGCCATGGCTGGCGGGCGAAATGCCTGCAGCGACTGATCCGGCTGGAACTGCCGGTGCCGAAATCGGTTGCCCTCAGCGCCACCACGGTCCGTGCGATTGCCGCCGGGCATGGGGTGGATGCGGCCGGGATCCTCGACAGCTTTGGCGACGGCCCGCTGATTTCCGTCCGTCCGTCACCCGCCAACCCCGACTGGGGTGGCCCGGCGACGATCCTGAACATCGGGCTGAATGCCAAGCGCCACGCCCGGTTGGCCGAAACCCATGGCGAGGCGGCGGCGGATGCGCTTTTTCTTCGCTTCGTGCAGGCCTATGCGATCCATGTGGCCCGCCTTGACCCGGAGGTCTTCGACGGCCTGAAGCCGGGGCCGGGGGCGCTCCGCGATGCGCTGCGCGAGTATGAAGTCGAAACCGACGAACCCTTCCCGCAAGACCCCGCCCGGCAACTTTCTGAAGTCCTGCGCAGCATGGCCCGCGCCTGGGAGGGGACATCGGCCCGCCTCCTTCGTCAGGCCAAGGGGGCTCCGGAAGAGGCAGCATTAGGTCTGGTCGTGCAGGAAATGGCGCAAGGGATCGGGCAGGGGATCTCGGGGTCGGGCGTGATCCAGTTCGTCGATCCGGTGACCGGGTTGCCGCAGGTTACCGGCCGCTACCTTGGCCAGTCCCAGGGCCGCGACGCGCTGAAGACGACCGAGGCTTTGTACCTGACTCGAGACCCGCGCGGCCCGTCGCTGGAGGACGTCTCGCCCGAAGTCTTTGCCACCTTGGTTGAACATGGCGCCACCTGCCGCGCCCGGCTGCGCGAAGAGATGCAGATCGAATTCACCATCGAGGACGGTCGTCTGGCGGTTCTTGACGCGGTGAAAGTGCAGCGGTCGGCCCGGGCAAACCTGCGGATCGCGGTTGCGATGGCCGAAGACGGGGTCATCCCAAGGAACGAGGCCGTGCTGCGGGTCGAACCCCGCGCCTTGTCCGAGCTTCTGCACCATCAGGTCGACCCGCGCGGTGCGCGCGACGTCATCGCGCGCGGCATTGCTGCCTCACCAGGGGCCGCGACCGGCAAGCTGGTCTTCTCTTCGGCTGCGGCCCAAGCAAGTGCCGCGAAGGGCGAGCCGTGCATTTTGGTCCGCCGCGAAACCTCGCCCGAGGATATTCGCGGCATGCACTCTTCGGCCGCGGTTCTGACCGAACGCGGCGGCATGACCAGCCACGCGGCGGTGATTGCACGCGGGCTGGGCCTGCCTTGCGTCGTCGGTGCGTCCGACATGCGGCTGGACACGCGCGACAAGAAACTGACAGCGACCGACGGGCGCATCTTCCGCGAAGGCGACGTCGTGACGCTGGACGGCTCGAAGGGCGAGGCGCTGGCCGGGGCCGCAGAAATGCTGCCGCCCGCGCTGGACGACAGTTTCCGTCGGCTGCTGGCCTGGGCCGACGAAGTGCGCGATATCGGGATCAGGGCCAATGCCGACACCCCCGCCGATGCCGAAACCGCGCGAAAGTTCGAAGCGCAAGGCATTGGACTTTGCCGCACCGAGCACATGTTCTTCGACGAAGATCGTCTGGTGGTCATGCGCGAGATGATCTTCGCCGACACCCCCGGCGACCGGGCGGCGGCGCTGGTTCGGCTTTTGCCGATGCAACGGGCTGACTTCGTGCAGCTCTTTGAAATCATGCAAGGATTGCCGGTCTGCATCCGGCTTTTCGACCCGCCCCTACACGAATTCCTGCCTTCGGACCGTGAGGGTCTTCGCGATCTTGCCGAAGCTCTGGACCGCCCGTTGTCGGAGGTTACCCGCCGCGCCGAAGCCCTGACCGAGGTCAACCCGATGCTTGGCATGCGCGGCGTCCGACTTGGGGTCGTACTGCCGGAAATCTATGACATGCAGGCCCAGGCGATCTTTGAGGCGACGCTTGAAAGCGCCCGCCGTGGGGCGCCTGTGGTGCCCGAGATCATGATCCCTCTCGTCTCGGCCCGCCGCGAGGTCGAGCTGGTGAAAACCCGCATCGACGCTGTCGCCGCCATGGTCCGCACCAAGGCCGGGGCCAGCTTCGACTACAAGCTTGGCGTCATGGTCGAAACTCCGCGCGCGGCGTTGCGCGCAGGCGAGATCGCGCAGCATGCGGCCTTCCTGTCGTTCGGGACCAACGACCTGACGCAGATGACCTATGGCCTCAGCCGTGACGACGCCGGACGGTTCATGAACACCTATGTCCGCCTGGGTGTGTTCCCTGAGGATCCGTTCCATATCCTTGACGTCGACGGCGTCGGCGAACTTCTGCTGATCGGCGCGGAACGCGGTCGGCGGACGCGCGCCGACCTGACCCTGTCGATCTGCGGCGAACATGGCGGCAACCCGGAGTCGATCGACTTTTGTCGTCAGGCTGGGTTCGATTACGTTTCCTGTTCGCCCTATCGGGTGCCGATGGCGCGATTGGCCGCTGCACACCTGGCGCTAAGAGATCTGAATAAAAGTGTTTGAAAATAAACTACTGTAGCCAAATCTTAATGTAAATTTCACCATTTTCGGCGGCATCTCGCCGATACAGCATGGATTTCCGTGCTATTTCTGCAACAGCGGTAGACCGCCCGGGCGCGGTCGCCTAACCCCCCGTCAGCTTGCCAAGGCGGGGGAACTTCCGCCGGTTCAATGACGGAAGAGCAGAATGAAACGCGAAACAGCACTTTTCGCGCTGGCCTTTGTGCTGGCGACCGGATCCGCATCTGCGGATGTCAGCTGGACCACCAGCATGTTCGGCCTGGCTTCGACGCCGGCATTCCAGCCGCCGGCACTGAAACTCATTCCCACACCGGACCTCGACGGCCCGCTTCCGGCCAACGCCATGACCGAGGGGGTCACCGAGGACTGGCTGATGTCCCGCCCCGCTCCCTCGGGCGATGCCGAGTGGCAATGCCTGACCGAGGCCGTCTACTTCGAGGCGCGCGGCGAAAGCCTTGAAGGGCAGGTTGCCGTGGCCGAAGTGATCCTGAACCGGGCCGACAGTCCGCTTTACCCGCGCAGCGTCTGCGGCGTGGTCAAACAGCGTGGCGGCGGCGGATGCCAGTTTTCCTACGTCTGCGACGGGCGCGCCGACCGGATGCGCGACAAAGCCTCGGCTGACCTTGCAGGCCGGATCGCGCGGGCGATGCTGGACGGTGCCCCGCGTGTCCTGACCGAAGGTGCGACCCACTTTCACACCCGGGGCGTCCGGCCCGGCTGGTCGAAGCGCTTCTCCCGGACCGCGTCGATCGGTGCGCATCTCTTCTATCGCCAACCCGGCGCAAGCGGTTGATGTTGCAAGTGCGGGCCGCGCTGGCGGCCTGACGCCTCGCCGTGCTATGAGGGCCTGTCGGTAGCGAAGGGTGCCCCATCATGAGCGATATCGAGCTTGCCTTCGCCCATCCCGAGGCGCGGGCCGAGGCTTCGGGAACCGGCAACCCGCGCGACCGGATCAGCCTGCGCGACCATGTGGTCGAGGCCGACATCGGTGCCTTCCAGAAAGAGCGCGGCCACAAGCAACGGCTCTGCTTCAACGTCGTGGTCGAGGTGCGCCCGGTCACCGCACCCCTGGACGATGACGTCGACCGCATCCTGTCCTATGACCGGATCACCGAGGCGATCGCGGCGGAACTCGCGGCCGAAAGACTTAACCTTCTGGAAACGCTGGCTGAACGGGTGGCCGAGCGCATCCTTGCGGAGCCCGCCGCGATGCGGGCGTTCGTCCGGATAGAAAAGCTGGACATCGGCCCCTATGCTTTGGGCGTCGAAATCGTCCGTTCCCGGGCCGAACGGCCTGTGCAACGGTCTGGCGAAGACGGCCTTGAAGCCGTGCATCCGCTGGTCGTCTTCCTGGACAATGCCACGATTTCCGACCCGGGCCTTTCGGTGCGACTTGACGCGTTGCAGGCCGAAGGCCCGCCCCTGATCCTGACCGTGGGCCCTCCCGACCTGCCAAGACCCGCGACGGGGCACAAACCTACCCAACGGCGGATCGACCTTCTGGCCATCGAACAGAACGCCTGGGTCCTTGCCGCCAGGGACGCGCGCTGCGTGGTTGTGGCGACGCGGACCGAAATTGACTGGGCGATGAAGCGGGGGCAGACGGTGGTCTGGGCGCCATCCAAGCTGGTCCTCGATGCCGTTGACGGGCCGAAGGGCAGCGATCCGGTCGGCCTTTCCCTGTGGCTTGCGGAAACGATGTCGGCTACGGCGCTGATTGTTCACGGCGAAGTTGCAGTCCCGGCCGGAAGCCGCGTGCCGCTGAAACGCGCCTGACGCTTCCCTCTTGCCAAGGTCGCGGGCATCGGCCACTTCGAAGATCATGGACTATTTTCGACCGATTGCATTGACCGATCCAGTCCGACCCAGGGGCGCGTTTGCGCTTGCCGGGGGGTGGTGCTGGTTTGACCGGGTCGAGGTCATATCGCGCTCTGGCCCCTCGCGGATCATCGCGGCCACTGAGCTGCCCGCCGCCGTCCTGACCCGCCTGACCGCCCCGCGTGCGGCTTTCGCTGGCATCAGCCTTGACCGGCCCCGGTTGATGGGCATCCTGAACGTGACGCCGGACAGCTTTTCGGACGGCGGCAAGTTTCTTGGCACTGATGCGGCGGTGACGCAGGCCCAGCTGATGGCAAAGACGGCCGAGATCATCGACATCGGTGGCGAAAGCACCCGGCCCGGTGCCGTTGAAGTCCCGGTGGCAGATGAGATCACCCGCACCGCCCCGGTCATCGAGGTTCTGCGCAAGGAAGGCCTTCGCGCTCCGATCTCGATCGATACAAGGAAAGCGCTGGTTGCGATGGCCGCGCTGAACGCCGGGGCAAGCCTGGTGAACGATGTTTCGGCCTTGGGTTTTGACGCAGGCCTCGGGCCGCTTGTGGCGCAAACGGGCGTCCCGGTCGTGCTGATGCATGCCCAAGGCCTGCCCGCGACAATGCAGGATGATCCAAGCTACGGCGATGTGCTCTTGGACATCTACGACGCTTTGGCGGCACGCCTCGCCAAGGCCGAGGCTTTGGGGATCGACCGGACGAAGATAGCGCTGGACCCCGGCATCGGCTTTGGCAAGACGCAAAGCCACAACCTGGCCCTGCTGCGTCGGTTGTCGCTGTTTCACGGGCTGGGATGTCCGATCCTGCTTGGCACCTCACGCAAGCGCTTTATCGAGGCCATCGGTCGGGCCGAACGGGCCGAGGCGCGGATGCCTGGTTCCATCGCGACCGCATTGGCCGGGGTGGCCCAGGGCGCGCAGATCATCCGCGTCCATGACGTGGCCGAGACGCGGCAAGCGCTGCGGCTTTGGCAATCCTTGAACACCGATCATCTGGAGGGGCAGGCATGAGCCGCAAGCTTTTTGGCACCGATGGCGTCCGTGGCCGGGCGAACAGCTGGCCGATGACCGCCGAACTTGCACTGAAGCTGGGGGCGGCGGCGGGGCGGTACTTCCGCCGCGATGGCAGCGCGGCCCACCGGGTGGTGATCGGCAAGGATACCCGGCTCTCGTCCTACATGTTCGAGGCGGCGTTGACGGCGGGCTTCAATTCGACCGGCATGAATGTGCTTCTGCTTGGACCGGTTCCAACGCCCGCGATCGGGCTTCTGACGACCTCGATGCGCGCCGATGTGGGGGTGATGATCTCGGCCAGCCACAATCCGCACGAAGACAACGGGATCAAGTTCTTCGGGCCGGATGGGTACAAGCTTTCGGACGAGGCCGAGGCCGAGATCGAAGCGATGACGCTTGCGGGGGTCGAACCGGCGCAGGCCTCGAACATCGGCCGCACCAAGCGGATCGACGACGGTCGCTTCCGCTATATGGAGCGGGTGAAGGGAACCTTGCCCGCCGGGCTTCGGCTGGATGGGCTGAAGGTGGTGATCGACTGCGCGAACGGGGCGGCCTACAAAGCCGCGCCCGAGGTCTTGTGGGAGCTCGGGGCCGAACTGATCCCCGTCGGCGTTACCCCGAACGGCACCAATATCAACGACCGCTGCGGGTCGACCCATACCGAGACGGCCGCCGAGGCGGTGGTTGCCCATAACGCGCATGTGGGGATCAGCCTTGACGGCGATGCCGACCGGATCATGATCTTGGACGAGGCCGGGCGGGTGGCCGACGGCGATCAGATCATGGCGCTTCTTGCCGCCCGCTGGGCTACCGAGGGCCGCCTCAAGGGCGGCGCACTGGTCGCGACCGTGATGTCGAACCTAGGGCTGGAAAGGTTTCTGGGGGATCGGGGCCTGCGGCTGGAGCGAACGGCAGTCGGTGACCGCTATGTGGTCGAACGGATGCGCGAGGGGGGCTTCAACCTTGGGGGCGAACAGTCCGGGCATATCGTCATGACCGACTATGCGACCACCGGCGACGGGCTTCTCGCCGGGCTGCAGTTCCTGGCCGAGATGGTGCGGACCGGGCGGCCTGCCTCCGAGCTGACCCAAAGCTTCGCGACGGTCCCGCAACTTCTGAAGAACGTCCGTTTCGCGGATGGGGTCCGACCGCTGGAGGCCGAGGCGGTGCGGCAGGTGATCGAAGCCAACACCGCACGGATTGCTGGAAAGGGCCGCATCCTGATCCGGAAATCGGGGACCGAACCCCTCATCCGGGTCATGGCGGAATGCGAGGATGAGGCGCTGCTGGTCGCGGTCGTCGATGAAATCGTGGCGGCCGTCGCGGCAGTCGGCTGAAGCTGACCCGCCGTGGTTGGCGGATATTAATGACTCAAATCAAGGTTTTCTTGGCGATCAGCGCTTCAGGACGCGACAGGGATCGTCCCAGACATAGACGCGTTCTGTGATGGGGGTCTGGCCAATTGCCTCGTCTCGGGCAGCCAGCAGCCGGCCACCCTGTCGTTCATAAAAGCTGCAGGCGACATGGTTGCCGGCAAGGACCAGGGCCGTGAATGGTTGCGGGGCCGGACCAAGCGCCAGGCGCAGAAGTGCGGCGCCAAGACCACGGCCCTGGGCGGCGCGCAGAAGATAGATCGACCAAAGCTCCCAAGTATAGCCAAGGGCGGCAAGGCCCGCGTCGCGCTGGTGGCCGATCTGCGCAAAGCCAAGATCATCGATCACGGCAATGCGGGTGTCGTTGCGGGCAATGGCGCCGGTCCATTGCGCCAGCCGCCGGTCAGGGTCCGAGGCGCGGGCGATTTCGTCGTCCGGCAAAAGGCCCGCATAGGTTTCTTGCCAGGCCGCGATATGAATGCGGGCCAGCATGGCAGCATCTGTGGGATCAGCGGGACGGGGGTGCATGGCAATCGCTTGGGTCGGGGCGCGGGACAACAGGTAGCTGCGGGCAGGACTGCGGTTTCGAGATGCCGGATTGCACGGCGGTCAGTAGGGGATTCCGCTCTGGTTTGTCGGGCAATCGGGGGGCATTTTGCCGCGACTGACTCACGGAAACTGACTGAAGGAAGGAGCGCGGGGATGTGCGGCAGCTTAAGCCTAGCAGGCAGTGTAGCCCTTGTCATTGCGGCGGGTGCCGCACTGGCCGAGGATGCGATGACGGTGGACGGGCGCCGGATCACGGTGACACGCGACGGGCTCGGCACTGCCACGCTGACGGTCGACGGTGCTGCGTTGCATGAAAACGGGGTCATCTATCTGGACCCCGAGCCGCAGGTTGTCGGCGGGGTGACGGTCATCACCGGCTCGACCGGGGCGGGGGGGAATGCCTGCAATCCATCGCCGTTTGTCGTGGTCCTGCCGGAAAGTGCTGCGCCGCAGTTCTGGGGGCCGGTCGAAAGTTGCAACTCCTTCACCCCGACGCTTGACGGCGACCGCCTGGTCTTCACCTCGGACCCCGTGCCCGGCGCTCCGGGCGACACCTGGGTCTGGACACTGGACGTGGGCTTTGCGCCGGGGCCAGCGGTCGGTTTTGTCGCCAATGCGGGATGGGAGGCGTTAGATCAGTTGCAAGGCGCGCATCCGGTCGACGCGATGGCGATCACCCCGGTGTTGCAGCAGCTGACCGAAGCGCTGGGTGCGGACTACCCGGTCTTTGCCGAACGGATTTCCGATCTCGGCTCGGGCGATCTGACGCCTGATGGTTATCTGGGACAGGCGTGCCTCAAGTTCACTTGCGAGGCGGATTGGGCGATCCTTTATCTGCACCGTGAAAGTCGCCAGGTCTTTGCGATCTGGCATGCCTCGGGCGAGATCGAGAGCCACATCTGGCCCAAGGAGACGACACAATGGCCGCCCGAGGCGATGGCGGCATTGAGGGCGCGCGTGTCGGATTGACTCATGTGGGTCTGGCCGCCGACCTTTGCCCAGCCGCGGCGGTCGAGAAACGTAGGTGAAGATCCGGCCTTCGCAGCAACATCGGCTTCAGTCGTGGCCGGCAGCGCCCGTGACGGTTGCGGTCTTGGCCAGCTCGACCGTCCGCAAAAGTTCATCCAGGTCGACAAGGTAGCCCTGCGTTTGTGACCCGGACAGGACCAGAAAACCCGGGCTGACCTGATGGGCGCGCGACCGGCCGACCTGATTCAGCGTGAAGCGGTCATGCGGCACCAGGGTCACCATGGCCGAGCCCGGGCGCAGCGCCATATGCGCATGGCCAAGGTGGCTGCCATCGATACTGACGACAACTTTCGCACGGCAGAGGGCCTGCTGCATTTCGGCGACTGATGCCGTCGCCACATCGAGGATACGCCAGTTGCGGGCCGAGAGGGCGTCGATCAACGCGGCTTCATTGCGGATCTGGCGGGATGAACCGGTACCCCCCCGGCGAATGTAGACCCGGTCATTCCCGCCGATATCACCGAAACGCGCATGGATCTTGCGCTTTATCTGGTCATAACGCGCGCGTTTGTGGCTGCCCTGACCGTAGTCCTGATAGGCGGTCAGTTCGCCAGCGTAGACCAGCGAGGCTGAAAGCTGTGGCAGGCCGAGTATGGCAAGGTAGTCGAACGCATGACCCCAGGTCACGTGCGGTGAAATCCAAAGGTCGCCAATGCCTGGCTCGATCAGGGCCGAGGGCACGGCGTCGTTGATCCAATGCCCGAAATAGCGCCAGCTCATGGCGCTGTGGCAATAGCGCAGTTCGGTGACCTGCGTGATCGGGCCGACAAGCTCGGCCAGGCCAACGCGGCCACCGTACCGCTCGTAATGCCGCAGGCTGGCAAACCCCGAGCGGTGAACCAACACGTTCCGGTAGGCCCGGCGCAAGACCGGCACATGGGTGACAACGGTCTGCTGGGCGGTGTCGATGTGATAGGATAGTACCGAGTGCTCATCGGTCGCGGTCACGCGATCAAGCATGCCAGGCAGAAAGGCGGGCGGGCGGACCGATTCCGTCTCGGCAGGCTGCAGGACGTCTGTCTCTGGCTCGATACGACCGAGAACCCGGCGCAGGACCGGAGCAACAAGCGGGTTCAAGCGGCTGACGGCAAGCATTGCGATACGCTTCTGAAAATAACCCAAACCATAGGCTGACCCATACGACGATTGTGCCAGCCATTTTGTGAAGATTTGCAGGCAGCCAAGAAGAAAACCGTTCTCGCGCACAAACATTTGACCGTACTGACGTGTCTAGCACGAGTTGCGGGCAGCACAACAAGGAAAGCGGCAACCGGCCAGGCTGCGGCAGAGGCCATCGCGACTGATGAGCACGAAAAGGGGGATGTCACGATCCCGGACATGGTCGATCACCGCTTCGGCAAAGGTCGGGCCCGATTCGGCCTGCCGAAGGGGATGCCGCGAAGAATGTCGATATGGCAGGCTTCAGCGACCACTTCCCGCTGTCGGTCATCGTCGATGAGGCGGACCAGCGCCGGGCGACCCCGGAAATCATTTCAACTCTTGATGAATGATCGAACAGTTTTGCGTGTCACAACCGATCAGGGATGTGCTATGAATTGGCCTCAGTCGGAGGCTTCGCGATGTTCGAGATCAAATCCAATGTTACGGCTGTCGATCCCGTCTGGCGGCGGGTCTGTGAAGAGGCGGTCGATGCGATCAGGAACGAACCGCTGCTCGGCGGTCTGATCCATACCGGCCTGCTGCATCATTCGACGCTTGAGCGCGCGCTTGCTTATCGGTTTTCGCTCAAGCTTGCCTCGGGTGAGATGAGCGAGCAGATCCTGCGCGAAATCGCCGATGAGGCCTTTGACTCTGACCCGGAAATTGCCGCCGCCGCGCGGTCGGATCTGATGGCCGTGTACGAACGTGACCCCGCCTGCCACCGTTTCCTGCAGCCGATCCTGTTCTTCAAGGGCTTTCAGGCCGTTCAGGCCTACCGGATCGGCCACTGGCTCTGGCAAACCGGCCGGATCGACCTGGCCTATTTCGTGCAGATGCGGGTGTCCGAGGTGTTTGGGGTCGATATCCACCCCGCCGCCCGGGTCGGCAAGGGCATCATGATCGACCACGCCCATTCCATCGTCATCGGTGAAACGGCGGTGGTCGGCGACAATGTCTCGATGCTGCATTCCGTCACGCTTGGCGGCACCGGCAAGGAAGACGGCGACCGTCATCCAAAGATCGGCGACGGCGTCCTGATCGGGGCCGGGGCCAAGGTGCTTGGCAACATCCATGTCGGCCATTGCTCTCGCATTGCCGCAGGCTCGGTCGTGCTGGAGGAAGTGCCTCCGAACACCACCGTCGCCGGCGTTCCGGCCCGTGTCGTCGGCAAGGCCGGCTGCGCGCAGCCGGCTTTGACCATGGATCAGATCCTGAAGGCCGAATGACCCGGAGAATATGATACCCAGCTTTCGCGCTTTCGCTGCCCGCGTGACCGGTCAGGCGATCTCGATCTTCGCCCGTTTCATCACCGCCCCCCGCGCCATCTGGCAGGGGATTGAACCCGTGCCGCACCAGCGGGTGTACTTTGCCAATCACAGCTCGAACGGCGACTTCGTCCTGCTGTGGACGGCGCTTCCGGCCCCGCTGCGCCGCCAGACCCGGCCCGTCGCGGCCCTGGACTACTGGCTGAAATCCCCGCTCCGCGCCTTCATCGGGCGTGAGGTCTTCAACGCCGTCCTCATCGACCGCCGCCCCGAAGCGCGCACCGAGGACCCGGTCACCCAGATGGTTGCCGCTCTTGACCAAAGCGCGTCGCTGATCATCTTCCCCGAAGGCCAGCGCAACAGCTCGGATGAGCCGCTGCTTCCCTTCAAGTCCGGCCTTTATCACCTGGCGAAGACCCGGCCCGCCGTCGATCTTGTCCCGGTCTGGATCGCCAATCTCAACAAGGTCATGCCCAAGGGCGAGGTCATTCCCGTGCCACTGATCTGCACCCTGACCTTCGGCGCGCCGCTGCATCTTGACACCGACGAGCCGAAGGATGCCTTCCTGGCCCGCGCGGCGCAGTCCCTTCTGGCCCTTCGGCCGCAACCGCAGGGACAGGCATGACCAGCCCGCATCTCATCTGGCTTCTGACCGGGGTCGGCGTCATCCTCATCGTCGCCTCGATCATCGGCGAGGTGCTGCGTCAGCGCCTCTCGCCCGCGGGCGACAACCCGGTGATCGAGAACCTCAACGCGCGCATCTCGTCGTGGTGGGTGATGGTGATCCTGCTTGGCCTCGCATTCATCGCGGGAAAAGCCGGGGTCGTCCTTCTGTTCGCGCTTTGCTCGTTCGCCGCCCTGCGTGAGTTTCTGACGCTGACCACCCACAACCGCGCCGACCACTGGTCGCTTCTGGCCTGCTTCTTCCTGATCCTGCCGCTGCAGTACTACTTCCTGCTGATCGACTGGTACGGGATGTATTCGATCTTCGTGCCGGTCTATGCCTTCCTCCTCTTGCCCGTCATCTCGGCGCTGCGGGGCAGCACCAAGGATTTCCTGATCCGCGTGTCCGAAACGCAATGGGCGCTGATGATCTGCGTGTACTGCGCCTGCCATGTCCCGGCCCTGCTTTACCTGCAAATTCCGGGGTTTGAGGGCGGCCGGAACGTCATCCTCATCGCCTATCTGATTTTCGTCGTGCAGCTTTCGGACGTGATGCAATATGTCTGGGGCAAGCTGATCGGCCGCACCAAAGTCGCCCCGAACCTCTCGCCCTCCAAGACCTGGGAGGGCCTGATCGGCGGCGCCCTGACCGCCACCGTGGTCGGCACCGCCCTGTGGTGGATGACGCCCTTCACCATGCTTCAGGCAGCGGGCATGTGCCTGCTGATCACCATGATGGGCTTCTTTGGCGGGCTCGTGATGTCGGCCATCAAGCGTGACCGGGGGGTCAAGGACTGGGGGCACCTGATTGCGGGGCACGGAGGGTTCATCGACCGGCTGGATTCGGTGATCTTCGCCGCCCCGATCTTCTTCCATGTCACCCGCTGGGGCTGGTCCACCATATGAACGAAGCACCCACCACCCCCGAAAACCGCCGCCCGCTCAACTCGCGCAAGTCCGCCTGGGCAGGAAAGCTTGCCACCTGGGCGGTCCAGCGCGGCCTGACCCCGAACCAGATCTCGCAAGCCTCAGTCGGCTTCGCGGCGCTGGGGCTGGTCTTCTACGCGCTCTCGCCCCTTGGTCCCGGCTTTGTGCAATGGCTCTGCCTGCTTCTTGCCGCCGCCATGGCGCAGGCGCGGCTGGTCTGCAACCTGATCGACGGCATGGTCGCCATCGAAGGCGGCCAGGGCACCAAGGACGGACCGTTCTGGAACGAGGCCCCCGACCGCGCCTCTGACCTCCTCCTCCTTGCCGGTGCCGGGATCGCAGCCGAAACGCCCGCCCTTGGCCTGCTGGCCGCAGCCCTTGCCATCGCCACCGCCTATATCCGTGAGCTTGGCCGGGCCGAGGGCTTCCCGCCCGACTTCTCCGGCCCCTTCGCCAAACCCCAGCGCATGGCCGTCCTGACCGGCGGCACCGTCCTTGCCGCCTTCTACGCCAGCGAATGGACGCTGACCTGGACGCTTTGGATCATCGTCGCGGGCACCGCCTTGACCGTGGTTTCGCGTGCACTTCGGCTAATGCAGACGCTCAACGCCAAATAGGAAGGGGAGCAGAAGCCCCCATTCTATGTCTACAAATATCCCACGGGGGGTGCGGGGGGGTGTGAAACCCCCCGCTTCGACAGGTCAAGCCAGCATCACCATCGGGTTTTCCAGCGCCTCGATCACCGCTTTCAGGAACTCCGCCCCCAAGGCCCCGTCGATCACCCGGTGATCCACCGACAGCGTCATCGACATCACCGTCGCCACGCCAATGGTCCCGTCCGCCAGCACGACCGGCTTTTTCAACCCGGCCCCAACCGCAAGGATCGACCCATGCGGCGGGTTGATGACGGCATCGAAATTCTCGATCCCCATCATGCCAAGGTTGGAAATCGCGAAGGACCCACCCTGATATTCATGCGGTGCCAGCTTCTTGGTCTTCGCCCGGCCCGCGAGGTCTTTCATCTCCGCCGACAAGGCACTCAGTGACTTCTTGTCCGCATCGCGAAGGACCGGAGTGAACAAGCCACCCTCCACCGCGACCGCAACCGCCACGTCAGACGGCTTCAGCCGCAGCATCCGGTCGCCCGCCCAGACCGCATTGGCATTCGGCACCGCCTGCAAGGCCATCGCACAGGCCTTGATGATAAAGTCGTTGACCGACAGCTTCACGCCCCGCGCCTCAAGCTGTTTGTTCAGCTGCTCACGGAACGCCATCAGCGCGTCCAGCCGCACCTCGCGACGCAGGTAGAAATGCGGGATCGTCTGCTTGGCCTCGGTCAGCCGCGCCGCAATCACCCGGCGCATTCCGTCCAGCGGCACCTCCTCGTAAATGCGGTCCGCGTACATCCTCATGACGGTTTCCGCGGCCATCCCGGTCGGCATCCCCGAACCAGACGCTGCCGCCGCCGGGGCAGGGGCCGCCTTCGCTACTTCGACCGCCGCCACCGCAGGAGCAGTCGCCACCGGCTTCGCCCCTTCGACATCCGCGCGCACGATCCGCCCATGCGGACCCGAGCCCGCAACCTTTGTCAGGTCCAGCCCCTTTTCCTTCGCAATCCGCCGCGCCAGCGGCGAGGCGAAGACCCGCGCGCCACCGGAAACCGGGGTCGCAACAGTCGCCACCGCCGCAGGAGCCGAGCCCGCCGCAATCGTAGGCCGGGCTTCAGCCTGGCTCTCCGCAGGGGCAACCGCCTTGGCCGGAGCCACGGCCGACGCGTCCTCTCCGTCCTCCAGCAGCACCGCGATCGGCGTGTTCACCTTCACGCCTGCCGTGCCCTCGGCGATCAGCAGCGTGCCGACCACACCCTCGTCGACCGCCTCGAACTCCATCGTCGCCTTGTCGGTTTCGATCTCGGCCAGGATCTGGCCCGACTTGACCACATCCCCCTCCTTGACCAGCCACTTGGCAAGGGTCCCCTCTTCCATCGTCGGGGACAATGCGGGCATCAGAATTTCAACAGCCATGGTCCCCTCCTTACCGGTAGCAGACGGATTTGACGGCGGTCACGACCTCGGCGGGCGTGATCAGAGCGAATTTTTCCAGGTTCGCCGCATAGGGCATCGGCACGTCCTTGCCGGTACAGGTCACGACCGGCGCATCCAGATAATCGAACGCACGCTGCATGATGGTGCTTGCCAGATGGTCGCCGATGGAGCCCACCGGGAAGCCCTCCTCGACTGTCACGCAACGGTTGGTCTTCATCACCGACGCCAGAACCGTGTCATAGTCCAGCGGACGCAGCGTCCGCAGATTGATCACTTCGGCGCTGATCCCTTCGCCCACCAACGTCTCGGCCGCCGCAAGCGCATGGGCGACGCCGATCCCGAAGCTGACGATCGTCACGTCGGATCCACTGCGCATGATCGACGCCTTGCCGAACGGCACCACGAAGTCCGGGTCGGTCGGCACATCGAAAGACCGCCCGTACATGATCTCGTTTTCAAGGAACACCACCGGGTTCGGATCGCGGATCGCGGTCTTCAGCAGCCCCTTCGCATCCGCCGCCGAATAGGGCATGCAGACCCGCAAGCCCGGAATTGCCGCATACCAGGCCGCATAATCCTGGCTGTGCTGTGCCCCCACGCGCGCCGCCGCCCCATTGGCCCCGCGGAAGACCATCGGGCTGCCCATCTGCCCGCCCGACATGTACAACGTCTTCGCCGCCGAGTTCAGGATATGGTCGATCGCCTGCATGGCGAAGTTGAAGGTCATGAACTCGACAATCGGCTTAAGGCCTCCCCAAGAGGCTCCCGTCGCGATGCCCGTAAAACCCATCTCGGTGATCGGCGTATCGACCACCCGGCGCGGCCCAAACTCGTCCAGCAGTCCCTGGGATATCTTGTAGGCCCCCTGATACTCGCCCACCTCTTCGCCCATCAGGAACACCGTCGGATCGGCCCGCATTTCCTCGGCCATCGCCTCGCGCAGGGCTTCCCGCACCGTCATCGTCTTGGTCGGACCCTCCGGCAGGTCCGAATGCGGCCAGCCGTTCGACGCGACCGGGGCAGGGGCAGGAGCGGGGGCCGTCGTAGCGGGCGCGGCCGCGACCGTCGCCGGGGCCTCTGCCGCGACTGCAACCGCGGCGACCACCTCTGCCTTCGGCGCGTCCGAAACGCTCTCACCCTCGTCGACCAGCACTGCAATCGGCGTGTTCACCTTCACACCCGCCGTGCCCTCGGCCACCAGGATCTTGCCGACGACACCCTCATCGACCGCCTCGAATTCCATTGTCGCCTTGTCGGTCTCGATCTCGGCCAGGATCTGCCCGGACTTGACCGTGTCACCCTCTTTCACCAGCCACTTGGCCAGCGTGCCCTCCTCCATGGTCGGAGAAAGCGCCGGCATGAGTATTTCCGTTGCCATGATCTCTCCTCCCTCAGGCGTAAATGTCGGTCCAAAGCTCGCTCAACGGCGGCTCGGGGCTCTCTTTGGCGAACTCGGCGCTTTCGTTGACAATCGCCTTGATGTCCTTGTCGATCGCCTTCAACTCGTCCTCCGACGCAAGCCCACCTTGCGTCAGAAGATCGCGGACATGCTCGATGCAGTCCTTCTCGGTCTTGATCTTCTCGACCTCTTCGCGCGTCCGGTACTTCGCCGGGTCCGACATCGAATGCCCCCGGTAGCGATAGGTCATCATTTCCAGGATATACGGGCCCTTGCCCGCCCGGCAGTGCGCCACGGCCTTTTCGCCCGCGGCCTTGACCGCCAGCACATCCATCCCGTCGACCTGCTCGCCCGGAATGCCATAGGCGAGGCCCCGCCCGAAAAGCGTCGTCGACTTGGTCGACCGCTTCACGCTTGTCCCCATCGCATACTGGTTGTTCTCGATGACGAAGATCACCGGCAGGTCCCACAGCTCGGCCATGTTGTAGGCCTCATAGACCTGGCCCTGGTTCGCAGCCCCGTCACCAAAGTAAGTGAAGGTCACGTTGTCATTGCCCAGATACTTGTCGGCAAAGGCAAGGCCGGCCCCCAACGGTACCTGAGCGCCAACAATCCCGTGACCACCGTAGAAATGTTTCTCTTTCGAGAACATGTGCATCGAGCCGCCTTTGCCTTTGGAGTATCCGCCGATACGCCCGGTCAGTTCGGCCATCACGCCGTTGGCAGCCATACCGCAGGCCAGCATGTGCCCATGGTCGCGGTAGCTGGTGATCCGTTTGTCGCCCGGTTTGGACGCGGCTTCCAGCCCCACCACCACCGCCTCCTGCCCGATGTACAGATGGCAGAAGCCCCCGATCAGGCCCATCCCGTAAAGCTGACCCGCCTTCTCTTCGAAGCGGCGGATCAACAGCATCTCACGGTAGTATTTCAGAAGTTCTTCCTTCGAGACATTCGGTCTCGCGTCCGGCTTCTTGGCCATCGGGCTCCTCCCAGGGGCTCTGAAATGGTTTAGCGTTAAACCATTCCTACAACATCGGTGATTGCTGGGTCAAAGCAATATTGACGCCCGGGAACGGTCAGGCGCGCATGCCATCCATACGCTGGCAGCAAGCCGCCGAAAATAGGTGACCGTATTGACACGTGAGTGAATAGTCACATAATAGGCGCCATGGACGATATCTTCAAAGCCCTTGGCGATCCGACCCGCCGACTGATCCTCGATCTGCTGCGTCAGCGCGACGGGCGCACCGTCAGCGAGATCGAGGCCGAGGTCGACATGACGCGCTTTGGCGTGATGAAACACCTCGCGGTGCTTGAAGAAGTCGGCCTGATCACGGCGCGGCGCGAAGGGCGGTTCAAATACCTGCACCTGAACGTCATGCCGCTCCAGCGTCTGATGGATCGCTGGATCGACCCCATGCTGCGCCCCTGGGCGCGGCGCCTTGAAGACCTGCGTCAAACCTTGGAAGGAGAAACGACGATGCAAGCTGCCACCGCTACCGTCTACCAGACCGAAACCTACATCCGCACCACGCCAGAACGGCTCTGGCAGGCGCTGACCGACCCCAAGGACACGGCCAACTACTATTTCAGCTCGGCCGTGCAGTCCGACTGGAAGCAGGGCTCGAAACTCAGCTACCTCTGGCCCGATGGAAAAGAGATGCTGTCAGGCGAAATTCTCGAGGCCGATCCGCCCCGCAAGCTGGTGACCACCTTCATCCCGCATTTCACTGGCAAACCCGGTCCGGCGACCCGCGTCACCTATGTTCTGGAGCCGATGGGGGATGTGGTGCGCCTGGTGCTGACCCACGAAGGTCTGACCGAGGCCGATGCCGGTATCCGCGCGGGCTGGGTAAAGATCTTCAACCAGTTGAAGACCTGGCTTGAAACCGGCAAGGCCATGAACATCCCGATGGGCGGCTGAACCGAACCAGAACGGGCGAACGTTCTGCGTTCGCCCGATTTTGCGGACGGGCCGTCGTGCATGGTCGCCAGTTGGCTGACGATCACCCCCGCGCGTCGAATTCCGCCCGTGCCGCCTCGATCCGCGTCTGGTTCTCCTCGGCCCAGGTCCACACCCCACAAAATGCGTCGCCCAGGCTAAGCCCCAGTTCGGTCAGCTGATACTCCACTTTCGGAGGCACGACCGGATGAACGGTCCGCACCACCAGCCCGTCCCGTTCCATCTGCCGCAGCGTCTGGGTCAGCATCTTCTGGCTCACCCCCGGCACCGCCTCGGCCAGCCGGGTGAACCGCAGCGTCCCCGCCTCGATCAACACCTCAAGCACCGTCATCGTCCACTTATCGGCCACGCGACCGATCAGGTCCATCACCAAGGCATTCAGCCGGGGGTCAACGTCTTTCAACAACGGGCCGGGGCGCATCACACTCTCCTTTGGGTGCGTATAGATCAACAAGGTGCCTTCTTTCCAATAGTAAGTGATAGCCCTATCTGCTCCAAGCACTATCAGCAAGGAGCCCTTCCATGATCACCAATTCCACTGTCCTCATAACCGGCGGCACCTCGGGCATCGGACTCGGTCTGGCCGATAAACTGCATGCCCTTGGCAATCGCGTCATCATCACGGGTCGCCGCCGGGCGCTGCTGGATCAGTCCACCGCCGCCCATCCCGGCATGATCGCGTATGAGAACGACATCGCCAATCCCGCAGCCATCGTCACGTTGGCCGCACGGTTGGCCGAGGATCATCCCGACCTCTCGATCGTCATCCACAACGCCGGCATCATGCAGCCGGAACGGCTGGGCGCCAACCAGACCCCGCTCTCGATATCGGAAGACACTATCGTCACCAACCTTCTCGGCCCTATCCGTCTGACCCATGCGCTGATGCCGCAGCTTCTGGCGCAGCCGTCCGGGCGGATCGTGACGGTTTCCTCTGGCCTCGCCTTCGTGCCGCTGGCGGCAACCCCGACCTACTCAGCCACCAAGGCGGCGATCCATTCCTGGACCCAGTCGCTGCGGGCCCAACTGGCGACAACGAAGATCAGCGTCCATGAGCTTGCCCCACCGGCCGTGCAGACCGACCTGATGCCCGGCCACAAGGACAGCCCACATGCAATGCCCTTCGACGCCTTCATCGACGAGGTAATGTCCATTCTGGCCCAGGACCCGACACCGGATGAAATCCTAGTCGAACGGGTCAAGTACCTCCGCAACGCCGAGGTCGAGGGCCGCCACGCCCAGACCTTCCAGACGCTGAACGGCAACTACCGCCCGCTGGACTAAGCGATTCGCGCCACTTGGTTAACGACCTTCCGTCTCTGCGCGCGTAGAGACGGAAGGAAGATCAAAGGAAGATCAAAGCAAGACGTCGAAAACGCTGCCAAAGCAACGCGTTAAGCGACTGTTCTCATGTCCTTAGCGGATCGCGATCTCATCCGACCGCATATAGCCCAGCACATCCCGCGTCTGCTGGTCCAGAAGGTCAAGGTCAAGATAGTCGTCCGACAGCCGATGCGTCAGGTTCTGCATCTCGGTCAGTTCCAGCGACAGCCGATCGCGTTCCAGTTTCAGCGCCTCGGCTTCGGCGTTGATCGCCACGCGGCGGAACATGCCATAGTCGCCCTGCACGGCGGCAAAGGTGAAGTAGATGCCAAGGGCAAAGGCAAAGGCCAGATAGGCCAGCCCCCCAAACCCCCGCTGTGTGTGCATAGCAGCCATCTGCGCCTCGAATGGCCCCTCTTTGCCGGGGGCCTGAGGCGAATCATGTCATATCCAGAATCGCTTGTGAATCCCGAAACCGCACGGAATCCAAAAGCTTGGCGGAAATGTTACCAGCCTTGGGTGACCCGTCTCTCAGGTGATCGAGGCCGCATGGATGCTGTCGATCGCCCCTTTCAGCATGGCGTCGAACTCTGCGTCTGTCTGCCGGGCCGACAGACCTTCGCTCAGCGCCCGGCTGAAACTGGCGATGATCCCGTGGTTCTGCGCCAGGATCTTGTTCGCCTCGTCGCGGGAATGCCCGCCGGACAGGGCCACCACCTTCAGAACTTTCGGGTGCTGCACCAGCGGCTGGTAGAAGTCGGGCACCGTCGGCAGGCTTAGCTTCAGCATCACCTGACCCTCAAGGCCTTCCAAAGCTTGCAGAATCTCTTCCTGCAGGATCGCCTCGGCTTCGGCCTTGTCGGTGATGGAAATGGTCACTTCCGGCTCCAGGATTGGCATCAGGCCATGCGCAGCCACTTGCTTCCCAAGCTCGAACTGCTGTGCCACCACCGCCGCGATCCCTTTGCGGTTTGCCGCATTGATCACCGACCTCTCCTTGGTCCCGTAAACCCCGGCTTTCACCGCGCGGGCCAGAAGCGCATCCAGTCCGGGGATCGGCTTCATCAGCTGGACGCCGTCCGCTTCGGCCTCCAAGCCTTTGTCAATCTTCAGGAAAGGCACCACGCCGCGCTTTTCCCACAGGTAGGTCGCGGTCGGGATGCCGTCGATGTCGCGGTCCATGGTCTGCTCGAACAGGATCGCCCCCACCACCTTGTCGCCGGTAAAGGCGGGCGACTTGATGATCCGCGCCCGCATCGCGTGGATCATGTCGAACATCTCGACCTCGCCCGAATAGGCCGTCTCGGGCACGCCATATTGCTTCAGCGCCTTCGGGGTGGAACCGCCCGACTGGTCCAGTGCTGCAATGAAGCCCAGGCCGTTCCGGACCTGTTCGGTCATCTTCGCGTTCGTCATGTTCGTCTCCCGTTGGTTGCGCTCGGAATACCGTGCAACACCCCTCCACTCAACCCATCAAGGCCTGAACACCGGGCAATTCCTTGCCTTCCATCCATTCCAGGAACGCGCCGCCGGCGGTCGAGATGAAAGTGAAATCGTCCGCGGCACCGGCCGCGTTCAGCGCCGCGACCGTATCACCGCCACCCGCAACCGAAACCAGACCCCCGGCCCTGGTCAGCCGCGCTGCTGCCTGGGCGGCGGCATTGGTTGCGGCATTGAAGGGTTCGATCTCGAATGCCCCCAAAGGTCCGTTCCAGATCAAGGTCTTGGCCCCCGCAAAGACCTTTTCCAGCTCGGCCACCGTTTCTGGCCCTGCATCCAGAATCATCGCGTCCGGCGGGCAGTCGCGAATGCCGACCGTCTGCGACGCAGCCCCCGACTTGAACTCGCGCGCGACCACGATGTCCACCGGGAGATGGATCTTGCACCCCGCCTTCTGCGCCCGGTGCCGGATTTCCCGCGCCGTTTCGGCCATGTCCCGTTCGGCCAGCGACCTGCCGACCTCGATCCCTTCGGCCACGAGGAAGGTGTTGGCCATCCCGCCGCCGATCACCAGATGGTCGACCTTGGTCACCAGATTGGCCAGCAGCTCGATCTTGGTCGACACTTTCGCGCCGCCCACGACCGCCACCACCGGACGCTTCGGCGCAGCCAAGGCCGCCTCCAGCGCGCGCAGTTCCGCCTCCATCAGCCGCCCGGCGGCCGCGGGCAGCAACCGCGCCAGACCTTCGGTCGAGGCATGCGCCCGGTGCGCGGCCGAAAACGCATCGTTCACATAGACTTGACCCAACTTCGCCATCTCGGCCGCAAGGCCCGGATCGTTCGTCTCCTCACCCGGATGGAAACGCGTGTTCTCGAGCAATACCACCTCGCCCGCCTCTGCCTTGCCAATGGCCAAGGCGGCGACGTTGCCCACGCAATCCGCCCCGAACACGACCTTCCGGCCCAGCGAGCCCGCAACGGCCTCGACCACATGGCCAAGGCTCATTTCGGGCACCACCTTGCCCTTGGGCCGGTCGAAATGCGCCAGCAGCACCACCTTGCCGCCCTTCGCGATGATGTCGTCGACCGTGGGTTTGATCTTGTCGATCCGGGTCATGTCGGTCACCCGGCCACCCTCCATCGGCACATTGATATCGACCCGCGTCAGAACCACTTTGTCGGCCAGATCCATGTCGTCCAGGGTTTTCCAGGGCATCGGAGTCTCCATCGCTGAAAGCCTGCCCGCTAATGGCCTCGGGATCACGCCCACGTCAACCGCTTCGAACGGTTTGCCCTTCCCATCGGCAGAACCCGCCAGTACGGTTTCGCCCGACCGAAACCACGCGAGGCAAAAATGGCCGATATCAAGGACCCCGAAAACACCATCATCCTGACGCTGAAGGACGGCGAAGTGGTGATCGAACTTCTCGCCGATGTGGCGCCGAAGCATACCGAGCGGATGAAGCAGCTTGCCCGCGACAAGGCCTATGACAATGTGGCCTTCCACCGGGTGATCGACGGTTTCATGGCCCAGACCGGCGACGTCGAAAACGCCAACATGGAAAGTGCCGGCTATAACCCCCGCCGCGCCGGGACGGGTGGCTCGCAATACCCTGATCTGCCAGCGGAATTTTCGAAGCTTCCGCATGACCGGGGCACTTTGGGTGCGGCACGCTCGCAGAACCCGAACTCGGCCAACAGCCAGTTCTTCATCAATTTCAAGGACAACAGCTTCCTGAACGGCCAATACACCGTGTATGGCCGGGTGATTTCCGGGATGGAACATGTCGACAAGATCGCAAAGGGTGAGCCGCCAGCGAACCCCGACCGCATGCTCACAGTAAGGGTGGCCGCTGATGTCCAAGTCTAATCTCTTCGCGGCGGCCTTCGCCGTCCTGGCCGCGCCTGCTTTTGCGCAAGCCACCGACGGCCCCGGCCCGAACCTGGTGATCGAGGTCGCCGGTGCCGCCAATGGCACCGTGGTCATTGATCTTCTGGCTGACGTCGCCCCCCAGCACGTCGCCCAGATCACCGCACTGGCCACCGAAGGTGCCTATGACAACGTGGTTTTCCACCGCGTGATCGACGGGTTCATGGCCCAGACCGGTGACGTGCGCTACGGCAAGGCGGGCGGTGATCTTTCGGCCGCAGGCACCGGCGACAGCGACAAGCCGAACATTCCGGCCGAATTCACGACCGAGCTGTCCTTCCAGCGCGGCGTCGTCGGCATGGCCCGCGCGGCCGACCCGAACAGCGCCAACAGCCAGTTCTTCATCATGTTCGCGCCGGGTGAGTTCCTTGATGGCCAATACACCATCGTCGGCAATGTCGTCTCGGGGATGGAGGTCGTCGATGCCATCCAGCGTGGCGAGCCGCCCAGCACCCCGGACGTTATGACCAAGGTTACGGTCCAGCCCTAAGGACAAACGGGGTGGGCGTCTTGCCCACCCCTATGGCGTTCAGCCCATCACCACCAGAGCGTGGCGCTTTTTGCCTGCGGTCAGCTTCAACGGTTCGACCAGATGGCCCGCCCCGTAGCGGAGCGCGGTATCGGTGACGATCTCGTCATTCACCTTGGCGCCGCCTTCCAGGATCAGCCGCTTGGCATCCTTGCCACTGGCCGAAAGCCCGGCCCGGACGAACAGTTGCACAATCCCGACGCCATCGGCCAGTTCTTCCGGCTCCAGCGTCACCGTCGGAAGGTCATCGCCAATCCCGCCCTTTTCGAAGACCTCGCGCGCCGTGGCTTCCGCCGCCGCCGCCGCCTCGGTCCCGTGCAACAGCGTGGTCACCGCATTCGCCAGGACAATCTTCGCGCCGTTGATCTCGGACCCGCCAAGCACCCCCAGCCGGTCGCATTCGGTGACTGGAAGCTCGGTGTAAAGCTTCAGGAACCGGCCCACATCGGCATCGGAGGTATTGCGCCAGAACTGCCAGAACTCATACGGGCTGAACATGTCGGCATTCAGCCAAACCGCGCCGGACTGGCTTTTGCCCATCTTTTTGCCGTCGCTTGTGGCCAGAAGGGGTGAGGTAAGGCCATAAACCTCGCCCTCGATGACCCGGCGTGTGAGGTCCACGCCGTTGACGATGTTGCCCCACTGATCGCTGCCGCCCATCTGCAACAAACAGCCATAGCGCCGATGCAGTTCAAGAAAATCATAGGCTTGCAGGATCATGTAGTTGAATTCAAGAAAGCTTAGCGACTGCTCGCGGTCCAGCCGGGACTTCACGCTCTCAAACGACAGCATCCGGTTGACGCTGAAGTGCTTTCCGATGTCGCGCAGAAAGCCGATGTAGTTCAGCCCGTCCAGCCATTCGGCATTGTTGACCATCACTGCGTCGGTGGGCTCGGTGCCGAACCGGACATAGGGCGCGAACGCCCGTTTGATGCCTTCGATGTTCGAGGCGATCTGTGCATCGGTCAGCAAAGGCCGCTCGTCGGCCCGGAACGACGGATCACCGATCTTCGTCGTGCCCCCGCCCATCAGCACGATGGGTTTGCCCCCCGTCTTCTGCAGCCAGCGCAGCATCATGATCTGGATCAGGCTGCCGACATGCAGCGACGTCGCGGTCGCATCGAACCCGATGTAACCCGGCACGACACCCTTCGCGAAGGCCTCGTCCAGCGCCTGATAATCCGTGCAATCGGCCAGAAAGCCGCGCTCGAACATCACGCGCATGAAATCAGATTTCGGATGGTAGTTCATGGCTGCCTCGGTCTAGGATGCGCGCGGTATAGCTTTGCCGGAGTGCCAAGGGAAGATGCGGAAGGAAGGGGCTTTGTGGGCGCTGGGGGCGATGTCCGGCACCTCGCTTGATGGCGTCGACGCGGCAATGATCAAGACGGACGGTCATGCGATCTTCGCCTTTGGCCCCGCTGCCTACCGCCCCTACTCCCCGAAAGAGCAAGAGAAACTCCGCGCTTCCCTTGGTCAGTGGTCGGACGGGCCGGACGTGGCCGCCGCTGCCGAAGTGGTGGAAAACGCCCATGCCGAGGTTCTGGCCCGATTCACCGGGGCCGAGGTTCTGGGGTTTCACGGCCAGACCCTCGCGCATGATCCGGCGGGGCAGGGCACCCACCAATGCGGCAACGGTGCGGTCCTGGCGCAGGTCCTTGGGCTGCCCACGGTCTGGGACTTCCGGTCCGCCGACGTGACGATCGGTGGCCAGGGCGCGCCGCTTGCGCCCTTCTACCATTACGCGCTTGCCCGCCATATCGGCGCGACCGAACCCTTGGCCTTCCTGAACCTAGGCGGAGTCGGCAATCTGACCTGGGTCGACCCGACCGCCCCCGGCCCGGAATCCCCCGGCGCGCTGATGGCGTTCGACACCGGCCCGGCGAATGCGCCGCTGAACGATCTGATGCTTTCCCGCCTTGGCCTCCCGTATGACGAAGGCGGCGCAGTGGCGGCCAAGGGCGAGGCCGATGAAGATTTCGTCGCCATGGTCCTGAAAGACCCGTGGTTTGACCATCCACCGCCCAAGTCACTGGACCGCAACGATTTTCATGGCCTGATCGACCGGCTTGACATGCTGTCGGACGAAGATGCCGCCGCGACCCTGACCGCCATTGCCGCCGCATCGGTTGCCGCCGCACAGATCCATTTCCCGGCCCCCGTGACCCGGATCCTCGTCACCGGTGGCGGGCGGCATAACCCGACATTGATGGCCGAACTACGCCGCAGGATTCCAGTCAAGATCAGCCCGGTCGAGGATGTGGGCCTGGACGGCGACATGCTTGAGGCGCAAGCCTTCGCTTTCCTCGCCGTCCGGGTGCTGCGCAAGATGGCGACCTCTGGCCCCGACACGACCGGCGCCCCGGCGCTGGTGGGCGGCGGCCAGATCAGTCGGCCCGACCCCTAGTTCGCGGCCCGAACCGCCCGGCAAGCACCGGCAGCGAATAAACCGCCAGCGCCGCCCAGATCAGGACGAAGGCGACAAGCTTGACTGTGCTGAACGGTTCGTCAAAAACGAAGACCGCCGTCAGGAAGATCAGCGTCGGCGCGATGTACTGCATGATCGCGATGGTCGACAGCGTCAGCCGCTTGGCGCCATTGGCATAGATCATCAGCGGCCCCGCCGTGACCAGCCCGCAACCGATCAGTAAGAGGTCGTCGCCCATGACCCCCATCCGGAAATGCCCCGTACCCTGACCCCAAAGCCACAGCATGTACCCCAATGCCAATGGCAACAGTATCAAAACCTCCAGCGCGAAGCCCTGGTTCGGCCCGATCGGCAGCCATTTCTTCAGGAAAGCGTAGAACCCCCAGGTCAGTGTCAGCCCGAGGGCTACGACCGGCAACCGCCCGGCCTCCCAGGTCAGGATGGCCACGGCAACCACCGCAAGCCCGATGGCCGCCGCTTGCAACCGCCCCATCGGCTCCCGCAGAAGGACCGTACCCAGCAAGATCGAGAACAGCGGGTTGATGTAGTACCCAAGCGCCGCATCCAGGGCGTGGCCGGACCCGATGGCCCAGACATAGATCCCCCAGTTCACCGAAACCAGCGCTGCCGTCACCGCCGCCATTCCCAACATCCGGGGCGACACTATCGCCGCCCGCAGATCGGCCGTCCGCCCCAGTCCCAAAGGACCGCAAGTGCTACCGGCACCGACCAGACCACCCGATGCGCAATCACCTCGACCGGCGGAATATGCGCCAAAGCCTTCATGTAAAGCGGCAGAAAGCCCCAGAGGAGGTAGGCGGCGAGCGCAAAGAGGAACCCCGACAGACTGTCTTCGTTGCGAGGCGGAGAGGGCGTGTCGCTCATGCCTTTCACTACCGAAACCGCCCGGGCCCCACCACGCCAATCTTGTGCCCCTTACAATCTCTGCGTCGGGCTAAGGCAACAGGTCCCGCCCGGTCATTTGCCGTCTGGGCAGCGGCCCATCGGGACCAGCCAACCCTGAACGCCCTCACCCACTTGCCAGGCATGAAGACAGACCCGGTCCCCCGGAACCAAGGTTGCATCAGATTGCCCGGCGCCGACCCGGGCCGACCTGCCGTCATCGAGCCGCAGATGAAAGTACCGGTGCGCGCCCGATTTCGTCACGGTCAATTCGTAGGACGTGATCTCACCCGTCAGATAGCCAAGGGGCTCGGACCGGACATACACACCCCGGTAAATGAAGATGCCCCCCAGCGCCGCCGCAACTGCGGCCGCTGCTCCCAGGGCCAAAACGTCTTTCCAAAAGATCATGCTCAGAAAATGGGTTCCCCTGCCGCGTGCACAAGATCAATGCCGCCTCCGCTCTAGATAAGCCTTGGTGAACGCCGCATACCCATCCGCCGTCACCCGCAGCTCGTCGCGCATCAGCCGGTGCACCTCGGGCAGGCGGTGAAACGGCACCGCAGGCCAGACATGGTGTTCGACGTGATAGGGCATGTTCCAGGCCAGGAACCGCACGATCCGGTTGGTGAATGTCGTCCGGGTGTTTTCGAACATGCTCGCCACCTGCGGGCAGTCGCCATGTTCCGCCAGAAGATAAATCCGCAGGAAGGGCTGGCCCAGCAGCACCGGCAGGACCCAGACCCACAGCAGCAGCGGCGTCCAAAGCAGGCTCGACCCAAGGACCGCATAGCTCAAGGCCATCCACCGCGCTTCCGCCACGATCCGGCCCTTTGCGCCCTCAGGCAGATAATCCCCCTCGGCCCGACCCCGGACCAGCGCCGCCATCAACGTCAGCTGCGACCCCCAGTACGGCAGGCCCGACACGTGTAAGGCCCAAGCCCGCAGGGTTGCAGGCTTCTCGGCCTGAAGCTCCGGGTCCCTGCCCGCGATGTTGGTCCAGCGGTGATGCGCCAGGTGGAAATACCGAAACCACTCGAACGGCAGCAGAAGCAGGACCCCCGCCAACCGCCCCACCGCGTCGTTCAGCCACTGACGGGCAAACGGGGTCCGATGCGTGGCCTCATGCTCCAGCATGAAAAGCGCGATGATCAGCACCCCCTGCACCGGCAACAGAAGCCACCAGCCCGGCACGCCAAGCGCGATCAACCCGCCGAGGCCCAGAATCGCCCCCAGATGCAACCCCAGATGCCGCACCCCCGGCCAATCCGACCGCACCGTCATCGCCTCGCGCAGATCGGCGGGCAGGGTGGCCACAAACTCCCGGTGATCCATCAGGCCTCCAAGGGCAAATCCCAGTCGGGCGCGGCCAGCTCGAACCCTTCAAAGCGAAACCCGGGCGAGACGGTGCAACTGACCAGCGTCCAGTCCCCGGTCGACCGTGCCGCCTGCCACCATCCCGCGGGCACCACCACCTGCACCGCTTCCTCCCCCAGCACGTCCGGGCCCAGCCGATACTCCCGCGCCGCAGTCAGACCCGTCGACAGCACCAACGGCGCCCCCGCATGCCAAAGCCAGATCTCGTCGGCATCCACCCGATGCCAGTGGCTCCGCTCGCCCGCCTGCAACAGAAACAGGATCGCTGTCCCGCTGGCCCGACCCTGAACCTCCGGCCCGCGCCAGGTTTCGCGGTACCAGCCGCCTTCGGGATGCGGCTGCAACCCCAACTTCGCGATGATCGCATCTGCGCTCATGCCTGCCTCCACGCGCCGGGGGCGAGCCCCTCCAGCGTCCAGTCCCCCACCCGCCAGCGGATCAGCCGCAGACAGGGCAGCCCCACCGCCGCACACATCCGCCTGACCTGCCGGTTCCGCCCCTCGCGAAGCGTCAGTTCAATCCACCCGTCCGGCACCGACTTACGGACCCGGATTGGCGGGGTCCGGGGCCAGAGCCACGCAGGCTCCCCCACCCCTCGCGCCTTGGCCGGAAGGGTAGGGCCGTCGTTCAACTCTACCCCGCCCGCAAGCCGGGCCAAAGCGTCCTGCGAAACCATCCCCTCGACCTGCGCCAGATACACTTTCTCCAGCTTGTGCCTCGGGTCCGCAATCCGCGCCTGCAGCGGCCCGTCATCGGTCAGCGCCACCAGCCCCTCGCTGTCCCGGTCCAGCCGCCCCGCCGGATAGACGCCCGTCACCGGCACAAAGTCGGCCAGCACCGCACGGTCCCCGTCGCGCGAGAACTGGCAGAGCACGTCATAGGGTTTGTTGAAAAGGATCAGCGTCATCCGGGAAATCTACCGAACCTCCCCGACCGGGGGAAGCCGATTGCCAAGTTGCGCGCCCCGTGCCAGCCTCCCCCCCATGTCTCACACCCTGATCATCGGCGCCGGCATCACTGGTGCGGCCATCGCCTTCCAGCTTTCCCGCCGGGGCGACACGGTCATCATCGTCTCGACCCATGCTGAAGGCGGGCTTGCTTCGGCGGCAAGTTTCGGCTGGCTCAACGCCTCCTACTTCCTCAACCACCCGCACTACCATCTGCGGCACGAGGGTCTCGCCGCCCACCGCCGTCTGACCGAGGCTCTTCACGTCTTGCCGACTACCTGGCAAGGCTGCCTCTGGTATGAATCGACCGGCTCTGCGCAGGATGAAACCGCCGCTGATCTAGCGGCGTTGGGCTACCGGGTAGAACGGCTGACCCGCGCACAGGTGGCCGAACGCTTGCCCGCACTCGGCCCTGTTCCCGATAGCGCGCTTTTCTTCCCCGAAGAGGGCGTCGCCGACCCAGCGATCCTTGCCCGCGCGCTGATTCAGGCCTCGGGCGCGCAGGTGATCCGCGCCTCGGTCCAGTCCCTGACGGTTGTGGCGGGCAGGGTGACAGGGGTCGTCACCGACATCGGCCCTTTGACCGCCGACCGTGTGATCCTTGCTACCGGCACCGGGACGCCCACGCTGTTGGACCCCTTGGGCTATACCCTGGCGATGCTGAAGCGTCCCGGCCTGACGCTGACCACCAACGCTCTGCCGCCGGTCTGCCCGGTGGTCCTTGCCACCCCGGACCAGGAGGTTCGTCAGGACGCGAATGGCCACCTCCATGCCCCGGCCTCCGCTGGCCATCAGGGCGACAATGCCGAAAGCCTCGGGTCCTTTCCGGTGGTGATCAACGCAATCCTGCAACGGTTACGCGTTCTGTTCCCGGGGCAAGACATCCACTTCGCCCGTCAGGCGATGGCGATGCGCCCGGTCCCGGGGGACGGCCTGCCCGTCGTGGGGCAGGGGCCGTTCACCGGCCTTTGGATTGCCGTCATGCACTCTGCCGCGACGCTGGCCCCCGTGGTGGCCGAGCTTCTGGCGGCCGAAATGTCCGGCGACCCGCCAAGTGCGCTGTTGACTGACTTCCGACCCGCGCGCTTCGCCTGAAAAAAGGGCACCCCGCAGGGAGCGCCCGCCGATCTTTGAACGGGGATCGTCCGAATTCCGGCGCCCGATGTCAGTCCCTAAGCACGATGCGCCCGGCATATTCCGCCGTCTCGCCCAGCATTTCCTCGATCCGGATCAGCTGGTTGTACTTGGCCAGCCGGTCCGACCGCGACAGCGAGCCGGTCTTGATCTGGCCGCAGTTCGTTGCAACCGCGAGGTCGGCAATCGTTGCATCCTCGGTCTCGCCCGAGCGGTGGCTCATGACGTTGGTATACCGCGCGCGGTGGGCCATTTCGACCGCTTGCAGCGTTTCAGTCAGGGTGCCGATCTGGTTGACCTTCACCAGCATGGAATTCGCGCAGCCGGCCTTGATCCCCTCGGCCAGTCGCTTCGGGTTGGTCACGAACAGATCGTCCCCCACCAGCTGGATTTTCGAGCCAAGCTTGTCGGTCAGCAGTTTCCAGCCCTTCCAGTCATCCTCGGAACAGCCGTCTTCGATGCTTATGATCGGGTAGTCCTTGGCCAGCCCCGCCAGGAACTCGACATTCTCCTCGACGCTCAGCGATTTCCCTTCGCCCTTCATCTCGTACTTGCCGCCCTTGAAGTATTCGGTTGCCGCGCAGTCGAGCGCCAGGAAGATGTCCTCGCCCGGTTCATACCCGGCCTTCTCTATGGATTTCAAAATGAAATCAAGCGCATCGCGGGCAGAGTTGAGATTCGGTGCGAACCCGCCCTCGTCCCCGATCCCGGTGTTGTGGCCCGCCGACTGCAGTTCCTTCTTCAGCGTGTGGAACACTTCGGACCCCATCCGCACCGCCTCGCGGATGTTCTCGGCGCCGACCGGCATGATCATGAATTCCTGGATGTCGATCGGGTTGTCGGCATGTTCGCCGCCGTTGATGATGTTCATCATCGGCACCGGAAGGATGCGCGCCGAGGTGCCGCCGACGTAGCGGAACAACGGCTGGCCGGTGAATTCGGCCGCAGCCTTGGCCACCGCCAAAGACACGCCCAGGATCGCATTCGCCCCCAGCCGCGACTTGTTTGGCGTCCCGTCCATCTCGATCATCGTGCGGTCGATGCCGACCTGCTCGGTCGCATCAAAACCCACGATCTCTTCGGCAATCTCGCCGTTCACTGCCGCAACCGCCTCCAGCACGCCCTTGCCCTTGTAGCGGTCCTTGTCGCCATCGCGCCGCTCATTCGCCTCATGCGCGCCGGTGGACGCCCCCGACGGCACCGCCGCCCGGCCCATCGAGCCATCCTCCAGATAGACGTCCACCTCGACCGTGGGGTTGCCCCGGCTGTCCAGAATTTCGCGGGCGTGAATGTCGATGATCGTGCTCATGGGGTCGCTCCCTTTGGCCGAATGGATGCTCTCAGGGGCCCGTTTACCCCGGCTTACCCGGCATGGGAAGCGCGTTTCAGCGCCCTTTCCCGGGCAAAGGCATAAAGCCCCGACGCGACAATCAGGCCCGCGCCCAGCAGCGTCAGGCCATCCGGCCGCTCGGCCAGGAAAACCACCCCGAGCGCCATCGAGAAGACCAGACGGCTGTAACGAAATGGTGCCACCACGGCGACCTCGCCCGTCCGCGTCGCCGAGGTGACAGCCCAGTAGCCCGCCGTGCCGAAGACGACCGCCCCCAGAAGGATCAGCCCGGGGCCGGGCGCGACAGCGGCCACCTCACCGGACACCGCGATCATCCCAAGGCCCAGCACCGTAACCGCCATCAGACCCCAGGCCGAGACCTGCGCTGTAACTAGCCGGGCCGGGATCGCCCGCGAGGCCAGGTCGCGCATCGACATGCCTGCAACAGTCACAAGGACCAACAAAGCCTCGATCCGGAACCCCTCCGCCCCCGGCTGGATCACCAGCATCACCCCCAGAAACCCGACCGAAATCGCCGTCCAGCGCCGCCAGCCGACGCTCTCGCCAAAGATCAGCGCCGCCCCCATCGTCACCGCCAGCGGCATCGCCTGCAGGACGGCCGCCACGGTCCCCAGCGGCAGTGTCGCAAGGGCGGCCACGAAACTGGCCGTCCCGATCATCTCGCCGACATTTCTCGCCATAACAGCAGGATGCAACGCGTCCTTCACAAAGACGCCGCGCCCGCTCCGCCAGGCCATCACCATGAAGACCGGCGCCCCAAGCGCCCCCGAGATCAGCACGATCTGGCCCACCGGCAACCCGGCCGAGGCCCATTTCAGAAACAGATCCTCGACGGCAAACAGCGCCATCGCGGCCAGCATCAGAAGGATGCCGGTCAGGTTCTCGCCTTGGACTTCGGTCCGGATCATCCCCCCTTCTAGGCGGGGCAAGCGGGGAAGGAAAGTGCAGGGACGCGCGGGCAATTTGCCCACGCAAGCACATGCACCAAACGATCAGCGATAAAGGCGCGGGGCGCGGGCCCGGTCATGCAGCGCGTTCATCTGATCCTGCGACAGATCCAGCGCCTGCGCGAGGGAATGCAGGTACTGCGCCTCGGCCTTCTGGTCTAGGTTGATCGCCATCAGCGACATGACATAGACCTGCGGTTCCAGCCCCGCCGGCACCGAACGCGCCAGACCCTCGACATCGACCGGGCGCTGAAGCTCGGCATTCACCGCCTGCACTTCGTGTGGGTCGGCGTCGCCCATCGCTTTCATCAATCGCGCCTTTTCGTCGTCGTCCATCTCGCCATCGCATTTCACCGCCTGGATCACCGCCCGCAGCATCAACGCCGCCGAGACCTCTTGCTCCCGGCGCGGTTCCGGCAGTTCGACCGGCGCTCCGGCTTTGCGTCGGCCCCCGTTGTCGTTCAGCACCTGATCCAACAGGTCGCCAACCCCACCTGCACTTCGTTTGCCGGCGCCCCCGATGTCACCACTGTCCTGCGTCGTGCTGCGGCTCTTGCTTTTGCCGGTCAATTCGCCAAGCAGGTCTTCCAGCCCGCCGGATGGCGCGTTCTTGCGCGGGGCCGACCGCTTCTGACCCGACATCTGGTTCAGAAGATCGCCAAGCCCGCCACCGCCCCGAGTGTCCGCCTGAGTGTCCGCCCGCGTGTCGGCCTGACGCGTCGCTGTCTCGCGCTCCCGGCCCGACGGGGCACTGCCGCCGCTTCCCAATATCTCGCCAAGCATGTCTTCCAGCCCGCCGCGGTTCTGACCGTCATAACGGGTGCCACGCCCGGCCGTCGAAGTGCCGCCGCTGGACACTTCGGGCGCTGCCGCGCCGCCCTTGGTCAGGCTCGAGACGCCTTTCACGATCGCAACCCCGATCGCCACTTTCAGTAGTGTCTTTCCAAGACTCATCACGCCCCTCACTGGTTTCTCAATTCCTGCACAGCCTTGCTTGCCGCTGCCCTCCGGTCAATGCAAAAGGGGGCGGGGGCAGGGGGAACAGATGCGCAAAGACAGGTTAGACAGTCTTGGAGTGGCGATGCTTCTGGGCGTCCAGGGCCTTCTGGCCTTCAACCAGATCATCATCAAACTGGTGAACGGTGGACTGCAGCCAGTGTTCTTCGCGGGTCTGCGGTCTGCGCTGGCCGTGCTTTTCGTCTGGGCCTGGCTTGCCTGGCGCGGTCGCCCTCCAAAGCTGAAGCGGGTATTGCTGGGTCCGGGACTGCTGATCGGGGCACTTTTCGCGGCCGAGTTCCTGTTTCTGTTCCTGGCGCTTGATCTCACGACAGTCGGGCGCGCCTCGCTGATCATGTATTCGATGCCGGTCTGGTTTGCGGTGCTTGCGCATTTCGGCCTGAATGAGCGGATCACGCCGGTCAAGGCTGCGGGCCTCGCGCTGGCCTTTGCGGGCTGTGCCCTGGCCATCCTGTCGCGCCCTGCCACCGGCGAAGCGAGCCTTGCTGGTGACCTGTGCGCCTTGGGCGCCGCCCTTGGCTGGGCACTGACGGCGTTTGTGGCACGTCGCCCGGCCATGCGGACCGAGGGGCCCGAGATGCAGCTTTTCTGGATGGTGCTGGTGTCGGCCCCGATCCTGATCCTTTTGGCCCCGCTCTTTGGCCCGCTGATCCGTGACCTGCAGCCCGTGCATATTGCCGGGCTGGTCTTCCAGTCGTCCGTCGTGGTCGCGGGCGGCTTCATCGCCTGGCTCTGGCTTTTGTCGGTCTATCCCTCGTCGACTGTGGCCTCGTTTTCATTCCTGACCCCGATCCTTGCGCTGGGTCTTGGGGCGCTGATTTTCGACGAATCTGTCACGTGGTCGATTCTTGCAGCGGCGATGCTGGTCGCAGCCGGGATCGTGCTGATCAACCGTCCGACCCGGGCGCTGGGCTGACACTGACCCAAGGGAATCGTCCCGGCAGGGCTGGGACGGTTGCGTTGGATTTTCAACCGTGACCGACAAGCAGGCTGCAACGCTTGCAAATCCTCTGCTCTTCACGAACTGCGCGAAGTCTGTCCCCAGACCTGTCCACAACCGGCACGCGCAAGCGATGAAATCGGCGTGATGTGTTCATTGAATCGTCAAGCCGCAAAATTTGCATCTAAACGAGATTTTATCGTTGATCGGCGGGTCCAATTACGACAGTTTGACGAAGCGGTAGGGGACAACACTAAATCTAGTACCGCGACGGACAGGCAAGACGACCCACATCAAAGGGCATCCCAATCGGATGCGACCCTCCTTTCGGGCTCACCGACAGGATGGCTGGGCTTTTCCTTTCGTCGCGACCAGGTGAGGCGGCCCTTCATTTTTAGTCATTTAATCGGCCTTTGCGGCCGCAAGAACAGGAGTCCAGGGGCATGAAGATCGAGCGCAAGTTCACGACCGAAGCCACCGGTGCCTATGGCGCCGTGGCGTTCACCATCACCACCTCAGAAATTCGCAACCCGGACGGCAAGGTCGTCTTTCGCAACGAGGCCGTCGAGGTCCCCGAGGGCTGGAGCCAGGTCGCCTCTGACGTGCTGGCCCAGAAGTATTTCCGCAAGGCGGGGGTTCCTGCCGTGCTGAAGAAGGTCAAGGAAAAGGGCGTGCCCGAGTTCCTGTGGCGGTCGATCCCCGATGAGGACGCGCTGGCGCAACTGCCCGCCGACCAGCGGATCGTGGGCGAAACCTCAGCCAAGCAGGTCTTCGACCGCCTCGCCGGGGCCTGGGCCTATTGGGGCTGGAAGGGCGGTTACTTCACCACCGAAGCCGACGCTTCAGCCTACTACGATGAGATGCGTTTCATGCTGGCCCGCCAGATGGCCGCCCCGAACTCGCCCCAGTGGTTCAACACTGGCCTCCACTGGGCCTACGGCATCGACGGCCCGTCGCAGGGTCACTTCTACGTCGACCACCAGACCGGCAAGCTGACCAAGTCGACCTCCGCCTACGAACACCCCCAGCCGCACGCGTGTTTCATCCAGTCGGTGAAGGACGATCTGGTGGGCGACGGCGGCATCATGGACCTCTGGGTGCGTGAGGCCCGCCTCTTCAAATACGGCTCGGGCACCGGTACCAACTTCTCCTCGCTGCGCGGGGAAGGGGAAAAGCTGTCGGGCGGCGGCAAATCCTCGGGGCTGATGGGCTTCCTCAAGATCGGCGACCGCGCCGCTGGTGCCATCAAGTCCGGCGGCACCACCCGCCGCGCGGCCAAGATGGTCATCATCGACATGGACCACCCGGACGTTGAGGACTTCATCAATTGGAAGGTCATCGAAGAACAGAAGGTCGCCAGCCTCGTCGCCGGCTCCAAGGTCCACTCCGCCCGCCTGAACGACATCTTCGCTGCGATCAAATCCTTCGATGGCTCGATGGACGGCGCCACCGACCCGACCCTGAACCCGGCCCTGAAAGCCGCGATCAAGGCCGCCAAGAAGGCGATGATCCCCGACACCTACACCAACCGCATCCTGCAATACGCGCGGCAGGGCTTCACCTCGATCGAATTCCCGACCTACGATACCGACTGGGATTCCGAGGCCTACATCTCCGTCTCCGGCCAGAACTCCAACAACTCGGTCCGCGTCACCGACGCCTTCCTCAAGGCCGTCAAAAACGACCAGCCGTGGGAGCTGATCCGCCGCACCGACGGCAAGGTCGCCAAGACCGTCTCCGCCCGCGAACTGTGGGACCAGATCGGCCACGCCGCCTGGGCCTGCGCCGACCCGGGCATCCAGTTCCACGACACCGTCAACGCCTGGCACACCTGCCCCGAAGACGGCGCGATCCGGGGTTCCAACCCCTGCTCCGAATACATGTTCCTCGACGACACCGCCTGCAACCTGGCGTCGATGAACCTGCTGACCTTCCAGCACAACGGCACCTTCGACGCCGAGGCTTACGTCCACGCCTCGCGCCTCTGGACCATCACGCTGGAAATCAGCGTGATGATGGCGCAGTTCCCCTCCAAGGAAATCGCCCAGCTCAGCTACGACTTCCGCACCCTCGGCCTCGGCTACGCCAACATCGGCGGCCTGCTGATGAACATGGGCCTTGGCTACGACAGCGACGAAGGCCGCGCCCTCTGCGGTGCCCTCACCGCCATCATGACCGGCGTCTCCTATGCGACCTCGGCCGAGATGGCCAAGGAACTGGGCCCCTTCTCGGGCTACCAGCGCAACAAGCACCACATGCTCCGCGTCATCCGCAACCACCGCGCGGCGGCCCATGGCACGGCTTACGAAGGCCTGAACGTCCCCGCCGTCGCGCTTGACCACGCGAACTGCCCGGACCAATCCCTTGTCCAGCTTGCCAAATCCGCCTGGGACGAGGCCCTCCGCCTCGGCCAGGAACACGGCTACCGCAACGCCCAGACCACCGTGATCGCCCCGACCGGCACCATCGGCCTTGTCATGGACTGCGACACGACGGGCATCGAGCCCGACTTCGCCCTCGTGAAGTTCAAGAAACTGGCTGGCGGCGGCTACTTCAAGATCATCAACCAGTCGGTCCCCGCAGCGCTCGAAACCCTCGGCTACTCCACGGCGCAAGCGGCAGAGATCGTCGCCCATGCCGTCGGCCACGGCTCCCTCGGTCAGGCACCGGCGATCAACCACACCTCGCTCATCGGCCACGGCTTCGGCCCGCGTGAGATTGAAAAGCTCGAAGCCGCCCTGCCAAGCGCCTTCGACATCAAGTTCGTCTTCAACCAGTGGACCCTGGGTGAGGACTTCTGCAAGAAAACCCTCGGCATCCCCGAGGAAAAACTGAACGACCCGACCTTCGACCTTCTCCGTCACCTCGGCTTCACCAAGGCCCAGATCGACGCCGCCAACGACCATGTCTGCGGCACGATGACCCTGGAAAACGCCCCGCACCTGAAGCCCGAACACTACAGCGTCTTCGACTGCGCCAACCCCTGCGGCAAGACCGGCAAGCGCTTCCTCAGCGTCAACAGCCACATCACCATGATGGCCGCCGCGCAGTCCTTCATCTCGGGCGCGATCTCGAAGACGATCAACATGCCGAACAACGCCACCATCGCGGAAACGCTGGCGGCCTATGAACTTTCCCACTCGCTTGGCATCAAGGCCAACGCGCTTTACCGTGACGGCTCAAAACTCAGCCAGCCCCTCGCCAGCGCCCTGATCGAGGATGACGAGGAAGCCGAAGAGGTCCTGACCAACGGCTCGCTGATGGAGAAAGCCACCGTCATCGCCGAGAAGATCATCGAAAAGGTGATCATCAAGGAAATCGTCCGCTCCAACCGCGAAAAGCTGCCCGAGCGTCGCAAGGGCTATACCCAGAAGGCCATAGTCGGCGGCCACAAGGTCTATCTGCGGACCGGCGAATACGGCGACGGCTCCTTGGGCGAGATCTTCATCGACATGCACAAGGAAGGGGCCGGCTTCCGCGCGATGATGAACAACTTCGCCATCGCCGTTTCGGTTGGCCTGCAATACGGCGTCCCGCTGGAGGAATTCGTCGAAGCCTTCACCTTCACCCGCTTTGAACCGGCGGGCATGGTCCAGGGCAACGAGACGATCAAGAACGCGACCTCGATCCTCGACTACATCTTCCGCGAGCTGGCGGTTTCCTACCTCGACCGCACCGACCTCGCCCATGTCGCCCCGAAGGGTGCCTCGTTCGACGACCTCGGTCGCGGCGAGGAAGAAGGCAAGCGCAACATCGCCGAGCCAAGCGAAACGGCTGCCTCGAAATCGCTGGAGGTGCTGAAGCAGGTCGCCTCGACCGGCTACATGCGCAAACGCCTGCCGCAGGAATTCACCGTCCTGCAAGGCGGAGCAGGGGCCACGGCCTTCAGCTCGGGCCTTGGCACCGGCACCGATCCGATGGTGACGCTGAACGTCCTTCTGCCAGAGGCGCGAGTGTCGGGTTTCTCGGAAACCACCTCGGCTTTCGCCATCGGCAGCGTGACGACCGACGCGCGGTCGAAGGCCAAGCTGCAGGGCTACACCGGGGACTCGTGCTCGGAGTGCGGGAACTACACGATGGTGCGGAATGGGTCCTGCCTTAAGTGTAATTCGTGCGGTGCGACGACGGGGTGCAGCTGAGTCGCCTAGACCCTCCTGTCATCCCCGCGAAAGCGGGGATCCAGTTTCGCGAAAAGAGAGGCCGTTTAACCGAACGGCCTCTCTTTTCGTTTCCGGAATCGGCAGAAGCGGCTCCAGCCCCAGTTCAACCGCCAAGTCGCGCCACTCCCGGTTCTCGGCCTCGATCAGCGCGATTTTCCAGTCCCGGTTCCATTTCTTGATCCGCTTTTCCCGAAGGATCGCTTCGTGGATATCGGAGTGCTGCTCAAACCAGACGAGTTGCGAAACGCCGTACTTGCTTGTGAAGCCTTCAGCTTTTCCCTGACGATGTTCCACCACCCGGCGCAGAAGGTCATTCGTAACCCCGCAATAAAGCGTACCGTTCAGACACGAGGCCATTAGATAGACATAGAAGTTGTAATCACGCATGGATCCCCGCTTTCGCGGGGATGACAGTTACGGAAAAACGTAAACTTGTTCTTAACCGTGTTGCCGCAGTACCCCGACCCAATCCCCACCCCGTGGGGTGCGTCCGACGGCGGCCCACACCACTTCCCCCTTCCCCCCGCCGCCCGCCATGCTTACCTCTGTCCCGAACGGAGACCCCAATGCAGCACTATTCCTACCTCGACCTGGCCCCGATCCCCGAAGGCCAGACCGCCGCCCAGGCCCTCGTATCCACCGTCGACCTGGCAAAAGCCGCCGAAAAAGCAGGCTTCCACCGCTACTGGCTGGCCGAGCATCACAACATGCCCGGCATCGCCAGCGCCGCAACCGCCGTCCTGATCGGCCATGTCGCGGGCCAGACCCGCACCATGCGGATCGGCGCGGGCGGGATCATGCTGCCGAACCACTCCCCCCTCACCGTTGCCGAACAGTTCGGCACCCTCGCCACCCTCTACCCGAACCGGATCGACCTCGGCCTTGGCCGCGCGCCCGGCACCGACATGGTCACGGCGCGCGCCCTCCGCCGCCACATGGCGCAAGAAGATACCTTCCCGCAGGATGTGCAGGAGCTGATCTCCTACCTCGGCGACACCCCCGGCCAAGTGCAGGCGATCCCCGGCACCGGCACAAACGTGCCCGTTTGGATCCTCGGCTCCAGCCTCTTCGGCGCGCAACTGGCGGCTTACCTGGGCCTGCCCTACGCCTTCGCCTCGCATTTCGCGCCCACGCACCTAGACGAGGCGCTCGAAGTCTACCGCCGCACCTTCCGCCCCTCGGACCGGCTCGCCAAACCCCATGTGATGATCGCCGTCGGCGTCTCTGCCGCCGAAACCGACGCAGAGGCAACCTACCTGCGCTCTTCTCAACTCCTCGCCTTCGCACGCCTCCGGACCGGACAGCCCGGCAAGCTGCCGCGCCCGACACAGGACCTGAGCGAGGTTCCCGAGCCGGTCCTGGCCCAGACACGGGCCGCCCTATCTTGTTCGGCCGTCGGTTCGCCCGCAACCGTGCGCCAACAGCTGACCGCGCTGATTGCGCACTACCAGCCGGATGAGATCATGATCACCGGAATGATGCACGACCACGGCGCCCGCGTCCGCTCGCTGGAGATTGCAGCCGATGTACTGGGCGACCTGGTCAAACCCGCTGCGGCCGCCTGACCTGGACCGCACCAAAGATGGCTGGAAATCTCGCGCCGGGAAAGTGTTAACACCACCCTAACAGAAAATCCCAACCCCTTGGAAACAAACGTCCATCCCATTCTGTCCACCGTGGACACATCCGACGGTTTGACCCGCAAGCCCCCACCCGCTACCATCCCCTGATGAAGCAAGACCCCACCCAGGCCCTCCGCTCGACCGGAGTCCGTGTGACCCGCCAGCGGGAGGCCCTCCTCAAGGTCCTTACCGAGGCCGAGGACCACCCCGACGCGGCGGAACTGCACCGGCGGGCAAGGACCCTCGACGATAGCCTGTCGCTGGCCACCGTCTACCGGACCCTCTCGATCCTTGAACGCGAAGGCGTGGTCCTGCGGCTCGCCCTTGAAAACGGCGGCGCCCGCTACGAGGTCGCCGACGCCCCCCATCACGACCACATCGTAGACCTCGACACCGGCCTCATCACCGAGTTCCGATCGGAAAAGATCGAAGACCTGCAGCGCCAGATCGCCGCCGAGATGGGCTTCGAGATCGTCCATCACCGGATGGAACTTTACTGCCGGAAGAAGCCTTAGCCGGGCAGTCTAGATCGTCCGGACCAGCCGCAGCGCATCATAGATCGCCGCATGGGTGTTCCGTGCCTCGACCGCGTCGCCGATCCGGTAAAGCTGGAAACCATCCACCTCGGGCTGCGGCTGCCCGGCGATCAGCAAGTCATAATCCACGGCCCCCGCGTTGCCCGACTGCGGCTTCAGCTCGAAATAAATCTCTGCGAGGGGCAGGGTGCCCGCGTTCACCACCACCTGATCATAAAGCGCGGACTTATCGAGCTTCATGTAGTCCGACCCGATCCGTGCCTTCAGCTGGTTGCCCTCGCGCTCGACCGACAGCAGCTTGTACGTGACGGTGAAGGTCACATCCTTGTCCTGCAGCGCCCGCATGTAGGGCACCAGATTCATCCCCATCACTTCCGGCGCAAAGCTGCGGTCGCGGGTCATCACTTCGACCTTTGAACCCGCTTCGGCGATCAGCTGCGCGGCCTGCAAAGCCGAATGGTCGCCCGCATCGTCATAAAGCAGGACATTCGACCCCTGCTTCACGTCGCCCGACAGGATGTCCCAGCTGGACACCACCAGATCATTGCCAGAAGCCAGCACATCCGTCACCGGCAAGCCACCGGTCGCGATGATCACCACATCGGGGTTCTCGGCCCGCACATCCGTGGGGTCAGCCCAGGTGTTGAAGCGGAACTCCACCCCTTTTGCGGTGCACTGCGCCATGCGCCAGTCGATGATGCCGATCATCTCGGCCCGGCGCTTTGATTGCGCGGTAAGCCGGACCTGGCCGCCGGGCTGGCTGGCCACTTCGAAGACGGTGACCGAATGGCCGCGCTCTGCCGCCACCCGTGCCGCCTCAAGACCTGCCGGACCGGCACCGACGACGACGACCTTCTTTCTCACCGGGGCCAAGGCGATGTCGTGCGGTTGCGTCTCTTCACGTCCCGTCGAGGGGTTGTGGATGCACAGCGCCATGCCACCCTGATAGATCCGGTCAAGGCAATAGGTCGCGCCGACGCAGGGCCGGATGTCAGCCTCGCGGCCCTCGACGATCTTGCGCACGATATGCGGGTCGGCGATGTGGGCGCGCGTCATGCCGACCATGTCGACCTGGCCCGTCGCCACGGCGTGCCGCGCGGTTGCGACGTCGGGAATGCGCGCGGCGTGCAGCGTGGGCATCCCGACCTCGGCCCGGATGCGGCCGGCGAAATCCAGATGCGGGGCCGAGCGCATGCCTTGCACCGGGATCAGATCGGTCATCGCGGGGTCAGTGTGGATGCGGCTGCGATTGATGTTCAGGTAATCCACCAAGCCGCTGTCGCGGAACAGCTTGCCGATCGCCACGCCTTCCTCGATGTCGATCCCGCCCGGCTCCATTTCATCGACGCCGTAGCGCATGCCAATGATGATGTGGGTGCCGACCCGCTTGCGCACGGCGGCAAGCATCTCCATCGTCACGCGGGCGCGGTTTTCCAGGCTGCCGCCGTAGGGGGCGTCCAGGGTATTGGTCAGCGGCGACATGAACTGGTCAAGCAGATGACCGTGGCACATCATCTCGATCCCGTCGACGCCCGCCTCCTGCATCCGTTCGGCGGCGTCCACATAGTCGCGGATGATGCGGGCGATGTCCCAGTCTTCGGCCGGCTTCGGCACGGCCCGGTGCGCCGGTTCGCGTTCGTGGGTCGACGAGACCACCGGCAGCCAGTCCCCCTTGTCCCAGCGCGTCCTGCGGCCCAGATGCGACAGCTGGATCATCACCGCCGCCCCGGCCTGATGGCAGTCGTCGGTCAGCCGTTTCATCCACGGCACGATTTCGTCCTTCCAGACCAAAAGGTTCGAGAAGACCGGCGGGCTGTCGCGGCTGACGCTGGCCGATCCGGCCGTCATCACCATGGCGACCCCGGCCTTGGCCCGTTCCAGATGATAAAGCCGGTAGCGATCCTTGGGCATCCCGTCTTCGCCATAGGCCGGTTCATGGCTGGTGGTCATGATCCGGTTGCGCAGCGTCAGATGCTTAAGCTGGTAGGGTTGGAGAAGCGGGTCGTTCGACATCGGTGCGGACTCGAGGCTAAGGATCTAAGGCAGAGTAAGGTCCGCCTTTGCATCGCTCAAGTAAAATCGACACATGTGTCGAGTTTTGTTGCCTTGTGCCGGATCACGGCCTGAGACTAGTGTTTTTCCCATGAAATCAGACCGTCCCGAACGCGGCTGGCGCGGAACGCCCGACCTTTGGCTTGATGCAGCGTATGAGATGCTGGTCGAGGCCGGGGTTGAAGCCGTCAAGGTCATGCCGGTGGCCGAAAGGCTGGGTCTGTCGCGGACGTCGTTCTACTGGCACTTCGCCGACCGCGAGGCTTTGCTTGCGGGCCTGGTCGAGCGTTGGCGGCAAAAGAACACCGGCAGTCTGGCGGCCCGATGCGAAGCCCCCGCGGCGACGATTGCCGAGGCGATGCTGAACCTGATCGATTGCTGGGTTGATCCGGACTTGTTCGATAGCCGCCTGGAATTTGCCATGCGGACCTGGTCGTTGACCGACCCGGACGTTGAAGCCGCGATGAACCAAGCGGATACCGCGCGAATAGCGGCGATCACCGATCTTTTCCGCCGCTTCGGCTATGACGCGACCGAGGCTGATACCCGCGCTCGGGCGCTTTATCTGACCCAAGTCGGCTACATCGCGCTGCGCTCGAACGAAAGCTTCGAGGTCCGGATGGGTCGAATCCCGGCCTATGTGCTGACGTTTTCAGGAGTGCTTCCAAGCAAGGCGGAAGTGGCCGCATTTCGCGCGCGGCATTTGGTCAGGTCAGCCGCGCCAGAAGGGCGCTAAGGCTCTCTTGTTCGGCTGGTGACAAGGGCGCAAGCGTTTCCCGAGAAATCATCTTCGCCGTGTCAGTACGGGCAGCGAACAGCGCGGTTCCGGCCTCGGTCAGGCTGACGGTCAGACGGCGGCGGTCGGTGGGATCGGCAGAAGTGGCAACCAGTCCCAGCCGTTGAAGCCGGTCGACCACGCCCTTGATCGTTGCTGCATCCATTGCGGTCGCGCGGCCAAGCTGGTTCTGCGACAGCGGTCCGGTTTCGGTCAGGCGCGCAAGGACGGCGAACTGGGTGGTCGTGACCTCGGGGATCGCGGCGGCAAAGATCGCCAGATGCCGCTGCGTCACCCGGCGCAGGACATAGCCGATCTGGTCATCAAGGCGGTAGTCGGTTGCGTCACTCATGCTTTGCGATACGCGTTGCGAAGGAACCATGCAAGACTGTTGACAGAACCTGACCAGTGGCTTCAAACTTGTTGATGTGCAAATGAATTCTGGAACTGCCGTGCCAGACTATGCCCGCCCCGAGACACTGCCCGAAGCGCTCCGTCTTCTTGCCGGCGGCGGCTGGCGGGCGCTGGCAGGCGGCACGGACCTTTATCCAGGCGCCGGGCGGCAGTTGGCCGGTCGCATTCTGGATCTGACCGGTCTTCCCGAGCTGTCCGAACTCGCCTTCGGGCAGGGGCTGCGGATCGGTGCGGCGGTACCCTGGTCCGCGATTGCGGCGGCTGATCTGCCCCCCGCGCTGTGGGCGCTGCAGCAGGCGGCCAGGGTTGTCGGCGGGCGGCAGGTGCAGAAAGCCGGGACCATCGGCGGCAACCTCTGCAACGCCTCTCCGGCGGCGGACGGGGTGCCGCCGCTTCTGGCGCTTGGGGCAAAGGTCGTGCTCTGGTCCGAAGGTGGCGAGCGGCAACTGCTGCTGGCCGATTTCCTGCTTGGCCCGCGCAAGACCGCAATGCGACAGGGCGAGGTGCTGACGACGGTGGTCATCCCCGAGGTGGGGCTGCGGGGTCGTTCGGCCTTTGTCAAGCTTGGGGCGCGGTCGCATCTGGTGATCTCGATTGCGATGGTGGCGGCCCGGCTAGAGGTGGTTGGCGACCGGGTGGTGGGGACCGCCGTGGCGGTTGGGTCCTGTTCGCCGGTGGCAGTGCGGCTGCCAGCGGTCGAGGCGGCTTTGATCGGCGCGCCGGTGGCCGACGCACTTGGGTGTATCCGTGATGTGGATATAGCGGATGCCCTGTCGCCGATCGACGACGTGCGCGCGACCGCTGCATACCGGCGGGAGGCGGCGGTGGAACTCGTCCGCCGCGCGGTGGCGGAGGCACTGGGATGATCGCTTTCACCCTGAACGGCCAAGCCATCGAAGTGGATGCACCGCCGACCGAAAGGTTGTCCGAGACGCTGCGCGAAAGACTTGGGACAATGGGCACCAAAGTCGGTTGCGATGCTGGTGACTGCGGGGCGTGCACCGTGCTGCTGGACGGGGCTGCGATCTGTGCCTGCATGACGCCCGCCGCACGGGTGGGCGGGCGGGCGGTCACGACCATCGAGGGCCAGACGCCGGAACTTGACCGGCTTCGGGCGGCCTTTCATGCCCACGGGGCCGCGCAATGCGGGATCTGCACGCCGGGCATGCTGCTGACGGCAGCTGAACTGCTGGTGACCACCCCCCAACCGACGCCCGAGGAGGTCGAAACGGCGCTTGGCGGCGTCCTTTGCCGCTGCACCGGCTATCGCAGCATCATTGCCGCTGTGGTGGCGGCGCGGGCAGATCTTCCCGCTCCGGTGACCGAGGGCGCGGTGGGGGCCGCTATCCCGCGCATTGACGGGGCGGCCAAAGTCGCGGGTGACAGCTTCGGGGCGGACGAATGGCCCGGGGGCGCGCTTGTGGTGAAGGCGGTCCGCTCACCGTTCCCGCATGCGGCCTTCCAGATCGGCGATCTTTCAGCGTTCCGCAGCCGCCCCGGTGTCGCCGCTGTCTTCACCGCAGCCGACATCCCCGGTCGCAACGCCTTTTCGGTTATCCCGCCCTTTGCCGACCAGCCCGCCATTGCCGCCTCTCCCACCCGGTTCCGGGGCGAATGTGTGGCGCTGGTGGCCTTCGAACCGGACGCCGAGCCTGACCTGTCCGCCTTCCCGATCAGTTGGACAGCGCTTCCGGCGCTGACTTCACCAGAGGAGGCCGAGACCGCAGCGCCGCTTCATCCGAACCGCCCCGGCAACCTTTTGATCGAGGGCCGGGTTCGCAAAGGCGACGCCGCCGCCGCGTTGGCCGCCAGTGCCCACGTTGTCGAAGGAATCATGTCGACGGGCTTCGTCGAACACGCCTATATCGAGCCAGAGGCCGGGGCGGCATGGATGGACGGCGAGACCCTGGTGATCCGCGCCTGCACGCAGGCCCCGGGCATGGACCGCGAGGATACGGCGGCGATCCTGGGCCTGCCGGTGGACCATGTCCGGATCATCCCGTCGGCGGTTGGCGGGGGGTTCGGCTCGAAGCTCGACATCTCGCTGCAACCCCTGATCGGGCTTGTCACGTTGAAGACCGGTCGGCCCTGCCGAATGGTTTACAGCCGCCAGGAAAGCATGACCTCGACCACCAAGCGCCACCCCGCCGAAATGCGGGGGCGGATCGGGTGCGACGCGGCGGGGCGCATCACGGGCGTCGAATTCGACGGCAGGTTCAACACCGGAGCCTATTCCAGCTGGGGTCCGACCGTCGCGAACCGGGTGCCGGTGCATGTCTCGGGGCCGTATCTTACGCCGAACATTGCTGCGAAAGCCCGCGCGATCCACACGCATGGGCCGGTATCGGGCGCGTTCCGGGGCTTTGGCGTGCCGCAAGGCGCGCTTTGGCAAGAGACGCTTTATGACCGGCTGGCCGAAAAAGCCGGGATCGACCGGCTGGAGTTCCGCATCCTGAACGCGCTGCGCGACGGCGATGCCACAGCGACGGGTCAGGTTCTGCGCGCGACCGGCATTCACGACTGCCTGACGGCACTTCGCCCGCATTGGACTCGCGCGCTGGCCGATGCCAAGGCTGGCTCGGGCCGGGGTATCGGTGTCGCCTCGTGCTGGTACGGCTGCGGGAACACCGCACTTCCGAACCCCTCGACCATTCGCATCGGCCTGTCACCGAACGGTCACGTGATCCTTCACCAAGGCGCAACCGATCTTGGCCAGGGCTCGAACACCGTCATTACCCAGATCGCGTCCGAGGCCCTAGGCCTGCCGCTGTCGACCTTCCGCCTGATCGGGCCCGATACGGGTCTGACACCGGATGCTGGCAAGACCTCGGCCAGCCGCCAGACATTCGTCTCGGGTCGCGCCGCCAAAGCTGCCGCAGAGAACCTGCGGGCCGAGGTGCTGCGCCGGGCCAATGCGGGCGACGGGGCGGTGCTGACCTTGGACGGGACCGCCTTGGTGATCAGCGACAGCGGTACGGTCACGCGTATTGACCTTGCCGGTTTGCCGCCCGATGCCCACGGCCATGCGCTTTCTGCCGAGGCAAGCTATGACCCGCCGACGACCGCCCTGGATGCTGACGGGCAGGGTTCTCCCTATGCCCTTTACGGCTATGGCGCGCAGCTGGTCGAGCTTAGCGTTGATCAGGCGCTGGGGACCGTAAAGCTTCTGAAGATCACCGCCGCGCATGACGTGGGCCGGGCGATCAACCCGATGCTGGCGCGGGGGCAGATCGAGGGTGGGATCGCGCAGGGAATCGGCCTGGCGCTGATGGAGGAATACCTGCCGGGCAGGACGGAAAACCTGCACGACTACCTGATCCCGACCTTCGGCGACGTGCCCCCGATCGAAAGCCTGCTGATCGAAGTCCCTGATCCTGAAGGCCCCTATGGCGCCAAGGGTCTGGGCGAACATGTCCTGATCCCGACGGCGCCGGCGATCCTGAACGCGATCCGCCATGCGACGGGGGCCGAGATCACACGTGTTCCAGCCCTGCCGCACCGGGTCCGTCTGGCGATGGAGGGCCATGATGACTGACGCGCCCGAGAAGATCCGCTGCGATGCTTGTCCGGTGATGTGCTACATCGCTCCGGGGCAAACCGGGGCCTGCGACCGCTATGCCAATGCAGGTGGTCGGATCGTGCGGACTGACCCGGTTGTGATGCTGTCCCACACGGTTGAACACGGTGGCAGAGTGGTGCCATTTGCCGCAAGAGACTGGGATGGCTCGCCCGTGCCGGCAGACGCATTCGTGACCGGGATCGGGTCGGGCACGACCTACCCGGATTACAAGCCCGCGCCCTTCATCGTGTCGTCGCAGGCTGCGGGGGCCGATATGGTCACCGTCGTGACCGAGGCGATCTTTTCCTATTGCGGGGTCAAGGTGAAGATCGACACCGACCGGTTCCTTGGGCCGGAAGGCGCGGTGATAAGGGTCGAGGGCGAGCCGGTTGGTCATGTAACGACGGCTGAATACGGGTCGCAGATGCTGTCGCTTGGCGGGGTGCATCATCTGACCGGGGGCGGGAAGGCCGAGGGGCGGGTGACCTGTGCGGCGATGCTCGCGCTGTGCAACGGCGAGCCGGTCGAGCTGTCAATCGAGGGCGGCCGTCGCGTCGTGGTGCAGGCCGGGCAGGCCCCGGTGGTGGACGGGGTGCGCGAGCGGCGGATGCGGGTTGGCTGCGGATCGGCAGCCATCGGGATGTTCGCGGCGCAATGGCAAGGGCTGGTCGACGAGGTGGTGGTGGTCGACGATCACATCACCGGGGTCGTCAGCGAGCATCAGGCTGGAAAGGTCGTCGGCTGGGAGCCGACCGGGATCAAGATCACGGGTCACCGATCAACGCCCGGGCGTTATTTCCGGGTCAGTGAGCCGGGGTCTGGCTGGGGCGGGACCAGGCTTGCCGACCCGCTGGATATCCTGGGCGACTGGAACCCGAAGAAGGGCGCGCGACCGGGGCTGACGCTGCTTATGGTCTCAACCACCGGCGAGGAGTATGCATATTACGTCCTTGATCAGGACCTTCGCCCGACCCGGAAAGACATCCCGCCGGACCTGAAGAAAAGCGTTGAACTCATTGAAGAGAATTGTGAGCCGTCACTGTGTACCGTTCTTTTCATGGGGGGCGCGGGGGGAAGCCTGCGCGCGGGGGTGACGAAGAACCCGGTAAGGCTGACCCGCTCGGTTCAAGGGGGGATCACCCGGCTGACAAGCGGAGGGGCGGAGTGTTACGTGTGGCCGGGCGGCGGGATAACCTTCATGGTTGATGTGACGCAACTGCCAAAAGGGGCCTTCGGCTACGTGCCAACCCCCGCCCTCGTCGCACCCCTGGAGTTCACCTTGCCGCGCGAAGCCTATCTTGCGATGGGCGGCCATGTCGCAAGCATCCGGACGCTTGAGACATCCCTGTCCGAAGGGGGCGAGTACCCGACCGAAGCAAGGATCGAACAATGGCCCGCGCGGTGAGCGACGCCTTTGAAATTGCGCAGCCGCGCAGACGCGCGCGGCTGCAAGAGCCTGTCTCGCCTCTGGCCGTTCCGGCCAACCGGCTCGGGGCGGCCTCCGGCGGGGATATTTCGCGAAGGGAAAGACCCTGGGGTTCGGCTTTGGCGGCCCTGTTGCCGGGCGAACGGCTGCATCTGCAACATGGGCCGATCGATATCGTGGCCAAGGCCTTCGGGCCGCCGGAAGCGGTGGCGGATGGCTATGGTCGCGCTGCGACGCGATTTGCGACCGTGCTGGCAGAGCTGGTGGCCGAACTTCCGGGGCTGCGGTCGGAACGTCACGCCTTCGCGGGGGCTGTTGCGCAGCGGATGGCGGCGGCAGTGGCGCCGTTTCGGCCCGCTTTCATTACCCCGATGGCCGCGGTTGCCGGGGCTGTGGCCGAAGAAGTCCTGGCCGCGCTCTCTGGCCCTGACATCTCGCGAGCCTACGCAAACAACGGCGGTGACATCGCCCTTTGGCTGGCGCCGCAGGAGAGCCTGACCTGCGCCCTTGCGGTCACAGGGGGGCTGGACCGGGTGACTGTGCACGAAGCGGATCTGGTGCGGGGGATCGCGACCTCGGGCTGGCGGGGGCGAAGCTTTTCGTTTGGCGTCGCCGATGCGGTCACGGCGCTGGCACGGACGGCGTCGATGGCGGATGCGGCGGCGACGATGATCGCGAATGCGGTGAACCTGGATCATCCCGGCATTGGGCGGCGTCCGGCGCAGCAGGTGCAATGCGACAGTGACCTTGGCGAGCGGCTGGTGACCGTTGCGGTCCCGCCCCTCGCGGCCTCGGAAAGGGCATTGGCGTTGGACGCGGGGCTTTCTGCGGCCGAGAGCTTCCGGGCGCGGGGGCTGATTGCTGGGGCGGCGCTTTTCCTTCAGGGTGACGCAAGGCTGACCGGCGTGCTTGGCTTGTCGGGACGGGAGGTGGCGTGTGGCTGACTTTGTGCTGCGGAAGATCGGGATCCAGTTGGAAGAGATCCTTCACGAAGGCGGCCCCCCGTCAGCGCAACCACCGGTGCGGGGCGTGATCTATGCCATTTGCCGGAACCCCTTTGCCGGGCGCTATGAGCCTGACCTGCAGCCCGCGATGGAGGCGCTGAAGCCTTTGGCTTTGCAGTTGACCGACCGGCTGGTGGCAACCCTTGGCGGGCGTGAGGGGATCGACGCCTATGGCAAGGGGGCTTTGGTCGGCGAGAGCGGCGAAAGCGAACATGGCGCGCTTTGGCATGTTGCGGGGGGCTACGGGATGCGGGACCGACTGGGAGAGGCCCGTGCCATCGTGCCCTCGGCGATGAAAGTCGGCGGCATGGGGGCGACGCTGGATGTGCCGCTGGGGCATCTGAAGGCGGCCTACGTCCGGTCGCGGTTCGACGTGATCACGGTGACTTGCGCTGACGGGCCGCGGGCGAACGAGGTGCTGTTCGCTTTGGCCATGGCACGGGGTGGGCGGGTGCATAGCCGGATGGGAGGGCTTGAGATGGATCAGGTCAAGGGGGAGGACGGGTTGCGGTGACCTTGGGGCGAGGCGCAAAATTCATTGAAGAATTTTGCCAAGAGTGTTCCAAAATTCTTGGTGGCGCGGGCTTGGCCGTTGCACTGCTGCCCGGCGTTGCCTTCGCCTGCGCGCTGCCACCATCCGTGATCCTGACCCTGCCCACCGGCCACTACATCACCGCCGCTGCCGTGACCGTCGGTCTGACGGCACTTCTGGGGGCCATCGCCCATCGCATGCCGGTCATGGAACCCCGGCTGGTCATGGAGCGGCGGGTTCTTCTGCCCGTCACGCTGACCTCGTACCTTGCATTCCTGAGCCTTCTTGGCCTGATCCTGATCGGCTTGATCGGCGAGCGTGATCCGATGCACAATCTGATGACCCTGGTCTTCTGGGTCGGGGTCTGGATCGTGATCCCGCTGGGCTCGATGCTGATGGGCAACCTCTGGCGGCCGATCAATCCCTGGACGGGGCCGGTCCGCATCGCCCGGACGCTGCTAGGCCGCACCGGACGCATCGGCCTTGGCCGCCTTGGCCATTGGCCCGCCGTCATCGGATATGCGGGATTCGTCTGGTTCCAGATGGTGTCGCTTTATCCCGATGATCCGGCAGTTCTGGCCCAGGCGGCGCTGACCTATTGGCTGGTGGTCTTCGTCCTCGCCGTGGCCGAAGGCGAGGAATGGCTCGAGCGGGGGGAATTTCTGACTGTCCTCTTCAGCCTGATCGCCAAGGTCGCCCCGTTCTGGCTGGACATCACCGGCCCCCGTGCGCGCCTGATGCGCGGCTGGCCCGGGACGCAGGTCTTGGCGATGGCACCCCTGTCACCTTCGGCGGTGGTGTTCGTCAGCCTGGCGCTGGCGGCGCTGACCTTTGACGGGCTGGCCGAGACCTTCTGGTGGCAGGCGCTGATCGGCGAGAACCCGTTGGAACCGACCGGTCGTAGCGCCGTGATGTGGCAGAACACGGTTGGCCTTGCCGCGGTCTGGGTGCTGACCCTGGGTCTTGTCCTTGCCGCCGTGGCCCTGGGTCGCCGCATCGGCGGGGGCTTTGCCACCGGACCGGTGATGCTGTCATTCCTCGCCATTGCAGCGGGGTACCACGCGGCGCATTACCTCGTGATGCTGCTGACGGCAGGGCAATACACACTGGCCGCGCTGAACGACCCGCTCTTTCAAGGCGAAAGCTGGCTGGGCCTGCCACCCTTCTATGTCTCGTTCGGCTTTCTCAGCGATCCCGGGGTGATGCCCTTCATCTATGGCGCCCAGTTCGCGGCAGTGCTTGGCGCGCATCTTCTGGCGGTGATCCTGGGGCTGAAGCTTGCCGGGCAAGGTGCGCGGCCGGTGGCGCATCTGCCAATGACGGTTCTGATGGTTGGTTACACGGTGCTGGGGCTTTGGCTGCTGTCGACCGCCAGAACCGGATGAGACCATTGGACCAGGCAGGAGGCCTCGCCTCCGGATGATGAAACCAGGGCCCCGGAAAAAGGCCGCAACAGTGGAGAGACGGACATGACGAACAGCGCACTTCTTACCCCCACCCGCCGCGGCGTTCTGCTGGCGGGGGGCGCGGGGTTTCTGACCATGGCAATGCCCGGTTACGTCGGCGCGCAAGCGGCACCGATCAAGATCGGCTTCCAGCTGCACCGCACCGGGATCGGCGCTTCCTATGGCCGCTGGTACGAACGCACCGCGCAGGCCGCGCTGAAGCTGATCAATGACGGCGGCGGGATCAACGGCCGTCCGGTCGAGATTCTGTTCGAGGATGATGCAACCGACCCCAAGCGCGGATCGGAAGTGGTGGACAAGCTGACCCAGTCGGATGGTTGCGACGTGGTGATGGGGACGCTTTTCAGCCATGTCGTCATCGGCTCGGCCCCCCGCGCGGGTGAGCTTAAAGTGCCTTACCTCGTCTGCTCCGAGGGCTACCATGTGGCCAGCGGCATGTTGAACCGCTGGACGCTGCAGCCCGGGATCACCGATGTCCGCAGCCAGATTTCCGCGATGGCCCCATGGGTTGGCACGAACCTCGGCAAGAAAGTCACGATGATCTTCCCGGACTTCGCCTTTGGCCACGACCACCGCGATTTCTTTACCGCCGCGATGGCGGCCCAAGGCGGCGAGGTGATCGCCCAGATCGCCATTCCGCCCACGGAAACCAGCTTTACCCGCTATTTCCCGCAGATCCCGGCGGAAACCGAGGTGCTTTACCACGTCATGGTCGGCCCGGCCGTCCTGACCTTCGTCAAGGAGTTGGGCGAATTCTACGGCTCGGGTGCAAAGCCGCAGATCTTCGGCTTCATCGATAGCCTCGAGGCCGTGGATACCGCGACCCCGGGCCTCGAATTCCTGGATGGCACGCATTTCTGGGAAGGCCACAATCGGGTGAAACCGGCCGATGCGGGCGAGCATGAAGCCGCCTACCGCGCCGCCGTGGGGGTGGACGACAATGGCGCAAGCGTCAGCGATGCAGCGGATGTGGCGACCTACAGCCACATGTTCTCGACCTGGGAAACGCTTTTTGCGATCAAGGCAGGGATGGAGGCTTCCGGTTATGCAGGTGCGGCGGACCGGCAGAAGTTTGTCGAGGCGATGGAAGCGATGACCGATCTGCCCTACGGGATCGAACGTCCACAGGGGGCGAAGATGTTCAACGGCAAGACCCACCAGGTCTTTGGCACTCAGAACATCAGCCAGGTCCAGGGCGGCAAACTGGTGCGCGTCCATCAGACCAGCATGGCCGATGGCGCCTATGAGGATGCGGTCGATTACACGACGATGACGTTCTAGGCCACGCATGCGGCTGACAGCATCAGGCGCTACCCTCCCCCCTTTGTGGGGGTGGGTCACGCAGGGCGGACTGCCCTACGGCATGCCACCGGCCCCGCCACCCCCTCCCCGCGGGGGGGAAGGGGAGGGTCTCGACCTTGCAGCCGGGGTTCCTGCCAAGCGCTGCAAGCGGGGGTTCTGATGGACTTCGGACCCTTCCTGCTTCTTGCCCTGATGGAGGGGCTTGTCACCGCCGCCATCCTCGCGCTTGCGGCGGCGGGCTTAAGCTTGGTGTTCGGGGTCATGCGGGTCGTCAACGTCGCGCATGGCGAGTTCTACATGCTTGGCGCGGTCCTCGCTTGGGCCGTGGCCTCGGTCATCCCCGGCCCCCCAGCCCTGGCGTTCATCGCAGCGCTGATCCTGGCCCCCCTCCTTGTCGCGGCTCTTGCCGCCGCGGCTGACGGGTTGATCCTGAAGCGGCTGAACTATGACCCCGAGGCGACCATCGTCGCAACCATCGGCCTGCTCTACATGATCCAGCAGGCCACGCTTTCACTCTATGGCCCCAACGCCAACCCGGTCCAAGCCCCGTTTGAGTGGCGCATCCAGTTGCCGTGGTTCGGCTATTCCGGCTACAAGCTTTTCGTCGTCCTCGCCGCCGGACTGGTGCTCCTCGCGCTTTGGGCCTTCATGACCCGCACCAAGGCGGGCCTGATCATGCGAGCGACGCAAGTGGACCGCACCACCGCCGCCGCGTTCGGGATAAATGTCGACCGGGTCTACATGGGCACCTTCGCGCTTGGAGCCGGTCTGGCGGCTTTCGCTGGGGTTCTGATCGTGCCAGTCCAGCAGGCGCATTACCTGATGGGGGGCGACCCTCTCCTCCTGTCCTTCATCGTGGTGATCATCGGCGGTCTCGGGTCCTTGCGGGGGACCCTGATCGCGGCGCTGGTCATCGGGCTTTCCGATGGTGTGATCAGCATGTTCTTCACCCCGACCCTCGCCAAGATCCTTGCCACGCTTCTTGTCGCCATGGTCCTGGTGTTCCGCCCGCAGGGCCTGTTCGGGGCCAAGGCATGACGGCGGGGGGATTGAAGCCCTGGCTCCTCCACCTCGCGCTTCTCGCTGTGCTTGCGACGGCCCCGCTTTGGCTTTCGCCCTATCTCGCCACCAACCTTGCGCGGATCATGGTGCTGGCCGTCTTCGCCATGGGCTACAATCTGGCCTTCGGCTATACCGGTCTGCTTAGCCTCGGCCACGCCCTTCTGTTCGCCGCGGGAATGTATGCGGCCAGCCTTCCGGCCCAGCTTTGGGGCTGGACCGCCGGACCGGCACTGATCGCGGGCATCGCGGGGGGCGGGCTGATGGCCGCCGCCGTCGGTCTCCTCGCGCTTCGCACGGCTGGGGTCAGTTTCATGATCGTGACCCTGATGTTCGCGCAGGCGGGCTATCTGACCGTGCTTTACTTCGGCCCGATCACTGGCGGGGACGAGGGCTTTACCCTTCCCGCAGTCAGCCGCGCAGTCCTGGGTTTCGACCTTTCCACCGATGCCCCCCGCTTCATCGCCGCGCTGACGCTTTTCGCCACCGGGCTCCTCATCAGCCTCGTCCTCGTCCGCTCGCCCTTCGGCCGCAGCATGGTCGCGATGCGCGAGAATGAGGAACGCTCGCGCATGCTTGGCCTGAACCCGTTCACCGTGAAACTAACAGCCCTGACCATTTCCGGCCTCTATTCCGGTGCCGCCGGTGCTGCGTATGCACTGCTCTTCGGCTATGCCGGGGCCAGTTTCGCCACCATCCAGTACTCGATCCTGCCGATGCTCTACGTCCTTCTCGGCGGGGCAGGCACCACCCTTGGTCCCTTCCTTGGTGCGCTTCTCATGTTCGTGCTGATCGAGACCGCATCCGGCCTTACCTCGGCCTATCTCTTCCTTGTCGGCGCGGCCCTTGTCGCCCTTACCCTTTTCGCGCCGAAGGGCATTCTTGGCACCATCCGGGAAAGGTGGGTCAAATGGCTCCCCTGATCGAAACCCGCGATCTTTCGCTGCACTTCGGTGGGCTGAAAGCGGTCGACGGGGTGAATTTCGCGCTTCATCCCGGTGAGATTCATGCCCTGATCGGCCCGAACGGGGCAGGCAAGACCACCTTCGTCAGTCTCCTTTCAGGTCGTCGCCTGCCGCAGTCCGGCTCGATTCATCTGGCGGGTGAGGATATTACCCGCCTTCCCGCCCACACCCGGGTCAGGAAGGGCATCGCCTACACGTTTCAGATCACCAGCATTTTCCCTCGCCTCTCGGTCTTCGACAATGTAGCACTCGCCGTTCAGTCGCAGGGCGCCCGGGATCTTTCGGCAAAGACGCGCGCCGCGCTGGCCCGTGTGGGGCTTTCGGGGCTAGAGGACCAGGAAGCCCAAACCCTCTCTTATGGGCACCAACGGCTCCTTGAACTTGCCATGGGACTGGCGCTGGAGCCGCGCCTTCTGATCCTGGACGAGCCGACCCAGGGCCTTGCCGCAAGCGAGATCGAAAGCTTCAAGTCCTTGGTGGAAAGCCTGGTCCCCAAGACCGCCGTTCTTCTCATCGAGCACAACATGGAGGTGGTGATGGACATCGCCACCCGTATCACGGTGCTGAACTTCGGCCAGGTCCTTGCGACCGGGACGCCGGACGACATCCGTGCCAACCCGTTGGTGCAGGAGGCCTATCTTGGCGCTTGAGGTCCTGGGCATCACCGCCGGGTACGGCCCCGTCACCGTCCTGCGCGGTGTCGATTTCCGGGCCGAACCCGGTCAGATCGCCTGCCTGATGGGCCGAAACGGGGTCGGGAAATCGACCTTTCTCAAATGCCTCATGGGCATTGTCCCCGCAACGTCCGGCACGATCCTGCTGAACGGCCTTGCCTTGCAAGACCTGCCCGCGCATGAGGTTCCGAAACGCGGCCTCGCTTACGTCCCCCAGGGCCGCAGACTCTTCGGCCCGCTGACGGTGGCTGAGAACCTGGCCATCGGTGGTCTTGTGCAGGGCAATGACGAGAACACGTTGCACCAGGTCCTTACCCTCTTCCCCCGCCTGCGCGAGCGCCTGACCCAGACCGCCCAGACCCTTTCGGGTGGCGAGCAGCAGATGCTTGCCATCGCCCGCGCCCTTTGCCTTGCCCCGCGTGTTCTTCTGCTGGATGAGCCGACCGAAGGTCTTCAACCCTCGATGATCGCGCTGATCCAGGAGTCGATCCTGACCCTGAAGGCGCAGGGCGTGGCGGTGGTTCTGGTCGAACAGCGGGTCGACGCCGTCCTGAAGCTTGCCGACCGGGTGGCTTTCATGCGAGGCGGAAGGGTCGAGGAGACAAGGGATGTCAAAGGCGTGGCTGCAGACGACCCGGTCTTTCGCACCTACGTGGGGGTCTGAATGACCAGTCCAGTATCAGGTGGGCTTGTCGCAGGCGTGGACGTGGGTGGAACCTTTACCGATCTGGTGATCTTCGATCCTGCCAGCGGGTCGGTTCAACTGGCCAAGGTGCCGACGACGCTGCCGAACCAGTCGGGCGGGGTGCTTGCCGCATTCGAGGCGGCAGGAGCGGACCTTGCCGAGATCGACCTTATCGTCCACGGCACGACGACGACGACCAATGCCGTCCTTGAACGCCAGCTCGCGAAGACCGGCCTCATCACCACGATGGGCTTCCGCGATGTGCTGGAGCTTGGCCGCCGCACCCGCCCCCAAGCTTACGGTATGCATGGCCGTTTCACCCCGGTGATCCCCCGCGACTTGCGGCTTGAAATCCCCGAACGGATGGATGCCAGGGGCCGGGTGATCACGCCCTTGGACGAAGTGGCCCTTGGCGCAGCGGTGGTTCGTTTGCGGGATGGGGGCTGCGAAAGTCTGGTGATTCATTTCCTGCATGCCTATGCGAACCCGGCACATGAACTTCGGGCGGGGGAGATCGCGGCAAGCCTTTGGCCCAATGATTACATCACCTTGGGTCATGCCCTCCTGTCGGAAAGCCGTGAATATGAACGCGGGGTGACAGCGGCGGTGAATGCCTCGGTCCAGCCCTTGCTTGAACGCTATGTGGCACGACTTGCCGACCAGCTGGCCGCTAAGGGTTATGCGCGCGACCTCCTCGTGATGAACGGCAACGGCGGGATGGTGGCGGCAAAGGACGTGGCGCGCGAAGCGGTGAAGACGGTGATGTCCGGTCCGGCGTCTGGCGTCATGGCGGCAGTGGCGACGGGGCGGCGGGCCGGGATGGCGAACTTGCTCACCTATGACATGGGTGGCACCTCGACCGATGTCGCGATGATCAAGGGCGGGGTCGCCCCCGTCTCGAACGAGATTGAGGTCGAATATGCGATGCCGATCCACGTGCCCATGGTGGACGTCCGGACTGTTGGCGCGGGTGGGGGCTCCATAGCCCGGATCGACGCCGGGGGGATGCTGCGGGTGGGGCCGGAAAGCGCAGGGTCCACACCGGGTCCGGTGTGCTATGGGCGGGGCGGCACGCGGGTTACGATATCGGACGCGAATCTGATCCTGGGCCGCCTTCCCTCCAGCCGCTTCGGCCAGGCGGCCGAGGCCGCCCATCAGGTGATGGCTGATCAGATTGCTGCACCTTTGGGCCTTTCGGTCGAAGCCGCAGCCGAAGCCGTTATCCGCATCGCCAACACCCATATGGCCGGGGCGATCCGGATGGTGTCGATCTCGCTTGGGGCCGATCCCCGAGATTTTGCGCTTTTCGCGTTCGGCGGCGCGGGGCCGTTGCACGCCGTAGCCTTGGCCAAAGAGCTGAGCGTTCCGAAGGTCTTGATCCCCGCGCGCCCTGGGATCACCAACGCGCTTGGCTGTGTGGTAGCCGACCTTCGGCATGACTTCGTCCGCACCCTCAACCGCCCGCTTGATACGGTCGACATCGGCGAGGTGCATCGGATTCTCGCCGCCCAAAAGGTCGAGGGCCTTCGCCTGATCGGGGCCGAGAAGATCACGTTGACCTCGACCCGGGCCGAGTTTTCGGCGGATATGCAGTTCGTCGGCCAGACGCATCTGCTGCGGGTTCCGCTGCCTTCGGCGACGCCCAGCCGCGAAGAGTTGCAGCGACGCTTTGAAGCGGCATACCACGCCCGCTTCCGGGTTGACCTGCCGACTATCCGGGCCAACCTTGTTAATCTCAACTGTTCGGTCATCGGCGAGCGTCCGGCGCTGGATCTTTCAAGGCTGATCGACCCCTCGGGTCGAAGGTCAAATGCCGCAGCCGCCTCGACCCGCAAGGTCTGGTTTGATGGTTGGCTGGAAACCCCAGTCTACTGGCGCGACCATCTGCCTTTGAGTCTGTCTCTCCAAGGCCCGGCGATCATTGAGCAAATGGACACGACCATCGTGATTGATCCCGGCGCCCGCGTCTCATCGGACGCTGATGGCAACCTGATCGTGGAGGTCACCGCATGATCGACCCCGTCACCCTTGCCGTCATTCAGGCGGGCCTGCAGCAGGTCTGCGACGAGATGGACCTCACCTTCTCGCGCGCGGCTTTTTCGCCGGTGATCGCCGAGGCTGATGACCGGTCGGATGGGATCTACTCCGCAATCGATGGCAGCCTGATCGCCCAGGGGGCCAAGGGGCTGCCGGTTTTCGTCGGTGTCATGCAGTTTTCGACCCGGACGATCGTTGAGCGTATTCGGGCCGGACTCACGGCGGCGCCCGAGCCTGGGGACATCTACATCGTCAACGACCCCTATCTGGGGGGCACGCATCTGATGGATGTCCGATTTGCCATGCCGGTCTGGCGGGGCGGCGCGATTTACTGCTGGCTCTCGAACACCGGGCATTGGCCGGATACCGGGGGGGCGGTACCGGGAGGGTTCTCGGCCTCGGCGATCAGCGCCGAGCAGGAAGGTCTGCGCATTCCGCCGGTGAAGTTGTTCAAGAAAGGCGTGCTGGACCAGGAGATCTACCAGATCATCTGCTCTAACATTCGCGTTTCAGAACAACGGATTGGCGACGTGAAAGCTCAGGCTTCGGCGCTGTTGGTGGGGGCCGAAAGGCTGGGTGGTTTGCTGGATCGGTATGGCGATGCGACCGTGACCGACGCGATTGCCAAGATGCGGCGGCTGGCGGCGCGGCAGATGCGGGCGATGATCGGGCTGATCCCGGATGGGATGTATCGGTCTACGGCCATTGTCGACAGCGACGGGGTGGTGAATGAACCGCTGACGATTGTGCTGACCGTAAACAAGGTCGAGGGGGCGTTGACCTTCGATTTTGCTGGTTCGTCACCGCCGTGCATTGGGCCGATGAACTCGGTTCGGGCAACGACGCTTTCGGCGGTATACCTTGCGATTCGCCATATTTTCCCCGATGTGCCGATCAGCGCGGGGGCTTTCGAGCCGCTGTCTGTGATCGGGATCGAGGGGACGTTCCTTGACGCCCAATACCCCAGGCCGGTGTCGGGCTGCGCGGCCGAAGTCAGCCAGCGCATTGCCGAAGCGGTCTTTGCGGCGCTGGTTCAGGCGTTGCCGGATCGGGTTACGGCCGCGCCAGCAGGGACCTCGGGCAACTTCGGCCTTGGTGGCCACGATCCTGAAAAAGGGCGGGATTACGTAATGTACCAGATCTCGGGCGGGGGTTACGGCGGCTTCGCCGGGGGGGACGGAATTACGAACGGCTGTTCGACAATAGGCATCTCGAAGGCACCCCCGGTCGAAATCATGGAACAGACCTATCCGGTCCTTTACCGCCGCTACGCGCTGCACGAGGGTTCGGGCGGGGCGGGCGAGCACAGGGGGGGATTTGGCCTTGACTACGAGATCGAGCTTCTGCGCGGCGAGGCGCGGGCCAGCTTCGTGATGGATCACGGCCGCGTCGGGCCGCAGGGGGCTTTGGGCGGCAAGGATGGGGCGGTGAACCGGGTGGAAGTGATCCGCGACGGAGTGACGATGGTGCCGGAACACCTGTCGAAGGCACAAGATATAGCGTTGAAGCCGGGGGACCGGGTGCGGGTTCGAACCCCGGGCGGAGGGGGATATGGTGCCCCTGAGAAGCGTGATCGGGCACTCGTTGCCGAAGACGTGCGGCTGGGCAGATATAGCGCGGAAGAGGCCAAAGAGCTTTGGCCCGGATCCGCGCGCCCGGTCCGCTAACGCCAAGCGGCGACAGGACGGTTACCGCAACCTTAAATGTCTGGCATCCGTCTTGCCCTTGATGCCGACCGGTCATTGCACGGCTGTGCCGGGTCCGGAAGAGGCTGTCGCCAATCCCGCACCCTCTCCCTCCCCCCACGTGGGAGGGGAGGAAAGCGCCTTGCGACTGTGCTTGGGAAAAAGCTACTCGGCGGCGTGTGGTTTCGCAGTGCGACGCCCCAGCGCCTCCTCCAGGATCGAGATCCGGCCCTGCAGCAGCGCCACATCGACCTGGCTTCGTGCGACCGAATTCGCCACGACCAGCGGATCGGGAAGCTCGGGTTCGGCTTCTTTCTTGCCGATCAACCGGCTGAAGACCCAGTTCAGCAAGCGCGAGACATCGTCCATCACCAGATACATCGACGGCACGACGACAAGGCTGAGGACGGTCGAGACGATGATCCCGCCGATCACGGCGATGGCCATGGGCGCGCGGAAGGCTCCGCCTTCGCCAACGCCAAGCGCTGACGGCAGCATCCCGGCCGACATGGCGATCGACGTCATCACGATGGGTTGGGCCCGCTTGTGCCCGGCCTCGATCACAGCCGCGATCCGCTTCATTCCTCGTGCCTGCATCTCGATGGCGAAGTCGATCAGCAGGATCGCGTTCTTTGCCACGATCCCCATCAGCATCAGGATACCGATCAGCACAGGCATGGAGAGCGGGTTCTGAGTCAGGATCAGGGCCGCGGCCACGCCTCCGACCGAAAGCAGCAGCGAGAAGATGATCGTGATCGGCTGCAGGACCGAACGGAAGAGCAGGATCAGGACGAACATCATCAGAAGGACGCCCATCACCATCGCGCCGACGAAGCTGCCAAGCAGTTCGGCCTGAATCTCGGCGTCGCCAGAAGGCGTGATCTTGACCGACGCAGGCAGGTTCAGCGTCGGCAGGATCTCGTTGAAGCGGGCCGTTGCCTGATCCAGCACGAAGCCCGGCGCGATATCGGCCCCAAGTGTTGCCACCCGCTGCCGGTTAAGGCGCTTGACCACCGACGCGCCCTCGGCAACTTCGACGGTCGCCACCGCCGACAGAGGCACCGAGCCGACGGTCGTCATCACTTTCAGCGCAGAAATGCGGGCAAGGTTGTCGCGTGAGGCTTCCTCAAGCTGGACCCGGATCGGCACCAGACGGTTATCGATGGACAGCTTGCCAAGCGCCGCCGACACGTCGCCGATGGTTGCGACCCTTACCACCGAAGCGATCTGCTGCACGGTGACACCCAGCCGCGCCGCCTCTTCGGCTTTGGGCGTGATCTGGATTTCCGGGCGCGGCAGGGCGGCCTCGGTCGACGGGTTAAGGAACATCGGCTCTTTGCGCAGGGCATCTTCGATCTTGCTGATCGCGAGATTGAGGTCGGCCTCATCGGTAGAAAGGATGTCATAACTGAAGGGTCGCGAGCCGCCGCCCGGTCCACCGATTTTGAAGGCGCGCACGTCGGGCACGGCCTTCAGGGCTTCGAAGACCTCGGTTTCGATGTCGACTTGCGGGCGCAGGCGCCCCTCGGAGGGGATCTCGGGGACAAAGCCGCCGACCAGGGGCAGCGCCCGGCCGAGGTCGATCAGCTTGCGCTCCAGCCCGTTGTCCAGCCGGTCGAGGATGATCGTGAAGGTGGCGCGACGGATGTCCCGGTCGCCAAGCGGGGTCGAGCCGCCGATGACCAGCACGGATTTCACCCCGTCGATGTCCTTGACCACGTCGCGCATCGCGTCGGTCGTGGCGGCAGTGTCGTCAAGCGTCGAACCCGGCGGCAGTTCGACCGAGGCGATGATGCGGCTCTCGTCTTCGGGCGGGAACAGGCTGCCGGGAACCTGCAACATCGCCTGGACCGAGAAGTAGACGACGATCACGGCCAAGACGACCGTGATGTAATAGGTCGGCACCGCCAGCCAGCGACTGCGGCCAAATTGGCGTACCTTAGTCGTTGCTCGGACCAGCCACATGTAGCCCCGCATGAATATGCCATCTGCATGGCCATCTTCGTGGCCGGCGGCATCTTTCGCGCGCATCAGATATGCGGCCATCATCGGCGTGATGAGGCGCGCCACCAGCAGCGAGAACAGGACGGCTACGGCGACAGTCAACCCGAACTGCATGAAGTATTGCCCCGGGATGCCGGGCATGAAGCTGACCGGCACGAAGACCGCCACGATGGTGAAGGTCGTAGCGATCACCGCAAGACCGATCTCATCGGCGGCCTCGATTGCGGCGCGATAGGGGGTCTTGCCCATTCGGATGTGGCGCTGGATGTTCTCGATTTCCACAATCGCATCGTCGACCAGGATGCCGGTTGCAAGGGTGAGGGCCAAGAAGCTGACGAGGTTCAGCGAAAAGCCCAGCATCTCCATCACCCAGAAGGTCGGAACCGCAGAAAGCGGCAGGGCCACGGCGGTGATCAGTGTTGCGCGCCAATTTCGAAGGAACGCAAAGACCACCAGAACGGCGAGCAGCGCGCCTTCCAGCAGCGTGTGGATCGCGGCTTCATAGTTGCCATAAGTGTAGAAGACGGAATCGTCGACCATGGTGATCGCGACATTCGGGTTCTGCTCGCGCAGCTCCTCGACCACCTTGTTGGTCACTTCCGCGACGCTGACCTCGGAAGCGCCTTTCGAGCGGAACACCAGGAAGCTGACGCCCGGTTCGCCGTCGATGCGGGTAAAGCTCTTCAGCTCTTCGTAGGTATCGACAACCTGACCAAGGTCCGCCAGCTTGACGAAACGGCCCGAGGGCAGCGCGATGGTCGTTTCGGCCAGAGTCGCGACCGTGCCGCTGTCGCCTAGGGTACGGATCACCTGCTCGCCCGACCCAAGGCTGATCTTGCCCGAGCCAAGGTTGGTGTTGGTGGCGGCGATCTGGGCGCTGACGGCCTGGGCGGTGACGCCGTAGCTGTCCAGCTTGACCGGATCAAGCTCGACGCGGATTTCGCGGTCGGCTCCGCCGATCCGCGTGACGCGACCGATGCCGGGCTTGCCTTGCAATGCGCGGGTGACGGTGTCATCGACGAACCAGCTGATCTCCTCCATCGTCAGGTCCGGAGCGGTGACAGAGAAGGTCATGATCGCCTGGCCTTCGACGTCGATCCGGGTGACGATGGGGGCTTCGATCCCGCCGGGAAGATCGCCGCGGATCTGGTCGACGGCATCTTTGACGTCCTGCACGGCCTTGTCGGTCGGCACTTCCATGCGGAATTCAACGGCCGTGGTTGAAAGGCCATCGGTCACCGTCGAGTTCACCCGCTTGACGCCGGTGATCCCGGCCACGGCATCCTCGATTTCCTTGGTGACCTGGGTCTCCATCTCGGCCGGGGCGGCACCCGATTGGGTGACGCTGACCGCGACGAGGGGCACGTCGATGTTCGGGAATTTGGTGATCGGCAGGCTGTTGAAGCTTTGCCAACCAAGCACCATGAACAGGAAGAACGCCAGAAGCGGTGCTACGGGATTGCGGATCGACCAGGCTGAGAAGTTCATCGCCGTACCCTCAGTTCGTTTTTTCGGTGGCGAGGATCGGGTTGACCTTGTCGCCCTCGCGCACGAAAGCCCCGGCCTTGGCGACCACCAGATCGCCGGACGCCAGGCCATTGGTGATCTCGACCATGCCACCGTCACGGATACCGAGAGTGACCAGAACCCGCTCGGCGACACCGTCCTTGACGCGCATGACCGTGTTGCCTTCGGGCGAGGAGCCGATGGCGGTGACCGGGACGGCAAGGCCTTCGCGTTCGACGACCATGATTTCAGCTTCGACAAACATGCCCGAGCGCAAGGAGCCGTTGGCATCGACACTGATCCGCGCCCGGCCAAGCCGGGTGGTCGGGTCGATGGTCGGTTCGACCAGGCGGAGCGTCCCGTCAAGTTTTTCGGCAAGGCCGACCGTCCGTAGCTTGGCCTTCTGGCCCGGGGCCAGGCGGAGAAGATCGGATTCTGCAACGTCGGCGCGCAGTTCCAGCGCGGCGTCGCGGGTGATGACAAACATCGGCTGACCGGCACCCGTGGCAATAGCGCCGATCTTCGCGTCGCGCGCCACGACTTCGCCTGCAACCGGGGCCCTGACCTCGGTCCGGGTCAGTTGCAGTTCTACATTCTCCAGCCGCGCCTCGGCCAGGGCAAGCTGCGCCCGCGCCGATTCCAGCGCCTGGGTCGCGACCATGGCGCGGGCATTGGCCGAAACCGAATTCGCGTTGGCCGTATCCCAGGCCGCTTGCGAGGCGGTCCCGGTCTCTTTCAGCTTTGTCGTCCGGTCGATCGCGCGCTGGGCTTCTGCCCGTGTCGATTCCGCTTCGATCCGGCCTGCTTCGGCCTGGGCGATGGCGGATTGTGCCGAGGCGAGCGAGGCCTGGGCCTCGGTCCTTTGCAGTTCAAGCGTCGTTTTCGACAGAACCGCAAGCACCTGACCTTCGGTGACCAAGTCACCCACATCGACCAGAAGCTTCTCAAGGGGCTGGCCCTCAATCAGCGGTGCGACCTGCACTTCTTCGACCGCTGCGATCAGGCCCGAAGCAATGATCCGGTCGGCAAGCCTGTGCGCGGTCACTTCGGTCACCGTGATCGCGGGCACGCTTGGGGCGGGGGCCTCGGTCACCGTTTCGGCGGCCGCGGCCTCTTCGGCATGAACGGGCAAGGCGGTCAGGCCAAGGCCAAAGCTGACGGCAAGGATCAGGACTGGGGTCGGGCGCATGATGGTTTTAGCCTTCTGCAACATCGTTGGAAATCTCGGTCAGGATGCGGTCGACGACCCGCTCGACCTGTGCGGTCAGCGCCGGACTGGCCGGGCCGAACTGCGCGGAGCGGGTGGAAACACCTTTCACCAGCATGATCAGCATCTGGCACTGACCTTCGTAGCGCATCCTGGCATCATCAAAGCGTCGCCGGGTCACATTCGCAAAGACGGCGGTCAGGAACGACGTGATCGTGTCCTCCATCTGGCGGGCGACCACACCGATCTCGGGTTTGCGGATCGAGGCAGCGGTGACTTCGGCCCAAAGCTGGCCATCCTTCAGCGACTCCTCGCTGAAATGCGCCAGGATCTTTTCGCGAAGGCTGTCGAGCGGCGTGTCCGACTGCTGGACATCGGCAAAATCCCTCTGGATCTCGGACATATCCATCCCGCACATCGCCTGGACGATCGCCGCTTTCGACGGGAAGTAACGGTAGAAGTTCCCCACACTCATCCCGGCGGCGCGGGCGAGGTCTTGCATCGACGCGCCGTCAAAGCCCTTCTCGACAAAGACATCGCGAAGCGACGCCAGAATTTCGAGGCTGCGCTCTTCGGCTGCAGGGGTAGGGAAGGGGGCACCTGGCATATCGACTCGATGTGGGAATGAACGTTCATTCACTGGGATAGTCACTCTTGCCCGAACGTCAAGCGGATTGTTCATGCAAAGGGGCAGGCGCTTGGCTTTTTCGTAGAATTAGCTCAAAGGAGCGGCAGACAAGGGGTAGCGGGAATGGCTTCTGGCGTTCGCTTCACGATTTCCGCGACCGATGGCGTCGCGCGGACCGGGGTGATCGAAACCCCGCGCGGTGCGATTCGCACCCCGGCTTTCATGCCGGTGGGGACTGCCGCGACGGTCAAGGCGATGCTGCCCGAAAGCGTGCGTGAAACCGGGGCCGACATCCTTTTGGGCAACACCTATCACTTGATGCTGCGGCCGGGGGCCGAGCGCGTCGCGGCGTTGGGGGGGCTTCATCGGTTCATGAACTGGCCCCGGCCGATCCTGACCGACAGCGGCGGGTTTCAGGTCATGTCGCTTGGCCCGTTGCGCAAGCTGACCGAAGAGGGGGTGCGCTTCGCCTCGCACCTGGATGGCTCAAAGCACATGCTGACGCCCGAGCGCAGCATGGAGATCCAGCGTCTGCTGGGCTCGGACATCGTGATGGCCTTTGACGAATGTCCCGCCCTGCCTGCGACCGAGGCCGAGGTGGCCAAGTCGATGCGCCTCTCGATGCGCTGGGCGCAACGGTCGCGTGATGCCTTTGGCGACCGGCCCGGCCACGCGCTTTTCGGGATCATGCAGGGTGGCGTGACACGGGATCTGCGCGAGGAAAGTGCCGCAAAGCTAAGGGAAATCGGCTTTGACGGCTATGCCGTCGGCGGCCTTGCGGTAGGCGAAGGGCAAGAGGCGATGTTCTCGGTTCTCGACTACGCGCCCGGGTTCCTGCCGGACGACAAGCCGCGCTATCTGATGGGGGTGGGCAAGCCCGACGACATCGTCGGCGCGGTCCAGCGGGGCGTCGACATGATGGACTGCGTCCTGCCATCCCGGTCCGGGCGGACCGGGCAGGCCTGGACCCCGCGGGGCCAGGTGAACCTGCGCAACGCCCGCCACAAGGACGACCCCCGTCCCTTGGACGAAAGCTGCGACTGCCCCGCCTGCCGCAGCTATTCCCGCGCCTATCTGCACCACGTGGTGAAATCGGACGAAATCATCGGATCCATGCTCCTGACCTGGCACAACCTGCACTACTACCAAGTATTGATGCAGGGCCTGAGGGAGGCGATTGCCGCAGGGCGGTTGGCGGCGTTTGTGGCCGGCTTCCAGACCGTTCGCGCTGCGGGCGATATCGAACCAATTTAGGTTCAGCCAAAATCTGACACCTGAATGCGGAAGGCTTGGTTGTTTGACGACGCCTTTCGCACGCCCCGAAGCCATTAAGGGACAATAACTTAGTGTTCACGCCGGGTTAATTTACGGTCTGTTAAGGATTTGGCGCTTGGCGACCTGATCGATTTCTCGGCGAGCACAACCGGGTCTGCATGGTGCTGCCCTGCGACGAAATTGAAGTGGGAAAAATGGCAAGCATCTCTTTCTGGGTTCGCGGGGATTCCACAACTGCCAACAACAACGAACTCAACCCGATCGGGACCACCGGCGGGAATGGGGTCCCGGCGTTCCAGTTGTCTTTCGTCGACGATGACCCTGACATTCCGGGCATCGACACCTCTGGTGATCTTAGTCTGGACGGCTTCAACGGCTTGACCGATCCGGACACCATGGTCCTGATCAATGGCGTTCGCTACCCGTTTAGCTTCACCGTGCAAGGGACCCTGCCGACAAGCGGGCAGGGCATCCAGCAAGTACCGTTGGAACACCGCGGCGATACGATCGGGGTGATCAGGGTCGTCATCAACGGCACTCCGGTCGAATACTTCTTCGTCCTGGACGGGTCTGGCACCGAAGCGAGCATGAATGCCTTCGGCCAGGGTGCGATTGGCCTGACGAATATCGATTTCACTCCGTGCTTTTGTACCGGCACGATGATCGCAACGCCATCCGGACCTCGCGCCGTGGAACGGCTGCTCGCGGGGGACATGGTCCTTAACGACCAGGGTGAAGCGCATCAGATCCTCTGGATCGGTTGCAGCCGTGTCAGCCTTGCCAGCCTTCGTCACAACCCCAGCCTGAAGCCGGTCCGCCTTCCGGCGAATGCCTTCGGACCCTCTATGCCCGACGCCGACCTCTTCGTCTCGCCCCAGCACCGCATCGTTCTGGAAGGCCACATGGCCGAGCTTTTGTTCGGCGAGGCGCAGGTTCTGGCGGCCGCCAAACATCTGATCGGCACGTTCGCCTACAACGTTGAGCCGGATGCGGATGTCGACTACTTCCATATCCTCACCGAAGGCCACGAGATCCTGGTCTCTAACGGCCTGCCGACGGAAAGCTTTCAGCCCGCTCGCCGCATGATCGACGTCATGGCCGCAGATACCCGAGCAATTCTGGAGCAGACGCTGTCGGTCTTGGGTCGTGACGACATGCTGTCGCGCCAGGACGCCCTCCTCAGCCTCAAGCGTCACGAAGCACAGCTCCTTGCCGAACTCATGCAGCGGCCGCGGGTGGCACGTCGCGGCCGGGCTTCGATCACAGCCGCGACTTTGCACTGACGGCTGCTGCCGGCGCAGTCTGCTGTCTTTCCCCTGCGTCTCCGATCTCCGCGGGCTTTCCGGTCTTGCAGCGACCGCCCCGAGCGCGCAAGATGCCGGGCGATGGTGCTGGGACCAGAGGTGGTTGACACCTCCGCCTCGCAACACCAGATATCACAGTCTGAGGGGAGGGCCCTTGCGCTGCCGATGATCGGGGCCGGACCTTCCGCCGTACCATAGGAAGCGTTATGAGCAACGAGCTTTCCCACAGTTTTCCTGTCCTCCCGCTGCGCGACATCGTGGTGTTTCCCCACATGATCGTGCCCCTGTTCGTTGGCCGCGAAAAATCGGTCCGCGCGCTGGAATCGGTGATGCAGGACGACAAGCAGATCCTTTTGTCCTCGCAGATGGATCCGACCGCCGATGATCCGGCGACCGACGGCATTTTCCGCATCGGCGTGCTGGCCAATGTGCTGCAGCTTTTGAAGCTGCCCGACGGCACCGTGAAGGTTCTGGTCGAAGGCAAGTCGCGGGTAAAAATCACCGGGTTCATCGAAAACCCGGCTTTCTTCGAGGCGACCGCAGAAACGCTGACCGAAACCGAAGGCGATCCGACGGCGGTCGAAGCGCTGGTGCGCGCCGTGGGCGAAGAGTTCGAACGTTACTCCAAGGTCAAGAAGAACATCCCCGAAGAGGCGCTTGCCGCCGTTTCGGACACGCGTGAACCGGCGCGGCTGGCCGATCTGGTGGCGGGCCATCTGGGCGTAGAAGTCAGCCAGAAGCAGGCAATCCTCGAAACACTGGATGTCGCCGCCCGGCTGGAAAAGGTCTACGGCCACATGCAGGGCGAACTTTCGGTCCTGCAGGTCGAGAAGAAGATCAAGACCCGCGTCAAGACCCAGATGGAGAAGACGCAGCGCGAATATTATCTGAATGAACAGATGAAGGCCATTCAGAAGGAGCTTGGCGACGGTGAGGAAGGCCAGAACGAGGTCGCCGAACTGGAAGCCCGCATCGCCAAGACCGCGCTCTCCAAAGAAGCCCGCGAGAAGGCCGATGCCGAGCTGAAGAAGCTGCGCTCGATGTCGCCGATGTCAGCCGAGGCGACGGTGGTGCGGAACTATCTCGACTGGCTTCTGGGCGTGCCTTGGGGCGTGAAAAGCCGCGTGAAGAAAGATCTCACGGCCGCGCAGAAGGTGCTGGATACCGATCACTATGGTTTGGAGAAGGTGAAAGAGCGGATCGTCGAGTATCTTGCCGTGCAGGCGCGGTCGACCAAGCTGAAGGGCCCGATCCTTTGTCTCGTCGGCCCTCCGGGCGTTGGCAAGACCTCGCTTGGGCGGTCGGTCGCCAAGGCGACGGGTCGTGAATTCATCCGGATTTCGCTTGGCGGGGTTCGCGACGAATCTGAAATCCGGGGCCACCGGCGGACCTATATCGGGTCGATGCCCGGCAAGATCATCCAGACGCTGAAGAAAGCGAAGACCACCAACCCGCTGATCCTGCTGGATGAAATCGACAAGATGGGTCAGGATTTCCGCGGCGACCCCGCCAGCGCGCTGCTGGAGGTTCTGGATCCCGAACAGAACAACACCTTCGTCGACCACTACTTGGAAGTGGAATACGACCTGTCGAACGTGATGTTCATCACCACGGCGAACTCGTACAACATGCCGTCACCGCTGCTGGACCGGATGGAGATCATCCCGCTGGCCGGCTATACCGAGGACGAAAAACGCGAAATCGCCAAGGGCCACCTGATCGAGAAGCAGATCAAGGGCCACGGTCTGCGGAAGGGTGAATTCAAGATCACCGATGCGGCCCTGCAGGAAGTGATCCGCACCTACACGCGCGAAGCGGGTGTGCGGAACCTGGAACGCGAGATCGCCAAACTGGCGCGCAAGGCCGTGACCCAGATCGTCGGCCGCAAAGCCAAGACGGTCGAAGTGACGCCCGAAAACCTTGAATCTTTCCTGGGGGTCAAGCGCTACCGCTATGGACTGGCCGAAAAGGATGATCAGGTCGGCGTCGTGACCGGCCTGGCATGGACCAGCGTCGGCGGCGATCTGCTGCAGATCGAAGCGCTGAAACTGCCGGGCAAGGGCCGGATGAAGACCACCGGCAAACTCGGCGATGTGATGAAGGAAAGCATCGACGCGGCGGCAAGCTATGTCCGCTCGATCTCGCCCCTGATCGGGGTGAAACCGCCGAAGTTCGAGACGATGGACATCCACGTCCACGTCCCCGACGGGGCGACGCCGAAGGACGGACCCTCGGCCGGTCTGGCGATGGTGACCTCCATCGTGTCGGTGCTGACGGGAATTCCGGTGCGCAAGGACATCGCCATGACCGGTGAGGTCAGCTTGCGCGGCAATGCAATGCCGATCGGGGGCTTGAAGGAAAAGCTCTTGGCGGCGCTGCGGGGCGGGATCAAGACCGTCTTCATCCCCGAAGAGAACGAGAAGGACCTGGCCGAGATTCCGGACAACGTGAAAGAGGGGCTGAAGATCATCCCGGTAAGTCATGTCCGCGAGGTGCTGGCCCAGGTGTTGGTCCGCCAGCCGGAACCCGTGGAATGGGATGAGGCGGCTGAAGAGGCCGCTGCGGCGGCCCGCGCAGCTGAGGGCCGGGCGCCATCGCAGACGGCGCACTGAACCGAACCTTCTTGACCATAGGGGCGCGTCCGCAGGGACGCGCCCTTTTGCTTTTTCCCAAGGTCGGGCGGAAATGGTCTGGCCCTGACCGCTGACCCGGACTATCGTCGCTGGCGCAGTAAACCCAAAGAAAAGCAGGCAGCATGGCACCGCGAACGCCCAAGGATCCCGAAACCAAACCCGCAAGGGCCGCAAAAGGCGAGAAGCCTGCGGCCAAAGCGAAACCCGCCGCCGCGAAGCCCGCGCTGAAGGTGGTCGAAAGCACTGACGCCGTGGCACCAGTTGGCATCGTCAAGCTGAAAGATCTGGTCGACAGCGTGACTGAAGCCACCGGCGGCAAGAAGCCCGAGGTCAGGAAGACCATCGAGGCGACGCTCGCGGCCATCGGCACCGCCCTTGCGACCGGCTCGGCCCTTGCCATCCCGCCGCTGGGCAAGCTGCGTGTGGTCAAGAACACAGGCCCCGCCATGACGCTGAAACTGCGCCTTGCCGATGGCGCGAAGGCTGCCGGATTGGCCCTTGCGGATGATGGCGAGGATAGCTAAAAGCCGCCGCACCGAATTTGGAATTCGGGCGATTAGCTCAGCGGTAGAGCGCTTCGTTCACATCGAAGATGTCAGCGGTTCAAATCCGTTATCGCCCACCATTCCTATGTAAAGGCGCGGCCACCGGGTCGCGCCTTTGACGTTGCGACGGGACTTGCCAGCCTTGCTTCGGCAGGGTAGGGACCAAGGCAGGGGCGGTTAGCTCAGTTGGTAGAGCGTCTCGTTTACACCGAGAATGTCGGGGGTTCGAGTCCCTCACCGCCCACCATGCCCCCACCCGCCTGCCGCGCGCCGATGACGAGGGCGGTCACCAGGGCCGCAATCTCGTGCCGAAGCGATGCCTCCGGCAGGCCGACAAGTCGGCCTTGCAGCGCCAGATGCACCACGCCATGCACCGCGCCGAACAGCGTGCGCACCCGAAGGCGCAGGACGTCGGCCGGGAGGTCGGGTCGCAGGGCGCTCAGGGGCGCGCCGATCCGGGTGATCAGCACCTCATGTTCCTGCCGGTGCCAGTCGGGCATCGCGACGCCCTCGGGCAGGCGATGCTCGAAAAGCGCCGACCAGAGCCGCCGGTTTGTCAGCGCGAAGACGGCATAGGCATCGGCCAGGCCCAACGTCACCGCTTCGGGTGTGCGGGCCTCCGAAGCAGGGGCCAGTGCCGCGCCCAGCCGGGCCAGCGTGCGGGAATTCACCCGCAGGACCAGCTCGTCCAGATCGGCCACCGCATTGTAAAGCGCCCCAAGCGCGCAACCTGCCCGCTGCGTCACATCCCGCGCTTTCAGGCCTGCAAGGCCCTTTTCAGCAATCTCGGCTTCGGCCGCATCGATCAGCCGGGTTCTGAGATCGACCTTTCGGTCGGTTTCCTTGGTGTCGTTCATTCGTGACCCCACGTCATTTGAACGGTGTTCAAGAATCTTGTTGAACGGCGTTCACGGTCGTGCCATGTTGTGAACATCGTTCATACACTGGGAGAAAGCAATGTTCAACACACTCATCACCCTGGTCCGTGGCCGCAGTCACGATGCCGCTCAGGGCCTTGCCGATGCCAATGCGCTCTCCATCCTGCGCCAGCAGCTGCGCGACGCCGCCGCCGGTGTCGAGGCCGCCCGCCGCTCGGTCGCCGTGGTGATGGCCTATGCCGAGCGCGAGCGGAAATCGCTGCCCCGGATCAACGCGCAACTCTCTGACCTGGAGGGCAGGGCGCTTGCCGCCCTTTCGCAGGATCGTGAGGACCTTGCCGTCGAGGCTGCCGCCGCCATCGCCCAGCTCGAGGCGGAACGGACCACCACCGAGCGGGCGCTTGCCACTTACGAGGTCGAGATCGCCCGCTTGCGGGAAGAGGTCCAGGGCGCCGAAACACGGCTTCGCGAATTGCAGCGCGGGCTCCAACTTGCGGATGCGGCGCAGAAATCGCAGTCGGTGCGCGGAGTTGTCAGCCGCCCGGTCACCGCTTCGCTCGCCGAGGCCGAGGCGACATTGACCCGCCTGCAGTCCCGACAGTTCCACGCCGAGGCGACTGCGGCCGCCGTGATCGACCTGTCGGCGGGCCAGTCCGCCGAAGCCGTTGCCGCACGCCTTGCTGCCGCAGGCTGTGGCCCCTCGCTCAAGCCCGATGCCGCAGCTGTGCTGGCGCGCCTGAAAGAGAAGTCCGCCTGAGGTCCACCTGATCCACCGAAACCCAACTCAACCCTCGCTTAAACCCCGGAGAACCAACATGTCAGATATCACCCAGACCCCGATCCGTACCTCGCAAGCTTTCTCGATGTTCAGCTATGTCAACTTTGCGGTCGCCGCCGTGATGATGGCGGGCGGTGTCTACTTTCTTGAGGCAAGCTTTGCCGCCAAAGGCTTTTATGCCATGGCCGCGCTGATGCTGGTCAGCTCGACCGTGGGCATCACCAAGGCCGTTCGCGACCGGGAAGAATCCGACCGGCTGCACAACAAGCTGGAAGAAGCCCGCACCGAGCGCCTGCTCGCCGAGGTCTCGCGCGACCGGTAAACTTGCCGACCACTCCACCGTCAAGACTGGACCGGGGCCTTGCGGCTCCGGTTCCATTTCCTGTCATTACCGTGGCTCGTCGTCGGGTCAGTTGAGAAGCGACCAAAGGCCGGCCAGTCCTGCAAGGGCAAAGACCGCGCCCGCGCCGAGGATATAACCCCAATAGCGGTCGATGACTCGCCCGCCCGACGCAGCGGAGATATCGGCAATGACATCGTCAGCCGGGGCCCCGACCGTTTCAGTCGCCCCAGCCTCGCCGCGCCGGATCAACTCCAGCCAGTCGCCAGCCGACTGGATGCGGTCTTTGGGCAAAACCCGCACGGCTTTGTCGATCGCCTCAAGGAACCCGGTCGGATAGCCCTCAAAACGCCCGGCCAACGGCTCATAGGGATCGCTCTGGCGCTCGGCAACCCGGGCCAGACGTCGCTGGCTTTCCGGTGGGGCCACGCCCGCGATCACATGAAAGAACGTGGCACCCAGCGAATAAAGGTCACTCGAAAAGCTCTGCTCGGCCCCGGTCATGTAGAATTCCTGCGGGGAATAGCCTTCCTTGATCACCCGACGCCCGGTCAGCACCCGGGGCGACCGCGACGCCTGCTCGCTTGCCGCGCCGAAGTCGATCAGAATCGGATTGCCGGCCTTGTCGATCAGGATGTTGTCGGGCGAGATGTCGCGATGCAGGATACCAATTTGGTGGATGAACTCGACCGCGCCGAGCATCTTTTTCAGGATGACCACTGTCTCGGCCGGAGAGAACGGCCGATCGGTCGAATCGAGGATGTCATGCAAGTCCCGGCCGTTGATGAAGTCGATCACCATATAGGCCGTATCGTTGTCCTCGAAGACCTGATGCACGCCGACGATGTTCGGATGTACCAGCCGCGCAAGGCTTTTGGCCTCTTCGACAAAGCTCTCGACGAAGCTGCGCAGCTCGCCCTGATGCTTCCTTGACCGGGCTCGGACGACACTTGTGCTGCGCCGACAAAGCGAATTCGGGAAACATTCCTTGATGACGACGGTTCGGTCGAGAGAATCCTTCGCCAGATAGGTTATCCCGAACCCGCCACTGTTGAGAAACCCGATGATTGTGTATTGCCCGCCTAGAAGTTCGACACCTGGCTTCAGTTCATCAGCGAAAGCGTCCGGGTCCACCCGGCCAAGCTGGTTGTCGAGATCTTTGCTGATCTGTGTCGGCCCCTGCGTCACTTGTCTTTCCTAGCGGTCAGCAAACCTATCTACTCTACCGCGTAGTCCAGGACTGTCTGGCACGGCACTATAGTCAAAACTCGATACCCTGAGATCAATTCCTTCCGGCCCAAGAGTCGGCAGGGCTCTACTATGATCACCTAATTCTAACGCGTAATTCAGTATTGGTGCAAACCTGTGGCCAAACCGACCACAACGTCACAAATGTTGATCTTTTGCGGTTCTGCAGAAACTGGGGTCGGCTCGCGTGGTGAGAAAGTCTAAAACATTGATTCAAATAACATAATTTGAGTTACGTCGACGACGAGCTTGCGGTCGCATCACACGCACTGTGACAAATAGACCAGCGATCCCAGTGGGATGCGCCGCGATCTTGCCACAATTGGCGCTTTCTGGGGACCCATCACTGTTCGGTGCGTGTAAGAGTCCACAATTCCGGATTGAACGACTCGTCAATCTTTTCGCGTTATGGCCGCCGATTCGCGTCGATCAACCCGGCGTCCAGACCTCAGCGGCGACCCCGGGGCGCAGGATCTGGAAGCTTCCAGCCGGAAGCCTTAGCCAGTCGCCCGCACGGCCGTCGGGCCAGATCACCCGCAGTTCTGCGTCCGACAGGTCCCCAAGCCCGAAATGCAGCCAGCCGACCGAGCCCGAGGCATGGCCACCGCCCGAGGTGACCTCGTGCCGCTCTACCGCATCGCCGCGTTTGATCTCGATCACAGCGCCGATTGCATTGCGGTTGGCACCGTCCTGCGACAGGTGCAGCTGCAGCCAGCCGCCCGACATCGGTCCGGTCGACCGCCAGATTTCCGCCGGAGTCCAGCGGTTTACCACAACAATGTCCAACTGGCCGTCGAGGTTGAAATCCACCACCTGTGCGCCGCGTGCGATACCCACGCTGGCGACGCCTGCCCGGTCCCCAGACTCGACAAAGGTGCCGTCGTCTTGCCCCAGAAGCAGGTTGTTCGGGTCCTTCCGCGCAAAGTCCGGCATCTCGGCCACATTGCCCTTGGCCACGAAAAGATCGAGCCGCCCGTCGTTGTTCACATCGGCAAACTGGGCGTGCCACGCGGTCGAGGGGTTCAAGTCATCTCCGGTATAGGGCCGATGCGCGGTCACACCGGATTTCAACGCAATATCCGCGTAATCGGGCAGGCCCGAGCCTGGGTCTTTCAGCACCTGCAGCTTGTTGTCGGCCATGCTGGTCAGGAAAAAATCCGGATAGCCGTCCCGGTTCACATCTGCCGAGGCGATCCCCATGCCCCAGATGCGCAGGCGTTTCCAGCCTTCAGCTTCAGTATAAAGCCGGGGTGGCTGGCCGGGTTCCAGATGCCAAAGCTGCTCTTGCCCGCCTTTGTAGTATTCCCGGTCGTTCGACACCCGCAGCGACGGCGTTCCGCTGCGGTTCCAGTCGGTAAAGATCATCGACAGCGCACAATGCGAGGGCGTCAGCGGGATCGGCGCCGCAAAGCCATCCCCTTCCGGCCTTGGCCGGTGCAGCCAGTTGTCGGTGCAGGACCCCCAGGGGAAGGCTTCCTCTTTGCGGTCCGTGTAATTGCCGACAGCAAGGGTGGGCCAGTTTGCGCCCTTCTCCCAGATCGCGGCAAAGGCGGTGGACCAGGCCTCGCCGCCGTCAAAGCCCCAAGCTTCGTTCGCCTCCTCGAACCGGCAATCGCCAAGGCCGCGCAGCAGCTTGTTTTCCCCTTGCCGCAGCACGACCAGATCGATCACCCCATCGCTGTCGACATCCAGCGGGTAAGCCCCAAGGACCGTCTCCAGGGTCAACGCATCGGTCTTCTCGAAGGCCAGTGCCCCGCCTTGCGGACTGCGGTTGATGTAAAGCGCTGACGGCCCCGCGCCACCGGACAGGAACAGTTCGGGAAACCCGTCGCCAGAGCAATCGAACGTCGCGGCCCCGCCGCCGACCACATAATCCCAGTCGCCCGCATAGACCGTGTCAATGCCGGCGCTTGCAGTCTCGTCGGTAAAGGCGGGGATTACCGGCTCGGCGGCGACCGGGGCGCTGAACGCCAGCAAGAGGGCAAACGCACGGCTCATGTTTCGGTTTTCAGCCCGACCGCGAAAGCCCCGACGCAGCGGCCAAGTTCAAGCCCCCTCTCGTTGCCGAAGCGGAAGTGAATGCCGCCGTAAAGCCGCGACATCGCCGCCTCTTCCGCCGCCGCCGTAAACGAGGCGAAGCTGCGCACAGGCAGGCCGTCATCGACATGTGTCTCGTCGTCAAAGGCGAAATCCTCACCAAAAAGGGCTGTCAGCACGGTCGAGGCCGCCCCTGATTGGGTCGCATGGCCCGAAGGGTATTCCGGGAAGGGCGGGGTGATCAAAAGCGGCTCCCAGGTCGGGTCGATGTGGCGCTTGATGTAGGTCACCGGGCGCAGCAGGTTGAACTCGAACTTCGTGGCCCAGCAAGCGATGAAGGCATCGGCCTGTGCCACCCCCATTCGGGCCAGCGCCGCCGCCGCCACTTCGACCGGCAGCGAGTCGCGTTGGGTGATGTTGATCAGGATCGAAATCCAGTGTCCCGCAGGTGTCGGCGACAGCATCGCATCGTCCGACCAGAAGCGCGCGATCAGCTTTTGCTCATCAGTCAGGCTGCGACCGATCTCGACCACCTCCTGTGCGGCGTGGTGGAAATCCGAGCCGGGGTTTTCGTCGTATTCCGGCGGCGCGCGAAGAGCGCAATCCGCGACTGCGGGCATCGCAAAGGGTCGGTTCTTGCCCCAGTCAGGCAGAAGCGGAGCCTGCTGCAACCGGGCCAGGTTCGTCGGCACCCAATCCTGCGGCCGCGTTCCCAAAGTGTACTCCAACGGGAATCCCAGGTTCTCGATCACCGCACCGCCATCGCTTTCGGCCCAAGCCAGGATATGCATGGCAATCGCCGTACCGGTCATGCTGCTGCGGTCGACCACTTCGGCGGTGATCCCCTCGGCGACACTGGCACCAAGTTTTTTGGCCATCGCCCCCATCGCCCGCTGCCCGGCGGGACCGGTGTTGGAAAAAAGCGCCTGCACGGCCGTCGCCAAAGCCTGGTTCAGGACAATCGCCTTGTCATGCTCACCTTCCGCCTGTGTTGACAGGGGTTGCAGGTCAGCCAGCTGGCCCGCCAGGGTCTGCAACCGGGGGCTGCCCGAGGCCAGCGCCTCATGCGCGGTCACCCCGATATAGGCGAAGGCACGGGCCGCGACCGGCGGGGCATAGGTCGCGGTATGGCGCACCAGTTCCAGGATCAGCCGGTGCCAGGTGACAAGCACGTCGCGGGCAAGTGCTGCCCGGTCGGCGGCAACGGCGGGCCCGGCGGACAGCGCAAAGGGGGCCAGAAGCGACCAGGCAATAAGCTTACGACGGTGAAGATGCATGGTGTCCTCTGATCGATGGCCGCTTTTGTCATACGCTAACACCTTGGACAAGCGATCCCTGACCGCCCTCACCCACGCCCCGTAAGCCAATTTCCCAGCGTCGCCAGCCGCGACGGCCCCGCCCCTGGCCGCGCCTCGCGCCGATCAGCTGCGTTCAGCAGCGCATACATGCCCGTGACCCCAAGCCAGCGGAGCGGTTCCGGCTCCCAGGCGCGCACCCGCCGGTTGACCCACGGCAGATGCACAAGGTCGGTGTCGCGGCCAAGCGCCAGGTCCGCAAGTGTACGCCCGGCAAGGTTCGACGTCGAGACGCCAACCCCCACGTACCCCCCCGCCCAACCAAGCCCGGTCTCGGGATCAAGCCCCACGGTCGCACACCAGTCACGTGGCACGCCCAGAACGCCGCACCAGGCATGGTCGATCTTCGCCGATGCCGCCGCCGGGAAATGCCGGTGCAGAATCCCAGTCAGCCGCCGGACCGTTTCGGGGTCCGGCGCGCCGTTTCTGTCAAGGCTGGAGCCGAACCGGTAAGGCACCCCCCGCGCGCCAACCGTGATCCGCCCTTCGCGCGTGCGTTGACAATAACAATAAGTATTGGCGAAATCGGCGATCACCTCATGCCCGTCCCAGCCGATCTGGGCCCATATTTCAGGCGACAGCGGTTCCGTTGCAATCTGGGCCGAGTTCAGCGGCAGCCACTCCCGTTTCATCCCCGGCAAACCGGCAGTAAAGCCTTCGGTACAGCGCAGGATCACCGGTGCCAGCACCCGGCCTTTGTCGGTCGTGACCGTCCCGGCCTCATAGCGGGTGACCGCCGTTCCTTCGACGATCCTGACCCCCATCCGCTCGACTACCGCCGCCAGACCACGGACCAGTTTGGCCGGTTGCACCCGCGCGACATTGGTCACCACCATCGCCCCCAGCGCACCCGGTATCCGGATCCGTTCGGCCAGATCGGCGGCCGTCATTTCGAAGACTCGGCCGTCTTCGCCCCAATGGCGGCGATGGGCGACCTCATCCTGCAGCCGCGCCAGTTGCGCGGGCGAGGTTGCCACCATCAGCTCTTCCGTCCGGTGGATATCGGCGTCGATCCCCTCGGCCTCGGCCACGCGGATCACCTCATCCACGGTGCCGTTCATCGCGGTGACCATCGCCCGCACGGCCTCGTCCGACGAGGTTTCCAGATACCGCCGATGCGTCCAGGCAAAGCCGCCGGTCAGCCAGCCGCCGTTCCTCCCCGAAGCTCCGAACCCCGCGAAATCCTTCTCGATCACCAGGATATCCAACCCCGGATTGGCCCGCTTCAGGTAATAGGCTGTCCAAAGCCCGGTATATCCCGCCCCGATGATCGCCACATCCGCAGCACCATCCCCCGCCAGCGGCGCGCGCCGGTAGGGCAGCCCGATATCGGCATACCAGAATGAGACATCCCCGATCCGCATAAGCCCTCCAGCTTTGCCGCAAGAAAAGACGCACAGCCCCCGCCGGTTTTCAAGACCCAACTGCGCAGCCCGTCCCACCGGACCCCGTTGCATTTGCCCAGCCATCCGCCGATGCTTGGCCAGACACTGACAGAGGCGGCACATGCAGGGCTTCTTCGTACCCGGCCCCTATGACGACGGTGACCCGGTGACCGGGCACTACTACGAGATGGCGTCGGACGACCCCAGCCGCCCGCAAGTCTGGGGCTACACCGACCGGTTGTCCTACAGGCCGGGTGAGATCCTGCGCCTCCACGCCACGTCCAGTGCTGCAGCGGCCGAGATCAGCATGGCCCGCGACGGGATGTCCCCGACGACCGTCCTTGAGACGAAAATCCCCACCCGATTCGCGCCCACGCCCGCCGACTGCTCGGTTCGGGGCTGCGACTGGCCCGTCGCCTATGAAACCACCATCCCGGAGGACTGGCCTACCGGCGTCTACACCATCACCCTTTCCGTCCCCGGCCACCTCTCGCAGGCGATCTTCGTCCTGCGGCCCGCCCGCCCCACCGCCAAGCTCGCCTTCGTCCTCGCGACCGGCACCTGGGCTGCCTACAACGACTGGGGCGGATCGAACCACTATCAGGGCCTTTGTGGCCCGACCGGAGGCGATTTCGCCGCCGAGGTCAGCCTTCACCGCCCGTGGGCCACCGGCTTTGTCCGCTGGCCCGACGGTGCCCCTCGCATTCCGCATTCCACCCCTCTGCTGACGCGCCCGCGCTATCCGCATATGGACTACGCCCGCGCCAACGGCATCTCGAAGAAATACGCCTCCTCCGGCTGGGCCGCTTTCGAACGCCCCTTCGCCCTCTGGAGCGAAGGTCAAGGCATCGCCTACGACTACCTCACCCAGCACGACCTCCACGCCGACCCGACCCTCCTCGACGCTTACCCCCGCGCCGTGATCGTCGGCCACGATGAATACTGGACGCGCGAGATGCGCGACCATCTCGACGCCTGGCTTGACCACGGGGGCGAGCTTGCCCGTTTCGCCGGCAACTTCTTTTGGCAGACCCGGCTCTCGGACGACCTTCTGACCCAGACCTGCCACAAGGCGCGCGCCGAGGCAGAAGACCCGCTCGCCGACACCGACCGGATCACCAGCTACTGGGACCATCCCCGCATCGGACGCCCCGCCACCGCGACCATGGGCCTGACCGGCGCCATGGGAGTCTATGCCGGTTGGAGCCGCTGCGCCGCGTACGGGGCAGGGGGCTTCACCCTTTACCGACCCGACCATTGGGTGATGCAGGGCACCGGCCTGGGCTACGGCGATGTCCTCGGCGCCGCCTCAAAGATCTTCGCCTATGAGGTCGACGGGATCGACTACGAGATCCGCAAGGGCCTCCCCTTCGCCGCCCCCGACACCGGGCTGGAGGGCGAGCTGACCATCATCGCCCTTTCGCTGGCCACTACACTGGCCCACCACACCGGCCCGCACGACCGAGACCATTTCATCGACGACCTCGATGCCGTCGAGGTTGCCCGCACCCTTTACGGCGAAGTCACGCCCGAGACCCTCGGCCTTGCCAGCCGCGGCAACGGCTGCCTGGCCGAATACCGGCGGGGCAGGGGCGCGGTCCTGAACGCGGGGTCCTGCGAATGGGTCGCGGGCCTGATCGCCCGCGAACGTCCGGTCGAAGTGGTCACCCGCAACATCCTCCTCGGGCGCTGGGGTCAGGCCGATCCGGGATGACCCTTTTCGCGCAGGCCGACATCGGATAGGCCTGCCCAGATGCAGCTGAGCCTAAGCAATCTAGCGGTCGCGCGTGGTGGGGTGACGGTCCTTCAGGGCCTCGGCTTCATGCTGCTTCCCGGTCAGGCGCTGATCCTGCGCGGGCCGAACGGGTCAGGCAAGACCACGCTTCTGCGCACGCTTGCGGGGCTACAACCACCCGCCCACGGCGCGTTTGACCTCCCCCCCGACAGCGTCGCCTATGCCGCCCATGCCGACGGGCTGAAATCCACCCTGACCGTGGCCGAAAACCTGACCTTCTGGGCGCAGGTCTACGGTGGCCTCCCGATCGACCGCGCCCTTCAGGCGCTGGACCTCGCGGCCCTCACCCGCCGCCGCGCGGGTGAGCTTTCGGCGGGCCAGAAGCGCCGCCTTGGCCTTGCCCGGCTTTTGGTCACCGGTCGCCCGGTCTGGCTCTTGGATGAGCCGACCGTCAGCCTGGACACAGCTTCGGTCGGCCTTTTCACCGGGGTCGTCCGCCAGCACCTTGCCGATGGTGGCCTTGCGATCATCGCCACCCATGTCGATCTGGACCTGCCCCAGGCGCAGGTTCTCGACCTCGCTCCCCACCGCGCCCGGATCATCGCCCGCGACGGCTTTGACGAGGCTTTCGCATGAAGGCGCTTCTCGTTCGCGACCTTCGGCTGGCCTTTCGAACCGGCGGCGGCTTCGGGCTGGGCCTGGCCTTCTTTCTGCTCCTGTCGGTCCTCGTGCCACTTGGGGTCGGCCCCGAAGGCGGCACGCTCGCCCGCATCGCCCCCGGCATCCTCTGGGTCGGGGCACTGCTCGCTTGCCTTCTCTCGCTCGACCGCATCTTCGCGCTCGACTTCGAGGACGGCTCGCTTGACCTTCTCGCGACCGCGCCGATCCCGCTGGAGTCGGTCGTGGCCGTCAAGGCCTTCGCCCATTGGCTGGTCACCGGCCTGCCCCTGACCCTGATCGCGCCCGGCCTTGGCCTGCTCCTAAACCTTCCTGCCGCAGCCTACCCCTGGCTCATCGCAAGCCTCCTTCTCGGCACCCCCGCACTGTCCGTGATCGGAGCGTTCGGGGCCGCGCTGACCGTCGGCCTGCGCCGGGGGGGCCTGCTCCTCAGCCTTCTGGTCCTGCCGCTATACGTGCCCACCCTCATCTTTGGCGCCGAAGTGGTGCGGCGCGGCGCCGAAGGCATGGCACTTGGCACCCCGCTGGCCTTGCTGGCAGCAATCAGTCTTGGCGCGACGGCCCTGCTTCCCTTTGCCGCCGCCGCCGCACTCCGCGTCAATTTGCGCTAGGCTGTCGCGCGATGGTGAGTTGAGCGGGAACCCAGGAAAGGATAGGCGAACCCCATGTCGATCTGGGAATATGCGAACCCGAAGCGCTTCATGCAGACCTCGGCCTGGGCCATGCCTTGGGCCGTGGGCCTGACGATCATCTGCCTGACCGCGGGACTGGTCTGGGGCTTCTTCTTTACCCCCGACGATTACAAGCAAGGCTCGACCGTCAAGATCATCTACCTCCACGTCCCCGCCGCGATGATGGCGATCAATGCCTGGATCATGATGCTGGTCACCTCGCTCATCTGGATCGTCCGCCGCCACCATGTCAGCGCCCTTGCCGCCAAGGCCGCAGCCCCGGTTGGCCTGACCTTCACCTTGATCGCGCTTGTCACGGGCGCGCTTTGGGGCCAGCCGATGTGGGGCACCTGGTGGGCCTGGGACCCGCGCCTGACCTCGTTCCTGATCCTCACGCTCTTCTACTTCGGCTATCTGGCGCTTTGGTCCGCGATCGAAGACCCCGATACCGCCGCCGATCTGACCTCGATCCTCTGCCTCGTCGGATCGGTCTTCGCGCTTCTGTCACGCTACGCGGTGAATTTCTGGAACCAGGGCCTGCACCAAGGGGCCTCGCTCAGCCTCGACAAGGAAGAGAACGTGTCGGATGTCTTCTGGCAGCCCCTTGTCCTTTGCATCATCGGGTTCGTGCTTCTGTTCGTGACCATGGTGCTGCTGCGCACCCGGACCGAGATCAGGGCCCGCAGGCTAAAGGCGCTTCTGGCGCAGGAAAGGGTGGCGTGATGCCTGACCTTGGGAAATATGCCTTCGTGGTCATCGGGTCCTATTTGGCCACTGCGGTCCTGATTGCGGGTTTGGTTGCGCTGTCGCTTTGGCAGGCGGCACGGGCAAAGCGCGCACTGGCCGAGGTCGAGGCGCGGCGGGAGAAATCTGATGGCTAGGTGGCTGCTGGTGTTGCCCCCGGTCCTGTTCGCCGGGCTGGGCGCGCTCTTTTACGCGGGGATGTACCGCGACAATCCGGGTGAGCTGAAATCGGTTCTTGTCGGACGCGCCGCACCCGCGCTGCCCGCAACCGGCCTTCCAGGAGTGGCGATCCTGAGGGATGCCGACCTGCGGACGGGTGAGGTGACGGTGGTCAATTTCTGGGCCACTTGGTGCCCGCCCTGCCGGGCCGAGCATCCGGTGCTTATGGACATGGCCGCAAAGGGTATCCGGGTGGCGGGGGTCAATATCATGGATGATGACGCCAAGGCCGTGGACTACCTGGCCGAAGAGGGCAACCCTTTCGTCGGTGTCGCGACCGACCCGAACGGGCGGAACCGGGTGGACTGGGGGGTTACCGCCCCGCCCGAAACCTTCATCATCGGCGGTGACGGCACGGTGCTTTTCCGCTTTGTCGGGCCTTTGGTCGGGACCGATTATGAGTCGCGCTTTATCCCCGAACTGGAAAAGGCCCTGACGGTGGGGCCTTGATGTCCCGTCGTGGACCACATTTCGGATCAAACGGAATCAAATAGTTGAGCGGGATCGTTGCGTAAGCGTTAACCGTTTGACGGTTTTCGCAGTCGCGCCGTGTCCTCGAACAGGGGCTTGCGGTTGGCTATGGACCGATCCACCAGCCTGCGCGCGACGCGGCCACGGATGAAGGGCCGGGCCGGTAGTGGCCCGGTCTCTGGCAGGCCGCTGGCCAGTGCGGGAAAGAGCTGCAGGATCTCGTCGCGGGCGTCCCGATCCACTGCAGTCATTGCTTGCTTGCCCAGATAAAACGACTCGGTAATCGCGCCGTTTGACCAGAGCAGCTCGTGGCGGTCAAAAAGAAGGTGGACGTAGGTCACGCTCTGCGGTGCTTCGATCTCGGCAATACCCGGAGCACCCAGCAGATGTCGCGCGGCCACCAGAACCTCGGGATCGCCAGACATGCGCTCGGCGATCTTCGAGCGGACCAGACAACGATGCTGGGGTGAGACAGTCAGCGATGTCCACGGCAGGCCGGACCCAAGCGCCCCCGGCTCGATCCGGATCGGCATGAGGTTCGGCGCTTGGGCAAGCTCGTCGGCGGTCAGTGTGCGGGACCCAACCCAGCGGATCGGCTGCAGACCATGGTCGACGGTCAAGACCAGATCGCCGACCCGCAGAGCTTCGACCGCTACTTCGCCGCATTCGGTCGCGATCAGCGTTCCTGCCGTGAAGCACGGCACCAAGTCCACACCGTCCGTGTTCGGCAGATCGAAGGTCAGAAGGGTGTTGTTCTCGACATAGTCTGCGATCGGCCCAACGATCAGTTCGACCGGCCCAAGAAGCGGCCCGAGGGCCGTAACCACGTCGCCGACCAAGCCGTCCAGCAGCGCTGCGGGATCGGCATCGGTTCCGTCAGGATTGTAGAACCGGACATATTGGGTACTGCCCACTTCGACAACCCCGACAAGAACTGGCGAGGACAGGCTTACCGTGAGATTGACGTCGGGCAGGGGAAACGGAAGATTGACCGCAATGGTCACGCCGAACACAGCGTTGCCGGTCGCAATCAGGGTGGCGGTCTGAGACTCGAAGGTAGCGGTTTCCCCGATGTCCCACTCGATATCGGTGTTCGCGTCATCGACGGCGATCTCACCGGATATACTGTTCTGAAAATCAGTATAGTTTAGAATCTGGGATGGCCCGGATGTAAGTAATGCCCCCTGGTTCTCGTAGATGCCAATTGTCTGCTCGATTGTGGCCATAATAACTTATCTCCGCTGATGAACGGCAACCAGCCAACGTACTGTTGAAATAACAACATCCGAAACGAGATACAGTTCCAGCAGTCTAGATTTTTTGCATGGATTGCTTGCGCACAGCAAAAAATCCCAGTCAAGATGGCAAACTAGCCAATCAAAATCAACCCAGGGAAGTTTTATGAAGTAAAAATATCGTGAAGGTAGATATAAGTTTGCATGCAGATAAATAATTGCTCACGCACAAACAAAAACCCCGGCCAAATGGCCGGGGTTGATTACACTTTGGCAATAACGGTCAGGACGCCGCCAGATCCCGCAGCACGTAGTGCAGCACGCCACCATTCTCGACATACTCGATCTCGATCGCCGTATCGATCCGGCATTTGATCTGGATCGTGCGTTCGGTCCCGTCGGCATAGCGGATGGTGCAGGGCACCAGGCTCAGCGGCTTCAGGTCGCCCTCAAGGCCGCTGATCGAGATCACCTCGTCGCCTTTCAGCCCCAGTGTCTTGCGGTTCTCGCCGGGGTTGAACTCGAACGGGATCACCCCCATGCCGACAAGGTTGGACCGGTGGATACGCTCAAAGCTCTCGGCGATCACCGCCTTGACCCCCAGAAGGGCGGTGCCTTTCGCTGCCCAGTCGCGCGACGAGCCCGCGCCGTACTCGATGCCGCCAAAGATCACCAGCGGCGTGCCTGCGGCCTGATAGGCCATCGAGGCGTCGTAGATCGAGGTCTGCACCCCGTCCGGCCCCTTGGTATAGCCGCCTTCCACGCCGCTTCCATCAGGATTGGCCAGCATCTCGTTCTTGATGCGGATGTTGGCGAAGGTGCCACGCATCATCACTTCATGGTTGCCGCGCCGCGCGCCATAACTATTGAACTCCGACACCGGAACCTGCCGTTCTTCCAGATACTTGCCAGCCGGAGTTGAGGCTTTGAATGAACCGGCGGGGCTGATGTGGTCGGTGGTGATCATGTCGCCCAGAAGGGCCAGAACCCGCGCGCCGGTCACGTTCCTGATCACCCCCGGCGTCTTCGACATGCCGCGGAAATAGGGCGGGTTCTGGATGTAGGTCGAGCTTGCGGGCCAATCGTAGGTTTCGGCTTCCGTGACCTCGACCGCCTGCCATTTGGCGTCGCCCTTGAAGACATCGGCGTATTTCTTCTGGAACGCCTCGCGCGTGACAACCGCATGCACGATATCCGCGATTTCCTTGTTCGTGGGCCAGATGTCTTTCAGATACACCGGCTTGCCATCCCTCGAGGTGCCGAGAGGCTCGGTCGTCAGGTCGATGTTCATGTCACCGGCCAGTGCGTAGGCCACAACCAGAGGGGGCGAGGCGAGGTAGTTCGCCCGCACGTCCGGGGAGATCCGGCCCTCGAAGTTGCGGTTGCCAGAGAGGACCGCGGCGGCCACAAGGTCGCCCTCGTTGATCGCCTTGGAGATTTCGGGTTGCAGGGGGCCAGAGTTGCCGATGCAGGTCGTGCAGCCGTAGCCGACAAGGTTGAAGCCGACGGCATCAAGGTCTTCCTGCAGGCCCGCCGCGTTCAGGTATTCGCTGACGACCTGGCTTCCGGGGGCAAGCGAGGTCTTCACCCAAGGCTTGCGGTTCAGGCCCAAAGCCCGGGCCTTCCGCGCCACCAGACCGGCACCGATCATCACGTAAGGGTTGGAGGTATTGGTGCAAGAGGTGATCGAGGCGATCACGACCTTGCCCGAGGACATCGCGTATTCCTCGCCCTGCACCGGGATTTCAACGCCTTGCGGGCGCTTAAACGAGGCCTCCATCTCTTTGGCGAACCCGGCTTTCGCCTCCGTCAGCGGCAGGAAGTCCTGCGGGCGTTTCGGGCCGGAAATGGCCGGTACGATGCTGCCCATGTCAAGATGCAGGGTCGAGGTGTAGACCGGGTCGTAGTCCGGCCCGCGCCACATGCCGTTGGCGCGTGCATAGGCTTCGACCAGCGCGATCCGGCCTTCGTCGCGGCCGGTCATGTGCAGATAACGCAGCGTTTCGGCGTCAATCGGGAAGAAGCCGCAGGTCGCTCCATATTCGGGCGCCATGTTGGCAATGGTCGCCCGATCCGCCAGTGGCAGCCGATCAAGGCCGTCGCCATAGAATTCGACGAACTTGTTCACCACGCCATGTTTGCGCAGCATTTGAACGACTTTCAGCACCAGGTCCGTCGCGGTCGTGCCCTCGACCATCTGGCCGGTCAGCTTGAAGCCCACCACTTCCGGGATCAGCATCGAAACCGGCTGGCCCAGCATCGCCGCCTCGGCCTCGATTCCGCCGACGCCCCAGCCAAGGACGGCAAGGCCGTTGACCATGGTGGTGTGGCTGTCGGTCCCTACCAGCGTGTCGGGATAGGCCACGACGGCACCGTTCTGGTCCCTGTCGGTCCAGACCGTCTGCGCCAGGTATTCGAGGTTGACCTGGTGGCAGATGCCGGTGCCGGGGGGGACAACGCGAAAGTTGTTGAACGCGTTCTGGCCCCATTTCAGGAAGACGTAGCGTTCCATGTTCCGCTCATACTCGCGGCCGACGTTCATCTGGAACGCACGCGGGTGGCCGAATTCGTCGATCATCACCGAATGGTCAATGACCAGATCAACCGGGTTCAACGGGTTGATTTTCTGGGCGTCTCCACCCAAAGCCTTGATCCCGTCGCGCATGGCCGCAAGATCGACCACCGCCGGAACCCCGGTGAAATCCTGCATCAGCACGCGGGCCGGGCGATAGGCGATCTCGCGCGGGTTCTGCCCGCCTTGCTTGCCCCAGTCGGAGAAGGCCTTGATGTCGTCCACCGTGACGGTCTTGCCATCCTCGAACCGCAGCATGTTCTCCAGCACCACTTTCAGCGCGGCGGGGAGTTTCGAGAACTCCCCCAGACCGGCGGCTTCGGCGGCGGGGATCGAGTAGTAGCTGACGGTCTGACCCCCCGCGCTCAGGGTCTGGCGGGTGTGGCTAAGGTCATGTCCAACGGTGACGGTCATCGAGGTGGCTCCTTCAGGAAGGGTGGCTGCTGTCGCTATTGTATACAATTGTATGCCGAATATCCAGCCCCCGGAAGCGACTTTCCGAAGGTGGTGAGGCCAGATTACACATCTCTCGCAAAACCTTGATTAGCACGTGTGAACGGGCATCCCTATAACACGATTGGGGAACATGGATCAGGATCAGCGACATGCGTTATTTCGTCAGCGCCGCCTGCGGGCTTTTGCTCGCCTCGGCAGCCCAGGTCACGGCAGAGCCGGTGGTGGAACTTTACACCTCGCAAGGCTGTTCGTCCTGCCCTCCGGCTGATGAGCTTCTGGCGATGCTGACCTCTGACCCCCGGATCCTGCCTTTGGCGCTGCATGTCGATTATTGGGATTACATCGGCTGGAAGGATCAGTTCGCCCGGCCGGAGTTTGCGGAACGGCAGCGCGACTATGCCCGCGAGATCGGCTCGCGGACCATTTACACGCCACAGCTGATCATCGCGGGCGCGGACCGGATCGAGGGGTACGAGCCACAAGAAACCGCAGACCGGCTGCGCGCCCATCTTGACGCGGGCACGACCGTCGTGCTGACGGCGACACGCGATGGCGAAATGCTGGTGATCCGGGTCGAGGCGGACCCGCCGTTGGACGAACCCGTTTTTCTGCAGCTGGTGCGCTACAAGCCGGAAGAGACGGTGGATATCAGGCGCGGCGAGAATGCCGGAAGGACCATCACCTACCACAATATCGTGACCTCGTGGGAGGGGCTGGGCAGTTGGTCCGGGCAAGAGCCGCTAGAGCTGACCGCACCATTTCCAGGCGATCAGCCCGGCGCGGTGATCGTGCAGGCCGGGGGGCCAACGGAAATTCTTGCGGCGGTGCGGGTCGACCAATAACGGGTGCCGGGCTGAAGCCCGGCTTACCGGTCCTTGCCTTTCCAGCGGCGGTGAATCCAGAACCATTGGCCCGGATGCGCCTTGATGCGGGCCTCAAGCGCCTCGGTCACCCGCAGCATCATCGTTTCGGGGGCGCTGTGCGGGACCGGCGCGTCAAGTTCGACCCGGAAGCTCAGCCCGTCGGAAGCGCGCGTGGCGAAAAACGGGATGAGGTCGGCTTTCAGGCGCAACGCCAGCTCGGCCGCCGACAAGGCCGTTCGGGCGGGCTGGCCAAGAAACGGAAGCGGCGTGCCCGTCGGAGTGTCCTGATCGAACAGCAAAACCAGCTGCCCGCCCGCTTTCAGATGCCGCACGAAACCTGCCGTGCCGGCCCGCCCCTGCGGGAAGACCGGACCGCCGAAAGCCTGCATGGTCTGGACGTAATGCGCGTTGAAATGGCGGTTCGAGAGGTTGCGGTAAAGCCCGCCAATCGCGAAACCCCTTGCAACCAGCGCCGCCCGCGCCGCCTCGTAGTTGCCGAAATGCCCCGAAACCAGGATCACCGGACGCTTCGCCTCGCGCGCGGACAGAAGGGCGGCATAGCCGGGGCCATCCGGCTCGATCCCCTTGGCCCGCGTCAGAAAGGCGGCGGTCGAATAGTTCTCGATCAAAGTCCGTCCGGCATTGTCCAGCGAGGCCGCCGCGATCGCCTTGCGGTCGGCTTCCGGCAGATCTGGCCAGATCATCGCCAGATTTTCGCGCGCCCGGGCCCGGTAGCCCGCAACTGGCCCGATCACCTGCCGCATAAGCCAACCAACGAAAGCCACCCGCCAGCCATAGGGCAGGGCGAGTGCCAGCCCGATAAGACCCCGTGCCGCGAGGTTTATCAGGAAATGGTCGGGCCGGAACGGCGCGCGGTCTTCGCCTTGGGTCGTCATCAGGGCCTTGAAGCGCGCTCGGCGCGCTGAGCTTGGGTCTCGCGGTGCCAGACATAGAGACCCGCACCGACGATCACAAGCGCACCGATCACGGTCCAGCGATCGGGCCATTGGTCATAAAGGATCACACCCCAGAACGTGGCCACCAGGATGCCAAGATAGGTGAAAGGCGCGACGACAGCCGCCTCGGTGATCGAGAAACTTCGGATCAGGCAAAGCTGCGCCCCGGTGCCGAGCAGGCCCACAAGCGCGAAAAGCCAGAGGTCAGGCCCCGAAATCGGCACCCAGACGACGGGAAGTGCCAGAGCTGCAACCAGCGTTCCGAAGATCGATGCATGCAGAAGCGAGGTCCAGACCGATTCCCGCGCGCCAAGATGCCGGGTCAGCAGCGCGTTGCCGGTGTAGGATATCGCTGCTCCAATCGGCAACAGCGCCCAGGGGCTGAAGACGCCGGACCCCGGCCGGATGATGATCAACGCGCCGATCATCGCGGCAACGACCCCGGCCAGGCGCCTTGGCCCGAGGCGTTCGCCCAGAAAGAGCGCAGCGCCAAGCGTGATCAGCACCGGGCTGATGTCGGCCAGGGCGGTGGCTTCGGCCAGGCCGATCCGGGTCAGCGACAAAAAGAACAGCGCCGTTGCCCCCAACTGGCAGATCGACCGTGCCATGTGCAGCCAGGGGTACTGGGTCTTAAGCGCACCAGGCACGCGCCGGTTCAACAGAGCCATGACGACCAGCAACTGGCCTGCATAGCGCGCCCAGATCACCTGCGGGGCCGGATAGCGCGCAACAAGCCCCTTTGCCACCGCGTCCATGGTGGAAAACATCAGGATGGCAAGCAGCATAAGGGCTATGCCGCGCGAGACTTGTGATGTTGGGACGGCGGGCATTCGGTCGTTCTAGGTGGCAGCGCCGGGGACCGCAAGCGCCGCCACTCCAGGGCCGCGATTTCCGAACGGAAATCGATCCGGAAACCGTTCGGTTTCCGGGCTGCGGGTCAGTCCTCCTCTGGCTGGATCAGGGTGATCTCTCCGCTTGTCTCCAGCGTCCGTATCGCGCCGATGATGGCGGTCATCGCCTCTTCGGCGTCTTTTTCCTTGACGCGACCCCTTGCCGCCATTTCTTCCCGCAGACCTTGCGCCAGGCGTTGTGAGATGTTGGCCAGAATGAACTCTGCCGCCTCCTCGAGACCCGGTTTGCCCATGGCGGCGGCCAGTGCCGTGACCAGTTGCGGCTGTTCGACCAGCCGGGTGATCTTTGGTGTGTCGCGTGGGTTCAGTCGCGTCGGGATATGGACGAAGGTAAAGATTGCCCGGCGCACTTCGGCGGCAAAGGCCGCATCTTCCGCCTCAAGCCCTTGCAGCACATCGTCGCGCGTGATCGACGGCGAGACGTTCAGGATCGCCCCCACCCGTTCCACCGGCCCCTGATCGAAGGCGCGGGGCGGCTGGTTGTCCAGTTCAGCCAGAAGCGCGGCCCCGATCCGTCGCACGGTTTCGGGATCGACATTCCCGGTCATCGACACCGCATAGGCAACGCGTCGGGCGCGTTCGCCGGGAAGCTTGCCCAAAAGCTCAGCCGCCTTGCCGACCGGCAGCTTCGACAGCATCACCGCGCCGACCTCGACCGCCTCATTGGTCAGGATCGGCAACAGCCGATCCAGGGGCAAAGCCATGATCCGCTCCCACGGGTCGATCTTGGAAGAGGTTGAGGACATCCGTCGCAAGCGCTGAACCGCCGATTGCGAGATATGGCCGTCCATCATGGTCAGGGCACCTTCAATCCCGCCTGGAAAGGCCAGGCCGACGGATTCAAGTTCGGACAGGAATTCCGACACCACCTCATCCAGCGTGTCCCGGTCGATCAGCCGCATCCGGCCCATCTGCTCGGCCAGGGCGGCTTGCATATGTTCGGGTAGCGAGGCGAGCGGCAACGTCATGCCGTCAATCAGCAGATAGCGCACAATGACCGCCGCTTTCTGGCGCGGGGTCAGTACGCGACGCTGCGGTGCCGAAAGCGCCACGGCGCGGCGTTCCGGAATGATCCGTGAGAAAGGCACCATATCCTGGGGCATCGGGTCCTCATCGATTCCTGTCGATGACAGCCTCGCAGCCCCAGGTTAACGCCAGCTTGACCGGAACGGACTAACTGGTCGGACTTTCGACGCAGGTTCCCGCGGCTTCATCCCAGACCAGACCGGGCAGGCAGCTTGACGCCGTCTCGTCGATATGTTCGCCCCGGCAGCCCTGGGCCGCGGCGAGGCTTGGCAGAAGGGTGAATGCAAGAACGGCAAAGGTTGCGGCGATCTTCATCGGTGGTCCTCCCATGATCAGAACGTATAGGTCACTCCGGTCTTGATGGCGTTGGCAAGTGAGGTCTCTGACCAGGTCCCGGTTCCGCCATGCGCGCGGATTTCGGTCAACTGGGCCTCGGCAAGCTCGATCTCGTTCATCTGTACCAGAAGCTGGCCGTAATAGCTGCGCGCCAGGATGTTGGCCGGGTCAAGCGAAATGGCGCGCTCGTAGGCGGCGATGCCGTCCTCGATCTGACCGGTCTGACGCAAAAGGAAGCCGCGATAGGTCATGACCCGGCTCGTCTCGCCTTCGGTCATCGTGGCCAGGATCGCCATCGCTTCTTCCGACCGCCCGGCATAGGCCAGTTCCCGCACCGCGCCGAAGCGCTGGTCATCATTCAGGCTCGATTCTTCGGCCTTGATGCAGGTTTCGGTCTTTTCGTCCCAGACCTCGCCCTCTTTGCACTCGGTCGTGGTCTCGGTTGGCTTTGGCGGATCGTCGTCGCCACCGGCTGCAAAAGCGAAGTGCGGGGCGAAGATCAAGGCGGTGGCAAGGATCAGGCGCATGAGATTCCCTTTCGGTCGTTTGTCGAAAAGGTAGCACGGACAGGGACGGGTCAAGACGAGAAAATCACGCCAGTTCGCAGCCGCCTGTTCACGCTTGCGTCATTCGCCAAAGACCCTGGCAAAGATCGTGTCGACATGTTTGGTGTGATAGCCAAGATCGAATTTGTCTTCGATTTCGGCAGGCGAAAGGGCCGCCGTGACGTCCGGGTCGGCCAGCAACTCGGTCCTGAAATCCTCGCCCTTCTCCCAGACTTTCATCGCATTGCGCTGCACCAGCCGGTAGGCATCCTCACGGCTGACCCCAGCCTGCGTAAGGGCAAGAAGCACCCGTTGACTCATCACCAGCCCTTTGAACTTGTGCAGATTTTTCGCCATGTTCTCGGGGTAGATCACCAGCTTCTCAACCACCCCGGCCAGTCGGTGCAGCGCGAAATCCAGCGTGATCGTCGCGTCCGGACCGATCATCCGTTCTACCGACGAATGGCTGATATCCCGCTCATGCCACAGCGCCACATTCTCCAGCGCCGGGACCACCGCCATCCGCACCAGCCGCGCGAGGCCCGTCAGGTTCTCGGTCAGCACCGGGTTCCGCTTGTGCGGCATCGCCGATGAGCCCTTCTGGCCCGGCGCGAAGAATTCCTCCGCCTCCAGCACCTCGGTCCGCTGCATGTGACGGATCTCGATGGCCACGTTCTCGATGCTGCTCGCAATCACCCCCAAAGTCGCAAAGAACATCGCATGCCGGTCGCGCGGGATCACCTGAGTGCTGATCGGCTCAGGGCTCAGGCCCAGCATTGCACAGACATGCTCCTCAACCGCCGGGTCGATATTGGCAAACGTCCCGACCGCGCCGGAAATCGCCCCGGTCGCCACTTCTTTCCGCGCATTTTCAAGCCGTTCGCGGTTGCGATTCATCTCGGCATAGAACCGCGCGAAGGTCAGGCCCATCGTCGTCGGTTCGGCATGGATCCCATGGCTGCGACCGATGCGGACCGTGTCCTTGTGCTCAAAGGCCCGGGTCTTCAGCGCCGCCAGCACCCGGTCTACCCCCTTCAGCAAAAGCTCCGCCGCCCGCACCAGCTGGACGTTCAGCGTCGTGTCGAGGACGTCCGACGAGGTCATCCCCTGATGCACGAACCGCGCATCCTCGGCCCCGATATGTTCGGCCAGATGGGTCAGGAAGGCGATGACGTCATGCTTCGTCACCGCCTCGATCTCGTCGATGCGGCTCAAATCGAACTCCACATCCTTCGCCCGCCAGACCGCTTCGGCATTGGCCGTCGGGATCACCCCAAGGGCGGCCTGCGCGTCACAGGCATGGGCCTCGATCTCGAACCAGATCTTGAACCGGGTTTCCGGGGACCAGATCGCCACCATCTCGGGGCGGGAATAGCGCGGGATCATCTTGGACCTATCGGGCAAGGGCGTTCCGCGACCGCTTACGCCGCGTCGGATGAGGGCGCAAGGTCGCCCTGCAGCTTGCGGGCGGTCATGCGACCAGCCCGATCACCCCCAGCGTCGAGATCAGAAGGAAAGCCGCCCAGTGAGGGATCACTAGTAAGGACCCTAAACGGATCAGCCCATAGGCCACGAAAAGCCCCGCGAACGACAGGAAAAGCGCGATTGGCAGCGCAGAAAGTGCCAGCGCCTGCGCGGGCAGAAAAGCCGCCGCAATCAACGCTGCCCCGCCAAGGGCCATCACGGCCGTCGCCCCGTGCCACACGACCGACCAGATGACTTTTGCCGGTTCCGGCCAGTGCGCTGCGACCATCGGCCGGTGAATCTCGCGCCCGCCCATGAAGATGTGGACCAGATCGAGCAGAAGTGCCGCAATGCCAGCGGCAAGAAGCCAAGCGTTCATGGTGTCCTCCATACGGTTGCGTATGGAATAGCCGCGGTGCTGGACGTTGGCCATACGGGTGCGTATGTATGTCGCATGCAGGATGCGGACTCAAAGCCAAGACTAGGGCGAAATGACTGGGTTCTGGCCGGCCTTCGGGCGCTGGTCAGGGGAGGCATTGCCGCGGTGAAGGTCGAAGCCCTGGCCCGTGACATCGGGGCAACGAAAGGCTCTTTCTATTGGCATTTCAAGGATCTCGCCGACCTCCATCACGTAATGCTTGAACTTTGGGAGGATCTCGCGACCAAAGCGATCACCGCAGCCGTCAAGGGCTCTGGCCTTGATGGACGAGGGCAGCTGATGCTGCTGGTCGATATGGTCTCGGTCCGCCCCGGCGAGGTTTACGGCGGGGTCGAAGTTGAACCGGCATTGCGTGACTGGGGCCGCACCGACCCTACGGCGCGGGCGGTTGTGGAACGGGTGGATCGGCAGCGGCTGCAGGATGTGCAGGATTTCCTGCGCGCCGCTGGGGTTGCCGAGGTCGAACTGGTGCCCAAAGCTCAACTCATTTATGCCGCAGTAATCGGGTTAGAAAACCTGCGGCTGACCACCGGAGCAGAGATGGGACCACCCCTGCACGCACTGGTGACAACGTTGATCGACTAGCGAAGAAGGGCACCCGGGGTCGGGTGGAATGTGGTAAAGATGGACGGTGAGTCAACGACCTTGCAAAAGCTGATCGGAGTGGTGCTTTTGCTGGCGATCCTCGCTCTGGCAGGCGGCTATCTGGGCTGGCTGCATCCCTTGGGTGATTCACTTGCGGTCGGGCGGGGGATTGCCGCTGCGGCGGTCATGGCCATGGCGGTTCTCGCAAGCTTTGCCGGACTGCGGCTTGCGGCCTTTGTGGCCATGCTTCTGGCGCTTCTGACCGGGGCGCAGGTGGTGCTTGCCTATAGCTGGCCGGGCCTCTCGGGGCGCTATCTCGTCTACCAAAAGAACATGCTTTTCAAGAACGATGACCTTGCAGCGCTTGAGGCCGATATCCGCGCCGCCGCACCCGTCATCGTCACGCTGCAGGAAGTGTCCACACCCAACCTGACGATGCTTGAAAGCCTGAAGGACAGCTTCCCGCATCAGCTCCACTGCCCTGGTCGGCGGGTCGGCGGCCCGGCGATCCTGACCCAACTGACCCCGGTGCCGGGTACCGGGTTCTGCGCCCCTGGCCTTGCGGCCATGCAGGTCGTCTCGGGCAAGGACCGGTTCTGGGTCGTCTCTATCCATCTGCATTGGCCCTATCCCTATGGTCAGGCCGACCACGTCAAGCGTCTGCTACCGATCCTGGACAAGCTGGAAGGCCGCGCGATCATGGCCGGGGATTTCAACATGGTTCGCTGGGCGTATTCGGTGGACCAGATGGCAAGTGTCGCGGGCGTCCGCCCGGCGGGGCCGACGATGGGCAGCTTTATCGGCCTGTTGCGTTGGGCCCCCCTGCCGATCGACCACGTCTTCGCCACACGGGGCGGGCGCGTTGTCGCGCGCGAGGCGCATGGGTCGGACCACCTGGGGCTTCTGGCGGCGGCCGAGCCATAGTCGGCCTTTCGCCGCGGCGACACGCTGGTTGGGTCTGGATACCGGCATCACGCTGGTTTGACTGGTGCGACTTTCCGGTTGTACTTAACCTCTGCGAACCCATGACCGTACGTCCGATCCTCGTCGCCTTTCTCATCGCCACCCCGGCGTTGGCCGAAGAGTGGCGTCCCCTTGACGAGGCCGGTATCACCGCCGCGCTCACCGCGCGCGTGCTGCAATACCAGGACGGGGCAACCCAGAACTTCTTCGCCGATGGCCGCACCCTCTATGAAATCGAGACGGGCGAAAGCTGGGGCAAGTGGTGGGTTGACGGGGGCAAGTACTGCTCGACCTGGCCCCCGTCCGACATGCCCTCATGCTATGCTGTCGAAGTGCTGGGCATCGACCTTCGCTTCACTGGCGCGCAAGGCGACGTGACCCTTGGGCGCTACGTCGATCTTTAGCCTTGGATGGGGCTTGACGGAAACGACGTTCCTGCTCGGCGGCCAGATTGAGCGGGATGAGACGACGCCGTGGCGTCGTCCACGCTCATGTGGGAACGGTGCCGCAAGACCGGTTCCGCTGAAGACCATCGAGGGCAGGCGCTGCCCGGTGGCTTTGGGCCACCGGGCGGAATGCGTCACCGTTGCGCTGCGACAGGCTCGATGGAGCCTGACGGGGATACGAAGGGTTGGCTCAGTTAAGCTTCATCCTGCTCTAAACTACCCCATCAGCCGGGGATCGAACGGGTATTTGGTCAGGTTCTCGCAGCCCGTCTCGGTGATCAGCACCTGATCCTCCAACTTGATCGAGAACTCCCCGCCCTCGGGGCTGACCAGCGCCTCAACGCACAGCACCATCCCCGGTTCAAGCGCCGCGTCAAAGGCGCCGGGCATCCAGCCGTCGGGGTAGGTCACATAGGGCCATTCGTCGCACAGCCCGACCCCGTGCATCTTGCAGCTGTACTTCTGCTTCCAGTACTCTGGCGCCAGCTGATGTCCACCGAAGACCAGCTCCTCGATCGTCACACCCGGCTTCAGCCGCGCCTGATGGTCGCGGATATGGTCAAGCCCATGGTGGAACGCACTGATCATTGCATTCGAAGGCCGCGTCTCCCCCAGCCACCAGGTCCGGCTGATGTCGATGCAAAAACCGTAAGCCCCGATCAGATCGGTGTCGAACGCCACGATCTCGTCAGTCTGCACCAGCCGCGGGCCGCATTCCTGAAACCACGGGTTGGTCCGAGGGCCGCTGGCCAGAAGCCGGGTCTCGATCCACTCGCCCCCCCGCCGGATGTTCGCCGCATGCAGTTCGGCCCAGATCGCATCCTCGCTGACCCCGCCTTTCGGCACCTCGGCCCGCGCGAAGGCCTCCATCTCGGCAATCCCCGCCTCGCAGGCATGATGCCCGCAGCGCATCGCCAGGATCTCGTCCGGCGTCTTCACCGCGCGGACCCGCTCGGTCACCTCTTCGCCTTCCTCGACGACAAAGCCCAAAGCCTCCAGCGCCCGAAGGCCATGGACCATGATCTTGTCCACCGCCAGCCGCCGGTTTTTGCCCGCATGCTCGCGCATCACCTCATCGACCTGGGCCGCAAAACACATCGCCGCCTGCAGCCCCCGATCCCCGGTCGAGTTGTAATAGAACGTCGCCCCCGACCGCAGCTCTTTCACCAGCGGGTTGAACGTGACGAGGAACGGGGAGTTCTTGTACTCCCACATCACCATGTGCCCGTCGGCGCATAAAAGGCAGGCCCGGAACGGGTTGTGCATGTTCCAGACCTGCATGTTCGTCGTGTCGGTCGCATAGCGGATGTTCAGCGGGTCGAACATCAGCAAGCCGCCGAAATCCCGCGCGACCAGCCCCGCCACCAGCTTCGCCCAGCGGTCGTGGCGCATCCGGCCGATGTCGGGCAGAGCCAGCCCCGCCGCCTCCCACTCCCGGAACGCCAGTTGTGTCGGCCCGATTTCCACCCGGTCGAGGTCATTCGGCGTCCCATCCCCCAACACCGCCCCTTTCGACGGGTCGATCTTGCGGCGGTCGCGGTGGTAACTGGTCATCTGGCCTCCCAAGGCTCGCAGTCGATCGCGCGAAAGCTTGCCCCGGCGACAATCCGCCGCCTGCGCCAGCCGCGACGTCGCCTGTCGCAAATGGCCCCGTTGCAGCCGCCAATCACCCATGGTCAAAGGCGCCATGGCGAACCCGATGCAAGTTGCCCCGATCCTGCAGGACCGGCTTCCACATCTCGCGTGGATCGACCCGCGCACCGCCCGGCTGCCCGGCACCCTCCCGGTCGACGGGCAGGACTGGCTCCGCGTGGATGAGGCCTACGCCCCCCAGATGGCCCTTCGCGACCGCCTGATCGCCCAGCAGCCCGACATCGTCCACGCGCTCCTTCCCGAAGGCCAACCCGCCGCCGCCGAACTCTATGCGCGCATTCTCGACTGGCTTGCCCACGCCCCCGGCTTCACCCTCACTGCAGACACCGTCCGCCGCCCCGACGGAATCGAAGTCCCCCTCGACCCCGATCAGCCGCTCCTGACCCTGGGTCGCTTGATCCAGGAGGACCTCTGCCTGATGGAACGCACCGGCGACGAATACCGGCTGACGGGCGGCATCCTGTGCTTCCCGGCCAGTTGGACCCTGGGCCAGAAGCTCGGCCGCCCGCTGACCGGTATCCACGACACCGTCCCGATCTACGACGAAGACATCGCCAAACGCGTCGCCCGGCTCTTCGACGCCATCCGCTCGGAACAGCCGCTCTGGCGGATGAACTACCTGACCTACGACGACTTTGTCCTGCACCAGCCAAGGCGCGAGGGCGAGAAGCGCCCCCGCCCGACCGATCACGTCTACATCCGCAGCGAACGCCAATGTCTGCTGCGACTGCCCGTCACAAAGGCGGTGGTCTTCACCATCCATACCTACGTCGTCGACGCGAAAGCGGTCACCCCGGACGAGCTTGCCGCCCTGCGTGAGGCCGTCCATTGACCTCGCGCCGCTGCCTGATCGTCCTGGCGCATCCCTTGGGTGAAAGCCTGAACGCCCATCTGGCCAAGGTGGCCGAGACCCAGGCACGCGCGGTGGGTTGGGACGTCACGGTGCGCGATCTTTACGCCGAAGATTTCGATCCAAGGCTGACCCAAGCCGAGCGCGCCTCGTACTACTCCGGCTTTGACGGCAAGGCCGTGGCAACGGAACGCGCCGAACTTCAGGCGACCGATGTCCTGATCCTGGTCTTCCCGACCTGGTGGTTCGGCTTCCCGGCGATCCTGAAAGGCTGGTTCGACCGGGTCTGGGCCCCGGGCACCGCCTATGACCACGCCCCCGACTTCGGGCCAATGCGACCGCGCCTCACCACCCTGCGCGAGGTTCTGGCGATCACCACCATGGGGTCTCCGGCCTGGGTGGACTGGCTGGTCGTGCGCCGCCCGTTGCAGCGCATCCTGCGCTGGGCGATCATCCGGCCCTGCGCCCCGCAATCCTATGTCCGATCCTGCACGCTGTACCGGGCCGAGACGGCAGACCCCCGGCGGATCGCCCGTTTCGAAGCAAGCATGACAACCGAAATCAAAGGGATGGCACGGAGATTGACATGCCCAGACTGATCCGCCGCACCCTGCTTGTCACCGGGATCGCAGCCGCCGCAGCAGGGGCCGCCTTCTGGCGTTGGCGTCCACCAGGCGCCAACGACTCCGCCTATGGCAGCGACCCCAGGCAGGTGCTTGACGTGACCCTGCCACGTGGACTGCAGACCGCTCCAGCGCTGGTGATCTTCCACGACGGTGATTTTGCCGCCGGCGACAAGGCCGATGTCAAGGTCTGGACCGAGCTGCTGCAAGCCGGAATTGCGGTGGTGCGTGTCAATGTGCGTCATTCGGGGACAGCCGTCTGGCCCGCGCAGGCCGATGATGCACTTGCCGCTGTCGTGCACTTGCAACGGCAAGGGGCGGACCTCTGGCTTGACCCGTCGCGCATGGTGCTGATGGGGCAGGGGGCGGGGGCCTATCTTGCCGTGACCACCGCGCTCAGTCTGGTCGAGGTCGGCATCGCCCCGCGCGGTGTCGTCAGCCTTTATGGGCCGACGGACTTCTCGACCCTTGATGCCGATCTGGTAACTCTCGGCCGCACCCCGGCCCGAGGTCCTGCGGATGAAGAGCAAAGCCCCGAAAGCCGCTTGCTTGGCTTTGCCGTGGGTGAAGAGCGGGCCGAGGCGCGGGCGACAAGCCCGCTTGCACGGCTGGAGCGACTGCGCGAACCGCTGCCGCCGATCCTGATCCGCCATGGCGACGCCGACGCGGTGGTGGCCGATCTGCAAGCCAAACGACTGCGCGAGGCCTGGGCCACCGCCGATCCGCAAGCCGCGATCGACTACAAGCTCGTCCCCGGCGCCGGGCATGGCGGCGAGCCGTTCGAAACCGGCGAGGTCCGCGCCGATATCCTGGCCTTTGTCACCGGGGCACTAGGGCTGCCTACAGCCTGACCGAAACGCCACTAGGCCTGAGCGGGACCAGACGACGCCATGGCGTCGGCCCCGCTCATGCGGGAGCGGCATCGCAAGACCGTATCGGCAAGAAACGACAGAGGCCAGCGCCCGGCCTGGTGGGCGAGAAGCGCCCGCCAGGGGCGGGACGGGCGCTGGCCGGGGGCTTTGGGCCCCCGGCTGGACTGCGGCACCGGCGCGCTGCGGCAGACCCGATGGGGCCTGCCGAGGAGGCGTGGTCCTCCGATTCCATCCTTGGGGCGTTTGGTCAATTGCCGATCAGTCTTCCAGTCCGATCTTCCGCAGGTCCTGCGACTTGGCGAAGTAAAGCCACAGCGCCCGGATCAGGCCATAGGGCAGCGCCGCAATGCTTGTCCCCCAGCCGATCAGATAGCCTGCGACCTGAATTGCCATGACTGCTGTCGGACCCGGTGGCGCGGGCGGGCCTGCCGGACCGTCTGGTGTCCGGGCCCAGGTTCTTCGGGCCGATGTTCGGGCCGATGTCCGGGCACGAGGCTCGGTGACCTTCCCCTCAAGATCATCCCGGATCGATGCCAGCGGATCATCGTCCGATTGCATCGGTTCGGGCAGGACCACGGGCCCGGGTTCTGGCTCCCGTTCTGGCTCGGCGGCTGGCAGTTCCGCGTCGGGTGAAGGTTCAGGCGGAACCGCAGGGGCGGCGGCATCGCCCCATAGATGCGGCTCGATTGCCGTCACAAGGGCATTGCCCCGCTTTACGTCCGGGTCGGCGCTGGCACTGGCATGTGACAGGATCGCGGCGAAGTTCTTGATCCAGGCCGCAACACGCAGATGCGACGGGACAAACCGGGCAGCGCGGCCAAGTTTCGCCTCCGGGATGCGGCCCGCACCATTCTTCACGTTCACCGCGACGCGGCGGGTGGTACGGGCGGCCCAGGCGTGGATCGGCGCAACAGCTTCGCGCGACAGCAGCAATGAGACCCGCCCGAAAGCGCGGATGTCGAAAGGCGGGCGCTGGCCGCCCGTAGCCCAGATCTTGGGCTTTGTCGCGTCGTCACTGCTTTCGGGCTTTCTGCGCAAGGGACTAGTCGCCATTCCGAACCCTCAGCCACCAGTTTTCGCCGCGACGTTACCCCGGTGTCCCGCCACTCGCAACAATCATTGGTTGCGGCCGACCCCTCTCCGCTTGATCGTCCCTATCCGCAGGGTCGCGGCAGGCCACAAATGGTGAAGACCAGGTTAACGGCAGGCGAAAGAGTCAAGCGATTCCAATAGCTTGGCCAGATTGTCCACCGTGGACATCAATGGGAAAGGGCGCCTGAAGGCGCCCTTTCCCGTCCCGGGCCTTCCAGCCTAGCAAGAGTAGTAAAGCTGATACTCGACCGGGTGGGGGGTATGCTCGTAGGCATAGACCTCTTCCCACTTCAGGCCCATGTAGGCCTCCAGCTGATCGCGGGTGAAGACGTCCCCGGCCAAAAGGAAGTCCATGTCCTTCTCCAGCTCCTCCAGCGCTTCGCGAAGCGAACCGCAGACGGTCGGGATTTCGGCCAGCTCTTCGGGCGGCAGATCGTAAAGATCCTTGTCCGAAGCCGGGCCCGGGTCGATCTTGTTCTTGATCCCGTCCAGACCCGCCATCAGCAGCGCCGAGAAGGCCAGATAGGGGTTCGCCGAAGGATCCGGGAAACGGGCTTCCACACGCTTGGCCTTCGGGCTTTCAGTCCACGGAATCCGGACGCAGCCCGACCGATTGCGGGCCGAATACGCGCGCAGAACCGGGGCCTCGAAGCCGGGGATCAGGCGCTTGTAGCTGTTGGTGCCCGGGTTCGTCAGCGCGTTCAGCGCCTTCGCGTGCTTCAGGATGCCACCGATGAAATACAGCGCCTCCTGCGACAGGTCCGCATACTTGTCGCCCGCGAACAGCGGCTTGCCGCCCTTCCACACCGACATGTTGACATGCATCCCCGACCCGTTGTCGCCCTTCATCGGCTTCGGCATGAAGGTCACGGTCTTGCCATAAGCATGCGCCACGTTGTGGATCACATACTTGTACTTCTGGATGTTGTCGGCCTGCTCGACCAGCCCGCCGAAGATCATCCCCAGCTCGTGCTGGCAGGTCGCAACCTCGTGGTGGTGCTTGTCGACCTTGATGCCCATCCGCTTCATCGTGGACAGCATCTCGCCCCGGATGTCCTGGGCCTCGTCAATCGGGTTGACCGGGAAATACCCGCCCTTGTGACCCGCGCGGTGGCCGTAGTTGCCTCCCTCGGTCACCGTGTCGGTGTTCCAGGCGGCAGCCTCGGCGTCAATCTCGTAGGCCACCTTGCGCGGGGTCACCGAATAGCGCACGTCGTCGAACAGGAAGAACTCCGCTTCCGGCCCGAAATACGCCGCGTCGCCGATGCCCGAGGACTTGAGATACGCCTCCGCCTTCAACGCCGTCTGGCGCGGGCAGCGGCTGTAAGCCTCGCCCGTATCCGGCTCGACCACGTTGCAATGCACGCACAGGGTCTTCTCGGCATAGAACGGGTCAAGATAGACCGAGGCCGCATCGGGCATCAGCTTCATGTCGGACTGGTCGATCGACTTCCAGCCCGCGATCGACGAGCCGTCGAACATGAAGCCTTCCTCGAAGAAATCCTCGTCCACAAGATCGGCCACCAGCGTCACATGCTGCAGCTTTCCCTTGGGGTCGGTGAAACGGATGTCGACATATTCGACTTCCTCGTCCTTGATCAGTTTCAGAGCTTTCGCAACTGCGCTCATCATGCTGCCTTTCGGTTTTTCGGGTTTCGTTTTGGTTTTATCTTTGGCCATGCTGTTTCTTTTCGCGGGGCTCAGATCGCATCGTCGCCGGTCTCGCCGGTCCGGATGCGGATCGCTTGTTCAACGGTCGAGACGAAAATCTTGCCGTCACCGATCTTGTCGGTGCGGGCAGCCGCGACGATGGCGGCGACAGCGGTATCGACCATGTCGTCGGTCAGCACCACTTCGATCTTCACCTTGGGCAGGAAGTCGACGACATATTCGGCCCCCCGGTAAAGCTCGGTATGGCCCTTCTGACGACCGAAACCCTTGACCTCGGTCACCGACAGGCCCTGGATGCCAGCCTCCTGAAGCGCCTCTTTCACCTCATCCAGCTTGAACGGCTTGATGATCGCTTCGACTTTCTTCATCGGCTGCTCCCCCCCGACCTGTCGTTTCCGGCCTGTCGTTTCTGGCCTGTCGTCTCTGGCTCCTCTGACCACTTCCCCGACTGGGGGACAATGTGACAGGGTTTCCCGGTAGGGCCGCGCCGGGGGATTCCTTGGTGGGCGCCTAAGTTTTATGCAATACGCCTTCGGATCGGGCAGTTTGAGAACATGACGGTGAGAAAATGACCGAACTCCTGACCGCCGCGCAGATGCGGGCCATTGAACAGGCCGCGATAGCCTCGGGCGAGGTCACCGGCCTGGAGCTGATGGAGCGCGCCGGGCGCGGCGTGGTCGAGGCGGTCTTCGAGGAATGGCCAGAGCTGCGCGCCACCTCGCACCGCGCGGTGGTCCTCTGCGGGCCGGGCAACAACGGCGGCGACGGGTTTGTCGTGGCGCGGCTGTTGAAGGAGTGGGGCTGGGAGGTGGAGGTCTTCCTCTACGGCGACCCGGAGCGGCTGCCGCCGGACGCGCGGGTGAACTATGAGCGGTGGGGGGGATGGGGGAGGTGAGGCCTTGGGACCTCCAAGCATTCATTGAGTTGAGGCGGGTAAGCCTGCTCGTGGACGCCGTCTTTGGCATTGGGATCACGCGACCATTGCCGCCAGAAGTCGTCGACGCGTTTGCCGTTTTGCGGGGCAACAAGCATCCGGCGCAAGGTGGACATCGTCTAAGATACGACCGCTGCGTGGCCGTGGACTTACCCTCCGGGGTTCATTCCGAGACCGGCCGGATGTTGGACGATGGCGATGGAAACTGGCTGCAAGCGAAGTTGTGCGTAACCTTTCTGATGCAGAAGGTCGGGCATCACCTATCCGATGGACCATTTCATTGCCGAAAACTCGTCTGCAAGCCACTTGGGTTGCGACGTGAGGAGTTTCTTGAACGCGGTCTGTTCCAGGAGCCGGAGGATGACCGGCGGGTTTCGCTTCTCGATCAACTTCTCTTTGGCAAGCCAACCCCTTTCTTGCGTGGCCTCCTGGACAAGCACCACGGTTGGCACAAATACCATTCTGGCCACGCCCTCATCCTCTCCGGCCCCTCTGGTCGCGGCGGGGCGGCGCGGCTTTCGGCGCGGGGCGCGCTGAGGATCGGGGCAGGGGTTGTGACGGTGGGGTGTCCGCATGAGGCGCTGCCCGAGAACGCCGCTCGGCTGGATGCGGTGATGCTGGTGCCGGTTCACAATGCCAAGGAACTGGCAGCGATCCTGTCGGATACCCGGATCAACGCCCTCTGCCTCGGGCCGGGAATGGGCACCGGGGCGCGGGAGAAGGGGTTGGTGGGGGTGGCGTTGGAGAGTCGGGGCACGCCCCGACCTACGGTAGGCCGGGGCGTGCCCCGGCGATCCGTTGTCCTCGACGCCGACGCCCTCACCATCCTCTCGCAAAACCCCGACCTCTTCGCCGCCCTGCACGACGGGTGCGTCCTCACCCCCCATGCCGGAGAATTCGCGCGCCTCTTCCCCGACATCGCGGCGAAACTCGCCGAACCCGCCACCAAAGGCCCGGCCTATTCCAAGGTCGACGCCACTCGCGAAGCCGCCGCCCGCGCGGGCTGCGTGGTCCTCTACAAAGGCCCCGACACGGTGATCGCCGACCCCCAAGGGCGATGCGCCATCAACTCCGCCCATTACGACCGCGCCGCACCATGGCTTGCGACCGCCGGGTCCGGCGATGTGCTGGCAGGCTTCATCACCGGCCTTCTGGCGCGCGGGTTCAGCCCCTTCGATGCCGCCTGCAGCGCCGCCTGGCTCCACGTCGAATGCGCCCTCAGCTTCGGGCCGGGCCTGATCGCCGAGGACCTGCCGGAGGAGCTGCCCAAGGTCTTCCGCGCGCTTGGTATTTGAACCGGGGTCAAAGCGGACAGCGCCATGCTTTCTCCCGATTCGCCGGGGTTGGTTAACGCCCCTTCGGTCTTCCGCGCGTAGAGACGGAAGGAAGATCAAAGGAAGACAAAAGGAAGACGATTAACCTGTTCGAAATGGGTATGATTTAATACTGCGTTCTCAAAGGTTTGTCGGCCGTTCCTGACCTTCGTCTGACCCGCCCCAAACCGATCACTCGGCAGCGGGCGCAGCCTCGGCAAGAAACCCCTCGATGGTTTGGATCGCCCCGTCCAAGGCCTTGCCCGCCTCATCCTGCAGCGCCGCCTCCCGCAACCGTCGCGCCCAGTCGGCGGCATCCTTGCGGTGGCGGACCAGGTCGATGGCGGCCAGCACCCGGTCATACTTTGACATCCCCCGCGCATGCGTGTCCGAATAGCCCTTGACCAACCTCCGGAATCGCAAAATTTCCAACGCCAGCAATGGGTTGGTCGAGACCTCGGCCAGAACGCGGGCCAGCCAGTCTTCAATCCATTCCATCTCCAGGTGATGCCGCAGCGTCCCCCGCCGCCAGCGCCGAAGGCCGCCGAGGAGGTAGAGCGACAGATACCCCCCCACCCGGTCCGTCCTGACCCGCCGTCCCCGGTTCACCAACCCGTCCAGCCGCCGCATCCGCGCGGGGCTCGCCTTGACCCAGGCACCAAAGCGACGCGGGAAAAGCCCGACGATCTCCTCGCCCCGGGGATGGAGAAACTCGGTCAGCTGCATCACCCCCGACGCCCCCATCTCCCCCTTGATCCGCTCCAGCCTTACAGCCCGGGATTTCAGGTCCGCGACCCGGATCACGTCGTCATAAGCCATTGCATTGGCAATGTATTTCGCCGCGTCCCGCGTCATCTCCCAAGGGGCCAGATCAACCGCATGCACCCGGGCCACCCGATCCAGATACTCCCCGCCATAGGCAAGATCCTGGAAATCCACCACCTTCCGCAGCCCCGCCAAAGCCATGTCCCGGGCCTCTCCCGGCAGCGCCGCAGCCCGCGCCTCCAGCACCCGCCACCCGGTCAACAGGTGCTCCGGCCCCCGCACGGCAGCTACCATCGGAGCAGGGGGCACCGAGACCTCAGTAACCCCCGCAAACCCCACCGCGAACGCCCGCAGCGAGGCCTCCGTCCCCCGCCCGCCCGCCCGGATCACCGCCGCGTAAGCCTCTGGCGGAAAAGGCAAAGCGCCACTTCCGGCCAAGGCCCCGAACAGCGCCGCCGAGATCACCGACCCCTCGCGCAGAGCCGCCGCCTCGAAATCCGCCGCGATCAGCCGCCGCGCCATTTGCTGCGCCGCCTCGCGCACCGCGTCGGCATCGGCAATCCCGTCGCCCGGCACGATCTTCTCGCTCACGGCCAGATTGCGGTGGGTCGAGGCGATCAGCGTGGTTCGGTCCGGCGTCACGAACCCCCGGATGATCGCCCGCCCCGCCTCCATCCACTCGGCCGCGATCATCACATCGACATCACCCGCCACCGGCATCAGGCTGAAGACCGGCTGGTGGCCAGATGTCCTTGCCATTTCAATGTAGTAGATGGTGGCCCCGGTCCGCTGGCTGACGCCGGCAACGCTGGTCGCCTGACAGGCCCAGCCCGCGTCCCTGGCCAGGGCTTCGATCCACCCGGTCAGAACGCCGCCGCCTTGCCCACCGACCGCGTAGATCGCTAGCTTCAGGATCTCGGTCATCCGGGAAATTCCAGCCGCCGCGCGCGTCGTCGGGCGGCCAGCCAACCGACCATGCGGCCCGAGACCCGGGCCCACCAAGCCTCGACCCGCCCCGGGTTATGGACCACGTCCGCCCGGTAAAAGCTGGGGCACAGTACCGCCGCATCCGCCACTTCGCCGCAGTTTCCGCAGCCGACGCAACTTGTGTCGATATGCGCCACCGGGTCGTCGCGTAGCGGGTCGCCGGTTTGCTTGAGACCCAGAGAGGGACAGCCGGAGAGCCGCATGCAGGCATGATCCCCGGTGCAGACCGCCTCATCCACCCCGAAACGCGGTGCTTCGACCCGCCGACCCTCACGGATCGCCGCCGCCCGCAGGGGTTTCTCCCGCCGTTCGCGGTTCAGCATGCACTCCGAGGAGGCGACAATCACCTTCGGCCCCGGTTCTTTGGTCGTCAGCGCCTCACGCAGGGTTTCGCGCAGGCGTGGCACGTCATAGGTCCGGTCGATCTGCCGCACCCATTTGACGCCAACGCCCTTCACGGCTTCCGAAATCGGATGCTGCGTCGCCTTCGAGGCGTTCTTCGCCCGGCTAGACATCACCGCCTGACCGCCGGTCGCAGCCGAGTAGTAATTGTCGACCACCACGACCAACCCATCCGACTTGTTGAAGACCATGTTGGTGATCGAGGACGAGAGCCCGTTATGCCAGAACCCGCCATCGCCGATGATCGAGATCGGTCGCCGCTCACCACCTCCATCGAACGCGCCATTGGCGGCGGGCCCAAGGCCATAGCCCATGGTTGCGCCACCAATCTCGAACGGGGGCAGGGCGCCGAACAGATGGCAGCCGATGTCGGCGGCGATTTGGTGCTTACCAAGCTCGCCCTCGACCAGCTTCAGCGCGGCAAAGATCGGACGCTCCGGGCATCCCGTGCAGAAGCCGGGCGGGCGGATTGGCACAACCTTGGTAAGGTCCGGGGCTTTCGGCAGATCGCGGTTCGGGGCGCGGGCAGCGGCGGGCAGCATTTCGGGTGCCGCCTCGCGCAGGAAGCCTGCGACCGCATCGAACATCACCTGGCCGGTGTATTCCCCGGCCATTGGCAGGATGTCCTTGCCCCGCAGCCTCACGCTAGACCCGGCACGGTAGAGCATGGCTGCAAGCTGGTCTTCGATGAAGGCAGGCTGGCCTTCCTCGACGACCAGCACCTCGTCCTTGCCAGCGCAAAACTCCAGAAACTCTGCCGAAATCAGCGGATAGGTCACGTTCAGGACGTAAAGCGGCACTTCGGTCTGACCATAAAGGTCTGCCAATCCCAGCCGTTGCAGCGCGCGGATGACGCCATTGTACATCCCACCCTGCAGGACGATCCCGACGGATGCGCGATCCGGCCCGAAGTGTTCGTTCAAGCCCCGCTCAAGGACGAATTTCTCTGCGGCGGGCCAGCGGTTCTGCACCTTGTCCTTTTCATGCGCATAGGACATCGGCGGCAGGACCACGCGTGAGAAATCAGAGCGCGGGGCCGACAGCGCCTCGCGCACCGACAACGGCGGCGGGCGGTTGTCCCGGGTCGGAAAGCTGCCGGTCACATGGCAGGCGCGGATGCGGACCATCAGCATGACGGGGGTATTCGAGGCCTCGGACAGTTCGAACCCGTCGCCCACCGCCTTGACGATCGAGGGCAGATTGGGCCTGGGGTCCAGAAGCCAGAACTGCGACTTCATCGCAAAGGCGTGGCTCCGTTCCTGCATGATCGAGGAGCCTTCGCCGTAATCCTCGCCCACGATGACCAGCGCGCCGCCGGTCACGCCGGAGGACGACAGGTTCGCCAGTGCGTCCGAGGCGACATTGACCCCGACCGCGCCCTTGAAGGTCACCGCACCCCGGATGGGGTAGTGGACCGAAGCGGCCAGCATCGCCGCCGCCGCGGCCTCATTCGCGTTGGCCTCAAACCGGATGCCAAGCTCGGCCATCAGGTCCTCGGCATCGGCGAGCACGTCCATCAGATGGCTGATCGGGGCGCCCTGATAGCCACCGACATAGCCGACGCCGTTCTCCAGCAGCGCCTTGGTGATCGCAAGGATGCCCTCGCCGGTGAAGGTGTCCCCCGCGCCTTTGCGCAGGTCCTCGACTTCGGCCTTGAAGGATCTTTCCGCCATCCTTTAGCCTTTCGGCACCAGCGCCAGCGCCCGGATCGGCGAGCCGGTGCCCTTTTCGATCTTTAGGGGGGCGGCGATCAGGATGGCACCTTTCGGCGGCAGCCGGTCAAGGTTGGCCAAGGAGGCCAGCCCGAAGCAATTGTTCTTGTGCAGAAGGTTATGCGCCGGGAAAGGTGGGGTCATGCCGCCGGCCTGCCCCGCATCAGTGCCGATGCACTGGCTGCCCCAACCGACGATGCCCTTGTCGATGAGGTACTGGATGACCTCGGCCGTTGGCCCCGGCGTATGCGGACCGGTGGCGTCGGCATTCAGAAAGAGGTCGGCGTCATGGGCGCGCTGGTCCCAGTCCGACCGCAGGACGACCCATTCGCCCTTGCCGATGGGGCCATGCTGTGCCTCCCAGGCCGTGACGTGATCAATGGTCAGCAGGAAATCGGGGTTCGCCGCGCAGTCTTGGCTGAAATCCAGCACATTGACCGGGGCCACCAGCCGCTGGACATCAAGCGTATCGGTATAGCCGTCGGGATAATCCTTGCCGGTGATCCAATGGTGCGGCGCGTCGAAATGCGTGCCGGAATGTTCGCCCAGCTCCAGCCAGTTCCAGGCCCAGAACGGGCCGTCCGCGTCGTATTCGCTGATCCTATGGATGACGATGGGCGGGGTGTCCTTGGCGAAATCGGGGGGAAGCTTCAAAAGCGGCGTCTTCGGGCCGAGCGTGCCGGAGCAGTCCACGACCTCGATCCCGCCAGTCAGGATCATCTGCGCCAAGTCTTTAAGTATGGTCATGTGGCCCCCCGTGGCGATCTGTCGTTGCGCCTTCGGGGAAGCCTAACCTAGTTGGCCGCATCTTCAAGGATGATGCTCTTTGGTCAAACCGCCCGGTCGATCTTGGTCGACAGGTGGATCAGGCTTTCCGAGGCGCGGACCCCGGTCATCGCCCCAATCTGGTCCAGAACCATGTCCAGCACTTGCGTATTCGGGCAAGCGACTTGGACCAGAAAGTCGAACCGACCGGACGTGGTGAACACTCGCTCGATCTCGCCAATAGACTTCAGCCGAGCCAGGACCGCCGCTTGCGACCGGGGTTCGATGGTCAAAAGGACCGAGGCCCGGAGCCGCCCCTCGCGTGCCGCCTCGCCCAGTTTCAGGGTGTAGCCGGCGATCACTCCACTGGTTTCGAGCCGCTCCAACCGGGCCTGAATGGTCGACCGCGCAACCTTGAGCCGGCGCGACAGGGTCGCCACGGAAGCCCGGGCGTCGGCGGATAAGAGCCCGATGATGTTGCGATCCAGTTCATCCATTCATTCTGCCGCCTTTTTCGTCATAATAACGTAAGAATGCGCCAGTTATATAGTTTTGTTCGGTGAGTTTGTACACCATATGCGGCATCCTCACTGCAGGAAAAGGGCGGCTCATACGCACCTGGCCTGGTTCACTTGAAACCACGCTGGTGCCCGGTCCCAATGCTGCACGGGGAAGGGCGAAGCGTCTTGTTGGCAAAGGGAAAAACGCCGATGGGACTCTCGAAGACAATCTGGACCAACCCGACTGATTTTCTGCGGACGCAGGAACCGGAAAACCCGGTTCTTTTCTTCGCGCCTTCGGCCGCGCAGGCCGCCGCGCGCCGGTTCATCGACGGCTTTCCAGGTCTGGTGACCTATGCCGTGAAATCGAACCCCGGCGAAGCGATGGTGGAAAACCTGGCCGCAGCCGGTGTGCGCGGGTTCGACTGCGCCTCGCCGTTCGAGATCGACCTGATCCGCCGTCTCGTCCCTGATGCCGCGATCCATTACAACAACCCGGTGCGTGCGCGTCATGAGATCGCCTATGCGGTCGAGCGTGGGGTCAAGAGCTACAGCGTTGATTCCAAGTCAGAACTTGCCAAGCTGATCGAGATGGTTCCGGCCGATGGGACCGAGATTTCGGTGCGCTTCAAGCTTCCTGTTGCCGGTGCCGCCTATAACTTTGGTGCCAAGTTCGGTGCGACGGTAGAGCTTGCAATCGAACTTCTGAAGGAGGTGGCCGCAGCGGGGTTCATCCCGTCGATCACCTTCCATCCAGGCACGCAATGCACCGATCCCCACGCCTGGGAGGCCTATATCCGCGAAGCCGCGAACATTGCCGACGGCGCGGGAGTTAAGATCGCCCGGCTCAACGTTGGCGGCGGTTTCCCAAGCCACCGGATGACAGCGATCCTGCCGCAACTGGAAGCGACCTTCCAGTTGATCGACCGCGTCGCGACCGAGGCGTTCGGGGCTGAACGGCCCGAACTGATCTGCGAGCCGGGCCGGGCCATGTGCGGCGATGCCTTTGCTCTGGCGGCTCGGGTCAAGGCGCTGCGCGACGGGATCCATGTCTTCTTGAACGACGGCGTTTACGGGTCCCTGACCGAATTGCCGATGATCGGGGTAATCGACCGGATCGAAGTGCTCAACCCCAAGGGCGAGAAGCGCAAAGGCGAGCCGATCCCCCGGATCGTCTTCGGACCGACCTGCGATTCGGTCGACCGGCTGCCAGGCGAGATTGCTTTGCCCAGCGATCTTGCCGAGGGCGACTTTGTGATCTGGCAGGGAATGGGGTCCTATTCGACCGTTACCAACACCCGTTTCAACGGCTTTGGTGAGCTGCAAATGGCCACCGTGCTTAGTCTTAAGCTCTGACATACGGAAATCGACGCATTGACGAAGCGCCTGACTGGACAAATCCAGCCGGGCGCTTAGCGTTCGCGACTGGAGGGTTCAGCCATGGACGCGCGTCAGATAAACTTCGGTCTTGCCCAACTATTGAGATGGCACACGGCACGGCAGAAAGATTGCGCGATGCGGGATGCGCCGATGCCGGTGGGTGCCGGCCGGGTCGATGTGTGCTTTGCCCGGTCGCGCATCCGGTTCTGGATCGAGGAGGTTCGCCACGCGCCTCTTTGACCGCCTTCGCAGTTTCTTCCGCCCCAAGGTCGAGGTGGAAGCCGAGCCCGCCCCGGCGCCCGAACCCGGACGCGTGCGCGGGGTCGTTGACCATGTCGTGATTCTGGATGGAACGCTTTCGTCGTCCGAGCCGGGGCACGAGGGGAATGCTGCGCTGCTTTTCCATCTGCTGAAGGAGATGGGGCATCGGGCGAACCGGCGAGTTTACTATGAGCCGGGGATGCAGTGGGAAGGGTGGCTACGGGGCGTGGCGCTGCTCGAGGGTCGCGGCATCGCGCCGCAAATCCGGCGGGCTTACGGGTGGCTCGCAAGTGGTTACCGGGAGGGCGACCGGATCTTTCTGTTCGGCTATTCGCGGGGGGCCTATGCGGTGCGATCTTTGGCCGGTGTGGTCGACCGGGTGGGGCTGGTGAAACGCGAACTGGCGACCGAGCGGGCGGTGCAGCTTGCCTGGCGACACTATGAACGCGCGCCGGACAGCCTCGCGGCACAGGCTTTTTCGCGGGCCTATTGCCATCTGGAAGCCCCGATCGAGATGGTGGGGGTCTGGGATACGGTAAAGGCGCTTGGGATCCGGTTGCCATTCTTCTGGATGCTTGCTCCGGACCGGCATGCGTTCCACAATCATCACCTCGGCAGCTCGATCCGGCATGGCTATCACGCCTTGGCGCTCGACGAGACGCGGCTGGCTTTCGCACCGGTTCTTTGGGATTGCCCGCCGGGCTGGGAGGGCAATGTCGAGCAGGTCTGGTTTCGCGGCGCGCATGGCGACATAGGCGGCCAGATCGGCGGTTTTGCGGCGGCGCGGCCCTTGTCGAACATCCCGCTGGTCTGGATGCTGGAGCGGTCCGCAGCGCTGGGTCTGGCCTTGCCTGAAGACTGGCGCGGGCGCTTTGCCTGCGATGTGAAGGCGCCGATGGTCGGCACCTTGCGCAGCTGGGGCAAGGCTTTTCTGTTGCGACGGCCTCGGGTCGTCGGGCGCGACCGGTCGGAACGGCTGCATCCAACGGCTGTTCCCGCCGCTGCCGGACGCTGGCCGACGCGCCTGCCCGCGGAATAGGGCTTCAGGACCATGGGCAAGGGGCGATGGGGTCAGCGCACTGGATAGCTAACCACCCGGGCGGCGTGTGAGACCCGTCACCATCGCCGCCACCCTATTCGCCTGGTCCCGGGACCAGCCGGCCCATGCCGACCGCGGCATGCGGTCATGCGCTAACGATGCCGCAGGTCGACGTAGTCGCGCTTGGCAGGGCCAATGTAAAGCTGCCGTGGACGGCCGATCTTCTGGTTCTTCTCGCCGATCATCTCTTTCCACTGGCTGATCCAGCCGACGGTCCGGCTGATCGCGAAGATCGGTGTGAACATCGCGGTCGGAAAGCCCATCGCCTCGAGGATGATGCCAGAGTAGAAGTCCACGTTCGGATAAAGCTTTTTCGAAATGAAATACTCATCCTCAAGCGCGATCCGTTCCAGTTCCTTTGCGACCTGAAGAAGCGGGTTGTTGTCAATGCCGAGAAGAGCAAGCACTTCGTCCGCCGACTCCTTCATGACCTTCGCCCGCGGGTCGAAGTTCTTGTAGACCCGATGCCCAAAACCCATCAGGCGGAAGCCGGAGGTCTTGTCCTTGGCCTTGGCGATGAATTCCGGAATGCGGTCGACGGTGCCGATTTCCTTCAGCATCTCCAGGCAGGCCTGGTTCGCCCCGCCATGGGCCGGCCCCCAAAGGCAGGCAATGCCGGCCGCAATGCAGGCGAACGGGTTCGCGCCCGAGGACCCCGCCAGACGAACGGTCGATGTCGAGGCGTTCTGCTCGTGGTCGGCATGGAGCATCATGATGCGGTCCATTGCCTTTTCAAGGATCGGGCTGACCACATAATCTTCGGCCGGAACGGCAAAGCACATGTTCAGGAAGTTGCCGGCGTAGCTCAGGCTGTTCTTCGGGTAGACGAAAGGCTGGCCGATCGAATACTTGTAGGCCATCGCTGCGATGGTCGGCAGCTTCGCGATCATGCGGATCGCGGCAACCTCGCGCTGCCAGGGATCGTTGATGTCAGTCGAGTCGTGGTAGAAGGCGGCCATTGCGCCGACCACCCCCACCATCGTCGCCATCGGATGCGCGTCGCGGCGAAAGCCCCGGAAGAAATAGTGCATCTGTTCGTGCACCATCGTGTGACGGGTCACGCGCTGGATAAAATCCGCAAGTTGAGGGGCGGTCGGCAGTTCGCCGTAAAGCAAGAGATAGCAGACTTCGAGGTGGGTCGACTTATCCGCCAGCTGTTCGATCGGAAAGCCACGGTAAAGCAGTTCGCCAAGATCGCCATCGATGAATGTGATGGCGCTTTCGCAGGCCGCGGTGGATGTGAAGCCCGGGTCGAACGTGAAAACGTCCGCCTCGCCGTAGAGTTTTCGGATGTCCAGCACATCGGGGCCAAGGGTGGGTTTGTGCACGGGCAGATCGTAGGTCTTCCCGTCCAGCTCAAGCTTTGCGACTTTGTCCGACATGGTTCTCCCCGGTATGGCGCCGTGACCCTGGCAGGGGCACCGCTAGGCTATCCTGCACCCCGGCGGGGGCAGCTTCAAGACTGGAAGGCGCGGGTCATTCTGACGCGTCTTTCAGCCTTGCTACGGTTTCTTCCTGACCGATGACTAACATCATGTCGTAAACCGATGGTGTAACACTTCTCCCGGCCAGTGCTGCCCGCAATGGTGCTGCAAGCTTCCCAAATCCAATGCCGTTCTCGGCCGCAATCTGGTTCAGGATGGGCTCAATCGCCTCTTTCGTCCAGCTAGCATTTTGCAGTCGCGGCGTCAATGATTTCAGTATACCACGGGATACAACATCAAGCGCAACCACCGCCTTTTCATCCGGCATGATCGGGCGTGACGACATCAGGAATGATGCTTTTTCAATTAGTTCCGGGAATGTCTTCGCAGACTTCTTTAGGAATGGCAGCGCATCTTCCATCCGCTTGCGTTGCGCGGTCGACAGGCTTGGTTGACCGGCGGCATCAAGAAAGGCGTCAAGTTCATGCAGCAGTGCAGCATCGTCCGCATGCGCCATATGGTGGCCGCAGGTGTTCTCCAGCTTCTTGAAGTCCAACCGTGCAGGTGCCCGGCCGATGCCCGAGAGATCGAACATCTTCATCGCTTCCTCGGAGGTGAAGATCTCGGCATCGCCATGCGCCCAGCCTAGCCGCGTAAGGTAGTTGCGCATCCCCGCAGCCGGGTAGCCCATGGCCTGGTAGTCCTCAACCCCGGTCGCGCCGTGACGTTTGGAAAGCTTCTTGCCGTCGGGGCCATGGATCAGCGGGATATGCGCCCAGATCGGAATCTCCCAGCCCATCGCGTCATAAACCATCTGCTGGCGGGCGGCGTTGTTCAGGTGATCGTCGCCCCGGATGACATGGGTCACGCCCATGTCGTGGTCATCGACGACCACGGCCAGCATGTAGACCGGCGTGCCGTCACTGCGCAGCACGATCATGTCGTCAAGCGTTTCGTTCCTGATCACGACCCGGCCCTGTACCTTGTCGTCGATCACCGTCTCGCCGGTGCGGGGTGCCTTCATTCGGATGACATATGGCGCGTTGGGATAGGTCGAGGGGTCAGCGTCGCGCCAAGGAGACTGAAACACCGGATAGCGCCCGGCGGCTTCCTCGGCGGCGCGAAATGCGGCGATTTCCTCTTGCGTCGAGAAGCACTTATAGGCCGTTCCTCGCGCGAGCATCTGATGCGCGACCTCGGCGTGGCGGTCCTTTCGGGCGAACTGGCTGACGACATCGCCGTCCCAGTCGAGGCCCAGCCACGTCAGCCCGCGCAGGATCGCCGCGGTCGCTTCGGGGGTGGATCGTTCGCGGTCGGTGTCCTCGATCCGCAGGAGGAACTTGCCGCCCCGCCCCCGCGCGTAAAGCCAGTTGAAAAGCGCCGTTCTGCCCCCGCCAATGTGCAGATAACCCGTGGGCGAAGGCGCGAAGCGGGTGACGACTTGGCGGTCTGCAGTGATCGACATCGGCGGCATTAACCTTTCGGAAACCATGCGGGTCTAGGCTTTCCCGGGTCTTAGGCAATCGGAGCGCGGGAGACAAGGTGGTGTGGGTCCGGGCCGTCCTTTGGCCACTTGAGGCGCTGCGGATTGCGCGAGGGACGCTGTTTCCCTGGATCGCCGTGCTGATCGGCTGCGGCATCGGCATCTGGTTTTCCGTGACGGATGAGCCTGGGATGGGCAGCTACTCGGTTGCCACGATGATCCTCTGTGCCGGAGTGGCGACCGCCGCGAGGGGCCCCGAGCTTGGCCGGCCGCTAGCCTATGCCACGGCGGCACTTGCGGCGGGATGGATTGCCGCCGGGGTCAGGGCGCATATGGTTGACGCACCGATGCTTGACTTTCGCTACTACGGGCCGGTCGAGGGGCGGATCGTCGGGATTGACCGCTCACAATCCGATGCGCTTCGCCTGACCCTGGATCAGGTGGTCCTGCGCGAGGTTTCGCCCGTCCGAACGCCCAAAAGGGTGCGGGTTTCCCTGCAAGAAGAGCAGGATTGGCTGAAGCCGTCGCCGGGCCAGGTGGTCGTCTTGACGGCAAGTCTCGCAGCACCGCAAGGACCGGTCGAGCCGGGCGGCTTTGACTTCCGCCGAATGGCCTTTTTCGATCAACTTGGTGCGGTCGGATACACCCGGACTCCGGTCCTTCTGCTGGAAGAGCCGGAGGGCGGCACGCTTCCGATCGACCGACTGCGGCGCTACCTGACCGAAGGGATGCTTGCGCACATGGAGGGGCAGGCCGGGGCCTTTGCTGCGGGGGCCATGACCGGGGACCGATCCGCGATCACGGAAGAGACCGTAAAAGCGTTGCGGGATTCGTCGCTGGCGCATCTTCTGGCGATTTCGGGGATGAACATGGCCTTCCTGACAGGTTTTGTCTTTGCCCTACTTCGCTACGGGCTGGCGCTTTTCCCATGGGTCGCGCTGCGGGTGAACACCAAGAAGGCGGCTGCGGTTGTAAGCCTTGGGGTCGCGCTGTTCTACCTCCTGCTTTCCGGTGCGAACGTGGCGACGGAGCGGGCGTTCATCATGATCGCGGTGTTTCTTGGAGCAGTTCTGCTTGACAGGCGAGCCTTGACCCTGAGGTCGGTCGCGGTTGCCGCGATGCTGTTGCTGCTTCTGAAACCGGAAAGCCTGCTGGAGCCGGGTTTCCAGATGTCCTTTGCTGCCACCGTAGCCTTGATCGTGGGATTTGCGGCCTTGGACCGAAGCATCTACCGGCAGAAGGCTCCGCGCTGGTTGATGCCGATCTTCACACTGGTTCTCAGCTCGGTGATCGGGGGCTTTTCGACCGCACCCTATGCCGCCGCGCATTTCAACCGGTTCACCGATTACGGGCCTGTGGCAAACCTTCTGACCGTTCCGATCATGGGGGCGGTCATCATGCCCGCCGGGGTGTTGGCAGCCCTTCTTGCGCCGATCGGTTTGGAGGGCTTGCCACTTTGGGCGATGGAGCAAGGGGCGCGATGGATACTCTTTGTCGCGCATTGGATTTCCGGGCTGGAAAGCTCGGTCACGGCGATCCCTGCACCTGGGCCATGGGTTCTACCGCTTCTGACCCTTGGCGCGATCTGGTTGATCTTGTGGCGGGGGCGTGTCCAGCTTTTCGGCGTGTTACCGGTTGTCGCGGCGTTCGGCCTCTGGATGTCGGCCGAACGGCCACTGCTTCTGGTTTCAGAGGACGGAAAGCTTGTGGGACTGGCCCGACCGGAGGGCCGGGCGCTTTCAGCGGCAAAGGGTGGCGGGTTCTCTGCGGAAAGCTGGCTTGAAAATGATGGCGACCTTGCGGAACAGAAGGCGGCGGCGGGGCGAGATGGCTTTACTGGCCCGAAGGGCGAGCGCTGGTTCAAGCTTGCCGGACAGACGGCAGTCGCGCTGTCGGGCAAGGACGCTGTGGCCAAGCTGGATGCAGCCTGTGCGCGGGGGGCACTGGTCATTCTGGCGGCGGAAGCTGGGGGAACACCCGAGGGCTGTTTCGTGATCGACCAGACCATGCTTATCGAAACCGGCCCGCTGGCCCTTTGGGCAGAAAAGTCGGATTTGCGGTTTGAGCGCACGCACACCCAGCGGCGGATCTGGTCGGCACCATTTCGTGACATCACCTTGCCGGAGATCAAGACGGCTCCGTCGGAATTGACCGACTAACCGTTCAAGCCCGACATGACGGTCGGCTTTCGCGGAAGCATGAACCGTTCGCCCGCAGCATCAATAGCTGCGGATCAGCCCTACGAGACGGCCCTGGACCTTGACCAGATGATCGGGGAAGACGCGGGTTTCATAGGCAGGGTTCGCAGCTTCAAGCGCGATCATGCTGCCGCGACGGCGAAAGCGTTTCAGCGTCGCCTCGTGGTCTTCGACCAGAGCGACAACGATGTCACCGTTGTCGGCGGTGGACTGTTCGCGGATCACCACGATGTCGCCATCGTTGATCCCGGCCTCGATCATCGAATCGCCTTTGACTTCAAGCGCATAGTGCTGGCCCTTGCCCGATAGCATCGAGCCCGGCACGGTGACATGATGCGATACCTCGGAAATCGCCTCGATGGGGACGCCGGCCGCGATGCGGCCCATCACTGGAAGCTCCAACGCGTCGATGTTTGACACCGGTAGTGCCCCGCGCGGCGGATCGGCGCGGCTGCCCTCTATCACCCGGGGGCTGAAGCCCGGCTTTTCCATCGCCTCGGGCAGCTTGACGATTTCCAGCGCCCGGGCGCGATGAGCTAGGCGGCGGATGAAGCCACGCTCCTCCAGCGCGGTGATCAGGCGGTGGATGCCCGACTTCGACCGAAGGTCCAGCGCATCCTTCATTTCATCGAAAGACGGCGGAACGCCATCACGGTCCATCCGCGTCTTGATGAAGTCGAGAAGTTCCAACTGCTTGCGTGTCAGCATGCCCGGTGCCCCTACACTGTGTTATCACAATGTTCTGCCCGTGTTCTTGGTTTGTGTCAAGAATTATTGGCCGGGGGTCACAGAGGCAAGTATGAAACCGTGCTTCCCGCGCCACGCAAGCCGTCATTGACCGGTCGGATGAGAAGCGCATCTGCTTCACCGAGGATCGACAGAAGGGCGGAATCCTGACGGCCGAACGGCGTAATGCCCGGCAGACCGGCACCATGAGCTAGGCGCGCGCGCATGTAGTGGGCGCGCGGGCCGTTCGCGGGCAGGTCGATGGTCAGGCAAGCTTCGTGCGGTTGGGGGGCGGGCTCCGGTTGCCCGAGCATGGCGCGGACCATCGGGAGCAGGAAGAGCTGCCCGCACACGATGGCCGAGACAGGATTGCCCGGCAGCCCCAGCATCGGCACGCCGTTCAGCCGACCGGCCATCAGCGGTTTGCCCGGGCGCATCGCGATCTTCCAGAACGCGTGATCCAGCCCCGCGATCCGGCCAACGAGGTCATGATCGCCCACGGACGCGCCACCGATGGTGACGACAAGATCGGCCCCGTCGGTTAGCGAAAGGACGGTTGCAAGCTCGGCCTCGGTGTCGCGAGCGATGGGCAGGAGGCGGGCCTCGCCGCCCTCGGCCTCGATCATGGCCTTCAGGGCAAAGCTGTTCGACGCGATGATCTGATCTGGGCGTGGGTTTTCGCCCGGCATGACCAGTTCATCCCCCGTTGCGATCAATGCGACAACCGGGCGCCGAGTGGCGGTGACCTTGGGGATGTTCATCGCAGCGAGGAGCGCCAAGTCATTCGGGCGCAGGCGGCGGGGAGAAAGACGATCTCCGGCCCGGAAATCTTGGCCAAGGGGACGGATATGCGTGGCGGTATCGGCGTCAGCCCGCAGCGTGATGCTGTTCTGTGCTCGATCAACATCCTCCTGGATCAGCACGCGGGTCGCGCCTTCAGGAAGTGGGGCGCCGGTAAAGATGCGGACAGCTTCGCCTTCGCCGATGCGGCCGGTGAAGGCATGGCCAGCGCCTGCTTCGCCGATGACCATGAAGCTGTCACCGGGTGAAGGATCACCGAAAACCGCGTAACCATCCATGGCCGAAGCGGCAAAAGGCGGCTGGTCACGGGTCGCAATCGCGGGGGCGCACATCCAGCGACCTGCGGCTTGGGCAAGGGGTACTGCTTCAGGCCGAAGTGTGGTGGTCAGGGCAAGGCAATGGGCAAGCGCCTCTTCGACTGAAATCATCACTTCGCCTCGTAACGGCCTGACTTGCCGCCATCTTTCAGGACAAGGCGGATGCCATCTATGATCATTCCCTTCTCGACCGCCTTGACCATGTCATAGACCGTCAGCGCCGCGACCGAGACTGCTGTCAGGGCTTCCATCTCGACCCCGGTCTGGCCTGAGGTCTTGACGGACGCTTCAATCCTGATGCCGGGCAACGTGGCGTCGGGCGTCAGTTCCAGGGCGACTTTGGTGATCGGCAGCGGGTGGCAAAGCGGGATAAGGTCGGACGTCTTCTTCGCGGCCATGATCCCGGCCAGCCGTGCGACGGAGAGGACGTCGCCCTTCTTTGCCCGGCCCTCGGTGATAAGCGCCAGGGTCTCGGCCGTCATTCGCACCGCGCCCACTGCCACTGCCAGTCGGTCGGTTACCGGCTTGCCAGACACGTCAACCATATGGGCCTGACCCCTGTCGTCGAAATGCGAAAGCCCGGTCGATCCTCCCATCACAGGCCGCCTTGCGCGGTCAGCGGGCGGGCGAGGATGGCGCGAGTTGCTGCGGCGACGTCGGGTTGACGCATCAGGCTTTCGCCGATCAGGAACGCCCGGGCGCCATATTGAGCCAGGTCGGCCAGGTCTTCTGGTGTGAAGAGCCCGCTTTCAGCGACGATCATCCGATCCTCGGGCACCCGGCGGGCCAAGCGCCGGGTCGTATCCAGCGTGACCTCGAATGTGTGGAGATTGCGGTTGTTGATCCCGATCAACGGTGACTTCAGCCGGGCGGCGCGCTCGAGCTCGGTCTCGTCATGAACTTCGATCAATACATCCATCCCCAGATCGAGAGCGGCGGCCTCCAACTCGGCGGCCTGAGCATCGTCAAGCGAGGCCATGATCAGCAGGATGCAGTCGGCGTTCAAGGCGCGCGACTGGGTAACCTGCCATGGATCATAGAGAAAATCCTTCCGCAGGCAGGGCAGGGCGACAGCAGCGCGCGCCGCCAACAGGTATTCGTCGGCGCCCTGGAAGGACGGGCCATCGGTCAGAACAGAAAGGCAGGTCGCGCCGCCGGCCTCATAGGCCTTGGCAAGGGCCGGGGGATCGAAGTCCGGACGGATCAGGCCTTTGGAGGGGCTGGCCTTCTTGATTTCGGCAATCAAACCGTAGCCGACCAGTGCCGCTTCCCGCAGGGCCCGGGCGAAACCTCGCGGCGGGGACGCGGCGCGGGCAGCGGCTTCAAGGTCGGACTGGGGACTGGCGGCCTTGGCCTTGGCCACCTCTTCCAGCTTGTAGGCCTTGATGCGGTCAAGGATCGTGCTCATTTGCGGCCCCAATCAGGCGTTTGTCAGGCGACGAAGCGCCTCGACCTTGGTGCGGGCAGCGCCGGAATCAATTGACTCCCTGGCCAACGCGACACCTTCGGACAGGGTTCCTGCACGGTCGGCCACGATCAATGCGGCCGCAGAATTCAGCAGGACCGCGTCGCGGTAGGCCCCGGGCGCGCCGTCCAGCAGGGCGCGGAACGCAGCGGCGTTGTCGGCGGGCGTGCCGCCGAGGATCGCCTCGAACGGATGCGGTGCCAGGCCCGCATCTTCGGGGTGAACCGTAAAGTCGCGCACCGTACCGCCTTCGACGGCGGCAACGCTGGTTGCGCCGACAATGGAGATTTCATCCGTGCCATCGGCACCGTGGACAAGCCAAGCCTTCTCGGACCCAAGCGCAAGCAGCGTCTCGGCCATCGGGCGGATCAGGGCACCGGAAAATGCCCCGGTAAGCTGCCGCTTGACGCCTGCCGGGTTGGTCAGGGGCCCAAGGATGTTGAAGATGGTTCGTGTGCCAAGCTCGGCCCGGACCGGCATCACATGCCGGATCGCGGGGTGATGCATCGGCGCCATCATGAAGCCGATCCCGGCCTCGGCCAGGCAACGCTCGACCACATCCGGGCCGACCATGACGTTCAGGCCCAGCTCGGTCAGCGCATCCGCCGCGCCGGATTTTGAGCTGAGGTTGCGGTTGCCATGTTTGGCGACGGTTACGCCCGCGCCGGCCACGACAAAGGCGGTGGCGGTCGAGATGTTGAGCGTGCCTTTGCCGTCACCGCCGGTGCCGACAATATCCATAGCCCCAGCAGGCGCGCGGACCGCGTTGCACTTGGCGCGCATGACGCTGGCCGCCGCGGCATATTCATCCACCGTCTCGCCCCTTGTCCGCAGCGCCATCAGGAAGCCGCCCATCTGGGACGGGGTGCCCTGACCCTCGAACAATGCATCGAAGGCGGCCTCCGCCTCGGCGCGGGTCAATGGGCGACTCGCGGCAATGCCGATAAGGGGCTTCAGCACCTCACTCATGCCGGAACCCTGGCGCGGGCCTCGTCAAGGAAGTTGCGCAGAAGCTGGTGGCCGTGTTCGGAGGCGATGCTTTCGGGGTGGAACTGCACCCCTTCGATCAAGTGGCGCTTGTGGCGCAGGCCCATGATCGTGCCGTCGTCGAGCCATGCGGTGACTTCAAGCTCGGCGGGCAGGCTGTCGCGTTCCACGACGAGCGAGTGGTAACGTGTGGCTTGAAAAGGCGAGGGGAGGCCCCGGAAGACGCCCGTGCCGGAATGATGCATCGTTCCCATCTTGCCATGCACGATCTCGTGGCAGCGCACGACCTTGCCGCCGAAGGCTTCGCCGATCGTCTGGTGGCCAAGGCAGACGCCCAGCAACGGAATCTCGGCTGTGGCAGCTGCTTTCGTCAGTGGCAGGCAGACCCCCGCAGCGGCAGGATCGCAGGGGCCGGGCGACAGGACGATCACCTCGGGCCGCATGGCAATGATGTCCTGAACCTCAAGCGCATCATTACGTTTGACCACGACATCGGCCCCCAGCTCGCCCAGATAATGAACGAGATTGTAGGTGAAACTGTCGTAGTTATCGATCAGAAGCAGCATTGTGGGGTCACCTTCAGGGGCCGTCCGCAGCGTTATCGCCCATCGCCCCGCCGCTGTAAACCTGAAGCCGGGCAACCTATTTTCGACGAAAATTGGGGTGGCTCATCCCCAATCCAGCACCACCTTGCCCGAAAGCCCCGAGCGCATGGCCGCGAAGCCCGCTTCGAACTGGTCGACGGCGAAGCGGTGGGTGATGACCCGGCGGATATCCAGGCCGTTCTCCAGCATGGCGATCATCTTGTACCAGGTTTCGAATATCTCGCGCCCGTAAACGCCCTTGATGGTGATCGCCTTGAAGACGATGCGGCTCCAGTCGACCGGGCTTTTTCCCGGCGGGATGCCCAGCATGGCGATGCGGCCACCCATCACCATATGCTCGACCATCTGGTCAAGGGCGGCCTGGCTACCGGACATCTCCATGCCGACATCGAACCCCTGGGCCATTTTCAGCGACGGATAGACCGAGCGAAGGTCGGTATTGGCCACGTTGACAGGGACCACGTCCGCGACCTGCCCGGCAAGATCGAGCCGGGACTGGTTGATGTCGGTGATCACCACATGGCGGGCTCCGACATGGCGGGCAACGGCAGCGGCCATGATACCGATGGGTCCAGCACCGGTGATCAGAACGTCTTCGCCGACGAGGTCGAAGGACAAGGCCGTGTGGACGGCATTCCCCAAAGGATCGAGGATCGCCCCGATCTCGTCGTCGATCGCATCGGGCAGGGGAACGACGTTGAAGGCTGGCAGCCGCAGATACTGGGCGAAGGCACCGGGTTCATTGACCCCGATGCCCCGGGTTTCGGGATCAAGGTGGAACTTCCCCGACCGGCTCTGGCGGCTGGTCTTGCCGATCAGGTGGCCTTCGCCCGAACAGCGCTGGCCGATCGTCAGCCCTTCGACATTACGGCCGATCTCGACAATCTCGCCTGCGAATTCGTGACCGGTCACCAGGGGAACCGGCACGGTGCGCTGCGCCCAGTCGTCCCAGTTCCAGATATGGACATCTGTCCCGCAAATGCCGGTCTTGCGGATGCGGATCAGGACGTCATCCGGGCCGATCTCGGGGACCGGGCGGCGTTCCATCCAGAGGCCAGGCTCGGGTTTCGCCTTCGCCAGGACTTTCATTTCGTTGGTCATTTGACCCCCTTTGCAGCGCGCAGCACCAACCAGGTCCAGGTGACCCCGCCGTCGCTGTTGACCTTCTGAATGGATGGGGCCGGGCAGCGGAATACCTCGGCAAGACCGACACGGCTGAAACGGTCGGCCGTGGCGTCGACGTCGATGGCGTGGAGCGGAAGGCCCGGTGGGGTGGGGCCATGCCGCAGCGCCATGACAAGCAGGCCACCGGGCGCGGTGAGGCGGCCCAGCGTTTCGGCGGCACGGTCGCGTTCCTCGGGGGCAAGGTGGTGCCAGACGGCCGAGAGATTCACGAGGTCAAAGACCTGCCCGCGCGCCGAAAGCTTTGACAAGTCCGGCAGCGCGTCGATCAGCCAGATGATCCGGTCATCGGACTTGCGCGCGGGTTCCAGGAATGCTGCCACCGGATCGACGGCCGTGACGTCATGGCCCATGTCTGCGAACCAGCGCGCATCGCGGCCCGTGGCGGTGCCGATATCGGCCGTGCGGCAGGGGGCGGCGGGAATGAGATGGCGGACCGGGGCGTAGTGGTCCTCGGTCGGCAAGGTGTCGTAACGTTCCCTCAGCGCCTCGGCATGCGCGGTGTAATGGGCGATGGCGGCGGACGAGCCTTGCGCAGTCACTTGAGAACTCCGGTGGCTTTTCCGGCCTGGGTGAAGGCCGCGAGGGCGAAGTCGAGGTCGTCACGGGTGAGGGAGGCGTTCATCTGGGTGCGGATGCGGGCCGCGCCTTTCGGCACGACCGGGAAGAAGAAGCCCGCGACATGGACGCCACGCTGGAAAAGCTCGGTCGCCATGGCTTGCGCAAGCCTGGCGTCGCCCAGCATGACCGGAATGATCGGGTGCTCGCCCGGCAAAAGAATGAAACCTGCATCCACCAGCCCCGCGCGCCAGTAAGCGGCATTGGCGAAGAGCTGTCGGCGAAGATCATCGGCGGCTTCGATGATATCCAAGGCGGCCAATGCCGCGCCGACCACGGCAGGGGGAAGGGCGTTCGAGAAGAGGTACGGGCGCGCCCGCTGGCGCAGAAGGTCGATCACCGGTTGCGGACCAGCAATATAGCCGCCAAGCGCGCCACCAAGCGCCTTGCCAAGCGTGCCGGTCAGAAGGTCGACTTTCACCCCTGCACGGGCCGGAGTGCCGCGCCCCTCTGGACCGATGAACCCGGTAGCATGGCAGTCGTCCACCATGACCAATGCGCCATAAGCATCTGCCAGCGCCCGGATTTCCGGAAGCTTGGCAAAGTAACCATCCATGGAAAAGACGCCATCCGTCGCGATCATGACAAACCGCGCACCATCCGCCTTCGCAGCTTTCAGTTGGGCCTCAAGATCGGCCATATCCGAATTCGCATAGCGATACCGCCGCGCCTTGCAAAGGCGGATGCCGTCGATGATCGAAGCATGGTTGAGGCTGTCCGAGATCACTGCATCTTCAGGCCCGAGCAGAGGTTCAAAAAGCCCTCCGTTCGCATCGAAGCAGGCAGCGAAAAGGATCGTATCGTCATGGCCGAGATACCGCGCCAGCCGCTCTTCCAGCGCGCGGTGCAGATCTTGTGTGCCGCAGATGAAGCGGACCGAAGCCATCCCGAATCCGTGGTCGTCCATCGCGGCCTTTGCGGCAGCAATCAGCCGCGGGTCATCAGCCAGCCCCAGATAATTGTTGGCGCAGAGGTTCAGCATCTGCCGCCCAGCCATCGCGACATGTGCCCCTTGCGCGCCCTCGATCAGCCGCTCGCGCTTCAACAAGCCATCAGCCTCGATCCCGTGCAGCGTTGCGACTACATGCTCCAGAAATCTCGCCTGCTCCGACATCGCTACCCCCCGTTTGACCGCAGAGTTTCACAGGGCGCGGCGGAAGTCATCCCACCCTGGCCGAACTTTCTATTCGCAACTAGCGGGAGGGAAGATGACCTCGGCCCTCAGGTGCCGCAGTAGGTGACATAGGGCGAGAAACCAGACGGTGCCGGCAGCGTGTAGGGTTCCTGCTCTTCAAATGGCCGCTGTACAGCGGCCAAAAGTGCAAGGAACGGAGCCATGTCGCCTGCGGTGGCTGCTGACAGTGCCGCCTCAACCTGATGATTGCGCGGAATAACGGCGGGGTTGGCGGACGCGAGACGGTGGGCGGCCCCGTCCCCGGCCCGCGCGCGCCAGCGCGGCAACCAGGCCGCCATTGCGCCGAAGTCGGCGAAAAGCGGGCGAAGCACCGCTTCGTCCGCCAGACGCCGGAAGGTCAGGGTCCAATCGGCACCGGTCATTGCGACCAGAAGATCGTCCGCAAGCGACCCATCGCCGTCGTCTTCGCCAATGAGGCCGAGTTTCCGGCGCATCTCCTTGATCCATTCCAGACGGTAGCGTCCGGCGATGGACTCCAGACGCTCATTCGCAAGGTCGACGGCGCGGGTTGGATCGGGGTCAAGCAGCGGCAGCAGCGTCTCGGCCAGCCGCGCCAGATTCCAGCCCAGAATCAGCGGCTGGTTGGCAAAAGAGTAGCGACCCTGGTGGTCGATCGACGAAAAGACCGTGCCGGGCGCGTAGCTTTCCATGAAGGCACAGGGTCCATAGTCGATGCTCTCGCCCGAGATCGCCATGTTGTCGGTGTTCATCACACCATGGATGAACCCCAGCCCCATCCACTGGGCGATGAGGCGCGCCTGCCGGTCAATGACGGTGTCAAGGAACGCAACATACGGACGTTCTGCCCCAACCAGATCGGGGAAGTGCCGCGCGATGGCATAGTCGGCCAGCGCCTTGACCTGTGCATGATCCCCACGGGCCGCAAAGAACTGGAACGTGCCGACGCGAAGGTGGCTGGCGGCGATTCGCGTCAGGACCGCGCCGGGAAGTGCGGTTTCCCGCCACACCGTCTCGCCCGTCGCAACCACGGCCAGCGACCGGGTGGTCGGCACACCAAGGGCTGCCATTGCTTCGGAGATCAGGTACTCCCGCAGCATGGGCCCGATGGCAGCTTTGCCGTCCCCGCCCCGCGAGAACGGGGTTCGCCCCGAGCCCTTGAGCTGGATGTCCCACCGGCGACCGTCCTTACCCAGAATCTCGCCCAGAAGATGCGCCCGCCCGTCGCCAAGCTGCGGTGAGAACCCGCCGAACTGATGCCCGGCATAGGCCTGTGCAATCGGGTCTGCACCGGGCGGCAGGGCCCGGCCGGACAGAAAATCGACCGCCTCGGCAGCCTCAAGCGCCAAGCCAATCTCGACAGCGAGGGCTTTGTTGAACACCAGAAGCTGCGGGGCAGGCGCGGGGTCTGGTGGCACACGAAGATAGGTGCCTGGCAGACTGCGGACATAGCTGTTGTCAAACGTCAGGGTCATGTCCGCCTCGCTTTGCCGAGAAACATGTGGTCTTGCGGCCGCCCGAACAAGCCTTCGACGCTGGAAACTTGGGTAAGTGGTCGGGGCGGAGGGATTCGAACTCTCGACCTACGGTACCCAAAACCGTCGCGCTACCAGACTGCGCTACGCCCCGACTGTTGCTCCATTAGCCGGAACGGAGACGAATGAAAAGCCTCACCCTGCACATGACCAGACGGCTAGATCCGACGGGATCGCTGGATGGCGAAGGACGGTTCCGGGAACGATCCCCAGCGTTGCCGCCAGACCGCCGTTGATCTCGAGCACGAAACGCACCCCCTCACCGCCGCTGATCGGAGAAAGATCGCCTGGGACGGCATTCGCGTGGACGTAAGTGACTGTGCCGGTCTGGTCGGCAAAGATCATGTCCAACGGAATGAGTGTGTTTTTCATCCAGAACTTCGGGCGGCGTGGGCTTTCGTAGACGAAGAGCATTCCCGACGCCTTGGGAAGGCTGGGGCGAAACATCAACCCTTTCCCGCGCTCTTCGTCATCATCGGCCACTTCGACGGAAAAGCTCTCGCGTCCATCGGGCAACTTCAGGTCAACCCGGTCAGGGGCGCAGGCCGCTTCGGCCAGCGCCATTCCAGGCAGCATCAGCACCATCAGGCAGCCCCATGAAGGAAGAGACACCGTCATGACTGCTCTCGCGACGCGGCTTCCCATGACACGACCTGGACCGCCATCCGGCCCCGACGACCATCGATGATCCGCAGCGAAACGGCCTCGCCGGCTGTGAGATCGGCAAAGCCCGACACCCGAAGCACTTCGGCGTGGATGAATACATCCTCCGTCCGGCTGAACACGTTTGCAAAGCCGAAGCCTTTGCCCTTGTCGAACCACTTCACCCGCGCCGGTTCAAGCGGCAGGGACATGACATCTGTGGTAAGCAACTGCGTGGCGTCCTCTCCCAACGGAAAGGTCACCCCTTCGGGCGGATCGATTCGTGTCACCTCAACGGCTTGCACGCCTCGTTGCGTCCGTTGAATACGCACTTCGATACCTGCGCCATCGGCGACAGAGCCTTGCCCGAAGTTCCGCAGAACGTTCGCATGCAACAAAATATCCGCGTCCGTTTGATCCGAAACGATAAAACCGAAACCTTTTGAAGGATCAAACCACTTAACGCGACCATGCACCAGATGCATGACCTCTTCTTCGTCCGTCATAAGTAGAGCCTTCTCCCCAGAATGAGCCCTTGGCCCGACAGTTGCCGGAAAATCGGAGTGGAGTTCAAGGGGCATTGTTAAATAATTCGATTGTATAAGGGTCAGGTCGTGAAAACTAGGGGTTCAGCCTTTCTATCATCCAACTCGCCGTCGGTGCCTCGCGGCGCCAGCGGAAACGGTCGTGCAGCCGGAACGCCCCATCTGCCCAGAACTCGATCTCAAGCGGAACAATCCTGAACCCGCCCCAGAACGGCGGCCGGGGAGGATTGGGCCCCTTGGTCACGGCAACCTGCGCAGCTTCCGCCATAAGTGCTTCCCGCGAGGAAAGCGGCTCGGACTGCCGCGAGGCCCAGGCACCCAGTCGAGACTTGAGCGACCGGCTGGTGAAGTAAGCGTCAGCCTTCGGTCCTTCTTCCCTTTCTGTGTGTCCACGCACCCGGATCTGCCGGCGAAGGGATTTCCAATGCAGCACGAAGGCAGCTTTCCCCGACGCCGCGATCTCTTGCCCCTTTTTCGAGTCGTAGTTGGTATAGAAAACGAAAGCTGCGTCGTCGATCTCTTTCAGAAGCACCATCCGCACGTTGGGCAGCCCATCGGCATCGACCGTGGCAAGTGCAATCGCATTCGGATCGTTCGGCTCGGTAGCCTCGGCTTCGGCAAGCCAGGTCCGCGCCAGCACAAAGGGGTCGCTCCCCGCGAAGATGCCGCTTCTATCCATTGGGAAACTCCTTGCCCGCACGTGGACTTGCCTTGAAGCACAGCCCCGCTTCGCCTACACGTCAATGTCAACGAAAAGGTGGCCAAGGGGGCAGGAATGTCAACCGGACTGATGCAGGGCAAGCGCGGGCTGATCATGGGTCTCGCCAACGACAAATCCATCGCCTGGGGCATCGCCCAGGCCGTCGCCGAACAGGGGGCTGAACTCGCCTTCTCTTATCAGGGCGAGGCGCTGAAAAAACGCGTCGAACCGCTTGCCGCCTCTATCAACATGACCGAGTTGTTTGAATGTGATGTGGCGAACGAAGACAGTCTCGACGCGCTTTTCGCGCATCTGAAGTCGGTCTGGGGCAGCCTTGATTTCGTCGTCCACGCCATCGGGTTCTCCGACAAGAACGAACTGCGCGGCCGTTACGTCGACACGTCGCGGCAGAACTTCCTTATGTCGATGGATATATCGGTCTATAGCTTCACTGCCGTTTGCCGTCGCGCCGCGGCGATCATGGGGCCGGGCGGTTCGTTGCTGACGTTGACCTATTTCGGGGCCGAAAAGGTCATGCCGCACTACAACGTGATGGGCCTTTGCAAGGCCGCGCTTGAGGCTTCGGTCAAGTACATCGCCGAGGATCTAGGCAAGGACGGCATCCGCGTCAACGCGATCAGCGCGGGTCCCATAAAGACCCTGGCGGCCTCGGGCATCGGCGATTTTCGCTATATAATGAAGTGGAACGAGCTGAACTCGCCGCTTCGGCGCAATGTCACGCAGGAAGAGGTCGGCAAGGCCGCGCTCTACCTTCTCTCGGACCTCGGCTCGGGCACGACGGGAGAGAACCTGCATGTCGACGCAGGCTATCATGTCGTCGGCATGAAGGCGATTGATGCGCCTGATATCGACCTCCTCGCGTCGAAGAAAGAGAATGGCCAATGACCCTCACGGCGTTTCTTGCCGCCTGGGGGCTGCATATGATTGCTGCCGCCTCGCCCGGTCCGGCGGTTCTGATGACCGCCCGCACCGGCATGACCGAGGGGTTCCTCACCGGGGTCTGGGTCGCGGTCGGTGTCGGTCTTGGCGCAGTCGTCTGGGCCATCGCCGCGCTTTTCGGCCTTGCCGTACTCTTCCAGATCGCCCCGGCGCTGCTCTGGGGCTACAAGATCGCCGGGGGCCTCTTCCTCTGCTGGATCGCCTGGCAGATGTGGAGCCATTCGACTGAACCCTTGGTGATGCAAGAGGAAGGGGCGACGCCGCGCACCGCGTTCTCGGCTTTCCGGCTTGGTCTTGTGACCAACCTCGCCAACCCCAAACCGGCAGTGTTCTTCGGCGCGGTTTTTGTCGGTACGGTGCCGCCGGACACGAGCCTGCCATGGATTGCGGCGCTGCTGCTCGTGGTCTTCGTCAATGAACTGGTCTGCAATGCCGTCGTCGCCCGCGCCTTTTCCTTTGACGCCCCGCGCCGCACCTATGCCCGCCTGAAAACCACCATCGACCGCTGCTTCGGCGGCATTCTCGCCCTGCTGGGGCTCAAGATCGCTGCCACCTGAAGGAGCACCGCATGTCCGCCGACCGCCTGCCGCATGAAAAGGGTTTTCACGTCAGCTGGGACCAGATCCACCGCGATGCCCGCGCGCTGGCCTGGCGTCTGGACGGCAAGGGGCCGGACGACGGGGCTTGGCGCGCCGTCGTCGGCATCACACGAGGCGGGCTGGTGCCTGCGATGATCGTCAGCCGAGAGCTTGACATCCGGGTCGTCGATACGATCAGCGTCAAAAGCTACACCCATCAGGCGCAGACCTCGGCCAAGGTGATCAAGGCCCCGCAAGAGGCGCTGATGGGCGATGGCACCGGAATTCTGATCGTCGATGACCTTGTCGACACCGGCAAGACGCTGGAACTGGTGCGAAGGCTTTATCCGAAAGCACATTTTGCCACGGTCTATGCCAAACCGTCCGGCAAGCCCATGGTCGACAGCTACATCACCGAGGTCAGCCAGGACACCTGGATATTCTTCCCTTGGGACATGGCGCTTCAATATGTCCAACCGATGCGTGGAACCGATTGATCGCTGTTCGTCGCAGTCCTTGCGCGCATTGCGAGCGCAACCGCAACGACGAGAAGCGAAGCGCACAAGGAGTGCCCGATGACGATGCCGCTTAACCCCGCCTTCGCCGCGACCGAACCACCGCCGGTGATGGAGGCGCGGCGCTGGCTTGACGGTGTAGTTTTTCCGTTGGATCGCCCGCTGATCAACATAAGCCAAGCCGCCCCGATCGAGGCGCCGCCTCTCGGCCTGTGTCAGGCGTTGGCGGATGCCGCCCTGAATGACCCCAATGCGCATCTCTATGGCCCGGTCTTGGGGCTGCCAGCGCTGCGGGAAGAAGTCGCTTCCCAATGGTCCTCGGCTTACGGCGGGCAGATCAAACCCGGACAGGTCGCGATCACCCAAGGCTGCAACCAGGCCTTTTGCACCGTGATGGCCACACTTGCAGGTCCAGGGGACGAAGTGATCCTGACCACGCCCTGGTACTTCAATCACAAGATGTGGCTCGATATGGCCGCGGTCACCACGGTCCCGCTGGAAACCGATGCGACCCTCATCCCCTCGGTCAGCGCCGCCGAAGCGCTGATCACTCCGCGCACCCGGGCCATCGTTCTGGTCAGCCCGAACAACCCCGGCGGCGTCGAATATCCGTCCGAGACGCTGACCGCCTTCCGCGATCTCGCCCGTACCCACGGCTTGGCACTGATCGTCGACGAAACCTACCGCGACTTTGACAGCCGCAGCGGTGCCCCGCACTCGCTTTTTGCCGGCCCCGACTGGCCTGACACCCTGATCCACCTCTACAGCTTCTCGAAGGCTTATCGTCTCACCGGCCACCGTGTCGGGGCCATCGTCGCGTCCGAGGCGCGGCTGGCCGAGGCCGAGAAATTCCTTGATACCGTGGCAATCTGCCCCAGCCAACTGGGCCAGATCGCAGCCCTTTGGGGCATGCGCAACCTGTCGCAGTGGCTGGCCGGAGAGCGTGACGAAATCCTTGCCCGCCGCCGGGCGATGGTTGACGGGTTCCAAAACCTTCAGGGCTGGAAGCTTCTGGGCTGCGGCGCCTACTTCGCCTATGTACAGCACCCGTTCGAGCTGCCCTCGGATGTCCTTTGCAAGCGCCTTGTGACCGAAGCCTCGCTTCTGATGCTTCCGGGCACCATGTTCCAGCCCTATGGGTCCGAGGCGGGCAAACGCCAGATCCGGATTGCCTTCGCCAATGTTGACGCCGCTGGCATCGCCGAGGTCATCCGACGTCTTGCAGCATTTTCTCCTTAGGCCGGGCCGTTCCGAAGCCGATCCCAAAGGCCAGAGGTCAGTCTTCTTGATCTTGCCCCCCAGAGGCCTTCCCACTATTCACCGATGCCAGAACAACCCAAAGGCAGTCCGATGGCGAAGACCCCGAACGATGAAGTGAGGCGCCCGAAGAGCAAGGCGCAGGAAATCGCGGTCTGGGGGCTTATGGCGCTTTTGATCCTGGGGCTCGGAGGCTTTGGGGTGACCAGCTTTTCGGGCGGTGTGACGTCGATCGGCACGGTCGGCGATACAGAAATCCCAGCCGACCAGTACGCCCGCGCCTTGCAGGCCCAAGTCAACGCCTTTTCAGAACAGATCGGCCAGCAGATTTCGATGCAGGAGGCCCTGACCTTCGGGGTCGACCAGCAGGTGATCCAGGGGGTTGTGACCCGCGCTGCGCTGGACAATGAGGCGCACCGCATCGGGATCTCGGTCGGGGATGAAGTGGTTGCCAGCGAACTGAAGGGGATGGACAGATTCAAGGGTGTCTCGGGTGATTTCGACCGGGAGGCCTATCGCTTCACGCTCGACAGCAACAACCTGACCGAGGCCGAGTTCGAGGCAGACCTGCGCCGCGACATCGCGCGTGAGCTGCTGCAGGGGGCTGTTGCAGGTGGGTTCTCCGCTCCGAAGCAATTGACCGACACGATCTATGCCTGGGCTGGCGAGCGGCGTGGATTTTCCATGCTGCGGCTCGTCGAGGCCGACCTTGCCACGCCTGTGGCCGATCCCACAGCGGATGAACTTAAGGCACACTACGATGCGCACCTCGACCGCTTCACCCGACCCGAGGCCAAGCGGATCACTTATGCGTCGCTTCTGCCGGAAGCGATTGCCCAAGAGCAGCCGGTGGACGAGGCGTTGTTAAAGCAGATGTACGAAGACCGGATCGAGGAATTCGTCATCCCCGAACGCCGGATCGTCGAACGGCTGGTCTACCCCGATCAAGCCGCTGCCGACGCGGCAAAGTCCAAACTGGATGCTGGCACGCCCTTTGAAGAGTTGGTCGCCGAACGCGGATTGTCGCTAGAAGCCATCGATCAGGGTGATGTGACCCGCGACGATCTGGGCGAGGCCGGAGAGGCGGTCTTCGGCGCGACCGAAGGCGCCGTCGCGGGGCCGCTGCCGACCGACCTTGGTCCCGCCCTGTTCCGCGTGGTCACTGTGCTTGCCGCCGAAGAGACAACCTTTGACCAGGCGCGCGAGACCCTTGCCATTGAAATCCAGACCGACGCCGCGCGCCGTCTGATCGCCGACAGTGTCGAAACGGTCGATGACCTGCTGGCGGGTGGGGCAACGCTGGAAGACCTGGAAAGGGATGCTGGCCTCAAAATCGCGACTCTTGACTTCGTCCCCGGCCAGCAAGGTGAAGCGGTGATCGAGGGCTACCCAGCCTTCCGCGCCGCCGCCGAGGCCGTCAAGGCCGGAGACTTCTCGGAAGCCATCGTGCTGGAAGACGGCGGCGTCGTGGCGCTGCGGCTGGACGAGATCGTTCCCGCAGCACCAATCCCCTTCGAAGAGGCGAAAGAGAATGTTGCCGAGGACTGGATCCGCGATGCGACGGCCAAGGCGCTCTCGGCCCGCGCGATCGAGATCAAGGCCGCGGTCGAGGGAGGGGCAGCGATTGGCGGGTTCGGCATCGTTGACGTGACACCGGAAGTCGACCGGAACGGCTTCATCGACGACGCGCCGGAAAGTCTGATGCCCGCCGTCTTCAAGATGATGGAGGGTGACGTCCAGGTGGTCGAGGCGCCGGGCTTCGTCGCCGTCGTGCGGCTTGACCGCGTCAACCCGGCTGCAACCGAAGGCGAAGAGGCCGAGGCCCTTCAGGCCACAGTCGCCGCGCAGGCCGCTCAGTCCATCGCGTCGGATGCTTTCAACGCCTTCACTTCGGCGCTGACCGCCGAAGCCGGGGTGACGCTCGATCAAGCCGCGATCAACGCCGTCCACGCGAGCCTGCCCTAATGCAGCTGCAGCCGACCTATGCCGAGTTCGAGGCAGGCTGGAACGCAGGTAAGAACCAGATCATCTGGGCCCGACTTGCGGCCGACCTTGATACGCCGGTCAGTCTGATGCTGAAGCTCGGCGATGCCCGGGCTGACACGTTCATGCTGGAATCGGTGACGGGCGGCGAGGTCAGGGGCCGCTATTCAATCGTCGGCATGAAACCCGATCTGGTCTGGCAGTGCCATGGCACCCAAAGCCGGATCAACCGCGAAGCACGGTTTGATCGGCAGTCCTTCACCGACCTTCCCGGCCACCCTTTGCAGACGCTGCGCGCGCTTCTGGCCGAATGCCGGATCGAGATGCCCGACGGCCTGCCTGCGGTCTCGGCAGGGCTTTTTGGCTATCTTGGCTATGACATGATCCGGCTCGTCGAACATCTGCCGAACGTGAACCCCGACCCCCTGGGCTTGCCGGATGCCGAACTGATCCGCCCCTCGATCATTGCGGTCCTCGATGGGGTGAAGGGTGAGGTCACGGTGGTTGCCCCGGCCTGGGTTACCTCGGGCCTTTCAGCGCGCGCGGCTTATGCGCAGGCGGCCGAGCGGGTGATGGACGCGCTTCGCGATCTTGACCGCGCACCTTCCGCCGCGCGGGATCTGGGCGAGGTGGCTCCGGTTGGCCCGGCGCAGTCGAACTTCACGCATGACGGCTACAAGGCCGCCGTCGAGAAAGCCAAGGCCTATATCCGCGCAGGTGACATCTTCCAGGTCGTCCCAAGCCAGCGTTGGTCGCAACGATTTGAACTGCCACCCTTCGCCCTTTACCGCTCACTTCGGCGCACGAACCCCTCGCCCTTCATGTTCTTCTTCAATTTCGGTGGCTTCCAGGTCATCGGCGCCAGTCCCGAAATCCTCGTCCGGCTCCGCGACGGCGAAGTGACCGTCCGCCCGATTGCCGGAACCCGAAAGCGCGGCGCCACGCCCGAGGAAGACCGGGCGCTGGAAGCCGACCTGCTGGCCGATCCCAAGGAGCGGGCTGAACATCTGATGCTTCTCGACCTTGGCCGCAACGACGCGGGCCGGGTGTCGAAGATCGGAACCGTGCGTCCGACCGAAACCTTCATCATCGAACGCTACAGCCACGTCATGCATATCGTCTCGAACGTCGTGGGTGAGCTTGCCGTTGGCGAGGATGCCCTGTCGGCGCTGCTGGCGGGACTTCCCGCCGGCACTGTATCCGGTGCACCCAAGGTCCGGGCGATGGAAATCATCGACGAACTGGAACCCGAAAAGCGCGGGATCTACGGCGGCGGGGTCGGCTATTTCGCGGCCAATGGCGAGATGGACTTCTGCATCGCACTGCGCACGGCGGTCCTGAAGGACGAGACGCTGTATATCCAGGCCGGAGGTGGGGTCGTCTACGACAGCGACCCCGAGGCAGAATACCAAGAAACTGTCAACAAATCCAACGCTCTGCGCCGGGCGGCGGAGGACGCGGGCCTCTTCACCCGTCGTGGCAATGGCTGAATTGGGTCTGCCGCAACCACCCCTCAAGCCGCAAGAAGGTAGCTGACTAAAGCCGCCGAAGCATGCCTCAGTCGATCTTAAGGACTGCAGTAAGCGGTGCCAGCACGACTGTCGCGGCCTTGCCCTCAACCGTCCACTCCAGAAGTGCCGCCACCGTCTCGGGATCGGCCTCTCCGACCACGGTCACGCTGCCGTCCTGTCCTGCCTTGAACACGGCCCGGTCGAGTATCCGCCGAACCGAGGTGCGGTCGCTGCCGGCCGAACCAAGATCGCGAAACACCACCGCCGCTTCCAGGTCGTCGCGCCGCGCCACCTGGTCGGCCGCATTCAATCCCTGATCCCAGGTCAGAAGCCCGCGCCCTTGGGCTTTGACGATTGGCACGACTGTGCTTGCAAGCTGGCGGTCGTTCTGAAACTTCGCTTCCGCCAGGTCCATAACCGCGACCGCTTCGGGCAAACCAAGTTCCATCGCCTGGAACGCCACCTCCACATCGGACGCCTGCGCACCCTCGGCGATCCCGGTCACGAGCATCACGACTTCCTTGCCCGCACCCCGGTAGATCGCTGCCCGCTCTGGCGTTGCGGGGTCCAGCGGGTCGAGCGCGAAGCTGATCGGGAAGGGAAGGGCTGCCAGCGCCGCTCGGTCCAGATCGGCGCTGCCTGGGTCAATCAGCACGACGGCGAAGGTCGGCTTGTTCTCGACCTTGACGAACGTTGTCGCAAACTGCGCGATTGGCCGGGGATCGGCCGGTGTCGTCGATCCGTCCGCCACAGGCGTCTCGGTCGCTTCGCTTTCCGCTGGGGGCTCGCGCTCGGTGATGGCGCCTTCTCCCCTATCGATCAGGCTGGGTGTTGGCTCGAAGGTCGAACTCGCGCCTTCGTTTTCCGTCAACGCCGCAGCCTCGGCCTCCGGCACCTCGATCTCGGGGCTCGGCAGCGTCTCCGGCTTCGCTCCCGGCATTTCCTGAACGACTGCGCCGGGCAGGCTCTCGTCCGCGGCGGGAACCGTCTCCGCCGGAATTTCTTCAGTCTCCGCTTCCGCAGTCTGGGTTTCCTCAGTCTGCGCTTCGTCGGCGGGCGCGTCCACAATTGCAGGATTCTCGGTCGCAGGCGAGGCCTCGACCACCGCGTCTTCCGGCGGAGTCTCCTCGACAGGAACCTCTGCGGCAGGGGCCTCCACCAATGATGCGGCTCCTTCCGTGGGCACTTCTTCGACCGGAGCCGCTTCTACGACGACCAGGCCTTCCTCTTCCGGAGCCGCCGCCTCGGCAACTTCTGGTACCAACACTGGCTCAACCGGGGCCTCTTCCGGCGTCGCCGCTTCAGGGGCTTCGAGGTCAGCAACCGGCTGAGCCGACACCTCAGGGTTCACTGCTTCTGTTCCCGCGTCCGCCAGTTCGACAGCAGGCTCTTCCGGAACGACGACCGCGACTGCTTCCGGTGCGGGAGCAGGCGCTTCGGATGCTTCGGCTGCTGCATCTGCCACGGCCGCAGTCGGCTTCGGCGGATGGGACGGAACCGCCGGCTTTGCGACTTCGGCGACGGCGGGCGCATCCAGAGCGGGAGTCGCGGTCGTTTCATCTTCGGCAACAGTGGGTCCGCTGACCGCTTCTGCCACCTCGGGCTGGGCGGTCGACACCGGCTCTGGTTCGATAACGGGCGTCGGCTCGGCCTCGACCACAGGTGCCGGTTCCTCGGACGCGACTGTTTCAGCTTCGGATTCGGACCCGGTGACTGGCTCGATCGCGGTCGCTTCTGTCGAAGGCTTGCCGGCGATCTCGGTCGCTGCTTCCGGCTCCGGCACCACCTCCGTCGGAGCAGCCGCAACGGCCTCAGCCTTCGGTTCCTCCGCTGTGACGTCCAGTACGCTCTTTGCGCCAGCATCCGCTTCGGCTGCCTTGAGCGGCGCTTCTACCTTCGCTGTGGGGCGGTTGTCGTTGGCTGGTGCATAAGGAAAAAGGACCGAACCGACCACCAAGCCGCCAGTGACGAGTAGGCCACCCGAGACCATACCAAGAAGAAATTTGCCGACCACTGCTGCCTCCAGTTTTTCACCGTCGCGGTCTTTAAGGGGTTAAGCGGCCTGTTGCCAGCCCCGCAAAGGTTGCGATAGCTCCCGGTGCCATTTTTCTGCCTGGCCGCAGTATAGCCTGCCGTTACACTGCGTTCACCCTTTTTTCGCGCCGTAGTCAACAAGTTGCCACCCGCGTGGCAGTCGGGCCATTCGTCGGGCCTGTGCGCTGGAAGGATGGAGGCGGGTATCGGAATCGGACCGATCTTCACGGATTTGCAATCCCGCACTTTCGGCCGGGTTTTCAGAACCTTCGCCTCGTCGGCGTATGAGGAGAGAACGTGCACGTTCCGGGAAACTGATACGGCGCATTTCCCCGGCTCAGAAGGTCCAGGCCAATGAGCTTCGAAGCAGTTGCTTGGGCAGTCAGGGTCAGTCATGGGCGCGGTCTAAGCTGGCCCGCGAAGGGCGTTCTCTGGCACCTGCCGAACCGCTTTAACCGAGATCAGGGTAAGGGTTGCTTTCCCGCGCAAAAGTGCTTGGCTAATGACTGCGAAGTGTCGCACTCGCAGTTGATCGTCCACCTGTCGGAATTTGAACGGGTCGGGCTGATCCGTCGCGTTCTACGGTTCGACCGGAAGAGTGGAAGACGGTTACCGACGCAATACAGGTTCGCATTCGAGGAAGGATTTGAGCCCCTTCCCGAGGGGGCCGTACCTTCCGAGGACAAACAACCCGACCTGCCTCTTGCGACCGACCAGAATCCGGAAATCGGAGTAGGGGGCAACAAGGAAGATCCTGCTCCCCCTACTCCGATTTCGACCGACTCCCAACTCCGATTGGCCGGAGATGTAATAGAGGCTGAAACACTGAGTGAAACACTAAGTTGTGTTCGGGACGACAGCGCGGTCGAGCTTGATCTCACCTTTGTTGAGTTCTGGCGAGTGCATCCGAGACCAAAGGACCGCGACGACTGCCAGCAGCTCTTCCTGGAAGCGGTGCTGGGTGGGGAAGACGCAAAGGCGATCATTGAGGCGGCGCGGCGCTATGCGACTGAGAACCTGGGTAACCGAATGATGTACGTCTGCCAGTCCGACAATGGGCTGAAGCAAGATCGCTGGCGCGATGGGGATGTGAGCGATCGGCACGACGCCGGGACGGCGGACGTGGTGGAGTTCTGGGCGGCAAAAATACATGAAGGACGGCACGTGCCGCTGATCGCCGTATCGTCATCAATGGCCCGAGAAATGGTGCAGCGCGGCAGCGTGAGGCCCGAAGAGCTATCGCGGATTGGGATCTATCCATGACGGTGTCAAATTTGCGCCTGGCAGGTGCCTCTGCCTGCGCCGCCGGGGCGGGGGGGGGGGTCAAATCTCTGGCCGACCCCTCATATCCCAGCCCGTCGTTTACCCGCGCAGGGACTTTTTCTCCAAGGAGTGAAATTTGACCTGGGTTCGGAGTGTGCCGGCCTAGCGAGCAGAGCAAGGGGTGGTCTTGCCGTGCGATGGCGCAAGAAGTATGTTTTATTATCAATATGTTGAATGGGTGGAGTTGTTGTGCCCGTCGGACTGACGCGGCAGATGTCCAGTCGGACGTTCTCTTTGCACGGCACTTTAGAGCCTGGTCCAGTTCGACGAATGCAATGCAGATTAAGGACATGATCCTTCCGGCTCGCGTTACGAAACGGACAGCACAACCAAACTCCGCTTGGCTGTCCCCCTTTGCCTGAGATAACGCTGACGGAGAGTCACCTGACGATTGGACGTTTCCGGGCTGCCACAGTCGCGCTTGTGCGCTGATACTCTTGATGTGCCAATCGGCGCGCCAGAAGTCAGCTTTGGGAGGAAAGCGGTCATTTGCCGCCAAGTGCATGGAAGTCTGCTTCAGCTCCTCGCCAGCGCAAAAGTCGGTTGGGCGTGTTACGCCTCGCCAAGGCGAAGATCGTCATCTAGTGCAGGCGCAGGCAATACATCATCAAGGAACCGCACTCATCGCCGGGCTACGGGGCCCCCTACACAAGGTGTCGTGCTGAGGCCGGCTCATCATCTGGAACCGCTTGGCCGCCCACTCTAGCCGTAGCTCCAAGACCCGTCATCCACTAGGACTGAAGCCGGACCAGTCGATCGGGGTAGGCCACGGTCTTGTCTGCAAGTTCGAACAAACTGGCCAGATCAACTAGAAAGGCGGACGGTTGTGCTACCAGCGCAAGGGCGGCCTGGCCTTCGGCGATCTGATCGAACCACGCAGCCGGTTCTCGCGCCAGACGACGAAGCTCGCCCCCTGCCTCCGCAGCAGAAAGGCGCAGCGCGGCAAACGGGCCCAACCAGGACAGGGCTCCGGGCGGCAAGACCAGGGGCAGGCCGGTTGCGAGGGCCGTCAGAACCGGGCCGGGAAGAACGGGAACGGCCGTCAGAACCACGGCCTGCGCCATAATCGGATAGCGGAGAAGACCACCATCGGCGGGGTCCGCGGGCGGCACAGGCACCGTGACCAGCCCGGTCAGCGTACCGGGTGGCGCGTCGGTCGCCACGACGATTTGCGGTTGCGGCCAGGCCGGGCGGACGGGGCGGCGCCAACGCCAGGCTTCGATCGCCGGCGTGATGGTCCGGGCGGGCAAGCCTGCGCGCTTGAGAACCGGCACGCGGTCTGGGTCGGGGCAAAGGACAGCTGCGCCGGAAGCCCGCTGAATCCGCTCCGACAGGACCGGTGCCGGGGCGTGATCATCCACGATAAAGCAGCGCCGGGCAGGGGGAAGCCCAGAAGGAATAGGCCCTTCGATCAGGGCTAGATCGGCCATTTCCTCGGCTGCCGCAGCATCACCACTTTCGTTCATGATCGCGTAACCCGCGACCGCCGCGATCTGCGCCCAGCCCGGCATGAGGCTTCCGGCAGCCATCGGGCCATCCACACTGGCCACGAAGCAGAGCCGCCTCTTCACCGCGATTGTGCGCACTGGGCGACCTCGGCCGCAAGAAAGGTCTCGAACGTCTGTCCCAGCGTGACTTCCTCGTCGATCTGCCATTTCGCGAGCAATGTCTCCCAGCGCCGCTTCAGATAAGCCGCATACTCGGCGGCACGGAGTGTCGGCAGATCGGCATGCCTGGGCAGAAGCTCGACCGCGAGCGTCCCGTTCACGACGAAATCCAGACGCAACTCGCTGGCGCAAAGCACCGGTCGCCGTCCTGACGCCTCGATCTCTCTGGCCATCGCCGCGATCACGGTCTCTCGGTTCGCGAAGGCCGGCCCCAACGCGTTGATCAGGGTGCGGGGCCGCGCAACACCATCGGCATCCTGATAGGCCAGGGTGTCGGATTCGGGCGGAGGGATGATTTCCCGATCCAAGGCGCTACAGCCCGTTCTGATCGAGAAACAGCTCAACTTCCTTGCGGATCTCTGCCTCGCGGTCCGGTGCCAGTGTCTGGGCGATCTCCGCAATCAGTGCCTCAGCTTTCTTCACGCGCCCCGCCTCAGCCAGCAAAGCATTGCGGAAGGCAGCTTCTGGATTGGCCGGTGCATTGAAGGCACCATCCCGCCAGCCTTTGGCCAATTCCAGATAGCCGATCGCATTTCCGCGCCGCGTTGCATCCTCGAAGAGCGTCCGTGCTCGGCCCGGATCTGCCGCCACGCCATCTCCTCCCGACAGGTAGAAGCGCCCTGCATAGACGGGCGCAAAGCCGTTGCCCAACCCCCGCGACCGCTCCAACCATTCAAGGCCGGTGACCGCGTCTTTCTCGACGCCGGTCCCATTCAGGTAGGCAAGCCCTACATTCGCCATGGCGGTTGTCTGGCCCATGCCCGCGGCCGAGCGGTAAAGTTCAACCGCCTCTTCAGCATTCGGTTCAAGACCGGTGCCATTCAGATAAGCATCCCCCAACGCGTTGATCGCGTGCGGCCAACCCATCGAAGCCGCAAGCCGCAGCCAAAGCACACCTTCCTCCGGATTCTTATCGGCGCCTTCGCCAAGAAGGAAGGCATTGCCAAGGTTGGTACGCCCGCGCAGGTTGCCCTTGTCCGCCGCCCGCAGATAAAGCGCGAACGCCAGGTCGGGGTCGCGCTCTTGGCCACGGCCCATACGGGCATTGAAACCGCGGTTCACCATCGCAGCACCATAATCTCCGGCAATTGCCGCGTCGTAGTAGGCGTTTGCCCAGTCGTGCCGTCGCGCCACATCAAGAATGCGACCGAACTGAAACAGAAGTCGAGGATCTGCCGGATCGGATGCCAACGCGAAGGCACAGGCGCGAAGCGCCCTTCGAACGTTAAGGTTCGCATCCGACACCCCGGGCGACAGTTTTTCGGGATCAACCGGGTCAGCGGCCTCTTCGTCGCAGTCGGACGCCTGTGTCTGCAGACCCTTCGCCGTTTCCGGCAAAACCAGCGGCCAGGTGCGGAAGCTGTCGCGCATCACATAACTGCCCGACTGATCGATCAAGGGCGTGGTTCGGCCCGTCTCGCCAGGTTCCGTTTCCCCGGCTCCCAGTTCGGTTACGATCTGCTCGGGCGACAGGCGGACGCCGTCGCGCGTCACCGTCTCAGTTGCGCTGTCCTTGAGCTCGGCCAGTTCCACCTGCTCGCGGTCCTTTGCTGCCGCTGCAAACGGGCTTTCTGGGAAAACTTCGGCGAAGCGGCGAAAATCCTCGGGATTGCTGCTGGTTTCAAGATATTCCCAGAGCACGCGGTCGAGCGTCAGCATCTCGCCCGTCTGGGTCGTCACTGCCGCAAGTCCGTCAGCGGCCTTGGTGCCTTCGACCTTGACCGTGCTAGCCGCGCGCAGGACAAGGCCGGTCTCGATCGAGCTGGTTATCCAGGGGATCTGCTGTCCGCCCGTGCCGGATCGCACCGACCGACGGACGGTGCGGAACACATCGTACAGGTCGGCGCCCGATTGCTGCAGCGCATTCGCCAGCGCCGTGGTGTAGGGGCTGTTCATCCCGCCCGAGGAATCCAGCGCCAGTTCCCCTGCCCCGGTCGAGAACGCAATCAGCACTTCGCCCTTGGGGGCCTCTACGAAGTTGAAGCCGGACTTCAGGTCGTCCTCCTCAGCCGGCAAAAGCGCGTTGCGGCAAGCGTCGAGAACAACGATCTGAATGCCCTCGCCGTTGCCTGTGAGACTGGATAGCAGCGCCGACAACGACAGCCCTCCCGCTGCCACGCCTTTCACCGAGGCCAGATCTGTGTCGACGGGTAGCAGCATGTTCTCGCCCTGATACTGCAGCCCATGCCCGGCGTAGTAAAACACCGAGACATCTGCGTCCTTCAGCTTTTCTTGCACCTGCTCCAGAAGAAGCGGCACCTGGGCGGTACTGATGTCCAGGTACAGCGAGACCTCGAAGCCCAACTCTTTCAGCGTCTGCGCAATGAGGCGGGCATCGTTGGCCGGATTTGCCAGCGGCGCCGTCGGATAGGCCGCATTGCCGATGACAACGGCCTGGCGTCCGTCGGCCAGGGCAGAACCGGTCAAAAGAAGCAGAGCAGCGGCTGCGCCGCCTTTGATCGAAGCTATGACATTCAAAGCAAATCGCCGCATGGTGTCGCAGTCTCCTGGTGGGTGGGTTGTCCTTGACAGGCCAAAAAAGCGTAGGGATACAATACTCCGGGATCATTCTTGACCTTGGGTCACATATGTCAATGGCCATGAACGCCGCGCTTGGTACAGAACCTCCGGCGGGGTTAATTGGCCTGTTGCAACGTTTCCTTGCGCGATCCCACGCCGAAGCGCCAGCCTACCGACAGATCATGCGTGGCTTGTCTGCGGACCTTCATCCAGCTGCGCCGGAAGCATTCGCGCGCAATTTCATCTTGCGTCAGTTTCGCGGACCGGACGCACCTCTGGCCGGGCAAGAGATCGCTGTCGCGCAGGCTTTGCCGGATTTGGCCACCGCCGATGCATTGGCGCTTGTCGTCGGGGCGCTTGTGGCGGTGGAAGCCGGACTTTGGGACAACGCCTCCATTCTTGCCGAGCGGGCATACGCGCGCGACCAGCATGAGACCTTTGCCCAGCGTCTCTTGCTTGCTGCCACCGAACGCAGCTCAACTTTGCGCCTGAAGGTGGACAGCTGGCTTGCGGACAGGTTCTGCGCCAATCCCTTCACCGATGCCGAGATCATCGGAAACCGCGATGTCTACACTTGCTGCGCCGCGTGGCTGCCCGCCCGGATTGGCACACTGGCGGGTGATGCCCGAGCGGCCGATGTCTGGAACTCGCCGCGGGCGGTCGAGCTGCGCCGATCGATCCTTGACGGGGACTTCTCCTACTGTTCGCGCGTCAGCTGCCCACGAATTGCCGGGCGCAACTTGCCACGGCGGGGCGATGTAGGCGACCCTGTGCATCGCCACGCGATTGAGGTCCGCCAGACCAAGGACCTGCCGCTTCCGAGGCGGGTGCTTCTGTCATACGACACCTCCTGCAACCTCTCATGCCCGTCCTGCCGGGCCGGACTTATCCAGAAGTCGCGGGTCGAGGCCGCTGAACTGGATCGCTTTTACGAAGACCGCGTGGCACCGTTGCTGGAAAGCGCGGAAGCGGTCAAGATAACCGGAAGTGGCGATCCGTTCGGCAGCCGCCATTTTCGCAAGGTGCTCTCCCGGCTTACGGCCGCACCGGCCGCGGGCATGGGGCCACGGTTGCAACTGCACACCAACGGTGTCCTCTTCGACCGCCGCGCATGGGAAGAGCTGGCGCTCGAAGGCCATGTCCGTTCGGTCTGGGTCTCAGTTGACGCAACCGAGGCCGACACCTACGCAGAATTGCGGCGCGACGGTGATTTCGAAAGGCTCTGGCAAAATCTTGCCTTCCTCGGTGATCTGCGCCGTCAGGGTCGTATTGGCAGCCTGCGGCTCGATTTTGTGGTGCAGGCGTCAAACTATCGGCAGATGCCTGCCCTTGTGGATCGCGCCGAGGCGATCGGCGCGGACGGCGTACATTTCCTGATGCTGCGCAATTGGGGAACCTTTACCGAGCAAGGTTTTCTTGACCGTGCCGTTGCCCAACCCGGCCATCCCCTGCACAATGATCTCCTGACCGTGCTCAGCGATCCGCGTTTCGACCGGCCGGGAGTCGACCTCGGTAATCTAGCCCCCCTTCATCGTCGGACCTCCCCGCCGGTGCTCCTTCGCGATGAACCTGCCGCGCCGTTGCCGCCCGTGCTTTTGGTTCTGTCGCTCCCTCGCAGCGGGAGCAACCTTTTGTTCGATGCCCTCGAAAGCTATCGCCAAGCCATGGTTCTGCGCGAGGCATTCAATCCTGTCGGTGCCTACGGGACGGATAAGATGATAGTTGCCGAATTTGGTCAGTTGATCGGTCGGCCGCTCCTGGGTCCGACCGATGATCGTCTTCTCCGGCATCTTCGCCGCCATCCTGCTGACAGCTTGCTCCAGCTACGCCGGATTACGGAATCTAGCGGGCGCAAGGCCTTGATGCTGAAAGTCTTTCCAGATCACATTCGCGACGATGTCCTCTTGGAGGATTTGATGCCCGACCCCGAGGTTCGGCCACTATTCCTGACGCGCGCGCCGCTCGACGCGTGGATTTCACTGCAGAAGGCTCGGGCAAGCTGGACTTGGACCGGGGTCAACACCACGGACCTGCGGCCCGAGGTCGATCCGCAGGCCTTTGCCATCTGGCAGGACCGGGCCGAGACTTGGTTCGGACGCCTTGCAGGCGCGGTCCGCGCATCTGGTCGTGAACTTGCGGTCCTGACCTATGAGGCCGACCTCTGCGCTGCTCCGGCGCAGGCAGTGGTCCAGCTTGCCGGGCTTCTTGATCGACTTGTTCCGGAACTGGAAGGGGCTGTTCCCTCTTGGTCGACGCGCGCGCGCCAGGATCGCAGCAGTGATCCCTTCGACCGCATCGCCAACGGCGCAGAACTAAAGGCTTGGCTCTTGTCCGAAGGGCGATTGGAGCGTGCCCTCCGCCCGCCCGCGCTGCACGATGTCCAGGATTGACTCGCACCAGCCAGATGTTAACCTTTTACAGGATTGATCCTATGAGTTCTCGGGGTTCGAACCATGCGCAAGTCGATCCTTCTGCTTTGGGCATCCTTGCTTTCGTCCTGCGCTCCATTGATCACCGAATTGACCTGCGGCCCAAATTCGGTCGAGGGGAAGGCATGGGCTTCGGCGATCAAAGAAAATACCACAGAGGCTTATCGCGCGTATCTTGCCGACTATCCCGAAGGTTGCTTCGTTGCCGAAGCCACGAAGATGTTGAAGAAGCCCGTCGTTCCCCCCAAGGTCAAGAAAGTGGTTGGTGGGGCTGCAGCCGTCGGCGGAGCAATCAACGGCAGCACCTACTAGCCCCCGATCAATCGGCGCTGTTCGGGAGGCAGTCGCTGCGAAAATGACCGGCAATCACGGGGACCCACCACATTTCGATCTCGTTCATGCCTGCGACCCGCGCTATCGCGCCGGCACCGCGGCCGCCCTGCGCGGTGAGATTGCAGCCGCCCACGCCTGGGGTCTCTCAGTCGCCGTCCAACCGTTTCTTGCCATGTCGATCGGCAGCATTAACAGCGTCGACCCCGCGCTGGCAATGCTTCTGGACAGGACGGAAACGCCTTTTCTAACTGCTGAAACATCCGCCACCTGCGACGTGCTCCTGGCCCATCATCCGGCTGTGTTCCAGCATATGGCCGACAGGCCAGTACGCCTGCGCCCAAAACGCGTGGTGCTCGTCCTGCATCATCCGCCTGTCGACGCCAATAGCACGATGCAATACGATCTGGCGCGCATCCGCAGGGCCTTGGAGCGCCTTTATGCAGTGCCCGTCTGGCTGGCGCCGATCAGCTCCGTGGTCCGACGCCAGCTTGACCGGCCAGGCATCGATCCGGCCCTCATCCTGCCCTACGACCTGACCAATGTCGTCAACCTTGCCGACTGGCCTCCCAGCGAACGGCCGCAACTTGCGACACCCGATGCACCCGTCGTGATCGGGCGCCATTCCCGCGGCGATCCCTTAAAATGGCCAACCGACCCGGCGCAGATCCGCGGCGCCTGGCCGGACCAGCCGGGGATCATCGTCCGCATCCTCGGCCAGGCGCATCTACCGGACCAGGTGCCGGTTCCACCCAACTGGTCGATTCTGCCGTTTCAGGAAACTGGCGTCAGCGCTTTCTTGAAAAGTCTGGACTTCTACGTCTATTTTCACCACCCCCGCTGGGTCGAAGCCTTTGGCATCGCCATAGCCGAGGCAATGGCTACCGGCCTGGTCACGATCCTGCCTCCCCATTTCGAAAAGATGTTTGGAAACGGAGCGGTCTACGCCCAGCCGCACGAGGTGCCCGGCCTGATCGCCCGCTACCGGTCGCGCCCGGACGAATACGTCCGGCAGTCGCGTGCGGCCCGGCGCCTGATCGAGGACCGCTATTCTATCGAGGCTTACAAGGGGCGGATGCAACGTCTGTGGGCGGGCCTCGGCCTGCCGTTCCCCGACCATTTTGCCCGCACGGCCTCGCCCCTGCCCGCAATGGCCACCCCAAACCCGCCTGAGGGCGGCATCACCTCGGCGCATCGCTTCGCCGTCACACCTGCCCGGCAGCGAATCCTGATGATATGCGGGAACGGCGTCGGTCTCGGCCATGTCACAAGGCTTCTCGCTATCTCACGCCGCTTGCCCGCCTGGATCGAGCCAGTGGTGTTGACCCTGTCACCCGGAGCCGGGCTGCTGCGCGCCGAAGGCCTTTCGGTCGACTATTTCGCCTCACACATGCGCAACGATGTGACCGGGAGAACCTGGAACGACGCCTTTGCCGTCGAGGTTCAGGCCGCGCTCGACGCCACCGGCGCGCGTCTGGCCGTGTTCGACGGCAACGACGCCTTTCCGGGTCTCGCAAGGCTCATTTCGGCACGGTCGGATGTGATATGGCTCTGGATCCGCCGCGGACTTTGGCGGTCGCACCACCTTTTGAACCCAGATACCCCGCCGCTTTTCAACATGGTGATCGAACCGGCCGATCTGGCAGGCGACGAAGACGCCGGAGCGACGGCGGGCCTACCCAAGGTCCAACGGGTTGGTCCTGTGCTTTGCTGTAATCCGGACCAGCGTCTGGATCGGGCCGAGGCTGCGGCCCGTCTTGGAATCAATCCGGCAAGACGGACGGTAGCCGTTCAACTTGGTGCTGGGCGCAACTTTGACATGACTTCCCCGCGCGAAGCGATCCTGCATGCTCTGGCGCAGCATGACGTGCAAGTGGTGGAAATCGTCAACCCCCTTGCCCAGCAGTCCGAGCCGCGCCCCGGTGATCCTCACCGTCTTAGCGTGTACCCCGCTTATCCACTCAGCAAGGCCTTCGACCTGTCGGTTCTGGCCCCGGGCTACAACAGCTTTCATGAGGCGGTCTATGCGGGGATGCCTGCGATCTTCGTGCCCAACCAGGGCGGGCTGATGGACGATCAGCATCTGCGCGCGGCCTATGCGCAGACAGCCGGTCTAGGGCTGTGCCTGACGGCAGCCGAAGCGCACCGCGCTACCGAAGTTGTGGCGCAGGCCCTGGCGCCCGACTTTGCCGACGAAGTCGCACGACGGTCGGCGCGATTGGCCTATGCTGACGGTGCCGCAGCCATTGCGCGACATATCGAGGGTCAACTTGCCTCAGTCCGAACCGCTCGACCCTTGGCCTTGTCGTTGCCGCGACTCTGATTTGCCGTCCATATGATCATTTTCAGCCCGGGCAGAGGAAATTGCTCTGAAGGCTTTGACACCGGTTTCCAGTCTCGGACCAAGCGAACCCGTCCCTTCTACGACGTCCAGATGGGCCCTGAGTTCATCCGACTGGCGGCGGTGCTCTGCGTCCTGTTCCCGCTCTCCCTCACCAACGTTTAGGACCCAATGCCCGAGCGGGGCTTCTAGATCAGCCATGAGACACTGCAGCTTTGGTCGAACAGGTTCGGGCCGAAGTGTGCAGTCGACGGCTGGAGTGGCGCATTTAGGGAGGTTCGGGTCGGACGCCGACAATGGGCCGACCTCGTTGTCAGGCCGAGATCGACATGAAGCGCGGAGTTTGTCGTCCGAAGTCGGACGATGTTCAACTGACCCACTTGCTGCGCCGCCTTGAGTGAGCCGTGAGCCCTTGACGGAAGGTCAACGGAAGCGCCTATGAACGAGGCCGGTTGGGTCTGGTCGCCGGGCATTGCGTCAAGAACTGCTCCCAACCGCTCTGCCAGTTTGCGCGAACGTTCATGCAGTGGATCGATATAGCTGACCAGCGTATTGAGCCTCTTCACATTCCTCGCCCATTCTAGCAAGGCGGAGGCAGCTTCGAACCCGCATCCACGCCCCTTGGCTTCGAGAAGAACAAACCAGCCCAACTACTGTTCAAAAAATAGCGGTTTGGAGTTGATGCCTACCTGCCCGAGGCAAGTGCGGTTCTGGCGTTCCTCAAGCATCAATGCTCCGACGCCAAACAGATCCCACTGTGCATGATCCGCACACAACATTCCCCAAGCCGCACTGACGGGAAATGGTCCGCCCATGTACTGCGCGCGCGACGAGAGCATCAGAGCAGAGTAAGCTCCCCAATTATCAGCCGACATCGGGCGGAGCAGCATGCGTTCCGTGACAAGGGTTAGAATCTCGGTCATCAGGCCTCCTCAATATGACGGCCTGATAGTACGGGATCGGCAGCATTGTCCCGCATAGAGGTCACATGAGGCCCAAGATTGCTGCAGCATTGACCAACATCTGCTTTGGGCGATGCATCCGCGCATCCTGGGGGAGGTCGACCGGAAGGTATGGGCCGGCCGACACTCCGATCGTCGGTCGGGTTGTCACTACAGATCGATCCCTTCCGACAAAGCAAGCGCGTCATCCGGATCGACGCCGAGGTATCGGACAGTACTATCCATCTTGGTGTGGCCGAGAAGGAGTTTGACCGTCCGAAGGTTATCCGTCTTCTTGTAAATCTGTGCCACCTTCGTCCTTCGCATCGAATGAGTGCCGTAGGCAGTTGGCTCCAGACCGGTCGACATGACCCATTCGCGCAGAAGGCGCGCATACGGCCGAGTGGACAGTTCGGGGCTGTGGTGAAGGCGGCTTGGCCACCGATACTCAAGCCCGATCATTTCCGGGTCTGAAATCCAGCGTTCGAGCGACTGGCGGGTGGTCTGGGTGATCTCAAACTGCACCGGCTTACCGGTCTTGCTCTGGGTGACGGAGGTGCGTTCCTTCACCCTTCCGGTGGCAAGCACGTCTCTGACCTTGAGGCACACGAGGTCGCAGCCCCGCAGCTTGCTGTCGACGGCCATGTTGGACAGTGCCAGATCGCACTTGTTGTCGGCCATCTCCAGACGGACGCGGATCGACCAGACGTGTTTTGGCAGCAGAGAGTGCTTCTGGCCGATGATGCGCCCGTTGTTCCAGGCAGGGCGATCAGGCCGAAGTGCCGGAAGGAATTCGGTGGACATGGCGTTACCGTATTGTCCACCTGTCCCACCCTTGCTTCGGCTGATCCGACGGGGCGACAGTATCACGACGCAGCTGGGTCGTTCGGCGTCATCTCGGCAAGTGGCGAGTTGCGTGACCGCGGTTCGGCAAGACAGTTGCAGCGACGAGCCGTAGCATTCATTCGTTCGCCGCCCGGCATTTGTGGCCATTGATCGAATTCGTGGTCGGGTAGAGCGGACGGTCGCTTCTGCAGCATGAGTTCGAAAACACCGCGGCATTCCGGACCTCGGTCAAGGCCTGCACTACCGACGTTCTGAGCCCAAAAGGCGTCGTTTGAAGTCTTGGCCTACGGGAAAGGTGGTGGCAACCCAATGCGCGAAGGGAGGTAATGCTGTCGGGCGGGTTCCGAGGCAGCACCAACGCGCATCAAATGGTGAAGTCACTACCACGGTGGGGTTCATGTCTTGCGACTGAACCCCAGCACACCCATAGCCACCGTGAGCCCCGCCGTTGTGGCGAGGGCACCCAACCACTCGGCGGGTGCAGGCATCTCGCCGGTGACCGGCAATCCGACGATCAGTGCCGCTGCGGGAACAAGGGCCGGGAACAGGGCGGCTTTGCTTGCGCCCAGATGCTCGACCGCCTTGCCATAGGCGATCACAGCCAGCACCCCGGAGAAAAGACCCTGAACTATGATCTGGGTAAGAAGTGTGGACGGCGGCAAGGCGGCAAGCCGGTCAAAGCTTTGCGTTGCCACGAAGACGGGCAGGACGATGATCGCGGAGACAACAGCCACCGCGGCTGTGGCAGGGATGCCGGCGATGTTCCATTGGCGCAGCAAGATGGTGAACCCGACCCAGAACAGCCCTGCGGCCACAAACAGAAGATCACCGCGCCAGGCACCGGGCAGCTCGACGCCGCCTTTCCCCATGGCGATCAGAGCAAGTCCACCAAGAATGATGGCAACTCCGAATGCGCGTTCGCGCGGCGGGCGCTCGCCGAAGATCAGCCAGGATGCTGCCATCGCCCCCAAAGTCAGGACCGAGGGCTGCACCACGGCCCCATGTGCCAAGGGAGCAAAGGCGTAGCCACCCACGCCTAGGGCGATGAACAGTGGCCCGGCAAAGAAGGCGAGCGTCGCCCCACGGCGCCAACCGACGCCGCCAAGATCGCCAAGTCCCTTGTGAATCAGCCAGGGCAGCATGATGGCCCCTGCGATCACAAAGCGCAGGAACACAAAGTCTGCGGGCAAGAGACCGCCATTCACCCCGGCGCGGGCAAAGGCCAGGTAGGCCGCCCACATCGCAACTGCGGCAAGGCCAAAGCCAATGCCTTTGGTGTGCGACGAAAGGGCAGGACGAACGGGCATATCGATGGCGATCATGTCAGCCTCCGGTTCAGAATGTGATGATCTGGCGGCCTTCGGCCGGCAGGGTACGCAGGCTGGCATGACCGTGGTCATCGGCCAGCATCGGAATGCCCGCAGCGACCAGTTTCTGCTGAACGCCGCAGGCTTTCGAGCAGTAACTGCAGACGCCACACAGTGACGCTGCAACCCGCTTCCAGGCCCGATGCAGATCATGCCCCGGGTCCAGCACGGCTGCGAGCGTGGCACTGCCGCCACCGTCGAAAACGATGGTCACATCGTCGCCAGCCGCCATCAGTTCGGCGGCACAGCCAAAGGCACGGTAGGCGCGGCTCATCGCTTCGGTCGTCACGTTGGAATAGATCACGATGGCGACTTTGTGAGTGACTGAATCACCGGTCTCGGCATCGATATGCAAAGATGTATCAAGCATGATGGCCGCCTCAGGCGGTGGGGGTTTCGGCAAGGGCGACGGTGGCGGCAATGCCGCGCTGAACGGCCGGACGGGCCTCCATCGCGGCGTACCAGCGGGCGAGGTTGGCGCGGTTCTCGAACGAGACACCCGCGAACTCCCGCCTCCAGAACCATCCAAAATGCGCGATGTCGGCGATGGTGTACTCAGTGCCCGCAAACCACTGGTTGGTGGCCAGATGTGCGTCGATCAGACCGGTCAAACGGTCGGCCTCGGCCTGATAGCGGGCGATGGCCGGCCCATTGCGGTCGGAGGCAAGCTTTTGCCAGTAGCCGGACTGGCCAAAGGCGGGGCCAGTGCCCGACAGTTGGACGAAGAGCCATTCGAAGGTGCGGGCACGGGCTGCCGGATCGGTGGGCAGCAGCCGTCCGGCCTTCTCGGCCAGATGCACGAGGATCGCGCCAGATTCCGGCAGCGCCAGATCGCCATCGATCAGAAGCGGCACCTTGGCGTTGGGGTTCAGCGCCAGATAGTCGGGGGTCTTCTGCTCACCCTTGCGGATGTTTACAGAACGCAACTCGTATGCCAGCCCCAGTTCTTCCAATGCGATCGATACTTTGACCGAGTTTGGAGTGGAAAAGGCGTAAACGCTCAGCATGGCAGGTCTCCTTTCTGGTGCGATCGAGGCCCCGCCGCATGGCAGGGGCCGGTGTCAGTTACTGGCTGAACGATTTCACCAGCGCCGCAGCTGAGGCGCCTTCCAGCGCCATGCCGTAGCCCGTCTCGCGCACCAGCGCTTCTTTCAGCGGCTGGATGAAGTGGATGCGGGTATTTCGGCGCGTCACTTCGGGTTTGGCGAGGTAGAGGTTGGCGAGTTCGCGGGCGCGGGCAACGGCGCTTCCGTCGGCGACCACCTCGGCAACCACGCCCCAGTCCCGGGCCGTCTGTGCGCTGATCGGTTCGGGGTTCAGAAGGAACGCCTCCGCCCGCCCGGGACCTGCTCGGTACGACCAGGTCGTGTAGATGCCGTCGCCCGGCACGATGCCACCGGCAAAGTGCGGCAGGTCGCTGAAGGTGGCGCTTTCACCAGCGACAATCACATTGGCCAGCAGGGCATATTCGGAATGGATATGCGCGCGGCCTTCGATGGCGGCGATCATCGGCACGCGGATGTTGGCGATGTTCTCGACGATCTGCACACCTTCGTCATGCACCTGGCTCCACACATCCGGGTCGCCGACATTGCCGAAGGTCGAAAAGTCGATTGCGGCCATGTAATCGACAGCCCCGGTCAGGATGACGGCCTTGGTGTCGCGGTCTTGCGCGATCCGGTAGAAGGCCTCGGTGAACTCGGTATGGTCTTGGGCGGTAAAGGTGATCGGGCCGCCTTTGCCATCGTTGATGGTGACAAGAAGGACGCCCTTCCCGTCACGCTCCATCTTCAAGCCGCGCGCGGCGGTGAAGTAGGCAGGCTGCGACAACGTCAAGGTGGGTGCCTCGATGTGGATGGCGTCGGGGGTGTTCATTGGTCTCTCCGTGTGTTCGGGCGATGCCTTGTGGCGATACGAAGAAGATGGACTATCGGTTCGAATTCGATAATACTGCCAAATTGAATGTCACTGATACGAACGACGTATGAATACCGGCCTTCTGGAACACATGCGGACCTTCGTCCGGGCGGTCGAGACCGGCAGCTTCACCGCTGTCGCGGCCGAACAGGGCCAGACGCAACCCACGGTCAGCCGCCAGATATCCGCGCTGGAAGATCACCTTGGTGTGCGCCTGATGCAGCGCACGACGCGGGTACTGACCCTGACGGACGAGGGCCGCACCTATTACGCCCATGCGCGCGGACTTCTCGACGCCGTCGAGGAGGCAGCGCTTGCCGTGCGACCCGATGCCGCCGTACGGGGCACGCTGCGGATCGCGGCACCCTTGGCCTTTGCCCGTCTGCACCTGATTCCACGGATGACCCGGTTTCTGGCCGCTCACCCCGACCTCAGGACAGACTGGGTGCTGGGCGACAGGCCGGTCGATCTGGTCGAGGAAGGCGTCGACCTTGCGATCCGGATCGGGCGCGTGACCGACCAGGGGCTGATTGCACGCCGAATAGGCCAGATGAGGCGGGTCACCGTGGCACGGCCCGACTACTTTGCGCGGGCCGGAAGGCCGACCCATCCGCAGGACCTGACGGGCCATGACTGCATCGTCTACACCGGCCTCGCGACGGTCGACGAATGGCACTTTGCAGGCACCTCGGGCGCGCCGATCGTGGTCAAGGTGTCTGGTCGCATCCGGGTCAGCGCAAGCGAGGGCATGCGGTCAGCCCTGTTGGAGGGGTTGGGGCTTGCCGTCTGCCCCACCTGGCTATTCACCGACGAGATCGAAACAGGCGTGATCGAGCAGGTACTGAACGACTTCGAGCCGGCCCCTTTGCCGATCCAGGCGGTCTATCCCAGCCGCCGCCTCGTTCCCCCAAGAGTTCGCGCCTTCGTGGACTTTCTGGCCGAAGAACTCCGCGGTGATCCCAAGCTGGGACCCTGAAGCGGCATCGTGCTGGCACCGTTACTCAAAGGCGAGACGTCGGCTCTAGCGTCGCAATGCCAGTGGTACTTGCGCTGGCGTAACGGCCGCGTTTGGGAATGCTGCCAAGCAGCGCAATAAGGGTCCAACCGACAGGTATGGGCCGGAAAATGTTCTTCGAGCCGCTGCGCAGCGGGACAGCACCCGCTTGCCGCCAGATCGTCGAAAAACCGCTGTAGAGCGCGTCCTGTCAGGCCAGTTTGCCGCGCGAGGTGATGCTGGCCAATTCCTCCACAACGTTGCCCCTGATCAGGTGGACACGGTCGAAAAGGTTGGTAACCACGCAGGCGTGGTTCGGGATCACGCGCACCCGTTCGCCTACCGCGGGCCGGTCTGGGCAGGCTGACAGATCTACGTGGCCGTGTTCCTCCGACAGTGCCGTGATGACCGCGTCCGGATAGGCGGTAATGCGGCCGTGACCGGGCAAAGGGCAAAGGTCGGCGGCCAGCGCCTTGGACCCGGAGTCGAGAATGGCGCGGGTGTCCGTCGGGCGGCTGACCACGGTGGCGAGCACCTTCAGCGCGCAATCGTCCCAACTGCCAAGGCCGAAGGCGACCTGCATGCGGTCGCTGTAGATGTAGGTGCCTGGGCGGTGTTCGGTGGCGGCGGTCACGAGATGCGCGCGATAGAGGCCCGGGCTGCCCCCGGCCGAAATCACTGGCGGTGGCAGGCCTGCCTTGGTCAGCGCGGCCCGCGCAGCGGTCAGCCAGGCGTCTGTCGCGGCTTCGCCATCGCGCGGCGGATAGGTCATCAAGCCGCCGAAGCTGAGGCCCGGCGCGGCGGCGATGGCCTGCGCCAGTGCCAGCGCCTCTTCCGGTGTCTGCACCCCGCAGCGCTTGGCTCCGGTATCGCATTCCACCAGCACGGTCAGGGGCTTTGTCGGCGCTGTGAAGGTCGCCGCATAGCCGGCAAGGACCGTTGCATTGTCACAGGTCACCGACAAGGTGACCCGTTCGGCCAGCGCGGCAAGCCGCGCGAGTTTCGCCGGGCCGATGATGTTGTAGGGCAGGAAGATGTCGGTCAGCCCGCCATCCGCCATCGCCTCGGCCTCGCCCAGTTTCTGCGCGGTGATGCCAATCGCGCCCAAGGCCAGCTGCGCGCGGGCGAAACGCGGCAGCTTGTGCGTCTTGACATGCGGGCGCAGCAGCAGCCCGTGCGCATCGGCATAGCTTTGGGCGCGGGCCAGATTGGCCTCGACCCGGTCAAGGTCGATCAGCACGGCGGGGGTGTCGATGTCATCAAGCGTCATGTGATCGCCTCCAGAAACGGCAGGTTGCCCGCCATCAATCCTGCATCCACCGTCAGCGTCGTGCCGGTGATGCCGCTGGCGGCGGGCGAGGCGAGGAAGGCCACGGCCGCGGCGACCTCGTCGGCAGTGATGATCCGGCCCAGCGGATAGATCGCCGCCAGCTTGTCCAGGATCGCGGGATCGGCCCGCAGACGACGCTCCCAGGCGGCGGTGCGGATCGAGGCCGGGATCACCGCGTTCGAGCGGATGCCGTGGCGGCCTTCCTCGACCGCGATGGCGCGCGACCAAGCGAGCATCGCGGCCTTTGCGGCGGAATAGGGCGGGTTGCCGTGGTGGGACAGGGCGTTGACGGAAGAGACGAAGACGAAGGCGCGATTGCCGGTTCCCGCACGCATCGCGGGCAAGAAGGCCTGGGTAAAATACGCGGCCCCGGTGAAGTTGCGCGCCAGTTCATCGTCGACCACATCGGGGGTGCATTTGTCAAAGGTATCCGCCCGCGTCCAGCCCGCATTCGAAATCACGACCGAAGGGGTCCCCCCGGCCAGAATGGCGGCGGCGGCGGCCAACGTTGCGTCGCGGTCGCGCAGGTCGAAGTGGTGCACCTCGCCTGCAAGGTCGGTCCCCGGGATATCGCAGGACACCACCTGCGCGCCAAGCCGCCCCAATGTTGCACCAAGCGCGCGACCGACGCCGCCGCCCGCGCCCGTCAGAACCACCCTTGCTCCAGTCAGGTCGATCATGCGCGACTCCTTGCGTTTCCGGGCCGGGTCGTCAGGATCACGGCGGCAAAGGGAGGATACGCCATGTCCAAGGAAGTTTTCGGATCAAGCCATGTGCCCCTGTCGCCCGCAGCGCGGGCGGGGGATTTCGTCTTTGTGTCGGGGCAAGTCCCCGTGGTGGACGGCAAGGTGGTGGCGGGCGGCATCGGGCCGGAAACCCGCGCGGTGCTGGAGAACGTGAAGGCCTGCCTGGCGCTGGCCGGGGCCACGATGGCCGACGTCGTGAAGACCACAGTCTGGCTGCGTGACCGCGCCGACTTTGCGGGTTTCAATGCGGTGTATGCGGAATATTTCCCGCACCAGCCCCCGGCCCGGTCCACCGCGGAATCGCGCCTGATGATCGACATCGCTGTGGAGATCGAGGCCATCGCCTATGCCCCGCGCTGAGGCGGGCCGCCCCAGACGGTGACCGGAAGCCCCGCCATCCGCGCCTTCAGCTGCAGGGCGACAAAGCGCGAATAGAACCGCGACAGCGCCAGATTGCCGCCATGAAACCAGAGGTTCTTCACGACAGTCGGCTTCCACATGTTGCGCAATTCGCCCAGCCAGGGCCCTTGGTCGCCGCGCACACCGGACCCCAGGCCCCAGCAGGGGCCGACAGCTTCTGCTGCCTCTTCGGACACGATGCCCGCCACGGTGCGGTGCATCGACTGATAGCCGGTGCAGGCCACCACCACATCCGCCGCGACCGTCCGGCCATCGTCCAGCACCAGCCCTTCGGGCACCACCCGCGCCACACCATGTCCGGCGATCACCCCGATTTGGCCGGTAGCGATCAGGTCCGACGCGCCCACGTCGATGTAATAGCCCGATGCGGTGCGCAGCGCCTTCATCATCAGGCCGGACTCATCCTCGCCAAAATCAAGCTGCATCCCCGAGGCGGCCAGTCGGGCGTAGAACTCGGCGTCCTGCGTGCGGATGCGCTGATAAAGCGCGCGCTGGCCATTGGTGAAACGCGAAACCGGCGTCGCCGCGGACAGAAGGTCGGCCCGATCGACGTCGATGCCGCGCGCCACGGCGTCTTCGGAATAGATGTCGAACCCAAGGTCCATCAGCGTTTCCGACCGCACGACGCAGGTCGATGACCGCTGGATCAGCGTGACCTCGGCCCCGGCCTCCCACAGGTCCACAGCCACGTCATGCGCGCTTGACGCAGCACCCACGACCAATGCGCGCTTGCCAGCAAAGGCGCGGCAATCCTGATAAGCGCTGGAATGGATCAGGGTGCCGGCAAAGCTTTCCGCCCCCGGCCAGTCGATGGCACGGGGTGGGCCGTAAGCGCCGGTTGCGAACACCAGTTCCACTGGGCGCAAGGTGGTGGTGCCTCCCTCGCGGCGCACCGTCACCTCCCAGCGGTCGTCCTGCCAGACCGCGCTTTCCACGGTCGAGGACAGCCACAGATCAAGATCCAGCGCCAGCGCATAGGCCTCAAGCCAGTCGCCCATCTGGTCCTTGGGGCAGAACACTGGCCAGTGCGCGGGGAAGGGGATGTAGGGCAGATGGTCGTACCAGACCGGGTCATGCAGGACGAGGCTGCGGTAGCGGTTGCGCCAGCTGTCGCCCGCGCGCGGGTTCTTTTCGACCACCAGGGCGGGCACATCCAGAGCCTTGAGCCGTGCAGCCAGCGCCAACCCCCCCTGACCGCCACCAATGATCAGAACCTGCGGCTGGTCTTCCTGCCCCAGCCGGGCGCGGCGGCGGGTGCGGGCTTCGGACCAGGTCTCGCGCGTGCGGCTGGCCTTGTGGACAACGCCCTTGGGCCGGGTGGCTCCGCGACGTTCTTCGTGTCCGGTCAGGTCGGCGACGGCGGTGAAGAGCACGTCCGCCAGCCCGTCGCGCAGCGTCAGTCGCCCGGTGCCCTGCGCTGTGGCGGTGCGGAAGGTGATCCAGGCGCTGGCAGTCTCGCCGTCGCTTTCGGCTGGACCGACCCGCTGCCAGCCCGTGGGGGTGGAGCGGGCAAGACAATCGTCCAGCATCGCCGCAATGCGGGCCGGGCCTTCAAGCGTGACAATGTTCCAGGTGAAGGCCAAGAGGTCCCGCCAGGCCGCATCAGCGCGGAAAAGCGCAGTCGCCCCCGCCACATCACCGGCCTTCAGGGCACTGTCGAACCGGGACAGCCAGTGGTCGATCGCGGCGTCGGACATGCTCAATCCCCCAACGGTTCCAGTGTCGCGCCCGGGCGGTGCGTCTGGATGGCATACTTGATCCGCCGCAGGTTTTCGCGCGCGGGCGGGCCGATCGTGTAACCGGTGGCGGCGGCCAGAAGGTCGATCACCGCCAGAAAGGCAAAGCGCGAGGCAGAAGGCTTCAGCGTGTCGGGGTATTCCGGCATCGCCACGGTCAGCGCCACGTCCGCCGCGCGGGCAAGGTCGCTGCCGGGCGTGGTGATGGCGATGGTCGCGGCGCGGTGGTGACGCGCCATCTCGACCGCCTCGATCACCTCGCGGGTGCGACCGGTCGAGGAGATCGCGACAAAGGCATCGCCGGGCCGACAGGTCGCCACCATCATCCGAGCAAGGTAGGGGTCCTTGAGCGCCGTCACGCCCAGCCCATAGCGGAACAGCCGGTTCTGCGTTTCCTCGGCCAGCGACGAGGACGACCCGCCAAGGCCAAGGGCAAGCACGCGCCCGCCCGATTGCGCCAGAAGTTCCGCCGCCTGCATCAGAAGGGCGGGGTCCAGCTGCCGTTCGACGGCATAGATGGCGGACCGCGCTTCGGCCAGAACAGACTCCCAGAATGGCGGCAGCGCCGTCTCGGACGGAGTCGAGGGCGCAGCATTCGCGGCCAGGTAAAGGTCGCCCACCACCAGCGATCGGGCGAGTTGCAGCTTGAAGTCGCGCACTCCATCGCATCCGATGGCACGGCAGAACCGGGTGACGGTGGGCTGGCTGACGCCTGCACGAATGGCAATGTCGGCATTCGAGGCGTCCACGGCGGCCTGCACGTCCGACAGCACGGCGTCGGCCACGGACTGTTCGGCCGGCCGCAGATCAGGATAACTGTCTTTGATCCGGGCAATGATGTCCGGCACCGGCAAACGCCTGCTTACGGCCTGTTCCGCTCGCATCCTGCCCCCGTCAATGTCTGATCCGCACCCGCAGTATCCCGGTCATTGGCCATCCACGTCAAGCCCTCGTGTTGGAAACTTACACGCGCTTCCAGCGCATTCCGACAGTAAAATATGGCAACATTTCTGCCCCGGCGTCGAATCGTTGACAGCTATGTAAGTCAGCAACATAGTTTCCAATGGGGCTCAGCTTGCATGTCGGCAAGGGCCTGCAAGGCGGGGGCGCATGGCTGCGGCGACAGAAGGCGCAAGGCTAAGCATTCGCGGCGCGGGCAAGCGCTATGGCGACCTGCAGGCGATTGCGGACGTCACCTTCGATGTCGGGCGCAACACCATCCTGTCCATTGTCGGGCCGTCGGGCTGTGGCAAGACAACGCTGCTTTGGTCGATGTCGGGGCTGCACGGGCTAAGCGAGGGGCAGGTGCTCTTGGACGGTCAGGCCATCACCGGCCCGCACCCCGAGATCGGGCTGGTCTTCCAGGAGGCCAACCTTCTGCCCTGGCGCAACCTGATGCAGAACATCCTTTTCCCCTGGGAGGTCAAGCGACAGAAGCCGGACATGGTCTGGATCGACCACCTTCTGGCCCGGGTCGGGCTGAAGGGGTTCGAAGCCCGGATGCCGCGCGAGTTGTCGGGGGGCATGCAGCAGCGTGTCTCGATCGTGCGGGCGCTGTCTCTGCGCCCTTCGGTCCTGTTGATGGACGAACCCTTTGGCGCGCTGGATGCCTTCACCCGCGAGGAGATGAACCGCCTGGTCGAGGAAATCTGGCTTGAGACGAAGACCACCATCGTCTTCATCACCCATTCCATCGAAGAAGCGATCTTTCTGTCGGACCGGGTGCTGGTGCTCAGCAAACGCCCTGGCCGAGTGATGGCCGACTATCCGGTACCGTTTCCAAGGCCCCGCAGCCTGGAAACCATGGCCAGCCGCGAAGTGTTCGACCTGACCAACCGGATCAAGGCCGACATCTATGGCCAGACCTCCTTGCGCGCAGCGGCGGAGTAGCGACGATGACCGATGCCATCCCCGAATTCAACAAGTCGCAGCCGGGGGCCGGAGTTGGCCTGTCGGGCGTGTCTCTGGCGGCTGGTACCGGCACGCGGACACGCAAGGAAATCGCGATCATCATCCTGGTTGCGGTGATCGTGATCGGCGGGCTTGAGGTCCTGCTGCGCTGGTTCGAGGTGCCGCATTACATCCTGCCGCCGCCGTCGGCCATCGCAGCGGCTTTGGTCAAGGAGTTTCCGCTGCTGCTGCCGCACCTGCGCGACACGCTGATCTGCCTCTTCGCGGGCTTCGGCATAGGGGCGAGCATCGGACTGATCCTGGCCGCCGTGGTTACCCAGAAACCCTTCGTCGAGAAGGTCATTACACCCTACATCCTGATCCTGGTGACCACGCCCATGCTGGCGCTTGTGCCCTTGCTGATCCTGCGGTTCGGGTTTGGCTATACGCCCCGCATCATCGCGGTGGCGCTGGCTGCGGGGCCGATGGTGATGATCAACGCCGCCACGGGGTTCCGCCGCACCGACAGTGCGAAGATCGCTCTGGCGCGCAGCTATGGCGCATCTGTCCTGCAGATCTTCTGGAAAATCCGCGCTCCGATGGCGCTGCCGATGATCCTGGTGGGGTTGATGATCGGTGCCATCTTCGGACTCTTGACCTGCGTCGGGGCCGAGATGGTGGGCGGCGGGTTCGGCTTGGGCAACCGGCTGACGACCTACTCCAGCATGATCAACATGCCCGAGTTCTTTGCGGTGATCATGATCCTCTCGATCATGGGCATCCTTCTCTACGTCCTGTTTTTCCTGATCGGCAAGAAGTGGGCAAGCTGGGAGACCTGAGGCAAACCCGGCGCAATCCAGTACAACAAGGGAGTGACCGAGATGACCATTCTGAAAACCGGCCCCGGGCTAACCCGGCGGAGACTTTTGCAGTTCACGGCTAGCGGCGTTGCGATTTCGGGCCTGGGGCTGCGATCCGCGATGGCCGAACCCTATGACCGCGCCTTCACATGGATCAGCCCGCGCGGCACGCTTGAGGTGCTGGATGACTACGGCTTCTGGGTGGCCAAGAAGATGGGCTACTTCGGCGACCTGTCGGTCGACATGCAGCCGGGCCCGTCGGACGGCACTGCCACGGTCAAGTTCGTCGATGTGGGGCAGGCCGACATGGGCTTTCCCTCGCCCGGCGTGTTCTCCTTCGCGCTGCGCGAGGGGATGAAGCTGAAGTCGGTGTTTCATATGGGCGCGCGCGATACCTTCAGCCTGGCGTTCCGCAAAGGCGAAGGCCCGGCCGACATCAAGGGCATCGAGGGCAAGACCATCCTCTTGGGCTCGGCCGCCTGGCAGCCGATCGTCGACCCGATGCTGGCCGCGCAAGGCGTCGACATCACGACCATCAAGTATGTCGAGGCAGGCTGGCCCACCTGGGGCACGGCGCTGGCTGGCGGCCAGGGCGACGCGGCGCTGGCTTGGGAAGGGCTGCGGGCCGAGTGGATCGCCACGGGACTTGAGTTCGAATACTGGCTGGGCGTGCAGAACTCGCCCCTGCCCGCGAACACCTTTGTCGTGCGTGCCGCCGACGTCGAGGACCCGGACAAGAAGGCCTTCATGGAGCAGTACCTCAAGGGCTGGGCCATGGGGATGGAGTTTGCCGAACACAACCCGCAGGCCGCGGTGCAGGCCGTGTTCGACCAGTTCCCGACGCTGGGGCAGAACGTGGGGCCGAAACAGGGCTGCATGTCGCTGATCCAGCAGGCCAACGTCTTCCGAGGCGACATGGTGAAACGGCAGGGCTGGGGCTGGCACGACATGGCGTCGTGGCAGGCCTTCTTCGACCTGACCGCGAAGATTGGCCAGACCGACGTGATCAAGGCCGAGGAAGTCTGCAGCAACGACCTGATCGCGGGCGCAAACAGTTTTGATCTGGAAAAGATCAAGGCCGATGCGGCGGCAGCGGGGGTGCCTGCAGGCTTTGAGGACGTCAACGTCGAGGAAATCCGCGCCACGATGTTCGATCAGGCCATCGGCGCAAAAGGCTGAAACACGGTCGGCGGCGCCCATCTTGCGGGATAGGTGCCGCCCTCCACCCAAGCAAAGGAGACCGCGATGACCGCGCCCGTACGCATCCTTGTCGTGGGCCTGGGCAACATGGGTGCGTCCCATGCCAGCGCCTATCACCGCAACCCCGGCTTCCAGATCGTGGGTCTGTGTTCCCGCACGATCAAGTCGAAGGCGATCCCCGAGGCGTTGCAGGGCTATCCGCTGTTCGAGGACTATGAGGCGGCGCTGGCTGCGCTAAAGCCCGACGCGGTCTCGATCAACACCTGGCCCAACACCCACGCCGACTATGCCATCAAGGCGATGGAGGCGGGGGCGCATGTGTTCATGGAAAAGCCCATCGGCACGACCAATGCCGAGGCCGAGGCGGTGGTGGCCTCCGCCCGCCGTCTGAACCGCAAGCTGGTCCTGGGCTATATCCTGCGGGTGCATCCGAGCTGGGAGAAATTCATCGAGATCGGCAAGTCCATGGGCAAGCCCCTGGTCATGCGGCTGAACCTGAACCAGCAGTCGTCAGGCGACGCGTGGTTCTGGCACAAGAACCTGATCGACAGCCTGATCCCGATCGTCGATTGCGGCGTGCATTATGTCGACGTGATGTGCCAGTTGACCGGGGCCAAACCCGTCCGCGTGCATGGCATCGGTGCAGCACTTTGGGCCGAGGCCGACAAGCAGAACTACGGCCACCTACACGTCACCTTCGATGACGGCTCTGTCGGCTGGTACGAGGCGGGCTGGGGGCCGATGATGTCGGAAACCGCCTTCTTCGTGAAGGATATCGTGGGGCCCAAGGGCTCGGTCAGCCTTGTGCCGGACGATCACGCGCGGTCGGGCGAGGAAGATCTGTCCGACAGCGCCAATATCGACAAGCACACCAAGACCGATGTAATCCGGGTCCACCATGCCGCCGTCGGCAACGACAAGCACTTCCTGAAAAAGGACGAGATCTTGCGGATGGCCGACGAACCCGGTCATCAGGAATTGTGTGACCGCGAGCAGGCCTGGTTCCTGCGCGCGATCCGCGAGGACTTGGACCTGTCGGAAAGCATGGACGCAGCCGTCAATTCGCTGCGCATCGTGCTGGCCGCCGAGCAGTCGATTGCCGAAGAACGGGTCATCCGGCTGGACTGAACCGCGCCGCCGCTGGGCGCAAAGGGGGATGCCGTGGGCAGCATCGACGACCTCTACCGCTCGTCCGATGCGGTGGCACTGGCCGGTCACGTCCGGGCGGGCGACGTGACCCCGGCCGAACTGACCGAAGCCGCGATCCGCGTCATTGACGCGCTGAATCCAGCGCTGAACGCCGTGATCCACCGGCTGGACGAGATGGCGCGCGCACAGGTGGCCGCTGGTGTTTCGGGGCCGCTGGCAGGGGTGCCCTACGTTCTGAAGGAACTCGCCTCCACCTGGACAGGCGCGCCGGTCACCAATTCCAGCCGCTACCTGCGCGATCAGGTCGCAACCACTGACAGCACCATCGTCAGCCGAATGAAGGCAGCGGGGCTGGTGCTGGTGGGCAAGTCGAACGCCCCGGAAAACGGCTGGTCCATCGCGACCGAGCCGGTTCTCTACGGCCCGACGCTGAACCCCTGGGACGCAGGCGTGACCCCCGGCGGGTCCAGCGGCGGAACGGCGGCGGCAGTGGCGGCGGGGATGGTGCCCATAGGCGAATCCAGCGACGGGGCGGGGTCGATCCGTGTGCCTGCTTCGTGCTGCGGCGTGGTGGGGTTGAAGCCGTCGCGCGGGCGGGTGACGCTCGCGCCGCAAGCCGACTACTGGATGGGCGGGGCGGTTTTCCTATGCAACTCGCGCACCGTCCGCGATACCGCCGTCTATCTCGACGCCGTGGCCGGTGATCTGCCGGGTGATCCCTACCCCTGTCCTTCGCCCGCCCGCCCCTTTGCCGATCTGGCGCTCGAGGTGCCGAAAGGCCTGCGCGTGGGGTTCACGGTGACCGACCCGACCGGGAATCCGGTCCATCCCGACGTGGCTGACGTGGTCCGCGCCACGGCCCGCGCGCTGGAAAGCCAGGGCCACCACGTTTCCGAATACGACATGGCGACCGACCTTGGTGACTTGTGGCGCACCTACACCGCCATGTCGGTGGTCGAGGCGGCAGGGTTCTGGGACTGGATGGAAGCCGTCACCGGCCGCCCCGTCACCCCGGACGATGTCGAGCCGGTGACATGGTCGATCTTGACGCGGGGGCGCGCCACTATGGCGATCGCCCATGCCAACCGGGTGGAACAGTTGCGCCAGATGGGCCGCGCCATCGTGACCGAGCTTTTGCCCTTCGACGTCTACCTGACCCCGACGCTGACCCAACCGCCCCGGCCCGTTGGCTACTACGACATGTCGTTGACCGATCTGGACGCCTACAACGCGCTCTGGGCGGATGCGGTGTTCATGGCCCCCTTCAACGTCTCGGGCCAGCCGGCCATGTCGCTGCCGCTGGGCATGGCCGGGCCCTGGCCGACGGGCGTGCAAGTGGTGGGGCGGCCCGGAGACGAGGCGACGGTGCTGCAGGTGGCGACATTGCTGGAGCAGGTGATGCCCTGGCGCGACCGGCGTCCGCCGGTCCGGGTATAGGGGGTGGCGATGCATGATCTGGTGCTGCGCGGCGGACGGGTGATCGACCCGGCCCATGGGATTGACGGCCCGGTCGACGTGGCCTTCGCCGGGGGCCATGTGGCCGCTGTCGGTCAGGGGCTGGCGGGGCGCGAGGTGCAGGACGTCAGCGGCCTGATCGTGACGCCCGGCCTGATCGACCTGCACACCCATGTCTACTGGGGCGGCACTTCGCTGGGGGTCGAGGCTGACGCCTATTCCCGCCAATCCGCCGTCACCACCGTCGCCGATACCGGCAGCGCAGGGCCAGGCAACTTTCCCGGCTTTCGCGCCCATGTCATCGACCACGCTCGGGTGCGGGTGCTGGTCTATCTGCATGTGTCTTTTGCCGGCATCTACGCGTTCTCTCCGACGATCATGGTCGGCGAAGCGCATGACATGCGGCTGATGGCATCGCGTGAGGCGCTGGCGGTGGCCCGCGCCAACCCCGACGTGATCATCGGCATCAAGGTGCGCGTCGGCCGCCACGCCTCGGGCCCCTCGGGCATGCAGCCCCTCGACGTGGCGCTGGACCTTGCCGACCGGTCCGGTCTCCCGCTGATGTGCCACATAGACGAGCCGCCGCCGACCTATGCCGATGTGGTCGACTGCCTGCGCCCAGGCGACGTGCTGACCCACTGCTTCCGCCCCTTTCCCAACGCCCCGATCGATGGCGAAGGTCGCCTGCGCGAGGCCGTGCTGCGCGCAAGGGCGCGCGGCGTCCTGTTCGACGTGGGCCACGGCATGGGGTCGTTTTCATGGGAGACTGCGCGCAAGGCGCTGGCGGCGGGCTTTGCTCCCGATACGATTTCTTCGGACGTCCACGCCATGTGCATAAATGGTCCCGCCTGGGACCTGCTGCGCACGATGACCAAGTTCCTGTCGCTCGGCCTGCCCTTGCATAAGGTCGTTGCCGCCGCCACCTCGAATGCCGCCACGGCGCTGCGCCGCCCCGAGCTTGGGCATCTGGGCGCGGGGGCCGCCGGGGATGCCTCGGTGCTGGCGCTGGCCGAGATGCCGACCCAGCTTGAGGACGTGCTGGGCGAGACCGTCAGTTTCCCGCAACGGTTGATCCCGCGCGGCATGGTGATCGGTGGCCGATGGGAGGTTTTGTAGATGACGCGCGTCTCGGTCTGGGCCTATCCTTGGGACCTGCACGACATCGGGCTGGAAACCGCACTGGATCGCATTGCGAAGGCGGGTGGCAATTGCGTCAGCCTTGCCACCTCGTACCACGCGGGCCGCTTCCTGCAGCCCGGCAATCCACGCCGCAAGGTCTATTTCCCGCAGGACGGCACGGTCTACTACCGGCTCGACCCTGCCCGCTGGCAAGGCCAGACGATCCGCGCCCTGCAGGCCGATGTGGTGGCGGCAGAGGGCGACTATCTGGCGGCACTGGTCTACCGGCGCGACCGGGGCGGGCCTCAGGTCAGCTGCTGGACGGTCTGCCTGCACAACACGCGGCTTGGAATGGCGCACCCGGATCACGTCATGCGCACTGCCCATGGCGACCCGCATTTCTATGCTCTCTGCCCCAGCAGCCCCGCCGCGCGGGACTACGTGGCAACCCTGGTGCGCGAGGTGGCAGAGGTCTACGCGCCGGACCGGATCGAACTGGAAACGCCAGAGTTCATGGGGTTTTCCCATGGCTTCCACCACGAAAAGGACGGCGTTGGCCTGACCCCGGAAGAGGATTTCCTGCTTGGCCTGTGCTTCTGCACCCATTGCCGACAGGCAGCCCTGGCCGCCGGGGTGCCGTTTGACGAAGCTCGCGCCCGGGTCGTGTCAGTGCTCGACGCAGCCTTTGCCCGCACGCTGCCACAGCGCAGCTTTCCCGACTTTTCGGCCATGGGACTTGCCACTTTCGACGGAGAACCCGCGCTGGCCGCCTTTCTGCGCTGGCGCCCGCAGGCGGTGACGAGCCTGGTAGCGCAGGTCGCGGTGGGAGTGCCGACGGCGACCGAACTGGCACTCATCGACTATGATGGATCATGGACCGGCGGGCTGGACATTGCGGCCCTTGCCTCGCATCTCGGCGGCGTTCTCTACTGCGCCTACTTTGCCCCGCCCGAACGGGTTGGTGCGCTGCTGGCCCCGGTCAAGGCGGCGCTTGGTCCGGGCAAGCAACTGACGGCAGGGTTCCAGCTTTTCCACCCCAATCTTGCCGATGCTGCCGACCTTGCAGCGCGTGTCGCCGCGGCCAGGGTCCACGCTGACGGCCTGAACTTCTACAATCTCGGCCTCGTGCCACCTGCGCGTCTGGCCTGGATGCACGACGCGCTGCATCCCGCCTGAACACGGTGCAGTCCGCCCGCGAACCGTGACCTTAGTCCGCGCCCGACGGAGGCGGCATTGGTTCCTTTGCCAGGATCAAGAGTGAACTTGCGGCACTCGGGCATCAGGCCCCTGTTTGGGTCAGTCGAAGAATCTAGGCGATCGAGATAAGAGTTCGGTGACCGATCGGTGATTGCAGAGGGAAGACCGGAAATGACCTCGTCCAGAGCGGCACGGTTCCTCAGGCCGTGATCTCTCTTCCTTTGCCCTCTGTGTTTAGAACCCGGTGTATTCCCCCGACCCTGAGCAGATACCGACCCAGAATTTGGTGGGCGTCAATCCGGGTGGGACCATCGCAAAGGGACGAAAGCGGCCGTTCAAGGCGCCCCGCCCGAGCGTCCGCAAAGGGTGAAAGCGGTCGTTCGATGCATGCTTTTGGAAAGCGCGCAGCGGCGCCAGAGATTCTGCACGCAGAAAGTGTTCATTCTTCGAGCGTCGCCGCGGTCGATCAAATGGTTGCCGATTACGAGGTTGAGTGGTGGAACGCATCGTGGTGCGGCCTTGTGGCTGCCGGACCGTGAGAGGCCGCTGAGGCAACGGAGACTGGTTCGCACTCGTCAGACAGCACTCTCCACTGCTCTGTTCACAGATGGGCCGGATCAGTCCATCCGACTTCCTCCCCACCACCCCGGTCGCGAAGCAGGCACTCTGGGAGTTCTTGTCAGCTTGCTGCCAATCGCTCCAACAGCTTGCAATACGCGGTCTGGCCAGTACGGAAACTCGACAGCCGGAAGAACTCGTTCGGGGCGTGCAGGTTCTCGTCGTTCATGCCGAAGGCGAACACCGTGGCGTGGACTCCGAGTTCGTTTAGAAGCATGGTCATGACCGGGATCGAGCCACCTGTCCGCGTGATGTAGGGTGCCTTGCCATAGACATCGGTCAGAACCTCGGCGACCGCTGTGCTGGCGTTGTGACCGGCGGGCACGAGGAAGGGGTCGGCGCTGCCTGCAAGGCGCATGACGGAGACGCGCAGGCCCTTGGGGCACACGGCTTCAACATGGGCGCGGAGAAGGTCGAAGATCGCGTCGGGCTTCTGGTTCGCCACCAGGCGGCAGGTGATCTTTGCATGCGCTTCGGCGGGAAGGACGGTCTTGATGCCGTTCCCTTGCCAGCCGCCCCAGATGCCGTTCATCTCGAACGTCGGGCGGCCCCAAAGCCGTTCGCGGGTGGTGTAGCCTTCCTCTCCGAAGACGTCCGGGACGCCCAGTTCCTGAATATAGGCGGCCTCGTCGAAAGGGATTCGGGCGAAGGCGGCGCGGTCTTCGACGGTGAGGTCGATGACCTCGTCGTAGAAGCCGGGGACGGTGATCTTGCCAGTGGTGCCTTTCATGGACGCAATGATCTGTGCTAGGCCCTGGATCGGGTTGGCGATCCCGCCGCCTTGCTGGCCGGAGTGCTGGTCGCCCTTCGCGCCAGAGACGGTGATCTCGGCCGCAACGAGGCCTTTCAAGCCGGTTATCAGGTTCGGCTGGTCCTCGGCCCACTGGCTGCCGTCTGCAGAGAAGATCATGTCGGCCTTCAGCATCGCGCCGTTCGCCTTGATGAAGGGGGGCAAGTGGGGCGAGCCGATTTCCTCTTGCCCCTCGAAGAACATCTTCACGTTCACCGGCAGCCGCCCGGCGGTCTTCAGCATCGCCTCGACGGACAGGATCGGGATCAGCATCCCCCCCTTGTCGTCCGAAGCCCCCCGGCCCCAGACCTTGCCGTCCCGGACCTCGGGCTCAAACGGTGGGGTCCGCCACAGGTCGAACGGTTCGGCCGGTTGGACGTCGAAATGACCGTAGATCAGGATCGTCGCCTTGCCCGGCGCGTGAAGCCAATCGGCATAGACCACCGGGTGGCCTTCGGTCGGCATCATGAGGACATTCTCGATCCCCGCGGCCTTCAGGCGGTCGACGACCCAGTTGCCTGCGGTCACCACGTCGGCCACATGCGCCGTGGCGGCCGAGACCGAGGGGATGCGGACGAAATCGATGAGCTCATCAACGAAGCGCGGCTGGTGCGCGTCGAGGTATTCCGACCAGTTCATGGGACTTCCTTTCACGCCGCAGGCATGCGGGTTTCGACGAGCTCGGCCCAGTAGGAGGCGCCGAAGGGGATCGCTTCGTCATTGAAGTTGTATTCCGGGTGGTGGACTTCAGCCGTGTCGCCGTTGCCAACCTGGATGTATGCGCCGGGAACAGCTTCCAGCATGTAGGCGAAATCCTCGCCGCCCATGATCGCGGGGCAGTTGTCATCGACCGACCCTGCACCGCCGATCTTTTCTGCGACTTGGGCCGCGAAATCGGTTTCCCGTTCGGCATTGATCATTGCGGGGTAGCCGGGCCTCCAGTCGATCTGGACCGACCCGCCGAAGCCCGCCACCGTGCCTTCGACCAGGGCGCGGAAGCGGTCCTCGGCCAGCTTGCGGATGCCGGCGTCGAAGGTTCGGACGGTGCCGCGCAACTCGACGCGTTCGGGGATGACGTTCCAGGCCTCGGATTCGGTCTTCATCGAAGTGACTGAGACGACAATCGACGCCAGCGGATCGGAATTGCGCGAGACGATGGTCTGCAGGGCCATCACGGTCTGGCAGGCCATGACGGTGGTGTCAACGGTGCGGTGCGGATAGGCCGCGTGGCCGCCCTTGCCGGTCAGGTGGACGGTGAAGTTGTCGGTGGCGGCATAGAAAGGCCCGGGCTTGATCGAGAACTGGCCTACGGGCAGGCCGGGGGAATTGTGCATTCCGTAAACCTCCTTGATCCCGAATCGGGTGATGAGGCCATCTTTCACCATCGCCTCGCCCCCCGCGCCGCCTTCCTCGGCAGGCTGGAAGATCACGGCGACCTTTCCGTCGAAGTTGCGGGTTTCGCAGAGGTACTTCGCGGCCCCCAGAAGCATCGCGGTGTGCCCGTCATGGCCGCAGGCATGCATCTTGCCGGGGACTTTGCTGGCATAGGGCAAACCTGTCGCTTCGATGATCGGCAGCGCGTCCATGTCGGCGCGCAGGCCCACGACATGGCCGCGACTGTCGGTCTTGCCCTTGATGACGCCGACGACTCCGGTGCGCCCGATGCCGGTCACGACCTCATCGCAGCCAAACTCTCGCAGGCGGTTGGCGACCGTCGCGGCGGTGCGGTGGACGTCGTACATAAGCTCCGGGTTCTCATGCAGGTCCCGCCGCCAGGCGGTGATTTCGGCCTGCATTTCTGCCAGACGGTTCTTGATCGGCATAGGCTCCTCCCTACTCCTTCAGGACAAAATGGTCGGCGACCACTTCGGTATAGACAGATGGGGCGGGTTGGTGCCCCAGCGGAAAGATCGGTGACTTGATCGGCTTAAACGACAGATCATCGGCAAAGCGGCGCTTTGTCGGGTCGGCAATGGGCACGGCTGAAAGAAGCTGGCGGGTGTAACTGTGCGCGGGCCTTTCGAAGACAGCGGCGCGGGGTCCGATTTCGACAATCCGGCCCAGGTACATGACACCCACGTGATGCGCGACGCGTTCCACAACGGCCATGTCGTGGCTGATGAAGAGGTAGGAGAGGCCTAGGTCCTCCTGCAGTTCCATCATCAGGTTCAGGACCTGTGCCTGGACCGAGACGTCGAGGGCCGAAACCGCCTCGTCCGCGACGATGAGTTTTGGGTTCACGGCCAGGGCGCGGGCAATGGCGACGCGCTGGCGCTGTCCGCCGGAAAGCTCGTGCGGGTAGCGGTTCATGAAAGTACGCGGCAGGTGAACGCGGTCGAAAAGCTGTTCGACGCGGGCTTTGAGGTCGGCTCCCGAGGCGAGGCCGAAGTTGACGATAGGTTCGGCCACCTGGTCCTTGAGGCGGCGGTACGGGTTGAGGCTCGCGAAGGGGTCCTGGAACACCATCTGCATATCGGCCCGAGCGCGGCGGAGGTCGTGATGGTTCAGCGCGCCGATGTCGCGGCCGCCGATCCAGACCTCGCCACTGGTGGGCTGGACAAGGCGCAGGATGGACCGCCCGCAGCTGGACTTGCCGCAACCGGATTCTCCGACCAGGGCCAGGGTTTCACCGACGTTCAGAGTGAAGCTGACATCCTCGACCGCGTGGACCTGGGCCTTGGTGCGGCGCAGGATGCCGCCCTTGACGGGGAAGCGGGTAGTGAGGTGTTTGACGTCGAGTAGGACTTGCTTCTTGCGCGCCTGCGGTCCGACCCGCGCGGCACGGGCGGCCTCATCCCCGATCAGGCGCATCCGTTCGGGGGCGGGCTTGCCCTTCATCTCGCCCAGTTTCGGCACGGCGGCGAGGAGGGCCTTGGTGTAGTCTTCCTTCGGGGCGGTGAAGATCTGGTCGACTGTCCCCGTCTCGACGATGCGGCCTTGGTACATTACGACGACTCGGTCGGCCATCTGCGCCACGACGGCCATGTCGTGGGTGATGAAGAGGACGGCCATGCCGTTCTCGCGCTTCAGCCGGTTGATGAGAGCAAGGATTTCCGCCTGGATTGTCACGTCAAGGGCCGTGGTGGGTTCGTCGGCGATGAGGAGCTTCGGCTCGCAGGCCATCGCCATCGCGATCACGACGCGCTGGCGCATGCCGCCGGAGAGTTCGTGCGGGTATTGCTTCAAGCGGCGTTCGGGTTCGGGGATGCGGACGCTGCGCAGCAGGTCCAGCGCGCGGGCGGAGGCTTGGGCCTGCGACAGCCTTTTGTGCAGCATCAGCCCGTCGGTCAGCTGGCGTTCGATAGTGAAGACCGGGTTTAGGGCAGTCATCGGTTCCTGGAAGATCATCCCGATCTCGTTGCCGCGCACTTCGCCCATCACGGCTGGCGAGGCGGCGGCAACATCGAGTTCGCTGCCGTCGGCGCGGCGGAAACGGAGCGCGCCCGAGGCGATGGTCCCGCCGCCGAATTCAACCAGCCGCATCAGAGAGAGGGAGGTCACGGATTTCCCCGACCCGCTTTCGCCGACAACGCAGACGGTTTCGCCGGGCGCGATGGTGAAAGACACATCCTCGACCCCCACGACAGGGCCGCTGTCGGTGGCGAATTCGACCCGCAGGTGATCGACCTGGACGATATCCTTCATCGCCACCCCCTATTTCGACTTCGGGTCAAGGATGTCGCGCAGGACGTCCCCGAACATGTTCAGGCCCAGGACCGTCAGCGCCACCGCCGCACCCGGCACCAGTGCGGTCCAAGGGGCCACGTCCAGCTGGTCGCGGCTGGCCTGGATCATCAGCCCCCAACTTGCAGCGGGGGGCTGGGTTCCGAGGCCTAGGAAGGACAGGCCCGCCTCGGCCAGAATGGCGAAGGCAAGGGAGATGGTGGCTTGCACGATCACGGCGGGCATGATGTTCGGCAGGACGTGGCGCAGCATGATCATCCCGTCGGTGGTGCCTGAAGCGCGAGCGGCCTCGACATAGGGCATCTGGGCGACCTTCAGCGCCTCGCCCCGGATAATGCGGGCAAGGTAGGGGGTGAAGGCGACGCCGATGGCGATGATGGTGTTCTGGACATTGGGGCCTAAGACGGCGCTGATGGTTAGGGCAAGGAGGAGGGCCGGGAAGGCCAAAAGCGTGTCGACAAGCCGCATCAGCACGTTGTCGATCCAGCCGCCGAAGTAGCCGGAGACAAGGCCGAGGGGGAGGCCGAGGACGATGCTCATCAGGACGGCGGAGACGGCGATCTCCAGCGAGGTGCGTGCGCCGAGGATGACGCGGTACAGCATGTCGCGGCCGAGCTGGTCGGTGCCGAGGAGGTGGGCCCATGTTGGCGGTGAGCGGCGGGCCAGCATGTCCATCTTGGTTGAGGCATCGGGCGGGATTACCATCGGGCCGACGATGGCGACCAACGCGATCAGGGTCAGCAGGATGATCCCGATCAGGCCCTTGGCGGTCTTGAAGCGCTTCATCCCCCTCACCCCAGCTTCACGCGCGGATCGATCAGGACGTAGAGGAGGTCGACGATGAGGTTGGTCAGCATCACCACGGCGGCGATGACGAAGACGGTGGCCTGGATCAGCGGCAGGTCGCGGTTGAGAAGCGCCTGGTAGGTGAGCCAGCCCATGCCGGTATAGCCGAACAGGCTTTCCATCACGATGATGGAGCCAAAGAGATAACCAATCTGTAGCCCGGCGATGGTGATGACCGGCCCGATGGCATTGGCCAGGGCATAGCGCCAGATGACGGTGGATTCCCGCAAGCCCTTGGCGCGAGCGACTCGGATGAACTCCTGTCCGAGGATGCCCGTCATCGTGGACCGCGTCATCCGCGTCAGGTGCGCCATCAGACCGAGGCCAAGCGCCAGCGAGGGCAGGAAGGCATAGCGGAGCGAGCCGAGGAAGTCTTCCGACGGCTCGACGATCCCCGAGGAAGGGAACCAGCCCAGCCAGCGCGCGAAAACGAGGATCATCACGATCCCCCAGAAGAAGTCGGGCAGCGACACGCCCATCAGCGCAGTGGAGGAGCTGACGGTGTCCTGCCACTTGTCGCGGTGGACGGCGGCCCAGACGCCCAGCGGCACGGCAAGCGCCAGCGCGATGGTCATCGACATCGTGACGATGATTGCAGAGGCCACCGCCTTCTGCGCCAGAAGCTCGGCAATGGGTTTCTTGAAGATCAGCGAGTTCCCGAGATCCCCAGTCAGAAGCCCGCCGACCCAGTTGCCATATTGCACGAGCAGTGAATCGTTTAGGCCCAGGGTCTGGCGCAGGCCCTCCAGAGCCTCGGGGTTCGACTGGGTGCCCATGATCATCATCGCCACATCGCCGGGCAGGATGTTGGTGACGGCGAAGGTCACCAGCTTGATCAGGAACAGCGTCAGGATCACTGACAGAAGCCGGTTCAGCACATAGGTCATGGCGATGCACCCAAGGGGGATCGGCGGGCCGGAGTGGGGCCCGCCGGAAATGCGTCAGGCGGCGAGCCAGACCTTGTGGAAGTTCAGGTTCGACCCGTTCGGATGCACCACGGTATCCAGACCCATTACCTTGGTCTGCGCGCCGATGGTGCCGTTGCGGAACCACAGCAACACGTCATGCGCCTCGTCGAAGATCTGCTTCTGCACCTGTTTGTAGATGTCCGCGCGGGCCGCATCTTCTACCGTGACGCGGGCCTTGGCGGTCAGCTCGTCGATGATCGGGTCCGTCACCGCGCGGTAGTTGAACGCGCCTTCCGAGTTCCAGACCGAGTAGTACAGGAAATCCGGCTCCCAGAGGGTGAAGAAGTTCATCATCGTCATCTGGTAGTCCTTGTCGACCCAGCACTGGCTCAGCCAGTCGGCCCAGGTCAGCTGCTCGATGGTCAGGTTGACGCCCGCCATCTTGAACCATTCGACAAGGATCTGCGCAGTCTCGATGTGGTAGGGATAGTTCGTCGTGGCCTTGAAGACGATATTCAGGCTGCCTTCGGGGTAGCCCGCCTCGGCCAGCATCGCCTTGGCCCCTTCGATGTCCTGCGGGCGCTGCACGAGGTCCTTGTTGTAGCTGGCGCTTGTCGGGAAGCTGGGCGAGGCGGTGGCCGCGCCTTGGCCCCAGAGCGCTCCCTGCATCAGAGCTTCCTTGTCGATGATCATGTCGAAGGCGATCCGCACCTTGGAGTTCTGGAACGGCTCGAAGGTGTGGTTCATGTTGATGAAGTCGAAGTTCAGTGGGAACCACTTATTGACCTGGAGAGTGGCATCGCCCTCCAGTTCTCCCACGCGGTCAAGCGGGATGTCATTGATCATGTGCAATTCGCCGGTGCGCAGGCCGGTGAGGCGGGTCGTCGGCTCGGTAATCTCCCGCGCTTCGACGGCGTCGAGGAAGGCGGGCCCCTCCCAGTAGTCGTCGAACCGGGCCATCCTGACCACGGTGCCGACCTCGTAACTGACGAACTTGAACGGCCCCGCGCCCATCGGGTTGGTGCCTTGCGTCGGGCCGGAATCCACCGGCATCACCACGCCCGCGCCGTTTTCGGCCAGGCGCGACAGGAAGGGCGCGTTCACCGCGCTCATCTTGATGACCACGGTCAGGTCATCGGGCGTCTCGATGGCGGCGACGTTGTTGAACACCTCGAAGTTCACTGCCCCGGTCGCCGGATCCTTGCAGCGCTCGAAGCTGTACTTCACGTCGACCGATGTCATCGTGGCGCCGTTGTGGAACTTGACGTTCGGGCGCAGCTTGAAGGTGTAGGTCAGGCCGTCCGGGGCGACCTCGAAGCTTTCGGCAAGGCCCGGGATCACCTTCAGGTCCTTGTCCACCGTGACGATGGACGAATGGATGTTCTGCAGCACCCGGCCCGAGGATGCGGTGCCGGTCTGGTGCATGTCGAGGTTCTGCGTCGTCTCGGAATGGCCCCAGATCAGGGTGCCGCCCGAGACCGGTGTGTCCTGCGCCAGTGCGGGCAGGGCAAAGCTGCCCATAACTATGCTGCCGCCCATCACCGCCGTCGAGTTCAGAAGAAATTCCCTGCGCTTCATGTCGTTTTCCCTGTGGTTGGCCGCGGTTGCGGTCTTTGGTGGGAGGCCGTCACGCGGCCCGTCGTCGTCTGCCCGCATTGACTGCGGGTCGGTTGTTCACTCCGGAAAGCCGGGGCGTCTCGCGGCCACGTCCAGCGCCGCTTCCAGCGCCATGCCCAGCCGCAGGATCGGCCCCTCATCGAAAAGCCGCCCCCAAAGCGAAATGCCCTGCGGCACGGTGTAGGTTTTTCCCTCCGCCGCCTCGCCCGTCGTCAACTTGCCCGAAGCAAGCGAGGCGGGGCTGCGGGTGCCGAGGTCCTCGAACCCCGCCCGCAGATGCAGGCAGGGGTGGCCGGTGAAGTTCGAGGCGATCAGCATCGGCCCGGTCATGAAGGGGCCGACCAGCACGTCGCATTGCCGGAAAAGCCCGTCCAACGCCTGCATCACCAGGTAGCGCAGGCGGTCCAGCTGGACGTGGTCCACGGCCGAAAGGAAGCGCGCCTTGCGCATCGCGTTGGGCCAGGCGGCGGCGTCCTGCCAGGTGAGGGTGTCATCCTGATTCGACAGCGTCAGGTCTTCGAAACTGGCGGCGGCCTCGGCGAAAAGGATGTTCATCAGGGCGCCGTAGGGCAGGTCGGGGAGGGTGGCTTCCATGACCTTCACACCCAGCTTTCGCATTGCCTCAAGCGCCGCGTGGTCCACTGCCGTTGCGTCGTCGCCGAAGGCTTCGGGCAGGAAGCCGACCGTCAGGCCACTGTAGTCAGAGGTCGCATCGAAGACGAAGGGCGCGGCGATGGTCGAGCGGTCGGCAGCGTCCGCGCCGTTCAGGGCAGCAAGGACGATGGCGGTGTCCTCGACCGACCGGCAGATCGGCCCGACCTTGTCCAGGCTGTTGCAGAGCGCCATGCCTCCAGCACGGCTGACTCGCCCAAAGGTCGGGCGCAGGCCCGTCGTCCCGCAGCGCTGGCTGGGTGAGGTGATCGAGCCCAGCGTCTCGGTCCCGACTGCAAAGGCGCACAGCCCTGCCGCGGTCGCACTAGCCGACCCGGCTGAAGACCCGCTGGATCCTTCGTTCAAGTTCCACGGATTGCGCGTTACTCCGCCATACCAGATGTCGTTGTAGGCCAGCGCTCCCACCGTGGTCTTGCCCAGAAGCACCGCCCCCGCCGCCCGCAGCTTCTTCACGATGGTTGCGTCGGCCTCGGCGATACGGTCTTGGAACGGCTCCGCCCCCCAACCGGTGATCGTACCATTGGCGTCGAAGAGGTCCTTCAATCCGTAGGGAATGCCGTGCAGCGGTCCAAGGTTTACCCCGCCGCGGGTCAGGGCGTCGGCCGCATCCGCCTCGGCCATGGCGATGTCGGGTGTCACCTGCGCCCAGCATTCCAGCTTCGGCCCCAGCGCCGTGATGCGGTCGAGGTAGATCTGCGTGAGCCGCAGGCTTGTCAGCACGCCCGACCTGATCCAGGCAGCCAGATGCGTGACCGGGGCGAAGGCAATGTCTTCGTCCGAGCCGGCCAGTGGGGCCGTGACCGATGACAGGCGCAGCGCATCGGCCCCGTGCCGCATGGCAAAGTGCGGCAAGCGTGGGTCGAAGCGCATCGCCATCGGCACGTGGTTCGGAAGCGGCACGGCGCGCCGCTGCAATGCCGAGGCGATCTGGCCCTCAAGGTTGTCCAGCATCAACTGCCGTTCTTCAGGGGTGTATTGCACGCCCATGATCTGCTCGGCCGCGGCGATCGTCTCAGGGGTGATGCCGGTCACTTCAGCCTCCGTCTTGGTTAAGGATGCGCTTCAGGTTGTCTGCCAACGTTGTCAGGTGCTTGCGCATCGCAGCTTCGGCCCCCGGCCCATCACCGGCTTCGATGCGGTTGATGATCTCTACATGTTCGGAGTTCCGGTCATGTAGCGACCGCATCGAACGCGCCTTCTGACGGACCCCGCGCCAATTCTGGTTGCCGCGGATTTCATCGATCATCGAGAAGGCCGTAAGTAGTGGCTTGTTCTTCGCAGTCCGCGCGATAAGCCGGTGCAGCGCGCCATCCCACAATTCGATCGAGTCGGGGTCCCCTGCCTGAAGGATTCGCTGCGCCAGATTGCGCATCCGGTCGATATCGTCGGGCAGGGCATGCCGCGCGGCCATTGCGGCCAGGACCGGCTCGATGCACAGACGCGCCTCCATGACTTCGGCGACGTTGGTGTCACCCACGATCTCGGCTGCCAGAAGCTGCGTCTTGTCCGGAGGTTGCCCGGCGAACGTCCCCTTGCCCTGCTTGCGCCAGATCAGCCCTTCGGCCAGCAAGCTTTCAAGCGCGCTTCGCACCGCCCGACGCCCGATGCCCATGCTATCGGAAAGCTCCCGTTCGGTCGGCAGACGCCCGTCTGATGGAAGGCCATCGCCCTCGATCATCGTCAGAAGCCGCGCCCGCACGACATTGGCACTGTCGGTCACAACCGGATTGCGGCGGGGTATCGACATGAGTGAACCAATCTGCACTTGGTTCGTCGATCAGGAATTTCTCGCCTGATTCTGTCAACTGCATTCCACAGCGAGCAGAGTGCCCCATCCAAAGACTCTGCTGATGCGACGAGAACTGCGGAAAAATCGGGCATCGATGATATGCCCAGAATGGCTTTTCCCTTTCCCATCTCGTGTACCAAGTCCGGATTGATAAGCTATTGCACCACAGTCAGTCGCACACGGCTTAGTCGAAGAGGTCGATTTCCTCGTTGACCAAATCGACGTCCAGGCGCTGGCGGGCGTGCTCTCCGGCGTGACCGATGTAGGCGACCGCCAGAGGTTCGTTCGGAAAGACGAGAGGATCAGGCGTAATGAATTTCAATCAAGTAGTTGGTAGGTGGAGATGGTTCGACAGCAGGCCCGTCCCCACCACTAAACGGTCGCCTTTTGCACGCACAGACGAAACCGGGGGGAGTGCCGAAGTACAATTTCCCGCAATTTAGTTCGGAGTCGACCCGTATCGTCGGGATTAGTCGGCCAATAGCGTTGATTCATTAACGTCGGTGCGAAGGGCAGCGTCCGGTTCGCGCTCGGATTCATAAGAATCCGAGCGATAGCCCCTTCGTTCAAGCATGCATGGCGCCTCGGCACTATGCATGTGTTTTGTTGCATACCTCCTTTCCCCAGGGGCGCAGCCGACCACGTTGATGGAGATCAGAATGAAGGCAATGACCTATCGCAAGTATGGTGGCCCCGAGGTCGTGACCAAGAGCGCCGTCCCGACGCCATCCGTGAAGCCGAACGATGTCCTGATCCGCATCCTCGCCACGACCGTGACCACTGGCGACTGGCGGGCACGCAGCCTGAACATGCCGAGAGGCTTCGGCCTGTTTGCACGCCCTGTGTTCGGCTTGGTGGGACCGCGCCAGCCGATACTTGGGACCGAACTGGCGGGGGTTGTCGATTCCGTCGGTCCTGAGGTTACGCGCTTCCTGCCGGGGGACGAGGTGATAGCATTTGCCGGTGGCCGTTTCGGTTGCCATGCCGAATACCGTGCAATTGCAGAAGAGGGCATGATCGCCCTAAAGCCGGCAAATCTCAGCTTCGAAGAGGCCGCGTCGCTGTCGTTCGGTGCTATGAATGCGCTGCCCTTCCTGCGCGACAAGGCGCGGATCAGGCGCGGGGATCATGTGCTGGTGGTCGGCGCTTCGGGTGCCGTCGGGACCGCGGCCGTTCAGATTGCCAAGCATTTCGGCGCGGTTGTGACGGGTGTCACAAGCACGGGGAATGCCGCCCTGGTCCAGTCGATCGGGGCAGATCGGGTGATCGACTATACAAAGGTGGATTTCGCGACGACCGGAGAGACCTGGGACATCATCTTCGACACGACGGGAACCGTTCCGTTCAAGCGGTGCGAGATGTCCCTCAAGCCCGGGGGACGACTGGTCGCTGTGCAGGGGTCGTTAGGGCTGTGGCTTGGGTTTGGCTGGCCGTCAAGGAAGGGCGGCAAGCGCGTGATCACCGGGGTTGCCGCGCCCACCCCCGATGACCTTCGCGCCATCGCAGACCTTGCGGCAAAGGGTGAGCTGAAGCCGGTGATCGACCGGGTCTATTCACTGGAGGATGCCGCTGTAGCCCATGCCTACGTCGATACCGGCCGCAAGCGCGGCAGCGTCGTTCTTCGGGTGGCAGATAGATGAGCGGGGTCGGGAACCCTGGTGGCTTTCCCCGTCCCAAACGTCAGTGGCGCGGACTGCTTCGGATATTGAAGGGCACAACCCTTGCCGTGGTAGCCTTGTCCTCCACTGGCGCGGTGTACGAAGTGCTTGCAGCTGCCGGGGATGCAGAGCGCTATCCTGTGCCCGGAACGTATGTGGATATCGGCGGCTATAGCCTGCATATCTCTTGCCTGGGCCAAGGGAGCCCCGCTGTCATTCTGGACGCGGGGCTTGGTGGCACGTCGCGGGACTGGGTGCTGGTTCAGGCCAGGCTTGCGGCCCACACGCGGGTCTGCGCCTACGACCGCGCGGGCATGGGTCACAGCGATCCGGGGCCAGAGCCACGCTCGCCCGCCCGGCTCGCAGACGAACTGCGCAGGCTACTGAAGACTGCAGGCGTGCCCGGGCCCTATGTCCTCGTGGCGCACTCCCTGTCCGGCAAGAGCGCACGCCCGTTTGCCGCCGCACATCCCGAAGATGTGGCGGGCATGGTTCTGGTCGACTCGCGCAGCGAGAAGATCGACGCCGCGACGCCACCCGACGAAGCCGAGGCATTTGCCCTAGCCCTCAAGCGGCAGGCCTTCTTGCTGACGCTGGCGCGCAAGGTGGGGCTCGTCCGCCTCATGGGGTCGATGGTCAGAGATGCGCCGAGCCTGCCGCCGGGCGTTGCGACGGAAATGGCACTTTTGCAGACCCAGCCGCAATTGCTGCGGGCAACCACAGCCGAAGGGCTGGCGCGATCAATGGACGATGTGGTACTCAACGGCGCTTCGCTGGGAGAAATCCCGCTGGTCGTGATCGCGGCGGGAGACAGCATGGCGAGCATCCCAGGCTGGGCCGAGGCGCAGGCGGAGCTTGCGGCGTTGAGCCGCGAGGGGCGGTTGGTGGTGGCGGAAGGCAGTTCCCATCTGGTGCAGATCGATCAGCCCGAGATCGTGATCGACGCAGTCCTCTCGGTGCTGGACGCGGCTCGCAAGGGTGAGTGAGGGGTGCAAAGAACTGGCCGCACCTGACAGACAGAATGGCAATATGGAAAACGCGGGATTGAAGTCCCGCGTTTGTATGAGTGTGACCGGCGCAGTGATCAGGACTGGGGTTTGCCCGGCCTGTCCGTCTCGGGCACTTGATCAGCAGGCACCGGAGTGCCATCCAGGAAGTCTGCCGCAGGGGAGTCGACGAAGAACCAGCGGATCTCGCGCACCTTGTTCATCGGCATGGTGACGATGGCACGGTCTTGCGCGATCAGCACGTAGGCGGACGTCACCCGCACGATCCGACCCTGGATCACACCGCGGTCGGTTTCGATTTCCGACATGGCGCGGGCTGGATCGGTCGCGGTGGCACTGTCGGTCATCCCAAGGACCGTCGGGATATAGAGAAGCGATACAACCAGCCAGACGTTCGCCGTGTGTCGCCAGTTGATCAAGGCATTTGCGCCTGCAGCGATCAGCCCAAGCACAAGGTATCCGCATGCCATGTGTCCTAGGGTCGATTGACTGGGGCCAGAGTAGAAGTGGAAGAACCCGAAACCGGAGACCGCCAACGCCGGGATGCCCAGAGCCAGCGCGGTGGCCTTGTGCGACGGTGCAAGGACGATCAGGCGGCCGAAGACCACTGCCACGGCGGCCGATACCACCATCGGAATCGCGCCGATGGCTGACCCGATCAGCAGGTCCTGGACCGTAAGAAGGGAAATCAGGCTCCATTCGATCGGCGCGAAGAAGCCGAGATTGTAAAGCGTAGCCCCGGCAACTGCAATTGCAGTGAAGCCGGCGGCCAGTTCGGTAAAGGTCCGACGCTCCAGCGCGAGATGCTCTTTGAGGACGGTGCGGCTGATCATGGCTGGCCTCCTGTCGCGATCGGATCAAGCGCGCCGAGGAACGCCTCCAAGGCCGCAAGTTCCGAGGGGTTCAGGTTCAGGGGCGCAAGCTCGCTGTGACCGTCCGGGGCGGCAGGCGCGGTGTTGTAGTGGACCAGCACTTCGCCCAGGGTCGCGATCTGACCGGCATGCATATAGGGCGGACGGCTGGCGACACCGCGCAGCGACGGCGGCTTGTAGGCCCGGATCATCTCGTGGCCAGCCTTTGCCAGATACTTCAGTTCGGCACAGTCGCCGGGTTCCGCATCGCTGTAGGGTCCGAGGCAGTTGAAAGGGTCGGCAAGGACTTGATCGACCGCTAGGCTTCTCCCAACATCATCAGGCAGGCCGGGAACAGCGGCGACGCCGGTGTTGTGGAAGAAGTTGTCGGTCAGAAGCGGACCATTGTGGCACTTGGTGCATTCGCCCTTCCCGACAAAAAGGCGCAGCCCGCCTTCTTCTTCGCCACTCAGGATGCCCGAGGTGTCCTCACCCACCGCAAGGCGATCGACATAGGCGTCAAAGCGCGAGGGCTGCGGGGTGATCGTGCGTTCATAGGCGGCGATTGCCTTGCCCACGTTGGCAAAGACCCGGTTGATCGCGTCCTTCTGGCTGTCGTCCAGCGCAAGCCAGTCATCCAGCACCGTGCCAACGCCGTTCGGGCTGGCATGATCCGGCACGACGTCAAGCGTCGGCAAGGGTCCGAACAGGGCCACATACTGATCGGCATAGTGAACCCCAATCAGATGCGCGATGTAGGCCCTGTCGGTGCCATGCTCGACCGCGCTTTCAAGGGGACCAAGGGCCTGCGCCCATTGGCTGTCCTTGCGGCCGTCCCAGAAAAGCCAGGGGCTGTAGGCCGTCCCTGCAATCGGCATCGTCCGACGCGCCGTTTCACCCACGCCTTTAGCGCGCGGCAGGTCGTCCTGGAACTGGCGCTCGGGCAGGTGACAGGTTCCGCAGGAGACCTTGCCGTTCGCGCTGAGCCGGGTGTCGAAGAACAGGGCCTTGCCAAGCGATGCAGCATCCGGGCCGTCGGCGACGGCATTTGACGGGTCGGCGGGTAGCGCCGGTAGGCTTGCAAGCCCAAGCGACAGGACCAGCCTGGTCTCTTCCTCGGTCCACGTCTGCGGCGTCGCCAGTGTCCACCAGGCAGCCGCCGCCGATCCAACGACAAGGGCCGCAACGATGACGGTCGAGCTGCGCATTGCCTGGCCCCCCTACAGGACAAGGTTGAAGGTGACGGTGTCCGGTCCGGCCGGGCTGTCGACTGACAGGTTGACCACCCACCAGCCGGCCATGTTGAATTTCATGCCCTCGACCTGATACCGACCCTCGCCAAGATCGGCGCTGACCTGCGGTTCGGTCGGTAGTCCATGACCGTGCTGCGGCATCCCGCCATCAACGGCAATTCTGGCATGGTCGACAGGACGCCCGTCCGGAGTGGTGATCTGCACCACCCAACCATGCATTGTTCCGACTGGGATGGGCGAGAGGCCCGGTTCGACCGATGCCGTGTAAAGCCCCTGGTCGGTGGACTTCGCTAGCGACAGGTCAAGGTCGGCCGGCGGGGGTTGCATCATCTTCGCGACGGCAATGCCACCGACGGCAAGAAGGACAACCGGCAGGGACCAGAGCAGGCGCCGGCGGGTGATGAGGTTTGACATGTAAGGCTCCATACGTTTGCGATGACCCCGATCTACACCGGCGTCGCGGGCACCGCTTGAACGAAGGGGCTAATCTTGCGTTCAGGCCGTCAGAGAGGCGTGGGCCTGGGTGGTTTCGATCCTTGCCCGTGTCGGCGCAAGGCCGAACATCCGCTGGCAGGTGCGGCAGAGATGGGCGGAATCGGCGAAGTTTGCGGCATAGGCCGCTTCGGTCCAGGACGTCCCGCCAAAACCCAGGGACAGGGCCCGGTTCAGCCGTTCCCAAAGAAGGTAACGGCGGAAGGACACTCCGGTCTCGGCCACAAAGAGGTGCCGCAATCGTCCCGGTGACAGGCCGATCCTGCGCGCCAGCGCGGGCAGAGTCACCGGTTCGTCCAGATGCGCCCGGATTTCCGAGATGGTCCGCAAGACACGGACATCCGCGACATCCCGTTGCGCATCGACACCCGAGAAGCTTGTCACCGCCTGCTTGGCCAGCGCGATCATCGACGCGTCATCGGTGCCTGCGAAATAGGCCTGGCCAATCGGCTGGGCGAGCGCCCGGGCCCCTGATGCGGGCAAAAGATGGAGACCGGACCGGCCAAACCGCGCCAGAACGCCCCGGCCCACCGCCGACTCCGGCTCGAAGAGGATGTTCGCAACCACGCTGCCGGGGGCATGAAACACATGCGGCACATCCGGCGCGATCACCGCGCCTTCGCAGGTGATCCACTCACCTTCCGGGTCCGTCTTGAACTGGGCAGTCCCCTGGATCGGCAAGCAAAGCTGAATGGCATGATGTTCATGCCAGCCCATGGTCCCGGTGATCAGCGCCAGCCAAAGGCTGCCACCTTCCCAGAACAACACCCTGCCGATGCCTGCCGCTTCCATCCGAAAACGTTAACGCAAGCCCCAGATTAGACAAACAGGATTCATTCGACAGGCGCGAAGGGCGTTGCTGTGCGGTCGCCTACTGCACCATCGAATGTCTGATCTTCCCGCTGTTGCGGCCTAAAATTCAGTGGGAAAGCGAACGCATTCTCACTGCAGGTCGGTCCGCCGCTTCGTGCCCCGGAGTTCTCTGATCGCTCTCAACGGGCGTCAAGGACCCTGGACTACTCCGCATATCAGTTCAGGTCCGCAACCGCCTTGCGGTCCAATCCCTTCACGAGTAGCCACAAGCCAAGGCACAACTCCCAGATAAGCTCGGGAACCGTGGCAAGTGCCTGCGCTACGCCCCCTGCCTCGGCCTGACCCAACACGACTACCACGCCAGCAGCCAGCAATGCCGGCCCTGCCAAAAGGCCAAGCGTCGACAAGGCACGCGGCACAACGCGGGTTCGCCACATCATCCAGCTCAGGATAAGACCGTTCCCGACACCAACCACAACGCCCGGTCCCAACCGAAAGGTCCAATCGTGCATCGCGACAAGCGCTGCGCCAACCGCCGTGAGGGTCTGCGGATCAGCATCGAAGGCAGCAGACCTCAGCGAATTCAACGCCATGACTGCAACGATCCCGATTGCAATGAACGTGCTTTCGAGGATCCGCGCTGCAACAAATGCAAGCGACAGCCCCGGAAATGTTCCCTTCAGCACCGGATAGATCGCAAGCGCAGTGCCGACGTTGGCGGCGATCAGGATCAGCTCCAGCACGGCACCTCCAGCAACGATAAGGGTGAAGTCGCCGCCAAGAATGAAGGACGGATCCTTGATTGGTGCGTAGGAGATGAAGAATGCTGGAATGGACGTCGCAAATGTCACGAGGAAGAGGCATCCCGTCATACGCGCCAGCCATTGCTGCTTTTCTTCCGCCGCTGCGTCTTGTTGCTGCAGCCCACCGGCCAGGAATGAGCGTCCGGTCCTGGACGGTTCAGCGACAAGTGTTATTGACGTGTCTCCTTGGTCGGATGACGAACCCGGCAGAGGGTGCAGTGGACGCAACACATGCGGAAGGCGCGCAGTTTGCCCCCAGTTCATGCATTTGACGCCAGGTCACGAGGTCAGCACATCCTGGCTGGCACAGATGGCCCGAACTTGCGCGCGAAGCCAACGGTGTGCTTGATCCCCATCCATGCGCGGATGCCAAAGCATCGAAACCGTGAAAGGCGCTACTTCGAACGGCAGGTCAAAGCTGTGCAATCCTTGGCGCAAGCCGCGGGTGTGGCGGTCGGGTACGGTGGCGACGAGATCCGTGTTCCGCGCCAGCGCCAAAGCCGTTGAGAAGCCGCTGACGACTGTCGCAACCCTGCGCTCAAGGCCCGCCAAGCGCGCGGCCTCGTCGATCTCATTGCTGTGCAGGCCGCGCCTCAGAACGCGGATATGTTTGGACTGCGCGAAGTTTTTCGCTGTCAGCGGCCCAATCGCCTGCTGATGATCGCCACGCACAACCGCGACCCAGCGGTCACGAAAAAGCGGGACGGCCCGCAGTTCTGGCGCAGTGCCGACATCAATCACGCCGGTTTCCAGATCGACTTCGCCTTCGCGTAGGGGGGTGCTGTCCTTGTCAGGCTTTGTCAGGAACTGCAGCGTGACACCGGGGGCCTGCTCTGCCACCAAAGCCAGAAGGCGCGGCGCGAAGGTTTCGGCAAACCCTTCACTGCTGCGCAGGGTGAACTGGCGGACTAGCCGGGCCAGATCCAGCGCTTCGGTCGGGCGCAGCACCGCTCTTGCCCCCTCAACCAACGGGCCGACCAGAGCGCGGAGCTCGATGGCGCGCGGTGTGGGAACAAGGCTGCGACCCGCCCGCACCAAGAGGGGATCACCCGTCACGTCGCGCAGTCTAGCCAAAGCCCGGCTCATCGCAGAGGGGCTAAGCCGCAAGCGACGCGCAGCGCCCGCAACACTGCCTTCCGAAAGGAGGACATCAAGCGTCACCAACAGGTTGAGATCAGGCATGGCAGGGCCCCCGAGGTGTGGCGTTCCATGCAGGTATTAAGTGTCATTGGTGCGTCTTCTGCAATGTTTTGGTGCGGCTTACCTGTTGGACAGCAACAATCATGGAGACCGAAATGCCCCCTCGCTTTGCCCCTGTCCTGTTCGGCTTTGTCCTTTCAGCGCTTGTGTCTTTCATCGTGTCCGGCATCGCGACCGTGCGGAACGCCGGATTTGTCGATGGCATCCTGAACCTTTGGATCAATGCTTGGATTCCATCCTGGATCATCGCGTTCCCCACAGTCCTCATCTTGGCTCCGATGGCGCGCCGTCTGGTCGGCGTGCTCGTCAAGGCTCCAGCCGGGAACGGGCGCTGATGTCGGATGCTCAGGTGACCGACGTCCGCCGCTACGGCCCCCGCTTAGCTGCCTTGTCGTTGGCGATGCTGCTGCCCTCGCTGGGCGCCAGCATTGCGAATGTAGCCCTGCCCACTCTGGCCACGTCCTTCGATGCGACGATGGCCGAGGTTCAGTGGGTGGTGATCTCTTACCTTCTTGCCGTAACCAGTCTGATCGTTGGTGTCGGCCGACTGGGCGACATAATCGGTCGCAGCCGCCTGTTGCTGATGGGGGTTGGTCTTTTCGCCGCAGCCTCGGCTGCGTGTGCTGTTGCCCCCAGCCTTTGGGTTCTGATTGCCGCGCGCGCTGTTCAGGGACTTGGGGCTGCCGTCATGATGGCCCTGACCATAGCGATGGTTGGTGATCTGGTGCCTAGAGACCGGACCGGCAGCGCCATGGGGCTCTTAGGAACGGTATCCGCCGTTGGGACGGCGCTTGGCCCGTCGCTTGGCGGGGTGCTGATCGCCGGTTTTGGTTGGCCAGCAGTCTTCGCTGTCATGGCTGTCACAGGCGGGATCACGCTGCTGGTTGGACGCGCGCTCTTCCCCCCGGACGCGGCGAGCGGAGAACAGCCGGCAGAGCTTGATCTGGTTGGAATGGTGCTTCTGGCGCTCTCGCTTTTTGCAGTTGCCGCGACGCTAACCCTGGGCAGCAGGTTATCCGGCCCGACTTTCGCTGCGGCTGCCTTGGTTTCGGTCCTTGGTCTTGTCGCCTTCGTTCGGCATCAGGCACGCGTTCCGACGCCGCTGGTGCAGATGGAGCTTTTGCGTAACCGTGCGATCGGCACCGGCCTTCTCTCTATGACGCTGATATCGGCCATTATGATGGCGACACTGGTGATCGGACCGTTTTACCTGTCCGGGTCACTGGGTCTTGGGACGGTTCAGACCGGTGTCGTGATGTCGGTTGGACCAGGCGTTGCTGCCCTGACTGGGGCACCGGCGGGGCGGCTGATCGACAGGCTTGGGTCTGCCCGCGTGGTGGTCGCGGGACTTGGCGTGGTAACGGCGGGCACATTTCTGATGACAGTGCTGCCCGGTCGGTTCGGCGTCGGTGGCTATGTGGCAAGCCTGGTCATGGTCACGTTCGGATACGCTGTGTTTCAGGCAGCAAACACGACCGCCGTTATGCAGGCAACCAGAAGCGATCAGCGCGGTGTCACCTCGGCCTTGCTGGGACTGTCGCGCAACCTCGGGCTCATTGCTGGCGCATCCGCGATGGGTATGATCTATGCCATGGGGTCGAGCGCTTTCGCAGTCGTCGGCCTCCAGTCCGGACCTGAGACAGGGTTGCAAGTCACCTTTGCAGTCGCAGCTTGTCTTGCCGGGATTGCCCTCGGCAGCGCGCTATCGGGCCGCCGAGGTGAGTGAGTAGGCCACCAGTGGCGATGCGTGCGTTCACACGTGGGTCAAGGTCGGTGCACCGGTGAGGTCGTTCTCGCCGATCCGCCAGCGGGAGTGAGTCCCGCGCTGGAAGCCGATGCCAATGCAGTTGATGGCTGCGGGAAATATGGTGGTCGAGACCATCCAGATCTGAAGCTGCCATTCATGTCGGCCGCAGCGAACGCCCGTTTTCCGCCCTTTCGTCCTCGCGTTCTCGAGGCCGCTATCTCAGCGTGGCGAGGCCTTCTCACGGCCTGACGAAAAGCCGGGGCTGGGGGAGCGGAGACTGGTTCGCATTCGTCAGACAGCACCCGCGCGCCTCTTCCAATGTCTCACCGCGCAGGCGCCGCAAGTCCTCCTGTAGGTCTTCATGCGAACGCGTCTGCTGCGGTTCCATGCCGAAAGTTCCGCGCACAATGAGGGATCCGTTCTCGACCGGCATCAAATCTTCCTTTTGACAGAGTCATAAGCAAGTTCGATCGTCTCGATGGCGATCGCGTTCTTCGAAGCGTCGAGCCCACCCGTACTCCACTTAACTGGATAGGCGTTTGAGAATGCCCAACTGCGGATCGGAACACTGTTCTGATCGCACAGCGAAACCAGTATGCTGCGTGGCTCAATTTTCTTGACGAGGCCGCCCTCCTACACCTCCATGCACCAGCGGACCAGACCGCTCGAGGCGTCGGCGATGCCGCGCTTCAGCACGAGGTTGGAATGCTTCGCGGCTTTGGGCAGCCGGTGGACGAAGGTATTTTCACCTCCTTCGACCACTGTCTCGATCTCGATTTCAACATCCAGCCCACCGACCTCGGCAAAGGCCATGTCCTGTGGTAAGTGCGCGTCTTCGATCGTCACAAGAAACTGAAACGCGACCGGAAGGTTGATATCCTGCATCATTTATGCTGCGTTTTCGACTGTTATGCCTTCATGCGCGAATTCGATCGTCTCGACCGCCAGCTCGTTGCCTTCGGCCTTCAAGTCAATTCCAGTCATCTTGACCGGGAACGCGTTGACCACCGACCAGGCCAACGTCACCCCGGCGATTTCCTCCAGCAAGCTAATTGTGATCGACTTGCGCGCGACCAGGTTCATATTCACCTCCTTGAACCATTTGAACAGCGCGTTGTCGCCCTTGAAGACGCCTTTCTTCATGGTGATGTTGCCGAATTTCTTGAGGCCCGGCATCTTGACTGTCGAGAAGGTCTTGCTGTTGCCAGCCCGGTACTCGATCACCTGTGCCTCCATGTCGAGGCCGGAGACCTCTTGAAACGCTATCTCGTCCGATCCGACCTTCACCATGAAGGAAAACTTAGGAAGCGGCCAAACGTTCTTTGACTGAGTGCTGCCATCTTCTGCTATAGGTCTGTCCTCGCTTTTTCTGCCGGTTGCCCGGATCAGGATTTCTGAAGCTGCTGCTGGAAGCTGATCGCGATAAATTCAGCTGGACGCGAGATAGCGACCAGGACGGTGATGCGCAGGATGCCTTCCAGAATGTCCTCGCGCGTCATTGTCTCGCCAAGGCCGACATGCACGCTAAACGCATCGGCGGGCACCGCGCCCGCGAGACCGCCCTGTTTCCAGATGCCGGTCAGGAAGTTGTCGATCATCGAGCGGATCGTTACCCATGTGGTCGAGACGTTGGGCTCGAACACATAGGCCTTGGCCGCGAGCCGGATCGATTCCTCAAGCATGATCATCGTGCGGCGCACGTTGACATAGCGCCAGTCCAGGCTGTTGCCATCAAGCGTGCGTGCGCCCCAGACCAAGACACCCTCACCCACGACGGAGCGGATCGCGTTGATCGATTTGCCCTGCGGTGTGACGTTAAGATCCTCCTGGTCGAGGTTGGACAGATTCACCGTAGGCGAAATCACAGAGTTCAGGCTGACATTCGCCGGTGCCTTCCAGACACCACGCGTTCCGTCAACCATGGTGTAGATCCCGGCCATCGCCGCCGCAGGTGGCATGCAGTTCATCCGCTCAGAGATGGCCGTCATGATCGACTGATAGACTGGCGTTATGACCCGCAGGGTCTTGTCGGTATTCTCTGCCGTGGGCGGATTGGCCATGACTGTGACTTTGACCTTTTCCTTATAGGTCAACAGCTCGGCCGCTGACGCTGGCGCATCGGCTCCCGGGTCAGCGTCCTCTACGGCTGTGGAGGCTGCTTTAGCGGCAGCCGCATCGGGTTGCTTCGCCGCCTGATACTCAAATTCTGCTGCCCCCGAAAAGGCGGGGTCTGGTGTGAAGGTGATGGCACCCGTACCCGGATCGACGCTGACAACGCCCTTGTCCTTCAGCGTCAGTTCAAGACCATCGGAACTCTCTGCAGCAGTAAGTTTAACACTCGCGGCGTCGGGGGTCGCCACTTCGATCGTTAACGCCTGCTTGACGGCGGTAACAAGCTCGGTGCCCGGCTGCGTCGGAATTGCCGCGACTTCCGCGGTCAGCGCGGCTTTGGCTGCGTCGCTCATGATGCCATCTGGATCGGCGGACTTGATCAGCAGCACCTTGAGGTTTTCGCGGGATTTCCCCGGCGCGATATTCACGAAACTGAAGTCGCGCGGCCCGTAGATCGAGCTTTTCGTCCAAGGGTAGTAGGCCGCCCCGTAGTCGAGCTGGTTTGTGCCAAGCGCATTGCGGAACTTCGCCACCGGGTCGCCGTCGTTCTTCGAGCGAAAGCCGGCAAAGATGTCGAGGATCGCGAAGCGGTTCTTCATCTTCTTGCCGCAATGCATCAGCACCTGTTGCTGAAGGCCGATGCAGTCTGCCCGTGACAGGCTGGTGGCTTCCGGGATGACGATCATCGTCGGTTCCATCTCAAGTTCCAGCGTCGCGAGGCCTGCCTGAAGGCCGTCGCCGGTAATGTCGTCACTATAGGACCCGACAGAGACAATGTAGCAAGGCCCGCCGCCGTTCTGGAAAAACAGCCGCATCGCCGCGTAAAGGATGTATTCGTTCTGATTGATCGGTGTCAGTTCCCAGATTTCTTCTCGGCTCTTTCCGATCTTGACGGAAAAGGTTGTACGCGGTTTAGGGTCTTTACTGCCTTCGCCATCGTCCTGCATGGCGGGGCTTTCGTTGTTGACGGGCTTCGTCCCTAGAGCGAGGTCGAAGATGTAGTTCGGGCCCGTGCCAAAAAAGGCGTGAAACTCGTTCAAAGACGAGATCTTGAAGGGTCTGTTGATCAGGTCCTGAGAGCCATTGCGGGCACGTTCGGTATGACCGATGAAGGCCGGGACAGCGGTAGCAACCTGAACGACAGAATTTGGAAAGGCGTTCTTCTCGACAATATAGACGCCCGGTGTCTTCATACCGCTCATGGGAACCTTCCTTTCAGGAGAGGGTGACGTAGATGTCCGCGGTGGGGCTCCGGTTGCGGAGTTGGCAATATCGGAACAATTACTCTTGGGCCGAAAGCGCTGTCGTCAACCAATTCGAAACGCTCAGGCGTATGGGCGCGCAGGGCGATTGGCGATCCGGACACGAAACTGCGTGCAGGCCTACCGCCAGCCATGGTCGCGGTGCTGTCACAGGAATATTGCGTGCGGCCGGGTGCGTGTTGTCAGTGGAACTTTTCTTGCAATGGGGCATGGAAGTCAACTGGCCTTCCCGCAAGACCAAACGCTCTCCGTTTCGCTACTTCAAGACCAGCCCCGAGATCATCCGGCTTGCGGTCATGCTGTACATCCGGTTGCCGCTCTTGCTCCGCAATGTCGAACAACTTCTGCATGAGCGCGGGATCGAGATCAGCCATGTGACCGTGCGGTTCTGGTCGAACAGGATTGGGCAGAGTATCCTCGCGGGAACGTCACGACAACGCACTGGCAAAGTAGAATCCTGATAGATCAAAGTTTTACAAAGTGGAGACGTTTGGGTATGAGGCCCGTTCCAACCAGAAATCGTGGAAACTACACGCCATGGTTCCACAAGGCTGCCGCTAACATCCTTGCTGCCGACTGTCCGCTTAGGGCCGTTACTTGGTTGTGTTGCACAACTCTGCTAATGATCAGAGTTACCCTTTCTCCGGACAGACATATCTTGCGGCCTCTGTTATCGGCGTGCCGAGCGCGGTGAAGCCGTTCAGGACGGCGACGCGAACCTGGAACTCCCCGACCTGACGAACGTTTGGTGGGACCCTAAGTGTGTTCAGTGGGTATCCTATTCTTTCTTGGCGCCACGCCCGGACCGTTTCCATTCGCCGTAAGGAACACAGCAGCAGCGCCTTCTAGGGCGCTGATGATAGCTTCTCCGGTCGAAAGTCGGCCCCCAAGGTCACCATCCTGGGATTCGAGCCGCTTGATGGTCGGCAGGCTCACTCCAGAAGCTGCTGCAAGCTCAGCCTGCGACATCCCGACAAGAGCACGCGCAGCCTTGATCTGTCGAACTGAAACCAAAGGTATCGAAATGGCCAAGTCTCATAGTGATACTATTGGTATTAAAAACTGAAAACAGAAAAAATGTAATGCCTTCCCAATCGCCGACAACCCTTGATCATGCAGCGGCCACTGTGGCCGGCGATGAACTTCCGACCTTGATGCGAGGTCGGACCGCGGCCGATGCGAGTGCGATGCCAGACACCTGACGGCGTTGATCAACAGCGCGCCGAACAAGCTCGTTCCGCTTGGCGTCCTCTCCCCGGAAGTCTGCAAGGATCTGGAACGCTCTAAAGCCCTTCGGGTCGCCCGCGATCTCGCGGAGACGCCTGAGTGGAAGCTGGAGCGGATGGATCGGTTTTCCTTCATTGGTCGAGGCCGGGCATCTGCCAAAGGCGCGGGAACTTGCGCCAGGGGTGCCGCGCTGGGTAGTCGATGATTTGCGGCGTATCGCGAGCGGCGAAGCTGCTGAGCTTATGGGGGACGTTAGATGGTGACCAGAAAGAAGTATCTCTGGCGCCACGCGAAAGGCCGCTGGTACGTGCGGATCAAAAGTAAGCTGCAGCGCATCGGCACTGCCGAAGGTACCGCAGATCTCGACCGTGAGCGCTGGCAGATCATGAATGGAAAGCGTGTGCAGGCCAAGACCAGCTGGGCCGCGCTGATCGATGACTCCCGGAGCTCGGATCGATGGACGGCCTAAAGCCGCGCACGCGCGCCGACTACGACAAGATCCTTGCCTATCTTCGTGAAAAGGTCGGAAGCCGCAGTGTCGCGGCCCTTGTCCACGCGGACGTGAATGCAGCACAGACGGCCAATGCCCACCGGACAATGTTCGCAAACTACATCGTTCAGATTTTCGTCGTGCTTAGCGAACATGCGATCGACCTTGGCTGGATTGATCGTAATCCGGCAAGGGTCGTGCGTTCTCTGAAGACGCCGAAGGCAAGGCAACAAGTGCATGTTCCGTGGCCCGATCGGGCCACGGAACGGTTCAGAGCCGAGGCCACGCTCATCCCGCGCCTGATCTTTGAGATTGGCGTCGGAACTGTCCAGCGCCCGGGCGATTGGCCCGGCTTCACTTGGGGAGACTCTGACCTGTCCGGAGACGGCGCGCTGCGCCTGGGGCAGGGCAAGGCTGGGAACCCCTTGGTCCTCCCCTGCACTCAGGCTCTGAAGGCAGCCCTTGAGACGGAGAGGGCTCGCCTGGGTTATGTCCCCATCGCTTCGCGCCCCATCCTCTGCGGCGTCACCGGCGGACGCATGCGTTATCGGTAAATGGCCGACATGATGCTCAAGGAGCGCCGTCGCTTGGGCCTTGAAGACGTCGACCTACACGTGCTGCGGTATCGCGGGGTGTTGGAGCTGGCCTGCCATGGATGCACCGACGACGAGATCGCGACCTACAGCGGGCACAAGACTATTGAGATGACCGCCAAGTAAGCGGGCGAGGCGAGGCAGGTTATGCGCGCTTGCGATGCGCGACTCAAGCGCACGTGAACAGAACAGAGCCCTGATGCCGCGAGGGATACGGAAAAATGGACTATCGGGCTAACCCATTGAGAACCTTGGAGGCGGGTATCGGAATCGAACCGATCTTCACGGATTTGCAATCCGGTGCGTAACCTCTCCGCCAACCCGCCGCGAGGAGTGCGGTTGGGATAGCGGAACCGGACGGTCGCCGCAAGGGGCTCTGCTTGGGCAGGGTGATGCCCGCTCTGTCAGGCTTGACTTGATCGAGGCGCCCAGAGATTGTCCGCCGCAATCAAGCACAAGGGCTGGTCATGCAGAAGATTCTCATTACCGGGACCGCTGGTTTCATCGGTTTCCATCTTGCGCGGCATCTGCTGGCGGCCGGACATCGCGTTCACGGCTATGACGGGATGACCAGCTATTACGACGTGACACTGAAGCAGAAGCGGCACGCTATCCTTTTGCAAGGCCCCGGATTCTCGGCGACCGAGGCCATGCTTGAGGATGTGGCGACACTTGACCGCGTCGCCGACGACTTCGTGCCGGATGTGATCATCCATCTCGCGGCCCAGGCCGGGGTGCGGTACAGTCTGACCCATCCGCGCTCGTACATCGAGACGAATTTTGTCGGCAGTTTCAATGTCTTGGAAGCGGCGAAGCGGTTGGGTGTGAAGCATCTTCTGATCGCCTCGACCTCGTCGGTCTACGGTGCAAACCCCGACATGCCGTTCCAAGAGACGGACCAGACCGATGCGCCACTGACGGTCTATGCAGCAACGAAAAAGGCGGTCGAGGCGCTGGCGCATTCCTATGCGCATCTTTGGAACCTGCCAGTCACGATGTTCCGCTTCTTCACCGTTTACGGCAGCTGGGGGCGGCCCGATCTTGCCTACTTCAAGTTCGTCGATGCAATCCTGCATGGTCGCCCGATTGACGTCTACAACCACGGTGAGCTTTGGCGCGACTTCACCGATGTCGAAGATCTTGTTGAAGGCGTCGGGCGACTGGTTCCGTTGGTTCCGCCGGGGCCGCGGGAACGCGGCCAGCCTATCGAAGGTGACAGCCTTAGCGCGGTGGCACCCTACCGCATCGTGAATATCGGCAACTCCGACAAAATTCACCTGATGGACTTCATACGGACCATCGAGGGTCTTGTCGGACGCAAGGCTGTTTGCAATCTGCTTCCGATGCAGCAGGGCGATGTGCCCGCGACCTGGGCCGACTGTGCGCTGCTTGAGCGGTTGACGGGCTTCCGGCCGCACACTGATCTGCAGACGGGGCTTAAGCGATTTGTCGACTGGTATCGCGACTACTATTAGGTATAGCGCTGCCGCCCTGGCTATAGCGGCGGGGCATGTCTGGTCCTAAGCGACAACCGCGCGATCTTGGATTATGATGCCGATCAGGAAATGAAAGGACTGCCCATGGAAGGCTTCAGCGGAATGAACGACATCGGCGCCGTGGTCGAGGCAGACCGCACCCATGTCTGGCACCATCTCTCCCAGCACAAGCAGTACGAAACCGTCGACCCCCGCGTGATCGTCGAGGGCAAGGGGATGCGGGTCTGGGATGCCAAGGGGAAAGAACACCTGGATGCAGTCTCAGGTGCGGTCTGGACGGTGAACGTGGGCTACGGGCGTGAAAGCATCGCCAACGCGGTGCGCGACCAGCTTTTGAAGATGAACTATTTCGCCGGGGCCGCGGGCACGGTGCCGGGCGCGATCTTTGCAAAGCGGCTGATCGAGAAGATGCCGGGGCTGACCCGTGTGTACTACTCCAACTCGGGAAGCGAGGCGAACGAGAAGGTCTACAAGATGGTCCGCCAGATTTCCCACCGCCACCATGGCGGGAAGAAGTGGAAGATCCTCTACCGCGACCGCGACTATCACGGCACCACCATCGCAGCCCTTGCCAGCGGCGGGCAAAAGCAGCGCAACGCCCAGTACGGGCCGTTCCCGGACGGCTTTGTCGAGGTCCCGCACTGCCTGGAATACCGCAAGCAGTGGGACGTCGAAAACTACGGCGAGCGGGCGGCGGATGCCATTGAAGAGGTGATCCTGCGCGAAGGCCCCGACACCATCGGCTGTCTCGTCCTTGAACCCGTGACGGCGGGCGGCGGCGTGATCGTGCCGCCCAAGGGCTATTGGGAGCGGGTGCAGGAAATCTGCCGCAAATACGACGTCCTGCTGCACATCGACGAGGTGGTCTGCGGTGTCGGCCGCACCGGGGTCTGGTTCGGCTACCAGCACTACGGCATCCAGCCCGACTTCGTGACCATGGCCAAGGGCGTCGCCTCGGGGTATGCCGCGATTTCCTGCACGGTGACGACCGAGAAGGTCTTCGAGATGTTCAAGGACGACGCCACCGATCCGATGAGCTACTTCCGCGATATCAGTACCTTCGGGGGGTGCACCGCAGGCCCGGCGGCGGCGTTGGAGAACATGCGCATCATCGAGGCAGAGGGGCTTTTGGCCAACACCCTCGCGATGGGCGACTACTGCCTTGGGAACCTGCAGGCGCTGATGGACAAGCACAAAGTGATCGGCGACGTGCGCGGCAAGGGGCTGTTCCTGGGGGCCGAACTGGTCGCCGACCGTTCGACCAAAGAGCCGGTGGACGAGAAGAAGGTCCAGGCCGTCGTCGCCGACTGCATGGCGCAAGGCGTGATCATTGGGGCGACGAACCGCTCGGTCCCGGGGTTCAACAACACGCTCTGCCTCAGCCCGGCGCTGATCGCGACGAAGGATGATATCGACGAGATCACCACGGCCATCGATGGAGCGCTGTCGCGGGTGTTCGGGTAAGGACTGAGGGGAGGCAGAACCGCCTCCCCACTTCCCTAAATGCCAAAAGCGTTGTCGGGTTCCTGCTTTGATCAGGAGTCCAGATGTGGCACCATGCTTGCGGGTTGCATTTCCCCAAGACCCGGTAGAATATGGAGCGTACATGCCATCTGACTTTATCGATTGGCTGGTTAGTGTCTTTGTATCATCAGGCTCTATTGGGATCGTCCTTTACATTTTTCGCGATGCGATTGGCGCATTCTTAACAAAGTCCGTAGAGCATAGGTTCGAGAGAAAGCTTGAAGTTTTTAGGTCCGAGATCCGGGAAGGCGAAGCCGATCTGGATCAGATCAGGACATACTTGACATCGGCCCAGCGAGACCGAGTAGCCTCATTTCAACAAAAGAAACTGGAAGCTGCGGAAATCCTACTGCGCGCTCGCTTCGTGCTGTCCCAAATGGGAATGCTGGTCGAGTTCATGAAGTCATTCAAAGAAGAAAACGTACTGAAAAGCGACGACCCGAAGGTCGCACAGGTCGTTCAGGAACTAATCAAGCCTTTCGAGATCGATGAGAAGCTCAAATCCTATGGCCATATAGACAAAACACTTCCGCAACTTTATCTCGGTCAGAAATCGCTTGATGCCTTTAATGTTTATGAGGCGATAGTGATGCAAGCCATAATGATGATGAAGATTTTTTCCATCGAACTCCGTGGTAAACAGGATTTGATCAAGAGGGGCGATTTGGGAAATAAGGTTCAAGAGCTGGCGCCGACCTCAAAGGAAGGTTTTGAGAAGTTTGGCGACCGCTATGCTTACTACTGGGCAAATTACTTCCACGATGAAATTCTTAAGGCTCTACGGCACGAAGTTTCCGGACTTGATGAGGTTGAACGCGACACCAAGTCAGTAGAGCGGCTGGCAATTGACTCAAGGCGGGCACAGATGAGGGCAAGAATCTCGATTAAGCAGGCAGGATTGTCAGATCAGCTGATCAACACTATCGAACAGGTCGACGAGCCAACATTGGGCTAGCACCGTATATCGCTCGTTCGTCCTTCTTTTCTCGCCCGGAATCAAGGCGCTTGCGCCGCCGGGCAGCGCCCGACCGCCCCCTCGGGCGGGCGCTTTTGCACCGTCACCAGCAGAACTGCCGGGGGGAGGGGTTGCACCATAAAGCGCCTAGAACGGCCGTTGTTCGCCCACCCGGCGGTCGGGCGCTGCCCTCTGTCATCGCCGTAGGTCGGGGCCTGCCCCGACTCCTTCCTCAACCGCCCCTTCGATTCGCCGCACATGGTTAACGCCTTCCCATCTCTACGCGCGTAGAGATCAAAAGAAGATGCAAGGAAGACGGAAAAAAGACACCAAATCCGTTGGAGAACTGCCCGGTAAACCCAGCGTTCTCAAGGGTTTGACCGGACATGCGAAAGCCGTTGCGGCCCCCCCGCATCTTTTCCGGCGTAACTGTTCTTTAACCGGAGAGGTCGGGGGCAGGCCCGCCTCACGCCACCCCATACCTTGCCCGCGCCTCTTTGAACGACATGAGCTTCCCCTCGACTGCATCCCAGAGGTGAAGGTTCACGGTCCTCAGGCTGTCCCGGATCGTCATGCGTTGGGCTTCGGCGAGGGTGCGGTGGTCGCGGATGACCTCGGTCAGGCGGTAAAAGGGGATGCGGGAATAAAGGTGATGGACGTGGTGGATGCCGATATTGCCGGAGAACCACCGCAAGGGCTGGGGTAGGATATAGTGGGACGACCCCTCCAGCGCCGCATGATGCAGTTGCCAATCCTCGCCCTTCGACCAATGCGTATCCTCGAACTGGTGCTGCACGTAGAACAGCCAGACGCCAATGGTTGCGGCGATGGCCGAGGTCGGCAGGAAGATGAGGAGAACGGGCAGAAGGCCGCCAAACCAGATCAGAAGGCCCACACCGATGCCGATCATCGCATTGGTGCCCATGGCCGAGGTCCAGTAGCGCCAGCCGGAGTTCATCAGGCCAAGGGGCAGACGGTGCTGCAGAATGAAAAGGTAGCTGGGCCCGAGGACGAAAAGGACGACCGGGTGGCGGTAAAGCCGGTAAAGCAAGCGGCCCCAGGCGGTGCGCGCCCGGTATTCCTCGATCGTCAGGGTCAGAACATCGCCGATCCCGCGCTGGTCCAGATCGCCATGGCTGGCGTGGTGGACGGAATGCGAATGGCGCCAGACGGCATAGGGGGTCAGGGTCAGGACACCCAGGATGCGGCCAAGCCAGTCTTGCAGTTTGCGGTTTTTCAGGAAGGCCCCGTGGCCACAGTCATGCTGGATGATGAAGATCCGCACAAGGAAGGCCCCGTTCAACATGGCGAGTGTCAGGGCCAGCCAGCCACTGACCGAAAGTGCCATCCACGCCAGCGCCCAGAGCGCGAAAAAAGGAACCAGGGTCGCCGCAAGTTCCAAGAGGCTGCGACGGGTCGATGGCTCACGGTAGCGGGCGAGGATGGTAAGCCAATCGCGCGCGGTGTTCGGGGCGGTCGCTGCGGTGGGGCGGGGCAGTGGGACGGTGTCGGGCATCGGGGCCTGTTGGTTTGCCGGAAAGCCGCGGCGGGTTCGGTTGCGCCTTGGCAGGAAACCACGAAGCGGGCGGTCTATTCAGGCACCACCGAGTTAGGGGGAATGGGGGCCGGTTTCAATGATTTTCGTGCGGCTAATTGGTGAGAGTTTGGGCTGCAGGGGCTGTGACGGACTGGCAAGCGGGCCGGTGAGGGGTATTAATGGGTTTTCCGACGACAGCTTGTCGGGATCGGGCGCGGATCTCGGTGGTGAGTGGCGTAAGCGTTAGGCGTGCGGGGTACTGTCTGCCAACTTACCGCGCGGCGTCTGCAAATACCTGTCGCTCTGCCGTTCCTTTCACCAGAACGGTCTTTGCGGTAGGGGAGGGGCCGGTCCTGCGCCCTGATGAAGGCAGGGTGCCGTCAGCCGGACCTGCGGGTATCCTCGTCGGTCACAACGTTCGCGCCATCACCGGAAGCGACCGCAGCAGCAGCTACAAAATCGTTCGCCCATCGCGTCTTGAGCAGCCATTCGATCATCTCTGCGGGCAGGGCGCGCTCACAGAGGATGCCTTCGCCAAGCGAGCAGTTTAGCGAGTTCATGAAATCGAGATCTTCTTCGCTTTCGATGCCTTCGGCGGTGACGTCAAGCTCTAGCCCATTGGCAAGGGCGATGATGCCCGCGACGACCTTCTGGTTGCTGGGTTCATGGGACATGTTGGTGACGAAGTTGCGGTCGATCTTCAAGCGGTCGAAGGGTCGCCGCCGCAGGCTGGACAGGCTGGAGGAGCCGGTGCCGAAATCATCAAGTGCTCTCGAGATGCCAAGTGCGCGCAGGGCTTCGATCGTGTGTCGGGCGGTTTCAAAGTCGCGGATGACCGCGCTTTCTGTGATCTCGATTTCAAGCCGTTCAGGTGCGAAGCCGGTGTCGCGGAAGATTCCGCCGAGGATGTCGACCAGCGCACGGTCGTGGAACTGATGCGGCGAGACGTTGACTGCGATCCAGAGTTCAGGGTCCCAGTTGCGGGCCGCAACACAAGCCTGCCGCAGGATGGTCCAACCAAGTTCGGCAATCATACCTGTGTCCTCCACGATCTCGATGAACACGCCAGGAGAGACATCGCCGCGTTCAGGGTGGTGTCCTGCGCGTGAACCGCTCGAAGCCCTTCCTATCCGTTCAAAAGGCGCTGGGACCTGCGCGAAGATCTTGCGAAGGGATCGCATGGTTCAACCTCACCGAAAGCAGTTTGGCGAAGTGTTGCCAACCAGTCTTTCGGCGACCTGAATGCGGGCAGGTGAAAGGGAAGGAAGTGCTGAAAGTGAATGAGAAATTTTGGTGTTTTGGTGGGTCGGGGAAGAATAGTGCTCAAGCCCGCCTTGCGGCACTTTCGCATAGACGCATGCTTGACTTTCCCCTGCCTCAGGCGGTCTCATCTGGACTTATCGCCAGCCCCGGACCTGCCCAATGGCCATCCCCGTCGAAGCTTTTTACCTGACACCGGGGGCCTCTGGCAGCCTGCAGCAGCAGATCCGGACGATGGTGACGCAAGGGATCCTTGCCGGGCGATTCCGGCCAGGGCAGCGGATGCCGTCCTCGCGTGGGCTGGCCGAGCATCTGGGGGTCAGCCGGATCACGGTGACGCTGGCCTATGCGGATCTGGTGTCATCGGATTATCTGACCTCGGCGGGGCGGTCGGGGTACTTTGTGTCCGAGACTGCCCCCCTTGCGCCGGATTTTCCAAAGGGGCCGCCGCGGGCCGAGGCGGTGGATTTTCGCGCCCTGACCGGGGGGCGGTTTTCCGGTGCACCGCGCGTGGCCCGGCCCGCGGATTGGGACCGCTATCCCTATCCGTTCATCTATGGCCAGGCGGACCCGACCCTTTTTGATCACCAGAACTGGCGGCAATGTGCGCTGAGGGCGCTGGGCAAGCGGGACTTCGCGGCGCTGACCTCGGATTACTACGACCGCGACGATCCCTTGCTGGTCGAGCAGCTCTTGCGGACGATCCTGCCCCGGCGCGGGATTGCGGCCCGGGAGGATGAGGTGCTTTTGACCCTTGGGGCGCAGAACGCGCTCTGGATCACCGCGACGCTTTTGCTGGGGTCGGGGCGGCGGGCGGTGGTGGAAAACCCCGGCTACCCAAGTTGGCGCGGCGTCGTGGCGGCGACTGGGGCCCAGGCGATGCCGATGGACGTGGATGCGCAAGGGTTGCCCTTGACCGGTCTGGCCGATGCGGATGTAGTCTTTGTCACGCCATCGCACCAGTGCCCGACCAATGCGACGATGCCGGTCGAGCGGCGGGTGGCGCTTTTGGAAACGGCGGAACGCGAGGGGTTTCTCATCATTGAGGATGACTACGAGTTCGAGATGTCATTCCTGAAGCCAGTGGCCCCGGCGCTTAAGTCGCTGGACCGGGATGGCCGGGTGATCTATGCCGGGTCGTTCTCGAAATCGGTGTTTCCGGGCCTGCGGCTTGGCTATCTGGTGGGCCCGCCGGGGTTCATCGTCGAGGCGCGCGCCCTGCGGACGATGATGTTGAAGCATCCGCCGGGGCATATCCAGCGGACGATGGCCTACTTCCTGGGGTTGGGGCATTACGATGCACTGATCAACCGGATGAAGGGCGCCTATCGCCGTCGCCGGCAGGTGATGGCCGAGGCGATAGCATCCGAGGGCCTGGAGGTCGCAGGGCAGGGGGGCTTTGGCGGGTCAAGCTTCTGGATGCGGGCGCCGGTGGGGGTGGATACCGAAACGCTGGCGTTGGGGCTTCGTGATGAGGGTGTGCTGATCGAACCGGGGCGGACGTTCTTTGCGGGGGAGGGTGCGCAGAACTACTACCGGCTGGCCTATTCCTCGATTGCCTTGCCACGGATTGACGAGGGTGTCGCCCGGATCGCGCGGGCGTTGCGGTGAACGGGCTGGAGGCATGGAGTGCGCGTGTTCTGGGTCCGATGGCGGGCGGCGCTAGGTCCCGACTCTGGCGCGTCGAGGTGGGAGGTCGGCTTTGTGTGGCGCGGCGAGTCGGCGCCGGCGAGCCGTCGCTCCGTTGGCTTTCGCGGCTCCAGTTAATTGCCGTGAGAGAGGGGGTGAGGCTAGCACCGATGCTGCCGTCTCGTTCCGGGGGGCTGACAGTGGCCGGATGGACAGTTGAGCCGTGGCTCGACGGAATGCCGGGTTCGCGGGCAGACCTTGCCGAGGTTCGGCGGGCCTTGCAGCGGATGCACCGGGCAACCCGCGGCTGGCCCAAGAGACCGGGACCAGTAGTAAGGCTGCCGTTCCGGTTACCGTCTCTGCCCGATGTTGCCCAAGCGGCCATCCATGGCGATGTGCATCCCGGGAATGTGTTGCGGCTGGCGGGGGGAGGCCTTGCGCTGATCGATTGGGAGGAGGCGCGGATCGGTGATCTGCGGCTGGACCTGGGGTTTTGGCGCGATGCCGGAGGCCGTGCAGCCCATGCGGCGGCGGAGGCGCAGGCCTGCTGGTGGGCCGGGCCGGAACGCGCTCGCAGGATGGCGAGGCGGATGCGGATGGTCTGGACCTAGCAGGGTGGGAGTTCTGGCCCTAAGCATGGGTTGTCCGGGGCGGTAGATTGCGCCGCAAAGGCCCGTATGGCCGCATGATTTCAGGGAGACGCGTGATGAAGATGACGACCGAGGAAGCCTTTGTGAAAGTCCTGCAGATGCACGGGATCGAACATGCGTTCGGGATCATCGGGTCGGCCTTCATGCCGATCTCGGACATCTTCCCCAGGGCCGGGATCACCTTCTGGGATTGCGCGCATGAAGGCTCGGGCGGGATGATGGCCGACGGGTTTACTCGGGCTTCGGGCAAGATGTGCATGATGATCGCGCAGAACGGGCCAGGCATCACCAACTTTGTGACGGCAGTCAAAACGGCCTACTGGAACCACACACCGCTGCTCTTGGTAACCCCGCAGGCTGCGAACAAGACCATCGGGATGGGGGGCTTTCAGGAAGTCGAGCAGATGGCTCTTTTCCAGGATATGGTCGCGTATCAGGAGGAGGTACGCGATCCGGCCCGCGTTGCCGAAGTGCTTAATCGCTGCATCCTGAACGCCAAGCGGATGAGTGCCCCGGCGCAGATCAACATGCCGCGGGATTACTGGACGCAGGTGATCGATATCGAGCTGCCCGCCATGGTGGAGTTCGAGAGGCCCGCCGGCGGCGAGGCGGCGATAGCGGCGGCGGCGGAGTTGCTGTCGGGCGCGACGTTCCCGGTCATCCTGAACGGCGCGGGCGTGGTTCTGGGGGGTGCCATCCCCGCCAGCATGGCCCTGGCCGAGCGTCTGGATGCGCCGGTCTGCGTGGGCTACCAGCACAACGACGCCTTTCCTGGCTCGCATCCCCTGTTCGCCGGTCCCCTTGGGTATAACGGGTCAAAAGCGGCAATGGAGTTGATTTCCGGGGCCGATGTGGTACTCTGTTTGGGTACCCGGCTGAACCCGTTTTCAACGCTTCCCGGATACGCGCTGGACTACTGGCCAAAGGCGGCCAAGATCATCCAAGTCGACATCAACCCGGATCGGATCGGGCTGACCAAAAAGGTTACTGTTGGCATTGTCGGCGACGCAAAGAAGGTCGCCGAGGCGGTTTTGGCGCGTCTGGCCTCGACCGCTGGAAACCATGCGCGGTCGGAACGCAAGGCGCGCATTGCGCAGGTGAAATCGGCCTGGGCGCAGCAGCTTACCAGCATGGATCACGAGGATGACGATCCCGGCACGACCTGGAATCAGCGGGCGCGGGTCGCAAAGCCGGACTGGATGTCGCCGCGCATGGCCTGGCGCGCGATTCAGGCGGCGCTGCCGCGCGACGCAATCATTTCCAGCGACATTGGTAACAATTGTGCCATCGGCAACGCCTATCCGACGTTTGAAGCCGGGCGGAAGTATCTGGCGCCGGGGTTGTTCGGGCCGTGCGGATATGGGCTGCCCTCGGTTGTCGGCGCAAAGATCGCTTGCCCGGATATGCCGGTGGTAGGCTTTTCAGGCGACGGGGCTTTCGGGATCGCGGTGACCGAGCTGACGGCGATTGGCCGCAAGGAATGGCCCGCGATCACCATGGTCGTTTTCCGCAACTACCAGTGGGGGGCGGAGAAGCGGAACTCGACGCTGTGGTATGACGACAACTTTGTCGGGACCGAGCTGGATGAGGGAGTGTCCTATGCCGGCATTGCGCGGGCCTGCGGTCTGCAGGGGGTGCAGGCGCGGACGATGGAGGAGCTGTCGGCCGCGCTGCGTAAGGCCATCGACGATCAGATGGCAGGCAAGACGACGTTGATCGAGGCGATGATCAACCAGGAACTGGGCGAGCCCTTCCGGCGGGACGCGATGAAGAAGCCGGTCGAGGTGGCCGGAATATCCAAGGCCGACATGCGGCCGCAGGTGGTCGGGTGACATCGGGGGACTGCGAATTTTCGACGAAAGTTCGGGGCATCTGCGATGCCATATGATCTGGGACCGGCGGCGCTGGTCTGGATGGCGGTTGCCACGTTCGTCGCGGGTTTCGTCCGGGGGTATTCCGGGTTTGGCTTTTCGGCCATGGTTATCGCGGCCTCCAGTCTGGTGACCAATCCGCTGAACTTTGTGTTCGCTGTGGTCATTCTGGAAACAGCCATGTCGGTGCAAGCCGCCAAGCGGGCTGGGCCGGATGTGGACTGGCGGCGGGTCGGCTGGCTAATGGGTGGTGCTGCGATCGGCTTGCCTTTGGGGCTGTGGGTCCTGACTGGTGTGAGCGAAGATACCGCGCGGGCGGTGATCTCGGGCTACGTGCTGCTGATGTGCGGCGTTCTTCTGGCCGGGTGGCGACTTCAGGCCGAGGTCCTAGGTGCAGCAGGGAACGGGGTCGCGGGGCTTGTCTCGGGGCTGGCCAACGCGCCGGGAATGGGGGGGCTGCCGGTGGCTGCATTCTTTGCCGCGCAACCGATGCAGGCGGCGGTGTTCCGGGCGACGCTGATTGCTTATTTTCCGCTGCTGGATATTTATTCCGCCCCGCTTTATTGGCTCGCAGGCATGATCAGTTGGGATGCGGTCTGGGCCTCGCTTTGGCTTTTGCCGATCACGGTTCTCTCGAACTGGCTGGGCGGTCGGCATTTCTTCGGCACCGATCCACAGGACTTCCGGCGTTTTGCCATCGTCCTCCTTGCCGGGCTGGCGTTTCTTGGCCTTGGGAAGGCTCTGGTCTGATGCTGTTGATTGTGAATGCTGGTTCGTCCTCGTTGAAGCTGAAGGTCTTCGATGGCGAAGAGGAGGTGGCGCGGGCATCTTTCGCCGAGATCGGGCCCAAGGGCCATTCCGCAGCATTGGCGCAGGGCTTGGCCCGGGCCGGTGTTCCGATGGCCGGGCTGACGGCGGCGGCGCATCGGGTGGTGCATGGCGGCGCTGGACTGACGGCAACCTGTCGGGTGACGCCTGCGGTCCTGCGTGAGATCGAGGCTTGTGTGCCGCTTGCACCCCTGCACAATCCTGCCAACCTGGTGGGAATACGGGCGGTTGCCGATCTTGTTCCCGGTCTGGCGCAATATGCGGCTTTCGATACGGCCTTTCATGCGACAAATCCAATGATCGCAACCGCTTACGCCTTGCCGCGCGAAGAGCGGGAACGTGGCCTGCGCCGCTATGGGTTTCATGGGATCAGCTACGCGGCGCTGGTGCGGATCCTATCGGTGCGGGGCGATCTGCCGGAGCGGCTTCTGGCGTGCCATCTGGGCAACGGCGCTTCGCTCTGCGCGATTGTGAATGGGTGTTCGGCTGCGACCACGATGGGCTATTCGCCACTGGACGGGCTGACGATGGGGACAAGGACGGGCTCGATCGACGGGAACGCAGTGTTGCGGCTGGCCGAGGTGCATGGAGTGGAAGGTGCAGGCCGCATCCTGAACCGGGAAAGCGGGCTTTTGGGTCTGGGAGGATCGAATGATTTGCGGGCGCTGCATGCCGCAGGCACGGCTGAGGCGCGTTTTGCGCTAGAGCACTTTGTCTACTGGACTGTTCGCCATGCCGGTAGCATGGTTGCGGCAATGGGCGGTCTCGATGCTGTGGTCTTCACGGGCGGTATCGGTGAAAATGACCACGAGGTGCGGGGGGACATCCTGCGAGGATTGCGGTTTCTTGGTGCAAGGTTCAATGAACCCGCCAATCGGCAGAATGCGGGCGAGCTGCATGAAGCGTCATCCCATGTCGCGATCTGGACAGTCCCGGCCGATGAGGAGCGCCAGATTGCGCTTGAAGTACAGGCTGTTATGGCCAGGGAGGGCACATGAACGATCAGCCCAGGATCGAGATGTCGCCGCAGGTTTCAGACGAGATCCGGCAGACCACCTGCTACATGTGCGCCTGCCGCTGCGGGATCAACGTGCATCTGAAATCGGGAAAGGTTTCCTACATCGAAGGGAACCGGGACCATCCGATCAACAAGGGTGTCCTATGCGCCAAGGGGGCGTCGGGGATCATGCAGGTGACGGCACCGAGCCGTTTGCGGGCACCACTGCGGCGGATTGGTCCGCGCGGGTCCGGGGCTTTCGAGGTGATCTCGTGGGAAGAGGCGCTGGAGACGGCGGTAGGCTGGATGAAGCCCCTGCGGGAGACGGCCCCCGAGAAACTGGCGTTCTTTACGGGTCGTGACCAGTCGCAAAGTTTGACCGGCTGGTGGGCGCAGAACTTCGGGACGCCGAACTATGCGGCGCATGGGGGGTTCTGCTCGGTCAACATGGCCGCCGGGGGCATCTACACAATCGGGGGAGCGTTCTGGGAATTCGGCCAGCCGGATTGGGAGCGCACCAAGCTTTTCGTGATGTTCGGGGTGGCCGAGGATCATGACAGCAATCCGATCAAGATCGGCATCGGCAAGCTGAAGGCGCGCGGTGCTCGGATCATCAGTGTCAATCCGGTGCGTACTGGCTATTCGGCGGTGGCGGATGACTGGATCGGTATTACTCCGGGGACGGATGGGTTGCTAATCCTGTCGCTGATCCATTGCCTTCTGGAGGCCGGGAAGATCGACCTTGACTACCTTGCGCAATGGACCAACGCGCCCTTGCTGGTGAACGAGGCGGAAGGGCCGGAGAAAGGCCTTTTCGTTCGCAATGCGGAAAGCCAGCCCTTCGTGATCGACAGCGAAACCGGCCACCCGGCGCCCTGGGACGGGAAGGGCGTCAAGCCCGACCTTGGGGCGGAATGGCAAGGCAGCCGAACTGTGTTCCGCCATATGGTCGAAGAATATCTGAAGCCGGACCATGCGCCCGAGGCGGTAGCGGCACGCTGTGGTGTCACCGCACCGCGCATCCGGGCGCTCGCGGCGGAACTGGCGGAGGTCGCCTTCGAACAGGCGATCTCGCTTGACCGGCCCTGGGTAGATTTCCGGGGCAATGCGCATGACGACATGCCCGGCCGACCGGTTAGCTTTCACGCCATGCGGGGGATTTCGGCGCATTCGAACGGGTTCCAGACAGCCCGCGCGCTGCATCTGTTGCAGATTCTACTGGGGGCGGTCGAAACGCCCGGCGGCTATCGGCTGAAGCCGCCCTATCCGAAGCCCATCGAGGCCCATCCGACGCCGCATTTTGTTACCACGCCGGGAAAGCCGCTGACCGGGCCGCATTTGGGCTATGTCCGTTCACCTGACGATCTGGCGTTGTTGCCGGACGGCTCGCCCGCGCGGATCGACAAGGCGTTCAGTTGGGAGAACCCGTTCTCGGCCCATGGGCTGATGCATATGGTGATCCCGAATGCCCATGCAGGCGACCCGTACCGGATCGACACGCTGTTTCTCTACATGGCGAATATGGCGTGGAATTCCTCGATGAATTCCGCCCGCGTCATGGAGATGCTGACCGAGACCGGCGCGGATGGTGAGTATCTGATCCCCCGAATCATCTACTCCGATGCCTATGCCAGCGAGATGGTGGCCTATGCCGATCTGATCCTTCCTGACACGACCTATCTGGAACGGCATGATTGCATTTCACTGCTGGACCGGCCCATCAGCGAACCTGATGCAGCGGGCGATGCGATCCGCTGGCCGGTTGTCGAGCCGGACCGGGAGGTACGCTGTTTTCAGTCGGTGCTTCTGGACCTTGGGGCGCGGCTGGGCCTGCCGGGGATGGTGAGTGAGGACGGGTCGGCAAAGTACAAGGACTATGCCGATTACATCGTGACCCACCAGCGGCGACCGGGTGTTGGTCCGCTCATGGGTTATCGGGGCGATGGAAGCTTGACCGGGCGGGGCGCGCCGAACCCCGACCAGCTGGAGCGATACATCGCGAACGGCGCCTTCCATCAGGCCCATGTCCCCGAAGAAGCGGCTTTCTACAAGCCGTGGAACGCCGCGTATCAGGACTGGGCGGTAAAGCTTGGGCTTTACGAGACGCCGCAGCCTTATCTCTTTTCGATCTGGTCGGAACCGATGCGCCGGTTCCAACTGGCGGCCGAGGGCTTTGGTCCGCGTCAGCCGCCCGACCAGCTTCGTGACCGATTGAAACAGGCGATGAACCCCCTGCCGATCTGGTATGCGCCTTATGGCGACGAAGATGCGGCCTTCGGTTATCCAGTGCACGCCCTGACGCAAAGGCCGATGGACATGTACCACAGCTGGGGCAGCCAGAACGCGTGGCTTCGGCAGATCAAGGGACGGAACGCGTTGTACATCCCGACAAGCATCTGGGAGGCACAGGGGTTCGAAGCGGGCGACTGGGCGCGGGTGTCAAGTCGCTCGGGGGTGATCGTGGTGCCGGTGGCGCATATGGCGGCGTTGAACGAGAACACGGTCTGGACCTGGAACGCGATTGGCAAGCGCAAAGGGGCCTGGGGCCTCGATGCAGATGCGCCCGAGGCGACGACGGGGTTCTTGCTGAACCACCTGATTTCGGAACTGCTGCCGGAAAAGGGGATACGGTTGTCGAATTCCGATCCGGTGACCGGGCAGGCCGCTTGGTTCGATCAACGGGTGCGGGTGGAACGGGTGCCTGCTGCGGACCGACCGGACGGGAGGGGTGCGGAGCCTGCCTTCGCCAGGCTTCCCGATCCGCCGCGCGCTGGTGGGGGGCGAGGCCAGAATTCATCGTCGAAGGATTTTCTTGCGAATTTTCGACGAAAATTCGTGGACCCGGACAGGGAACGCAGGTCATGACGGCCCTGCCGAGAGCGACCGAAAAGCGGCTTGGTCTGGTCATCGACCTTGACACCTGTGTCGGTTGTCAGGCCTGTGTGACCGCCTGCAAGGGGTGGAACGATCAGGGGCATGGGCTGTCCGATCAGGACCCATACGGGGCTGATCCCTCAGGCACGTTCCTGAACCGGGTGCATTCCTATGAGGTCGCGGTGCAGGATGCGCCGCCGCAGATCGTGAACTTCCCCCGGTCCTGCCTGCATTGCGAGGTGGCCCCTTGTGTGACGGTCTGCCCGACCGGTGCCAGCTACAAGCGGGCCGAGGATGGAATCGTTCTGGTGAACGAAGACGCCTGCATTGGCTGCGGGCTTTGTGCCTGGGCCTGCCCTTACGGCGCGCGTGAGCTGGATGCGGATCAGGGGGTGATGAAGAAATGCACGCTTTGCGTCGACCGGATCGGGAATGACAACCTGCCTGAAGAAGACCGCGAACCCGCCTGCGTGCGGACCTGCCCGACCGGCGCGCGGCATTTCGGCAATTTCGCTGATCCGGAAAGTGCCGTGTCTCGGCTGGTGGCCGAGCGGGGCGGCTATGACCTGATGCCGGACATGGGGACAAAGCCGACCAATAAGTACTTGGCACCCCGGAAGAAGGGCCCTGGCGAGGCAAGCCCTCTGGCGCCGCTTCTGGATGTCAGGGCCTCCGGCGTTGCCGGTTGGCTTGACCGGATGCTCGGGAAGATCTGAATGCATCCAGCGCCTTCGGTCATCCTCTTTTCGGTGCTGTCCGGCCTGGGGTTCGGTTTTCTGGCCTTCCTCGGATGGGGCGTGTTGATGCCGTCGGGTTGGGCGGCCTTTTTCCTTTGGGGGTTGGGCTATGGCCTGGCCATCGCGGGTCTTCTGGCCGCGACCTTTCACCTTGGGAACCCGAAGAACGCGGTCAAGGCCTTCAGCCAGTGGCGGACAAGCTGGCTAAGCCGTGAGGCTTGGGCCTCGGTCGCAACGCTGTCCGCGCTCGCACCGGTGGCTTTGTCAGACTGGCTGGGACTGGGGTTGCCGCGCATTGTCGGGCAGCTTGGTGCGGTGCTGGCACTGGCCACCGTGTTCACTACGGCGATGATCTACACTCAGATCAAGGCGGTGCCGCGCTGGCATCAGTGGCTCACGCCGGTCATGTTTCTCAGCTTTGCTTTGGCCGGGGGCGCACTGCTTTCGCGTGCGGCATTGGCGCCGCTGGCCCTGCTGGCGGTCGGCGCGGTGCTGATTGCGCTGTGGCAGATTGGCGACGGGGCCTTTGCAAAGCTGGGCCAGACCATCGGCACGGCCACCGGGTTGGACCGGATCGGGGTGCCCACGATCTTTGAACCTGCACATACCGCCGGGAACTACCTGATGCGTGAGATGATTTTCGTCGTGGGCCGCAAGCATGCGGCAAAGCTGCGGGTCATTGCGCTCGTGCTGGCCTCGGGTCTGCCGGCGCTGGTGATGGTCTTGCCGCTGGGTTTGACCGGGGTTACGGTGGCGGCGATCCTGCATCTTGCCGGGGCTTTCGCGGCGCGGTGGCTGTTTTTTGCCGAAGCCGAGCATGTCGTGGGGCTTTACTACGGCGCGCGGGGATGATCGGTTGCGACCATGAGCAGCCCATTCAAGACCTATGACATCCGGGGCCGTCTGGGGACGGAGCTGACCGAAGCCGTCGCATACCGGATTGCGCGGGCCTTTGCGTCGGTGACCGGGGCGGGGGCGGTGGTGCTGGCGCGGGACTGTCGCGAAAGCTCACCCGCCCTGGCGGATGCGGTGGCGGCGGGGCTGGTGGCGTCCGGGGTTCGAGTGCTCGACCTCGGGATGGCCGGGACCGAGGAGATGTATTTTGCGACAGCCCATCTGGGCGCGGGCGGGGGAATTGTGGTGACGGCGTCGCACAATCCGCGTGAATACAATGGGATGAAGCTGGTTGGTGCGGGTGCGGTGCCGTTGCCGGAAGCGGCCTTTGCCCGGATCCGCGCGCTGACCGAGGCGGGTCATCGCCCGGACCGGCAGACGGGTGGCGCGCGTGAGGATTGGTCTGCGGTCCGGGTGGACTATGTGGAGCATGTAGCGAGCTTCGTTGGAGAAGGCGATTTGGGCCCGATCCGGATTCTGATAAACTCGGGCAACGGGGCCGCGGGCCCGACTCTGGACACGCTGGCGGAAGAATTGGCCGTCCGAGGTCAACAACTTGACCTCGTTCGAATGCACCATACGCCGGACGGTAGCTTTCCGAACGGTATCCCGAACCCTCTATTGCTGGAAAATCGCCCCATGACGGCGGATGCAGTTAAGCGGTCGGGAGCGGCATTCGGGGTGGCTTTCGACGGCGATTTCGACCGCTGCTTTCTTTTCGACGGAGAGGGCGGCTTCATCGACGGAGAGTATGTGGTGGCGCTCCTCGCTTCGGCCCACTTGGGGCATCAGCCAGGCGCTGCGATCATCCATGATCCCCGCGTTATATGGGCGGTACAGGATGCGGTGCGGCAAGGTGGGGGCAGATCGATCCTTGCGCCAACAGGACATGTGTTCCTGAAAGCTGCGATGCGCCGCGAGGGCGCGGTTTACGGCGGCGAGATGAGCGCCCACCACTACTTTCAGGGTTTCATGTTCTGTGATTCGGGCATGATACCTTGGTTGAAGGTGGCAGAGCTTATGTCACACCGGGGGAAGAGCCTGACGGAGATGGTTGGAGCGATGCGGCGGGACTTCCCGTCCTCGGGTGAGATCAATTTCCGGGTGGCCGACGTCCCGGGCCGACTTATGCGGGTCGAGGCTGCCCTGGCCCCGAAAGCGCGGGGGTTGGACCGGACCGATGGGCTGAGCCTGGATTTCGGGGATTGGCGGCTGAACCTTCGCGCGTCCAACACCGAACCGTTGCTGCGGTTGAACGTCGAGGCGCGGGGTGATGCGCGTGCAGTCGCCGAAGGTGTCGCGCAGGTGCAGGCCCTGATCGAGGACTGACGCCCGCGCAACGAAATGTCGTCAGGCCGCGACGGTGGCTGCTGCCGGTTTACGCAGGATCGGCCAGCCGCGGCGGAAAACCGGGATCGGCGGCAGATTGTCGGCGAGCGCCTGCAGCGATGCTTCGCGGCGCTTGAGCCGCATGATTTCGGCCCTGATTTCTTCAAGTTCGTCGGCGAGGGTAAGGCGGGAAGCGGCCATCATGGTCCTCCTTTGTTCTTCATGATCAGCATCGACTCGAATCCTGAAAACTTTGCTAAGCGCCCGAACAAAATGCGAAGATCCACTCATGACCGCGGATTGATTATTTTGCCGGGCCGCGCCACCCTTGGTTCAGAAATTTGAAAGCGAATGCCATGTGGGACTTCAGCATTGCCAAGGCCTTGGGCCTGATGCTTCGGACGGCTCCCTTCATCCTGTTCCGGGTCATTGTCTATTTCGGGATCACGGTCGGATTGATCCTTATCACCGGAACCGGAGCGGGTGTCGGCTATGGGGTCGGTCTGTTCGGCGATGATGATTTCCAGGCATCCAGCACCTTCTGGGGTGGGTTTGCCGGGTTTGGGCTGACGGCGGGCGTGATCTTCTTTTTTCGCGATTACCTCCTTTATCTGGTCAAGGCCGGCCATATCGCGGTGATGGTCGAGTATCTGGATGGAAAGCAGGTACCGGGGGGGCGGGGGCAGATCGACTATGCGCGGCAGATTGTGACCGAGCGGTTCGGCCAGGCCTCGGCGCTTTTCGCCCTGGACCAGCTGGTAAAGGGGGTGATTGTCGTCATCACCGGGTTGATCGAGGGGCTGATGACACTTGTGCCGATCCCCGGGCTGGACCAGTTTATGGGGGTGGTGCGGGCCTACCTGCGCCTTGCGGTGGGGTTGGTGGATGAGGTCATCCTGGCCCATGCCATCCGGACCCGGTCGGAAAACGCCTGGGAGGCTGCGCATGATGGCCTTGTGCTTTATGCGCAAAATGCGCGGCCGATGCTGGTTGCGGCGGCTTGGCTGACGCTGATCACTTGGATCCTCGCGGGGGTGGTGTTCTTCATGATGCTCGCCCCCGCTGCTGCCGTTGTGTGGCTGCTGCCAGGCGAAAGCGGCGCAGGCATGTTCGTCTTTGCGGTGGTCTTTGCCTGGGCGGTGAAGGCCGCCGTGATCGAGCCCTTTGCTCTGGCCTGCATGCTGCAGGTGTTCTTCAACGTAACCGAGGGTGAGCAGCCACATCCCGACTGGCGAGGACGGCTGACGCAGGTTTCGGCCAAGTTCCGGCAGCTGGGCGAAAAGGCTGTGGCTTGGCAGCCGCAGGCATCGCCGGAACCGTGATCCCAAGGGCAGTCTGACGCCCAAATACATGAAGTTAAACCGAAGGCCCGTTGCGGCATTCGGGTATCTGTGGCAAAACTCCAAGCAAGGTAACCAGACCGATGGGTTCAGAATGAGCGAATTCGCCAACCGCCGTGTCACGATGGTGGATACGCAGGTCCGACCCTCGGACGTGACCAAATTCCCGATCATCGACGCATTGTTGTCCGTCCCGCGCGAGACCTTTGTGCCCGATGAAAAGCGCGAAGCCGCCTATGTGGGCGAGAACCTGGCAATCGCAGCTGGTCGCGTCATTCTGGAGGCGCGGACGCTTGCAAAACTGCTGGATGCGCTTGATGTGCAGCCGGGGGAATATGTGCTAGATATCGGTTGTGGCCTGGGTTATTCGACCGCAGTGATAGCGCGCCTTGCCGAGGCGGTGGTCGCGGTCGAGGAAGACGAGACGCTTGCCGCCGAAGCGGAGCGGCGGTTGTCCGAGGAAAATGCCGACAATGCCGTTGTGGTAAAAGGTCAGCTGGCGGCAGGGTCCGAAAAAACTGCGCCGTACGACGTCATTACGATAGAGGGCGGTGTCGAGACGGTGCCCCAGTCCATTCTGCAGCAGCTGAAAGATGGCGGGCGGATTGGCGCCATCTTTATGGAAGGTGCGGTCGGTACGGCAAAAATTGGTTATAAAAGCGAAGGCCGGATGACATGGCGGTCGGTCTTCAATGCGTCTGCCCCGGTACTGGAAGGGTTCCGGTTGGCGCGCGGCTTTACACTTTAAGGCCCGTTGGGCCTTGTCCGGTGCAGGGTGCAGGCAGACCCATCCGGACAACGAAATAAGCGCCCGCAAGAAAAAGAGCGGGCATGTAAAAGGGGCAGAACCTAATGCGTGCATGGCTTTTTGTACTGGTATCGGCGTTCACAGGCTTAGCGGCAGCTCCTGACGCTAAATCCGAGACGCTGGCCGACGCGTTGATTGCTGCGTACGAGAATTCCAATCTTCTTGACCAGAACCGGGCGGTGTTGCGGGCTGCAGATGAAGACGTCGCTTTGGCGGTGTCCTCGTTGCGGCCCGTCGTCTCATACACAGCTCAGGCGGGCTGGCAGCGGGCCGAAATCCAGGGACTGCTTGGACCCACCGTAACCGAAGGGCTGACGGCATCGCTTACGCTGTCTGCCGAAATGACGCTGATCGACTTTGGCCGGAACCGGCTTGGCATCGAGATTGCTCGTGAAAGCGTTCTGGCAACGCGACAGGCCCTGATAAACGTCGAACAGAACGTGCTTTTGACTGCCGTTGCGGCATATGTGGATGTCCGCCTGGCACAAGAGGTCGTGGCGTTGCGGCAAAGCAATCTTCGCCTGATTGCTCAGGAACTGCGCGCGGCAGGGGATCGGTTTGCGGTCGGCGAGATCACGAGGACAGATGTGTCAATTGCCGAGGCTCGGTTGGCCGAGTCGCGGGCGTCATTGGCTGCGGCTGAGGGCGATCTGATGATCGCGCGGGAAGATTACAAGGCCGCAACGGGGGCCTACCCTGGCAACCTTGCACCTTTGCCCAAAGCCCCGGCTCTGCCCCGCAAATTGGAAGAGGCGCAGGATGTGGCCCGCGCGACCCATCCGCTGATCCGTCAGGCCAAGCACCAGGTGACCGTGACCGATCTGCAGGTCGAGTTGGCCAAGGCGAACCGAATGCCGTCGATCAGCGGCGGTGCAAGCGTTCGGTTGAATGAAGACGATGAACTGGCAGAGACGCTGGGCCTGACGATGAACCAGACGATCTATGCTGGTGGTCGATTGTCGGCATTGCAACGGCAGGCGCTGGCTGGAAAAGACAATGCCCGGGCGGCCCTGCAAGAAGTGGTGGTCGGGATCGTGCAGAACGTCGGCGTGTCTTGGGCTAATCTTGCGGTAGCCGCGGCCTCGATCGAGGCGTCGGACCTTCAGATCCGGGCAGCACAAGCGGCATTCGATGGTGTGCGCGAGGAAGCGGCCGCTGGGACGCGGACGACTTTGGATGTCCTTGATGCCGAGCAAGAACTTCTGGACGCACGCAATGCACGGCTTCAAGCGGAAGCGCGGCGCTACGTTGCGGTCTACCAAGTATTGTCCGCAATGGGCCTGTTGACGGTCGAGCATCTACAGCTGGGCGTTCCGACCTATGACGTCGAAGGCTACTATGGCGCCGTCGAGAAGGCTCCATCGCACAGTGCGCAGGGCAAGAAGCTGGATCGAATTCTGGAGAAGATCGGTAACTAAGGCTGAATGTTATACTGCCGATTCGAAAATTCTGTTGCTTTTCGTGGGCTTGGAGGCGATAACGTACCTTGGGGTAAACGCGCTCGGACGGAGATTGCAAATGGCTGGTCCTTTGAGCTCCGAGGAAATTGAGGACGTCGTCTCCTCGGTAAGAAGACTCGTATCAAACGAGCAACGCCCACGGAACCTGAGCCGCGACCTCGGTGCGGACAAGTTGATGTTAACCCCGGCCTTGCGGGTGGTTGCCGAGTCGGGCCTGATCGCGCCATTGATGCTTTCAGAACCGCTATTGGAAGCGTCGATCGAACCATTGTCTGAAGCTCCTGTGGTACCCGAGGTCGAGCTTTCGCCGCCAAACTTGACTGTGGTCTCGACAGCTGAAACCGGTGAAGCGATCGAAGCCGACTGGGAGGACGAGATATGGACGGGGTCCGAGGACCCGTCTCTCGCCGAAATCGCGCTTGGAGCGGATGAAGCAGAAGTGTTGGCCCCTCCGCCAGAAGGGGCAACCGAAGTGGTCCTGGCGTCCCATGCAGATAAAGTGGCGGAACCTTGGGCACAGTTTGAAAGCGAGGCGGTCGACGATGACCCGGTTCCTTTCGTGCCGCTGCGTCGGCGGGCCGAAGATCTTGTCGCGCGGCTTGCGGCTGAAGCGATCGGGGACGCTGCCCGCAGTGAAGCCGACCCAGACGCGGCTCGTGCATTAGAGACTGCGCTTTTCGTCGAGCCAGGAACCGAACCACAGGCTGTCGATGTTGAGTCGAACCCCAAGGTCGCTGCAGAAGAGGTGTCGACGCAGCGGATGCCGACTGAAGTTCTTGATGCCGATGGGGTCCCGCTTGCCGTGCTTGACGAGGCGGCCCTTCAGGAGATTGTCAGGCTGATGATCCGCGAAGAGCTGCAGGGTGCGCTGGGGGAGCGGATAACCCGAAGCGTGCGCAAGCTGGTTCGCGCCGAAATCAACCGAGCACTGGTAGCGCGGGATCTGGACTGAAGCCGAGACCAATGAAAAGAAAACGCGCCCCGTAGGGCGCGCGCTTCGTCCGTGGTTTGTCTTAGCCCTCAGGCGGCTTCAGCCTGATCAAGTTCCAGTGCGTGCCGACGTTCGGATTCTTCGCGGCTAAGGGCAACCGAGGTCCGGACACCCTTGCCCACAAACTCCATCAAGCCTTTCACCACACGCTCATTCGGGTCGATGCCGGCGCAAGACAGCACCTCACGACCGTCGCGCGAGCGCGCCCAGCGGGCAATCTGATCGGGGCCATTGCCGTACTTCTTGTCGTCAGAAATAGCGTCGTCGAGCGCAGCCAAAACAACCGCAGCAAAAAGTTTGCGTGCGCGCTGGCCTTGTTCGAAGTTGAAGGCGGTGCTGTCGATGGTGTCACGCATCTGACTTTCCTTTGTTCTTGCTCTTGTCTTTCGCGGCGTTCAGGGGTTGTAACGGTTTGATCACGATTCGGGTGTACCGGTTTGGCATAACTGCCATGCAAGAATTGCATAGCGCGTGCGTTCTGTCACTGCATTTAGTCGTCTTGTGTGGTTCACTAAGGCCAGATATGGGGGTCGTTCAACCTTTATCAACCTTTGCGCGAAAGTTTAGTCTCATGCCGAAGATCAACGGAAACGAAATCCGCCCCGGGACGATCATCGAGCATGACGGTGGGCTTTGGGCCTCGGTCAAGGTCAACCATGTCAAACCCGGCAAGGGCGGTGCCTTCGCGCAGGTCGAACTGAAGAACCTGCGCGACGGGCGTAAGCTGAACGAGCGCTTCCGGTCGGAAGACAAGGTCGATCAGGTGGACCTGGAGATGAAGGACCAGCAATTCCTGTATGAGACTGATGGGCGGCTGGTCTTCATGGACAGCGAGACCTACGAGCAGATCGAGCTTGACGCGGAACTGCTTGGCGATCGGCGGCCTTTCCTGCAGGACGGGATGACGTTGTCGGTTCAGTATTTCGGTGAAGAGCCCTTGAACGTGACGGTCCCACAGAAGGTGACCTGCCGGGTGGTCGAGACCGAGCCGGTGCAGAACGGTCAGACCGCGTCGAAAAGCTACAAGCCGGCGATCCTGGACAATGGCGTTCGGATCATGGTGCCGCCGTTCATCAGCGCGGACGAGGTGATTGTGGTGCATACAGAACTGATGGAGTACTCGGAACGGGCCTGACGAGAGGCTGCAGTCGTCGAACCGGGGTGGCCGATTGGCCGCCCGTTTTCATTCGCACCTAAGGCGCGCGTTTCCTGCCTGCATCAGACCATTTGCCTGATCGAAGCGAAGCTGCGCGATGCCGTACCCGTCGCTTTGGGTGAAAAGTCGGCCAACGGTCTTTTCATCAGCCGTGATTTCGCTTCCGACGGGCGCCCAGCCTTCCACGACAACCCGCGCAAGACCTTTGCGAAGCTCGGTCTTGTGTTTCATCCGGGCGGTGACCTCTTGGCCCACATAACAGCCCTTGCGGAAATCGACGCCGTTCAGACGTTCGAAGCCTGCTTCAAGGATGTAGGTCTCGTCCGGCTGAAGCTCGATCCCGCTTTCGGGGATGACGTTGGCGACACGGATCGCGTCCCAGTTGATCGCTTCGGGTTCTTGGGGCGTTTCGGTCCAGTTGCGCCAGCCGAGCGCGGGGTGGCGGGGGTCGGTAAGTGCGCCTTCGGGCGGCGTGCCAAGGCCGCGATGGAGGAGCAGCGCCGATGGGACGAAGGCGACGTCGGACCTCAAGCGGTACATCGTCAGGCGGCGCAGCGTGTCGGCGGCAAGAGTCGTCGCGATATCGATCAGAAGCTGACCGCCGGCTTTGCGCACAACGAAGAAGTCGGCCAGGTATTTGCCCTGCGGCGACAGAAGGGCTGACCAAACGATGCCGGGGCCACCCTCCAGCGGGCGCAAGTCGTTGGTCAGAAGGCCTTGCAGAAAGCCGATCGCATCCTTGCCGGTGACGGTCCAGAGAATGCGGTCAGCTGCGGTTTCGCCGTCGGATGTCAGTGTCATGCCCGCGAGGATAGGCTGCGTTGGGTCCGGGCGGAAGGCTTAGTCACGCAGTTGTGCCCGCTGCAATTCGGCGTAGAGCCCGCCTTTCGCCGAAAGGCTTTCATCGGTACCCTCTTCCACCAGCCGACCGTGGTCGAGAACGATGATCTTGTCGGCGCCTTTCACGGTTGAAAGCCGATGGGCGATGACAAGCGTCGTGCGGCCCGATTGCGCCCGGGCAAGGGCTTCCGACACGGCGGCCTCTGTCCGGGTGTCTAGCGCCGATGTCGCCTCGTCGAGCAGAAGGATGGGCGCATTGGCCAGCAGCGCGCGGGCGATGGCGATGCGCTGGCGCTGGCCGCCGGACAAGGCCGATCCGCGAGGGCCGGCGGGTGTCCCGAGGCCCTGGGGAAGGCTTTCGGTGAAGCTTGCGACTTCAGCATCCCGAAGTGCGGCGGCAAGGCGGGCCTCGTCTATGTCGTCACGGCCAAGCAGCAGGTTCTCGCGGAGAGTCTCGTCAAAGAGCGCTGCATCCTGCGACACGGAAGCCAGCAGGGCGCGTTGGTCGAATAGGCTAAGCTCTTGGACATCGATGCCACCGATCAGAATCCGGCCAGCCTGCGGTTCGATCAGCGCAGAGATAAGTTGGAAGATCGTCGACTTGCCCGCGCCCGAACTGCCCACGAAGGCCGTAACCTTACCGGCCTCGGCAGTGAAGCTAAGCCCATCAAGCACGGGACGGTCCGGGTAGTCGAAGCAGACGCGGTCGAAGCGGATTTCCGGGGCGCCGCGGGCCGGGACAGCGCGGCTTGTCGCGGGGCGGTTGCCCGTGGGCCTGGTATCGAACAGGGCGTAGATGCGTTCAAGGCTGGCCTCGGCCACTTGCCAGAGACCAGCGAGGTCACCGAGGCGGCGGATCGGTTGAAATGTCAGTGCCATGGCGGTGAAGAAGGCCATGAATTCGCCAGTGGTGCGGTTGCCCGCCGCAACTTCGCTGCCGCCAATGAGAAGGACCGCGAAGAAGCCAATCCCCGTGGTCACGTCGACCAATGCAGGCATCGCGGCGCGGCCAAGGGCGGTCTTGACTTCGGCCCGGACAATGGCGCTGACAATGCTCTGAAATCGGTCGGCTTGATAGCTTTCCATCCGGTTCAGCTTTACCGCCTGGATTCCGTGGAAAATCTCATCCAGCCGCGTGGCACGCAATCCGGCCTGTTCGCGACTGAACATCGCCTTGCGGCGCAGATAGCGTCGCAGGACAAAGGCGGGCAGCAGCAGCAGTGGCGCACCGACAAGAGAGGCGACCGTCCAGGTCGGATCGATTGAAAGAGCGACTACGAAAAGGCCGGAAAGCGCAATCAGATCCCGACCAACCCCTGAGATGACCATCGTCGCGGCACCTTGGGCGGCAATCGTGTCCCCCTGGACCCGCTCGATCAGCGTGCCGGGCGAATTCTCTTGGAAGAAGCTGGCATCCAGCGTCAAGAGATGCCGCACAAGATCGGCCTGCATTTGCCCGGCAGCTGCCTGGTTCACGCGCGCCAGAAGCCAGCGCCCGATCACCGAGGTTGCTGCGCGGGTAAGAAAGAGGGCCAGTATCGCGCCACCCACCCAGATCAGTACATCGGATCCGCCGGGCGCGAATACCTGGTCGAAGAGTGGCTCAAGCAGATAGGCCAGAAGTCCGAGCGTCGAACCCTCGACCGACATCACCAGAAACGCCAGCACCATAAGCCCAAGATGCGGCCTGAGGTAGCCACGCCAGAAACGAACGAAGAGTTCACGGGACGGGTAGGCACGGGGGGACTGCACAGGTCGGCCTTTCAGACGGGTAGGGCGGGGTTTACCGGGAAACCGGTCCTGCCTCAAGCAGGGCGCATTGACGGTGGAGGTGGCGGGGCCTAGCCATGGCAGGGAAGCGATGGAGAAACACATGAGCCTTGCCAACGGCCACCCATACCTGGCCATTCCCGGCCCGTCAGTCATTCCCGACCGGGTGCAGCGCGCGATGCACCGTGGCTCGCCCAATATCTACGAGGGCCCGTTGATCGAGATGGTGGCCACTCTCTGGCCAGATCTGCGGATGCTCGCCGGGACGACGGGACATGTTGCGGCCTATATTGGCAACGGCCATGCGGGTTGGGAGGCGGCAAATGCCAACATCTTTTCGAAGGGCGAAAAGGCACTGGTCCTTGCGGTGGGGCAGTTCGGACTTGCCTGGGCAAACTCAGCGCAAGCGATGGGGATCGAGGTCGAAGTGCTGGACTTCGGCAAGTCCTCGCCAGCCGATATGGGCCAGGTCGAAGCGGCTCTGCGCGCCGACCGGGCGCACAAGATCAAGGCGGTGCTGACAACGCATGTCGATACAGCTTCGACAATCCGGACCGACATTGCGGTTTTGCGCGCCACGATGGATGCGGCGGGTCACCCGGCACTTCTGGCGGTGGATTGCATAGCGTCGCTAGGCTGCGACGAGTTCCGGATGGACGAATGGGGCGTCGATGTGATGGTCGCGGCCTGCCAGAAAGGGTTGATGACACCGCCAGGAATGGCGTTTGTCTGGTTTTCGGAAGGTGCCCGGTTGCGTTGCGGACGTGGCGATCTGGCAACGCCTTACTGGGCCTGGGGGCCACGGGCCGAGGCCGAGGAGTTCTGGCAGATCTGGGATGGCACGGCCCCAACCGCGCATCTTTTCGGGCTGCGTGAGGCGCTGGACATGATCCGCGAAGAGGGGTTGCCGCAAGTCTGGCACCGGCATCGGGTGCTGGCAGGGGCAGTCTGGGCGGCGTTTGACGCCTGGTCGGCAGGCAACCCCGAGATCGGGATGAACGTCGCTGACCCCGCGCATCGCGGCTGTTCGGTGACGGCGGCCCGGTTTGGCGCGCCGCATGCGACGCGGCTGCGCGACTGGTGCGACACCAAGGCCGGGGTTACGCTGGGGATCGGGCTTGGAATGGCACCATCGACCGACCCTGCGTATCACGGGTTCCTTAGAGTCGCGCACATGGGCCATGTGAACGCTCACATGACGCTGGGGGCGCTTGCGGTCATGGATGCGGGGATGAAGGCTCTTGGCATTCCGCACGGCGAACATGCGCTGGCAGCGGCTGCGAGGGTGGTTGCGGAGGGCGCCTGATGCGCTGGTTTCAAACCCGAGAGCTGGAGTCTGGCGTCTTCGTGACCCTGGAACCCGCCGTTGACCCGATGTTCAGGGCGGCCATGGTCACGGTGCTGGGACGGGACCGCGACCTGCAATTCGATTTTGGCTGTGGGCTCGCGCCCTTGCGGCCACGGTTGCCCTTGACAGACAAGCCGATTGTTGCCGTAGCCAGCCACGCGCATGTCGATCATATCGGCGGCTTTCATGAATTTGAGGACCGGTTGGGCCATCCTTCTGAAACAGCGGGATTTGCGGGCCGACCGGGGGTTGAGACCTTTGCTGATGAGTTTCGGACTTGGCCAGACGTCGTGATGACCTTGCCCGTCCCAGGTTGGAAGGTGTCGGACTGGTCCCTGCGCCCGGCACCCCTGACTGGAACGCTAAGCGAAGGCGACCGGATTGACCTTGGCAACCGCTCGTTCACTGTGCTGCACTTGCCGGGTCATTCACCTGGGGGGATCGGGCTTCTGGACGAGAACGACGGGCTTTTCCTGTCGGGAGACGCGATTTACGACGACGAGATCCTCGATGATCTGACGGGCGGCTCGATTCCGGACTACCTGCGGACGATGGGGCGGTTAAGACGGTTGGAGTGCCGGATGATCATTGGGGGGCACGGGCCAGAGATGACCCGGTCCCGGATGGTGCAGATCGCCGAAGACTACACAAAACGGCGGGGCTGAAGGCGCGATTTCTTCGAAGAAATCGCGTCGGAGCCTTAGCAGGCTCCGGTCCGGAATTTTCCACAAATTCCGGCTGCGCCCGGTCAGCCGCCGTTCTTGGCAAGCCACCCCTGCATCCATTTGATCTCGGTTTCCTGGGCTGCGATGATCGCTTCCGCAAGTTTGCGGACCTCGGGGTCTTTGCCATGTTCCAGCACGATCTTCGCCATGTCGACCGCGCCTTGGTGATGAGGCATCATCCCGCGGATGAAATCGACATCGGCATCGCCGGTGTATTCGATCGCCATCTCTTTGTGCATCCGTGTATTGGCCTCCATGTAAGCCATTGATGACGGGCTTTTGTCGCCCATCATAGCGTGACCGTCATGGCTGGTCGTGTCCTGAGCCAAGGCGGGCAGCGCGGTCGCCAGGGCTATGGCAAGTATCAGGCGGGTGGACATCTCTGGTCTCCGATGTGACTTTGATCCTGTGTCGGACCTTCCCGGATGGGAAGGAAACTCATTTCGTCGTGAAGTGCCCATTGTTCGGGCTCTGTGCACAAGCGTAGCCGATCTGTGCGAGGAAAGCGCGTCTCCACACCTTTGCACACCGCTGGCTAGGGGCTATGCTTTTGACAGAGATGTAACAAGGAATGCGGTGAGGGTGGTGAAAGCCAAAGGGCAAAGACCGGTCGTCGGAATCATCGGCAACAGCTACCTGATCAACGACAGCTATCCGGCCCATTCCAGCGGGACGATGAATTCGGCCGCTGTGGCCGAGGTCGCGGGCTGTGTCCCGCTGATCATTCCGCCGGACCCGCGTTTTGTCAGCGTCGATGAACTTCTGGCGCTATGTGATGGTTTTCTGTTGACCGGCGGCCGCCCGAACGTCCACCCCAACGAGTACGGCGAGGAAGAGACCCCGGCGCATGGCGCTTTTGATCGCGGTCGCGATGCAATCACGCTGCCTTTGGTCCGGTCTTGCGTCGAAAGGGGCCAGCCCTTCCTTGGCATCTGCCGGGGTTTTCAGGAAGTGAACGTCGCATTGGGGGGCACGCTTCACCCCGAAATCCGCGACCTTCCGGGCCGGATGAACCACCGGATGCCCCCAAAGGCCACGCTGGAAGACACGTTCGCACTGCGCCACACGGTGACCTTCAAGGATGGCGGCGTGTTTCACCGACTGATGGGCGCGCGCGAGGTGATGACAAACACGTTGCACGGCCAAGGAATTGCCCGGCCGGCGCCCCGCGTGGTGATCGACGGCCATGCGCCGGACGGTACTCCCGAAGCCATATACGTCGAGGGTGCGCCTGGGTTCACTCTGTCGGTGCAATGGCACCCAGAATGGAATGCGGGGGCCGATCCGGTGTCGCGACCTCTGTTCCAAGCGTTCGGCAAGGCAGTTGCCGAGTGGGCGGGACTTGGTACCACGGCAGCACGCCGGTCAGCCTAAGGTCCTAGCCGGAACTTGACACCGGTCAAGGCAACGTTCGGGCGAATGTGGCAAGCAATGGTCACCCTGACGGAGGATGCGCCATGTACCTGCTTATCGCTTATGCCACAACTGACGGCCAGACCCGCAAGATTGCCCGTTTTGCTGCCGACCGGCTGACCACAAAGGGCCATACGGTCGAACTTTTGAATGTCGAGGATGCAGAGGGGCTGGATCTTACCCGTTTCGATGCCGCAATCATTGCCGGGTCGCTGCATGCTGGCGGCTACCAGAAAGCGTTGGACCGCTTCGTTACCGGCGCAAAGGCCGGGCTTGCCGGGATACCAACACTGTTCCTCGCGGTATCCTTGTCCGCGGCGGGACAAGATGAGGAGGATTGGGCAGGACTGAAAGAATGTCTCGACGAGTTCCAGACCGATACCGGCTGGACGCCGGGGCGAATCGAACATGTCGCTGGCGCATTCCGCTTTTCGGAATACGACTTCTTCCGCGCCTGGGCGATGCGGCGGATCGCGGATCAGAAGGGTGAGAAGGTCGAGCCGGGCAAGGACAAGGAATACACCGACTGGCAGGCACTTGAAGCGACGCTTGATGACTGGGTCGCGGGCCTTGCCGCGCGGGTCAAAGGGGACGCAGCCTAAGCTTGGTGATCCGGTTCTCGCGCCGCGCCAGGACCTCGAAGCGGAAACCGTGGAAGCTGAAGACCTGGCCTTCGTTCGGAATCATCTGGGCTTCGTGGATGACCAGGCCTGCGACCGTGTTCGCCTCGTCATCCGGCAGGCGCCAGTCGGTCGCCCGGTTGAGGTCGCGGATCGTCATTGCCCCGTCGATCAGGTAGTGGCCGTCGTCCGTCCGGGTCAGGGCAGCATCCTTGCGAACGACGTCGAATTCGTCGGTGATGTCGCCGACGATTTCTTCGAGGATATCCTCTAGCGTGATCAAGCCCTCAAGTGTTCCATATTCATCGACAACCAAGGCGAAGTGGGTGTGGCGTTTAAGGAATTCGCGCATCTGTTCGTCAAGCGTGGTCGTGTCGGGAATGAAATAGGGTTTCATCGCTACCTTGACGATGTCGAGGTTCTGGATCCCCGCGACCGACCTGTCATCGCCGCGGACCAGACGGTCGACCTCGCGCAGAAGATCCTTGGCGTGGACGACCCCCAGAATGTTATCATCGCTGTCGCGAAAGATCGGCAGGCGGGTGTGGGGCGAGGCCAGGACGCGGGTGATGATCTCCCCCGGAGGCAGGTCGGCGTCGATCATCTCGATCTGGCGGCGGTGGCGCATGATCTCGTCCACCGTGCGGTGCGAGAGGTCCAGCGCGCCGAGCAGGCGATCGCGGTCCTCCTTTTCGACCGCGCCTTCGGAATGGCCAAGCGTGATGGCCCCGGCGATCTCTTCGCGCCGGGCGAGCATCTGGCCCTCGGCAGTCGGCCTTTTGATCAGACGGCGGAAAAGCTCGGCGAGGCGGCGCAGGGTCGCGGTCAAGACTTAACCTTTCCGCGCCAGGGGGTGGCGGGTCAGGACAAGGTCTTTCAGATGGTCGTCAAGGACATGGGTGTAGATCTCCGTCGTGGCGACATCGGCGTGGCCAAGAAGCGTTTGGATTACCCTTAGGTCCGCGCCATGGGCCAGAAGATGGGTGGCAAAGGCGTGGCGTAGGACGTGGGGCGTCACTCGCGACGGGGAAATGCCGGCCAGAACCGCCACATCCTTGACAAGGCTATGGAAATACTGTCGCGTCAGGTGGCCGTCACTGCCATCGCCGGGGAACAGAAAACGCGACGGCGGGCGGCCGGATTTGCGGCCAGCGTCCTCGGCGGCATCGCGTTCTGTCAGCCATGCAGCCAGCGCCGCGCGGGCCGGGGTGGAAAGCGGCACCATCCGTTCCTTCTCGCCCTTGCCACGGACAAGGATCATCCGGGGATCGCCCCGGACCGCGGCGACCGGCAGGCCCACCAGTTCGCTGACCCGTAGGCCGGTGGCATAGAGAAGCTCGAAAAGGGCGGCGTCGCGCAGCCGGTCCACGGGATTGCGTCCGCGCATCCGTGCGGCGTCCATCAGCCGGCTCACTTCGGCTTCGCTTAGCGTCTTCGGCAGGCTTTGGGCCTTGCCGGGACCGGAAAGCCGGAGTGCGGGGTTGTCGCTGCGCCAGCCTTCCTCGAAGGCAAAGCGGTAAAGCTGGCGGATCGACGACAGCCTGCGCGCACGAGTAGCTTTCGATAACCCCTGCGCGTCGCAATGCACGAGGTAGTCGGTCACCTCTTCTCGTGTCGCGGCGACAAATCCACTGCCCCGGCGGCTTAGCCAGTCGGCATAATCCAAAAGGTCACGGCCATAGGCGAGTTGTGTGTTGCGCGCGGCCCCAATCTCGGCGGCGCGGGCGTCAAGGAAGGTCGATATCCATCGGCTGGCCTCGGCGTCAGCCATAGGTTAGCCCCGCCGTTCCAGGATCATCAGTTCCAGCGCCGTCCGGCGGGCGACAGTTTCGAGGCCCACGAGCAGAAGCAGCGACAGTCCTTCCGTGACGCCGCGCAGGTCGCCCTGCACGCCCCGGCCGATGTTGTCGATGGCGGAAATGATCGCCTCGCCCTTGCGGTTGCCGTCAAGAAGCGCCTGGGCATCAGCAGACGGGGCAGGGGTGCGGAACGCGGCCGAGATGGCACGGGCAAGACTGTCGGGCGGCACTACAGTTTTCACATCGCCCGCCGAAAGTGCGACCAGAAAAGCATCGGCTGGATTGGCGGCCTTGTGCCGCTTTGCCACCAGTTCGGCATAGGGCGACAAGAGGCCGATCCGAAAGGCGATGGCGGCCGTTTCGCCTTTAAGCGGCATATCCATCAACGCCTTGCCGAAAAGTACAGCGAAAGGCACCTCAAGTTCCGCCTCCTGCATCCGGGTCCAGGCCAAAGGCAGAGTTGCAGCGACCCGCGCCGGGTCACCTGAGGCAATGGCGGCTTCAAAGCGCTGGAAGGCATCCACCCGGTCCCAGACCCCACCGGATGCCGCAGGCTCCCGTTCGGTATAAAGCCCAAGGATAACGTTCGGGGGGATCGTGCCTCCCCGGGTCAGCCGCTCGGCCGCTTCGATCTGCGCCTTCCATCCGGCCCTCGGGCTGATCTCGGCGTAAGAAAAGGCGCTTGGCAGACCTTCGGTTGGAAGGGGTTCGCCAATGGCTTCATAGATCTTCCAGTCCAAAGGCGTGACCGGGCTTGGTGCGGCAGGCACCGGGTCCCCTTCATACAGATCTGGGTCAAGGAACCGCGACAGCAGGGTCTCCTGATCCAGGGTGATTTGCCCCAGCGCCTTTGAGGTCCGAATGGTGAGCGCTGCGGTATCCCAGTCACCCGAGCGGGCAAGGCAGAAGATCCGGGCGGGCACGGTCGGGGCCAGATGCGGCTCAGAGGCCATGGCCTCACAGGCGCGATCCTCGGCCCCGGTCAAGAGGGCCACGTCAAAGGCGCGGCGGAAAAGCTCGGGCGTGGTGGCCCCCGCGGCGTCGATCAGGGCGGCGGCTTGTTCCAAAGCACCCAAGGCAAGCAGCTTGTCGATCCGGATCTGCAATAGTTCACCCCGGCCACCGGCATCGACCGGGGCTGCGACTTCGGCCAGAAGGATGGTCAGAAACAGCTGACGCAACGCGGGCAGGTCGTCATCGGGGTGGGTGACCAGACGCTCGGCGATTTCGCGGGTGAGGCCGACCCCCCAGAGGTCACGCGGCAGGCCGGACACCGCGGGAGTGATCAGACCGACGGCATCAGGCGTCGGTCCGTCCAGCTGAGAGGTGATCACGGGGGCTGGCAAAGCACTGCCCTGATCGGCAACGGGCGGTTCGTCGATGGCGGTGACAACGCCGCCGGTCGAGCCAGCGTCAGGTGTTGCGACGGATTTCGACAGCCAGTCGATGGCCGACAGCGGCCCGCCTTCGTCCTGGGCCGCAACTGGGGCGGCACTTATCAAGACGCAGAAGAGGCCCGCTATGCTAGTCCGCATTCAACACCACAGGCATCTTCACTTCACTTTGAACCGGGGTAAGATCACCCAGATACGCATAGCCCACCAGACCGATAAACGCCAAAATCACCAGTATCACCAAAACCTTGATGATCCGACCCATCGAAGTGCCCTTCCTCGTCCAGGTTCCCGGCAGCTTGATCCGCCCGGTTATTGTTGCCGTCCTCACAAACCTTGTCGGTCCACGAAACCGGTTCTGTTCAGAATGTATATAGCATTCGGTAAAGCTTCACGCCATTGAGGGGGAAAGATTTCCATTCGGCAGGTCATTGCCGCATGGAATCGGCGGCGGGACTTGATGGCGCGACTGGCAAAGACGGTGGTTCTCGTGGGGATGATGGGGGCGGGCAAGACAGCCGTCGGCACCGCACTTGCGCGACTTCTGGGTACGGAACTGCGCGATTCCGACGAAGAGATTGTCCGCGCGGCCAGTCGCAGCATCGCCGAAATCTTCGAGCGCGACGGTGAGCCCTTCTTCCGGGCCCGGGAATCAGAGGTCATCGGTCGCCTCCTGCGGGGCACACCGTGTGTACTGTCGACCGGGGGCGGGGCCTTCCTGTCCGAAGCGAATCGTCAGTTGATCCACGATGTTGGGGTCTCGGTCTGGCTGCGGGCCGATCTCGATCTTTTGTGGCAACGCGTGCGTCACAAGACCACGCGCCCGCTTTTGCGAACCCCGAACCCGCGCGAGACCTTGCGGCAACTTTACGAAGCGCGGCTTCCCTTCTACGCCAAGGCTGACCTAACGGTCGACAGTGCCGCCGATCTGTCGGTTGAGGGAATGGCGGGCCGCGTGATCCAGGCCCTGACTACCAGGCCCGATGTTTTGGAGGGCCAGGTGTGAACAGTGTTGCGGTTGATCTTGGGGACCGGTCCTACGAGGTGCGGATCGGCGCAGGTCTGATTGCCCGCGCGGGGGCCGAGATTGCGCCGCTTCTGCGCCGCAGACGCGTGGCGGTGGTGACCGACGAAACCGTGGCCGTCCGGCACCTGCCTGCCCTGACCGAAGCCCTTGAATCCGCAGACATTGCCGTCTCTTCCATCGCGCTACCGTCCGGAGAGGCGACAAAAAGCTGGGACCAGTTGGCCCGTTGCACCGAATGGCTCTTGGCGCAGAAGGTTGAGCGCCGTGATGTGGTGCTGGCTTTCGGCGGCGGGGTGATCGGCGATCTCGTGGGCTTCTCGGCCGCGATCCTGCGTCGAGGTGTGCGCTTTGTGCAGCTTCCGACCACGCTTCTTGCGCAGGTTGATAGTTCGGTCGGCGGCAAGACCGGGATCAACACGAGTCAGGGCAAGAACTTGGTCGGGGCTTTTCACCAGCCAAGTCTGGTTCTGGCCGACATCGGCGTGCTGGACAGCTTGCCCGACCGTGACTTCCTTTCCGGATACGGTGAGGTGGTGAAGTATGGGCTTCTGGGCGATGCGGCTTTTTTCGACTGGCTGGAACGGGAAGGCCCGGCAATGCGGTCTGGCGATCCGGCTGCAAGGCTTCATGCTGTGACCCGATCAGTCGAGATGAAGGCCGGGATCGTCAGCCGCGACGAGACCGAAGAAGGCGAGCGGGCGCTTTTGAACCTTGGCCATACTTTCTGCCACGCGCTGGAGAAAGCGACGGGCTACTCTGACCGACTGCTGCACGGCGAGGGGGTGGCGATCGGATGCTCGTTGGCTTTCGAGTTGTCGGCGCGCCTGGGCCTTTGCAGCCAGGAAGACCCAAGCCGCGTTCGCGCGCATCTGGTGGCGATGGGCATGAAGGTCGACCTCGCGGATATCCCCGGAGAGCTGCCGGGGCCCGAGGCACTGATCGGCCTTATGGGGCAGGACAAGAAGGTGATCGACGGCAAGATGCGCTTTATCCTCGCAAGTGGGATCGGCCAGGCTTTCGTGGCCGAAGATGTACCGGGCGAAGCGGTACAGGCCGTCCTTGATGAAGCCTTCCGCCGCCGCTAGCGATCAGAACAGCAGTTTGTAGACGTTACCATTGGTGTCCGAGGCGGAGCCGGTGCCGCTGGCGGTGCCAGAACCGACGACGAAGGTGCCCTGTACGCGGGTTCCGTCGTCGCAGACAGCGTAGATCTCGCCGTTGTTCACCCCGGCAACGGTCTCCGTCTCGCGCCCCAGCTCACCGCCGGTTTTCTTCCAGGTCAGAGCGAGGCCTTTGGAGTTCGACACGGTCTTCGGGGTCAGCGAACTCCAGGTGCCCTGGCATTTCCCGCGCTCGGGCAAACGGAAGGTCAACGAACCCGAGGTTCCCCGCGTGTTCTTCGCGGTTGCCTGGATCACCAGTGTCGGGTCGGCATCTGCGATTTCGCCTTGCAGAGGGTAAAGCTGCATCGAGCTGGTTCCGCCAACGCACGCGGCAAGCGGCAAGACGGCAGCGACTACAAGGGTTCGAAGACCGGCGGCACCGAAGCGGCCGACTAAAGCCTTTTGCTTTTCGAGGCCAAGGGTGAAGGCAGTCCTGAGCAAGTTGGTCTCCGGCGGGAAGTCGCATTGGATCGGGAAAAAAGGTGCGCCTGGGTCAGCGAAGCCAAGCCCCCACACATCGCGGCGTCTATGTCGCGAATTCCGTCGCGTGTCTAGCGGATTTCCGGCGCCTCCCGGCAACGAACCCGTGACCAAAGGCGATCGGGTCAACCGCAGACCATCGGGGCGCGTCCGGTCTTGCGCCAAAAAGCTTATGTAATCCGGGCAGAGCCAGCCTGCTAACTCTGACCTGTGGGTCGAACGGCCGTGTCTTCGACCGCGAAGAGCAGGAAATCACGTATTGTGGTCAGCCCATCAGCGGTCTGCCCTCGCAGGATGCTGTCCCGGGGGTGCCAGGTGCCACCCGCGAAATTCAAGACGGACTCGGGGTTCAGCTTCATCAGTCCGGTGATCGTATCGGCGATGATGTGGCTTGCGGTGGCACCCAGACGTTCCCCGGCCTCACGCGCCTTGGATTCACATAAGAAGTAAAGCCAGGCCGGAGTCTCTTTGAGCATCCCCAAGTCTTCGGCAACCTGCCGCAGATCCTCGGTGGCCGGGGCTCCCGGCAGTGGTTCCGGCAGGGCCTGGCGCACGTCGTCTTCGGTCAGGACCGTCACGCCGTATTGCTGGGCAAGACGTTGGCCAAAAGGGATCCGGCGATGAAATCCGCGCATCAGATTGCGAAACAAGATCGAGCCGTGCACAGCGACGCTGGAATCGCCGATGATCGTCAGCATTTCGCGCGCGAAGTTCATGTCGATCGGTTCTGCGCCGCCAAGCTCTTCAACATTACGGGCCACTAGGCCCGGATCTCTTGTCATTCGGTCCCAATCGATCACCCAATGATCCGGCAGTCGCAGCGTTTTGGCCTCGACGCTTTGCATGTTCTTGTGGGAGGTGAAGGCGAAGATGTCCTCCAACGAGGCGCCGGTTGCCGAGATCCGTCCGTCGATCCCGAAGTTCGCGTTGAAATCATAGGCCGAGCCGACCATCGAATGGCCAAAACGAAACGCGGCGGTGGTGAATTCCAGCGGAACCGCATTCATTTCGGTCAGGCGCGAGGGCCATTCTGCAAGAGGCCTTCGCAACACCTCGCGGGACAAGAGGCTTGGCAGATAGTCGTTCAGGATCAGCCATTGGTAGTGTCGCGTGACCAGCCGACGCGCCTCGCGAAAACGCTGCGCACGATCAGCGAAGTGAGGCTTCAACGCGACAACGGCCTTGTTGTGAAAGAGCATCATGGCCAGGTGCAATTGGCTGATGATCACGTTTTCATCGTTTCGGTGGTCGGCAATCAACGGCTTGCGGTTCTTGCGCGGGATATCTCTCGCGCCCGAGGCATGCACGACAGTCCCTGCAGGAATACCGAGAGTGATCGAAAAGAAGCTGTCTGGCGCGACGCTTGTCGTTGCAAGCCGAAACAGCAATCCGTCTGCTGTGTATAGTGCCGCAACCTGAGGGTCGTTGCTTGATGGGCCGTCTTCGTAAAGGCTTGCCAAGGAAAGCGGTGCCGCGTGTTCGTTGATCAGGCTTGCAAGGATCGTGTCGGACGCACTGCGCCGGTCCCGGTCAAGACCCGGCGGGTCAACAGCGCCGACGATGCCAGCAGGAGATGCCGGTCGCGACTGTGCCACAACATCGCCGACTGGTGCCGAAATGTCGTGGTTCACAAACTGGCCGAAATAGGTGTAGGCGGCCGGAAGCCGCATCCGAAGCACGGGCGATGCGCTTAGCGGAACGCGGGATGCGACTTCAAACGCCCGGAGCCGGTCCGCAGTTTCCCGCTCGCTGGTGCCGGTGAAACATCCGGCCAAGGGTTCGCCCACCAGAGCGGGAAAAAGGTATATGTACCGCGACTGCCCTCGCGCTCTGCCGCTGGCCCGCGTGCCAGCTGAGGGGTCACCGTCGCTCTCAAGGAGATTATGCGAGCTTCTGATCGGTGACATGAAGGATCCTCTGCGGCGAAAAAGGTCAGAACGGTTCGGGCAGATGCAGTTTGGTCTTGCCCGGGCACAGGCGGGTGAAGCGGGGGGTATCGATCCTGCCCGCCATGGCGCAAAGCCCCGGGACCAGCACGCGCACCGAGGCCAGGGGGTCTTCGGGCAAGGTCAGCTCCACGACCAAAGCGCGGTGCCCAAGATCGGCCAGTCGATCCAGCAGCCAATCCAGCGTCAGCGGCACAGCTGGCGGCGGAGGCTTGGCACCTGTCGGCTGAAACTGGGACTGACGATCTGTCGAGGCAAAGGCTTGCCAGGCTTCGAATTCGGGATGCTCGGCCTCACTGGCGTGCTCCATGCTGACCTCGGTCTGGACCATTTCGGTCACGGCGGCCAGTGTTGCCTCGACCAAAGTCGGCCGCGCCGCTGCTCCCATGGCGACACGGCGCCCATCAGGCTCAGAGGACACTGCCGCAACAACGGGCAAACCGATGTCCGAGGTAAGGTCCAGCAACCTCGTAGAACGGGATCTCTGGTGCAGCCACCAGAAAAGCCTGGGTTGCTGCGTGTCGATCAAGTCAAGGTCAAGACGGCCCGGTGCCATGCCGCCGTGCCACCACAAGGCGACGGCATCTCGTTCGAGACATTCCCAAAGCGCGGTTGCTGTCGCAGTTTCCAACGTCTGACCGGCTGCGCAGCCGGTCGAGTTGGCGTCGTTGACGACCGGCTCGGACAGCACAGCGGCACAATCGAGGTAGACGTCCTGTGCCGGAACTGGCACGACGTCGTCGGTGAGCAGATCCCTCACGCCTAACATCTTGATACCGTTCGATTCTGGTAGCCTTGAGAGTGTCGCAGTATGGTGCTGGGCAAGACTTGCCCGCAATTCCAGCGCCTCGGCTCCGGCCGCGATGATGGCCTGCTGGACCGTCAGGCCGCGACCTGCTGGCAAGCGTGGTTTCAGCCCGGTCACGCCTTCGGTTATAGGCATGGCAACTGCCAGGAAAATGGGCGCATCGGGGGCGTAAAGTGGCATGATCCGGAAATCACGTGCCAAAGCACGATTGAGTTGCGCAATCATTTCGCCCGTGTTCTGCTTCATGGCCACATTGGACTTGCTCCTCGTCGGCCAATCAAGCGTCGAATCTGACACGCCGTATCCATTTCACGCTGGCTTCACGATCCGGCGAAATACTAAGCTGACCGGGAAAAACACGATTAATCGTCAACGGGAAGGACAGTGAGATGGTAGGATTCTTCAAGCTGAAAAGTGATTCATTGGCCGATCAAGAGGCAACTGGCGACGCAATCGCGCGGGTCAGCAAGTCAGCGTTTAGCACCAAGGCCGGATCGGAATGGCGGAAGTTCAACGACGATACGCGCGGGTGGCTGCACGCGAACGGCTACAGATACGAAGGTCCTGGTGCCGGTGCAAACGGCGAGATTCCGGACGACGTCGAGATCGTGCCAGTCTATGACACGCCGAACCGGATGCATGTAAAGGTGCCATGGGCGGGCGATCTCAAGACGCCCCCGAAAGTGGTCGACGAACCGTCCTACGGCCCCTCCGAGAAGGTGCGCTTCAAGGTGCTGCTGGCGCGGTATTTCATGCGAAAGTGCAGATAGGCGTCCTGCGGCTTAGGCTTGCTCGGCCATCTGGCGGGCAAGCCGCAAGCCTTTGAGAAGGCTCTCTTGTCCCTGTGGCCAGTGGATTGGCAACACCTCCATGATCCACTTTTCCAGATCGTTGTCTTCCGCGCGCCCTGTGCCCTCCCACTTCGAGGTCGTCAGCGTCGAGAAGTACTGGTAGGCGGCCCCAGCCTTTGCGTCTCGTCCCAAAAGCGCCCAGGCGGCGGCAGCGAGGGCTGCGCGATCCGGAAAGCCCTCATAGCACTTCTCGACCGTTTCAATTGTCGCCTGATAGTCGGCGTCGAGAAACTGGATGGCAGAGAGATAGTCGGTGTAATACTCGGGGTAGACCGGGTTCATCTGGACCGCTTTCGCAGCAAGGCCTTTCGCATCGTCAATGTGTCCGAGGAAGGCCAGACCGCAGGCGGCGGCAATAAGGGCCTCTGAATCATTCGGGTTCAGGTCAACGGCCATCCGAAAGTGCGTGTTCGCGCGCTCTGGCGACTTTGCGATCAGCCAGTTCCAGGCCATGCTGATGTGACAGCGCGGATCATATGGGTCCAGTGCGATGGCTTCTCGGGCGTGCCTGAAGGCTGCCGCACAATCGGCCTTGCGATTGGGATAGCCAGGCCGGACCAAACTACGGCTGCAAAGGATCTGCGCCAGGCTCGCATGGCTCCCCGCAAGGCCCGGGTCCAGTTCGATCGCCCGCAGGAACATCGCCTCGGCCTCGGCATCGGCCTCGGCTGACCAGAGGCGCGAAAGTTGGTGCCCCTTAAGCCAGAGGTCGTAGGCCACCGGGTTGCCGGGTGTGCTGCGGGCGTGACGCAGAAGCGTGATATGGTTGACCTGCGACGCCAGGCCCGCCGCCACCGCCCCGGCCACCGAAGAGCTGATCTCCTGCAACTCGTGTTCCGCGACGGGGAAAAGACCGGACCAGACCTCGCTGCCGTCGCGGCAATCGATCAGGGTGACGAAGAGTTTGCCGCCAGTGGTCCGCCAGTCAAGGACACAGTCGACCGCGAAGTCCGCGTCGATCACCCGACCAACAGCAGTAAAATCGACCGCGGTCGTCGAGTCAAAGCCAGAGCTTGGCCACGGAATCACGATCCAGCAGCGAAAACGCGCGAGGCACGACTTGGCAAGAAAAGCAAAGCCCTCGCCCAAGTAGTCCTTGCTGTCATCCGTATACCGTGTCAGCGGCGGGCGGATCGTGATCCGGGGCGGGCCATTACGGGTAAGGTTCCGCGTCGCGGCTGTCGGAAGTGCGGACGGACGCTGCAGAGAAACCTCTCCGCTTTTAATCGCAACCAATAGCTCGTTCGATGCCTCGCTTGGTTCACTGTCAAGCTCGTCGGCCAGCGCCTGCTCCAGAAGGCCGAACTGGCGCAGCGCGGCAGACTGATCGCCCCTCAACGCGTGGAACCGCATGATGAACTGGTGGGCGAGCTCGTGGCTGGGTTCAATGCGAACCAGCTCTTCCGCGACGCGGGTATCGATGTAGGAATTGGCGGCTATCAGTTTTTCGAGCCGATCGGTCAAGGCCATCGTCAGGACCGACCTAAGCTGAGAGCGCTCGATCTGAAGCCAGGCTTCGAAGACGGGAGCGCTCGGCTGGGCGGGGCCGAAAAGCTCGCCTTGCCAGAGGATTGCGGCAGAAAGGAGCGCATTCTGATCATTGACACCGACCGAGATCAGCTCGCGAAAGCGCCGGACATCCACTTCAAATGCCTCGGCTCGCACCGAGACCGAGAACCGGTCGGCTGATATCAGGTCCTCACCTTCGGGTCCAAGCACATCGCGCAACTCGCGCAGGGCCTGTCGCAGGCTGCTGCGGGCCAAGGCCTCCGGGGCCGGGTCCCACAGGAGCGAGGCCATCTGCTCGCGGTTCATCTTGAACGACGGGCTGAGAAGAAGCAGGCCCAGAAGGCAACGCGCCTTGCGGGTGCGAAACACGACTTCCTCGCCCGTTGTGACCCGTGTCACCCGGCATGAACCTAAAAGATCGACCCGGAACAGGAACATGCAGGAAAGGCCTCGGCACTTCGACGTCTGATCAAGTTGCACATCCCGTAAGGTGCTTTCAACAGCCGATGCGGTCTTCCTCGCGATATTGCGGCATTTCAAAGTCGTCGCGCCACGGCCCATTGATCCGGGCTTGCTTGGCGGGCCCCGGACGCAAGGGGCCCTTACCGCACGCGCTTCCGACGAACGTGTTGTCACCGCTCATGGACAGGCGATTGCGCCCGTGAGCAAGACCTTTGATCCACGCCCCTTTCGGGTAAAGCTGCGACAAAATCGCACCAGATCGTTGGGTGTTGCGGCCCCAAATCGGGCAGTGTTCATCTTTGCACAGAGGTGGCGCGGGCTTGGCGGGGTGAAATCGCACCCCGGTTGCGGTAGCTTTCATGCAAATGGAGGTCTGCAATGAGCTGGAACCCGATCCTTGACCCGACGATCCCGATTGGCAACGCCGTTGACGCGATTGAGACGGTGATTGTTCCTCGCGCCCGCGATCTGGGCGGGTTCGAGGTCCGCCGCGCGCTGCCGTCGGCTCAGCGGCAAATGGTGGGTCCGTTCATCTTCTTCGACCAGATGGGACCGGCCGAGTTCCTGACCGGGCAGGGTATCGACGTTCGCGCGCACCCTCATATCGGGCTGGGGACGGTGACCTATCTTCTGAAAGGGCGGATGCATCATCGCGACAGCCTTGGCTCGGACATCTGGATCGAGCCCGGCGCGGTGAACTGGATGCTGGCGGGCCAGGGCATCACCCATTCCGAACGCACCGATGGCGAGGCGCGGAAGGCGCCGATGTCGATGTTCGGCCTGCAGACCTGGCTGGCGCTGCCAAAGGACCGTGAGGACGATGCAGCGGGGTTTGTTCATGTCGGGCGCGACGCTTTGCCCGAGCTTTCGGGCGAGGGAAAGGAGGTCCGGCTGATCCTTGGCCATGCCTGGGGAGAGCGTGTCGGGCTTGAGATGCCGTCCGAGGTCTTCTACGCCGACGCCCGCCTTGCGCCGGGGGCCGCGATCCCCATGCCGGACGATCACGAGGACAGGGGCGTCTATGTGCTGGAAGGCGATGTTACATGCGCCGGGCAGCCGTTCGAGGCGGGGCGGATGCTGGTCTTCCGGCCGGGCGACCGGGTGTCGGTGAAGGCCGGGGCAGAGGGCGCGCGGATCATGCTGCTGGGCGGGGCGACGATGGACGGCCCGCGCTTCATCTGGTGGAATTTCGTCGCCTCCTCCCGCGACAAGATCGAGGCCGCGAAGGAGGCCTGGCGGGCCGGGGACTGGCAGAACGGCCGCTTCAAGCTCCCCCCCGAGGACGACCAGGAATTCATTCCGGCCCCCGAGAAGTAATCCAGCCGCCCCCATTGACGGCCCCCTCGGATACGTCTATCCCGCCCCCCACGCGCGGTGGTAGCTCAGTTGGTTAGAGTACCGGCCTGTCACGCCGGGGGTCGCGGGTTCGAGCCCCGTCCACCGCGCCAGTTTTCCCTTCCAGACCCGGCGGCCGCAAGGATGTCCACGCGTGGACAGGGTTTCGGTATTCTTTGATATCAAGGGGTTGGGTGTGGACATTCAGGGTTTGTTAAGGCTCTTGCGGCAGCCTGTCCGCCATGCCCCGCTACATCCGCCCCCGCATCCCCGGCGCTTCCATTTTCTTCACCGTCGCCCTGGCTGATCGGGGCGGGCGGCTTCTGGTCGAACATGTGGACATCCTGCGCAGCGCGGTCCGCCAGACGCGGCAAGAACGACCGTTCCGCATCGAGGCCTGGGTGGTCCTGCCCGATCACCTCCATGCGGTGTGGGCCTTGCCCGAGGGGGATGCCGACTATTCCCTGCGGTGGCGCCTGATCAAGGCACGGTTCTCGCGGGACCTGCCGATGGGCAGGCTGCGCGCCAGTCACGAGGCCCGGCAGGAACGCGGGCTATGGCAGCGGCGTTTCTGGGAGCACCACATCCGCAACGAAGCAGACCTGGCCGCGCACATCCGGTATTGCTGGTGGAACCCGGTCAAGCATGGGTTCGTCGAACGCCCCGAAGATTGGGCGTATTCCTCGGTGCACCGGGATATAAAAGAAGGGCGCTATGGATGGTAAGGTTGCATCCCGCGCGGCGAACGTAGGGTGCGTGATTTCACGCACCAAGATGGAATGGCGAGTCGTCATTACCAAGACGCGGTGGCAGATGTAGCCGCCTCCGAATGGTGCGTGAAATCACGCACCCTACGCTTGCTATATCGAAGCCGGGGAAATATGCGCTAAAGAAGCCGATTAATTCAGGATCTTTAGAGGCCGCCACCGAGACCATATGATGGGTTGCAAAAACGCCGCTTCTAGCCATTGGCAAGTCCTCTTGCTTCGATCAGACGATTTTCATCTTGTAGAGTTTCATCATGCTCAGGCCTGCTTTGACGATTGCGTCATGCAGCTGGTCCGACATACAGATTCGTGGACCGGTCAGAGTGCGCTCCCGCCATAGGTGTGCGCCACCGATTTCCTCCATCGACATGGCCACGCCAGCAAAGGCTTTCTTGCTTGTGTGGGTCGTGTACATGTCTGGGGCGCCGAACAAAGAGTCGCTGTCGCTCAGCTCGGGTCGAAAGCTGTCTCGGAAGTTGCCGATCCGAATGGCATAGTAGGTCAAGGGATAGTCTTTGCCGCGCGGCATGATAATCCGGACCGGGCGAAAGTCGTGAATGCCAGGCTCTATCTCTTCGATCAGGACCTTCAGTCGCTCCTCCACCAAGAAGAATCCGCCGACGGTCACGATGAAGGCTCCAAGTTTCTTGGGAGTTTCCTCGGTTTGGTAGGTGTCAGGCCATTCGTGTCGAAGGGGCCGTTCGATTGGCAGAAAGTGGTGGGGAGAGCGCGAGCCTGGTTCTAAGTGAAACTTTTCGCTCGCATGTACATAGTAATTGTTGGCCCACCGCAGACGATCCTTCAAAAGGCCGTCCGGTAGCTCGTTCTTGAAGTATTCGGTCAGCCGGTCTTCGTATCCGACCCACTTTCCGTTCGGCGCATGCTCATGCGACCGGTAATCCATTACTATTCCCCAGACCATTTCTTCTCTCCTGTGCCGCCTTTGCCAGTACCGCAATAGTGACGGAACCCCGGTCACTCGCGTGCATCAAATCCTAACAAAGTCCTAACGCCCACGCGTAACCCATTGTAATTCACCAGGTTCGCCGTTTTGCCCACCGTGGTCACGACGCCTCCGCGACCGGTCCGCGCTGGCCGCCCATCTTCTCCAGCAATTCCTTCTCCACCAGCCCGCCGATCTGGGGGTGCAGCCGCAGCTCGCCCGTCTTCACCACCTGGGCGAAGTTGGCGATCACACGGCCCGCCGTCTTCCGATCCGGCGCGATGACGTCCAGCAGCCAGTTGACCGACCCCGACTGCCAGTCCTCGGGCTTGAGCCGGACCGGGAAGGTCCCTGCCTTGATCTGCTCGCGGATCTTCGCGTCGACCTCCTCCGACACCGAGGCCCAAATCGCGAAGCCTGCGATGTCGGTCAGCAGTCCCGGTTCTTCCTTCGCCGGGCGGGCAATGGCGATGCGGTCGCGAATCAGCGGCTCCAGCACCAGCTGGGTAAGATCGCCCAGCGACTGATGCCGGTAGAGGTGGGCCGGGGTCATGATTGTCATCAGCAAACGGTTGGACGTGTTGAGTTCGCGCAAGGGTAGCGTCCTCTTAGCCGAATGGTAAAGGCGCGGTGGGTTGGCACCCACCCTACGCATCGGGGTTCGCGCCGTTTCCCGCTTGACGCCCCCGGCGCGACCCACTATCTGAGCCGCCACGCGCGGTGGTAGCTCAGTTGGTTAGAGTACCGGCCTGTCACGCCGGGGGTCGCGGGTTCGAGCCCCGTCCACCGCGCCAGTCTTGCTCCTTGCGGAAAATTGCAGCGGGCGCGGACGAGTCGGGCTGAAGCCCGACCTACAGCGTCATCCGGTATCTGACATGCCCATCCGACGCGACATAATGGTCGTAAAGCGCGCGGGCGCGGGTGTTGTCTTCATCGGTGTGCCAGTAGAGGCGTGACCAACCCTTCGCACGGGCCAGGGCGATGAGGTCGTCGATCAGAGCGCGGCCGAGGCCCTGGCCCCGGGCGGCATCGGCGACGAAGAGGTCTTCAAGATAGCAATCCTCGGTCGCGACCCAGGTCGAGGGGTGGTGAAGGTGGATGGCGAAGGCCCGGACCTGACCGTCAACCTCGGCCAGGCGCGCTTTGACGGGCGAGGCCTTGTCCATCAGCCGGGCCCAGGTGGCGGCGGTCACTTCGGGGGCAAGGGTGACCTTGTAGAAGGCGAGGTACTGGTGCCAAAGCGACAGGAAAGCCGTTTCATCCGCGGGCCTTGCGTCACGAAGTTCAATCATCACGCGATGCGGGCCAGGATGCGGGCCCAGGAGCGGATGCCTTTGTGGAAGGACTCCTCGTCGTATTTTTCGTTCGTGGAATGGATCTGGTCGTCGTCCTTGGCAAAGCCCACCAGCATCGCGTCCATGCCGAGGATGGTCTTGAAATAGCCTGCGATCGGGATCGAGCCGCCTTCGCCGACGAAGACGGCGGGCAGGCCCCATTCTTCGGTCAGGGCGGTGCGGGCGGCCTCGAACGCGGGGTCGGTGATGGTCATGACCGAGGCCGGGGAGCCTTCGATGTCGTCGTGCCAGGTGATCTTGCAATCCGCGGGGATGCGGGCCTCGGCCCATTTGCGGAAGGCGTTCAGGATCTTGGCGGGGTCCTGCCGCGAAACCAGGCGGAAGCTGACCTTCGCATGGGCCTCGGCTGGCAGCACGGTCTTGAAGCCCGCGCCGTTGTAGCCGCCCCACATCCCGTTCACCTCGGCTGTCGGGCGCGACCAGAGCGTTTCCAAGGGCGTGCGATCCTGTTCGCCGGCGGGAATCGATAGGCCAACATCGCCAAGATAGGCCGCATGGTTGAAGGCCAGTCCTTGCCATTGGCTGCGGAGCGTGTCGGGAAGTTCGTCGACATCGTCATAAAAGCCCGGCACCATGACGCGACCCTCGGCGTTGTGCAGGTCGGCCAGAACGGCCGCCATCACATGCAGGGGGTTGCGCGCAAGCCCGCCATAAGCGCCGGAATGCAGGTCTCGACTGGCCGCGCGGATGGTGAATTCCGACTTCGCCAGGCCGCGCAGCTGCGTGCTGATCGCGGGCACCCGGTCTTCGTAAAGGCCGGTGTCGCAGATGAGCGCGAGATCGGCGGTCAGTTCGGCCCGGTTCTTCCTCATGAACGGGATGAGAGAGGGAGACCCTGATTCCTCCTCGCCTTCAAGAAAGATGGTCAGCTTGCCGGGGAGCGTTCCGTGGACGGCTTTCCAGGCGCGGCAGGCCTCGAGAAACGTCATCAGCTGGCCCTTGTCGTCCGACGCGCCCCGGGCGCGGATCACGCGGCCTTTGGGGGTATCCTGCAGTTCCGGATCAAAGGGGTCTCGGTCCCATAGATCAATAGGATCAACAGGTTGCACGTCGTAGTGACCGTAGAAAAGGAGATGACGCTTGCCGTCGCCGCCGTGGCCGACAACCATGGGATGGCCGGGTGTCGGGGCTGAGCGGGCGTCGAAACCGAGCGATTTCAGGTCGTCGACCAGCCAATCGGCAGTGCGGGCGCAGTCAGACTTGTAGGCCGGATCGGTCGAGATCGATGGGATGCGCAAAAGCCCGATCAACCGGTCAAGGGCCTCGGGCAGAGTGTCGTCGATGCGGGAAAGGACGGCGTCCAGGGTCATCGCGGTCTCCGTTTGAAAGGTTTGGCGAAGGGTAGCAGGCGGCTTGGCACTGTCCATAGGGGACGATATGGGATATTGTTGCTGGATTGGAGACGGAGCGGGGGCGACATTTCGCCCCCTTGGGTTTTCTGGTCGGTTGACCGAAATCAAGGCACCAGTGCTGGCGACCGGCAAGGCTCGCTGCAAGAGGGACCGAGGATGAGAATGGATTATAGAAGCGCGCTTGATACCAGCCTGCAACGCCTGCATGACGAGGGGCGCTACCGCACGTTCATCGACATTGCGCGGCAACAGGGACAGTTCCCGCATGCGGTTTGGACCCGACCGGATGGCAGCCGGAAGGATATCACGGTCTGGTGCGGGAATGACTACCTTGGCATGGGGCAGAACCCGGTGGTGCTGTCGGCCATGCATGCAGCGCTGGATGCGGCGGGGGCTGGCTCGGGCGGCACGCGCAACATCAGCGGCACCACCGTCTGGCACAAAGAGCTGGAGGCCGAGCTTGCGGACCTGCATGGCAAGGAGGCTGCGTTGGTCTTTACCAGCGCCTATGTGGCCAATGACGCGACGCTGTCGACGCTGCGGTCGGTTTTCCCGGGGCTGATCATCTATTCGGACGCGTTGAACCACAATTCGATGATCGAGGGCATCCGGCGCGGGGGTGGGGAGAAGCGGGTGTTCCGGCACAATGATGTCGCGCATCTGCGCGCGCTTCTTGCGGTCGACGACCCGGCGGCGCCAAAGCTGATCGCCTTTGAATCGATCTATTCGATGGATGGCGATGTCGGCCCGATTGCCGCGATCTGCGATCTGGCGGCAGAGTTTGGCGCGCTGACCTATCTGGACGAGGTGCATGCGGTCGGCATGTACGGACCTCGTGGTGCCGGTGTGGCCGAGCGTGACGGGGTCATGGGGCGGGTGGACATCATCAACGGGACGCTCGCCAAGGCCTATGGCGTTTTCGGGGGGTATATCGCGGCCAGCGCCAAGATGGCCGATGCGATCCGGTCCTATGCTCCAGGGTTCATCTTCACCACCTCGCTTCCGCCTGCGGTGGCGGCAGGGGCGGCGGCTTCGGTCCGGTTCCTGAAGACTGCACAGCATCTGCGGGACGCGCATCAGACCCAGGCGACGATCCTGAAGGCCAGGCTGAAAGGGCTGGGCCTGCCGATCATTGACCACAGGACGCATATAGTGCCGGTACATGTCGGCGACCCGGTACATTGCAAGCGGCTTTCGGACATGCTTCTGGAGGACCACGGCATCTATGTCCAACCGATCAACTATCCGACCGTGCCGCGGGGGACCGAACGGCTGCGCTTCACACCGTCGCCGGTGCACGGACCGCACGAGATCGAGGCACTGGTGCAAGCGATGGATGCGCTTTGGAGCAAATGTGCGCTAAATCGCGCCGAGGCTGTCGCATGAGGGGTTTGAGCTGTGGAAAACCCCTTGTCCTGTGGTAGTAATTGCCCAATACGACCGGGCAGTGAGTCGCTAGGGACGGCGGCCACAAGAATAAGCGTACCGAAGGGGACAGGTTGCCGATGATCGGTTGGAGGTCAAAACCTTCGACAACCGAAGAGGACAAGCCCAAGGGCTTTGACGACTTCGAGTTGCGGCTCGGCGATCTTATGCGCGGCGAACGGGCCACGCTTGGGAAATCTCTGCTTGACGTGCAGCGCGAGCTGAAGATCAAAGCCACCTACATCGCAGCCATCGAGAACGCGGACATCTCGGCCTTCGAGACCCCCGGGTTCGTCTCGGGCTATGTCCGGTCCTATGCCCGTTATCTGGCTATGGATCCGGACTGGGCGTTCGAACGCTTTTGTGCCGAGGCAAATTATTCGGTGTCGCATGGGCTTTCGGCTGCTGCAGCACCTCAGAACTTCGTCCGGGCGCGGGCGCGCGCCGAGCATGCTGATCCTCTGGCCAATCCGAACGCGTCTTTCGTTCCGCGGGGCGAGGCGATCTGGTCGCAGATCGAACCGGGCGCCGTGGGGTCGATTGCCGTGCTGATCGCGCTGATCGGTGGGATCGGCTATGGTGGATGGTCGGTGCTGCAGGAAGTACAGCGCGTCCAGATCGCACCGGTTGACGAGCGCCCGACTGTTTTGGCCGAGATCGACCCGCTGGCAAATGCCGGGACCGCCCCGCCGCAGGTGGTGGTTGCGCGTCCCGAAACGCCAGCCGCCGAGCCGGTGGAGACTGCAGAAGGCACGGCTTCGGTCGATGTGATGGACCGCCTTTACCGCCCGCAAGCGCTTGATGTGCCGGTCCTGACCTCTCGCGACGGACCGATTGCCGCGATCGACCCGCGTGAGACGGGCGTGCTGGCTGATGCCGGTGCGGCAAGCGACGTCGATGCGGCGCTGGAAGAGGCCGTTGGTGAGGACGTTCAGGTTGTCGCCGAGGCGAAGCAGGGCATCGAAGTGCTGGCCGTTCGCCCGTCGTGGGTGCGCGTTAATGCTGCTGACGGCACTGTGCTTTTCGAGAAGATCCTCGATTCGGGCGAACGTTATTTGGTCCCCCCGCTCGAGACGGCTGCTGTGTTCCGAACCGGAAATTCGGGGTCGATCTATTTCGTTGTCGACGGTGTGACTTATGGCCCCGCTGCTCCTGGGGCCAATGTTATCAAAGATATCCAGCTCTCGCCCGAAGCGCTGACGACGGATTTTGCGGTGGCGGATCCGGCTTCGGATGAAGAATTGGCACGGTTCTCGACAGCAGATGCAACATCGGTTCTGTCCGAAGGCGCTCCGTCCGAATAAAGACCTGGGCACGTCGGGCCCATTGCCGCCAGTCTTTGCGCAATCTATCTTCTGACCGCAAACGCTGTGGAGCCCGACCGATGCACAATACCATCCGCCCATGGCGCAATATCGACCGTCGGCAGTCCCGGCAAATCCGGGTGGGCAAGGTGCTCGTCGGTGGCGATGCTCCGATTTCGGTGCAGACGATGACCAACACGCTGACGACGGACGTGGCGGCGACCGTCGAACAGATCCAGCGCTGCGCGGTGGCGGGGGTGGATATCGTGCGGGTCTCGACGCCGGATGAGGCGTCAACGCGGGCGCTGCGCGAGATCGTGGCGGAAAGCCCGGTGCCGATCGTGGCCGACATCCATTTCCATTACAAACGCGCGATCGAGGCCGCCGAGGCGGGGGCGGCCTGTCTGCGGATCAACCCCGGCAATATCGGCGATGCGCGCCGGGTGGCCGAGGTGGTGCGGGCAGCGAAGGACCATGGCTGCAGCATCCGCATCGGCGTGAATGCGGGGTCGTTGGAAAAGCATCTCCTCGAGAAGTATGGCGAGCCTTGCCCGGATGCGATGGTCGAAAGCGGTCTTGATCACATCAAGCTGTTGCAGGACAACGATTTTCACGAATTCAAGATTTCTGTGAAGGCGTCGGATGTCTTCATGGCGGCGGCGGCCTATCAGCAGCTGGCGACAGTGACGGATGCCCCGATCCACCTTGGGATCACCGAGGCGGGGGGGCTGGTCTCCGGTACGGTCAAGTCGGCGATTGGCCTTGGGAGCCTTTTGTGGTTCGGGATCGGCGACACGATCCGGGTGTCGCTCAGCGCGGACCCGGTCGAGGAAGTGAAGGTCGGGTTTGAAATCCTGAAGTCGCTGGGTCTGCGGCACCGGGGGGTTACGATCATTTCGTGCCCCTCCTGCGCCCGGCAGGGGTTTGACGTGATCAAGACCGTCTCGGCGCTGGAGGAGCGGCTGGCGCATATCACCACCAGCTTGAGCCTGTCGATCATCGGCTGCGTCGTGAACGGACCGGGCGAGGCGCTGATGACCGATATCGGCTTTACCGGCGGCGGTGCGGGTAAGGGGATGGTCTACCTTGCGGGCAAGCAGGACCATGTGATGGGCAATGACGGGATGGTCGACCATATCGTCGAGCTGGTCGAAAAGAAGGCCGCCGAGATCGAGGCGGCGGAGAGGCTGGCGGCGGAGTAGCCGGTCCTTTCCGATAAGGTCCTCAGGACCCTGGCAAAGGTTTACTCGCTCTGATTCGAAAGACAACTGGCGCGAGGAAAGCGCCGCTGCTGCAGCGCGTCATGTCGTGGCATTGAGAGTGCCCTTCGAACCATCGGATCGTCGGAAATCGGTTGTCATTGCCCGCGGCTAGTTCAACTCTGTTGCGCGAGAAAACAAGGAGCGCAGGCAGAATGGCTACGGAATCCGCTGGGGTCGATCTTGTGTCGGTCGTGACGCTTTTGGGTGCCGCCGTCGTCGCGGTGCCGGTGTTCAAGCGGCTGGGGCTTGGGTCGGTCCTTGGCTACCTGGCCGCCGGGCTGGCCATCGGGCCATTTGGCTTTGGCCTTTTCTCTGATCCGATGACGATCCTGCATGTGGCCGAGCTTGGGGTCGTGATGTTCCTGTTCATCATAGGGCTGGAGATGGAGCCATCGCGGCTTTGGGCGATGCGGCGGGATATTCTTGGCCTTGGTCTGGTGCAGGTCGTGATCTGCATTGCGCTGCTTGGCCTTGTCGGTGTGGCGCTGTCCTATCCCTATGCGGGTTCGCTGATTGCTGGGGCGGGGTTCACGCTGACCTCGACCGCCATCGTGATGCAGATGCTGCAGGAACGTGGCGATATCTCCGCGCCCAAGGGGCAGCGAATGGTGTCGATCCTGCTGTTCGAAGATCTGGCGATTGTGCCGCTGCTGGCCCTCGTCGCGTTTCTTGCGCCGGGCGGCGGGGAGGTGACGCTCGTAGACCGGCTGTTGGACGTGGCTATCGGTCTTGGGGCGATTGCGGCGCTTGTCGTCGCGGGGGTTTATCTTCTGAACCCGATGTTCCGCCTGCTTGCCGCCGCCCGCGCGCGGGAAGTGATGACGGCGGCGGCGCTGCTTGTCGTGCTTGGCAGCGCGCTATGGATGGAGCTTGGCGGGCTGTCGCTGGCGATGGGGGCGTTCCTTGCCGGGGTCCTGCTGTCTGAATCAAGCTTTCGCCATCAGCTGGAGGCCGATGTCGAGCCGTTCCGGGGCATCCTTCTGGGGTTGTTCTTCCTGGCTGTCGGCATGGCGCTGGACCTGTCGGTCATCTCGGCCAACTGGGAACTGGTGGCAATCAGTGTCGCGGCGCTGATGATCCTGAAGGCGGCGATCATCTATGGTGTCGCGCGGCTGAACGGGTCATCCCATGCCGAAGCGTTGGAGCGGACGGTAATCATGGCGCAGGGGGGTGAGTTCGCCTTTGTGCTCTATTCTGCCGCGCTGGCGGTTGGTCTGATCAACCTTGAAGAAAATGCGATCCTGAATGCGATTGTCATTGTCTCGATGATCCTGACGCCGGTGCTGGTAATCCTGCATGACCGGTTCCGGCCAGCGGTGACGGTTTCGACTGAAGGGGTCGAGGAGCCGAACGGGCTTTCCGGCAGCGTTCTGTTCATCGGATTTGGCCGGTTTGGTCAGGTGGCCTGTCAGCCGCTTCTCGCCCGTAAATGCGCGATTACCATCATCGACAACGACGCCGAGATGATCCGCGTCGCCGAGACCTTTGGCTTCAAGGTCTGGTTCGGCGACGGGACGCGGTTGGATATCCTGAAAGCCGCTGGGGCCCATACCGCGCGGGCTGTCTTTATTGCCACCGACAGGAAGGAAACCACGACGCGGATCGCAACGCTGGTGAAGCACGAGTTTCCGAACGCGGTGGTGCTGGCCCGGGCCTGGGACCGGTCGCATGCGCTGGAGCTGATCCGGGAAGGGGTTGACCATCAGATGCGCGAGACGTTTCACTCGGCGCTGGCGCTGGGCAGCGAAGTGCTGGAGGTGCTGGGGGTGGATGCCGACGAGATCGCGGAGGTCGCCGAAGGGGTCCGCAAGCGCGATGCCGAACGGCTGGCGCTGCAGACGACGGGTGATATCTATTCCGGCAGAAGCCTGATCATCGGCAATGCCGAGGATATCGCACGGGGCGGCACCTGAACCGGGGAACGGTGGGGTGGAACGCCACCCTACGAATGTTGCCCGCCGACGGGTCGGCGTTCAGGGTCGGGCGGGGACATCAGGCTTTCTAGCTTGGACTTCACCTCATCTGGCCAGGGCATCGAGGTGTGCTTGTCCAACCAGCTGGCCGCTAGAACCTGCTCGACCGACCAGCGGTGTTCATCGCCGCAGTGGATCGTGTGGTTGAGCCGGACCGAGGACTTGCCGACCTTCAGGATGCGCATCCGAAAGGTCAACTGATCGCCGAAGAACGAGGGTTTCGAGAAATCACAGGTCAGATGCACCGTCGGCGTGCCCCAGCGCTCGTTCCAGATGATCTTGTGCCAGGGCCAGCCGATATGCGACCAGAATTCTTCGACCACCCCGTTCAGGATGTTCAGGTAGGCCGGGTAGTAGGCGGTGCCGGAAATGTCGCAATCGCCGAAATGCAGCATCCGTTCGGTGGTGAAGCAGACGGTCATCCTCGTCCCCCTTGATTTTCCGGCCAGCGTGGCGGGATTTGGCGCGCGAGGTCAAGTCAGTCGAGCGGGACGGCGGTCGTGTATTTGGTCTGGCGCAGGACGAAGTCGGTGGTCGAGGCGCGGACGACGCCGAGGGCGAGAAGTTCTTTCATCAGGAAGCGTTCCAGATCCTCGGGGTCGCGGGCAACCACCTTGAGGACATAGTCGTGCGACCCGGTGATCGTGGCGCATTCGACGATGCGGTCGTGACGCTGGACGAAATCCTCCAGCCGCCGGATCGTGGGCTCGGTGTGATCGACGAGCGACAGGTGGATAAAGGCCAGCGTTGCCATGCCGACGCGGCGGCGGTCGAGAAGGGCGACCTCGCCCCGGATCACGCCTGCATCGCGGAGCGCCTTGACCCGGCGCCAACAGGGCGAGGTGGACATCCGGGCGATGTCGGCCAGCGCCTGGATCGAGAGCGTGCTGTCGCGCTGGAGGGCGTTGAGGATGCGGCGGTCAGCGTCGTCGAGGACGGTCGAGGATTCAGATTTCATTTTCTAGCGTTCCTGGGGCATAGAATACCGAACTGGAGCCGGCTTGGCTGAACATCGAAACAATTTCCCCTCAAAAGGTGGCAAGACTAGTCGTATCACTATCGCGAGGAGCTGCCGTGCCCACAAGCTATGTTGCCAAGGAGCCTGATCCGCGGGGGTACATCGCCTATTCGACCGAGGAGGATGCGGTCTGGCGCGATCTCGTCGCGCGGCAATGGCCGATGGTTCAGCGTCACGCGGCGGCTCCCTACCTGCGCGGGCTGGAGCTTCTGGACATGCCGCAGGACCGCGTCCCGCAGTGCCCGGACCTGTCCGCTGCACTGCTGCCGCTGACCGGGTGGCAGGTGATCCCGGTGCCGGCGCTGATCTCCTTCGGGCGGTTCTTCCGGATGCTGGCCGAGCGGTGTTTTCCGGCGGCAAGCTTCATCCGCAACCGGCGCGACTTTGACTACATCGAGGAACCGGACATCTTTCATGAAATCTTTGGCCATGCGCCGTTGCTGACCGACCAGCGCTTTACAGCGTTCTCGCAAGCGATTGGCGAGGCGGGGCTGCGCTGTGGCAAGAAGGATTACGCGTGGCTCATCCGGCTTTACTGGTTCTCGATCGAGTTCGGGCTGACGGTTGAAGAGGGGCGGATCAAGACGATTGGGTCGGGCCTGGCCTCGTCGCCGTCCGAGCTTCTCTGGGCTGTTGGCGAACGTGAGGGCGACCCGGAGCGGCGGCCCTTCGACGTGATCGACGTCTTGCGGACGCCCTACCGGATCGACATCCACCAGCCGGTCTATTTTGTGATCGAACGGCTGGATGATCTTTTCGCGGCGGCCAGCTGCGATCTTCTGGCCGACATTGCAACGGCGAGGCGGCTGGGGCTGCATGCGCCGAAATTCCCGCCGAAAGAGAAGAGCGCCAGAGATGGTGACGCCGGATAGCCTGCCTTCTGCAGCGATATCTAAGCTTGATCCGGCTGACGCCCGCGCCCGGGTAGCGGGGTTGCATCCCGACTGGCAGCTTGATCCGGAGGCAGGCCAGATCACCCGCAGCTTTGCCTTCACGGGTTTCGCAAAGCCCGTGCAACTGGCGAACCTCTTGGCTTGGTATGCCGAGAAGACCGGCTACCACCCCGATATCGCTTTTGGCTGCGGCTACTGCAGGGTCACCTATACGACGCATGACATTGGCGGGTTGACCGACCTGGATTTCGCGACCGCCGAGGGGTTCGACCGGCTGGTCGCCTGAGCTTAGGCGCGGTCGTCCTTCGGGCTGCCCATGACGACGAAGGTGGTGATCGCGCGGACCTGGGGCAGGGTGCCGAGGATGTCGGTGTGCCAGTGTTTGTAGGCGGCAAGATCTGAGGCCTCGACCCGCAGAAGATACTCCACGGTGCCGGTGATGTTGTGACATTCGCGGACTTCGGGCGCGCGGGCGACGGCGCGTTCGAAGGCTTCTTGCGCCGCCTTGGTGTGGCTATTGAGGCCGACGGTGACATAGGCCACGAACCCGATGCCAAGGCGCGCGGGGTCAAGGACGGCCCGATAGCCACGGATCACGCCGTCGCGTTCGAGGGTCTGGACACGGCGGAGGCAGGCCGAGGGCGAAAGGCCGATGCGGTCGGCAAGGGCAAGGTTCGACTGGCGGCCGTCGCGGGTCAGCTCGCGCAATATCCGGTGGTCGATGTCGTCAAGTTTCGTCATTTGTTGTGACGATAGCCTGCGATTTGCGATCTTTGCAATCATTTGTCGCTATGGACGACGCAGGATTGCCGTCATGACATATGACCTTCTGATCGCCCTTCTGGGCTTTGCTTTCGTCACCTCGGTCACGCCGGGACCGAACAACATGATGCTGCTGGCAAGCGGGGTGAACTTTGGCTTCCGGCGGACGGTGCCGCATATGCTGGGGATTTCTGTCGGGCATTCGCTGATGGTGTTTCTGGTGGGTCTGGGGCTTGCGGGGGTGTTCAAGGCCTGGCCACCGGCGCTGGTGGCGCTGAAAGTGGCTTCGGTCGCCTATATGCTGTGGCTCGCGTGGAAAATCGCCCACGCGGGCGCGCCCGGGGAGGGGCGAGCGGCGGGGCGGCCGATGACCTTCCTGCAGGCGGCGGCGTTTCAGTGGGTGAACCCCAAGGCCTGGGCGATGGCGCTGGGCGCGGTCTCGGCCTATGTGCCGGAGCCTTCGGTCTGGGCCTATGCGGCGGTGGCGCTGGTGTTTTCGGCGGTCAACCTGCCATCGGTGTCGGTTTGGGCCGGTGCAGGACAGGCGGTCAGGCGTTGGTTGGAGGGGCCAGGGCGGCTTCGTGCGTTTAACTGGACGATGGCGCTGCTGCTGGTCCTGTCGCTATGGCCGGTGTTGACGCTGGAGCTTTGACGCGGCGAGCCCGGAATTTTAGAAAATTCCGGGTCGGAGCCTTTGAAGGCTCCGGTGCGATTTCTTCGAATAAATCGCTTCTTTCGACGGCGCTACCTGATCCACAGGCCTTCGCGTTTCAAGGCGTTGCGGATCATCTGTTCGCGTCGGGGAAGGGCGTTGCGGTCGAAGAGCGCGCGCGCCTTGGCGCCTTGGTTCTGGTACACCATGGACTTGATCGCGCCCCAGTTGCGGAGCGTGGGGCGGATTGCCTGGTCCTTCGCGACAGCTTCCAGCACCTCGACCGCATGGTCGCTTTCGCGGGCATAGAGAAGCGGCAGGGTCCGATAGTGACAGGTGGCGGTGCCATCGAGGGGGCCAAGCTCTGGCCCCGGACGGCCCCCGCCGAAGGAATGGATCACGAGGGGCAGGGCTATCTGGTCGAGCCAGGGGTAAAGCTCCTGGCAGACCAGTTCCTCGGGCGGATTGTCACGGATGGATTTGGCATAGGCGAGGAACCGGTTGCCAAAGGCGCGGGGGCTTTTGTGGAAGAACCAGCCCGCGTTGAAATAGAGATAGCGCTGCCAGTATTCATCGGGGTGCGTGAGATCGAGCGAACTTCCGAAATCAAGCTCGAAACGGTCGTAGAGTGACTTCCAGGTCTGGCTGTGGGTGGGGCCGTAAAGCTCGACCTTCGGCCAGGTGCCTTCGCGCCGCATGGAGGCCGAGGGCTTTGCAAAATCGAAGGGCACCGCGGAAATGGGGCCGGTGATCAGCGTGTCGGTGTCAAGGAACAGGAAGGGCGCGTCGGGCAGCTCAGCGAGGGCCTCGATCTTGTTGCCATGCGGGTAGTCAGACCCGAAGGCTCGGGTCTCGAAGGGCAGGATGGTGGCGCCGAGGCTTTCGAGAAGGTTGCGGGCGCGGTTCGACATCCGCGGGTCGCCTTGCCACTTCGGGCCCGGTTGCGGCTCGGCGATGAAGAGGGTGCCGGGGAAATCGGGGTCGGATTGGCGTAGCGAGGCTGCGAGTAGGATCGCCTCATGCTCCAGCCGGCCGGACTGGCCGATGGCCAGGAGGTTGAAGGTCATGGTTTCGGGGTGAAGCGGAGCGAGAGGCAGGACATGCCACCGTCAAGCTTGGCGCATTCGGAGTTGCCGATCTCGCGGACGGTGAAGCCAGCGGCGGTGATCGCGTCGCGGGTCTTCGGGAAGCCTGCGGGCATCAGGACAAGATCGTTGAAGCTGATGGTGTTGGCGGCGGCTTCCTCGCCGTCGGCCACGGCGATCACGCGGTAGCCGTCGAAACAGCCCGAGGCCGAGAGGCGGGTGGTCGACAGGATGGTTTCGGCATCGAGAAGCGAGCAATCGGTCTTGAAGTGGAGGACACCAGGCGGGGTGTGGACCTCGCGGACCTTGTGGCCCCAGGGGGTTACAAGCCGGGTCAGTTCCGCGATCCCGGCGGCATTGGTGCGGGCCGAGCGACCGACGAGAATCTCGCGCTCGGTCACAAGGATGTCGCCGCCTTCGATGAAGCTTTCGGTGCCGGTGATTTCGACGACTTGACCGTAAAGGGCGCGAAGGTGCGGGGCCATTTCGGCGGCCTCGCCGAGGCGCGAGGGTGCGCCGGGGCGCATGATGACCGCGCCTTGGGGCAGGCAGAGGGCGGTGTCTTCGACGAAGACAGAGTCAGGGTAGGAGTCGAACGGCGGAAGCTCGATGACGGTGGCGCCGGTGCTGCGCAGGGTCGCGATGTAGTCGGCATGATGGGCCTGCATCAGGGCAAGGTTCGGCGTGCCGGTGTCGACCGCACGGAGGCCAGCGGTGATGGACGGCGCGGGGCGACGGGTGATGGCGTGGGTGAAGTGGGTGGAGAAGGACATTTGCAGGATCCGTTGGCCGGTGCCACTATTTGCACTTGCGCGCGGCAGGGTGCAAGAGGCCAACGGGCGCTTGGGTTGGCAGAAGTAAGCTGGTGTGCCGCCCCGAATCATTAACTTAAGCTAGAGCCAGCCGAGAGCAGGAGACCGCTATGCTCTACTTCCGATCGCCCTGGCCTGAAGCGCCAGTTCCTGACGGCGAACCCGTCTGGATGTTCTGGGAGGTCGACCCGGTGTGTGACACCGTCCTGCGAACCGTTGACCTTTATACTGGCGGGGCAAGCGTACGGAACAGCCTTGCGCTGGAGGCGCGCAACGGCCCTGACTGCCGCGCGCCGGAACATCAATCCCTTGTGCATGGCCCATTCCTGCGAGACGAGGATTTGCAAAAGGGCTGGCTGACGGAAATCTCGGCTGCGGAATTTCAAGTTTTATGGGCGAGCGCAACAGACAAATCTGCCTAACCTGGGGCTGGCGTTACCCCGCCCAAGGCAGGGTCAGCGCCGGGTGGAAAAGCCAGCGCCACCAGGCGTGGTCCAGGAACTGACCGGCGAGGATCAGGAACGAGAGGCCAAGCGTGATCGCCGTGGCGAGGCCGTACCAGAGCGTGGTGACGAGGCGGGAGGCGGGGCGGGCGGGCTCGGCGGCTTCCGATGCCTCGGTGCCGTCCCAGAGGCCGGGTTTGAGGCCTGCGGCCCGCGGGGCAGCGCGGGTGTAGATGCGGGTGGCGGCGGTGCGGGTGATCCAGGCGGTGAAGAAGGCGAGGGTGGCGAGGGCGAGGGTGATCCGGCCTTGCAGGGCTGCCGCCTCCTCGGGTGTAAGGTCCTCGATCCAGGGGGCCCAGTCGGTGGCGGTGGTGATGAGGCCGCGTGCGCCGGCGAAGGGGATGGCAAAGAAGGCGACGAGAAGGGCAAGGGCGGGGATGCGCCAGCCAGCTTGCGCGATGAGGGAACGGAGGCGGCGAAGTTCGAATGCGGCGGACAGGCGGTCCTCGGTCCCAAGGTGGGTGAGCATCAGGGGGAGGGTGGGGAGGACGACGGCGGCGAGAAGGGCTCCGAGAAGGAAGACCGAGGGGCCGACGAAGGCCTGCTCGTAGCCTTTGTTGAAGGAATTCTCCCAGCCTGCCCACCAGGCGCCGAGCCAGAGAAAGGTGAAGGGCAGCGTCCAGGCGAGAAGGGCCGTCAGCGCCATGAGGCCGGTGCGGATGTTCGCGGCAAGGCCGCCAAGCGCGCGGGCGAGGCTGCCGGTCTCGCGCCCGTTCAGTTCTTTGGGGCCGAGGAGCCAGCCTGGGGCTTCCTCGGCGCTGCCAAAGCGGTTGCGGGCGAAGTGGCCCGAGCGACGGGTGAGCCAGCCAAGCGCGATGACGGCGGTCACGGGGCCGGTGCAGAGCAGGGTGCCGATGGTGCCGTTCAGACCGAACCGGCCCAGGCGGATCAGGCGGCCGGGGGCAGCGAGGGAGCGGGCGGGGGCGCGATTCTTCGTCGAAAAATCGGGGGCCTCTGGAAAGCCGGTGGTCACAGGAACGCCCCCTCGACAGCGCGGCCCTCGGCGCGGGTTGCAGAAAAGCCCATGGCGGCGGCGATGGTCGGGGCGATGGCGCTTTGGTCGACGGGTTTGTCGATGATGCCCTTGGCCACGCCGGGGCCGAAGATCACCGCCCAGACCTCGTGCGCCGAACGCGAGTTGAAATGGTGCTGGAACGGCACCTCGGCCAGGGGGTTCGCATCGCGGCCGCAGTCGGGGGTAATCACGAAGATGGTGTTGCCGCGGTAGAAGGGATCGGCATCGGCAGTCGAGACCAGCCGCTGCAACCCTTCGTCGATGATGGCGATGGCGCGAGTATAATGGCTGGGGTTGCCCCAGTGGACGTAGTCAGGGTCCTGGTAGTTCACCATCAGGAAGCGGGGTTTCAGTTCCGCCATGGCCCGGACGGAAAGCTCGGTCAACAGCCGATCGCCGCGCGGGTTCTTGAAACCACTATCCCCGAACGACTGACGCCAGCGGGCCCAGAAGGCCTCGACCTCGGGCGAGGGCTCGGGCGTGGCGCCGCGTGGATCGACGGTCAGCAGGCGGGTGCGTTCCTCCTCCAGCGCGATGTGCGCCTCGTCCGTCAATCCGCCTTCGGCAAGCTGCATCTTGGTGCGGTAAAGCTTGTAGCGGTGCAGGCTGAGCATCTCGGACCGATAGTCGATCCCGAAATGATCGCCCGCGCCGAAGGTAAAGAACTCTTCCTGCGGGCGGTCCTCGCCGTTGACCAGTAGAACCTGATGCGAGGGGATGTCGAAGGCGCTGCGGAGGTATTCGAAGAGCGTGGGCTCGGTCGGTTCCAGCCGGTCGGTCAGAACCTCGCTGGCGTCGCGATAGGCGAGGTAGCGGCCGGTCAGAAGGTTCAGGGTGCCCTCGGCATGGCTGGTGTTGACGCCTTCCAGCTTGTCGATGCGCAGGTCGGGAATGAACGTGCCGCGAGGGGCAAGCGTGTGGCGGAGATAGGGCGCCCAGGTTGCGGCTTCATCGATGGTCTCGGCCCGGCGGACCCCGCCGCCGAAGCGGACGAGGATGACGTTCGGGCCTTGATAGGCGGCTTTCGAAAACGCAGGGAGCGGAGCTGCGAGGCTTGCTGCAAGACCGAGGGTAAAGGTGCGGCGGCGCATCAGGGTTTCCCGGCTGAGTGTTAATGTCTTTAACATTGACACAGGTCAGGACGGAAATCGACTGATTCTTTGTGGGCCCCGCCAATGCGCCCGGGGGCCTGCGCGGTGTCAGCGCCCCAACGCCTCGACCACCAGTTCGGCGGCAGCGGCGCCAGAGAACTGCTGCTGGCCGGTGATCAGGTTGCCATCACGGGTGGCAAAGGCCTTGAACATCGACTGGGTGATGAAATTGGTGTCGGGCAGTTTCTTCGCCTCGTCCTCGATCCAGAAGGGCTGGATGCGTTTGCCGACGAAACTGTCGGCGAAGGCCTCTTCGGAATTGGCAAAGCCGGTCCAGGTCTTGCCTTTCACCAGAAGATCGCCGTTGGACAGCCGGGTTTTCAACAGGATGCAGGTGCCGTGGCAGACCACGGCGACGATTTTGCCCGCCTCGTAGGCCTTGGCGACAAAGCCGTGCAGATCGGTGTCGTCGATCATCGTGACCATCGGCGATTGGCCGCCGCAGACGAAGAGCGCGTCATAGCTATCAAGGCTGACCTCGGCGATGGATTTCGTGCCCTTCAACTGCGCGGCATGAGCGGGGGAACGCTTGAAGCCCAAGGACAGGATGTCATGCGCGGAATACTGGCTGGCATCTTCTGGGTCAGAATAGCTGTCGGTAATCAGGTCGCCCCCCTTGGGGCTGACGATGGTCACCTCATAGCCGGCCTCGGTGAAGGTCCAGTAGGGGTGGGTCAGTTCGGCCCACCAGAAGCCGATGGGCCAGCCGGTGGTCGGAGAGACCCCCGGGTTGGCGGCAATGATCAGGACGCGTTTCGTGGTGTGGTTGTCGAGGCTGCCGGACATAGGGGTTCCTTTCGACGGCTATTCGAGTTCGGGGGTTGCGGCGCGGATCAGGGCGGTCGCCAGCTCGGCAGGTTTGGTGCGCTGCGGGCTGTGGCCGCTGTCAAACGGGATGGCCTCATCGACCGAACCTCTGCCAAGCATGGTCAGCTGCAGGTCTGTCGAGACCGCCTTATCCCGAAGGGTCACCACATAGGCCTTGCGAACCCCATCGAAGCGCGCGGAAAGGGTCGCTGGTGTGGCGATTGGCTGCAACGGTTCCGGGATCAGGGCTGCAGCGATCTCGGTCGCAAGCGTTGAATCGGCGTCGTTGGCGAAGATTGCGGACCCGTCACGCGGGTTGATCGTGGCCGAACTGTAGTCAGCTGCCACCTGGAAGGTGTCGCTCTGGAAACCGTTGTGATGGTCGACCGCAGCCAGGTCCTGCATCGACTGGCCATCATGGGGCAGATAGGCTGCGACATAGACCAGGGTCGAGATCTTATCGGGCGCTGTCTCGGCGGTGGCCGAGATCACCATGCCGCCGAAGGAGTGCCCGACAAGGACGACAGGCGCGCCAACGGCGTCGATGGCGGCAGTGACGGCCGCGACATGATCGACCATGGTGACCTCGCCCAAGGCGCGCCCATCGCCACGGCCGGGCAGGGTGACGGCGACGGCGGTGTGGCCCGCGGCTTTCAGCGCCTCGGTCACGGCGGACCAGCTGGACCCATCCTGAAATGCCCCGTGGACAAGCACGAAAGTGTCAGCGATGGCCGGCAAGGGGAGGACGAGCATTGCGGTCAGGGCGGGTGTCAGAAGGCGCACGAGATATCCTTTCTAGGCGAATTTGTCAGGGGTGCCGTCGGGGCAAAGACGACCGTCATGGAGGTGTTTGGTCATGCAGTTGCTGCTGTGCGGGGCAGCGCGGCGAAGGCCCAGTCGCGACCAAGGCCGCGTGCAAGAGACTGGTTGATCCAGGTGAGCGCGAGGGGTTCCAATAGGCGGGCCTTGGCGAGGTTGCCCGCGTCCAGTGGCTGAAAGCCAAGATCGGCGAGGAGCTGGGCCACGGTCTCTTTCGCGTCAGGATCGTCGCCCGCCATGAATTGCAGCGGCGGATGGGCGAAGCCGGAGGTGTCCGCCATCACCTCGGCACCGACCTGGTTCAGCGTCTTGACCACGCGCGCCTCGGGCAGCCAGCCCTGCAGAGCCTCGCCGCCCGAGGTGGTATGACCGAGGGCAAGCCCGATGCCGTCTGGCCCCATGGCGATCGGATTCATGCAGTCGATGACGATCTTGCCGGCCAGAGGGCCAAGACCGCGGATCGCGGCTTCGGCAACCTTCCAGGGCAGGGCGAGGATGATGATGTCGGCCCCGGCTGCGGCTTCTGCCGGAGGTGCAGCATGAACCGGCGGTGTCCATTCCCGGGTGACGCCGCTCAAGTCGGCGGCAGTCCGGCTGCCGAAAGTGACCTCGTGGCCCTGTCTCGACAGCGCCCGGCCAAGGGCTTGCCCGACCGCGCCACTTCCGATGATGGCGATGTGCATGGCGAACCTGCTTTCTGTTGCTACAAGGACGTGATACTCCAGCCTCATCTTCGACAGAAATGAAATCGCTTCATGACTGATATTGATGAGGTCGCACTAAGGCGACTAGACCTGACGGTGCTTTTGGTGTTCCTCGGCCTGATGCGGCACCGCAAGGCGACGGACGTGGCCGCCCGGATGGGCCTTACGCAATCCGCGATCAGCCATTCGCTCAAACGATTGCGTGCGGCGTTCGACGACCCGTTGTTCCTGCGCCAGCCGCATGGGCTGGAGCCGACAGCGGTGGCGCTGGCGTTGGAGCCGAAATTGCGGTTGGCGGTCGAGACGCTGTCGGCGGCGATGCGGGGGCCCGAGGTGTTTGCCCCGGAAAACGCGGTGGGTGTGGTGACGATCGGCACTTATGACAATGCGATGGCGGTGCTGGTGCCTGGCTTGATGCAGCGCCTGTGCCTGCACGCGCCGGGGCTGCGGCTGATCGTCAGGTCGCTTGGCCGGGACGTGGCGCTGCAGGCGCTGGAGGCGGGGGAAATCGACCTTGCCTTCGGCTATTTCTGGGATTTGCCGGAGGCTTTCCTATCCGAGCCGGTCTACGAAGAGAGCTACCGGGTGGTGCTGCGACAGGGTCATCCGCTGCTGAGTGCCCCTTGGACACCAGAGATTTTTGCCGGGGCCAGACATGTGGTGGTGTCGCCTGCTGGGGTGCTGTCGGGAATCGTCGACCGGGAACTGAGGCGGCTAGGCCTGGCGCGGCACGTGGCGGCGGCAGTGCCGCTGTTCTTTCCCGCGCTGGTCATGGTGGCACAAAGCGATCTGCTGGCGACGCTTCCGGCGCGGCTGGTTCTGGCCCATGCCGCATCGTTCGGGCTGGCTGTACGCGAGCCACCTTTGGCGATCCGCCCGTTTCCCGTGGCCGCCGTCCGACACCGGCGCAACGCGCGGAACGGGTTGCAGAACTGGCTGATCGGCCAGGCGCGTGACCTTTCGGGTTAAGCGGGATCAGCATGGCAACGCAGGGTGGCGGTCGCAGTCCTGACTGTATCGTGCTTTGCGGGGCAAACTCTTTGCCAAGGGGAACGGACCAGTAGCTCCGTAGAAACAGAGTTCTGTCGCGGTCAGCACAGTATCAGGATCGCCCATTTGCTGCCGATCAGGTCCGCACCTCGCGCGACGGGCAGTTCATGCTGGAGGGATCGGCGGGCAGTCGTCATGACCACTTTCGACCTGGCGCCTTGCAGAAATGATCGCGCGAAGTAAGAGGTTCAGGTCGCTTGATGCCTTGGTGCCGAGGCTGGCGCGCATGGCTCGATCATAGTCGATTGCCTGCCGGCCAAGGTCGGCGAAGACGGCCATTCCCTTGGCGGTAAGCGACAGGACTTCGGCGCGGCGATCTTGCTTGGACGGGCATCGCGCCAGCAGGCCTTCCAGTTCCAGGCTGGCCACCGCACGGCTGACCTTGGTCTTTTCGATATGGCTCATGGCACAAATGTCGCGCGCCGTCATTGCGCCGAACTTGCCCAGATTGGCCAGGACCCGCCATTGCGTTCGCGTCATTCCATAGCCGCTGCGGTAGATGTCCTGAAACCCGCGCGAGGCCGCTTCGGCGGCCTGGTTCAGAAGGTAGGGCAGGAAGTCGTCAAGATCGAAGGCGGATTGGGCGGCTTCATTCATTTCGGAGGGTCCAGTCTATTGCCCGGCCAGGCCTCGGGCCATTCCAGTTTGTTACGCGACGGGCCGTGCAGCTTCCGGTCGGGCAGACGCAAAGGCAGGAATTGCGGAAAGCCCCACGTCGATTGACACGATGCGCGGGAAAGGTGTCATGTCCACGCCCCAACGCCGAGCGTTGTAAACCTGCGGCACAAGGCAGATATCGGCCAGACTGACCGTATCGCTGGCAGAGTAGCGTCCGGTTTGGACTTGTGTCAGCAGCCGCTCCAGCCCTTCAAAACCCGTGGCGATGAAGTGCTGCATCCAGGCTTCGGTTGTGGTCCCACCAAGGGCTACTGCATGACGCACCACCTGCAAGTTGCAGATCGGGTGAATGTCCATCGCCACCGCGTAGGCGAGCGCCCGGACCCGCGCGCGATCGGCGGAGGCTTGCGGCAACCAGCCCGCCGCCCGGGTCTCGTCAAGATACTCAAGGATCGCCAGCGATTGGGTCAGAACCAACCCGTCGATCTCTAGCGTTGGCACAAGGCCTTGCGGGTTGCGCGAAACGTTCTCGGTGCCACGCTGTTCTTCGGCGAGAAGGTCAACCGCATTTGACCGATAGGGCAGCCCCAGCAGCGCCAGCCCGATCCGCACGCGGTAGGCCGCAGACGACCGCCAGTAGTCATGCAGCACGGGGTCCGACATCGTCATCCTGCCCTCTTTCGCCAGTCTCGGCGGCAAAGATAGGTTGACTTGGTTGCAAGTGCAACTAATATTGCCTTAACCAAACGGCCGTCGCCCGAACCCTTCAGGAGGATGCCTTGACCACTCATTCCCTTCCGGCGGGCATGGTCCGTGCGGTGTCGAGCCCCGGGCCTCATGCGGGCTACATGCCCGGTTTCGGCAATGATTTCGAAACCGAGGCATTGCCCGGAGCACTGCCTCAGGGGATGAACAGCCCGCAGAAATGCAACTATGGCCTTTATGGCGAACAGCTGTCCGGCACGGCCTTTACTGCAGCCAGCCATCAGAACGAGCGGACCTGGTGCTACCGCATCCGACCCTCGGTCAAGCACACCCACCGGTTCAAAAAGATCGACGTTTCCTTGTGGAAATCGGCCCCCTGCATAGATCCGGACATCATCAGCCTTGGCCAGTACCGCTGGGACCCGCTGCCGGTGCCGGACCAGCCGCTGACCTGGATCACCGGCATGCGCACGATGGTGACGGCAGGCGATGTGAACATCCAGACTGGGATGGCTAGCCACGTCTATCTGGTGACCAAGTCGATGCAGGACGCCTATTTCTTTTCGGCCGATGGCGAGCTTCTGGTGGTCCCGCAGGAAGGTCGGTTGAGGTTCTGCACCGAGCTGGGCGTGATCGATCTCGAGCCGAAAGAAATCGCAATCCTGCCGCGTGGGCTGCTCTACCGGGTCGAGGTGCTGGAAGGCCCGGCCCGCGGTTTTGTTTGCGAGAATTACGGGCAGAAGTTCACGCTGCCGGGGCGTGGGCCGATCGGGGCCAATTGTATGGCCAACCCGCGCGACTTCAAGACGCCGGTAGCGGCGTTCGAGGACCGCGACGTGCCCTCGACCGTGACCGTAAAATGGTGCGGCCAGTTCCATGAAACCAAGATTGGGCACAGCCCGCTGGACGTGGTGGCCTGGCACGGCAACTACGCGCCCTGCAAATATGATCTGCGCACCTATTGCCCGGTCGGTGCGATCTTGTTCGATCATCCGGACCCCAGCATCTTCACCGTGCTGACTGCGCCTAGCGGCATCGAAGGCACGGCCAACATCGACTTTGTCCTCTTCCGCGAACGCTGGATGGTGGCTGAAAACACGTTCCGGCCGCCGTGGTACCACAAGAACGTGATGTCGGAACTGATGGGCAACATCTACGGCATCTATGACGCCAAGCCCAAGGGGTTCGTCCCCGGCGGAATGTCTCTGCACAACTGCATGCTGCCGCACGGGCCGGACAAGAATGCGTTCGAGGGGGCCTCGAACGCCGATCTGAAGGCAGAGAAGCTGGACGAAACCATGAGCTTCATGTTCGAAACCCGCTTCCCACAGCACCTGACGCCCTTTGCCGCGAAGGCGGGGCATCTGCAGGAAGACTACATCGATTGCTGGGGCAGCCTTGAGAAGAAGTTCGACGGCACGCCGGGTGTGAAGTGATGGGTCTGACAAAGTCGTGGGTTGAAAGCGCCAATGCGCCTGAGGGCCCGTTTCCATTGAACAACCTGCCCTGCGGGGTATTTTCCACCGCCGGGGATAAGCCGCGTTGCGGCGTTGCGATCGGCGATTTTGTGCTTGACGTGGCTGCGCTGGAAGAAGAACGGCTGCTGGTTCTGGACGGCTTCCCCCTGCTGGATGTGCCGTTCTGGAACGACGTCATGGCTGCCGGGCCAGCAACCTGGGCGGCGATGCGGGCGCAGCTGACCAAGCTGCTGTCAGCCGCAAGCACGGATCGCGGGCGCGTAGAGCCCTTCCTGATCCCGTTGGCCGATGTGACGCTGCACTTGCCCTTCATTGTCAGCGAATACACCGATTTCTATGCAGGCCGCCACCATGCGACCAACGTCGGCACCATGTTCCGGGGGGCCGACAATGCCCTGCCACCGAACTGGCTGCACATTCCGATCGGCTACAACGGCCGGGCGTCGAGCGTCGTCGTCTCGGGCACACCGGTGCGCCGCCCCTGGGGGCAGGTGAAGATGCCGACAGATGCGATGCCGCGCTTTGCGCCTTCGTCCCGGTTCGATATCGAACTTGAGATGGGGGCAGTGGTCGGTACGCCTTCGGACGGACCGGTGACCGTCGCTGAAGCCGATGCGATGATCTTTGGCTATGTCCTTCTGAACGACTGGTCGGCACGCGACATTCAGGCTTGGGAGTACCAGCCGCTTGGGCCCTTTCAGGCCAAGGCCACTGCCACGACGATCAGCCCATGGATTGTCATGAAGGCCGCACTTGAGCCGTTCCGTAGCCCGACCCCGCCGCGCGAGGTGCAGCTTTTGCCGCATCTACAGGAACCGGGGCCGATGCTCTACCACATCGACCTTGAGGTCGGCCTGACACCGGAAGGCGGCCCAGAAACCGTGATCGCCCGCACCAACTATGCCGAAATGTACTACTCGGCCGCCCAGCAACTGGCCCATCACACCACCTGCGGCTGCCCGATGAAAGTCGGTGATCTGCTTGGATCGGGCACCATTTCCGGCCCCGAGAAGCACAATCGCGGTAGCCTGCTGGAACTGTCATGGGGCGGCAAGGAACCCTTTGCCGTCGCCGGCGGCATGCGCAGCTTCATCGAAGACAACGATACGCTGACCCTCCGCGGCGAGTGCCGAGGCGATGGCTATACAATCGGGTTTGGCGACTGCGTGGGCAAGGTGATCCCTGCACTGGCCGACCCCTACAAGAGGACCTGACGAGACAAAGACATTCGCGTCCGCGACTTGACGGCCCCTTATCCCGCGCAGAGGTCGCTTCACTCAGTCAGAGCAGCGGCACGGTTCAGCTTGAAATTCTGTCGGCTGTTTCGGCCGCGTTCCACATCGGCCCAAACCGCTGCCACCAGAACCGGATCGTCTCATGGCAGATGTCGATGCCGGGCCGGTGGAGCAAGTCTTCGACACTGCAAAGCGACAGAGGGACACATATTTACATCATCAGGGCAAGGCGGACTATCTCAGGCGACGTCTTGAAACTGCGAAAGGGGAAACGTTAGGTCATCCGGCGAACCTGTGCGCCACGCCTTGTCGGTCTCTCGAACTTTCTCCTGACCGGGCGCTCTACGCCGGCCCCGCAAGTCGCGCGCCCTTGCGCCAGCACGTCCTACGACACCAAATCACGGGTGTAGTTGGTGGGCGACCCTGGAATCGAACCAGGCGTGGGTCGCCCCGGGGGAGTTACAGTCCCCTGCCGCACCTTGCAGCTCGTCGCCCGCCGGGGGGTCGTGTAACCAAGGGGGCGGGGGGCGTCAAGAGCGGATCGCGCCCGGTCCTTATGCGTTTTCGGCTTGCATTGCGCGTGCAGGGTGGCCCAGTGTCCGCAGCAGTTTTTTTGGGGTTGGCCGATGAGAACGGGCGCGAAAAAGCCTACCTGGGTGGTGGACAAGGAACGCGGCGAGCGGCGTGAGGCGCGTGAAACCGTGTGGCTTTTCGGGCTTCATGCCGTGCGTGATGCCCTGATGAACCCCCACCGCGAAAAGCTGCGGCTGGTGGTAACAAAGAATGCGCTCGACAAGCTGGAAGAGGCGGTGGCGGCTTCGGGGATGGCACCCGAGGTGGTTGATCCGCGCCGGTTTGAGGTGCCGATCGACGAGGGGTCCGTTCATCAGGGGGCGGCGGTCGAGGTGCGGCCGCTGAACTGGGGCAAGTTCGAGGATGTCTGCGCGGCGGGCGAAGGCCTGCCGCTGGTGGTGCTTCTGGACCGGGTGACGGACCCGCACAACGTCGGCGCGATCCTGCGGTCAGCCGAGGTGTTCGGGGCCCGTGCGGTGGTGGCCCCGCGGCATCATTCGGCGCCCGAAACCGGCGCACTCGCGAAGACCGCAAGCGGGGCTCTGGAACGGCAACCTTATCTTAAAGTAACCAACCTGGCCGAGGCGATGGATGCCCTGAAAGACATGGGCTACGTCCTGATCGGGCTGGATGGCGAGGCGGACATTGCTTTGTCGGACGCCGTGGCGTCGGCGGCAGGGCGTCCGATTGGTCTGGTCTTTGGCGCTGAAGGTCCGGGCCTGCGGGAAAGGACGCGCGAGACCTGCGATCATCTGGCGCGCATCCCGTTCGCCGGGGCGTTCGGCAGCCTTAACGTATCAAACGCGGCAGCGGTGTCGCTTTATGCGGCGACACGGGGATGAGCGCTGCGATCACGTCTCCGCGACAGGTCTTTAATCGGGCCTTCTGCTTTCTAAATTCTACTGCAGAGGCCGGGCCGGAACCCCGTACTCTCTTCACTGTCCCTCGTTCCGCGACTGGGCGCTCAGGGCTTGCCTTGGGCGCCTTTTTCATTGGGAAGCGCCATGCCGAACGACACCGAAATTCGTGACATCCTGACCTCGGTCAAGACCATCGCGCTGGTCGGCTGGTCGCCAAAGCCCGATAGGCCAAGTCACCGGGTCGCGGCCTACCTGAAAAGCCGGGGCTACCGGGTGATCCCGGTGAACCCCGGGCAGGCAGGGCAAGAGGCATTGGGTGAAACCGTCCGGGCCTCGCTGGCCGAAGCGGGGCCGGTCGACATGGTCGACATCTTCCGCCGCAGCGAAGAGGCGGGTACCGTCGTGGATGAGGCTATTGCGGTTGGCGCGAAGGTCGTCTGGATGCAGCTTGGCGTGATCGACGAAGCTGCCGCCAAGCGGGCGCGGTCTGTCGGGCTACGTGTGGTCATGGACCTCTGCCCGGCCATCGAGATCCCTCGACTGGGACTTTAGCCGGGCGTCGTTACAGACGCGATAAGGCTGTCCAGAAGCCAGGCGGTGCCTTTATCGGCCAAGGCCGCCTCTGGCAGGGTGGCAATCAGAGCGAAGGTTGGCAGGGCAAGGGGTGCCTCGACCGTCAAGAGACCGAAGCGTCGGGCGTGCAAGGCGGCAAAACGCCGGGGCACGGCGGTGACCAGCCCGGTCTCAGCTACTGCAGCAAGCGCCATGAAGAAGTTGGGCACCGTCAGCACCACGCGTCGTTGCTGCCCCCCGGCGTCGGGCGAAAGGTCGACGAAGCCCGCCGGATCGCCGCCCTGCGAAACCACCACATGGCCCAGTTTGAAGTAATGGCCTGTCGTCGGGTCTGCTGCGAAGGGATGGTCCGGCGCTACGGTGATCACGAAATCGTCCGAGTAAAGCAGTCGGCGGACAAAGCGCGCCCCGATTGGGTCGGCCGGCAGGATCGCCAAATCGAGGCTCCGGCTGTCCAGATCGGCAAGAGCGCCGCGCCAGGCCCGCTCGGGCAGCGTCTCCCCAGGGTCGGCCAAGACTTGGCGAAGGCTGATGTCGATGCCCGGCGCAGTCGCATTCAGCACTGCCAGAAGAGGCGGCAGAACCACCGCTGCAACGGCATCCGGCGCGCCAAGAACAAAGCGTCGTCGCGACTGCGCCGGGTCGAACGGCGCGGCCCCGGCCATGACCGTCCGGATACGGGCCAGAATCTCGGTGACCGAAGGCGCCATCTCTTCCGCGCGCGCGGTCAGCGCGACGCCCTTCGGGGTCCGCAGGAACAGTGGGTCGTCAAACATCCGCCGCAACCGGGCCAACCCGTGGCTGACTGCCGAGGGCGACAGGTTCAGCCGATCCGCGGCACGACCGACATGCCCCTCGCGCCGGACGGTGTCGAACAGCGTCAGGAGGTTCAGGTCCAGGCGGGAAAGGTCAGTTTCATGCAGCATTTCGGTGAAATCATATCACTGGATGCAGCAAGGAAGAAGCCATTAAAGCTTTTGACCAAGGGCAGGTCAGGCTGGCCGCCCTTGCCATCGGACCCTGGAAAGGACAGGTCATGACGACGCAGACTGCTGATTTTATGGATGATTCTGGGGTGCCGGTCGTTGGTGCCGTTGCCGCCGAGCTGGCGGGCATTGTCGAAACCTCGGCACTGGCCAATGACGCGCTGATGCGAGGCGACATCGCCGTCTACACCGATCTGATCCGGATGGCGGATGACTTCGTGCTGATGTCGCCGTTTGGCGGCACGCCCTCGCGCAGGGCCGAGTACACGCCAGAGCGGCTCGAAGCGATGGGCCGATTTTTCCGCAACGGTGCTTTGGCGCAAGAGCTGGTGGCAAGCTGGATATCGCCGGATCTGGCGGTACTGGCGACCATCGAGCGGACGAGGGTAGAGGTCGGTGGACTGCCAGCGCAGGACTGGGCGCTGCGGGTGACGCAGGTCTATCGGCGCTGCAGCGCGGGCTGGGAGCTGATCCATCGCCACGCTGACCCGTTGAGCCATGGCATCAGCCTTGAAACATCCGCGGCGCTTGGACGTGGGGCACCATTGGTCGGATGACCGGCGGCCTGTCCCTCTCAGGGGCGGGCAGCCTTTTCGGTCAGGCCCGAAGTCCCGTCACGGCGGTCGAGTTCGGCCAACACGTCTTGCAACGTCACGTCGCGAGAGGCGAGCATGACAAGAAGGTGGTAGAGGACATCCGCTGCCTCGGCCGTCAGCCTTGTGCGGTCGCCCTTCACCGCTTCGATGATCGCTTCGATGGCCTCTTCGCCGAACTTCTCGGCACATTTCTCGGGGCCCTTGGACAGAAGCTTGGCCGTCCAGGATGAGTCCGGGTCAGCTCCCTTGCGGGAGGCAATCGTCGCGGCAAGCTTTTCCAGCGTCATGTCATCCTCACGGGAATGCCGGCGGCGGCCAAGTGGGCTTTGGCCTGACCGATGGTGAAGGTGCCGAAATGGAAGATCGAGGCGGCGAGAACGGCGGAAGCGTGACCTTCGATGATGCCCTCGACCAGGTGGTCCAGGGTGCCGACACCGCCGCTGGCGATCACGGGTATGCTGACCGCGTCCGCGATGGCACGGGTGAGGGGCAAGTTGAACCCCTGTCTGGTGCCGTCGCGGTCCATGCTGGTCAGAAGAATCTCGCCCGCGCCCCTTGCAGCCACGGTGCAGGCGAAGTCCACCGCGTCGATGCCGGTTGCTCGGCGGCCGCCGTGGGTGAAGATTTCCCACTTGCCAGGTGCCACGGTCTTTGCGTCGATGGCGACCACGATGCACTGGCTGCCAAAGCGATCGGCGGCCTCGGCCACCACATCGGGGCGGGCCACGGCGGCAGAGTTGAAGCTGACCTTGTCAGCGCCGGCCAGCAGCAACTTGCGCACATCTTCAGGCGTCCGGACACCGCCGCCCACGGTCAACGGCATGAAGCATTGTTCCGCCGTACGGGTCACAAGGTCGTACATCGTGGACCGGTTGTCTTCTGTCGCCATGATGTCCAGAAAGCAAAGCTCGTCCGCGCCGGCGGCGTCATAGGCTTTTGCCGCTTCGACCGGGTCGCCCGCGTCGATCAGATCGACAAAGTTCACGCCCTTGACCACGCGGCCGTTGGCGACGTCAAGGCAGGGGATAATACGGGTTTTGAGCATAGCCTTGAAATGCCGTGCGGGCGGGCGAAAGGCAAGCGGGTTTGGCTTTAAGTGGCCATCCGCGCGACCATGCCGCGGCAGATCAGGATGTGGAACGGCATGACCAGCCGCAGATAGATGCGCCCGGCAAGATTGTGCGGCCGGACCCAGGTCGACATGTAGACCCTCCCGCCCTGCCGAAACAGCGCAAGACGAAAATCGAGATGGCGGTCGTCAAGCCCCAGGATCATTTCATCGGCGCTCTCTTTACAGACCGGGAAGATCCCGACTGTTCTGGCACGGTCGACAGCGCCGGTCTTGAGGCCGAAAGGGCGGACGAGGACATTTCGCAATTCAAGCAGCGACCGGGCCCATCCGGGCAAGCTGACGCCACGTGTCGCGGCCTCGCGCGGGGAGAGTGTGGAGGGGACCGAGTAACAGTCGAGGAAATCGCCGGGCAGATGATAGGACCAGAGCGATGAGTCGCGGGGGAGGGTATCCGGTTGAACCTTTGACATGAGCTTAGTCTGCCAAAAGTTGCATTTGGTTGGAAGCCCGTGTGGGCCGATCGAGCTGCGACGGATCGCCGCTTAGTCCAGCACCATCACGAAGTCTTTTGTGGCCGGGGTAGATCGGATGCCTGACGCTTCGCAAGCCAAAGAAAACATGGGAGCGCGACATGAAGCCATTCATCCTTTCTGCAATCATCGCCTGTCTGGCCCTGCCTGCCCTGGGCGACATCGTCCAAGTGAAATCCGCGAAAGCAGTAGGGGCCACGGCCGACGCGCTTGAGGCCGCTGTCACGGAAGCGGGCGCGAAGGTCGTCGCACGGGTTGATCACGGTGCGGGTGCGGCGTCGGTCAACCTGCCGTTGGGGGAGGCACAGCTGCTGATCTTCGGCAATCCGGCGCTGGGGACCCCGGCGATGCAGGCTGATCCGTTGGCCGGGCTGCATCTGCCGCTGAAGGTTCTGGTTTATGCAGATGCCCAAGGTCAGGTCTGGCTGGCTTATGAAAATCCGGCCGATATGTTTGCGGGCCTTTCGGTTCCGGCGGATGCGGAAGTGGTGGCCAAGATGACCGGCGCTTTGGCGAAGCTTACAGAAGCTGCGGCGAAGTAGGTCACCGGGACCGGACCAGTTGGACCTAAGCAGTCATTCGTTGCGCAGTGCCGCAAGTGCGTCGGTAAGGTCGATCGCGCCGTCGTAAAGCGCGCGGCCCGAGATGGCTCCGGCGATGACGCGGGTGTCACGCAACGCCATTAGGTCAGCCATGTGACTTACGCCTCCGCTGGCGATGACCGGGATCGAGACGGCACGGGCGAGGGCTTCGGTCGCCTCGATGTTCGGGCCTTGCATTGCGCCGTCGCGGTCAATGTCGGTGTAGATGATCGCGGCGACGCCGTCGTCCTCGAATGAGCGGGCAAGGTCGGTGACGATGACTTCGGTCTCTGTCGCCCAGCCCTTTGTCGCAACCCGGCCTTGGCGGGCATCGATGCCAACCGCAACCTTCCCGGGGAAGGCGCGTGCAGCTTCGCGCACCAGGCTGGGATTTTCGACAGCCATGGTGCCAAGGATGACGCGGGCCAGGCCCTTTTCCAGCCACGCAGCAATCGTCGGCATGTCGCGGATGCCGCCGCCAAGCTGGCAAGGGACAGAGACGCGGTCAAGGATTGCTGCAACAGCCGCGCCGTTGACCGGCTGGCCCGCAAACGCGCCGTTCAGGTCGACAAGGTGCAGCCAGTCGCAGCCCGCAGCTTCGAACTTCGCGGCCTGAGCGGCAGGGTCGTCGCCGAACACGGTTGCGGCAGCCATCTCGCCGCGCAGAAGACGAACGCACTGGCCGTCCTTCAGATCGATGGCAGGATAAAGGATCATGCTTGGCCCCGGGTCGGATGCGCCGGTCTTTGCCATGGGGCGGCGGGAATGAAAAGGTCCGCAGAGCGAACGGGCGGCCCTTGTTCTGCTAGGTCGTTGTCGCATAGCCTTGGTCAAAGCAATTTTGGGAGGCTACCTTGAGGATTTTTGCACTTTCCGCCGCGCTGGCTTTGCTTGGCACAGGCGTCACCGCTAATCCGGTAGAAGGCCTCTGGCAGACCAAGAAGGACGATGACGGCTATTTCGGCCACATCGAGATCAAACCCTGCGGCCCAGCGTTCTGCGGCACGCTGATCAAAGCCTTCAACCCTGGGGGCCAGGAGGTCGACAGCAAGAGCATTGGCCGGATGATCATCATCGACATGGTGGCCTATCCGGATGGACGTTTTGACGACGGAAAGGTCTTTTCGCCGGACCGCGGCAGGACCTATGACGGCGAGATGACGCTGACCGGCGACAGTCTGGCGGTGCGGGGCTGTGTTCTGGGCATTTGCCGCGATGGTGGCGTTTGGAAACGGGTCACCAAATAGCCAGGTTTGCCGGAGCAGAGGCACTGCTCCCGAGGTGAAGGCCATCCGGGATGCGGGGAGCTATGTCTTTGGCTACGGCTGTTTCATGGCGCTGCGGATTCTGGAAAACGACCCGACGTCACGCTTGATCGGTTGGGCAGGTGGCGCAAAGCTTTGGCAGGGATAGTGTGAGGAGGACACCCATGAAGGTTTTCGCGTTGGCGGCTGCGGTCGCATTGCTGGCGGGCGCTGCTTTTGCCGATCCGGTCGAAGGCGTCTGGCAGACGAAGAAGGATGACAACGGCAACTTCGGCCATGTGCAGATCAAACCTTGCGGGCCTGCGTTCTGCGGTACTCTTATCAAGGCCTTCAACGGCGAGGGTAAGGAAATCGAGAGCCCGAACATTGGCCGCAAGATCGTCTCGAACATGGTGGCCTATCCGGACGGGCTTTATGACGACGGCGAGATCTATTCGCCGGACCGCGACAAGACCTACAACGGTGACATGACGTTGTCAGGCGACAGCCTTGCGGTGCGCGGTTGCGTCCTTGGCATATGCCGCGACGGCGGGACCTGGAAGCGGGTCAACTAAGCCGCAGGTTTCGGGTCGCGGCAAAGGGCCTTTCCTGCCAACCAGCGGGAAAGGAGTGCGGCGATGCGCGGAACTGACTGGATCATGCTTTGGACCCTGTCCCTGCTTTGGGGCGGGTCCTTTCTGTTTGTGGAGCTGGCACTGGCGGGGTTGCCGCCCCTGACCATCGTCTGGGGCCGGGTGGCGCTGGCCGCGGCGATCCTGTGGGGCGTCATTCGGGTCACCGGCGCGGCGGTCCCGCCGCGAGAGGTCTGGCCTGCGCTTCTGGTCATGGGCCTTTTGAACAACGCCGTGCCATTCACACTGTTCGTGCTGGCGCAAGGGCAGATCACCGGGGCTTTGGCGTCGGTTCTGAATGCGACGACACCACTTTTCACCGTGCTGGTGGCCCATCTGGCGACTGCGGATGAGCGGGTGACGGCGGTCAAGCTGGCCGGTGTCAGTCTGGGTTTCGCCGGGGTGCTGGCGATGATGGTCGGTGAGCGTCTGGGAGGTGCGGTTCCGGCAATGGCGGCCTGCCTGGCTGCGGCACTTAGCTATGGGGTCGCCAGCGTCTGGGGTCGCCGGTTCCGCCGGGCGGGGGTGGCCCCGATGGCCACGGCCTGCGGGCAGGTGACGGCCAGCACGGCGCTGATCACACCGCTTTGGCTGGCGGTCGATCAGCCCTGGCAGATGGGCTGGCCAGATTCAGGGGCGGTCATGGCGGTTGTGGGGCTTGCGGCCCTGTCGACGGCGCTGGCCTATCTGCTTTACTTCCGGATCCTCGCCTCATCCGGGGCTACCGCTATTTCTCTGGTCACGTTCCTGATTCCGCTTAGCGCTGCGGCCTTGGGCTGGGCGGTGCTGGGCGAAAAGCTGGAGCCGCGGCATCTTGCGGGGCTGGCGCTGATCTTGGCCGGGCTGACCTTGATCCAGTGGAGAGGGGCAAGGTCTGGGTAGGTCAGGGCTTCCAGCGCAGAAAATTCGCGATCAGCCGCAGGCCGGCGGTCTGCGATTTCTCGGGGTGGAACTGGGTGCCGATGAGGTTGTCGCGACCGACGATCGCAGTGATCTCCTCGCCATAGGCGCAATAGGCAAGCCTTTGCGTCGGGTCGGAGACACGGAAGTGGTACGAGTGCACAAAATAGGCGTGGTCGCCGGTTCTGAGACCGGCAAGAACCGCGTGGGGCCGTTCGACGATCAGGTCATTCCAGCCCATGTGGGGGACCTTGAGGCGGCGGTCCGTGGGCTCGATCCGAACCACGTCGCCCGCAATCCAATCGAAGCCATCGGTCAGCTGGTATTCGTGGCCGCGAGAGGCCAGCATTTGCATGCCGACGCAGATGCCAAGGAAGGGACGGGCCTTGCGGGTCACTGCCTCTTCGATGGCCTCGAATAACCCGCCATAGCTGCCAAGCGCTTCCCGGCAGGCCGGGAAGGCGCCATCGCCAGGAAGCACGATCCGGTCGGCGCGGGCCACGTCTTCGGGGCGGGAGGTGACAAGGATGTCGCCGCCGCCGACCTCGACCGCCATCCTCTGAAAAGCTTTTTCAGCGGAATGGAGGTTGCCCGAGTCGTAGTCGACGAGAACGGTAGGGCTCATCGCGTGGGCCTCCCGACGCCGGAATTCGATGCGAATTCCGTGGCGATTTCCGTTCGGAAATCGTTGCCGCCCGTCACAGCGCGCCCTTGGTTGTGGGGAGTGCGTCACCGAGGCGGGGGTCGGGTTCCACTGCCTCGCGCAAGGCGCGGGCGACGGACTTGAAGGTGGCCTCGGCGATGTGGTGGCTGTTCAGACCATGGATCAAGTCGACATGCAACGTGATCCCGCCATGGCTGGCGAGGGCCTGAAAGAACTCGCGGACAAGTTCGGTGTCGAAGGTGCCGATCTTTGGGGTCGGAAAGGGCAGCGTCCAGACGACGTAGGGTCGCGCAGAGAGGTCAAGCGCGCAGGCGACCTGGGCATCGTCCATCGCCAGACGGAACTGGCCGTAGCGACGGATGCCGCGCTTGTCGCCAAGCGCCTGGGCGAGCGCCTGGCCAAGGGCGATCCCGGTGTCTTCGACCGTGTGGTGGTCGTCGATGTGAAGGTCGCCCTTCGCGCGGACGGTCAAATTGATCAGGCTGTGCCGGGCCAGCTGGTCAAGCATGTGATCGAAAAAGCCGATGCCGGTCTTGCAGTCGTGCGTGCCGGTGCCGTCAAGGTTGACGGTGACCGAGATCTCGGTCTCGGCGGTCTTGCGGGTAACGGTGACTTCGCGCATCGGCGGCTCCCCAGATGACGCGGGCGTTATAGGGCGGGGGGAAGGCGATGGGAAGGCGGTTCAGGGCATCAGCCTGCGAATGGAAAGCCAACTGAGCAAGGCCATCACACCGGCGGTGGCCAGGCAGAGGGCGAGGCCACCGAACTGGTAGCTGAGGCCAGAGAGGAGGGTGCCGATCAGCCGGCCCGTAGCGTTGGCCATGTAGTAGAAGCCGACGTCACGGGTGATGCGATCTGCCTCGCCAAAGGCGAGGATCAGATAGGAATGGACCGAGGAGTTCACGGCGAAGACGAAGCCGAAAAGAAGGAGGCCCGCAATCAGCGTGGCGGTCAGCCAGGGGGCGGGCTCACCCGCCACCCAGGCGGCTGCTGCAAGGGCGAAAGGGATGGGGGTGAGAAAGCCCGCCCAGCGGACCGCCTTGACGGTCGCCTCTGCCTCTGGTTGGGCCTTGCCACCAAGAAGACGGGGGGCTGCGGCCTGAACCGCCCCATAAGCGATGATCCAGAGCGCCATGAAGCCGCCGACAAGGAAGAAGGCCTCGCGCCGACCCTCGGCGGTGCCGTCTGAGAGGACGGCCTGGAAATAGACCGGGATGCCGACGACGAACCAGACATCGCGGGCGCCGAACAGGAACAGGCGGGCGAGGCTTAGCCGGTTCACGCGGGGGTCTTGCGAGCGCCAGCCTGACCAGGCTTCTTCCGATTTCATCCGGCCGGGAAGGCCGGCGGGAAGGAAAAAGACGACAGCTGCAAGGATCAGGCCAAGGATCGCGGCCATGCCCCAGACGGCCGTCTGGAAACCCGCGAGCGCGAGGAGGGCGGCGCCAAGGAAGAAGCCCGCGCCTTTGACGGCGTTTTTCGAGCCGGTAAGAGCGGCGACCCAGCGGAAAAGGCCACCACCTTCACTGGGGGCAAGGAGTTTGACCGCCGACTTCGAGGACATCTTGGCCAGGTCCTTGGCCACGCCCGATACACCTTGCACGGCCATGACGAAGGTGACGGAGGCGGTGATGGTCCAGCCCGGGTCAAGCTGGGCAAGGGCGACAAGGGCTACAATCTGCAACGCAAGCCCGCCGTAAAGCGTGGCGGCAAGGCCGAAACGGGCCGCAAGCCAACCGGCGGCGAGATTGGTCACGATGCCTGCGACTTCATAAAGAAGAAAGAGCCAGGCAAGCTGCACGGGCGAGAAGCCGAGCGCATTGAAATGGAGGAGCACCAGCATCCGGAGCGCACCGTCGGTCAGCATGAAGGCCCAATAGGCTGCCGTGACGGCGGCATAGGCGCGGATTGGGTTCAGGCTGGTCATGCGCGGCTTTGTGGCTGGCGGCGGACCGGGGGGGTTTCCACCCCCCGGCCCCCCCGGAGGATATTTTGGGACATGAAATGGATCAAAGCGACTTTGCGACCATACGGGCGATGTCGGCAAGGCGGCAGGCATAACCCCATTCGTTGTCGTACCAGGCGTAGATTTTCACCTGGGTGCCATTGATGACCATGGTCGACTGCGCATCAACGATGGCGGAGCGGGGGTCGTTGGTGAAGTCGCTTGAGACCAGGGGGCGGGTCTCATAGCCGAGGATGCCTTTCAGCGGGCCTTCGGCAGCCGCAGCGAAGAGAGCGTTGACCTCCTCGACGGTGGTGGGCCGCTCGACTTCGAACACGCAATCGGTGAGCGAGGCGTTGAGCAACGGAACGCGGACGGCATGGCCGTTCAGGCGACCCTTGAGTTCCGGGTAGATGAGCGTGATCGCGGTCGCGCTGCCAGTTGAGGTGGGGATCAGGTTCAAAAGCGCGGACCGGGCGCGGCGCATGTCCTTGGCCGGTCGATCGACGATGGTCTGGGTGTTGGTCACATCATGGATCGTGGTGATCGAGCCATGGCGGATGCCAAGCGCTTCGTGGATCACCTTGACCACGGGGGCCAGGCAATTGGTGGTGCAACTGGCGGCGGTGATGAGGTTCTGCGAGCCGTCATAAAGGTGGTCGTTCACCCCGTAGACGAGGTTCAGCGCGCCACCGTCCTTGACCGGGGCGCTGACCACGACCTTCTTCACCCCGGCGGCGAAATAGGGTGCGATCCTGGCCTCGGTCTTGAAGACGCCGGTGGCATCGATCACCAGATCGATGCCAAGCTTGGCCAGGGGCAGGGCGTCGAGGGTCTTTTCATGGGTCAGTCGTATGGACTGGCCGTTCAGGACCAATGCACCTTGGGTATGGCTGACGGGGGTGCGCCAGCGACCGTGGATGGAGTCGAACTCCATCAGCAAGGCGTGTTGTTCCGGGTCGCCGACCGGATCGTTGAGGAGCATGAGATCGCCCCCTGCGCCGGTGTCGATCAGGTCGCGGAGGACGAGTTTTCCAATCCGCCCAAGGCCGTTCAGCGCAATCCGGGGCATCTTGGATCAGCCTTTCATCGCTGCATGGTCGTCGGTGGCGATCGCGTCGACATGCGTTTGCAGCGAAAGACGAGTCAGGCTTTCGAAAGGCAGCGCGACGAAGGCGATGATCCGGCGGCGCAGCATTGCGTAGGTCTGAGCGAAGACCAGCGCCTTTTCCGCATCAGTGCCCGTGGCTTTGACCGGGTCGGGCAGGCCCCAGTGGCCGGTGATCGGCTGGCCGGGCCAGGGCGGGCATTCCTCGCCGGCTGCCGTGTCGCAGACGGTGAAGACGAAATCCATCTCGATGGCTCCGGGGCGCTGGAACTCGGTCACATGTTTGGACCGCAGGTCAGACGTGTCATGGCCATTGCGCCGTAGAACGTCGAGCGCGACAGCGTTGGGCTCGGTTCCCGGCTTGTAGCCTGCGGAAAAGGCCTGGAACTTGCCGCGGCCGAGATCACGCAGCAGTGCTTCGGCAAAGATCGATCGGGCCGAGTTGCCCGAGCAGATGAAGAGCACGTCGAAATCCGTTTCGCGCATGGCAGGCTCCTTAACGTTTTGAGAGAGAGGACGGACAAGGTCGGGACGGGCCCGGCCGACATCAAGCGCAAGATAGCCGATCAGCGCTTCAGTCGTGGCAAGGTCAACCGAATAGAGGAGAGAACGGCCCTGACGCGCAACCTCGATCAGCCCCGAGGCCATGAGGTCGGAAAGATGATGCGACAGGGTGTTCTGCTTCATCTCGAGGGTCTGCGCGATCTCGGTTGGCCGCGCCCCCCTTGGTTGCAGGCGCATCAACAGACGGAAGACCGCCAGCCTGTCCGGATGGCCGAGGGTGGCGAAGACGAGGGCGGCGTCAGGATGGTTCATATTTCCTAAAATCGGGAAATATACCGGAATGTCCAGTGAAGGTTTCGTAACGGACGTCTGCATTGAGCGAGTCAGTTGGAACAAGCGAAGACTGGCACAACCTGTGGGCGAGGGTGTGGCGTTGTGCTCGGCTTTGGACAATAGCCGGACGTCGGACTGAACATCATGTTGCATTCGCGGTGCGAATGCGTATCCCCTTTGCCAAATTCTGGGCTTATTATGGCCCTCAGTTACCGCAAGATATTCGCGACGGCGCGGACCGACAGCGTCGTGGGAGTTTTGGAGTTTCGTCCCTCATGCCAGGCATTTACCCGGTTCTTCTTTGTGGCGGGTCTGGCACCAGACTTTGGCCGGTCTCGCGCAAGAGCTTTCCCAAGCAGTTCGTGCCGCTTGCGGGGCAGGGGACGCTGTTTCAGGCGGCGGCCTCCCGAATGCTGGGCGCGGCAGGGGTTGTCTGCCCGGTGGTCATCACGAATTCCGATTTCCGCTTCATCGTGTCCGAGCAACTGGCAGCGGAGGGCATCACGCCAAGCGCGATCCTGATCGAGCCTTCGGCGCGCAACACCGGGCCTGCGATCCTGGCCGCAGCGGTCCATCTTGCAGCGGCGGCGCCCGATGCGCTGATGTTGGTGATGCCGACCGATCACAGCATTCCGGATGTCGATGCCTTCCGGGCGGCAATCATGGCCGGGGTGCCACGCGCCGAGGCGGGGATGATCGTGACCTTCGGCGTCCGCCCGGACCGGCCCGAGACCGGCTATGGCTGGATCGAGCTGAAATCGACCCCCAAGGATGGCGAGCCGCAACCGGTGCTGCGCTTTGTCGAGAAGCCACCGTTGGACAAGGCCGAGGCGATGCTGGCGGAGGGTCGCTATCTATGGAACGCGGGCATTTTCCTCATGTCGGCCTCGACGCTGATTGCGGGTTTTGCGGCGCATGCGGCTGATCTGGTCAAGCCGGTGACCGAGGCGGTCGAGGGCGCGCGTATGGACCTTGATTTCCTGCGTCTGGCGGCGGGGCCCTGGGCCGAAGCGCGCGAAATCTCGGTCGACTTCGCGGTGATGGAGAAGGCTGCCAACATCGAAGTGGTGCCGCTTGGGACCGCCTGGTCCGATCTGGGAGACTGGAATGCCGTCTGGCGCGAGAACGGTGGCGAAAGGCCGGGGCGCAGCGGCACGGTCACGCAAGGGCCGGTGACTGCAATCGACTGCGTGGGCAGCCTTCTGCGCTCCGAGGTTGAGGGCCAGCACGTCGTGGGCATCGGGCTCGAAAACCTTGTCGTCGTGGCGATGCCGGACGCAGTGCTGGTGGCTGACCGGACCCGGGCGCAAGAGGTCAAAGGGGCAGTCGCGACACTAAAGGCGCGATCGGTGCGTCAGGCCGAGGTCTTTCCGCGCGACCACCGGCCCTGGGGTTGGTTCGAGACGCTGGCGCTGGCCGACCGGTTTCAGGTCAAGCGCATCGTGGTCAAGCCCGGCGCGGCGCTAAGTCTGCAAAGCCACATCCACCGGGCAGAGCACTGGATCGTCGTCTCGGGAACGGCTCAGGTGACCGTCGGGGATGAGGTCAAGCTCTTAAGCGAGAACCAGTCAGTCTACGTTCCCTTAGGCGCGGTTCACCGTCTGGCGAATCCGGGCAAAGTGCCGGTCGTTCTGATCGAGGTGCAGACCGGTGCCTATCTGGGCGAGGACGACATCATTCGCTATGAGGATATCTATGCGCGAAGCGATGTCCCCCGCGCGTGACGGTAACGGGCGGCCAGACCTTTGATCGGGACGGATAAACGTGCGCGTGACAGAATTCTGGACCTGGCACGGGATGCGTCGTGACAGATGGAGTGAATGGATTTGACGACACCTGACATTCGTGACCGGCTGTTCATCGTAATGGCCCATCCGGACGACGAGGTGCTTTGGGCCTGTTCGCTTCTGCCTGCCGCTGAACGCATTGTCCTTGTCTTTGGCGAGTTGCTCTGCGGCCCAGAGCTGACCGCGGGGCGCCGTATTGCCATGGCCGAGTTTCCCTTGCCAACCCTCGACTGGCTGGAGATGACCGAGGCCGGCGTCTTTGACAGTGCGTCCTGGCCGAACCCGCGGGAAACGACGTTCGGACTTTATCCGCATCCCGCGCTTCGGGTCATGACCAGTTTTGATCCAGAGCGCTACCGCGCGCAGTTCGGGCTGATGCAAGACAAGCTTCGCAGCCATCTTTTGGGTGCGCGGAACGTCGTCGTCCATAGCCCGTGGGGAGAATACGGGCACGAGGACCATGTTCAGCTTTTCCGGGCGGTCGCGGGTCTTGCCGACGAGATGCGGTTCCGGGTCTGGGTGCCGGGATACTATGCCGAGAAGTCCGAGCCGTTGATGCGCCGGAACCTGCGCCACTTCGGCGAGCCCACGGCGCCGTTGCAGATCGACAAGGCCTTGGCCGCAAAGATCAGCCAGATCTACAAGCGCACGAACACCTGGACCTGGTTTGACGAGTACGTCTGGCCAGACAGTGAGCGATTTCTGCCCTATCTTCCAGCGGGAGCGCCAGCCGACCAGTTGATAGGTCCGGACCGCCTGAGACGCATCGTATTTCCGGCGGAGTACGAAGTGCTGCGTCGGTCGCGACTGAAGTGGAGGCGCGAATCCGTCCGGTCGCTGCTCAGCTGGATGAATGGCCGCCGCGCGGAGTGACAGGTCGCGGAGGATAGCGGGGCATCCGGATGAACACGACCCTGAACTGTGCCTTAACTCTGTGGAGCCCCGGGCTTGGCGATAACCACCCGATGGGTTGGCTGACGGTTGCGGTCTATCTTGCCGCCGCCGTTACTTCGGCGAGGGTGGCGATGACCAACCATGCCGGTGATGCGCGCACGCGGCGCGAACGCGTGTTCTGGTGGATTTCGGCGGCGGTCATGCTCGCCCTGGCCATCAACAAGCAGTTGGACCTGCAGTCGCTGGTCACCGCGATCGGGCGATGCCACGCGCAGCTCGCTGGCTGGTACGACATCCGCCGTTCCGTCCAGCGTCTCTTCATCCTGTCGGTGGCAGCCGGCGGGGTCGCGGCGCTTGGCCTCTTCACCTTCTTGTTGCGCGGTATTCTTGGTCGGGTCTGGCCTGCGCTGCTTGGGCTTGGCTTTGTCTGTGCGTTCGTCCTGATCCGCGCCGCCAGCTTTCATCACATGGACATGCTGATCAGCTCTACTGCCTTTGGCCTCCGGTTGAACTGGTTGTTGGAGCTGCCCGGTCCGATCCTGGTTGTCATGGTCGCGCTTCGGCGTCACCAGGTCCTGTCAGCGTCGCCGTCCAGGGCCGTTGCGAATCAAGATTGAGCCTGGAACTTCCGCATTCGGGCCTCAAACCCACGGTCGCCAGGCCCTGAGCAGCCGGCTCAGTAACATTAACGGAAAATTCACCGTTTCGGATTTTGGCACAATATCTACCCTGATACAGCCGGTGGAAGAGGACATCTAGCGCTGGGCGGAAGACTGCCGAAGGCGATGAAACGTCGACGCCCTCGAAGCGATCCCCAAAAAACGAAGGAAATCATGGCGGTGCCCCCGACGCTTTCTTCGTTTGTAGTGAGACGCAGTCGAAAGCCGTCACAATCGTGATCTCATGACAGATTTCTGAATGGCTTCGCCTTGCAACCAGAACGTGTAACCCAATGACAAGTCATCACTTTCTGTGCCTTTCGTCACGTTTGACCGCATTGCGGTAGGGGCCCACGGATGGTAGAAGGCAAAGCATAAGAGTTTGAGTGTGACCACATGGAGTGTTGGATAGTGATTGGCGCACTGGGTGCCGGTCTCTGAAGATTTTGCATAGTGAATACAATCCTTTCGGAGACCTTGTGGATGGAAGTTCGTTCTGGAATAGACACGCGCGAATTTGAGCGACCGACCTTGGCCGTCAGGGAAGGTTGGGTGCTGCCCCGTAAGGGACGCCTTTATCGCCGCACACTGAAGCGCTGGATGGACGTAGGTTTTGTGCTTCTGGCGCTCCCGTTTGTGGTGCCGGTGATCCTGGTTCTTGTCGGCGTTCTGAAGGCAACCGGCCATTCGCCGTTCTTTACGCAAGAGCGTATCGGGCAAGGTGGTCGCGCATTCCGGCTCTGGAAGCTTCGCACAATGGTTCCTGATGCGGATGCGCGCTTGCATGAGTATCTGCAGAATGACGATGGCGCGCGTGAGGAGTGGGAAGCTTATCAAAAGCTCTCATGTGATCCACGGATTACCGAATTTGGGCAGTTCCTGCGCAAGAGCTCGCTCGACGAACTTCCGCAGCTTTGGAACGTGCTGATCGGCGACATGAGCTTGGTAGGTCCGCGCCCGATGATGGTTGAACAACAAGAACTTTACCCGGGCAGCGCTTATTATGCACTGCGGCCAGGCCTCACCGGGACTTGGCAGATTTCGGACCGGAACCAGTCGACCTTTGCGCAGCGAGCTGAGTTCGACGCGGAATACGAGAGCCGCCTGTCTATGTTTACTGACCTGAAGATCCTGCTGGCGACTGTTGGCGTGGTCCTGCGGGCGACTGGGAAGTGAGCATCTGAGCAGTCTCGTCGTCAGGCCGGTGGCGTTTGATCCATCCGACGAGCGCGACACCTGGCAACAGGATCGCGCTACCGATGGAGGGGTAAGCCAGCACGACAACCCAGATCGGGAATTGATACGCGAAGAGGACGAACGAACCGCTCGCAGCGCCGAACATCGCGATCAGAACAATCCCCACAACCATTCACGTCCCCTTGGCCGGACAAAAAACACAGTCACAATCCCCGATAGCACTGCAGTCTAGGCATCTCGGGGCGCAGCGTCGAGATGAGAAGAGCAATATCAGGTCAAGTGGTGCATGCTTCCTTCAGTAACTGGCGAAACTTGGCCGACAATTCTTTACGAAACATGAGGAATGGCGCTGATCAAGCCATCAAAGCGGTGGTGACTTTGTCTGTGACCAGCTTAGGCGTGACGCTCAATCGAAGCGAGCCTTGCGGCCCTGCCGCTTTGCCCGCCCCGAATGCTCCACACAGAGGCGGCCGAAAGCAACGTCAAGCTACAGATCGCCGGATAGGCCAAGAGAACAACCCAGATCGGCATCGACATTGCCGCCATCACCGAGATCGCAATGATCCCTACCGCTGCCGACACCAGAACCAAGCCTGCAATCATTGTGAGCAATCCCCCCGCGAAACTTATTGGCAGGATGCGCGCGAGACACGGCAAGATTGTGGCTGGGTTTGGGTGAATCTGAGTCAGCGAGCGATCCGCAGATCATCTCTTCGGGCGATGTCGGAGCGGGAAAAAGTTGCGTGTCGCATCTTCGGTTGTCGCCGCAAAGCAGAGGACAAGCGCCGGAAGGCCCTCGACCCGCGGCTGTCAGCCGACTACCAAGGACAACAGGTGAAATTCGACTTGGCTGCTGTATCCGGTTTTCATCTTGGGATGGCGCAATGTGGGCTTCCCCGCTACGAGTCGCTTGACCGAAGACTGGCAAAGCCGAGGCGATCTGTGAATTTTGCGATCCGCAGATTCTGCAGGCAATGCCTTTCTTTTGTCATGCCGCAGCAGCAAGGTGGCCCGATGACAGCCTTAGGGGTCATTAATTGATCAATACTTACCGTAAGTTGTTCTCTTTGCTGGACCCCGCCGAACGGCGACGTTTCTGGCTGCTGACGGGCATCATGCTGATGGTCGCGACGGCTGAAATCGCCGGCATTTCGGCGGTGCTTCTTCTGCTGAACGTTCTGTCCGAACCCAAGTCGATCGCAGCGAGCCGCGTCCTCTCCTCGGTCTACTCCAGCCTTGGCTTTACGAACGAGTTCCACTTTCTGGTCGCGCTTTCGGTCACGGTGCTGTTGGTGGTGATGTGTGGCCTTGCGGTAAAGGCGGCAGGTACCTATGCGACCATCCGCTTTTCGACGATGCGCGGATACACCATTTCCGGCCGCCTGCTTGCCGCATATCTAAGCCAGCCCTACGCTTGGTTCCTGCAGCGCAACAGCGCAGAGCTGGAAAAGAACGTCCTGAACGAGGTAGACGGCCTTGTTTCGCGGGTGATTCTTCCCTGCCTGCGCCTTGTCGCCAACAGCTTGCTGGTGCTTGCGATCCTAGGCTTCTTGTTGCTGGTCGATCCCCTGGTGACCTTGTTTTCAGGGGGCGTTCTCGGTCTTGGTTACGGGCTGATCTATCTTCGCTTTCGCGGTCGGCTGCATCGGCTGGGGCAGGACATGATGGAGGCTTTTGAATCACGGTTTCTGGTCGCGCAAGAGGCAACGGGTGGGATCAAGGATGTGAAGGTTCTGGGTCTGGAAGCGACCTATGTCAAAGCCTACGCGACCGCCGCGCACAAGGCCGCCAACGCGGGCGCGACCGTGAGCATCGTGTCCGAGCTTCCGCGTTTTGTTCTGGAGGCCATCACCTTCGGGACGATGCTGATCCTCATCCTGTTGCTGCTTGTCCAAAGTGGCGGCGACGTCACCGAGATCGTCCCGACGCTTGGCGTCATTGCGTTTTCGACAATGCGGCTATTGCCTTCGTTGCAGCAGATATATCATGCACTTGTCTCGATCCGAGGGGCAACGGCAATCCTCGACTCGATTGTTGCGGACTTTGCCGCGACACCGGCTTTGCCGATCCCAGAGCAGGTGAAAACCACGCCTTTGAAGTTGGAGCGTGAGCTGGAGCTGTCCAAGATCGGCTTTGCCTACGCAACTGCCGAACGCCCGACCTTGAAGGAAGTGAACCTCGTCATCCCGGCGCGGACAACTGTCGGGATCGTCGGCGGCACAGGTGCGGGCAAGACAACTTTGGTCGACCTGATCCTTGGCCTTCTGACACCAGACGAAGGGGTTATCCGGGTGGACGGCACGGCGGTGACGCCCGAGAACCTGCGCGCCTGGCAGGGCACGCTTGGCTATGTGCCCCAGTCGATCTTCCTGACCGATGACACGATTGCTGCGAATATCGCGTTCGGGGTGCCAGCGACCGAAATCGACAGGGCCGCGGTCGAGCGCGCGGCCAAGATCGCGGCGCTGCATGACTTTGTCGTCTCAGAACTGCCCCTGGGCTACGATACCTTTGTCGGAGAGCGTGGCGTGAGGCTTTCCGGGGGGCAGCGCCAACGGATCGGGATCGCGCGCGCGCTCTACCGCGATCCGACGCTTCTGATCCTGGACGAAGCGACCTCTGCCTTGGACAACATCACGGAACGGGTCGTGATGGAGGCCGTGCAGCGGATCCGGGCGGACAAGACGATCATTCTGATCGCACACCGCCTGACGACTGTGAAGACATGTGACACGATCTTCCTCATGGACCGAGGGCGACTGCTGGCTCAGGGCAGCTACGATGAACTGGTCGCCGGAAACGATATGTTCAGGCGAATGGTCGCAGGTGGGGAAACAGAAGCGCATGCTACAATTTGAATTTGAATGCTGTAGGTTCGGGTTCAGACCGACTTGCGGCCCGTCACTGCCAAGCCTGAGAGGATAGACATGTCCGTTACCACCCTACCCATCGATCCGGAAACCCTGCTCATCTCGGCGGATGAAGCGCGCGAATACGGGCGCGCTGCGGCCGAGACCTATCGGGCGAGGAAACCCTATCCCTATGGGAGCTTCGATGACTTCATGCCGCCGCAGATCCTGGACCGGGTCCGGGACGAGCTGCGGGTGCTGCCAGAGGCCGAGACCTTCTTCTCACGCCCGCAGGAACGCATGAAATCAGCCTATATGCCCGAGCGTCTTGGCCCCTATACCCGCAGCCTGTTCCATTCGCTGAATTCCAAAGCCTTTCTGGGCTTTCTGGAAGAGCTAACCGGGATCGAGGGCCTGATTCCAGACCCCTACTTTGCCGGAGGCGGCATCCATGTGGTGTCGAACGGTGGGCATCTCGATATCCACGCCGACTTCAACCACCATGGCAAGCTGAACCTGGAGCGGCGGCTTAACGTGCTGATCTATCTGAACAAGGATTGGCGTGAGGAATGGGGCGGGTCGTTCGAAGTCTGGAACGAGGACATGACGGCCAAGGTCGCAGGTTTTGTGCCACTGTTCAATCGGATGTGCTGCTTTAACACCGGATCAAACACCTGGCATGGCAACCCCGAGCCGGTCGCCCATCCGAATGGCGAGCCGCGGATGTCGATTGCACTGTATTACTACACGGCGACCTGGGACTCGACCCGCGAGTCGCACACCACGCTTTTCAAACCGCGACCCGGGACGGCGGATCAGAAGGATCGCCTGGAAGCCCGCCACCGGATCATGCAGAACCTCCTGCCACCGGTGATCTATCGCCGCTTGAACCATCGGCTACGGAAGCTCGGGATCTGAGGCAGATCGGCCCGGGTCTCGGCAGATGGGGGTAAGGAATGCGGCCACCTGGCGCGCAACAACCTCGGGCGCATAGCGGGACCGGACATCCTGCCGTGCCGCCTCGCCGAGTTGCCGTCTAAGTGTTGGATCGCCAAGCAGCCGCAGACAGGCGGCTGCAAGGGAATCCGGGTCGTTCGGCGGCACCAGAAGCCCGGTCTTGCCATCGGTCACGATCTCGCTGCAGCCGCCGACCCGGGTGCTGACGACTGCGGCACCCGCGGCCATGGCCTCGATCAGGGCGACGCCGAAAGTTTCGTAGCGCGATGCAATCAGCGTGATCGGATGGGTCCGGCGGAGAGTGGCAACCTCATCTCGCGTGCGAGGCCCAAGAACCGTTATCCGTTCGCGAACGGCTTGTGGAAGTCGCGAGATGGCCATGGTCAGGGTCAGGGCGGAGTTGTCCGGGAGCAGGATGCCGTTGTCCGGCCCAACGAAAGTCAGGGTGCAAGTTGGGTGGGACGCGGCGATGCGGGCGAAAGCCTCGATCACAAGGTCGCCGCCCTTTATCCAGTCAAATCGGCCGACAAACAGCAGATGCGGGTCTGGCTGCGTTGCGGCAAGTTCGGTTTCGTTTCGCAGACTTACCGGGTTGCCAATAACTGCGCAGGGAAGCTTGGGAAGCCCCCACTCGGCTGCAGTCCGATCGCGGACATCCTTTGAGGGCGCGATGATCCCATCGACGTCACGCAGCCCGGCCGCCTCCCAGTCTTCGCGACGGCCGGTGGGCCTTCCGTTCGGCAGACGCGGCGTTGCCCGGTGCAGCCAGGCGGGCCCGTGCAGCGTGGCGACGACGGGCACTGGCAACCTCCGGCGCAAGGCTCCGGCCCAGCCCAAAGTCTCTTCCATCAGGACAACTTCGATCTGGTGAATCCGGATCGCAAGTTCCGCGGCAGTAACCAGACGACTGACGATCGCGCGCTTCAGGACACGATCCGGGACAATTCGCAGCAGGAGACGTTCAATCAAAGGCATGCGCCTTTGGGGAAGAACGATGACGCGTGGATGATCATGCGGTCCGTCAATCCAATGCGCCAGAATGGTCACTTCGTGCCCGTTTGCCGCTAGGCCAGCGGCAAGATGCGCAACGGCCGTGGCGATCCCGTTTGGTGTGCCGGTCCCGGGCCAAGCGGGCGTAACCAATCCGATCCGTAACTTCGCAGTCGAGGGGTTAGGTCCCGACTGTGCCTCAGCCGGCATCATCGGGCCCTTTCCCTGCGGTCCGGTCTAGGGCGCCTTTGCAGTGCCGCCTGCTCTTCGGGGACCAGCCAGCTTGCACGCGCGACGCCGTAGGCTGGCGTCGGGATCGGATCCGATGGGTCGGTCAAAGACCCTTCGGCATCGCTTCGAACCTGCGAGAGCGCGTATCCGGCGACGGAGCCCGCCATCAGCCAGACATAGTTGACAAGGCCGGCATTCGGCAAAAGATCGACCAGGGTCGCGCAAAGCACCATGATCAGCCCTGGTGCTATGAGGGAGGCACCAGAGGTCCTGCGGCGGACGGCAAAGAGGAAGATCGGCACCGTAAGCAGTCCAAAGCGCCCGATATACCCCATCCAGCCATAGACGCCGATAAAGTTCAGCCAGATTCCATCGGTGATAGAGGTCATCTCGCCGGTTTCGGGATCAAAAAGCGAGTTTCTGCCCCAGCTTCCCCACCCAGCGAGAGGTTTCTCGTTCGCGTGTTCCAGCAAGGCATCCTCATTGTCCAGCCGGAACTTGAGCGAGGCGGCCCGCTCTTCGCTGATCGAACGCGCAAGTTCGTAAGCGGCATCGACCGGAATCCAGCCTGCGCCCCGAAGCATCGGATAAAGAAGCACGATCATGGCGACGGCAACCGCGAGCATGATCTGCAGCCTGCGGCCAAGAAAGACGACGGCCAACCCAAAGATTGCCGCGATTACAAGCGCCCCAAGGTTCTTGGATAGGAAGAGGACCAGGCCCAGCCAAACAACCGCAAAAAGCCACCTCGAAGCCGGGCGTCCTTCTCGGCGGGCTTCCCGGAACAGGACCAAGGCCGAGATCACCGCCATGCAGAGAAAGATTCCCAGCATCAGGCCGTGGTTTAGAAAGACCACCGGCCGGAAGCCACCGTCTCGGATGTGTTGAACGAAATCATACGGGAAAAAGCCGTAAATCCAGTTGTGAAGTTGTGGGCTGAGCCTGATTTCAAGCAGCGCCGGGAAGGTGTAGACAAGCGCGCTAAGCGTGATTGCGTGCAACAGTGCAATTTGGCCGTCCCTCGTGTTCAGGTACCTTAGGCCTAGCCAAAACGGAACCATTGATACGGTGACTTGCGACATCAAGCCGTAGGCATCGTAAAGCCGCAAACCCGGCAGAAAAATCCGCCCATCGATGATCGGTTCGGTGTTGTAAAGGACTGTCAGGATAGGCGTCACCAGAACAACGGCGAGGAGGCCGAAGATGATCTGGCGACCTGTCCGTGTCGAAGGATCACTATTGCCCGCCGCTTTCGGTGCAAAGACCATGCACAAAAGCAGCGCCGAGACCGCCGGCATCAGCGCCTTGTCCAGTGCCGGAATCATCGGAAACTTGATGAACGTTTCCGACGGAAGCAAGAGATGCCCAGCGATCAGCGTCCACACCAGCGCCTTCTCGACGGACAGCAGCCGAAACAGCGCCACAGCCGCAAGCGGCGAGCCGAGGAGGACGAGATAGGCAAAGACGTTGGGCATCCCGACCCCGTGAGAAGATATCTGGCTTCAGAAGTTGTAGCCGGTCTTTCGGCCAAGGCAAATGGCAACTCGCTATCGAAGCTTGGGTCTTTGGTCACGATTTCACCTTGAGCTTGCCCTTGGAAGCCAGGTCAATTCGTGCATTCTTGCCGCTGATGAATGAAGCGCAAGAGATCCGTGATTGAGCAACCTCACCTCGCAATCGGTTGGTATCGGAGCGGTGATCATTGGCCGGAACGAGGGGGCACGGTTGGTGGCCTGTCTGGCCTCGTTTCCAGCCGAGGTACGGCCAATGATATATGTCGATTCCGGATCGACAGATGGCAGTGTCGCCGCAGCCCGTGCCGCGGGGGCCGAGGTTGTTGCCCTGGACATGACGCAGCCTTTCACCGCCGCGCGGGCACGCAACGCCGGGTTTTCTGTCCTCATGGCCCGCGGCGCTCCTGAGTTTGTGCAGTTCATCGACGGTGACTGTGTGCTGCAGCCCGGGTGGATTCCAGCGGCCCGCGCCTTCTTGACGGCCAACCCGAAAGCAGGCGTGGTTTGTGGACGGCGTCGCGAAATTCGGCCCGACGCTTCCATCTGGAACCGGCTATGCGATGGCGAATGGGATACGCCCGTCGGACAGGCCAAGGCTTGTGGTGGCGACGCGCTGATGCGATCCGCGGCGGTACAATCGGTCGGCGGCTACAATCCGGACCTGATCGCCGGGGAGGAGCCCGAGCTTTGCCTGCGCTTAAGGCAGTCGGGATGGGACATCTGGCGGCTCGATACGGAAATGACGCTGCATGACGCGGCCCTGACGCGCATCGGCCAATGGTGGAAACGATGCCGACGCGGGGGGCACGCCTTTGCCGAAGGCGCTGCCATGCATGGCGCCCCTCCCGAACGTCATTGGGTCGATGAGACCCGGCGCGCGGTTCTCTGGGGGGCGGTCTTGCCATTGGCCGCGGTTGCCGGACTGTTCGTCACGCCCTGGGCGCTGTTGATCCTGGCTGCCTATCCAGCCCAGGTCGTGCGCCTGCAACGCAACTATGGCTGGGAGCGCGCATTCTTCATGACCTTGGCCAAATTCCCCGAAGCGATGGGCGTTTTGCAATATCATTTCAACCGGTTGCGCCGCCGTCGGTCCGGGCTGATCGAATACAAGTAACTCGGCATTTGGCCGGAATCTACGGCCGCAGCCGCCCGGCCGCACCGCCGTTGCGGAAGATCTCGGCCAGCCAGCGGCCCTCCTTGGCAATGTCGAAGCCCTGCTCGACGGCTTTGCGCCCGGCCTCACCCATCATACGTGCCTTCTCCGGGTCGGTCATCAGCCGGGTCATCCGGTCTGCCAGCGTGGCGACATCACCGGGGGGAAACGTGTAGCCGGTGACGCCATCTTCTACCAGTTCCGGCACGCCCGCGACGCGGCTGGCGACCACGGGTATGCGGCTTGCCAGAGCCTCCATGTAAACCACCGGCAGGCCCTCGGCGAACGAGGGCAGGACCAGCATGTCCGACGACGCCAGAAGCTCGGCCACCTGGCCCTGGGTCATGAAACCGGCAAAGCGAAGGGAACTGCTGATCCCAAGGTCTGCTGCCCGGACTTCTGCCGGGGCCCGGGCCGGGCCGTCACCAGCAAGTGTCAGTGTCGCATCCGGGTGCGTTTTCAAGACTTCGGCCATAGCTTCGATCAAAAGGAGCGCGCCTTTCACCGGGTCTAGCCTGCCGACGAAAGCCACGCGCTTGCCGAACCCGCGGGGGTCCGTGCGACCATAGGCCGACACATCGACGCCGCAATGAACGATTGCAATCTTGCCCCAGTGTTCGGGTGCCGAGAACAGCATCAGCTGAGAGCGGCAGAAATGGGTGATGGCGATCACGAACCGGGCGCGGGCGATCTTTTCGCCAAGCGCCCAACGTTCGACCTCGAAAAAGATCGCAGGCCCATGTTCGGTGAAACTGTAGGGAATGCCGGCAAGTTCGGCTGCCAGAACTGCGACGGAACAGCTGGAGTTGCCAAAGTGATTGTGCAGATGACGCGCGCCTTTCGCGCAAAGGTGGTCGGCCAGAACCCCGGCCTCAAGGAAATAGAAGAGTTGCCAAAAAAAGGCCTTAAGGCCCGGCGACCGCATCCTGATGGCAAGTGCCAGGGTCGAGACCCATTTCCCCGGCTTGCGCAGAAATGTCCGGCCATGCGACCGCAAAAGCTGCAGCGGATTGCGCGCGGCTTCGAGGACGTAGAAGGTTTCCTCCCGGGCGCGCAGTTCTTCCTGACCCTTGAACTCGGCCGCAGGAGACTTGCGGATCGAGCAGGTGATCACCTCCAGCCCGGCCGCGCGCAGGCTAAGCACTTCCCGCAGAATGAAGGTGTGCGACACTTTCGGATAATCGCCGGTCAGATAAGCAATCGGTCCCTGATCCTGGTTCATTCCAAATCCCTAGCGCACAAGCTTTCGTCTCCACCACAACAGTTTTCCAGCACCGCCAACCGCCGACAGCTGAAAGCGGGTCGAATGTGACGTGGATACGGGCCAGGTGACAAGCGAAGCGATCCCGTAAAGGCCAAGCTGTGCGCCGCCGACCGCCATCCAGACGGCGACCCGAGCTACTCCAAGTAAGCCCCCAGCGCCGCTCTCCACCAGGCAGCGCAGCTGACCGTCGCTGAACCGTCGCTGACGCAAGAACCCGATGGTGGCGCGCCGAGGGGGCACAATTTCCCGCACCAACGCCTCGCTGCACCAGATCAGTGGTACATCGTGCTGGTCGACAAGCTGCCGGAAGAGCCAGACGTCTTCGCCCCCGCCATTGAACGACGTGTCGAAGGGGGGCTCGACCAAGGCCAGGACCTCGCGGGCGAACATGGAATTGCCGGAGCCGAGATAGGCCCGAAGACGGCGGACGTCTTGTCCCGACGCGGCAGGCAGGCGGCGGCTGAAGACCCGGTCGAGCGGGGCGCGCAAGGCTTCGGGCGGAGCGTCGTCGAACATCGGTTCGACCGCGCCAAAGACCGCCCGATCCCCCCGATGAGCCGCCTTCGAAAAGGCGGCCAGCCAGCCCGGTGCGGGTGTTTCGTCGTCGTCCAGAAAGATCACATATCCGCCGCGCGCTTCTGCAACACCGCGATTGCGGGCCTGCGCCACGCCAGTTCGGGGTTCATGGACAAAACGCACGAAAGCCGGGGCATCGGACGCCACCGATCTTGCCGAGGCTTCGGGCGAATTGTCTACCAGTACAAGCTCGACCCGGTCCGCGACCGTCGTCAGTTGGGCACCCACCGCCGCAAATAGCGGTTGCAGATAGGCCTCGCGCCGGAAGGTCGGCACGACAATCGAGATCAAGCGCCCCGCATGTTCTGCAAAGTGCGGTTGATCTGACACCGTTCCGAATGACTCCTGCGCGAATACCACCAAAAATCCCTGCCCAAAACGGCCCCGAGAAAGACTATCTTCTTGACGGCGAATGAACAATCGCCTGTCAGTCATGACCATAGCAAATCAGTTGTGACGACAGTTTGGCGGATGGAGATGATTATGATCGAAGATCTGCCGACGCCAAAGGATGCCGGTTTCGATGCCTTGTCGCTTGTCAACTTTCCGACCGAAGCCCTCCTCTTGCAAGATATCGAGACGCGCCTAAGGGCAGGGCAGGGGTTTGCGGTCGCGACGCTGAACCTGGACCATATCGTCAAGATGCGCCGCAACCTTGGGTTTCGCCGCGCCTATATCGCCCAGTCTCATGTGGTCGCGGACGGCAATCCCATCGTCTGGCTGTCCCGGCTTGCCGGGCGGCGCGAGGTCAGTCTGGTGCCAGGGTCCGAGCTGATTGCGCCTTTTGCAGCACTGGCGGCGCGGGTCGGGGCACCCTTGGCCTTTCTCGGCTCGACCGATGATGTCCTGCGCGCGGCGGCGGAGCAGTTGAAGACAGACCATCCTGGGCTTGAGATTGCGGCTTGCTTGGCACCACCCTATGGCTTCGATCCGGAAAGCCCGGCGGCGGACGCGATGCTTGATCAGGTGGCAGCATCGGGTGCGCGGATTTGTCTTTTGGCCCTTGGCGCGCCAAAGCAGGAATTTCTAGCGGCCCGTGGCGTGGCCCGGCACCCCGGGTTGGGTTTTCTGTCGATCGGCGCGGGGCTTGATTTCATCGCGGGCCACCAGACCCGGGCCCCGGTCTGGGTGCGCAAGATCGCGATGGAATGGCTTTGGCGCATGCTGAGCAACCCCCGCCGATTGGCGCGCCGCTACCTGGACTGCGCCCTGGTCCTGCCGTCGCTGACCGCAAGCGCCTTGACCGCGAGGAAATCGCCCAAATGACGTTGATGATGCTCGCCGGAATCATTCACGAACCGCTAGAGTTTGAATGTGTTGACCAAGATTGTGATGGCCCCATTGTCTGACACCGTTGGAAGTCCCACCGTCCTTACCGTGCTCCTGAATTGGCGCACTGCCGAGATGACCCTGCGGTCGGCAGAATCCGCCGAGGTTGCGATGCGGGACATTCCGGGGGCGATCACCGTGGTCGACAACGACTCGGGCGACGGCTCTTACGAGCGGATGAGCGAAGCTTTGCGGGATCGTCCCCGGTTTCGCGTGGCGCAGTCGGGCTGGAACGGAGGATTCGGGGCCGGGAACAATGTCGGGATCCGGCTTGGGCTGCCAGACGGAAGCCGGCCCGACTTTGTCTACATCCTGAACTCGGATGCCTTTCCGGCCCCGGATGCGATCCAGTTGTTGCTGACCTACCTGCAACAACATCCCAAGGTCGGCCTTGCCGGCAGCTATATCCATGGCCCCGACGGAGAAGCGCACACAACCTGCTTCCGCTTCCCGTCCGTCGCGTCCGAGTTCGAGGGGGCAGCACGCACCGGGCCGATCTCGCGCCTACTCGCGCATCGCGCCGTGTCGATCGGCGTCCCCGAGGCCAGCGGACCGGTCGATTGGCTTGCCGGGGCAAGCATGCTGATCCGGGAAGAGGTAGTCCGTACCGTCGGCACCTTTGACGAGACGTTCTTTCTTTATTTCGAAGAAACCGACCTGTGTCGCCGGGCAGCCGAGGCAGGCTGGGCCACCCATTTCGTGCGCGAAAGCCGAGTTGAACATGTCGGTTCGGTTTCGACAGGGATGAAGACCTGGAAGCGGGTGCCGGGATATTGGTTTGATAGCCGCTGGCACTATTTCAAGAAGTCGGGTGGCACATCCAGGGCGGTTGCTGCTACGCTCGCTCATCTTGCAGGCGCGATGATCCTGCAGACGCGTCGGTTTTTTCAGCCGGCGATCCACGGTGGCCCGCCGCATTTCCTGGGCGATCTTTTGCGTCACTCTATTCGACAGCTTGTGGGTAAGACCGGCGTTTCGCGCCCGGACTCCGCGCGGGACCTGCCGAAGGACGGCTAATACCGAACCACCGGCGAAAGTCGCCACGCGATCAGGGCCGGAACTCGAAATCCCGGCTGAGGGCGACAAAGACGTTTGGCGATTCGGAATGGCCGTCAGCATCGTCCCGGACCCGGTAGCCAACCCCGCTGCTAAGTGTCCAGGCTTCAGTAAGCCGGTGGCTGTAGCCGACACCAAGGGTTGTCTGTTCAATCTGCTCTGACGCGGCATCGCTCTTCTCGTAAGCCAAATCAAGCGAGATTGCAGAGGCTGCAGTTACGGTCTTGCTCCAGCTGAGCGAAAAAATCGAATCGGTCACGGATTCTTCGTCATCGACGTCAAACCGGACCCGCCGTTCGATGTTCACGCCAAGGCTGCCGTCCGGAAGCGCACGGTCCCAACGCAGGCCACCGATCAGATCGGTCCCGGTGGTGTCGGCATGGGTCACGCCCAGCCGTGCCGAAACCCGTTGCAGGGGTGTTTCGATGTTGCGGCCAATCTCGAAGGTTTCGCGTTGACCTTCGTCGTCATCTGTCGTGACCCGAAACAAGGCGGTCGCCGTGCCCACCGGCATGTCATAGGTCAGGTTCAGGTTTACGTCAGGCCCGCGGGTTTGCGTGATAATGCCGAACTCTTCGGTCTCGCTATCGGTGTATCCAAGCTCTAAGGCCATATCGAGCCGTTCGCTGACCGCATAATCCAGCCCGACAAAAGGTGTGATCGATTCGGTGGTCTCGTTGCCCGGGTCTTCTTCTTCCCGCTGCCGGAAGCGCAGGCCCAGACGGCCGGTTGCGACATCGGAAAAGTGGAAGATCGCCGCTACATCACCGCGAAGCTCTCGGCTGTCATCAAGCTCGGGGTCAGTCGTGTCCTGAAATTCGGTGGCGGTGAATGCCAATCCTGCGGCAAAGCCGATGGATGACGTTCTGCCGACTTCCAGCCGAGTCGATAGGCCGTAATCGGTTCGCGTGCCTTCTTCGTCGCCATCAGAAAGATCGTCGGCGAAGGAGTCGACTTCATCGGACCGGAACTCCGCCGAGATGTCAAAGACGGATGAGGGTACTTCCCGATGATAGTCGAAAGTCAACGCCGACCGCCCAAAATCGATGTCAGCGCCAGAACGTCCATCCGTTGTTTCGACGATCATCGCGCCGGAAGCGGTGAACGCAAGCCGATCGACGGCTGTTTCACTGGTCAGTCCGAAGGAAAGCCGGGTCACGTTTTCTATTGTGCTGCCGGTTGCCGGTACCGACAGTTCATCGTTTCGGCTTGCCTCAAGCCGATTCTCGATGCCGAAGGTGATGCCGAGCCCACCGTCCTGTGCAAAGCCCGACCGGGGCAACATCGTTGCTCCGATGGCGAAAAGCCCGCCAAGGACAAGGCAGGGGCGGTACATCTGCAGACTACTCGAAGAGTCTGCGCTGCGGCACGACGATGACGTCGCCATCGACAAGCTTCGTAGTGCCGCCCCCAGCTTCGCCACGCTCGATCGCGTCCAGATTCAGCTTGTAGACGTTTTCGGTTCCAGACTTGTCGACGCGACGCAACTGGATGCGTTTCTTGGCCGCAAAGGGCGACAAGCCCCCCGCCTGGGCGATGGCCTGCAAGAGGGTTGTGCCTGGCGAAACCTCGATTTTCCCGGGCGTATTTGCGGCACCCAGAATGTAGATATCGATCAGGCGCGGCGCGGCTGGTGTTGACGGTACCCGCTCGGCAAGGGCGCTGAGCGTTACAAAAACTGTTGGTGGGCTGGCAAAGCCAGGCGCCAGACGGCTGGCGAGGTCGGATTGGATCTGGCCTATATTCCGGCCAGAGACCTGGATCGTCCCGGCCACCGGCAGAGAAATCTGCCCGTCCGGCAGCACGATGGCGCTGCGGTTAAGGGTGGGGTCCTCAAGGACTTCGATCTGAAGAACGTCACCAGGCCTAACCCGGTAATCCTGCGCCGAAGCGGACAGAGCCATCAACGGCAGAAAAAGTAGAATTGCGGCCAGGCAGCGAACGAGAGCCATCGAAACTTCCTCCTTACGGCCAATCACACTAGACCGTGATCGGCAACGTAGCGACATTATGCGGCTTGTGACCGTACTGGAAGCGGAAACCGAGGTCTTATGTGGCGATTTTGCTGTGGTGTTGGCTTTGGGCCAACCCTCTGCAGTTTCGGGGCGCTTCTGCGCAATCTTAGATTGAAATACCGGAAAGCCCGACAGTTCGAACCACCGACCCTGTAACCTCTTGCATCAGTCGCGCCACCTCGGGAGCAGGCGGTATCGCGGGCGTTCCATCGGCTTTCACCAAAGCATAGGGCAGGCCGACCGGATCCTTGTGATAGAGGACCGCCCAATGCACCAGGGCCGCAAGATAGTTGCCCAGATCGTTCAGATGGATCGGGTCGATCGTCCCATCGGGATTTCGCGCGAAAAGATCGGTCCGGTCCCTGATGTTGCCAACCCCACCCTTGGCTTCGACAGCGCGGGCGAAGGCCGCGAGCACTTGCCCGGCCGGTATAAGCTGAATGTTCGCGGTGTCGGGCAACTCGGGCAGTGCCGGTCCCAGGAGCCGCGACAGCCAGTACCGGTCAAGGTCGCGGTCAAGGCGCTCGAGCCAGCCTTCCTTGTGGTCAACCTGATGCCAGGTCTCGTAAAGATAAAGCCGCACATCGGGCCGCGCCGCCAGCGCTTCCCTGGCCCAAAGGGCAAAGTACTTTGGGCTGTCGTAATAGCGCAGGGCCGCACGGATTTCGACCATTTCGGTCAGCACGATTGCGTCGTATTCGGCGCTTTTCACCGCGTCATGTGCCGGGCGGAACCGCGGATGGGCGTTTTCGGCCTCAAAGCCGTTGATCACATCGTCGCCCCAGTGGGCCTTCAGCGTCGTGCCCCAGCCAAGCTGGCTATGGTATCGGTGCCCCTCTGGCGCAAGCTGGGCCAGCATCGCGGGCATGTCGCGGTTCACCAGACTATGGCCAAGATGGAAGACGTTCAGCGGGCCACCAGGTGCAGGTAGCTTGCTGGAAAGACGCGCGCGGACCGAGGCGGCAGAGGGTGGTCTGTTAAGGGACCAGTAGAGGGAGCCACCCCCAAGGACCGCGATCAAGGTGCCAAAAACGGCCTTCCGTCGCGTCGCATTCATCGTGCCACTCCCGCAAGTATCAGGCCGTGAAGTATGGCGAGGCGTCCCTGAACGACCTGCCCGACCCGATACGCCCCGGCGTCGATTTGAAATTGGGCATCGAACCGATCCTCCGCAAGGGTGACCGAAACCGCATCGAAACCGAACATCGCGCGTTGGCCAGGTTCTTGAGCCTTAAAGACTGCTTCTTTGACGGAAAAGACCTGTCGGACAAGGCGCCCTCGGTTATCGAACGGAAGCCGGATCAGATCCTCGGGGGTGCAGATCACCGGCCAAAGGTCTTCGCCAAGGGGCGCGTCCTCCTCGACATCGACGCCAAGAGCCGCGCCAACACGCGCGACGGCGATGGCAATGCCTGCGGCATGGGCGATGGAACCGGCCACGCCCTCAGGCCAGATCGGCGCGCGATCCAGCCCCATGGGCAGGGCCAAAGGTTCATGACCAAGAGCCGTCAGAACCCGGCGGGCGGCACGCCGTCCGGCGCTGAACTCGGCCAGTCGCGCGGGGACGGCACCTGCCATCGCGGCGCCTTCCTCGGGCCAGAGATCCGCCTCCGCTCCCGCGACGACCCGCTCGACTGCCATCGCCACCTCGCTCGGAAAGAGCGACCGGACCGCCGTCTCGATTGCCCCCAGCGTAAGGGCCTGCTTCATCCGAGCGCTTTCTCTCGCGCCTCCCGCATGGCGCGGCGGCGGGCCATAGCATCCATCCGGGTATTAGCCGAGGGATCGACGGCAGCCGCGGCAGCGGGCAAAGGGGCGGCGGAGGGCAAAGACTTCCCGATATGCGCCGCCAGGGCCGACACCACCGGGAAGCGGAAGATGTCGGTGATCGCGATCCGGTCCGAGTTCAAAGCCACCTTCATCTCGCGATCGGCCTGTACCGCCAGCAGCGAATGACCGCCAAGGGTGAAGAAGTTGTCTGACCGTCCGACACGCGGCACACCAAGGACCTTGGCCCAGACCAGGGCGATGGTTTCCTCGATCCCGCCTTCGAGGGCCACAAAGGCCTTTTCGGTGGTTGCCGGGGCCGCCGACGGCGCAGGCAGCTCCTTGCGGTCGACCTTGCCATTCGGGGTCAGGGGAAAAGCCTCCAGCCGGACGAGATGGGCCGGAACCATCACCTCGGGCAGCTGCAGGGCAAGCCCGGACCGGAGCGCCCGTTCGTCTATCGGGCCATCCGCCGTGACATAGCCCACGAGCCGCACGTCGCCCGGGTTGTCCTCCCGCGCGATGACGATGGCCTGCCTGATCCCGACCGACGCTTCAAGCGCCGTCTCGATCTCACCCAGTTCGATCCGATGGCCCCGGATCTTGACCTGAAAATCGGCCCGGCCAAGGTAATCGAGCTTGCCGTCCGGCCTTTTGCGGACAAGGTCGCCAGTCCGGTACATCCGGCCCGACCCTGCGAAAGGATCGGCGCGGAAGCGGTCAGCCGTCAGGTCCGGACGCTGGAAATAGCCATGCGCCACACCCTCGCCGCCGATCCAAAGCTCCCCCGGTTTGCCATCGGCCACCGGGGCCAGGGTATCGTCCAGAACGTAAAGCGTCGTGTTTGCAATCGGTTGGCCGATGTTGACCACACCATCTTCGCCCGTCGTCGCCTCGACCGAGGACCAGATCGTGGTCTCGGTCGGCCCGTACATGTTCAGGATCGGCGTGCCGATCAGGCCCGCCAGGTCGCCCGCAAGGCGACCCATCAGCGCTTCTCCACCGACAAGCATCCGCTTCAACCGCTTCAGGGCCGCGCGAGCCCCGTCATCCTCGGCCAGCATCCGAGCCATCGACGGCGTGCATTGCAGATGGGTGACCCCATGGCGCTGGATCAGGCCTGCCATGGTTTCCTCAGTTTCGACATCGCTCATATTCGTGCGGCGTAAAACCTCGGCGAGGGGTTTCAAGCTTTCCAGAACCGTCGCGGTCGGGATGCCATAGTCGATCAGGCAGGCAACTTCGTCCACATCGATGGCTTTCAACTCTTCGACACGGGTAACGGCGTCTTCGACGGTGCCGAACAGTCCGGAATCGTCGAAATAGCGCAGGAAGGCGAAGTCGAGGATTGCCTCCAGTTCATCGGGCGCGAGGCTGCCAAGGTCGATATCCATCGGGTTCGACACGCCCTGCGGTTTCTTGAAGGCCGGGAAGGCCCAGGCATATTGCTTGATCAGTGCCGCAGCACTGCGCAGGTAGTCCTTCATCGGCTCGCGCGCGACCTCACGCGCCGTGTCGCGGTTGGCGGCAAGGTAGGTGTGCAACATCAGCGTGACGGTGAACTGCGCCGGATCGTGGCCCGCTTCGCGCAATGCGGCGCGGTAGAGCTTGACCTTATCCCCGACTTCGGCCACCGACTGGCCGAGAAGGTGGGTCAGCACATTCGCACCCATCCGGCCCGCTTCGCGCCAGGTCTCGGGGTTGCCCGCAGTGGTGACCCAGGCCGCAAGTTCCTTTGACACCGGGCGCGGCTGCGTGACCACCGCAAAGGGCGCGCCATCCTTGCGCGGGAAAGAGACCGCCTCGCCGCGCCAAAGCTTGCGCACAGCATCCAGCGCATCAAAAAGCGCCTGCCGGTTCGCGGGAGGCGTGTTCTCGGGTCGCAGCACAAAGTCGTCGGGCTGCCAGCCCGAGGCAAAGGCAAGCCCCGCCCGGCCATTGGTCAGGTTGTCGATCACCGCCCATTCCTCGGCAATCCGGGCTGGGTGGTGAAGGGGGGCGACGCAGCTACCGGCGCGGACGCCGAGGTTCTTCGTGACTGCAGCCACGGCGGCCCCGGTCACCGACGGGTTCGGGTAGGGGCCGCCAAAGGCATGAAAGTGCCGCTCGGGCGTCCAGACCGCGCAGAAACCATTGGCATCGGCAAACTTCGCGCCCTCAAGAAGAAGTTCGTACTTCCGAGCTCCCGCGCCATCGTCGTTGCCCCAGTAGTACAGGCTGAACTCCATCTTCCGGCTTGAGACTGCGCCGCCGCCCGACGGCCGCACCCGGGCGGCGTCGTCGGCAAGGACGACGGTAAAGCCACGGGTCAGGGTCCAGAAGAGCTCCAGCACCGAGATGTCGAACGAAAGCGAGGTGACCGCAAGCCAGGTGCCGGGATCGGTGCCCAGCACATCGTCCATGCCCGCGAAGAAGTTCATTACGTTGCGATGACCGACAACCACGCCCTTGGGCCGACCGGTCGAGCCGGAGGTATAGATCACATAGGCCGGATCATCAGCGCCGGGGCCAGCTTCCGGCGGTTGCGTTGTGGCTTGGGCCAGACCTGGATCGGTGTCCAGGACCAGAAGCGCGGGGCCTTTGGGCAAGGCATCGGCCACACCGCTTTCGGTCACGATGACCGGGCAGCCCGAATCCTCGGCATAAAGCGCCAGCCGGTCGGCGGGATAGCCTGGGTCCATTGGCACATAGGCCGCACCCGCCATCTGGATGCCAAGCGCCCCGGCGACCATGTCGGCGGAGCGACGACAAGCAAGGCCGATGAGGGTACCACGCCGAACCCGCATCCCGCGCAGGACTTGCGCGATTTGTGCCGCACGGGCGACAAGGGCCGCGTAGGTCATCCGGGTCTCGCCGGCAATCACCGCGATGGCATCGGGGGTGCGAGCGGCCTGCGCCAGAACGGCACCGGAAAGCGTTTGCTCCCGGTCGTAATCCCGTGCCGTGGCTGCCAGCGCCCCGGCATAGACCTGTGCTTCGGTTTCGGAAAGGGGGCTGAACCCTCCAAGCTCCCGCTCCGGCGCAGTGGCGATGGCAGCAGCGATCCGGGATATGCGCGCGGCAAGGGTCGTCGCCTCCTCGGGCGGGATGCGGTTTGCGTCGTGCCACAGGACCGGCGCACCGCCGGTAGAGATCGTCACCGCGGACCCCGTAACAGGGTCGGCCCCCTCGCTTAGCGCAAGGCCCGACGGCACCAGCACCGCAAGCCCCGGCTCGCGCAGGGCGAGGTCGGCAGCAATGCCGCCGGCGTTGTGGGCCGCCGCAAAGGCCCTGGCCGTCCGCGTTTCCGCGTCGCACACCCTGCCGCTGGCATCAAGCCGCACCGGCACCCAGGGCAGGATGTAGCCGGGGGCCGCGTTATGGCCCGGGGACCACGCGATGTCACCGCCGGTCCGGCCAAGCGCCCGGACAGCCGCAAGGGCCAGCGCCGTCGTGCTTGTCCCAAAAAGGGCAAGGGGGATCTGTCGCCAGTCAGCGGCGGCGGTCGAGGACCCACCAGCAATGACCGGGTCCGGTTTCAAGATGAGGCCGCGAATCAGGGCCTCGGCCTCGGCAACCGGGGCAAGTGCCGCATCAAGCCGCGCGGCCTGATCTGCACCGGGTGAGGACAGCGGACCGGTCCCGACGATTGCAAGATCGACCTGTAGCCCTTTCATGCAGGTGATCGCCGAAAGCCTGACGGCCCCCTCGGCGCAGGCGACCACCAGCTCCTCCGACCCGATGCTCAGAATGGTACCTGGCGCACCCGAACCCGGCACGACTTCCGCCCGGCCCACGGCCCAGACCTGACCCGCCACTTCGATCTTCGGCACCGAAAGGGGATTGCGATAACCACCATGGTCCAGCGCCCGGACCTGTCGCGCGATAACTTCGGCGGACTTGGTGAAATCCAGCCGCCCGGCTGCCGAAGGCCGATCCGCCCGCTTCCAGACTTTGCGCGGGCCCGGGCCCTGCGCATGACGGGGGTGCCCACCCGCCTCCATCGCCGCCATGACCTCGGCAAAGCTGTCCAGTGCCGCGCCAAAACAGCGTGCGTTCAAGGTGAAGGCGGTGTCATCGGCTTCGATCTCGAAGCTGCGGCTGGCCAGCACTTGACCTTCGTCGATCCCGTCGGTCATCAGGTGCCAGGTCACGGCATGCCGCACTTCGCCGTGGTAAAGCGCCCAGACGGGCGCGTTCAGCCCGGCATGGGCGGGCAGGGGGCCATCGTGGAAGTTGACGCCACCCTGGGGGGCAAGGTCCAGGACCGGTTCGGGCACGACCGAAAGGTTTGCAACCGACAAGACCCAGTCAACGGCCAGCCCTCTCGTCCGTTCAACCAGCCCCGCGCCGGGTGCGATGACCCGAAGGCCGACCGATGCCGCCCAGCCGGTAACCCGTGCATCCCGCGTCACCACGGCGGCAAGACTGTGCCCCCGCTCAAGCCAGCGCTTTCCACTCTCGGCGGTCAGGCTTTCATTGCCGATCAAGAGGGCAGTCAGGGTCATCTACGGGCTCCGTTCACTCGGCGGCAAGTCGTTGATCGGCAGGCTGCACCTTCCCGGACTCAGCTGCCAGGATGGCAGCCTTCATGCGGGCTGCCAGCACCCGCACATTGGGCTCCAGCACCATGGAATCGTGATCGCCTGGCACTTCCACAACGTCAAGCCCGGCGGCAAACGGCGTCCATAGGTTGTCGGGATAGACGTACTCGCGCGCGGCACTGACCCAATTCCCGCCTGTGACCTTCCAGTGCCGGTCCTGACGCGGCCGGTACAGGACCACGTTCCCATCAGACCATGCTTCCAGTTCGTAGACGCCGATCGCGTGGCGGAAGGCCGCTTCGATCGAGGCATTGTGGAACGACGGCACCGTCGGATCGGGCTCATTCGCGGCCTTTGCCCGGCGTGAGCGTTCCCATTCCAAGCGGCGCTTGGCCCAATCGGCAAGGAACCGCGGACCCCTGGCACGAATCTCGGCCAGCTTGATCATCATCTTGTCCGCGCGGGTCAGCGCCGGGCGCACCGGGAGAGGCGTGTCGAGAAGCACCATCAATGCGACCTCTTCACCAGCAGCCCTCAGCAGACGCCCGATCTCCCAGGCCGTAAGTCCGCCGCCAGAGAATCCGCCCAGGATATAGGGGCCTTTGGGCTGGACCGTCCGGATCTCGGCAAGGCAGGACTGGGCGGCCTCTTCGATGGTGATGTGCGGTTCGGCGTCGCCGAAAAGCCCACGCGCCTGAAGGCCGTAGAAGCGCCGGTCGGTGCCGATAAGATGGGCAAGGTGGCGAAGGTTGAGGACGTTGCCGAACATGCCTGCGACGAGGAAGAACGGCGTCTTCTGTCCGCCCTCACCCCGATGCATGCTGACGAGATGGGTGAATTGCGGCCCGGCCGGATCGGCCAAAGCGGCAGGTGCTGCTGCGGCCTCATCTTCGGGGCCGATACGTTCGGCAACAAGGAGCGCACAACGGGCGATGGTCGGCGCCTCGAACAGGATCGAGATCGGGAAATCGACCTTCCACTGCCGTCGGATCATCGCAAAAAGCCGCACGGCGATCAGCGAATGGCCACCCAAGGTGAAGAAGTCATCCTCGACCCCGACTTCGGCGACGCCCAGAAGCTCGGACCAGAATCCCGCCAGCGTGCGCTCGACCCCATTCCTCGGCGCGACATAGGCGGTTTCCAGTTCGGGCCGGGCAAAGCCGGGCCCATTGCTGTCAGCCGTCACCGTCGGGGCCGCGCTTTGGCGCACCAGCGCTTCAAGATCAAGCGACGAGACCAGAACCTGCGCCCCGTCCGCGCCCAGCGCGCGGACGAAGGCCTCGGCCCCCTCAGCCGGGCGGATGCCCCCGGCCAGGGCAAGCGCAAGGCGCTGCTCGGCCGGCGACTGGCCGCGTTCGGCATCGTCGTCGCGCTGGACCTCGCGCGGGTTCGGCGGGGCCGGGCGCGCGAGTGCCTCTTCGAAAGCCACCTTGCGGAAGGTGATACCTTCGACCTCGACCAGCACGCGGCCTCCCGGGTCGGTCAAAGTCACATCGAAGCTCGCCACATCGACACCCGGCGTGCCGGAAAGACGCACCCAGCTTCGGATTTCCGCCGGAAACGGTGCATGGACGCGGATATTGGCCGTCGTCACCGGCGCCCAGACCGCCCCTTCAGCGACCTTGGGCAGAAGGGCGATACCCCAGCCGGTGCCAATATCGTAGAGCGCCGGGTGGATCGCGCAATTGGCGGTGTCCTGCACCGCTTGGGCGGGCAGGGCAAGCGTGGCAAGCCCTTCGGTTGCGCCAAGAGCGGTTGCGCGCAACACCTGCCAGCGCGGGCCGAAGGCAAGCCGGTCCTCTTGCGCCGAAGGCAGGTTCATCCCGCCTTGCGCTGTCGCCTTTTCCGGACAGCGCGAGGCAATCGCTGCAAGGTCGATGGCCTCTGCCGCCTCGGTCAGGGGTGCCACCCCCATTTCCGCCGTCAGCGCCCAACCCGCCGTTTCCAGCGCGCGGGCCCGCAGGCGTTGCTTGCCATCGCGGCCGCGGATCAGCGAAACCCGCAGGTCGCGTGGCAGATCGGCCTCAAGCCGAAGCGGGCGGAAAACGGTCAGGTCGCTTAGGGCAAAGCCCGGCTTGGCCCCCGCAGCCGCCCCCGAAGCCGCCAGCGCCTCGGCCGCGATCTCGGGCCAGGCCGCACCCGGCAGGACCGCCGTTCCATCCAACAGGCGGTGGTCGTCCATCACCCAATGGCGATTGGTCAAGGTGGCGTGAAAACGGGTTTCATCTTCGCCCCGGTTCATCCGCTCCAGGATCAGCTGGCCCGGCAGAGGCGCGCCCGCATCCTTGCCCTGCCGCTTGGCATCGGCATCGGCGGCCATGCCGATCCCGGACCAGATCCCCCAATTGATGGCGGTGACCTTGGTCTTGCCGCCCGCGCGGTGGCGGGCAAAAGCGTTCAGGTATTCGTTTGCCGCCACATAATCCGCCTGACCCGCCGGGGCGATCACGGTCGAGGTCGACGAGAAAAGGACCAGCCGTTCAATGCTGCCATCCGGCAGCAGCTGGCCCAGAAGCTTGGTGCCATGGACCTTCGGCGACAGGACCGCATCGGCTGCGCCCGGATCCTTGCCCAAAAGCGGCGCGTCATCGACCGTGCCTGCGGCATGGACGACGCCGTAGATCGGGCCAAGCTCACTGCGCACCCGGTCAAAGGCCGCGCGCATGTCTTCGGGGTTGCAGACATCGGCGGCAAGCGCCGTGACCTTGCCCAGCCGTTCCAGTCGCGACAACACGCCCGCGCGCAGGCTGCCGGGTTCCGGCACGTGCCTGCCGACAAGGGCAATTTTCGCGCCCCGGTCGCGCATCAGCCTCTCTGCCACCGTGACCCCAATGCCGCCAAAGCCGCCGGTGATCACCCAGACCGAGCCTTCGGGCACGTCGGCCTCGTCGGGCAGGCTGGACGGAACCAGCCGCGTCTCCAACCGGCGACTGCCGCGAAGCGCGCCAATCGTGTTAGCCGGGGCCGCCAGCATTTCCTCAAGCACCTGCGTCACCGTCTCGGCCGGGATCGAGGTCTTGCGGGCCTCGGGCAAATCCACGTCCAGAAGCGAAGCGGTCAAGCCCGGCAGTTCGCGCGGCATCACCCGCACCGGCCCCGCGACGGTGGCCTTTTCAGGATAGGGCAGGGCTTCGGTGCGGACCTGTGCGGCGCCCGAAGTCACGACCAGCAGATGGGGCAGCGGTTTCAGCCCGATCTCGCCCATCGCCTGACCAAGGAAGAACAGACTCCAGAAGCCCTGCTCAAGGTTGCGTTGGAAAAAGCTTGACCCTGGGCGGAAGCTTTCGCCGGCTGTCACCAGCCAGAAATGCCCGATCCGGGCGGGGTTCAAATCGCGAATGGCAAGGTCGGCCAGCAGCGCGTCGTATCCTTCGCGCCCGTGTTCGGGGGCAAGCGTATAGGTGTCGTCGCTGGTCCGGGCAAAAGCGTCGCCCGCATGCACCGTGATCACCCGGTGCCCGGCCCCGCGCAACCGCTGCGCAGCAGATCGGGCAAGACCCGCCTCGTCGGCGAAGACCAGCCAGGTCAGCGGCGCGCCAAGCTCGGTCTCGACATCGACCGGGCAATCCGCCGGCATGACCCGCCAACCCATCCGATAGCCGAACTCGGCCACCGTCTCATGTCGCTTTGGCAGGACGCCCGCATCGGTTGCCACAGCGGCCTTGCCGGGTTCTATGAAATAGCGCGAGCGCTGGAACGGATAGGTCGGCAAGGGCACCCTGCGGCGACGGGCGTCACCCCAAAGCTGATGAAAATCGGGGTTCGCCCCGCAGCCCCAAAGGCGACCGAGGGTGGCGATGAAGTGACGGTCGTCAGAGGTCGTGTCGTCGGGATGCCGCAGGCTGGCCGGAACCGGCTGCCCGCCCATCGCGCCATTGGCCTGCGCCAGCGTCGCCAGCGCCCGGCCCGGTCCGACCTCCAGGTAGACCCGGTCGGCACTTTGGCGCAACGTGGCGATGCCATCGGCAAAGCGCACGGTGCCGCGCAGATGGGCGACCCAATAGTCGGGACTGGTCGCTTCGGTGTCGGTCAGAATTTGGCCGGTGCGGTTCGAGATGATCGGGATCTGCGGCGGCGACAGCCGCATCTTGGCCAGATGCGCGCGGAAATCGGCCAGGATCGGCTCCAGCATCTTGGAATGCGCGGCGATGTCGATGGCGATGCGGGTGGTTTCGACCTCGTCGGCGCGAAGCCGGTCAGCCAGGTCCTTCAGGCCCGCATCGGACCCGGAGACGACCGTCAGTTCCGGCGCGTTGACCGAGGCGATGTCAAGATCACCAAGGTAGGGCTTCAGCGCCGCTTCCGACAGCGGAACCGAGAGCATGCCCCCGGCAGGGACCGTGTCGAAAAGCTTACCCCGCAGATGGACCAGACTGACGGCCTCTTCCAGCGACATGACGCCTGCGACACAGGCGGCGGCGTTCTCGCCCATGCTATGCCCGATCAGGACCGAGGGCCGGACGCCCCAGCTTGCCCAAAGCTTGGCCAGCGCCACCTCGACGATCAGGATCAGCGGCAGTTGCTGCGATGGGCGGCGAAGCTTTTCGGCGGCTGCCGCCTCTTGGCCCGCCGGAGGCTGCCAAAGGGCACGGGTCTCGGCTTCGACCGGGCCAAGTGCGGCAAGCCCCCGGTCCATCCATTCGGCGAAGACGGGCTCCGTCTCGTAAAGATCACGCGCCATGTTGGGGTATTGCGCGCCGCCGCCGGGAAACATGAAGACGACATCCGGCGCGTCGCCCAGTCGGCGCTGGGTGAAGACGCGGCGCGGATCACCTGCCTCCAGCATCGCGGCGGCTTCTTCGTGGGACGCGGCCACCAGCACCCGGCGATGTTCAAAAGCCCGGCGGCCTTCCTTCAGCGTAAATGCCACATCTGCCAGGTCTTGCCCAGGGTTCGTGCGAAGGTGAGCTACGAGCCGCGAGGACGCCTCACCCAGGGCCGAAGCACTGCGGGCCGAAAGCGTGATAAGTTGGAAAGGCCAGTCCGATGCATCGGCGGCGGCGAGTGCAGGGGCTTCCTGCAAGACCACATGAGCATTTGTGCCCCCGACCCCCAGCGAGTTCACCCCGGCCCGGCGCGGTCCGTTGCGGCGCGGCCAGTCGGTCAGGCGGTCGTTGACGCGGAAGGGGCTGCTGTCGAAGTCGATCGCCGGGTTCGGGGTCTCGAAATTCAGGCTTGGCGGCATCTGACGGTGATGCAGCGCGAGCGTGGTCTTGATCAGGCTCGCGACACCAGCCGCCGTATCGAGATGCCCGATGTTGGTCTTGACGCTGCCTATCCGGGCAAAGCCCTTGGCGTCAGTGGTCCGCCGGAACGCCTCGGTCAGCGCGGCAACCTCAATCGGGTCGCCCAGATAGGTGCCGGTCCCGTGGCATTCGATATAGTCAACCGTGTCGGCAGGGGCCCCCGCCACGGCCAAAGCCGTCGCGATACAGGCCGCCTGACCTTCGACCGACGGGGCCAGGTACCCGGCCTTTGCCGCACCATCGTTGTTGACAGCACTGCCCTTGATCACCGCCCAGATATGATCGCCATCCGCCAGCGCGTCCTCCAGACGGCGCAGCAGAACCGTACCCGCGCCCGAGCCGAAGACCGTGCCCTGCGCGCGGTGGTCGAAGGCATGGCAGACGCCATCGGGCGAAAGAACCTCGCCCTCCTTGTAGATGTAGCCCCGCCCCTGCGGCAGATCGATCGTGACACCCCCGGCCAGCGCCATGTCGCACTCGCCGTTCAGAAGCGCCTGAATGGCATAGTGCGTCGCCACCAGCGACGTCGAACAGGCGGTCTGCATCCCGAGGCTCGGCCCCTTCAGGTCGAACACATGGCTGACGCGGGTCGACAGGAAATCCTTGTCGTTGCCGGTATGGCGCAGAAGGAACATCCCCGTGCTTTCGACCAGCGCCGGGTTCGAGCAGAGGTTGAAGTAAAAGTAGCTTCCCATGCCGCATCCGGCAAAGACGCCGATCCGACCCTTGAAGCTATCGGGCATGTGGCCCGCGTTCTCCATCGCCTCCCAGGCAACCTCCAGGAACTGGCGGTGCTGCGGGTCAAGGATCGCCGCTTCCTTCGGCGAAAAGCCGAAGAATTCGGCGTCAAAGCGGTCGAAGCCCTCCAGAAGTGCGGCATGCGGCACATAGGCGGGGTTGCGCAGCATTGCCGGGCTTTCGCCCGACGCCAGAATCTCTTCGTCCGTAAGACGACGGACGGCTGACCGCCCCTCGCGCAGGTTCTCCCAGTAGGCACCAATGTCGACCGCGCCGGGCAGGTGCGCAGCCATGCCGACGATTGCAATATCGGTCTCGCTCGGAACGTCCAGCATCCCGTCCTTCATCCGCTCGCCCTCTCGACGCACAGCTTCTTATCGGTCCGCACATTTCTGGTGGACAGCCGGTCCGACACGACACAATAACTGCATCTGGCTTTGTCTGGAGCTACCCTATGTCTGGCCACAAAAGCACCTATCCTACACCTGACCGCGAAGCGAGGGACGAATCTGTGCCATGAACGATTCGCGCGCAGCAAAAATTTTCTTGCGCTTTCCTACATCACTCTGTCCCAAGACGCACGAACCTTGGACAAAAGAACCCCGATTCTTAACGACACTGTCCCCGTAGTCTTCTGATTTCCCTACTTTGTTGCCAGCAAAGCATCAGTATTCTTTAGACAGTCGCCATGCCATTCAAGTTTGCTTATTAGAAGGGGGCAAGACCCCGGTTTTCCGAGGAGTTGCTTATAGGTGAGTAGATGCAGCGCAGTAGATCCCGCAAGTTGTTATCCCGCATTCTCTGGTTCGAACCGGACGCCGTGAACGAAGCGACCCAGGTCAACCACACTCCGGTCCAGGTCCCCGATGCTCGTGCAGTTGCACCCGCCGCGCCTTTACGGGATGAGGCGATGTTCGCTGCCCCCAAGCCAATTGTGGCCAGACCAGAGCGGGCCCGGTCCGGGTCGACCATGCGGGAAGCGATCGGCCCGAAAGCCGCAGATCTTTACACCGAGCATTTCGGCCTTGCGATCCGGCCGTTCGCGTTGACGCCGGACCCGGATTTCCTGTTCTGGCCTGCGGCCCATGCGCGGGCCTACACGATGCTGGAATACGGTGTCCGTCACCATGCGCCGATCACCCTGATTTCCGGCGATGTCGGTGCGGGAAAGACAACGCTGCTCTTGCACCTCGTGCGCTCGCTGGGGCCGGAATTCCGTGTCGGTCTGGTCTCAAATCCCCATGGCTCGCGCGCCGAGCTTCTGCGATGGGTGCTGCACTCGCTTGAACAGCCTGCCGAGCTGGAAGAAAGCTACGTCGACCTTTTCTCGCGTTTTCAGTCTTACATTCTTGATGAGTATGCCGAAGGCCGCAGCGTCGTGCTGATTTTCGACGAAGCGCAGAACCTCAGCGCCGAAGCACTGGAAGAGCTGCGGATGTTCATCAACATCAACTCGGGAAAAGATGAGGTTCTTCAGCTTGTCCTGATCGGTCAGCCGGAACTGCGCGACATGGTCTCACGTCCAAACATGCGCCAGTTCGCCCAACGCGTCGCCGCAAGTTATCACCTGACTGCGATGGATCTGAGAACGGTCCGCGCCTACATTCCACACAGGCTAAAGGTCGCTGGCTGCGAGCGAAGGATCTTCACGCCATCGGCCGTCAACCAGATCTTTGGATTGACCGGAGGCGTTCCCCGCCTGGTCAACCAGCTTTGCGATCTGGCGTTGGTCTACGCTTACACTCGGGGCCGGTTTGTGGTCAGTAAGGCGACGCTGCAGCAGATCCTCGACGACGGTGTTTTCTTCGCGGCGCATGCCGTAAACAACAAGGATGAGATTTTGGAATGACGCTGGATTTTCGCTTCTACGTGTCATTGGTCGTTCGTAGGCTACCGATTGTCTTGGCGATAGTTTTCACCGCGACGCTGGCTGGCGCGCTTTACGCGATCTCCCTGCCGCCGGTCTTTCGCGCCGAGGCAAGGCTTCTGATCGAAAACGCCCAGATCCCCGATGAGCTGGCCGCCTCGACGGTGCGTTCGACTGCCGATGAAATCCTTCTGGCGATCCAGCAGCGTGTCCTTACCCGGGACAACCTGCTTGAGATCGCCGACCGCTACAAGATCTTCGCCAACACGCCAGAGATCAGTGCCGAGCAGCGACTGGTCGAGATTGGCAGTCGCGTGGCGATCTACATGCCGACGACACAAGGTAACACGGGCGTCGTGACGGTGTCCTTCGCAGCCTCAGAGCCAGAGTTGTCGGCCACTGTCACCAACAACATCGCCGATCAGGTCCTGCAGTGGAATACCGAACTCAGAACTGCTGCATCGGGCCGAACGCTCGATTTCTTCGAACAGGAGGTGCGACGCCTGACGGAAGAGCTTTCCCAGCAGAACGCGAAGATCATCGAATTCGAACAGGCCAACCGCGATGCACTGCCCGAAAGTCTGGAATACCGCCGCACCCGGCAAGCCTCACAGCAAGAGCGCTTGTCGCAGGTGGACCGGGAACTCGCCGCTTTGCGCGACCGGCGTCAGCGTCTGACCGAGCTTTACGATCGGACCGGACGGCTGGTCACTTCCGAAGCCGATCGGACGCCCGAGGAAGAGCGTCTCGAAGTGCTCCGGCAAGAGTTGGCCTCGGCGCTTGTCGTCTTGTCGCCGACCAACCCGCGGATTCGGGCGCTGCAAATCGAAGTGAGCGCACTTGAGGAAGTGGTCAAGGAAAAGCTCGGTGCTTCCGGTGTCGGACAGCTCACGCCGTTCGAGGTCCAGATGCTCGACATCGACGGGCAGATCACCTATCTGGCCGAGCAGAAGGGCATCATCGAGAAAGAGCTGCTTGCTCTGGAAACCTCGATCGAGGCCACGCCAAGCAATTCGATCCGCCTGTCCGAGTTGCAAAGCGACTATGAAACGCTGCGTGTCCAGTACGAAGAGGCGGTCGCCAGCCTTTCCGAAGCCCGCATGGGGGACCGGATCGAAGTCACCGACCGGGGGCAGCGCATCACCGTCATCGAGAAGGCCGTGCCTCCCGCATTTCGCGCCGAACCCAACCGAAAGGCGATAACGGTCGCTGCCTTTGGAGCCGGCGTAATCATCTCGGGTGCTTTGCTTTTCCTGCTTGAAATCTTCAATCAAACGATCCGCCGCCCGGCCGAACTGACCCGTGTCCTTGGCGCAGCGCCATTCGGGACAGTAGCCTACCTGGAAGGCAGCTCGAACCCCAGCCGCAAGCCGATGATCATTTGGGCATCCCTTGGCTTCCTGCTCGTCAACATTCCGATGCTGGCTTTCGTGGTTCACCTCTACATCACTCCGTTGGACACACTCCTTGGCTTCGAACCGAAGGTCTCCATTCCCAGCGAGACCGTCGATCAATCGGCCACTGGCATTTCCGAATAGGCACAAATGGAACGTATTCAATCCGCGCTCGCCAAAGCCCGCTCAGCCCGGGAACGCAAGCTACAAGTCCCTAGTCTTTCCAGTACCGTGCACGCTGGTGGCAGTGGGCCTTGGCACGATCTGGCCGAACTCGGCTTGAACGCCAGCGTTCTTGAGAAGAACCGCATGGTCGCGATCAATCCGACGGCAAGCGCCGGCAGCTTTGATGTCATGCGCACCAATCTTCTGCGCACGCTGCGGACGAACAACTGGACCAGGGTCGCGATCACGTCGCCAACGGCAAGCTGCGGCAAGACGACGGTTGCGCTCAATCTTGCGTTCAGCCTGGCCCGCCTGGCAGACATCAAGGTCCTGGTGGTCGAGCTCGATTTTCGTCACCCCTCAATCGTCACGATGCTTGGTCAGGCGCCAGGTCAGAACTTTGCCGGGATGTTGGCCAGTTCGACCCAGGATCTTGGTCAGATCAGACGATGGGGGCCGAACCTTGCCTTTGCGCTGACCTCAAAGTCACTGGATAGCCCGGCCGAGCTTCTGTCGGCCTCGCGGACCGCAGACACGATCGACGAGATCGAAGCCCTCCTGCGCCCCGATATCATTCTGTTCGACATGTCGCCGATGCTGGTCAACGACGATGCAATCGCTTTCCTCGATCAGGTTGACTGCGCTTTGATGGTGGTCGCAGCTGAGGAAACCACAGTGTCCGACGTCGAACGTTGCGGCAAGGATCTGGCCAAGCACACGCAGGTTCTGGGTGTCGTATTGAACAAGTGCCGTTACGTGGGGCGCGGCGAAAGCCTCGCATATCCCGAGTGACCTCGTTGCTTCTTGCTTGATCTCGGCTTGAAGGCGGTCGGTGTGAAACGGAAGTCATAACAACAGAAAGACCGCCCGAAGGCGGTCTTGTCTATGGTTTCAAGCTTATCCAAACTGGAGCGGGCGATGAGATTCGAACTCACGACCCTAACCTTGGCAAGATTGAGTAAGGGATACGCTAGAGTACGATGCTGTTCGATACTTCATTGATTGTATATAACTATTTTGTGAACTTCTGCGAAGCACTAACCGATTTTGCGCTACGACTTTACGCCAAGTGCTTACAGAATGCTTACATTTTCCGAGACGACATGATAATGTAAGCAAAGCTTTGGAGGCTGGGTTCATGCCAAAAATGACCAAGAGAGCCGTCGATGCGCTTGACCGACCGCGGAAGAGCCAAGAGTTCCTTTGGGACAGTGAGCTTCGTGGCTTCGGCGTGAGGGTCGTGCCGTCCGGCCTCAAGACCTTCATTGTTCAATACCGCACAGCTGCTGGGCGGAGCCGAAGGCTGGCTATCGGGCGGTATGGTCTGATTACCGTCGAACAAGCCCGCGATCAGGCGAAAATCAAGCTGGGCATGGTGGCCAGTGGCGTTGACCCTGCGGAGCAGGAAGATGTGCCTGAAGACAGCATGACCGTTTCCGACCTGTGCGACTGGTATCTTAAAGAAGCCAAGGCGGGTCTGATCCTCGGCCGGCGCAACAGGGCGATCAAGGCGTCCAGCCTTGCCATGGATGAAAGCCGGATCAAGACCCACATCAAGCCGTTGTTGGGAAACCGCCTCGTCAGCAGCCTTCGGATCCTCGATGTCGAAGGGATGCAGTCTGATATCGTGCTTGGCAAGACTGCCAAAGCGCGTGGCACCGGTCGGGGAGGTGTGGCGACGGGTGGCCCGGGTGTGGCCGGACGCGCCGTTACTACGCTGCAGAGCATCTTTGCCCATGCCGTGCGCCACGACAAGATCGAACGGCACCCAAGCCTTGGTGTCCGCCGTCTCGCGGCCAAGCGGAAAGTTCGCCGCCTGAGTTTGGATGAAATTGTCAGGATGGGAAAAGCAATGCGTTTTGCCGACCGAAACGGTGAGAGTCCAACGGGACTTGCCGTCGTGCGGTTCCTCGCGTTGACCGGGTTCCGGATATCGGAAGCGCAGCGGATGCACCGCAACTGGTTGCACGCTGACCTCGGGTATGTGGCCTTTCCTGACACGAAAGGTGATGCTCAGGTGCGTGCCATCGGGGCAAGTGCTGCCCGCCTGGCCGCTTCGCAGCCAATCCAACTGGGATCGCCCTTTGTGTTCCCTGCGACAATGGGTGATGGGTCATACACCGCCGCGAAGGCTTGTCTGCGCCGCCTTTGTGCAATGGTGGCAATTGAAAATGTAACCCCCCACACGCTTCGCCACACCTTTGCGAGTATCGCCGGTGAGCTTGGATTTTCCGAGTTGGTGATCGCCGCAATGCTTGGGCATTCGGCGCAGTCTGTGACGCAAGGATATGTGCATGTCGACGACGCGCTGAAGGTCGCTGTCGCCCGGACCTGTGATGAGATCGCGGGATTGCTTGATGGCTAGCTCCGGGTGCGTTGACGGCAGGCCCTCGAAGCGAGGGCAGTGCGTGTCTCGGGCGAAACCTTCGGATTTGGCAATTTATGAGACTTAAACTGTCAGATACGACGATCAAAGCGACCGTGCGATCTCAGCCTCATCATTTACGAAAGCCGGTTCGTAGTCCCGGGCTTGAGTGCCTGTCAGTCCATGCTGGCGAAAGGTTTCGCGCCAAAGCGCCGCGATCTTGTCTCCCATGTCCCGGATCAGCGCTTTTGCCTCTGCGTTGGGAAGCTCGAAAAACTCAGATGCTTCCAACGCGAGCAGGATGGAGCGTTCGTTTGACCCGTCCTCCAGGATCGCGGTTTCAAGATGGGGGTTTCGGTCTGGGGCAGGATTGACGTCGAAAACCGGCGACAGTCGCCAACGGTCGCGGCCGACATACAGGAAGCCGTGGTTCTTGAGATGGTCATCCTTGTTTGAGACGAGGATCGTGAAGACAAGCCGCAGATACAACTCGTGCAGTTCGGATACCGGGTCGCTGCTCCAGGCACGGATGAAGTCGGCAATCTCTGTATATGAGCCCAGAGCATTGTCGGTTTTGCCAAGGGCGGTGCGTGCCGAAATGTAGGGGATACGCGCCGTGCCGCGCCGGTCGAAGCGGCGCAGAAGGGCGACCGGGTAGGGCGTGTTTTGAAGCGCCAGCCGTGCTTCGGGAGCGCGGATGCCGCACGCCTCGGCCAGTTTCAGTGTCGAGATTTCGACCCGCTCGATGGGTTGGCGGTCATGAACGGACGTGAATTTCGCCAACCACAAAGTGTCGCCGTTACGGACATTGGCTTTTGGGCGCGCGCCGCCTAGGCTGCCACCTGCCCCGGCAAGGGCGCGCAAATCCCGTTCCGAAAGCTCCAAACCCTGCTCGTAGGCCCTGGAAAGACGGGTGATCTCTTCAAGGTCAAGCAGCTGGGGTACGGCATTTTGGGCACCCGCAATCAACTGCCCGTCGGCATCGAGAAACCGCAAAGCGCCTTGGCGAGAAAAGTCGTCCGAGAGAACAAGGTACTCAAATTCGCTCAAGCCTGCACCGTAGGCCCGTTCGAGAAGTCTCCGCCCCCAAGAGTCGGGTGCCGCGTCAGAGAACGCGCCGTGCAGCGCCTCACGAACATCGCCTGCCGAACTTCGCGAAGCGAAGTGTGCAGCCGCGTCGAGGGGCAGATCGGGCTGCAAGCCAAAGCGTTGCGCGGATACAAGCCATGTCGGATCATAGGTGAAGGCGGAATGCTGACGCGGCCCGTCGCGGGTGAAATCGAGACGGCCGACGGGGATCTTGCCTTCCCCCAGAGCAACCTGTGCAAAGAAGCGTTCGGACATCAGAAGGCCATTCCCTCAGGGTCAATTCCTTCGTCATCCGATGCCCTTGCTGTGCTGTCGACCTTGCCGGATGGCTTGCGCGTGGCTGCCGAAGACCGACCGCGTTTGGGTGCGCGTTCGGCCGTGATCGCCAAACCCAGCGCATCATTTCGTATATCGAAAAGCTCGGCCAGCCGTTCGACAAGTCCAAGGGCAAGAAGAATACTGGTGAATGCGCCGATGGAAACTCCAGGGTCACCTTTTTCAAGCCGGGCAATGGTGCTGGCCGAAGTGCTGGCGCGAACCGCCAGATCAGATACCGCCATGCCACGCCGCAGCCGGGCAGCGCGGACGTCTCTGCCGAGCCGGGCAAGGGCCTTGGTCGTCTTTGGCGAGCCCACTTCGTACCTCCATATACGACAATATATGTCACGTTATTTATCATATATGACAAGTTAAGGTGTCGCGCAATCCCCTGTGGTCTGGCAAACAGAACAGCAGGCACCTCCACAGTTCAAGCGCCGGGCAGCTGCTTGAGCTGCATTTCATGGCTAAAAGTGATGCAGACGGCCATGCGATTTTGTGCGGTAGTACTATCACCAGCTTGAGCGCAGATACGAGTATCTGGGGCTCGGTTGATGGCCTAGGCGCCCCCTCCTGACATCAACGCGGCCGGTCATCTTCCATCAGCACTCGTAGCGTCGATTGACTGCTGACCGACAGAATTGGCACATTCCGGACGGTGCAAGTATGCAAAGATCAGGAGTCTGGTCAACGCACTGATCACTCATTGCGGGACAACAACCGCGAAATGCTCAATCCGGCCCGGATGGCATAGGGGGGCAGCGAAAGCGAGTAGTGGCCGCAGTTCAGCTCCAGAATGCCCGGCGCCACGCCGACGGTCTTCAGCTTTGCGACCAGTTGCCGCGACAGCTCAGGCAACACCACCGTGTCCCTCGTGGCGAAGACAAACTGAAGATCAAGATCGGGTCGCGCCAACTTGTCGGCAAAGTTTTCCAGATTGAGCGGGGCCCAGGCCCGCCGAAGGTCGGCCAATCCAACCTCAGCATCAAAGCTGGCCCGTATGTGACGTGTGGCGCGGCCGGTCCAGACCATATCCGCAAGGTTTCCGGCCGAGAGGAGCAGTGCAGCCCTTCTGACGGCGGGATCATGCGCGGCAATCAGTCCGGCGACCCAGGCGCCCAAGCTCATGCCGAGCACCGAGATGTCTTGATACCCTTCGGTCTTCAGGGCGTGGATGAGTTTTCGTCCATCCAACACGGCCTGTCGTACGGACTGGATGGTGCGGCCGAGATTCGGACTGAGCATATGGTCGGCGTAACTGGAGGACGGACGGCGACGCTCAAGGTGATAGGGCAGGGCCATCTCGACAACGGTTATTCCGCGCCGCGAGAAGAAGTTGGCGAGTTTGGGTGACCGGGAGCTTGCGTTCCAATGGTGGAAGACCACCAGGGCCCGGTCGGACGATCGCGCCTTGGTTACTTTCGCCCAGACAAGATCGTTCTCGCCCTGTCCAGTCGATACGCTCGACTTGAACCTGACCCATCCGTCTGTCCGATCAACAACCGGGTCCTGCTGGCTCGGGTCTGCGAAGAAGGTCGGGTCCGCGGCGGCTTGGTCCGCGAGCGCACAGAATTCAGCGAGACTGGTCACCCCATTCGAGTTCGGAAAGGCGAGCGCAGCATCGAGGGCGAAAGCGGACTGCTCCTTGAACGCGTCCCCGCGCTGCGCCCGTCGTTCATCCCACCGATCAAGCCATTTATGATACATTCCGGCGGCCTTTCAGGTTGTTCGTCTGCCGCGTCCCAAACGCTGGATCGAAGAGACCGTAGATCGCCAGCAGGATTGAGGCGCCCAGCAATATCGAGAAGCCCTCGAACGCCCCGATCAGAAAATAGGCAATGCCTGTCAGGGTCACGACGGCCACCATCTTCCGCAACGGTGCAATGAATTGGCTTCCGAGCCCAATTCGGACGAGGCCATAGAGAAAGACCACATTGGCCGACAATGCAATCAGAAGGCTGGTATATTGCGTCGGCGTGCTGTACGGCGTTCGATCGTTCGCAGCGTCCTTGCCAGAAAGGACGGACAGTACATCGCGGAAAAGCCAGTCCAGAATACTCTCGGCATTTGTTGTCAGATATACGCTCTGCAGCTTCATGCAGGCCGCGATCAGCGCCCCGCAGATCGTGCAACGAAAAATGCCTCGCATAATCCTATGGCGGATTTCAACGATGTCCGGCTGAGGTCGACGATAGTCGAAGGCTGATCGACGCTCGATTTCCCAGAGATCATGCACCAAAGTGTAAAGCAAAATGAGGCCCACGAAGAAAAGGTAGAAGCAGAGGCACATGTAGAGATAAGCGAAACCGGTGAAAGCGACGGCCTGTTGCACTGAATAGGTTTCAGGGCGTCCGATCGCCACAGACCCCCAATCGATGGCAAAATCGCCACCGCCTTGCAGCAACGGTATCAAACGGACGCTGATCCATTGAAACAGACCAGCGAAGCCCAGGCAGATGAGGAATACTGCCCAGTATGTAGTGGCCGAGCCTTCAACCTTCCGCCCCCAACCGGCGTTGCTCCCCTCGCCGCCACTGGCGGCCAAGACCTTTGTGCGCGCTTCATTCTTCCAGAAAACCACCAAGTCTCCTGCGAATGCGAAGAAAAGAGGCATGAAGACCATGAAGAGGATGGTCCAGTTCGGAGACCAGAGGAAGCCCACCTGCTTGGTGACGCCATCTTCCCGGTCAAATGTGACGCTGTGAATTCCGAGGAAGTATGAAAAGAACCCAAGTGCGACGGCGCCGGCAAAGACGGAGGCGGGAAGGTCCAAGGGAGATTGGCGGCCAAAGAACGCCTCGGATTTCCGTGGGAGACTGAACGGCTTTTCCGATTCCTCTGAAGCCCCCGGTTGTTGCGCCTCGAAGGGTGGATGTGTTGTGCCATCCCGCGCCGTCGGGAGATCGGCGTTCGGCGGGCCTTGAGGGGGGTTACCAGAATTTTGCCGTTCCCGCCGCCTCCTTGCCGCGAGACGAGACTGCGACGCACTGAGCTCAGCCTGCCATGCGCTTGTTGCTTCCGGGTCGTCACACCCGAATATCCTCGCCAACCACCGAATGTTGTCCGAGCTGATGCCCGTGTCGTTGTCCTGGAACCAGAGCTGAACGGTCCGGAGGTCGACCCCTGACTGGTTCGCGTCGATCTGTGAGATGGCCGTGGCAAGAAGATCGGGTGTCCAGGGCCCTTGTGGGAACCCACTCTTATCCACGGGGCGACCGGCACCGGCAGACGCAAGGCGCTGGAACAGTGCCTTGAAGTCCCCGCCGTTCGTGTCGGGCAGGACGAAATATTTGCCGTTCTTGATCAATGTCTTGAAGGGCCTTGTTTCGTTCGGTTTCGCATTGCTTCGTATCACGTCGTGACTTGTTTTTCCATGACGGAACAACCTGAGCGTGCGGGACTTCGCTTAATCTGGTGGGCCTTACCCGACAGAATCAAGGTGATCGCTGATGGCGCAAGATCGATTACTCGGACCTTCTCAAAACTGGATTCTGACGGCCCGACAAGCGCGGCGGCCAGATCGGTTGGTGTCTGACCGTCTGACACTTTGCCTCCCCGTGCAGGAAGGACAGTGAAAGGTGACCATTGAACTGAGACATCTGCATTATGTTATTGCTGCCTCCCGGTGGGGCAGCTTTCGGCGCGCGGCGCTGTCTCTTGGTGTCGAACAGTCCGCCATCAGTCGACGCATTCAGGATCTCGAGGATGAACTTGGCGCGTCGCTGTTCAACCGTCATTCCGGCGGTGTCATTCTCACCAACGCTGGCAAGAAATTTGTGCGCCATGCGCGCCAAGCCTTAAGCGAGGTTTCCCATGCCGCTGCCAATGTCGGACCGATCGGTCGCGGAGAAGAGGGCCTGGTTTGTGTCGGTATTTTCTCGTCGCTGGCGTCCGGCTTTCTCGCGCAGATGCTGCGTGCTTACAGTGATTGTTACGCCGGAGTGCATATCGACATCGTCGAAGGGGGCCCGTCCGATCACATCGCGGCCGTGCGGATGCACAAGCTCGACGTGGCCTTCGTCACGGGAGCCCCGTCCCAAGCGGATTGCGATGCAGCGCAGCTCTGGACCGAACGGGTCTTCGTCGTGCTCCCGAGCGGTCATGCCCTAGCGGAACGGGAATGCATTCACTGGGACGACTTGCGGGACCAGGCCTTCATCGTCAGCGAGGGTGATCCCGGCCCGGAAATTCAGGATTTCCTCATTACGCGACTGGCCGATCTCGGGGTCCATCCCGCGATCGAGCGTTACCGCGTGGGGCGCGACAATCTTATGCACATCGTCTCCCTCGGGCGCGGGCTGACGCTGACGAGCGAGGCTACAGTTGCCGCCCGGTTTCCGGGCGTGGTGTATCGACGGCTGGACGGTGAGGCACTGCCCTTCTGCGCAGTGTGGTCCCCTGATAACGACAACCCGGCGCTCCGCCGCATGCTGAGCCTCGCAAGATCCATGGCGAAGGACAAAAGTCTCTGCTCACTCTCCGCCACTGCTAACGAGCACTTTAAGAAGTCGGTGCCGGCCGCCCCGTCGCCGAACTCCGCCGCGCCTTCGCAAACCCGCGATCGGTCGCCATGAAGCGTTCAATCATCGGCACGATGAGCTTGGCTGGAGGGCCAACGGGTTTGCCGGTCTCCTGCGCCAGCGCTTCGGCATAGGCGACGAGGTCGCGGTGCACGGAGGCGGGCAGGTCGACGGTCAGTTTGACCGGCTTGTCGTCGGCAAGCGGTCCGAGCTTGAGTTTCTGCATCGCTATCTCCGCCAGGGCTCGAAGATCAAATCCCTCGTGACGATGACGCGCAGCGAGAAGCCGGGGCGGATGGTGAGAGTCGGCGGGATCGCGAGTTGCTGGCGCACAATCTCCTCGCCCGCGCGTCCGATGGTGTCCTGCGCGCCGTCGCGCAGGGAGGTGGCGATGCTGTCGCTTTCGTCGGTCGCGAGTTCCGCGCCGATGTTCAGGAGGGTCGAGAGCGCAGCGGCCTGGGCCAGGCCCCACCAGTGGCGGTCGACGCGATCTTCGAGACCTGCGTAGCCGGACACATCCGCCCCCTGCAGCCGCTCCAGCACCAGCGAGGTGCCGTCCGGCAGGATCAGGCGGGTCCAGACCAGCAGTACCCGGCGCTGGCCTGCGCTGATGCCGCTGTCATACTCGCCGACGAGACGCGCGCCCTGCGGGATCAGGAGATAGCGGCCGGTCGGGCTGTCATAGACATTCTCGGTCACCTGCGCGGTGATCTGGCCGGGCAGGTCGGAACGGATGCTGGTGATGAGTGCAGCGGGGATGATTGTCCCGGCTTGCAGGATGAAGGGCGATGCCGGGGCGGCGAGGCGATCCTCTGTCACTGTCTGGCGGTCGGTGGGCGCGTTGAGGAACGCGGTCCGGCTGTCCTCCGACATCGCTCCGGATGGGCCGACCGGCCCGGTTCCCGGCATGCTGGCCCCAAGATCGCCCATCGGGGCAGCCTCCGCGGATTGCGTGTCGAAGAACAAGGCGCTGGTGCGGGCGGCTTCGATCTCGGCGAGGCGGCGTTGCTCGGCGGGGTCAGGCCCCGGCAGGGGCGAGGCCGGGATCGGCTTCCCCTCCTCCATGGCGCGCAGGATCGGACCGCCGAGATCGCCGGGCAAGGCGGGTCCAAGCTGCGGGATACCTGTGTAGTCGGACGGCAGGCGCTGCAGGGCATCGGCGGTCGGGCGGTTCTCGGTGGTGAAGAGTTCGTTCTGACCCTCACCCGGATCGCGCCCCTGTAGGGCGAAAATCAGGACGCCTCCGATGCCGAGGCAGGTGGTCATCATCAGCACGGCCAGAACCTTGCGGGAGAGCCGCATGACCCGGGGCGGTTCGGCGCGCAGGCGAAACGCTTCTGCCGTGGCTTGGTGCGAGGCCGACTGTTGCGCGGGGTTGGTGCGGTCATCGCTCATGGCGCGGGCCTTCCGTCGCTGCGGACGATCCGCACGACCTGCTGGTTGCGCCCGCCAAGCCGCAGTTCGGCGGCGGCGAAGAGGCGGTCGACGATCAGGACATTGCGATAGACCCGCGCGTTCACCAGCTGGGCCGTGCCATCGGCCCCGATGACGAAGAGCGGCGGCATCTCGCCCTGCACGATGCCTTCCGGGAAGACGACGTAGACGCGCCGGGCATCATCGAAGACGGAGATCGGCCGCCAGGGCGGATCGTCACCCTGCAGCATGTAACGGTAGTGGCGCTGCGCTTCGGGCGGGATCGCGGGCGTCGTCGGTAGTGACGGCTGCACTCGGGTTCGCGTCTCTGGATAGGCCCAGGCAACCAGCGGCATGTAATCCTCGGCGCGGGCGCGAAGTTCGATCAGATACGTCCGGCGGTCGGTGTTGATTACCAAGTTCGTGGAAATATCGGGGCTTGTCGGCTTGACGAGGATTTGCACCCGGCGGTCACGCCCGGAACCGCTGATCGTGTCGCCGATGATCCAGCGGGCGGTATCGCCCGCTGCGATCGGGCCGGAACCGATCAGGCGCTCGCCCGGTTCCAGCGACAGGCTGGTGATCTGGCCAGGGGCGGCATAGACCTGATAGAGTGCTCCCTCACTGTAGGGGAAGATCTGGATCGCATTGTAATAGCCCGCACGGCGCGGCTCGACCCGAGCGGCGGCATTGGCCAGTTCGACACGTGCTTCCGGTGCAGCGGCATCGGTGGCCCCGCCGCGCGACGGGGTCCAGGGCGGCGGAACATGCAAAGGCGGCGTTGCGGCCTCGATGACGGGCGGCGGGGGCGGGTCGAGCGGCGGAACAGTGGCGTCATAATCGATGTCGGGCGGTTTGTAGGTAGCGCAGCCCGTGAGGATCGCGGTGCCCAGCAGTGCGAGCACCAGTGCTATCTTGACCGGATGCGTCATTCTTCCAGTTCCTTCGACCAGTTCAGGGCATGGACGTAGATGCCGAGAGGATTGGCGCGCAGACGCTCGGCGGTGCGGGGCGGCTGCACGCGGATGGTCAGGATTGCGGTCCAGTGTTCCGTGCTGGCGAGGCTGCCATCCTGATAGCGCCGTTCGGTCCAGGCGACGCGGAAACTGTCGGGCGATGCGCGGATGACGCTTGATACGTCGATGGCGACCTGCATCTCGCCGACCTTGGTGAAAGGATCCTCGGCGCGGGCATATTCGTTGAGGGCGAGTGCCCCGCGATCAGTGGTGAACTCGTAGGCGCGCAGCCAGTTCTGCCGCACCACGACCGGATCGGCGGTGATCGCCCTGACCCACTCGATGAAATGCGCCAGATGATAGGCGATCTGCGGATCGGACGGCTCGTAGTCTGCCGCCGCGGGTGCTACGGCCTGCGCCTGACCGAGTTCATCGACCTGCACGACCCATGGCACCACGGTGCCGCGCGCGGATTGCCAGACGAGACCGAACCCAAGTCCCGCCGACAGGAACAACGATCCGAAGGCCATGAGCCGCCAGTTCTTGGCCTGCACGCGGGCCGAACCGATCCGCTCGTCCCAGACCTGTGCGGCCTTCTGGTAGGGCGTTTCCGGTTCCGGGGTCTTGCCGTAATGGGTACTGGAGCGTTTGAACATCAGCTGTCCTTTTCCGAAAGGGAGATCGTGGTGCCTGAACCCGAGCCGTCGCCAGAGCGGACCGCATGCGCGGCGGCCGTCGCGCCATGGCGCAGCGAAGCGGCGCGGGTCATGCGGCCTGCCCAGGCCGGTGGGCCGATTCGCGCGGCGGGGGATGGTCCGTTTGCCCCAACCCCGCCCGTTGCGTCAGGACCAGAGGGCGCCCCGGTTCTGCCGACAAGCGCGACACCACCTCTGGCTGCACTGGCGATGCCTCGGCCAGCACCCCCCACAGCCAGGCCAGCCCCGCCGATCCCAACCGCAGCCACCCCGCCTGCAGCCAAGCCAGTACCGACCGCTGCGCCTGCGCCGAGCTGCGGTCCGCCGGAGATCAGCCCGTTGGCGATGCCGGGGCCGAAGATACCGAGACCGAGGAGCGCAAGCGCCGCCAAAACGATCGCCATCGCATCCTCGACATTGGGCTGCGCGCCGCCGAAGCCTGCGGTGAATTCGGCAAAGAGCGTCGAGCCGATGCCGATGATCACCGCGAGGACGAGGATCTTGACGCCGGAGGCCACGACGTTGCCGAGCACGCGTTCGGCGAGAAAGGCGGTCTTGCCGAAGAGGCCGAAGGGGATCAGCACGAAGCCTGCCAGCGTGGTCAGTTTGAACTCGATCAGGGTGATGAAGAGCTGGACGGCCAGCAGGAAGAAAGCGAGGAGCACCATGATCCAGGCGAAGAACAGCACCGCGATCTGGATGAAGTTCTCGAAGAAGCTGACATAGCCCATCAGGCCGGAGATCGACTCCAGGATCGGGCGTCCGGCATCAAGCCCAACCTGCGCCACCCGACCGGGGCGCATGAGGTCAGCGGTGCTGAAGCCGGTGCCGCTGGCTTGCAGCCCGAGACCGGCGAAGCTTTCGAAGACGATCCGTGCGAGGCTGTTCCAGTTGCCGATGATATAGGCGAAGGCGCCAACGAAGATGGTCTTCTTCACGAGGCGCGCGAGGATGTCGCTGTCCGCGCCCCAGGCCCAGAAGAGGGCGGCGAGGGTCACGTCAATGGCGATCAGCGTGGTGGCGAGGAAGGCCACCTCGCCGCCGAGGAGGCCGAACCCAGAGTCGATGTAGCGGGTGAAGACCTCCAGAAAGCGGTCGATGACGCCGGTACCACCCATGGCCTCAGTTTCCTTCGTCTGTGGGCAATGAGGGGGTCAGAAAGCGCTGCCGGGTCTCGGCCCAGAGGGCGAGACAGGCGGCATCTGTGGTCGCGGCTTCGCCGAGCGACTGGCAACGCTGAAGTGCGGCCTGCTGGGGGTTTGAGACTGTGATAGGCGGGGACGGGTTGGCAGTGCCCTGCCCATCCCGACGGATGTCCCCAAAGGTGCCGATCACGATCAGCGTCAGAATCATCGCTGCCCCCGCGAGGATCAGCCCCTTGCCGATCAGCGACCGGCTCATGGCCGGAACATCGTGGCATTGCCGGGCTGATAGCCGGTGCCCGGCTCCAGAAAGCGGCGACGCTGCTCGGCGGCCTGTTCCTGGGCGGCGGCTTCGGCGGCAGCCTCAAGGCTGGCCGCGCGACCTTGGGCTGCCAGAAGCGCCGTCAGGTCCATGATCTGCTGGGATTGCAGGGCGAGGATCTGGTTACCGGCTTGGGTCGCCTGCAGCGCCCCGGTCGCGTTCTGACTTGCGCCGATCAGGTTTTCCATCTCGGCGCGGCCGGTCTCGATGTTGCCGACGACACCGGCCTGAACGCGCATCGCGTCTTGCAGACCGCCGACGGTGGTCTGCCAGCGGTCGCGTGCGCCGTCGATCAGGGCCTGATCCGTGGCGGTGGTCGAGGCCGCGCCATAGTCGGTCGCAAAGGCGTCGTCGATGGCTTGCACATCAAATGCGATACGCTGTGCTTCGCCGAGGAGTGCTTGGGTCTCCTGCACCGATTGCTGCAAGGCCTGCAGCGAGGATTGCGGCAGGCTGGCGAGGTTGCGCGCATCGTTGATCAGCATCTGCGCTTCGTTCTGCAGCTGCGCGATCTGCTGGTTGATCTGCTCCAGCGCACGGGCGGCCTGCAACACGTTCTGGGCGTAGTTGGTGGGATCATAGACGATGCGCCAGGCGAAGGCGGGTTCAGGCGGCAGGGTCAGGATTGCCGCGGGCGCGGCGAGCAGGAGGGCGGCGAGGCGGGATATCTGGCGGTTCTTACAGGTCATGACGGAGACTCCTGTTCAGTGAGAGGAAATGGTTTGGAGGTGTTTGGGGACAGGACCAGATCGGGGATGAGGTCGGCGGCCCAGGCGACACGGCGCGCGCGGAGCCAGGCGGCGGCAAAGCCGTCGCGGCCATGGGTGGCGAGCACCCGCGCGATGGCGATCTGATCGGACTTCGAGGAAGTGGCGGTGAAGGCGAGGGCAATCTCCCCAAGGCCAAGGTCGAAGAGTCGATTGCCGCGCCGCGACTGGCAGTAATAGTCGCGCTTTGGCGTCGCTTGCGCCAGAATCTCGAACTGCCGGTCGTTGAGGCCGAAGCGGCGGTAGATGCTTTTGATCTGCGGCTCGATGGCGCGTTCATTGGGCAGGAAAAGCCGGGTCGGGCAGCTTTCGATCAGGGCGGGAGCGATGGCGCTGCCGTCGATGTCGGAGAGCGACTGGGTGGCGAAGACGACGCTGGCATTCTTCTTGCGCAGGGTCTTCAGCCATTCGCGGAGCTGGCCAGCAAACCCGTCATCGTCGAGCGCGAGCCAGCCCTCGTCGATGATTAGCAGCGTGGGCGATCCATCGAGCCGCACCTCGATGCGGTGGAAGAGATAGGCGAGCACGGCAGGCGCTGCCCCGGTGCCGATCAGGCCTTCGGTCTCGAAGACCTGCACCCGAGCGGCACCAAGATCCTCGATCTCGGCATCCAAGAGGCGTCCGAACGGACCGCCGAGACAATAGGGTTGCAGCGCGCGCTTGATCTCCAGCGATTGCAGGAGGACGACAAGGCCGGTCAGGGTGCGCTCGCCCACCGGGGCGGAGGCAAGCGAGGAGAGGGCAGACCAGAGGTGATCCTTGACCTCGGGCGTGACAGTGACCCCTTCGCGCGCAAGCATGTCGGCGATCCAGCATGCGGCCCAGCTGCGCTCCACGGTGTCGTCGATCAGAGCGAGCGGCTGAAGGGCCACTGGCTCGGCGGCATCGTCCGACAGCGCGCCGCCGAGGTCATGCCAGTCGCCCCCCATGGCAAGGGCTGCCGCCCGGATCGAACCGCCGAAATCGAAGGCAAAGACCTGCGCCCCCGCATAGCGGCGAAACTGCAACGCCATCAGCGCCAACAGCACCGACTTGCCGGAACCGGTCGGGCCGATCACCAAGGTGTGACCGACATCGCCTACATGCAGCGAGAAGCGGAACGGCGTCGCGCCTTCGGTGCGGGCAAAGAACAGGGGCGGTGCGTCGAGATGGTCATCGCGCTCCGGTCCGGCCCAGACGGCAGAAAGCGGGATCATATGCGCAAGGTTGAGGGTCGAGACTGGCGGCTGGCGGACATTGGCGTAAGGATGACCGGGCAATGACCCGAGCCAGGCCTCGACCGCATTCACCGTCTCGGCAATGCAGGTGAGATCGCGGCCCTGAATGACCTTCTCGATGAGGCGCAACTTCTCGTCAGCGATGCGGGGATCGGCGTCCCAGACCGTAACTGTCGCGGTGACATAGGCTTGGCCGATCAGATCGGTGCCAAGTTCTTGCAGCGCTTCATCGGCATCCATTGCTTTGTTGCTGGCATCGCTGTCCAGGAGGGCCGAGGACTCATTGGTCATGATCTCCTTCAGGATCGCAGCAACCGATTTGCGCTTTGCGAACCACTGGCGGCGGATTTTTCCGAGAAGCCGGGTGGCGTCGGTCTTGTCGAGCAGGATGGCGCGAGTGGACCAGCGATAGGGGAAAGCGAGCCGGTTCAGGTCATCGAGAATGCCGGGGGTGGTGGCCGAGGGGAAACCGGTGATGGTGAGCACGCGCAGATGCGCCGGACCCAGCATCGGGGCGAGGCCGCCGGTCAGCGGCTGATCTGCAAGCAGCGCGTCGAGATGCATCGGCACCTCGGGCACGCGTACCGACTGGACCTTGGTCGAGATCGTGCTGTGGAGGTAGGTCAAGGTCTGCGGGTCATCGAGCCAGGCGCATTCCGGCATGAAGCCTTCGATGAGTTGCAGGATGCGGTCGGTGCGGTCGATGAAACCCGCCAGCAGCTCGTAGGCATTCGCGCCAGTGCTTTGGTCGCGGCCTTCGTAAAGATAGCGCTCGGCCCGCGCGGTTTCCTCGGCAGGCGGCAGATAGAGGAAGGTCAGGAAGTAGCGGGACTCGAAGTGTTCTGCGTTCTTTGCCGCAGTGGTTTCTCCCGCTTGGCTTTCATCCCGCTCACCCTCGAACGCCGCTTTCCGTTCGGCCTCGACCAGCGCCGAGGCCGCATCGGGAAAGGAGCTGGTCGGATAGGCGCTGGTCGGGCTGCGCTGCGCCTCGACAAAGACCGCCCAGCCCGATCCCAGCCGCCGCAGGGCGTTGTTGATCCGGCCTGCCACGGCGATGAGTTCGGCGGGCACGGCACTTACGAGGTCAGGTCCCCGAAACCGGGCGGTGCGCTGGAAAGAGCCGTCCTTGTTGAGGATCACCCCCCGCCCCACCAGTGCCGCCCAGGGCAGGAAGTCCGAGAGCTGGCGGGCGGTGCGGCGGTATTCGCGCAGGTTCATCATGGCAGCACCCTCACACCGACAGATGCGCGGGAATGCGCAGATGGCGGCGCACGACATCGACAAACAGCGGATCGCGGCGGGCGGCCCAGACGGCAAGACCATGGCCAATCGCCCAGATGAGGATCCCGACAAGCCAGAGGCGTAGGCCGAGACCGACAGCGGCGGCCAGCGTGCCATTGGCGATGGCAAGGGCGCGGGGTGCACCACCAAGCAGGATCGGCTCGGTGAGGGAGCGATGCACGGGGACCGAGAAGCCGGGGATGTCGTCCTCTGCGTGCATCACACCACCACCCCGCCGCCAAAGGAGAAGAACGACAGGAAGAAGGACGACGCGGCAAAGGCGATCGACAGGCCGAAGACGATCTGGATCAGGCGCCGCGCGCCGCCGGAGGTGTCGCCGAAGGCCAGCGTCAACCCGGTGATGATGATGATCATCACGGCGATGATCTTGGCGACCGGGCCTTCGATGGATTCAAGGATGGATTGCAGCGGCGCTTCCCAGGGCATCGACGAGCCTGCAGCCTGCGCGCCAGTGGCGAGGGTGATCGCGAGGGCGGCAACAATGCCGAAGACGGGGAGTGCTGTTGGGAGACGGGTCACGGACCTGAGCATCAGGCGGCTCCTTCTGGAACGGTGTTTGCGGGGGTGAGGCGATAGTCGCCGGTCGGGCCGAGACCCTCGACGCGCGCGAGTTCGATGAGGCGGCGGGAGGTGCCGCGCCCAGCCAGAACGGCGATGAGATTGATCGTCTCGGCGACCAGTGCGCGGGGCACCGTGATGACGGCTTCCTGGATCAGTTGCTCCAGACGGCGCAGCGCGCCGATGGCGCTGCCCGCATGGATCGTGCCGATGCCGCCGGGATGGCCTGTGCCCCAGGCCTTCAGGAGATCCAACGCTTCAGGCCCGCGCACCTCGCCAATGGGAATGCGGTCGGGACGCAGCCGCAGGCTGGAACGGACAAGGTCCGAAAGCGACGCAACGCCATCCTTGGTGCGAAGGGCGACGAGGTTGGGGGCTGCGCATTGCAACTCGCGGGTATCTTCGATCAGCACCACGCGGTCGTCGGTTTTGGCCACCTCGGCCAACAGCGCGTTGGTCAGGGTGGTCTTGCCGGTCGATGTGCCACCTGCGACGAGGATGTTCTGGCGAGTGGTAACTGCGTTGCGGAGGCAGGCGGCCTCGCCGTCCGCCATGATACCTGCCGCGGCATAATCGGCGAGTGTGAAGACCGCGACGGCGGGTTTGCGGATCGCAAACGTCGGCGCGGTCACGACTGGCGGCAGCAGGCCCTCGAAGCGCTCGCCGCTCTCGGGCAATTCGGCGGAGACGCGTGGCGCTCCTGCATGCACCTCGGCCCCGACATGATGCGAAACCAGCCGGATGATGCGTTCGCCATCGGCGGTCGACAGGCGCTGATCGGTTGCGGCAAGGCCGGTCGACAGGCGGTCGACCCAGAGCCGTCCATCGGGATTGAGCATGATCTCGACGACCTCGTCGTCCTCGAGAAACCGGGCGATGTCCGGGCCGAGGGCGGTACGCAACATGCGGCTGCCGCGTGAGATTGCCTCCGAGTGCTGGAATGAAGTCGTCATGTGCGTCCCCGTCAGGAGGGGCGTCACATGACGCCCCAGGATCGGGGATGAGTAAAAGAACCGCAATCGGGGGTAGCGCAACAGCATCAACGGCGTAGTAGTGCGCTGGCGTAGAAAGACAGGGAAAAGGACGGGTCGGTAATGTGAAATGGTGCGGTGGATGGCCCCACCCGACGGCATCGTATGTGCCAAAGTGATTTTGTTGGAACCAAGAATAGGTGGGCATCCACCGCATCAATTCGGGCGTCTGATCTTTCGATTTGGGCAGTCGTTCCGATCGTGACCGTAATTTCTGCTGCATGCCTCTCGATTTGAGTGGTCAGGAAACGCGCTCCCGCGCTTACTCACCACCGAGCGGGTGCGAAAGGTGTTTGATCGAAGCTTGATCACCATTCTCTTCACGAGTGTGTTCTCGATGTTGTCGTCAAACAGCATTGTCGCGCTGGTTGCGCCGGGCAGAAACGCACTGCGCTATCGGTCATGCCCCCTCAGCCAGTTGATGTAGTCAGGCACGGCGTACTCGACGTCGTATTCCGGCTCGAAGCCGGTATCCGCTTGCAGCCGGGTGATATCGAGGTAGTTGTCCGGAGGGCGGTCAGGATTGCGCCCTCGGAGAATGGTGATGTTTGCACTTGGAACAGCAGCGTTGATCGCATCAACAACCTGGCCGTACCTTACCAAGCGGCCGCTGGAGATGTTGTAGATCGAGTGGTTTAGCTGGTCTGCCTGCATCAGCAGCGCGATGGCCCGGCCGCAGTCCTTCACGTAGCAGAGGTCCGTGGCGTCCTCGGCATAGGCGAGCGGACGGGGTGGGGTAAGATCGGGGTCTTCGCCCCGGACTGCCGCGCTGAGTAGGCGCGGCAGCGCGAAGAACGGAGAGTCAGGAAGGCCGAGAGGCCCCCAGATGGTCCCGATCCGCAGGTTAACTACCTCGAACCCTGCATTGCCACCGATCAACGTTGTGACCAACTCTGCGGTCTTCTTGAATGCATGAATCTGGTGCGGTGCCAAAACTGGCAGCGGAACGTCTTCGCGCCATGGCACTTGTTCGACCCCCACATACACACCGATGGAACTCGCGACGGCGAAGCGCTGCACACGCCATTCAGTCGCTGCTTGGAGCGCGTTGAGCAAAGCGGTAGATTCGACGCGCAGGTATGCGACCGGATCGGGCAGATTGAACTGGGTCGCGGCGAGATGCACGATCCCAGTTATTTCATGCCGCTTTCCGATGTTGAGGAATGCTGCGCTATCCGTTGTGTCCAGAGGCTCAATAATAACCCGGCCTCCAAGGTCGCTAGCCAGAAACTCGGGGTGATGTGTGGATCGATGCGCGGTGAGCACGACCGCTTCGCCCAAGTCGAGAAGTGCCCGTGCAGTGTGCGAACCGATCGACCCCAGACCGCCTGTAACAAGTATCATCTCTTATCCTTTCAATTCTTACTGTCTATTCGACGCGCGGACGCCGACAGATGCAACAATGCCTCACGGCGTCAGGGTTGTGACAAGATCAGGCGCAAGCTTGCGTCTTCCGCAGCGCCCCAGTCGCTCAGCTCGGGCAAGACTTGGAGGTCGGGGCGGACATCTGCTTCGCCCGGAAGAAACTCATAGTAGAGCGTAGAGACACTGACCGAGAGGCCGGAGTTGGGCAGGTTGAAACGCCGGACTTCCTGCCAGTTGTTGGGGGCAGCGCCGGCTGGCTCGCCAACCAGGATAGCGTTGGTCGTGGTCTTGAAGTCGACAGCGTTTGTCATTGCCGCCGAGAAGGTCTTGCGACCGATCAGGACGTAAAGCACCCCTTCCTGGTTGAGCCACGGCCGTTTCTTCACTTCCTCGACAAAAGCACGACCTACGTTGAAATCCCCGCCGGTATTGTCGCGCAGGTCGATGATCAGCCTGCGCGGATGCTCTGCATCCAGCTGTTGCAAGAGGGCTTCTCCCTGTTCTGCGAGGCCATCGTACGAGCGCCAATTCACGTAGACGCTGCCGTCATCCAGCACCTCGCTCCAGAAGCCTTGCGCTTCGTTCAGGCGCCAGATCGGGGAGCTATCCCCCAGAACGGCCCAGTCGTGATCCGGCGAGGCTGTGAGTTCGACCGTTTCGAGCCCACCATCCGCCGCCTCGAAGGTCACGGCAATCGATGGGCCCTGGGCAATGTCGCTTGCAGAGAGCAGATCGGGGTCAGCGAAGAGATCGGCGGCGGCAGCGCGGAAGAAGCCCTCTGTCTCGCCTGCTGGAATGAAAGGGCGAAAGCGTTCGATGGCCTCTTCGACTGGCATGGCTCCCACCGTGATCAGCCTTGACCCTAGAAGACCCCGATGCTGCGCCGACACACCAACGACGCGCAGCCCGTCTTCGAACCAGAAAGGCTCGATGGGCAGGCGCGGGCGGTCGCCCGGCAGAGCGACCTCCGTGTGACCGTCGCCGATCAGCGCGCCAAGCTTGCGGAACTCCAGCGCCACCGAGATACCGTCAAGGTCCGGTATGGCGGTGCGCACGCGCGCGACCTCGCGCTCGAATGCCTCGCCCGTAATCCGGTGGTAAGTTGAGCCGTGCTCTTGTGTAAGAATTTCGGTCAACCGGTCGAGGTCTTCGAGCCATTGGTCAGCCGTCAGGGCAAGGTTTTCTTCGGGCGGCAGGAAGAAGGTTTTTGCATCAACGGTAGTTCGCTGAGCCGCAATGGTGCCCAAAGCTTCACCGAGGGTAAACGTCCCGGTCAACGCGTCCTCCGCCATGACCAAAGTCACCTCGCCTTCACCTCCCGCGCCGGTGAAGCGCCCAGTTATCTGGCCGTCACCTTGCGTTGCGACAAATGCAAACTCGCCCATGGGAATCGAGATCGTACCCTCCAACGCATCCCCGGTCCGGCGCAGGTCGAGGTGGATCGGCAGCGGAGGCTGCGATGCAATTTGAGCCTGTCCCGCAAAGCGCGCGGCCGAGTCTGATACTTTCTGGGCCAACGCCGGGCTAAACATGACGTTTGACATAAGCAGCAAGAGGGTGCCGATTACCCTAGCGATAGTAGTCATAAACAATCTCCAAACAATAATGAGCTGTGGCGGGCTTTACTCGACGCGGTATCAGGGTGCGCGCATGCCCTCGATGATCGCGTCTGCCATTTCTTCAGCGGATCGAAACGAAGTCTCGATGTTCCGAAAAGTCTTAGATTTTCGCGAACCGCTGCTTCCGCATCGGGCGCGTGGTTCGGCCAGGTCCGCATCCATAGAGCAACTCCACTTGAGCCCGCCCGAGAGCAGGCAATTCCGATGCATACGAGTTAGCCGCTCCACTCAGCTCGATGTCCGTGCGCCGCGATGAATGAACGAGTCCAGGACAGAGGTGAGGGTTTGCGGTCGAAGCAGATCTGCGCCGTAGGTGCAGCTTTCGTGATCTGAAGAAAGGCGATCAGATAAGGTGGTGCCCGCCGTCGATGCGAATGGTCTCGCCCGTCGTGAATTCACTTTCCATGAGATAGACGTAGGCAGGTGCCACGTCCGCACGTGTCGCGATCCGTCCGGACGGCAAACGACTGGCCATATCTGCAAAGAAGCCGGATTTGGCTTCTCCAACAAGGACGTCCCACATGGGAGAGTCGACCCATCCCGGTGATACGATGTTGACGCGCGTTGGTGCCAGTTCGAGTGCGAGAGCCCGGGCGAAATAGCTGAATGATCCGGCAACCGCAGACACGACCGCACCGCCGGGAATCGGCGGCCTATCCCTGTTGATGCCAGACGTGAAGGTCATCGAGCCGCCCGCCTTTAAGGTGCGCGCCGCATGTTTTGCAAGCATGACGGCACCGATCAGCTTGTTGTCGACGAAGCCCCGTATGACTTCCATGTCGGTTTGTTCGATCGGATCGCCGGGTGGTGGTGTTCCGGCTGTCGATACGAGGTGATCGAACGCATCAATTTCGTCAAACAGCTTTGCGACTTCCGCTTCCTTCGTCATGTCCGCAGCGAGGGTTCGCACGCTACCACCGGCACCGAGACGATCCTCGCCGAGCGAACGTATTGCGGTCTGCAGCTTTTCAGACGACCGACCGACGATCACGACATCCCCGCCGCGTTCGAGGACAGCAGCGGCGACACCGAGCCCGATGCCCGAACTGCCTCCGACGATAACGATTTTCTTGCCTTCTAGCGTTCCCATGTGTGGCTTCCTTTCTTGATGAGTTGACCTGTGATTTCACGGTGCAGGTCGCGTTGATACAGGGAGGGATCACCAGGCATCCGGTTCGCGAACCATGTGCACGAAGTTTGCCGGAGTGGTGATCCAGCCGCCTTTGAAACCATCGGGCAAAGGCTCAATCAGGTCGCAGCGCACCAAGCCAGCCTTGGCAAGGTGGGCGGCCGCCTCGTCGATATTGTTGTTGAAGAGTTCCAACCAGATCTCGGCCTGGCTCATGCCTGGGGCTTCGTCGATCCAGAGCGTGTTCAGACCGAATTCGAAGCCGATGGCAGGGGCTTCTTCGGGGATCGGCTGTAGACCGATGACATCGCGATAGAATGCGATCGTCGCATGGTACTGAAGTGGCGGTACCTTCATCGCGATATCAATGCCGCCATAGACCTTGGCTTCCATGGGTTTCCTCCAGTGGTTTGGCTGGTGAGAGAGGTCGTCAGCCGCGATAGGCGCGCTCAAGATCGGCAATGATGATCTTTTTCATCTTGAACATCGCCTGCATCACCCGCCCGGCCTTCTCGCGGTCCGGATCCGCCTCCATCTTCAGCAGGATGCTGGGCGTGACCTGCCAGTAAACACCGAATTTGTCGGTGAGCCATCCGCAGGGCTGCTCCTTGCCGCCTCCCGCAGTCAGTGCATTCCAGTAATAGTCGGTCTCGGCCTGATCCTCCGTTTCCACCTGAAATGAGAAGGCCTCGTTGTAGGGCACGTGCGAGTTGGTGTTCAGTGCTGCCACCGGCAGGCCGGCCAGCTCGAAACGGACGAAGGATACCTCGGGGTCGGGCAATTTCGTCCGCCCAAGGATTTTCGAGTCCTTGAATATGGACGTGTAGAATTCCATGGCCTCTTCGGCCTGAGATTGAAACCAGAGATGGGGATAGATTTTCGGCATAGTGGTAACTCCTCTTTGATTGAATTTGATCCAGTGCGGGCACTGGGTGTTGGTGTCAGCTGGCGAACCAGTGGTCCCGCTAGCCGACAATCGCTCCGGTGATCGTCGGGGCCAGAGTAACAAATCATGCATCTGCCGGGAGGATCGCTCATTGGCATCAGGTGATCCGATTTTAGCATCACCGTTAAGTGTTGCGTTTAGAGGTGGTGGCGAACGTATCGAGATGCCGTCACCGAGATGCCGTCACATCGACACGTTGTGCCCGTTCAAGCCCCGCGGTTCACCGGAAGGATCGAGCCGTCCCAGTCACGCTCGAAACCAATGTCGTGGAGGCGATGGTCCGAGAAGCGCGCAAAGCGGTTCACTGTCCTGCGGTATTGGAACGTTGCGAACAGGCGCATGGCAGAACCGATCACTGCCGCACGCAGGGACTCGATCGCCGCCGGGAGCCTGCCTGCCAGACTTGGTCCTGTACGGTCACAGGTGTTCAAGATCGCATGAGCGTTGGTCATAGTTCTGTCCTTCCGTGTGTTGCGTCATTGTCGACGAGAGGTTGAATACATTGGCTTTCTTAAAGGAAATTTGCGCTGACATTGGGTTGACCACAACCGAATATTCCTGCATGATGCGTGAGCATTACTCACGGAACGTCATGCCGCGCAAACTCCCACCTTTAACGGCTCTTCCCGCCTTTGATGCCGCAGCTCGCCATTTGAGCTTCACGCTCGCGGCGGCGGAGTTGAACTTGACGCACGGTGCCATCAGTCGAGCCGTCAGCAACATTGAAGACAGGCTTGGCATCCAGCTTTTCGAACGGGGAACGCGGTCTATACGCCTCACGCCTGCAGGCTCCGCCTATGCTGCCGAAATCGGCGCTGCCTTGGACCGGATCGGTGCGGCGACCATTGCTGTTACGGCCGTTCGCTCGGCAGGCGTGCTTATTGTCAGCACGTCGGACGGCTTTGCTGGCCGATGGCTGGTACCGAGACTGCACCGCTTCCATCGCGCCCATCGGGACATGGACGTTCGCCTATCCACGTCAGGCGTGCTGGCGGACTTTGTTCGGGACGGAATCGACATCGCCATCCGCTATGGCACGGGTGGCTACGAAGGGGTGGCTTCGGAGTTCCTTGCCGAGGAGGACGTCTCGCCAGTGTGCAGTCCGGAGCTGCTGCAAGGCGAACATCCCCTCCTGTCGCCCGTCGATCTGAGGCACCACATCCTGATCCACGACAACTTTCGAATCGATTGGGCTGCGTGGCTGCAGCAAGCCGGTTTGGACGACATCAATCCCAACGGGGGTGTGAGGTTCGATTCCGCCACCTACGCCGTCGAGGCGGCGGTGCATGGCGAAGGCGTGCTGCTGGGCAGGAGCGCACTCGTCTCTGCCGACTTGGCGGCAGGTCGGCTGGTGCGTCCCTTCGACTTGTCGTTGAAGTCGAGGTCGAAGTACTATGTCGTCTATCCCGAAGGCGCTTTGCGTCAAAAGAAGGTCAAAGCCTTCCGCGATTGGTTGTTTGAAGAGATGGCTGCCGATGAGAAGGTCGCGCGACAGGCCACCCAAGCGAGCGCCGCAAGATAAGGGGGTAATGGGTGGCTCAGGCACGGCGGTCCGGCACTTTGTTTTCGTGCAGCCTTGTTCATCGGAGCGTCCGTGAGGCTTGAACCCTATTCGCTTGGTGGCGGATCGTCAGGCCATGACCGCGAAAGCACTCTCGCCTCGCTGAGAAACCGCCGGAGGGCCGGGTTGTCGTTCTGCGGCGACCAAACGGCATTGAACGGCAGACGAAAACCCCGGATTGGGACGTAAGTCACATTGGCATAGGCGGTGCCCGTCTCCACTTTGGCGGCGGTAGTGCACCCAAAGCCGTGCCCGACCATCGTGAACAGCATCTCCCGTCCGACGTCGAAGATCTGGACCGACGGGCTTAAGCCTAGGTCGGAGAGGTTCTTGATTAGCAGGGTGCTGAAGAAGTCCGCACTCGACGCGGTTTTGTGAACATGATTCACCTTCGGCACGGCAACGGTGGGGGTGATGATGCGCGGGAGGGACGAGGCGAGCGGGTCGCTGTTCAGCTATGTCGACCTGGAG